>Ga0164241_10000016_pt1 | contig 473329 bp, 408 predicted proteins | sample OricomyardsoilBY_FD_108780 | JGI IMG/M metagenome (GOLD analysis project Ga0164241, IMG submission 108780) | Backyard soil microbial communities from Emeryville, California, USA - Original compost - Back yard soil (BY) | ecosystem: Environmental > Terrestrial > Soil > Unclassified | place... | reverse complement strand
TGCTGCTTTATCCGCTGCTGCTTTATCCGCTGCTGCTTTATCCGCTGCTGCTTTATCCGCTGCTGCTTTATCCGCTGCTGCTTTATCCGCTGCTGCTTTATCCGCTGCTGCTTTATCCGCTGCCGCTTTGTCGGCTGCTGCTTTATCGGCAGCTGCTTTGTCCGCAGCTGCTTTGTCCGCAGCTGCTTTGTCCGCTGCTGCTTTATCCGCTGCTGCTTTATCCGCAGCCGCTTTATCCGCAGCCGCTTTATCCGCAGCCACTTTGTCCGCTGCTGCTTTGTCCGCAACTGCTTTAGTCGCTGCCATTTTATCCGCTGCTGCTTTGTCCGCTGCTGCTTTGTCCGCTGCTGCTTTGTCCGCTGCTGCTTTGTCCGCTGCTGCTTTGTCCGCTGCTGCTTTAGTCGCTGCCATTTTATCCGCAGCTGCTTTATCCGCAGCTGCTTTGTCCGCAGCCGCTTTATCCGCAGCCGCTTTATCCGCAGCCGCTTTATCCGCTGCTGCTTTATCCGCTGCTGCTTTATCCGCTGCTGCTTTGTCCGCTGCTGCCTTGTCCGCTGCTGCTTTATCCGCCACTGCTTTAGTCGCTGCCACTTTATCCGCAGCTGCTTTGTCCGCTGCCGCTTTATCCGCTGCTGCTTTGTCCGCTGCCGCTTTGTCCGCTGCTGCTTTGTCCGCTGCTGCTTTGTCCGCTGCTGCTTTGTCCGCTGCTGCTTTGTCCCCTGCTACTTTGTCTGCTGCTACTTTGTCTGCTGCTACTTTGTCGGCTGCTGCTTTGTCTGCTGCCGCTTTGTCTGCTGCCGCTTTGTCTGCTACTGCTTTATCCGCTGCCGCCTTCGATTTTGTTTCGGCCACGCCCTCCGCCAAAGGTGCGACGGGTGGATTGGCGGATATCCCGGCTTCGTATTCTTTTTTCAAAGCTTCTTTATCGGGGATATTCTCGGTCAATAAAATGGCGCGGTCATAGGCCGGTTTTGCCGCGGAAGGATTGGAATGAGCTTGCGCGCGCGCCAAGCCGACCCAATAATCGGCGACTTCGCTTTTATTCTTCACCAACTCCGAATAGACCTCGGCCGCCTTTTCATAATCGCCGGCTTGGGCATAAGCTTTTGCCAATTTCACGGTATAGGTAGGATCGGAATTCGGCGATTTTCTCAGGACTTCAAGCACTTGGATGTATTCAGCGGAAAACTTTTCGGCGCCGGCCTGTTCGATTAAAGCCAAATACTTGATGCCAAAGACCAGATCGGAAGGGTTCAATTGGAAGAGCTTGCCCAGAACCGGAATTTGGCTTTCGGTTTCACCCGCCGCTTCCAAGGCATTCGAATAAGTCAATAAAACGGTATAATCATTGGGCTTTAACTCGCTAGCGCGTTTCAAAGCGGGAATAGCTTTTTTGAAATTACCGTTTTCCAGGTAGGCATTTCCCAACAGGGTAAAGGCCTCCACGTAATCCTTTTTCAACTCGATGGCCTTCCTCATCGAGGCCATGGCGGCTTCGGTATTGCCATCCTGGTATTGTTTGCTGCCTTGTTTATACCAATCCTGGGCGGATTGTGGAGCGGCCAGCAGCGGCACAAAAACAAGAAGCATTGCCAAAGTCGATAGAACAACCTTTCTCCGGGTTAAAAGGGAAGCGGCTTTACCATATCGATGAATCCAAGACCTTGGCAAGAAAATCATTCGCACTCTCCAAATGCCCTTTCGCCTCATGGACTAAGGGGACTGACTAGTAAAACAGGAAGTCAGGGATACGGGAACCATGTAGCCCATGGCCTGAACCCGTAAAAATCCCATTACAAGCAACATAAGATAACTAAGGGGATAGATTCGGGCTCAAATCCCGCCTGAAACCCAGGAAATGCCGAGGTTTTCCTAGTTCTCACCCCAAGGAAAGAGCAAGGCTTGACGGATGGATTTAAGACCCAATGCCAGCATGATCAACCTATCGAAGCCCACCGCGACGCCGGAGCAGGCGGGCAAGCCAGGCTGTTCCAAGAGGTTCAGCAGGGACTCATCCGCTTTCGGGCAAGGTTTTTGCAAGGCCTTTCGCGCCTGTCGATAGTCCTCGAAACGCCGCCGGTATTCGGAAGCGTCGATCAATTCTTGATAGCCATTGCCGATTTCCAAACCACCGGAGAAGATTTCAAACCTCAAGGCAAGGCCGGGATGCTGGGGATGAGCTTGACTTTGGGCCGCTTGGGAAATCGGAAATTGATCGATAAGGGTATATACGGAGGGATCCAGTTTTGGCTCGACTCCGTGGGACATGAGAAAATCGAATATATCCGCATCGGCGGGAAAATCCCGGGAACTTAAACCGTTTTCCAGAATCTCAGGTCTGGATAAAAGGGTTTGTCTGTCGGTATGCAAAGGATCGACGCCGAGCATAGTCCGAAAGGCTTCCTCCCAGTGGTATTGGATAACCGGACGCGGACCGGCGATGAGGCGACAAAAATCGAGAGTCTCATCCGCCATCGCTTTTAATTCCCAGTCGCGGCGATACCATTCCACCAGGGTAAACTCGGGATTATGCCTTAGCCCGGCCTCGCCATTGCGAAAAGCCTTGGTGATCTGGAATAAATCGGGGAACCCTTGGCATAGCAACCGCTTGAGATGCGGCTCGGGTGAGGTTTGTAAATAAAAATCACCTGATCCAGCCCCCTCCCGCCAACCTTCGGGATGGAATCGGGCGGAGAAAAAATCAAGATGGACATCCAAGGAAACACCCCCGGATAACAAGGGCGTTTCCACCTCGAGGACGCCTCTTTCCGTGAAAAAATCACGGGCGCGCACAAGGCTAGCCGCCCGGAAGCGCGCCACTTCCAGCAAGGAAAGCGGCTTTCTTAGGGGGTCATTCACTTGGCCCGCTCGACGTACTCCCCGGTTCGAGTATCGATTTTCACCTTCATGCCTTGATCGAGAAATAACGGGACATTGATCTCGGCGCCGGTTTCCACGGTGGCTTTTTTGGTGACGCTATTCGCGGTATCCCCTTTTACCGCCGGTTCGGTATAGGTAATGACCAAATTCATGAAAATCGGAGGAGTCACCGAAATCGGCTTATCTCCCCAGAAGGAAATATCGCATTCGGTATTTTCCAATAACCATTTTTCAGCACCGTCCATGGCATCCTTGGGAATCTCCACTTGCTCATAGCTCTTCGTGTCCATGAAGGTATAGGCTTCGCCATTGGTGTAAAGGAATTGCATGGTGGTATTCGTGATATCGGCCTCTTCGGCCGTATCGCCGGACTTGTAAGTCCTTTCGATGACGCGGCCATTGATCAGGTTTTTAATTCTGACCCGGTTGAAGGCTTGACCCTTGCCGGGTTTCACGAATTCATTGTCGACTATCATACAGGGTTGTCCGTCGACCATGATACGCAGGCGCTTGCGGAATTCATTAGTGCTAACCATGCCCATAAGTTATGGCCTCCAGGGGGAATCTGACTATTTTCTGCAAAATTGGGCCACTAGATATAGAAACTCCATGACCTACCCTCCAAAAAGATCGCCCGTTGGGCCCAATACCCCTTCATGACCCCGATTTGGCAACGGGAATTGCAATCGGCTTTCCGGGAATTAGGGGATTTACTGGCTTATTTGCGGCTGGATCAAGCTCAAGCGCCACAGGACCTGTGGAAAAACCCGCATTTCCCCCTGCGGGTGCCGGTATCCTTCGCGCAAAGGATGAAGCCCCAAGACTGGATGGATCCTCTGTTACGGCAAGTGCTGCCTACCGAGAGCGAAAAAAATCCTGCCGAGGGCTTTACTTCGGATGCGGTTGGGGATTTGCAGGCGCAAGTCATCCCCGGCCTATTGCATAAGTATGCCAACCGGGCCTTGTTCATGGCCTCGCCGCATTGCGCCGTGCACTGCCGCTATTGTTTCCGGCGCGAATTTCCCTATGGTGAATTGCCGAAAGCCCAGGTGGATTGGGATAGGGCCTGGGATTACCTGGCGGCGAGTCCCGGTATCCAGGAAATCATCTTCAGCGGCGGCGATCCGTTATTTCTCGATAATCGCCGCGTCGCCGCGCTCATACGCCGGGCTCTGGCCATTCCGCATGTGCATACCCTGCGTTTCCATACGCGCATCCCCATCGTCTTGCCTTCCCGCCTGGAATCCGAATTAATCGCCATCCTAAGCGAATGCGCCGAAAACACCTCCGTGGTGATGGTGATTCATGCCAATCATCCCAGGGAATTGCATGAAGATTGTCTCGCGCCTCTGCGCGCTTTGCGGAAAGCCGGGCTTCTGATTTTGAATCAAGCCGTCCTATTGCGGCATGTGAATGATGATGAGGACACCTTGGTCGCTTTGTCCCAAGCCTTGATTCAAGCCGGCATCATGCCCTATTACCTACACCAACTGGACAGGGTTTCTGGAACTTCCCACTTCGAGGTCGCCGAGCAAAGAGGCCTGGCATTGATGCAAGCCATCCGCAAACGCCTGCCGGGATATGCCATGCCGACCTATGTGCGGGAAATCGCGGGCGAGGCCCACAAAACGCCTTTGTTCTAGAGCCGGGCGATCGCAAAAGGAGTTTTGCGAACGGCCCTAAAATCGGTTTTCCACCTGGATATGCAAGAGGCCGGATTCCGGTGACCTTTGGGGATTCAAGGCATAAAGCAGGGCTATAGCCCAATTCTGCGAACCGAGCTCCAGCCCCAGGCCATAGCCGAATACCCTTTGCCACCAAATGTCCGGCGTGGGTTTGTTCACGATTCCAGGCGCGGCGAAAAGCAAAAGCCTTCCCCGGCTGCCCACTATCCATTGCAATTCCCAATCGCTGTAGAAGTATGCATCGGTGGAAAATTCCTTTTCGCGATACCCCCGAAGCGAACGCGCGCCGCCGACATCGAACCTGTCCCCCCGAATCACCTGGGGACGGCGAGGCCAATCCAGCGCACCCTCCCAACGGATATGCGCCAAAAGGCGTCCAACCAACGGATGGTAAATTTCGGCGGCGGCCTTCGTTTGGGAGAGGAAACGTGAGCTGTCGCCCAAGACGCGGCGTATGCCGGTAAGGCCCGCCCGCAAACGAAGGCCATGCAAGGTGAAAGGCACCTGATTTCGCGCATCGTAAAGCAGGGCCATTCCGCCGGAATAGGCTTCGCTTTCCTCGCCGGTGGAAAATTCACGCGACCATTGCCGGGCCAAAGTGACTTCGAGGCGGGAATGGAAATTCAAATCTTGCAAGAGGGCGAGGGATCCGTCCAATTGCTGGTAAACGGAATCCTGCAACCATACCGACCCGCCTATCCTTAAGCCGATGGGCAAACCCGGAAGCCAGGGTTCGACGTATTCCATGCGCGCCTCCCGATCGGACCTGCCGCCGGGTTGCGGCCGGCTCTCAAAAGTGAAATCGAAATCGCGGGCTGTGCCGCGGATATTCACCAGATGAATATCGATATAGCCGGATAACTGGTTTTGTTCGGCGTCGCTGTCATACCCCAAAAGCCCACCCAGGCGATTGGCTTTGTCGTCTATCAAACGCAAAACGGGATAAAGCAGGTTGCGATGGGGATCCCGGATAAGGCCCAGTGAATCCACGGCGGAGTAATAACCCAAACGCCGGAATCGCCCCATGGCCAAGGCTATCCGGGCTTCATCGAAGGATTCGCCGTAGGCCAGGGTTGATAATCGCAAGAGGGTTTGGGGATCGGTACGCGTTTCCTGGGCCAGCCATCCCCCGAACTTATAGCCCTCGCCGGCTTGCAGCCGGATCCATAGGGTGATGCCATGCGAAGCCTCGGCTATCCCCAAGGGAGACGGCAAGGCCTGAACGGTGAAACGGGCGAAAGGAAAACCCATGCGTTGGGTTTCGCGAAAGATTTTGCGCTTGATGGACTCCAAGGTTTCGCGGGTAGCGGCCTCTCCCCGGAATATCGACAAACCCAGGCGCAATTCCGGCACGGGCACCGTACTCTCCAGAATTAGGCTATCGATGCGCTGGGGATGATCGAAGAATTCCCGCACCGAATCCACCGGTATCCATAGGGCCGCGGAATCCTGGGCGCCGGCCGCGGAATAAGCCGCCGCCCATAAACCTAAAACCAGGGCCCATGCCGTCCGTCTCATCAGAATACCGCCCGGATCTCGGCATTCATCCGCTGCGATGGGGAACCTTGCCGCGGTTCGAACCGCACAAGGTAATTAGCATGCAAAAGCAAATAGGTTTGCAATTCGAAATCCGCCGAGGTCTCGATTCTGTGCGTCACGCCCTTGGCATAACCGCCCAGGGCATAGTAATCGCCTTCTCCCCGGCCCGACCACCTTTGCAGGGCGTATTCGGCGAAAGCCCGTCCCCGACCGGGGAAGCCCTTTTCCAGCCGCGTCGACGGGCGCCAGCCGGTCAAGGCATAGGAGCCGTTGGCGTCGCCTTCGACCCAATCGAAAACCAAGCCAGCGGAGGCAGTGAATCCGGCCGGTAATTGTTTTTGCAGGTGGCCTTCCCCCCCGCGCCCCGCTTGGATGGAGTAGCCATCGGAGGACCCTTGCACCGAGCGTTCGCCCGAACGCAAGCGCAAGGTCAAGGTCGCTTCCCAACTCTCCCGCCACTCTTGCCTTCCCGTCAATTGGAATTCAAACCGGCTGTCGATGGCCGCGTAAAGACCGGCCGTCTTGGAAAATTCCCTCGATACCTGTCCCGTGATTTGACGGTTCCCGTCGGGATCACGCCATCGTATTTGCGGTTGAAAGCGAGTGTGGCCGGATCGTGCGGCGCGTATGCTCGCATCGTCCAATAAAGGAAATACCGGGGCATGGGAGGTCGTGTCCTGCAGGTCGGCAGCGATTTGGCCGGTAAACTCCAGATCCGCCAAGACGCCTTTCACCTCGAAAGGCATGCGCCCGGGAGCCACGTCGAGATCGGCCGTCCATTGGATGTCTTGATAGGGGCGGTTACCTGCGAGGGTGTCCCGCATCAAACCGACCAGGACATAGTCTCCCCCGGTTTCCACTTCGTGGTAATCCCGGAGCAGGCTGTCGTAAACGTATTGGACGCGACCGGGGTCGACCTGGCGGTAATCCCCGGTAAGCGGCAATTCCGCCGTCCTTTGCACCTTGTAATGCGTCGCCGCCGAAAACCCCTGATTGCCCTGGTTCCACCTCAATTGACCCTCGAACAAATGGTAGCGATCCTCCTGCGGGACGGGCGAAACCTGCCGGTTACCGTCCAAGGTCCATAACTCGTGGCGTTGGAAGCGGTAAAAGCCGTCGCCGGAAAGCGGCCCCCAGCCATTCAACAAGACGCGCTGTTCCCAACTCGCCAGCCGGACCGAATCGGTGAGTTCATCGGCGCGTCCGTCGAAAAGGGATTTCCACTGGGTTTGCTCCCATCCCGATTCCAATTGCAAAGGCTCGAAAGGCGTCTGCCAAAGCAAGGCGGCGGCAGGTTGGAATTGCAAACTCCTGTTGAATCCTCCCTCGCTCCAGGCATTTATCCATTCATTGCGATCGAAGCGGAATTCGGGACGCCAATCGCCCAGCCACAGATGCAAGCGGCCTTGCTGCCGGTAATTGTCGCGGCGATCGGGCGATTCCGCCAGCTTGGCTTCGCTGGAGATTTCCAAGCCTTGGCTTCCGGAGGGGCCGTTTCCCAGTTCGCCCGCCACGCGATATCGCTGCGATACCCCGGGACCGATGGAAAGAAAGGTACTGTCCGCGTAGGTTTCTCCTTCGGCATAGCCGATTTCGCCTATGGTTTTAACCAGGGTCCAGGGACGGTACCCCAATTCCAACCGGTTCGCCGAGAAGTTCCTTTCGCCGGTTTTGGCGTCGAGATTCCATAGGTCCCGGAATTGCCGGCTCTCCACCCACGGATTGACGGCGGCATAATCCGGCGTGCGGTAGTCGTGGGTGAAGTTGGCGTCCCACTCCCCCCTACCTTGATTATCCAGGGAATGACCCCACCTTTGCTTGCCTTCGAAATGGGTGGCTGCACCGACATTATCATCATCGTCGCGGCCGGAGTAGAGATTGGCGTCTTTCTGGGTGAGGGCCAGGGAAAGGCGGCCTTCATGGTCGTCATCCGCCCGCCACACGAGGTCGGCCACCTGCGCGGCATGGGATTCCGGCGTGCGGATAAGGAGGCTCGTAGAGTCGTAATAAATCTCGTCCCCGATGGCTTGCAAATCCGCCTTGATCAGCGAGTCGGCGGCCGGCCCCAGGGGATTATCCTCGTCCTCTTTCAGGCGCACCGCCCTTAACCCGAGTATCCACCTTCCCAAAGTATCGGTAACCGAAACGGCAGCCAGGGATCGCGGATAATCCTCTTCAGCATACTCGAATTCCACCGAAAAAAGATTTTCGGAGGAAACGGCGATGCGGTTTAGAAAGTCAACCCGCCCCTCGGCGTAGTCGATGGTGTAGTCCAGTCCCCGGTTCAATCGCATCCCATTGCGCCATATCCTTTCGGTACCGGGCATGACCCGGATGAAAATCCTACCGTCGCGCGCCCGCAAGTAATAACCGCTCTGCTTGCCGTCCACCCCTTGCAAGGTATCGCTGCGGTAAATGCCCTGGGTCTGCGCCAAGGCGCCCTCGACATTCCATCCGCCCCGTCGGTAACTTCCCTGGACGCCCGAGACCTTGGACGTAATCCTATCCACGCCCTCCCTTCCATGCCGGAATTCGAAATCGCCCAAGGTGGCGTCGTATTGCCGGCCGTATAGGCGCACGTATTTCGTATCCAGTTCTTTCAGGGTAGCGGTATTGCCTTCGGGCAAAACAGGCACGTTTTGATCGGAAAGCCGCCCTTCGACGAAAACGTTTTCGGCTATTTGGCCATTCACGTCCAGCTTCAAAGTGGCATCCAGCCCCAATCCTCCCCCATCACCCAGGGAGACCGACATGGTTTTCGCGCCGCTGAAATCCAATCGGTAGGCATTGCTTGCTTGCGGTAGCATGCCCGCCGGGCCCTGGGTTTCGAACCGTGGCATCGTCCCGGCGGATGAATCCGACGGTAAGAGCAAAGCCCGCCTTCCCAGGCTATCCAAAGCCGGGATGTCGTCGATATCATGCCGTTTCCAGGTGGTATCCGGAAATATCGGCGAGTCGAAAGTCCAAAGGCATAACGTCTCGCCGCTCCTTAAGGGCTCGGCTAAAACCAAACCCGAATCCCCGGTGAGTTTGAAGTCGCGGAGCAGCAAAAGATCGTCTTGGTCGCGAAAAGCGCGCAGGCGGGAAAGATTGCCCCAACCTCCGGGCGGGGGCGGGACGCTCATCCGGTTGGGGGCCTCCAGGCAATGCTTGTAGCCGAGCCATGCCAATTGCCTCGACGCCCCTTCGCTGGCTGGATATGCCGCTTGCGCCGCGAAAAAAAAAGCGCCCAGAAGCGGAAGGCAGGCAGGATGCCGGGCCATTTCCGAACCGATGCGCCACGGAAAGGCGGGCGGTCGCCCAGCCATCATGGGCAAGGCAAGGGTTCCAAGGAGGCCGAATAACAAGCGGTCGCGCTATCGCCCGAAGCGCCTGGCAGCCGGAATATCCAATGCCGGCCCGTGGAGTCGGGATAGGCCTGAAAACCTTGCCCCTTCGACGTCGGTGGTTCCGCTTCGGGCAGGCTTACGGGGTTGAGAAACGCGTCAAAGCATTTCACCTGGCCGTTTCTCAGGCAACAAGGCTGATCGAACCAGGGCCTCTCTATGCAGGCCCGAAGGCCCGGGGTCAAATGGGTGGTACTCAACAAGCGCCAGCGGGTTTGGGCTTCGCCCGGCCTTTCCTCGCGGTATATCCAAGCCTTTCCCGCATCCGAATCGAAAAAGATAAAGCGGCCATCCTTGCGCGCCACCCATTCCAAATGCCGGGCGGGGTAATGCTGCAAATCGTCAGGCAAGGGTAGGCAGGAAAGCCATTGCCCGGCCGTATCGAAGAGGCATAGGCGGGGTTGCGCTTCATCCAAAATGAAGACGTGGCCCTTGGGTCCTGGGCGCATGCGCATGCCGTGAAAGACTCCCGGCGGATTGGGCAAGGAATGCCAGTCGGATAACTCATGGAGAGTAGTGCCGACCTTGAAGGTTTGGCGCGCGGGATCAAAAATGAAATACCGGTCCCCGCTCCACTCAAAATGCGATGCCGTGGCCGCCGCCGCCGGCCTATTGAGCGCCAGGATGGAGAGGCAAAGGCAAGCGTAGAACGGACTGCGCAAGGCCTGCGCAAGGCTCGGAAAACCCTTGCGCAGGGTGCGCAAAGCCTTGCGCAATACCCCCGGCTCTCCCCCCAGAAATCGTCGAAAACAATGTTTTTTCGCCATAATTGCCTGGGTTTTGACCATTGGCACGAGGGTTGCATTAAGAGGGTTCATCTGAACCAAACCGGGCCTAACGGTCTCCACAGCATAAGCAGAGGGCAGCATGATAGCCAGTCTCTATACCCAATACCAGGATTACGTCACCCGCATTTGCTTCCGATATGTAAAAAACCGGGAGGACGCCGAGGATTTGGCCCAGGAAGTCTTTATCAAGGCCATGAACCGGATAGGCTCCTTCCAAGGCGACTCCCAACTCAGCACCTGGCTGTATCGAGTCGCCGCCAACCATTGCCTGGATTACCTGCGATGGAAAAAACGCCAAGGCGTTTTGCATGAAGAATGCCATGCCGAAGCTTGGAATGATTCGGGAGACGACGTTTACGAATGCAAGGCCGATCGTCGGCTCGCCGATTTGGTTCTGGAAAAATCGGATCCAGAGGATAGGCAACTGCTATTCCTGCATTTCGAAGCCGGATTGACCCATGGCGAAATCGCCGAGATCGAGGGCGTATCCCGCGTAGCCATCACCAAACGGCTGGCCAAGGCCCAGGCAAGGATACGCCATATCCGCCAGGGATTCGAAGAAAACTTCTTGTCCTTGCCGATAGCCGCCTAACGGGCGAACGATGGAAGGTCCGGGCATGGCCCCGACACCCAAGTAGCATCCCCGCGCAACGCGGGGCCATGTACCGGACCGGTTTTCAGGCTATCGCGTATTCCTTGATTTTGTAGAGCAGGCTGCGGCGGCTCATTTTCAGGAAGTCGGCGGTTTGGGTTTTATTCCAGCGATTGATTTCCAGGGCCTTGAGGATTTCCTCTCTTTCCATGGCCGCCTTCGCCGATCGGATATCCACGGGCGCGGCGGTATCCGAAGGCGCGGACTTAAAACCCGGGGCCTCTTCCTTTACCAGGGAAGCATGGCCCCCAGCCAACGGCTCTTCGAATTGAAAGACCAGTCCTTCCGGTCCCGCGAGGACCACGGCCCGCTCCACCATATTGGCCAATTCGCGCACGTTGCCCGGCCAGGAATAGGCCTGTAAGGCTTGTTGATGCGCGGGAGATAATTCGAAATCCGCGCTATAGCGTTCGTTGAAGGCCTTGAGGAAAAACCGGGCCAGAGGCACGATATCCGGCCTCCTTTCCCGCAAAGGCGGCAATTCGAGAGGAATGATATTCAGGCGGTAAAAAAGATCCTCGCGAAACCTCCCGGCCCTGACTTCTTCTTTGAGGTTCCGGTTCGTCGCCGCGATGAGCCGAAAATCGACTTTAACCGGCCGCGACGCCCCGACGGCTTCAATCACTTTTTCCTGCAGGACGCGCAAGAGCTTAACCTGCACCGACAAAGGCAACTCGCCCAATTCGTCGAGGAAGATGGTACCGCCGGAGGCGAGCAGGAACTTTCCCGGCTTATGGGTGATGGCCCCGGTGAAGGCTCCTTTTTCATGCCCGAATAATTCGCTCTCCACCAGATTTTCGGGGATGGCTCCGCAATTGATGGCAATGAAGGGTTTTTCGGCGCGGGAACCGAGGGTATGGATGGCACGGGCCATCACTTCTTTCCCCGTGCCGCTTTCCCCGGTCAGTAAAACGCTGGATTCGCTTTGCGCCGCGCGCCTGGCTTTCTCCACGCAGGCGCGAAAGACCTCGCTCTCGCCCACGATATTCAAGGTCCGGGCATTATCGGCCGGCAAGGCCAAGGACAAAGCCGGCCATTGGGCTCCCCGGCGTTCACGCAGCAGTCTCGCGACGACTTCCCGGATCTCCTTGTTTTCAAAAGGCTTGGTTAAAAAGTCGCTGGCACCATAGCGCAGGGCCTTGACGGCCGTGTCCACCGATCCATGGGCGGTAATCATCAGGAAGCGCAAGGCGGGCTGCTCGGTCTTGATCTTATGCAGGAATTCCAAGCCGTCCATTCCCGGCATGCGGATGTCGCAGACTATCACGTCGAGGTTTTCTTCCCGCACGATTTCCATGGCGTTTTCCGCCGAGGCCGCCAGGAAAAGCTTTTCCGCCAACGGCTCCAAGGTCGCCGCCAAGATTTCACGGATATGCTCTTCGTCATCGACAATCAATAAGCGGCCCTTAGCGGTCGACTCGCGCAAAGGCAAGGCCGATGGCCGGGAATCCCCCGTATTTTCCATCATGCTGACGGCCTCCCTTCCGCCTCGGCGTTTCTCACAATCAAAACAAAGCGCGAACCCGGTTGCAGGGGTTCATAATAAAGATCGCCTCCCAATTCGCGGGCGATTTTCCGGGATATGGCCAAACCGAGCCCGGTGCCGCGAGCGGCGGTGGTGAAAAAGGGTTCGAATAATTTCGTCTGCTTGTCTTCAGGCACGCCTTCGCCGTCGTCTTCGATGGCGACTTCGACCACTTCGGCCCTGACCTCCGCCACAACCCGCACGGGACGGCCTGGAAGCTGGTATCGGCGCGCGTTCTGCACCAGGTTGAGCAAGACCTGCCGCAGGCCTTCTTCATCCGAGAAAAGCGCATGGGCTTCTTCCTCGCTGCTGAATTCCAAGGGCATATCCGGGGAGCGATCGGCCATCTGGTTTTGACCTTGGCCACGCCCCCGGACGATTTCGTTTTGTTCGCGGCAAAATTCTCGCACGAAGCCGATGAAATCGAAACGCTCGGGATGCGCGGTGAAAGGCCGGGAAAAACGCAGGAATTGTTGGACCGTTTCATTCAAGCGGACCGAATCCTTGAGTATCATCTGGATGAAACGCGCATTGCCTTTGCCTTCCTCCTGCAAAAGTTGCGCGGCGCCGTATATCCCCTCGAGCGGGTTTTTGATCTCATGCGCCACTCCAGCCGCCACCACCGCCCTTTCCTGCGCGCGGTGCGCGGCCTCGCTTTCCAGGGCGCGGAGTTCGACCAGGCGCTTCACATTGACCGCAATGACATAGGTGAGCACGCTGAAGACCGCGAGATAGACCAATTGGTAGATGATATAGTGGCCATTCACCTTGGATGTCAGGGCGCTTTCGATATTGGTGCCGAAGACAAGGGGGTAATTGTGGTGCAGGTAAAGAAATAACGAGGCGTAAAAACCCACGGCCAGGCAGCCGGCCCACACCGCCAGACTTCTTTTGAACCGCAGCGCGGCCAGGCCGATGCAGCAGAAATAGCTGAAAAAGGTCGGCACCTTGAGGCAAAAAACCGGCCCGGCGCTGTACTGGTAGAGGAAAATCATCAGGGTCACCATGATCATGTCCATGGCCGTGGTGATGAATTTGTGGTAAAGGCGGTATGGGCGGTGCCAAAGCCAGACCTGTACGAATAAACTCCAGCCCAACCAGAGGAAACCGACGCCGAGGTTGCTCAGGTTCATCCAATAGGTATTCCCCGGGGCATGCAACAAGGTCGAAGCGAGCCACGCGAGGATGTATACGATCCGGATGAAGTTGCTCAGCCTTTCGGCGCGCGCCTCCTCTTGGAACCATAAATCGCGGCCGCGCTCGACCGGATGCATGCGCAGCAGACGGTGATAACCCAGCGCGAGGCGGCGCAGCAGTCCCGTTATCATGCCGCGATGCGGCTAGCTTCGTCCAGTTGCACTGAGACGAGTTTGGAAATGCCCTTGACTTCCTGGGTGACGCCGTAAAGCATGTCCGAAGCGGCCATGGTCCTTTTATTATGGGTCACGACGATGAATTGGGTTTGATGGCTGAAGCGCCGGAGGAGGTTCACGAAGCGCCCGATATTGGCGTCGTCCAAGGGTCCGTCCACCTCATCCATGATGCAATAGGGCGAAGGCCTGACGAGATAGAGCGCGAAGAGCAGGGAAACCGCGGTGAGGGCGCGTTCCCCGCCGGACAGTAGGGAAACACCGCGCATTTTTTTACCGGTAGGCCGGGCATTGATCTCGATTTTGGCGTCGAGCGGATCGACCCCGTCTTCCAGGTTGAGCTGGGATTCCCCGCCCTCGAATAGCGTACTGAAGACCTCTTGGAAATTGCGCTGAACGACCGCAAAGGTTTCCAGGAATTGCTCGCGGGCGACTTTGTCCAATTTCTTGATGGCCTTTTCCAGTCCTCCCCGGGCTTTCTCCAAATCCTTCCACTGTTTTTCGACCTCCTCCATTTTCTTTTTCTCCGACTCATAGTCGTCGAGAGCGCCGGTATTGATATTGCCCAAGTTCTTCAACTTGTCCTTGAGCGCCTGAATTTCCTGCGGAGCCGATTCAGCCGAGTACTCGCACCGCTGGAATGTCACTTCCTCCGCCGTGAAATCGACTTCGTGCAATTCGAACATGCGTTCGCGAATCCCTTGCAGGGCCGCCTGAATCTGGGCGATTTTCACCGCCGCGTCATTCTGGGTGGAGGTCCATTCCCGCTGTTCTTCCGAAAGGGTCCGGATTTGGGCGCGGATTTCCTCCAGGCGGCCTGCCTTGCGATCGTAAATGGCCTTCGCCTCATCGCGGGCTTTTTCCTCCTGGGCCAAAACCTCGTGCAGCTTTCCGATTTGATTTTCCGCCTCGGCCAGTTTTTCCCGGATCAAAACGGCCTGGCTTTGCCATTCTTCTTTTTGACCCTGGTTTTTCGCCAACAAGGCCTTTTGCTCGGATTCGCTTCGATCCAAGTATTCCAGACGGGTTTGCGCCGAGCGGATATTGGATTCCATGGCGCTTTTATTCCGTTCCAGGTTTCGCAATTGCTCTTCGAAAGCGGTCCTTCCCTCTTCCGCCTCGCGTAATTCGGCCGACGCGCTTTGGAATTGGTTTTCAAGGACTTGCTTCTCCTCTTCCAACTCTTCAAGCCGCCCGGACAATTCGGTTTTTCTTTCCTCGGCGATGGCCAGATTCTCGCGGGCGGTTTCCAGGCGCAGGCGGCTGCCGCTATGATCCCGGTCGAGGTCTTCCATGTTTTTGGCGAGAAAGGTCAATTTATTCCGGTGCTCCTGCACCGCCCTTTCGGCGGGTTTCAACGCCGTTTCGGTTTCATTCAACCCGGCTTGCAATTCCCTGCGGGCTTCCTCGGCCTTCGCGAGGTTTTGGGCCAGTTCATCGGCGCGCTTTTCCACCTCTTGCAAACGGGTCATGGCTTGTTCGAGCTCAGCCTTACGCTGCATCAACCCCGTACCGGCCTGAGCCTGGCCGCCAAGGGTCAATCCCGAAGCATGCCAAGCCTCTCCCGCATCCGACCAGAACCAGATATCCGCACCGGATTCCAATTTCCCGCTATTCCGGGAAACCTCGGCGATGTCCGCGACTAAGGCATGCTGACCCAGCACGGCTTCGAGCAAGGGCTCATAGCCGGCCGGAACCTTCACCTGCTCGATAAGCCAGCCTTTGAATCCCGGCAGCGCGCTGAGATCGGGACGATGCCGGCTAAATCCGGTCCGGTTCGGCAAGGCATTCAAAGCGAATAGCAAGGCCTCGCCTTTTTTCGTGCCCTTGAGGGTAGAAATAAGCGCGGCTGCATCGCCCGCATCGGAGACCAAAAGCACTTGCATGTAGCGGCCCAAGGCCTTTTCGAGGACGGGCAACAAGGTATCCGGAGCCTGGATGGCGTCGGCCAAAAGCGAGGTGATGCGGCCCGCTTCCGCCTTCAGCAAATACTGGACGCCCGCTTCCACCCCTTCATGGCTTTCCTGCAATCGCTTCAATAAATTCACCCGCGCTTGCAAGGCGGCTTTTTCCTGGGCGCAGCCTTGTCCCTCGCCTTTCCAAGCGTCGATTTCGCCTTGCAATCCCTGCAAATCGGACTCCAACCGGCTACGGCGGTCCAGGAGCTCCCGCACTTGCATGTCCAATTTCGCGAGGGTATCGGCTGACGCCTTCTCCTCGCCTTTGAAACTTTGCAAACGTTCGGCCGCGGTCTCGAAAGCGGTTTCCAATTCGCCTTCCTGCCGGCTCAGCATCGCAATTTGCGCTTCAATGCCCCCCAACTCCTTACGGACCGTGCCCAAATCCTCCATGGCCAAAAGCCTTTGCTCGGCCAATTCGTCCGCCTTGCGGCGCTTTTCCTGAAAGGCCGCCGCTTGCCTGGCTTTTTCTTCGGCCTGCCCCTCGCCCAGCGAGCTCAAACGCCCCATTTCCCCGGTCAGGTTTTCAATTTCCTCTTTCGCCTGTTTTCGGCCCGCCGCTACTTCGTCGATTCTCTCCAGGGCCTGGCGGTTTTCCGTTTCCAACCGGGACATGCTCTCATCCAGGTGCTGCAGCCTGTCCCCGTTTCGCTCGGCTTCGTTTTCCTGCCGAATGACCTCGCCTTGGGTAATGGCGACCTTCTGGTTCAATTCCCCCAAGGCTTTTTCCTCGTCCACCAACAGCAGCTTTTGCTCTTCCAATTCGGTTTCGTGGGTCGCGATTTTGGCGCCGATGAGGGCCAGGGAATTTTCGCTTTTCGCCTTATTGGAAAGCAGGTTTTCGCTTTGGGCGGCGAATTCCAGGTAACTGTCGTATTGGTAGCTCAGTTCGAGACTCACATACTGCTGACGCAGCTCTTTCCAGCGCTCGGCCTTCTTGGCCTGGCGCTCGAACATGGCGACATTTTGCTGGACATGGCGGAGGTTGTCTTCCACCCGGGCGAGATCCTGGGCCGTCCTTTCGAGTTGCCGCAAGGTTTCCTTGCGCTGCTGTTTATACTTCGATATGCCCGACGCCTCCTCGAACATAGTGCGTCTTTCATCGGCCTTGTCCGATAAAATGCTGTCAATCATCTTGGCTTCGATGAGGGAATAACTCGCCGCCCCCATACCCGTGTCGTAGAACAGGTTATGGATGTCCTTGAGGCGGCAGGGCTGATTATTGATCAGGTATTCGGAATCCCCGTTCCGGAAAGCCCGGCGGGTAATCATGACCTGGGAATATTCGGAAGGCAGCCTTCCCGAGGTATTGTTGATCATCAGGCTGACCTCGGCCAAGTTCAGGGCCGGCCTATCCGCCGTTCCACTGAAAATGACGTCTTCCATCTTGCTGGATCGCAAGGCCTTGGCCCTTTGTTCCCCCAAAACCCACCGGATGGCGTCGATGATATTGGACTTTCCACACCCATTAGGCCCCACCACCGAGGTTATCCCCTCACCCGGGAAATTGACCTCGACCCGGTTGGCGAAGGATTTGAAACCGAAAATGCGTAGCTTTGACAGGTACATGGGAAGCCCTAACCGCCTGATTTGAACGGATCTTAGAGAGGATAAGGTAATCACCGGGCAAGGTGTTTCAGCCCGGTAAGTCGGTTGGAATTAGGGGTCACCGAAACCCAAAAAAAGCGAAGAAAACCCGATGTTCCGGCGCAGATCGGCTGGAATTTATCTACTTGCCGTTGGTCCGCATTGACAAAGCCCCTGCGGACTACTCCTATTATCCCCCTTCCCGATTCCTCCTAGGACCCGGATGCCTTTCCTTTTTCCCTGAGCCCCTCCCCATGGACGCAACCAAGATCCGCAATGTCGCCATCATCGCCCACGTCGATCATGGCAAAACCACCTTAGTCGACGGCTTGCTCAAGCAAAGCGGCGCTTTCCGTGAAAACCAGGTCGTGAATGAAAGGGTCATGGATTCCAACGATCAGGAACGCGAACGCGGCATCACCATCCTCTCGAAAAACGCCTCGGTGGTTTTCAAGGAATTCCTGATCAATATCGTGGACACCCCGGGACACGCCGATTTCGGCGGCCAGGTCGAGCGCGTGCTCGGCACGGTGGATGGAGCCCTGCTTATCGTGGATGCCTTCGAAGGCCCCATGGCCCAGACGCGCTTCGTGACCAAAAAAGCCTTGGAAATGGGTTTGACCCTCGCCGTCGTGATCAACAAAATCGACCGGCCGGGCTGTGAACCGATGAAAGCCCTGGACGCGGTTTTCGATCTCTTCGTCGACCTGGGCGCCAGCGAGGCCCAACTCGATTTCGCCTATGTCTTCGCCTCGGGAAGGGCGGGAACCAGCCGCCGGAAAATGGAAGATTCCGACAGCAATTTATTGCCGGTTTTCGAAATGATCGTCGATAGGATACCCCATCCCACCGTCGGTACCTCGACCTTGCCCGTCATGCAAATCACCAGCTTGGATTACGCCGAATTCCTGGGCCGCATGGCCGTAGGCCGTTTGCGCCAAGGCAGCTTGAAGCCCAATCAAACCATTACCCATATCGACAGCGCGGGCATAGCCAAGAAAGTGCGCCTTACCAAAATCCTTTATCCCGAAGGCGTCAAGCTCAAGGAAATTCCGGAAGCCTTCGCGGGCCAAATCGTGGCCCTTTGCGGCATTCCCGATTTCACCTTGGGCGATACCCTGTCCGGAGAGGAAAATCCGGTCGGCTTGCCCCGCCTGAACGTCGATCCCCCCACCATCGCCATGCGCTTCTGGGTAAATGACAGCCCGATGTGCGGCATCGACGGCGGCAAGTATTTGACCAGCAACCATCTGGCGGAAAGGCTGGAAAGGGAGGCTTTGGCCGACGTGGCCCTGCGGGTGGAAAAGGCCGAGGAAAGCGGATCTTACCGCGTGGCTGGCCGCGGCGTTTTGCATCTCTCGGTGCTCATTGAAAAGATGCGCCGCGAAGGGTATGAATTGACGGTCGGACGTCCCCGCGTCATCACCAAGCGCGACGGCGACGTCGAATTGGAGCCCATCGAAACCATTACCATCGACGTGCCCCAGGAGCATAGCGGCATGGTCATCGACGAAATCAACAAGCGCAAAGGCGAAATGCAGGACATGCGCCTCGAGGGCAATCAAGTCCGGGTGGAATACGCCATTCCCTCGCGCGGCCTCATCGGCCTGCGTTCCCGCCTCCTGTCGCTTTCCAAAGGCTATGCCGTCTTCCAGCAAATGTTCAAAGGCTACGAGCCGGTGAAGGGCGAAATAGGCCAGCGTCCCACCGGCGCCTTGGTTTCCAAGGAAAAAGGCATGTCGGTCGCCTATGCCTTGTGGAAGCTCGAGGAACGCGGAGTGATGTTCATCGGCGCCGGCGTCGATGTCTATCCCGGCATGATAGTCGGCGAACATTCTCGCGCCGATGACTTGGTCATCAACGTGATCAAGGGCAAACAATTGACCAATATGCGCACCACCTCTTCCGACGAAGCGACGGTTTTGACCCCGCATCGCCAGCTCTCGCTGGAAGAAGGGTTGGAGTTCATCAATGACGATGAATGCGTGGAAGTCACGCCGAAATCCTTGCGCATCCGCAAGATCATTTTGGACGAAAGCGCGCGCCGCCGCTCCTAAAATCGCCCTCAAAAAACCAAATTTCCAGGTTTTCGGGGGAAAATAGCCACGGTAACCGGTTTTTGATTGGGGGCCTCGCATGGCAGGGGCTACAATCGTACCGTGTTCCAAATGGGTTTTTCCTGAAGGCGGATTGGTTTTGAGATCGCGGCGGCTTTTCATTTTCTGGATCGTCCTGGGTATGGCATTCACCCAGGGCATCTCCCAAGCCCGGAGCGAGGCTTATTTTCGGGTCGATGCGCTCATCGCTCCCATACGGGAAGGCAGCTATCGCGACGCCAAAACCCTAGGTATGGCCAAGGCCGGGGATACCTATGCCATCCATGCCAGGATGAAGGGCTGGGTCCAAATCCGGCTTTCCGATCAAGCCACGGGCTGGATTCCGGAAACCGCGGGCCATACCACCCAGGATAGCGGCGAACACCCTTTCCCATTGGGATGGGTCTTGGGATCCTTGCTGGGAATCGTCGTCGGCGCCTTGGCCGCTTTTGCGATATTGCGGTGGCTTCAGGCTTGGCGCAGCCGGCAGGAATTCGCTAAGCTGATGACCTTGGCGCGCGCCAAAAGGGGGAAACGGCTTTTGGCCATACTTCCCGAGTGGCCTGACGTCGTTCAAGTCTTGAGCGGAGATGCCAAGCCCATGTCCGGCCTCCTCACCGAATGGGGGTATACCTTGCAGCTTATCCAGGCCCCCGAGGGGATTTTAAGCAAGGGCCGGCATTTCCGTCCCAATGCTCTCATCGTCCATTCCGCATTAGCCCCGCAAGTCGAGAAATTACTCGCCCAGGACGCGGCCTTATCGAATACGCCCGTCATTTACCTGGGGGAAAAACCGCCGCGCTTGAGCGATGGGCATGGCGTCCGCCTCCACTGGATCCGGGGAGCCAATGACAAGTCGCTGTCGGAAACCTTGAATGCCGCGTTAAAGCTCTCGCCCAAGACCATCCGGCATGGTGTGCGCACCGAGGGTATGCGCGGGGAATTATCGGGAGGCGGACTATGGGAGGTATTGCATTTTCTCGCCGTCATGCGTAAAAGCGGCACCCTCACCGTGGAAACGGCTAAATTAAAGGGTGAAATTCGCCTGGCCAAGGGTGAAATCTTATTCGCGGGCATGGGGGATTTGGCCGATGACGAGGCCGTCCTCCACATGCTTGATTTGAACCAGGGCCGTTTCGCCTTTACCGAAATGCGAGGAACCTCGCCCGGCAAAGGGATCAATACGGAGAAACTTTTATTGAATTGGGCTCGACAACGGGATGAGATCGAAGACGGTGCTGGGAATTGATTTTGGCGAGAGACGGATAGGCATAGCCCTGTCCGATCCGGATCGATTTCTGGCGACGGGATATACCACCTTGGACCGGCGCGAACACCCGGACATCCTAAGCGCTCTGGCGAAAATCATCGATGAGGAAAGCGTCGGCCATATCGTGGTGGGTTATCCCCTGCGCACCGACGGCAAGGTTTCGCCGGGGGATAAGACCGAAGCGGTGGACGCTTTCATCTCCTCCTTGGAAAGCCGGTTCACCCTCCCGGTAGACCGCGAAGACGAGGCCTTCACCTCGAGCTTGGCCCAGGATAGCCTGCGCCAGCGCGGCGGTAGCAAAGCTGGAGGCAAAGCCAATCGGAAAAAACGTCAGCAGGATAAAGCGGCCATCGATAGGGTGGCGGCCTGTTTCATCCTTCAGGATTGGTTGGATCGCCAGGGGAGCCGGACGTGATCCATTTTTCACCTTGCGCTTGGTATTGCTTTAAAATTCCCGGCGGAGAGGGTGATTGGGAAGTCAGTGACTCCCCGGAAAAGACGGTATTGATCGCCGCGGACGGTTCCTGCAGCATGGAATTAATCGCCGCCCGCAAGACGTTGAAAGCCGAAGACGCGGAAATATCCGATTTGCACGAGGAATTTTTACGGGAAAAAAGCGTCCATGCGGTGCGCACCGTTCTGGCTGCCAACTCTTACCGGATTCAAACCTTTATCTCCCGCGGCGTCGGGGCTGATCAAAGCACTTGGCTGGTTTGCCATGCCTTTTGGGCCAATTACTGCGTCATGATCCGCTGGCATAGCCCGGATAGCGGAGGAGGCGCGCGACTCCAGGCCTTCTATGATTTGGTCAGCTCCATCCAACCGCTGGCCCTGGACTGATGATTACCTAGGGTGGGGGGGTTACTCCGTTGGCGGCCGCGGCTCACTGGAACAAGGCGAGATTTTTCTGCCACAGCTCCACTTGATCGCCGGTCAGCACCCGCTGGGAATTGCCATTGCCGGAACAATCGTAGGCGAACATCAAATTGCTGATATCGCAATTGCTCGGGCACGGATCTTCCGAGGCGATTCTCAGGCAATAGGTTAAGCCGTCGGGTCCTGGCCACACCCTTTCACCGGCATCGGGCGAAGATCCGTCTTCGGTTTTTTTTGCCAAGGAAGTGCAAACCTTAGTGGAGGCGAGGCCATCATCGTAATTGGAGAAGTCACGATCGAAGCTCATGTCGACTTCCGTAGCGGTCGGGTGTCGCAGGCCGAAAAAATGCCCGATTTCATGGGCGGCCGTGGTCGCGAGTCGGCTGACCGTGGAAAATTGATTGGACAGGATGACGCGACTGCTGGCCAATAAGCTCAAGTCCATGGCTTCGCGCGGGGCGAACCCCAGGATATACCCACCCAAGTCGGGTGAGGCGGCCGGCGGAGCGATGCTATCGACCAGGTAGAGATGCACATAACCCGATTCGCGCGTTCCGGGAAGACTGGTAAAAGTTCCCGAGAAGGGAACCACGGTGGCGGGCCCATTGGGATCGGCAATCTCGTACTTGAAATTCAGGCTTAAACCCTGGGGGACGAAAATACTGCTCAACTCTTGCGATAAGGCCGCGGCAAAGTTCTGCTTGGAGGCCTGGGAAACCATGCGCGAGAGATGGCCGACGAAAATCAGCTTGATGCCGAATTGATTGGCGGCGATATTGCCGATGGACACGAGCTTTACCGAATGAAAACGTCCCAAGGACGCCGTACCTTCCGGAGGAAGAAATTGGGCGAGGAAAAAGGTCGGCTTGGATTTGTCGGATTTCAGGTAAAAAAATTCCTCGCTGCCGACGGGATCGGGATTGTAGTCCCGATAGGCGCGCCATTGCCCGGCATCGTCGGAATAGGACACGGCTATTTGATCATTGTTGTTGCGGGTAGCCAGCGAAAGCGCGTAATTCTTGCCGGGTTGCAGGACAAATCTCACGCCGGTATTCAAAATCGCCGGAGTCAGACTGTCGTTGGCGGCGGCGTCATTCACGTATAACCGCCTTTGATTATGGGATGAATTCCCGTCGGGTGGGGTGGAAATGATCCGCCCGCAGCCCGAGATAAAAACCAAAACCAGGAAAATAGCCCCTATAAGGGAAAACCTATCCCGATAAATCAATCGATTATTCACGCTTTTCAAAACCCGGCTCAGCTTATTCTTATCCCTAATAGCATACCATGGTATGTACCGAACACCCATAGGAATAGTGGGGCAATCCCTGAAATTTAACCTGGAATCCGATCTGGTGGCCAACGGCCCTATCTTCCGCTTCCCCACTCCCGTGCGGTTCTTCTCCGGCCTTGGCCTGGGAATCGGTGTGGCCGCCTGCTGCTTATTCCTTGGCTGCAGCAACTCCCCGACGAAAAGAGGGGCCATCGCCCCGGATGATCGAGCGGACTTCATCGAAAATTACGGCGACCTCAATTGGGAAATCCGCAAAGCCTTCATCGACGGCAAGGTAGTGCCGGGCATGGCCAAGGACTTGGTGATTTTTCTTGCCGGTAACCCCGACAGGACGGCCACCGAAACCTTTGGAGTCTCGTGGGGAAAATCTTCGGATTCCCTTGCAGGACAAGAGGATACGCAGGCCAATATCTGGGAATATCTGGACCCGTCCACCGGCGAGGTGCGGCTTGGCCTGCGGTTCCAGAACGATACGGTCAGCAATGTTCGCGGGCAGGTCGAGTAAGAGATCCGGGGGGACACTCGCCCATGACCCCCGCTCCCGGCCTTATTTATCAGGCCTTTCAGCGCCTTTCAATTGAATTCCCTAAGTTTTATTGCTATGAATAAGGCAAGCATGCGACACGCATGTGTCCTATAACACCACCCGACTCACTTCCTAAAAGGATGAATGCATGGCAGATAAAGCCCTCACCCAAAGCCAAATCGTCGACGCGCTCGCCAAGGTCACCGGCTTCACCAAGGTCCAGGTTCGTGGATTTTTCACGGCCCAGGCCGAGCTCGCCTACAAGAGCGCCAAGAACGGCTTCACCGTTCCCGGTCTCGGCAAATTGGTCTTGGTTAACCGCAAAGCCCGTATCGGACGCAATCCGGCCACCGGCGAGCAAATCAAAATCCCCGCCAAGAAGGTGGTGAAATTCCGCGTGGCCAAAGCCGCGAAGGAAGCCATCGGCGGCTCGGCCCCTAAAAAGGCCGCCGCTAAAAAAGGCAAGAAATAAGTCTACCCGGGCGGATATCCGCCCCGGTCTTCCCGGCTTCATTCCGGACGGAATCGATTGGGTGGAAACCCGATCGATTTTTTTTTGCCTTCTTCGTGACCGGGATAACAGACCCGGGTGGCACTGCCCGTTAGACTTCGGGAATGTTCCGGCGAATATCCCGTTGGGCCTTCAGGCTTCAACGCTCCCAATCCTGGAGTTGGTGCCATTCGCTCAGCCGCAATGCTTCACGGCGTTGCTGGAGCGAGCCCGCGCTTTATGGGCTCCAGCCGATTTTTTGGGGAACCTGGGCGGCCCTGAAATCTCCCCTTGCCGGCACCTTGGGTTTTATCGCCTGCCTAGCCTTGACGGCCCCCAAAAAGCCTGCCTTAAGCGGCCTTTTGCTGGCATCCTACTTAGCCGTCGCCTTCCGTGCCGGTTGGCTCGCCCCCGATGAAAGGGTTCGATCAGCAGCGGCGGAAGCCCGCCATGGGATGATTCGGAATTTTCCTCTGCGGGAAATTCCCGCGACATGCCCGGCGACGACGACCGAAGGACATTCGGTGTTGCTGGTGTTTCCGAATGGCGATAACTGCCCGCCACCCGGCAGCCACTTGGAGTGGATGGGGAAACCCGCAGCCATTCCACCCGGTACCAACCCGGGCGGCTTCGACGCCCGCCAATGGTATCGCAGCCTGGGCCTGGTGCAAGCCATCGAGGTGCAATCCTGGCGGCCAACCCGAGGTCCGGGTTTTCTCTGGCGGCAATCCCTGATCTTCCGACAGGAATTGAAGGCCTTGTACCAGAAGTATATCCCGACCGCTTCCCAGGCCCTGGTATTGTCCACCGTACTGGGAGACATGCGCGGCCTCTCACGGGCGACCAAACGTGATTTTCAAAACACCGGCATGCTGCATATCCTCGCCATCAGCGGGCAGCATATCGCCCTGATGGCGGCTATCGGTATCCAGGCATTTCGCCTGGCGCGTCTGCCCAAACGCCTCGCCTGCCTGGCCATTGCCCTGGGTTTGTGCCTCTATGGGCCGGCTACCGGTTGGTCTTCCAGCGTGGTGCGGAGCATTTGGATGTTCTGGTTGCTCATTCCCGCCATCGTCAGCAAGCGGCCTTTCAGTCCCTGGACGACCCTGTCCTTGGCCGCTTCCCTGAGCCTGGTCTTGGAGCCGGAAACCCTGCACCAAATCGGATGGCAACTGTCCTATTTGGCGACCCTGACCTTGCTCTTATATGCCAAACCCTGCGAAGCTTGGAGCGAGTCGCTCCTATGCAAAGAACGGTATCCCTCGCGGCTCGCGGGTTGCGCGAGGTCCTGCCTGGCGGCTATGGCCTTAAGTTCGGCGGTAACCTTGGGGACTTTGCCGGTTATCGCGGCTTCATCCCATGTCATCATGCCCGTCTCACCCCTAGCCAATTTGGTGACCGTGCCTTTAGGCAGCGGTTTATTGACCAGCGCATTTTTAACCGCGGCCTTTTTCCCACTGCCCTGGTTGGCGCAATGCATGGGCTCGGCGACCGGTTTTTTCGCATGGGCATTGGAAAAATCGGTTCATGTCCTGGCCCAATGGCAATCGGGCTTGGTGGCATTGTCAGGATGGCCCTCCGCCCTGGCCTTTGCCTGGCTGCTTCTGATGGCCTTGTGGCCCTTCCTATGGATGAGATACCGGCGAAAAATAGCCTTGGCCGTCATCGCGGCGGCTTCGCTTTATTGGGCCGGGAGCCAGGCCTATGCCTATCATCGCCGGCCCATCCTGGCCACCCTATTGGATGTGGGACAAGGCCAGGCGCTGCTTCTGGAAATGGCCGGTAAGACCATCTTAATCGACGCCGGCCCGGATAGGCCCAATGCGGGTTATCGCGCCATACTACCCGCCCTGCGCGCCAAAGGATGGAACCGGATCGATCTCATCCTGCTAAGCCATGGCGACGCGGATCATATCGGCGGTCTGAAAGGGCTTATCGAGGAAATACCCATCGGTCGCGTCGCCTTGGGCGGACCTTGGCCGGATAGGGGTTCGTGGCCGGGTTTGTCCGAGCAATTAACCCGGCTGGGAATTCCCTTTGGGACCGTCATTCCCGGCACAACCGTCCTCAGCCATGGATGCTGGCGTTTATCCGTCCTCGATCTTCATCTTCCCGGCAACCTTTCCCGCAACGATGGCTCGGCCATAGTGATCTTAAACGGTCCTCCGGGCACCTTGATCATCCCCGGTGATATCGAGAGAGGGCCCGAAAAGATTTTGGCGGATTCGGTAAGGCAATGGAGAAAGGAAAATCCCGATCTTCCCTTATGGCTGGTCATTCCGCATCATGGCAGTGACAGGACCAATGACACCGAATCCCTGCTGGCCATGAAACCCGACTTGGCGCTCATTTCGGCCGGGCAAGGCAATCGGTTCGGACATCCCGGGCCCGGAGTAATGCGGGCTCTGCGCAGCGGAAATATTCCCGTCTTGTCGACCTTGAATCATGGCGCCATTCAATTGCAGGCGGATAAATACCAGGCAAGGTGGAGCTGGTTCTTATCCGACCTGCCCGTTATCCCCGGTGAACCGCAACCAAAGCCCTTGGCCGGGATGTAAATTGTAAGGATTAATCCTTTATGGCCGATTTTTTCGAAGACGCGAATCCAGACGAAATGCGGGATGTTTTCCGGGGCACCCGCATCACCCGCTCCCCGGTAACCGGCATCGTGGCTGGCTACCACACCTTGCCTTTCACCCTTATCGGTCCGAATGATGAGGATGGTTTGGACCAGGGCGTTTCCCCTGGCTCGCTGAAACTGACGGGGAAAATAACCGTCAGCCCTAAGCTGGTGATGACCCTGAATCCCAATGACGAGAGATTCGCGGAAATCTTTCCGGAGGAAACCCCCTTCATGGACAAGCGCCTGGTGGGAAGGGTTTTCGGCTTCAATGCGGCCTACCGGCGCAATCACCGCATCCGCAACGAGCAATTGCAGGTCGAAACCTATTCCCTGCCCGATGAGGAATTGCTGGAAAAAGTCGTGGATGAATTGAATCGGGGGGAAGTCATCAATATGGGCGTCATCTGGTGCCCCGCCCCCCGCTTCTACCCCATCAGCCTGGAGAGGTTCATCGTCAGCGTGCTCGACCGGGAGCTCAAGTAGGGCCTTTTAGGATCCTAAAAATTCCTGACGAGGACGCGTGAATTCCTGTCCGTGTTATACGCGTCGCGCTTGCTCGGCGGCAAGGCGTCGCGGGCCGCGACGGTAAAGCCGAGACGCATGAAAAAATCGCTGGTTTGGGTGGTGAGCAGGTAAACGCGCTTGACTCCCGATTTCTGGGCCTTATCCAATAAGTAAGAAACCAGGCGATGGCCCACTCCCTTGCCGGAATAGGCGGAGTCCACGGCCAAGGCATAAATCTCAGCGGTTTTTTCCGGGGCCTGCACGCGCAGGGCGGCGCAAGCCTGAACGGCGTCATCGACCTTGTAAACGAAATAATTATCCAGCTCGCCGCCCACCGACTCAGCCGACCTTTGCACGAGAATGCCGGCGTCGACATAAGGCTGCATGATGCGCAGGATTTCCGGTATTTCCTGGGCTCCGGCGGGATGGATATGATCGTATTCCTTGGCGTAAAACATGGTTCCCAGCCCGGCCGAGGAAAAGACTTCGCGCAAGAGGATGCCGTCCTTGGAGCCATCGATCAAATGCACTCTTTCCACGCCCGCGGCGCAAGCTTGCAAGGCCAAGGCGATGAGCTCGCGGTGCTGGGGCTCGATCTTTTCGCTGAAGTCGGCCAGCAATTGCCGGCCCTCGGCGGGATCGAGATTGGAGAAATACCCGGATTTGATCTCGCCCGGTTCGGCGAAGGGGCATTCCTCGACCACCGGGATTCCGCTTTCGACGCCGACGAAAAACAACTTGGTCGCTTCCAGGGCCTTGGCGACGGCCACCGCCAACTCATTGCTGTTGAGGTTATAATCGCGGCCCACCACATTCCATCCGATATTCGGAATGATGGGGATGAGCCCGTCTTCCAGCATGTTGCGGATAAGGGGCACATTCACCTTTTCGACCCGTCCCGTCTGCAAAAAATCGACGCCGCCCAGGACGCCCATGGCCCTCGCCCGCACCCAATTGCCGACCACGCCATGGGCTTCGTTCTCGGAGAGCAGGGAAATCAGGACATTGGTGACATTCGACGCGCCCAATTTGACCAGGGGCATGGCCTCGTGCGAGGTGATGCGGGTCGTACCGTGGATGGGAGAGGCCACCGCGTAGGTGGCGAGCACTTGATCGATGCTTTGTTTGGCGCCGGGGACCAGAACGACGCTGATGCCCGCGTTCTGCAAGAGCACGATATCCTTGATCAAAAGGGAGAATAGCGGCTTACCCAGCAAGGCATCGTCGATTTTCATGACGAAAACCTGTCCCTTATAGCGGCGCAGGTAGCCGAAGACTTCGCGTATGGTTTGGACGGGGTTGGCCGTTTGCACATTGCCCTTTCTGCCCTCGCCGGAGGTTTTCCGTCGGGTGGAGGTCGGCTGATTCATTTGGCCTCGCTCCAAGCATGCACCCATTGAATGGACTCTTGCAAGAGCGCGTCGGGATTTTGTTCCGAACCCGAACACCAGGCCAGGCAGGCGGTTTGCAAGGCCAGGGCGTCGCGGAAGCCCGAACTCATTTTGCCTTCGACTTCATGCGTCCAATCCGCGAACCGGGCGAGGCTATAAATGCCCGGATCCGGCTTGCCTCCTCCCAGGCTCTCCGGCCAAGAAACCAGGCTATGCCCTTGCGGCGTCACCTTCATGATTTCCGTAGCCTTGTGCAAGACCAAATCCGTTGTCCCATGATTACCCAGGATAATAGCCCCGAAGAGGCCCCGATGCCGCATGGCCGCAGCCAATCTTTCCGCATAGTGCATGTGGCTGATACCCAGCACCATGGGCGCGGCGGGCCAAGGATTGACAAGCTTCTCAACGGTGTGGAGGCAAGAGCGGAAACCCAGCTCCCGGCGGCAATCCGCCAGGTTATCCCATCCCGGCAACCAATCATCCAAGAGCTCGAAGCGGGACTGGGACGACCATTGCCCCAGGGCGGTCGAGCCGGAAAAGCTACCGGCATTGCCCGAAATCAAGGGCGTGCTGCGAAGCAGGACCGCCGTCCGGCCCTGGAAATCCAGGACTTGGGCGGCTAAGACCGAAAGCAAGCCGCCCTTCCGCCCGGTATCGGAAGCCAAATTGATCACCAGGGAGGGGGCTTCCAACCGGGCGTCGGCAGGAGGAGCCAAGCGAGCACAGGCCGCGTCCAGCAAAGCATTCAGCTCTTCCTGAGTCAGTTCCTTGATTCTCAACGCCTGTAAAAAAGCCCCCGCCTGGGCCGCGGTGAAGTGCCCGGCCAATAAATGGCCGAAAGCTGACCGCGCTTCGGAATAACCCAAATCCTGGGAAAGGGTTTTTCCCCGGCCGACTTTTTTGATGGCGTCCCTAGGGGAAAGGTCGGAAAGGGTATCGATTCGTTCGGAAGGCGGCATGACGAAAAGGGATGTTTGGGCACCAGCCTGGCATCAAAAGTGAAAAGCTAATTGAAAGTGCATCACCGCTTATCCATTTTGTCGGTATGCCCGAGGTTCCAACGTCTTCCGAAGCTTTGCCTACGCGGTTTCAAAAATTCTCCTTTTTGTTCATCCTGGCGGTGGTAACGGGGATTTTCCTGTACATGCTGCGGAGCTTCGCCCTCACGGTTTTGATGGCCGCCGTCTTCACCGGCCTCACCCATCCGCTCTACAAACTCATTCTGAAGCGCCTGAAAAAACCCCCTTTGGCAAGCGCCGCGACCATTACCGTGCTGGTGGTCTTGGCGGTAGTCCCCATTGTTTTGATCTCGGTAATCGCTTACCAGGAAGCCGCCGCTATCGTGGGCCACTTCCACGCCGAATCGGCAAAGGAATACCTCCTCGACTTTTTCAGCCGCCTCCAATCCCGCTACCCGCGCTACCTGGGCAATATCAATCCCCAGGACCTTGTCGGCATGGCATTCAAATCCGGACAGTCCGGGTTGCAGTACATGTTGAGCCAAGGCGCCAATCTTTCCTATTCGCTCGCCAACAACGTCCTCAATTTCTTCTTGATGCTTTTCACCATGTTCTACTTCTACATGGATGGACCCAAGATCCTGGCCCGCCTGATTCGCTGGTCACCGCTTCGGGACGACCACGAACGCCTGCTCATCGAGCAATTTCTGGTGGTCTCCAAGGCGACGCTCAAAGGAATTCTGGTCATCGGATTGATTCAGGGAACCATCGGCGCGCTACTGTTTTTCATCGTGGGCATCAGCGCGCCCATATTCCTGGGCAGCCTGATGGTATTCGCCAGTGTGGTGCCCGCCATGGGCGCGGGCTTGATCTGGTTTCCGGCCGGTGTCGTACTTCTCTTTCAAGGCCGGATTGGAGCGGGAATCGCCGTCTTTCTGGTGGGGGTTTTGATCATCGGGACGGTGGATAATCTTGTTCGCCCCTCCCTGGTGGGCAAGGACGCAAAATTGCACGACCTGCTGGTTTTATTCAGCACCTTGGGGGGCTTGGCCTTATTCGGCCTTCCCGGTTTTATCATGGGGCCGATTTTAGCCGCCTTGCTCCTCACCCTCTGGACCCTCTACGAACAGGTCTTTCAGGCTGAATTGCAGAGGAATGCCCAGACGGGAGGATAACCGGCGAGGAGCGATTACGGTCACCTCCGAGATGGGTATGGTAAAATCGCGGCATGAAGCGCCGGGAAACCATACTCATACCCTTGCCCCCCGATTGGAAACCCGAGGCGATAGCCCGGCGCATCCAAACCACGGCCGAGGAATTCTGGAACCGGGGTTGGGTCTATGCCGGCTCGGAAACCGATGCCTTAATGGAGAGCGTAACTTTGTGGTTTGAAAAAGAAATCACGGCCCAGGACCTGGATACGGCCTGAAGGGTCGATTTGTACCATTGGCCTGCAGGGAGGTCCCATTTTACCGCAAGCGAATCTTCACCCTGCCGATGACCGGACGGCGGCAACCCCTCCCCCTTTCGCGGTCCTTTTCGATTGGGATGGAGTCGTCATCGATTCTTCCGCCCTGCATGAGGAAAGCTGGGAAAGGTTGGCGGCGGAATTGTCGCTTACCCTCCCAGAAGGTCATTTCAAACGGGGGTTCGGCATGAAGAATGACGCCATCATCCGTGATTTTCTCCGCTGGTCCGACGATGACGCCGCCATTCACGCCATCTCTTTGCGCAAAGAGGCGCTTTACCGGGAAATCCTGGCGGAAAAAGGCATTCAAGCCCTGCCGGGGGTTAGGGAATTGCTGGAGTTATTGCATGCCCAAGGCATACCGACCGCCATCGGCTCCTCCACCCACCGCCTGAATATCACCCTCACTTTGCAGGCATTGGGCCTGAGCGATAGGTTTACCGCGATTTGCAGCGCCGAAGACGTGACCAAGGGCAAGCCCGATCCCCAGGTTTTCCTATTGGCCGCCGAAGCCTTGCACATGCCCCCGGAGAAATGCCTGGTATTGGAGGACGCCCAGGTCGGCATCGATGCGGCGTTGGCCGCGGGCATGAAGGCCGTTGGAGTCGCGACTACCCATCCCGCGGAGCATCTGCAAAAAACGCATTTGACCGTCCATCGTCTCACCGAGCTTCATTGGGATAACCTTCTTGCCCTCGCGCGGCTTTGAAGGCCCGGTACCGGCGGATCCGTCCAACCGTCTAATCCCGATGAACCGCCACCGGATAGAAGCATGAATCTATTGGGGAATGCGCCCTCCAGGCAAAGACGGGACTTTTATTTGAGCGAGGTCAGTGAAAGAGTCCTGGCCGAATTCAAAGAAGACTTAAAGAGAGACTCTTTCCTGAGTTTGGAAGTCATCATCAACGATGCCCTTTACCAGGAACAGGATAGGCTGAAGCGCGAGAAGAGCACGGTTGAAAATGAAGATGCCCGCCGCTTTTGGTCCGATATCGGGCGGAACTTCCTGAATGGGGACGACGCGGAACGCGAAATCCTCTTGAGGCGCATCATTACCCGTTATGTCGAGGAAATCCACGGCTCTTTCAATCCCAGGCTCCATGGCATGGTCGCCCGCGTGGTACCCTGGCTGCTCAAAGGCGTATTGAACAAGGTCTCCCCCGCCTCGGTATTGACCTGGGCCAGCGACAAACTGAGTCTCGAAGACAACCTGGTGATCAGCGGACCATTGGATGAAATCAGATCGCTGGCCGGCAAAGGCACCCTCATCATGGCTCCCACCCACAGCAGCAATCTGGATTCGGTGGCGATTGGCATGGGCCTTTACCTCTCCCGCCTGCCTCCCTTTACCTATGGCGCCGGCTTAAACCTTTATACCAATCCTGTCATCTCGTATTTCCTCAATAATCTCGGCGCCTACAAGGTGGACCGCAGGAAAAAAAACGAGATTTACAAAACGACCTTGAAGCAATATGCGACCCTGTCCATGGAGCAGGGCGAGCACAACCTGTTTTTCCCAGGAGGAACGCGCAACCGTCGCGGCGACATCGAGCAGCATTTGAAACTGGGATTATTGGGCTGCGGGGTGAGGGTATATGTCCGCAACTTGGTAAATGCCAACCCCAAGCCCGATTTATTCGTCGTTCCCGTCAATTTGTCCTATGGCCTCGTGCTTGAAGCGAAGACCCTCATCGAGGATTATTTGAAGGAGGAAGGGAAAGGTCGTTTCATCCGTGCCCGCGAGAAAAAGGGCAGTTTGATGCGTATGCTCGATTTCTGGCGGAACTTGACCCGGATGCATTCCAAAGTCCATTTGCATTTCGGCGAACCCATCGACTTATTTGGAAACCGGGTGGATGCCGAAGGGAATAGCCGCGACAACCGCCATCGCGTCATCGACCGCAAGAAATACGTGCTTGAAAACGGGCGGCCCGCGCATGTGCCGCAACGCGACCAGGAGTATACCCGCGAACTGGGCCGATCCCTGGTCCAGGCTTACCTCAGGAACAATATCATTTTGAGCACCCATGCCTTGAGCTTCGCGGCTTTTCATTTGATCCGCAAACGCAATCCCGCTTTCGATCTTTACCGGTTGCTGCGGACCGAAGGTCCGGAAACGGGTATCGAGAAGGCAACTGTGCTGCTCAGCCTGGGCCGCTTGAAATCCGGCCTCATCGCCTTGGCCGATCTCGGGCGATTGCAAATCGACTCGACATTGAAGGAAGGGGATGCGGAAACCCTTTTCACGACCGCCATGGCCCATTTCAGCACCTTTCACGACGGCAGGACGCTGAAATGCGAGCGGGGAAAGGTTTATTCCGAAGACATGAAATTGCTTTACTATTACCGTAACCATCTCGATCACTATCCCTTGGAACGCTATCTTGAGCCATGACATGAAACAAAAAGTCGGCATTTTGGGAGGAGGCAGTTTCGGTTCCGCGATAGCCGATATCATGGGCAATGGCGGGCACGATGTCCGGCTCTGGTTTAGGCGGCCGGAAGCCGCCGAAAATTTCAACCAGACCCGCGAGAATCTTCCGTATTTGCCCGGCGTCATTTTGAGCGAGAATATCACGGGCACGTCATCCCTGACCGAAACCATCACCGATAGCGCGGTCATTTTCTTTTGCGTGCCGAGTCCTTCCTTCCGCGAAACCGCCAAGCAGGTGGGAGACCATTGCGATCCTTCCCAAATCCTGATATCGACCACCAAGGGAATCGAAGAAGGAAGCTTCAAGCTCATGACGGAAATCCTGCGGGAAGAGACCTGTTGCCTGCAAATCGGCGCGCTTTCCGGGCCGAATCTCGCCAAAGAAATCGCGGTGAAAATGCCGAGTGGAACCGTCATCGCCAGCCGCTTCGAACGGGTCAATCGCACGGTGCAGGAACTACTCTCCGGGCCGTATTTCCGGGTTTACAGCAATCAAGACGTCCATGGCGTCGAATTGGCGGGCGTGCTCAAAAACGTCTATGCCATCGCGACGGGGCTGACCGCCGCGCTTAAAATGGGGGACAATACCCGCGGGATGCTCATTACGCGCGGCTTGGCCGAGATGAGCCGTATGGCCGCCTGCATGGGTTGCAATCCCATGACCTTTTTGGGATTGGCGGGGGTCGGGGACCTGGTCACTACCTGCAGCTCACCCCTATCGCGCAATTACCGCGTCGGTTGGCTATTAGGCGAAGGAAAATCGCTGCAGCAGGCCATGGAAGAAATCGGCGAGGTCGCCGAAGGCGTCAATACCATTCGCATCGTCAAACCGAAATTGCCGGAATTGAATATCCGCATGCATATCCTGGAAGGCTTGCATGCCTTGCTTTTCGAAGGCGTCACCTTGCCGACGGTGTTGGAATCCCTCATGGCCGTGCCGCAGATGGAGGACGTGGAATTCGCCCGCCTCACCGAGGGCGAGGCCAAGTAAATATGGCGGGATGGCGGTGGTTGACTGTCCTTTTAGTCGCCGCAACCCAAGGCCTGGCCGGCGCGAACGCCAAGCAACCTTCGGCCATGCGTCCCGATCCCGGCGCTAAAGAAGAGGCCTCCGCTCCCTTTCCCGATCACCGCCCTTCCAGGCTTTCCCTGCCCAAAGGAAAAATCCTGGACATGCACGTCCACGTCGCCGGTATCGGCGCGGGGGGAAGCGGTTGTTTTTTAACCCCGGGCATCCGCGAGAGCTTCAAGTTCGGGATTTACCTGCATGCCTTCGACGTTAGTGAGAAGGAATTGCTCGATTCCGGCGACGGCCTGATCTTCGACCGCATGCAAAGGCGCATGCAAAATACCCGGAAGATCGGCGGTGTGGTGATCCTTGCCTTGGACGGTGTCATACGCGATGGGAAGCTGGACACCAATGCGACCCAGATCTATGTCCCGGGCGATTTTGTCCGCCGGGAAACCCTTCGCCATCCGGGGATGTATTATGGGGCAAGCATCAATCCCTACCGCCCCCGCGCCCTGCAAAAATTGAGGCAAGCCGCGCTGGAAGGCGCGGTTTTGGTCAAATGGATACCGTCCATCATGCATATCGACCCCGCCGATACCAACCTCACCGCATTTTACCTGGAAATGGCCCGCCTCCACCTTCCCCTGCTCACCCATACCGGCACCGAACGCGCCTTCCTGTCCGCTCGCGATTCCTTGGGGGATCCGCGCCGGCTACGCCTGCCGCTTAACCTGGGTGTTACCGTCATCGCCGCCCATGCCGGCGTCCCCGGGCGCTCCGACGGAAAAAGCTACCGGCGCATGCTGCAGGGAATGTTCGCCGAGTATCCCAATCTCTACGCCGACATTTCCTCCCTGACCCAGGTGAATAAGCTCGGGAGCCTCCACAAACTGGCCGAAGATTCCCTGACCCTCTCCCGGCTTGTCTATGGCAGCGACTACCCATTGAATTTCACCCGGCTGGTTTCCCCGCTTTACCAGGTTTATTCCCTAGGCATAGCCAAGGTGAATGAGCTCAAGTCCATGCCCGAACATTGGGATCGCGACGTGGCGCTGAAAAAAGCTTTGGGCATGCCTGCCGATGTCTTCGCCCGCGCGCCCCTACTCTTGCTGGCGGAAAAGCCGAAGGGCGTTGCTGCGCCCAAGCCCGCGCGGAAAACCCGCCCACGCAAGAAAAAAGCCGCTGGCGCTCAGTAACGGTAGCGAACCGTGTAATTCACGATCTTTTCCTCTCCGGCGGCAATGTCCACCGGAAAACGCAGGGTGTTTTGATCCACTTTTTCCCATTTGGCGTCGGCTTTCAAAATCTCCCATTCGCGCCAACGCCAAGGGTGTTCGACGATGTCGACGGAGACCGGCGCTTCCTTGTGATTCCGGACCTTGACGCGAAAGGTCTCTTCGATGATTTCACCTTTGGACAGGCTCTTGAAATCGGTTTGGGCACGCTCGCCGACGACATCGAACGATTTCCCGAGAAACAACCGCACTTCCTCGTCCTTGGGGGTATGCCCTAGCCTGTCTTCGCCTATCAATTGGGGTTTTCCATCGGGATCGTTTTGAAAGACCCGGACGCGCCCGGCGGGTAGCGGCATGCCGAGATTCGAAGCCTTATCATTCTTGAATACCACATAGACGCCGACCTTGGTATTGCCGGTCTGGCCGAAATTCTGTTGGTTGCGGTAGCTCGGAGTATTGATCCACCAGCGCCAATTGCTTTCGAGGCCGTCGTATATCAGGACCTTGCGGCTTTTCGCCTTCTCAGCGGAAACCAATTCGATTTGTTTCCTTTCGCGGTTGGCCAAGTCGGTCCGGCGGCCCAGGGTATACAGCTTGTATTCGAAAATCTCGCTTTGCTGGAATTGCGGCGCCGGGGCGGCCTTCATGCGCGAAGCCACATAACCCCGATCGGCGAAGGCCTCCTCTTGCGCATCCTCCACGCGGTTGATCTCGCCGGCGACGAGTTTCAGTCCTGCGTTTTTAAAGGACGTTCCGCTCTCATTCTCCAAGGTCACCCAACCCGTCAAATCGATTTGATCGGAATTCGCGGATAATAGGGCGACATACTCGCAAGTCCAGGAAATCGCACCCGCCAGGTAGGTGAGTTCGAGTTTTTGCTTGCCCGCCTTGGGACTCTCAGCCAACCATAAGAGCCGGGGCTGCAGGATTAATCCTTCCGCCAGGGAAGGCAAGGCCAGGCGTCCCGCGGGAGCGACCTCTATCTTGCCGTTGATCTCGGCCAATAAGCCGGTATTGCGTCCGTCCGGACCCTCGACGTTCATTCCCGCCGATCCTTCCACGGCCAATAATTTGCCCGTGAAGCTGCGGTCGCCCCCCAATCCATCCTTGCGGATGAATTCGATGTCCTTCCCGATATAACGGGTCAATAAGGTGCGGGTATCCGGCAAGTCGTATTGGTAATTCTGCTCCAGGACCCGTAAATCGCCTCCCTCGGTGGAAAGGTGGACCGAGGTGGGATCCAAGGTCGCCGGCACCTCGGGAACCACGAGGTGATTCATTCCCTTCTGCAAATCAGCCTCCCGGATTTCCCGGACCAGGGACGAACCTTGATTGTAAACGGTGAGGCTGACCTGGCTCCTTTCCCCAGCCTGGCGCTCCTTGGGCGAAGCTTCGCTTTTGGCGACGGGGGCGGGAGCGGCGCAGGCCGAGGAGATTAGGCTCCCGAAACCCAGGAGAACCAGCTTGGAGAAAGTGGGGGGCGTCGATATCATGCGGATTTCCTAGGTAATCGGTTGATGATGAAAGGCCAGAATGGGCAAACGCCGGTCGACATCCCATGGCAAGGTCGGCGGATTTTCCCCGAAGCCCGCACTGACGCGGGCTTCGGCATCCAACGGCCTCGACAATAAAATCTCAATGCGGTTGTCCATGGGATAAAGAATGCGTTGAATGGTAACCTCGCCCTGAATATCCCAAATACGAAAGGGCTGGGCATGGGGTTCGGCGCTATCCAACCGATCCTGGACGCTCTGGAAGGATAATTCGACCTTGTTCGGGCTTATCCGGTGGGCGCTGATTAAATCCGGCGGAGACTCGTTGTCGGCCCCTTGCCCCATTCCCAGCGCCGATTCGGCCATGCGACGGCCTAAAAGGCGATTGGCCGCCGAGCTGAAATGAATGGTATCTCCCAGGGGCAAGTCCAAGGTCGGAACCACCGACACCCGGGATAATTTTTTCGCCGCGCTTCTTTGGGCTTCCCGGATAACCGACCAGGCTTCATCGTCATCACCGGGATTTTTGGAATAGTAGCGCGACAATTGGTAAGTCACGATGGGAAGGGTGGCCGAGCCTATCCGTTTTCTCCAATGCCCCACGGCTTGCGCGAATCTTTCGCCATAAGTCGCGGCCGATTTCCCCTTGGCGTCGCTTTCCCCTTGCCCGAATACCATTCCCGCCGGCGTCACCCCGGCCTTCCCCAGCATATCGAAAAGATTTTCCGCCAGACGTCCTCCCTCTTCCCATTCGCTCAAGGTCGATCCCCCCAGGGCCGCGGGAAGGAAGGCTATCGGCCTAGCCAGCCGGCGTTGAAGGACTTTACCGAATTGCAAAAACGGGCTGTGCCCCGGCGCATAGGGCTGCATGGAAGGAGGGAAGCCGCATTCGCTGCCGTCATGCAAGGGATGGCTGGCCATTCGCCAGCGTCCATCCTGCCCGAAAAGGTGAAGGCCCAGGACCGGATCGTCATCGTAAGGCGGCGCGCCATAGCCCGAGACATTGCTTTGCCCGGCCAGAATCCAGGCATCCCCGACAGCCAGGAAATGCCGCTGGTCGCCCCGCCATGCCCATTCCTTAGTCTTGTTTCCCTTGGGATTGAGCCGCGTTTCGAGCCGGTAAGGACCTCCGGAGGGGATTTTTTCCAGTCGCCCCTTCCACGTCCCGTCGGCAAAGGTTTCGGCGGCTTGCCAATTCAAATCGGGTCTCGGCGCCAACCCCGTGCTTTCGCAGCAGATCCGGATTTCGACTTCGCAACCGTTTCGGCCCAGCAATCCGGCGCTTGTCGGCCTGGCCCAGGTGCCGGCCAGGGAAAGGCCGGCGAAACCATGCTCGTCGGCGGAAAGCAATTGCCAGTTTTGAGGCGCTTGCGAAAGATGGGCGCCGAAAGGACGGTCGCTGAAGGGGGAAGAAAACGACAGGGTAACCTCCAAGGCACCTAGGAACGGCCTCGGAGGATCAATGTAAAATCAGCGCTTTTCCTCGCGTATCCATTGTTTGACTATCTCGGCGATGGCCTCATATCCCGGTTTCCGGTCGGAATCGGCGACGGCAATCCCCGGCGCCGTGGGGGGGTTGCTTTCCGTCTGTCCCTCGGCCTGGCCGGCCGCTCCGGCCTTATCGTGGATGGCGGCCAGCAAATGATTGGCGAAGTCCCTGACCTGGATAAGCGGGGAACCGATTAGCCTTTTCGCCAATTGGAGGGAATCCTTATGGGTCTGAACCTGCGCAACGATTCGGGCGGCTTCCCGGACATGGTCGGGATGGAATTCCCGCACATGAAGCCTTTGGATGAGTTCTTGAAGGCCCCGCTCGCGTTCCGACGGCTCCGGATTCAGCTCACGGTTGGAACGAAATTTAGAGGGGGGATGCGGCATGGAAATCCTCGCTACCATGATAAGCCCTGGCGGCGGGGAATGGCATCGGCGAGGATTCCCGTTTTTTTCGAATTGGAAAGGAGGGCATTAACCCCAAACCACCAGGTTTTTTTCGGCGACAAAGCCGCAATTTCCGCATTCCGGCTGGTGAAGGGATATCTCTCCTTCTTCGCAACGAGGGCAGACATTGGTATCCACCAATAATTTGACTTCCTCGCCCATGCGGTAATTGCATTCAGGACATTCCTTAATGCGTGATTTCAAAGGCCAGCGCGACCAACAATGGGGGCAGTGGTCATGAGGCACCTTCATCATGATGCCGTCGACGAGGTATTTGGTGGGCGTCAAACCACCATCCACGCGGTAGGGCAAGCGGCCTTTTTCCCAGACCACTCCCGTAGTCAAGGCCTTCAAGTTGCGGTCCCGGTTTTCGTCATAGACTTCCACCGACATATTCAAGGTGATGGAGCAGCTATCGGGCAATTCGCTCAATAGGTTTTGCACCTGGGATTCGAATGCATTCAAATGCCCGGCCATTTGCAATTTTTGGATTTCCGCAAACAGGTTTTCCGCCAATTGCTGGGTGCGATCAAAGGTATGAGCGTCCATTTTCCCCTGCCTTCGCGACTGTAACCCCAGCCGACGATTCTTCTGGTCAAAGTAAGATAGGGGCTAGCATCGCCTTGGCCAATGCGGGGGGATTTTTTCCCCAAAACCTGAAGAAGCGGAAACATTATCAAGCCGGCGCTTCCCAAGGCCGGTGCGGGGTCACCCCCAGCTCAGCGCATCCTCCACGCCGTCGGTCAGACGAATCGCCTCTTCCAAGCTATCGGCCATGACCGTCACATGTCCCATTTTCCGGCCTTTGGCGACTTGGCTTTTCCCGTAAAGGTGCAGATGCACACCCGGCACCCGCAAGATGTCCGCGATGCCATCCAACCTGCCTCCCTGCCTGTCCCCGACCAGGTTCAGCATGACGGCCGGCTGCAATAACCGGGGCGTTACCAGGGGTAGGCCGCACAAGGCGCGAACTTGCATTTCGAATTGGGAATGCGAGCAGGCATCGAGGCTGAAATGCCCGGAATTATGGGGCCGCGGAGCGATTTCATTGACCAGGACCCGCTCGTCGCGGGTTAGGAAAAACTCCACGCAATAAGTGCCTTGAAAATCCAAGCCCCGGCCGATGGCCAAGGCTATCGATTCGGCTTGCCGCGCGGCTTCGGGTGGAATGCGCCCCGGGATGAAGGTTCGGTGCAAAATATGGTGCCGATGCTGGTTTTCCAGCACGGGAAAGGCCGCCGATTGGCCTTCGGGATTTCGGACGGCCACAAGGCTGAATTCACGGGAGAAATCAACGGCCTCCTCATAAATGAGGCCCGCTCCCTGAAAACTTTGCCGGGCCGATTCGGCCTGGTCGGGAGTGGAGACGCCGATTTGCCCCTTGCCGTCATATCCCCCTCGGCTGGTTTTCAAAAAACCCGGCAAACGGGCCGAGCGTAGGGTAGTGGCCAAGTCACTCGCCGTCGTCGCGAGACCGAAGGGCGTCACCGGCAATTCAAGATCGCGGATAAAGCTTTTTTCCAGCCAACGGTCCTGGGTGATCTCCAAGGCGCGGCTGCCGGGCCTCACCGGCTTGCCCAGGCCTTCCAAATACCTCACGGCGTCGGCGGCGATATTTTCGAACTCATAGGTAATGGCGTCGGAAAGCGAGGCTAATTCGGACAAGGCCTGTTTGTCTTCATAGGGTCTTTCCAGCACGATATCCGCGATTTGCCCGCAGGGGGAATCCGCCGCCGGCTCCAAAACGGCCAGGCGATATCCCATACGCTTGGCTTCCAACGCGAACATGCGCCCGAGTTGGCCACCGCCTATCATGCCCAGGGTAGCGCCCGGCAGAATGGGGGGGAATGGGGACGAAGGCTGGGATGGGGAGGCTTTCATCGGTTTAGCGAATGATCTGGGCGCTGACTTCGGCTTCGATTCGCTCGCCATAGGCCCGCAAGGCCCCGGCATAGGCCGGATACTTGATGCCTAGAATCCTAAGCGCCAATAACCCCGCGTTCTTGGCATTTCCGATGGCTACCGTGGCCACGGGTATGCCTCCGGGCATTTGCACGATGGAGAGCAGGGAGTCCAAGCCGTTGAGCGCCTGGCTCTTCACGGGAACACCGATAACGGGCAAGGTCGTCATAGCCGCCACCATGCCCGGCAAATGAGCCGCCCCGCCCGCTCCGGCGATAATTACCTCAAGGCCCTTGACCGTGGCGCCTTGGGCATAAGCCACCATTTTCATCGGGGTCCGGTGAGCGGAAACCACTTCCATTTCAAAGGGAACCTGGAATTCCCGCAGGACTTCCGCCGCCGCCTCCATGGTATCTCGATCGGATAAGCTACCCATGATAATGCCCACGAGTGGTTTAGTCCTTGGGGATGGCCGGGATGCTGGGGTGGCGCGCTTGGCCTTGGGGGGCATGGATGCTCTCTCGTGTTCGGGGCTGGAAATAGACGCTAAACTTAATTAGCGCCGCCGTTTCCGGGATGAAGGAAGGGGACTTAACCCTAATTTCTAACTTCATCCTCCATGCTCGTATCCCAATTTCTGGTCAAGACCCTGCGCGAATCTCCCTCGGGAGCCGAATTATCCAGCCATATTTTTTTACTGCGGGGGGGTTATGTCAAGCAACTCGCCTCCGGCCTTTATTCCGTCTTACCGCTGGGAAAAAGGGTTTTGCAGCGCATCGAGAATATCATCCGTGAGGAAATGACCGCCATTCAAGGCCAGGAAATCGATTTGCCCCTGGTCCACCCCGCCGAACTGTGGATGGAAAGCGGCCGCTATCAGGCCATAGGCGGCGAGCTTTTGCGGTTCAAGGATCGCAACGATCACCCCATGGTGCTCGCCATGACCCATGAAGAGGCGGTCACCGACATGGCCCGTCACATGCTTTCGAGTTATAAACAATTGCCTTTCATGGTTTTCCAATTCCAGATGAAATTCCGCGATGAGCCCCGGCCCCGAGGCGGACTGGTGCGGGTGCGTGAATTCATCATGAAGGACGCCTATAGTTTCCACCGCACCGAGGACGATCTCGACGCCTATTATGAAAAAGCCTACCGCGCTTACGAGACTATTTTCCATCGCGTCGGCATCAAACCCATCATCGTGAAAAGCGATACGGGCATCATGGGGGGCAAGGTCGCCCACGAATTCATGCTCGAAACCGCGCATGGGGAGGACTACCTCATCCTGGCCCGCGACGGCAGCTATGCCGCCAACCAGGAAATCGCGGAATTCCACCGCGAAAGCCGGCCCGAGGAGCCTAGGCCCTTGGAAAAGGTCGCCACGCCTGAGCACAAGACCATTGCCGAAGTCACCGCCTACCTGGCCGTAGACGCCCGGCAAACCATGAAAGCCGTTCTGTTGGAATACCAGCAGGATAAGCACCGCAACCTCGTCATGGTCATGGTCCGCGGCGATTTGGACATCAGCGAAATCAAGGTGAAGAATTATCTCAAGGCCGGATTGTTGCTTCCCGCCGAGGAGGAGTTCATCCGCGGTTTCGGCATCGTCCCCGGATTCGCTTCGCCTATCGGCGTCAAAGCCCACGAGCGGGTGAAGGTCCTGGTCGATATCTCGGTAGCGGAAGCCAATAATCTCGTCGGCGGCGCCAATGAGGAAGGCTTTCATTTCAAGCATGTCAACTTCAGGCGTGATTTCTCGTCCCCGCATACGGGCGATTTCGCGAAGGCCGTGGAAGGTCACCGGGCTCCCGACGGCAAAGGCGAGTTGCATGCCGTGCGCGGAATCGAAATCGGCAATATCTTCAAGCTGGGGACCAAGTTCACCGAATCCATGCATTGCCATTACCTCGACGAGGCAGGCAAGCAGCAGGTTCCCATCATGGGCTGCTACGGTATCGGGGTGGGCAGATTGATGGCCGCCGTGATCGAAAACAGCCATGACGATTTCGGGCCGGTTTGGCCCGATGCCATAACCCCCTTCCATGTCATGCTGGTTTCCATCGGCCGGGAACCCGAGGTCCTCGCAGCATGCGGGCGCCTGGAGGCCGAATTGACCGCCGAAGGGTTCGAGGTATTGCATGATGACCGGGACGAGAGGCCAGGCGTGAAATTCAAGGACGCCGATTTGTGGGGCATACCCCTGCGGGTATCCATCAGCAAAAAAACCCTTGCCGAAGGTGCCGCCGAATTCAAGCATCGCCGGGAGAAATCCTTCGAGTTGACCCCCTTGTCCATGGTGCTTGCCAAGGTGAAGTCGCACTACCGCGGAACCTGATTCCTTCCCGCCGGGACAATCTTGTACCCGGCGAATCCTTAGGGTACAATCATCTCCATGATTCGCTGGCATAACCGATGAAGATCAGATTCTGGGGTGTCCGAGGGAGCATACCCTCACCTGGCGCCGGCACGGTCCGGTATGGCGGCAATACTTCGTGCGTGGCCGCCGAAATCGGCGATGACTTCATCATCTTCGACGCCGGCACGGGTTTGCGCTTGCTGGGCAACCATCTTTTGTCGCGACCCAAACGTCCCCGCATCCACCTTTTCATTTCCCATGTCCATTGGGATCATATCCAAGGTTTTCCGTTTTTCGCTCCCGCCTATACCGCCGGCTTCGAAATCAGGGTCTATGGCCGCGGCCAGGCGGACAATACCTTGGGGCAAATCCTCGCCGGCCAGATGGAAGGCCCTAATTTTCCCGTATCCCTCGATCAATTGGCGGCGAAAATATCCTACCGGGACCTCAGCGCGGGTGATAAGCTCGATTTGCAGGCCCAAGACGGCACCCCCTTGGCGTCGGTGCATTGCGTCGCCGGCCATCATCCCAACGGGGTATTGATGTATCGCCTGCAGGAGTCGGCCAAGGGCAAGTCCATGGTCTATGCCACCGACACCGAGCATTATGAAGGCCGTTTGGACCTGGATTTGGCCCGGTTAGCCCAGGGAGCCGACGTGCTGATCTACGACGGCATGTATACCCCGGAGGAATACGAGAAAAACCATAAAGGCTGGGGGCATAGCACTTGGGAACAGGGTCTGGCCATCGTCAAAAAAGCCGAAGTCAGGCATTTGGTGGTTTTCCACCACGACCCCTCGCATGACGATGAATTCCTGGACAAGCTCCACCGGGACATCCGCCGCACCGCGCAAAGCGAGATGCCGGGGGTTTCCGTTTCCATGGCCATCGAAGGCCAAACCATCGAGCTGGATTAAGCGCTGGCTGGCTGCCAAAGCGCGAGTAAGCCGCTAAAAGGTCTTGCGGACCCTGCCGTCGGATTTGGCGTCCTTGCCGGACCCATTGCCGCCCGGGGGAGGATCCCGCCGCTTATTCATGGTGGAAATGTCCGTAGCCGCCGAAGTGCGGGAATGGTATTCGGGACTGCAATTTTCTTCGGGAACCATTCCCGCCAGGAACCAGTCGGTATTGGTGGCTTTGCAAAAAGGCTGCGCCAAAAGGCCGCTCTCTTGGCAAATCGTGGCCTGCACCACCCCGGCCGGCATGGGAAAATCCAGCAGTTTCTTTCCCTGGTGGGCGTATTTCATGACCGCCAGCCAGACGGGTATGGCATCGTCTGATCCGGTATGACCCGGTCCCATCGGAGTATGATCGTCCGCGCCCACCCAGACACCCATGGTATATCGCTTCGTGAAACCCACATACCAGGCGTCGGTATAATCGTTGGTGGTGCCGGTTTTCCCGCCCGAGGGATGGTTGAACCCGCTGGCCCAAATCGAGGCCCCCGTACCACGAATGTTAACATCGCGCAGCAAGTCGGCCATGATCCAGGCCGAGGCCGGCTTCAGCACTTCCTGGGTTTCGGGCAAATGCTTGTAAACCACCAGCCCGTTCTTGTCCGTCACGTCCTTGACGAAAAACGGTATGGGTCGGACTCCCCCGTTGGGGAAAACCGTATAAGCGGAGGTCATTTCCATCAAGGTGGCCTCGCATGATCCGATGGCCAGGGAAGGCACGGCGGGCACGTTGTGGGTAAGGCCGAATTTACGCGCATAGGAGACGATATTATTCAATCCGTATTTCATGGCCAATTCAATGGCCGGCAGGTTTTTCGAGCGGTAGAGCGCGCGCCGCATGGGCATGCGCCCTTCGAAGCCCGGTTCGAAATTTTGCGGGCGCCACATCTTATTCGAATCCACCGGATCGGGTATGGTAATGGGCTGATCGGTGAGCATCATGGCCGGCGATGCGCCGTTATCCACCGCGGTGGCATAGACGAATGGCTTGAAGGATGAGCCCGGCGAGCGCACCGCCTGCAAGGCGCGGTTGTATTTGCTGATATTGAAATCCTCGCCGCCGACCAAAGCCCGCACCGCTCCGGTTTCATTGTCGAGAACTATCAGGGCCGACTGCACCTTGCGGTACCGGAGCGAATCCGGGTAGCGCTGGCCCAATCGACTGGTATCCCCTCGGAGATAGAGGCTGTCGAAGCGCGAATAATACTTGTCCCAATTGCGTATCAAGGTATCCAAGGGCGTTTTCAGCGCGCGGGCCATGTCGAAGCGGCGAGCCGTCCGATAACGCATCCGTACTTGGACATGATGCACATTGGCCACCACCACCGAGTCGCAATACCGCTGCAGGGCCGAATCCAGAGTGGTATGCACGGAAATTCCCTGGTTGTACAGGAAGTCCTCATTCCATTTTTTCTCGAGGAATTGCCGGACCGTCTCGATGTAATACGCGCCTAACCCTTCCTCGGCCACGCGGGGAGTGACTTCCAAGGGTTTTCCGGTGGCTTCTTTCCATTCTTTTTTGGTGATGAAATCCTGGGAGTACATCGCGCCCAAGACGACCTTGCTTCGCTCCCAATTCGTTTTGGGATGGTAATCGGGCCGGTATCCTTCGGGAGCCTTCAGCATGCCGGCCAGGGAGGCGTATTGCGCGATGGAAAGGGAGTCCAAATCCCTGGAAAAGAATTTCTCCGCGGCCGCCGCGAAGCCATAAGCGCCGCCGCCGAGATAAACCTGGTTGAAGTAAAACTCCAGGATTTCATTCTTGGTATAGGTTTGCTCGATGCGTATGGCCACCAACAATTCGCGGAGTTTGCGGCTTATCGATCGCTCCGGCGTCAAAAACAGGTTCTTCGCCAATTGCTGGGTTAAAGTCGAGGCGCCCCGGACGCGTTTGCCGATGAGGGCGGGCAAGAGGGCCGAAGGGTAGGAGGAAACGGATACGCCCCAATGCTTGCGAAAGGCCCGATCCTCAATGGCGAAAACGGCGTTTTTTTGCATGGCCGGAATTCTTGCATAAGAACGCCATATGCGCCGCTGGATATAAAATTCATGCACCAGCCTATCGTCTTTGTCATAGACCTTGGTGATGAGGCTGGGCTCGATTCTTTCCAAGGCTTCAAGGGACGGCAAGGAAGACCAAAGCACCCCGACCCAAACCAGGGCCGCCAATAGACCCAAAACTGGGGCCATCCCCAAGATCAAAAACCAGAACCGGACCTTTCGCCGATAGGGCTTTTTCTTGAAATCCGTCGCAAGGAGGCGGCCCCAAGAGCCGAGGCCATGCCAAAATTGACCGAGTATTGAACGAACCATGGGAACCTTAATAGTACTTCCGGCCGGGAAGATCAGCTTCCCATGGATTGGAATTTAAAGGCCTTCGAGCTATACTTTCCCACCACCTTTTTTGCGAGCGTGGCCAAACTGGATAAGGCACCTGACTACGAATCAGGAGATTTCAGGTTCGAATCCTGACGTTCGCACCAACTCCCCTGCCCTTCGCCCCTTCTCGCGCCTGCATCCCGCTTCTATTCGGCGCTCCAGGCATCCGCTTTGAAACATGCCGGCATGCTGTTGACCAGGACTTGGTAAGCCGTTTGATTTTCCGTCGGGCTCAGGACGCAATACTCGATCCCATCCCTTCCCGTCCTCAGAGTCCTGGCATCGGGGGATAGCGCCTGCGAGAAGGCGCGGATATTAAACCCGATGGTGACGAATAGGGTGTCGCCTTGATGCCACGGCTTCATGGTTTCCTGGCCGAAGGTCAGATGAAACCTGTAATCCTTGGGCAAATAAAGGGAAAAGCGATCGACCTTGTCCGCCTTGTCTTCCCGCCAACGCACCCAATTCACGTGATCGCCGACTTCGGAGTAGTTCAAGGAATCCGCCAAGGTGTCCGGGCCATCGGGCAGCGCCAAGGTGAGATCGCAGCGCGACCACGGCCTATCCTCCAGCTTTTGCATGGGCAGATTCTGCGCGCTCCGGCTTTCCGCCATATCCACCATCATGCCCGTATCGAAACGCCAAATCATGCCCGTATCGCCGTCGACTGTGGCATAATGGGCTTCCATCACCTTGAGGTTGAAATCGTCCATGTGCAGGGAATCGTCGCCATCCAGCAGCTTCACGCGGGCCAGCACGGTTATTTCCGGGTTGCCCACCTCGGTGCCGGCCTGCCTGTCATCCAGGCAACCCGATAGGAAAATGCAGAGGAAAGCCGCCAGGCCCAGCCCCGCAGCGCGTCCCGCAAATGACCCTTTCCGCGCCATATCAGCCGTCCAGCGACGTCAACGGGAAAAGCTGAAGATTGATTTGGATGACGGCTTCCCCTTGATCGGCCTCCGCGGCCAGATTCAATAACTCTTTGCGCATCAACTGCAAATGCTCCTTGACCTTGGTAAAGTCCGATTTTCTAATCGGTATGGTTACCGAGCTGATGTCCCGTTGGGTGGCGGGCAGTCGATCCATGGCATCCGCGGCGAGCGACAGCATTTGGCGGTGGTAGTTTTTAACCAAGAGGGATCGCACCTCATCCTGGGTGGAAATATTGATGTCCACCTGACGGTAGCCATTAGCGGTCTTCCGTACAAGGCCTAGTCCGACAAGCTTTTCCAGGGCATCGCCGGCCTCTTTGGGGGTGATGGCGCCGTGCATTTGATCGGCTATCCACTGGGGATGCTTTTTGAAACCTTTCAAACCGACCATTTCCCTCAAAACCAGGTAGCGCCAATGGGTGAAAAGATCGAATTGGCCTTCGTCGAGGGGTTTGAGTCCGGCGCGGGTGCGTACGCGCAACAACTTTTGATAAAACAGATTCCTTTCATCCAAGGTCTGCGCCTGGTTGAATTGCACCAGATTTTCGAAATAGGCGGCGCGCGTGGCCGTCAATCCCAAGCCTTTGACGAAACGAGCCAAGGATTTGGCGCTGAGATTGCGCGTTCCGTCCATCACTAATTTCAGGTAGTTCGGGCTGCCGAGGCCCGCCTTAGCGGCGAAAAAACGGTGGCTGAACACCGTCGAAATTTCTTTGCGGTACTGGTAATAGTCCCTTAGGTACACGCGGTAATTCGTGTACAGCAGGATTTCAGGTTCTCGAATGGTCTCGCCCATGGCGGGCCTCACTAGGGATGATCTTGCGCTTATTCTGAATCAACTATACCCCCGGCTCGCTTCCCAGCGGATTCGGAAACGGGATGAACCGTTAACAATTGTATACGGTATTTACCCCACCCGCATCGCCATTTGCCGCATATGACTCATAATTTACGGGGTGTAAGGGCCAAAAGGCATTAACAAAGGGAGATGGTCATGAATTTCGAAGCTATCCGCGAGCATGCGGCGGAAAACTCGCGCCCCCAACGCTTCGGCCTTTCCGCACGGGGGGCCGAGGCCGCTTGCGGAGCCTTGAATCACCGGCCATCCCCGAAGGGCAAGACACCTCCCGACGCTTTCGCGGACTTGAACGAATCCGGTCTCATCCAAGCCCTCCGCAGCCAAGGCCCGCAGGCGCAACGCGCCTTCTCCCGCCTGCTGGAAAAAAGCCTGCCGCTATTACGAAGCAAGTTGCAACGCAGTTTTCAGGATAAGCAGGAAGCCGAAGACGTCCTGGGAGAGACCCTCCTGGCCGTAGCAGGCGCCATGGAAGGATTCCGGGGGGATGCCAGGCTCACCACCTGGCTGTATAGCGTGATGCAGAATAAAATTTGCGATCATATCGGCAAATTGCAGCGCCGGCGGCGCTTGGCCGAAGCCTGGGTCCACCGCGACACCCGCTCCGATGAGGACGGCTTGGCCGACCCACCCACCGCTTGGGATGTTTCACCCGATCGCCTTTGCGATATGCGCCGCCTGCAGGCTTGCATCGCCCAGGCGCTGAAACATTTGCCCGAAGCCGACGCCCATGCCTGGACCTTGAGGGAGGTCGAGGGCCTCAGCGCCGAGCGGGCCGCCGAAAAACTTTGCATTTCGGCGGAAGCTTACCGGGTACGCTTATTCCGCGCCCGGCAAAAGCTGGCGCAAAGCGTGAAATTTCGGCTCGGATGCCGAGAAAAAAGCCGCCCGAACCCGATTTCAGGCTGGGTCGGCCGCCAGGCCGCTTAAAGCCCGCGACTTCGGACGCGAAGAGCGGCCCGCAGGGTTGTACATTTGCAGCATGGATTTCGAAGCAATGGCGTCCACCCTCTTGGACAAGTTGAAGGCGATAGCGCAAAACGAAACCGTCGTCGGCAAGCCCATTCAAATCGACGGTTCCACCCTCATCCCGGTTTCCCGCGTATCGGTGGGATTCGGATTGGGGGGCATAGCATCCAAAGCCGAAACCGCGGGCTCGGGCGGCGGCTTGACCGTCGAACCCATAGCCTTTATCCTCATCCAAGGGGACGTGGCCCGAATCCTCAGCCTGACCCGAGATCGCGACATCATAGGCAAGGCCATGGACTTGATGCCCGAAGTCGTCGCCATGTTCAAAAAAAGCTAGCCCAGCGACGTTTCCAGCTTCGCCAGCGCTCCCGCCAAAATAGCCTTGACCTTGTCGACATCGGCGGGGCACTCATGGATCGGATTGGCGTGTTTCGCGTTCACGCCCGGCAATTGGCCCTGGTGGTAGCGCATCTTGAATTCGCTGAACTTCAGGCCGTGAGCGGTGGAAACCACGATGATACGTTCCTTGCGCGTTACTGCTTTGGTTTCGACCATTTGCAGCAAAGCCCCCAAGGCGACTCCGGTATGCGGATCGCAATAGAGACCGGTCCTGTCGGCCAAATGGGCCGCATTGGCCAACTCATCCTCGGTGACCTGGTAAACCGAACCCTCAAAGGCCTTAAGCACCTTGACCGCGCGCGCATAGCTCACGGGATTCCCGATTTGAATGGCCGACGCCAAGGTCGTACCCGCGGCCATGGGCTTGAAGCCGTTAAAGCCGTTGCGATAGGCCTGGTATAGCGGATTAGCGAGGGCGGCCTGGGCGACCACCAGCCGGGGCCGGCGGGTAATCAGGCCCAACTCCAACATCATTTCGAAACCCCGGCCCAGGGCCGTGACATTGCCCAGGTTGCCGCCCGGGATGATGACGACGTCGGGAGCCTCCCATTCGAATTGCTGGCACATTTCGAGGGAAATGGTTTTTTGCCCCTCGATGCGCAGGGAATTCATCGAATTCGCCAGATAAATGTTTTTGTCCTCCGTAATCGCTTGCACGACTTTCATGCAACCATCGAAATCGGTATCGAGCCCCATGACGATGGCGCCATTGCTGATGGGCTGGATCAACTGGGCCACGCTGATTTTCCCGGCGGGCAAGAAGACGATGGTGGGTATTCCCGCCGCGGCGCCGTAAGCGGCCAGGGCCGCAGAAGTATCCCCGGTGCTGGCGCATGCCACGGCTTGGATGGGAATGCCTTTGCGCCGCATGGCATTGACCTGGGAAACCAGGACCGTCATGCCCAAATCCTTGAAGGAACCGGTATGGCTGTTCCCGCATAATTTCAGCCATAAATCGTCGAGCCCCAAATATTCCCCCAGGCGTTTCGCCCAGAAAAGATTGGTCCATCCCTCATTCAGCGAGACGATGGCATCGTCCTCGATGCCGGGCAAAACCCATTCCTTTTTTCCCCACACCCCGGAAGCGTAAGGCCAACGGTGGCTGCCGCTGCGGGCGGCGAAAAGGTCTTTCCACTGCTGGGCCGTGCGATCCCGCAGGGCGGAAAAATCATGTTCCACTTCCAACAGCCCGCCCTGGTCGTCGCGGTAAATCACCTCGTCCAGGCTATGAGCTGCTCCGCTGAGACTACCCCGGTAGCATGCTTTATACGCCATGCGCATTCCCTCTTTTCATCTGCCGCGGCAAGGTAGGAATTGCCCCATGGGGCTGGGTCCGCCGACCTTGTTATATTGGCTTCCCTCAAATTAAAACCAGACTCAGAGTGCATTTTCCCCAGCAGACGGAAACTCCGTCAGGATACTCTCCCCGCTTTCTCCAATGCCGGGCAGCCCAAGGTGACCATGGTTAATCAGCGAATTTCCACCCTCATCGGTTTCGGTCTCCTGGTATTGGGGGGATGCCTGTCCGATGGGCCCAATGAAACGGGAACCGCCTTTTTAAAGGAAAAGGGGATTGTCCTCCAGGATCCCGTCCTCGACTTGGTGCTGGAAGATTTCCCCTTGGAGGCCTTTCGCTCGACCCTGGAGGAAACCTCCCATCTGGGCGATACCGTGGCCATGCTCGGCCACAGCCAGGGGGTGACGGCCGGCATGCGCCTGGCGTTTTCCCTTTCGAATCAGGTTTTCCTCGACTCCTTGGATTCCGCCGACGCGGGCGAAGGTGACGAAGACGGAGCCTTGCGTTTGGTGATGGGTTTCCCCAAATGGGGAGGACTGGATGGCGATAATCCTCTCCCCGCCCAGGTTTACCTCGAAAAAACCGTCGCCGGCCATGACAGCCTCCAGGTCTTGGTGAGAGCCTTGACCCTGGGCGACCCCTCCAAAGACCAATACAACCGCGTGGTCAGCCATTACCAACGCGCCTTTTTGGATAAACGATTACCGCTCGACCTCATCACCGTTCCGGAAGACTCCTCTTATTGGAAAGCGCAAGAAAAGACTTTCACCGTCGACACCATCACCTTGGAAGTATCCGGGCTTTATGACCGGAGCCGGCCGGATAGCATTCAAGCCCATGCCCTACCCCATTTGCTGGATGCCTTGAAAGCCAAGCGATTGGGGTATCGCTATATCCTGCTCGATTTGCAACCAGTCGCGGCGGATACCGACTTGATGCTCCGACCCGCGGGAGGCATCGGGGCGTATTATGGCCCGGCCTTATTATTCGGCGGGGGTTTCGACCCAGCCCGGGCCAGCACGAGCAAGCAAAGGCTGGAGCCCTATTACGTGACGGCTACCGCGCGATCCGTCACTTATTTCCTGGAAGAGGATCACGAAAACGACGACGCTCTGGGCATCAGTCCCCGGCGCAACTTGAAATTCCGCATTCATCGCGATACCCTGTTGCAACGGATTTCCCGTAAGCTCGGAGGACTCCCTCCTTCCCCACAGGGAGAATTCGATTCGCGCTATTTCATTCCTTTCGGCGAGATCAGCCTCCCCTTGGACACGAACTTGACCCGCATCGAAAACGATTACGCCCTCGACGTGGCCATGGTTTCCAATCTCGATTCCACGGCGCCATCCTCCGACCCCGGAGTAGTTACTTATCACGACCTGAAACTCTCTCCAGGCCCCGAGTCACCCCAATGGGAAACCCTGTGGGTCATCGACCAAGCCCTATCTCTGCGGCAGAAAACCGATACTTTAAAAGTCGCCTATGTCCTTCCCGAGGCCGACTCGTCGGTGAGAATTCTCCGCTTCCGGCGCATGGCCGATACCACGCGCGATTTAGACAGCCTCATCATCCGGCCCGGTCAAAGCCGCGAGCTCTCCTTGAACCCGGGCACCCGCATCTCCCTGCGGGTGAAGGTGGATGCCCGAGCAGAGGATTATGACCTGACCTTCCGTTTACGCTCCCAGAGCACGGTGGAAGCCGCCGGAATCCGCGATCCGGAAACCGGTTACCCTTATACGGACAATGAGGACTTGACCTCGCGTTTCCTCATACCTGGAAATCCTTGGGTCTCGGTGAGGTCCACGGAAGGATTGCAGCGTACCCTGAACCGCGTGAATCTGGGGAAGGACTTGCAGCAAGAGTTTTCCTTGCAAGTTTCGGGCCGCGGAGGCCTGGATCCCGATACGAATTTCATTCGCACCTACTATCCCATCCAAGGCTCAGTCCGCTTCCCCGCCGTTGACGGTACGGTCCGAGCCAAGATCCATCTCCTTCTCTTTCCCCTGACCCAACCATGAAATCAGCATTCATTATTCCGCTGGCATTGGCCGCCCGCCTTTGGGCTGATTTCTCTCCTTTGGACGTCAATGCCAATGGAATAGGAACCCTTTCCGCCCCGCTGGGCGCCAGGGAAAGGGCCATGGGAAACTCGGGCTTGGCCTCGACCCCAGCCACCGGCGTCAGCCAAGCCAACCCCAGCCGGTTGGCTTTCCAGGACAAACACAGCTTTACGGGCACTTTGGAGACAACGCTCGAATACTTGCATGACGATGATTTCGGTAATCGCCGCAGCGACGCGTTTTTACCCGGTTTGACCCTGGCTTTCCCCACGCAAAAATTCGGCGCCCTGGGGCTGTGGTATTGGCAAACCGCCCATCGGAATTTCACCCTGGAACCCGCGGCACGGAACGGGGTCCGCCAGTCTTTCTTCGCCGAAGGCGGCTTATTCGAATTGGGCGCGGCCTATAGTTACGCCTTCAATCCTTACTTGGCGGTGGGCGTCGACATACGCAAGCTGCTGGGCCGCGAACGCTTCATTAAAACCGCGGACTTCAACCGGGATCCTTCCGATCCCGCGTATTACAATTCGCGATCGCTGGCCGGCGATACCTTGCAACGGGATCTCGATGGCTTACGTCAGGGCGTATCGCTGACATTCAGGCAAAAGTTTTGGAATGCCGCCATAGCCGTGCAAACCGGCTCCTACCTGGATCTGGACGAATCCCGTCATATTACGGGAATAACCACCGGCATCACGGGTTCCCAGGAAATCTATTTGCCCTGGCAGGGAACGGTCGCCTTAGCTTTAAAACCCAAAAACAACCATACCGTTACCCTGGATTTGAATTATGCCGGCTGGGATGAGGCCCAGGGGGAGGGCCTGAATCCGGGCATGGGTATTGGAATCGGTTACGAAAAGCAGGGGTCCAAAAGCCCATACGACGCTTTTCTGAAACGCTGCGCCTGGCGCGCCGGAGGGGGGTATGAAAGTCTTTACCTGGAATCTTCTTGGCAAGGCTATGCAACGGTGGGTTTAGGCTTGCCGCTTGGCGTTCGGGGGCATAGTTTAGACATAGCCCTCTTGGGTGGACACCGGGAGCTAGGTGGTAATAGCTTTGTGGCTGAAGAATACCTGAAACTAAGCTTAACCGTTCAGGGGGTAGGCGTCTGGGGGCAACCCGCCAGACGGCGCAAGTAATCCTTGAATACCGCGGAGAAGGACCATGGCCAAGACAGTCCGGAAAACACAGGCGACCTCCAAGGTGAAAAAAGATTCAGTCAAGGCCAAGGTCAAACCCAAGGCCGCCCCCAAAGCAAAGCCGAAACCCAGCGCTCCCCAGGCAAAAGCTAAAAGCGCGTCAGCGAAAAAATCACTTCCCGTGACGAATGGGAAATCCGCTCCTCTAAAGCCCGCAGGGGCCAAGCCGGCCGCCAGCGCGGCCAAGGTCCAAGGCAAAAGCGCACTCTCCAAGGATCTCGGGCAAGCCAAAAGCAAAAAGCAGAATCCCGGAACCACGGCGCCTGCGCGCAAGGCAGCCAAAGGAGCTGCTTCCCCCGCGCCCAAGAAACCGGTGTCGCGTCCCGCTTCCGTCTTGGATTTGGAAGTGATAGCCGTTTCGCGCGCAGGTTCCCAACCCCAGCGCGTCTTACGCCCCAAATTTTTCCCGGAAATGCCGACGGAAAAAAATTTCGGGCACGCGCAAGGTACGCCCCCCACTCCGCCCGCATACGGCATCGATAAACTCGTTTTGATGCCCAAGGATCCGGAATGGTTATTCACCTATTGGGAATTGACCGAAGACAAAAAGGCTTCGGCCTGGGAGAAAAGAAATAAGGGCCGCCAATACCAGGAGGCCTTGAAGCTCAGTTGGGAATCGCGGGATCTTTTCGATCCCAATTTCGTTTTCCTTCCCGTGGAATTCAAAGCGGGCCGCTGGTACCTGGCCATACCGGGAGACGCGTCGCGCTCCTATCGACTCGAATTGGGATGGCTGGGAGATGACGGGAAATTCATCTCGCTATTGCAGTCAAATCCCACGGAAATGCCCGAAAAATGGTCGGTGACCCGCGAAAGACTATTGGCGAACGGCGCCGTATCGGCCTATACGGCAAAGCGCACGGTCAAACTGGGCGCTTCGGAACACGCCGTCATCGAGGATTGGCGCGGCGTGGATCAATTGGAAAACCTCAGCTCCGGCCTGTTTTCCTCGTCCTCCTTGGCCCTATCGCATCAACCCCCCGCCGGCCAGGATTCCCGCGCCGCCGCGCCTTCCAAATCCCGCATCGAGGTGAAGGGAAAGCTTCCCGCCGGCAGCAAGGTTTTGGTGGCGGGACAAGAATTCTTGCCCGATTCGTTCGGCAAGATCAAGGCCGTCATCGAAACCGCGGATCCGACCTTGTTTTTGGAAATCGTGTCCCAGGATGGCAAAGGCCAATTTTACGCTTATGATTTAACGGCATTGCCTTATTGAATCGGATACCGAACTGAATCGCAATAATCTTACCCCAGGCATGGGCTACCTCCATTTTGTTTTGCACGCGCATCTTCCCTTTGTGCGTCACCCCGAGCATCACCGATTTCTGGAAGAAGAATGGCTTTTCGAAGCCATTACCGAGACCTATTTGCCCCTGCTTTGGGAATTCGGCGCCCTCCGTAAGGACGGCCTGCCTTTCCGCATCACCATGAGCCTGACCCCGCCCTTATGCGAGATGCTGGCGGACGAATTACTGCAAACCCGTTACATCAATCACATCAACAGGTTACGCGAATTATCCGAGAAGGAATGCTCTCGGGTGAAAGGCGATTCTGGCTTCGCGCCCCTGGCGGCGATGTACCGCAACCGTTTCGAAAGATGTTACCGGCATTTCGAAGACCTCGATCGCAATGTCTTGAACGGCTTCCGCAGCTTCCAGCAATCCGGGCACCTGGAAATCATCACCTGCGGCGCCACCCACGGCTTTCTTCCCAATTTGAGGCAGGCGCCGAAAAGCGTCGAAGCCCAACTGGCGGTTGCGGTCGGCAATTACCACAAGCACTTCAACCGCCAGCCTCAGGGCATCTGGCTGGGGGAATGCGGGTATTACCCGGGCCTCGACAAGCACATGAAGGACGTGGGGTTGCGCTATTTCTTCGTCGATACCCACGGATTGCTGCAAGGTGAGCCCACTCCGCCTTACGGGAATTACACCCCGGTGCAGACTCCGGCGGGCGTATATGCCTTCGCGCGAGACGGCGAGTCGAGCAAAGCGGTATGGTCGGCCGAGGAGGGGTATCCCGGGGATTACCGCTACCGGGAGTTCTACCGCGATATCGGTTTCGATTTGGACATGGGCTATATCAGCCCTTATATCCATCCCATGGGATTGCGCATCAATACCGGAATCAAGTATTTCCGGATTACCGGCAAGAACATTCCCAAGGAACCCTATGTCGAGGAGTGGGCCAGGAATGCCTGCGCCGAGCATGCCTCGAACTTCCTTTTCAACCGGGGCAAGCAGGTCGAATGGCTGGCTCCGCGCATGCCGACTCCGCCGGCCATCGTTTGCCCCTATGACGCCGAATTATACGGCCACTGGTGGTATGAGGGACCGATTTGGCTCGGTATGGTCATGCGCAAGACCTTAACCGAAAACCATGGCATCACCTTGCTTTCCCCCGTCGATTGGCTGGACAAGCACCAAAACACCGCCCCCGCGAGCCAGCCGTCGATGAGCAGTTGGGGAGCGGGAGGCTATGGCGACGTCTGGCTCAACGGCACCAATGATTGGATTTATCCCCACTTGCACCGGCTCGGCGAGCTCATGCACGAGGTGGCCCGAATGCCCGAAGGCGACGGGCTGGACAGGCGAGCCCGCAACCAACTCGCCAGGGAATTGCTTCTGGCCCAAAGTTCGGATTGGGCCTTCATCATGAAAACCGGCACCATGGTGGACTATGCCGTGAGGCGCACTAAATTGCATATCCGCAATGGATTGGATTTACATCGCCAAATCTCCGCCGGAGTTTACGACGTGCTTTTCCTGGAAAACCTGGAGAAGACTGATAATGTTTTCCCCGAAATCGATTATCGGGTTTACGCCTAAGAAGGCGGGCCGGGTTCGGCTCGTGCGGGCGACGGCGGGACTTAGCGCCGTATCAAATGGTAGACGCGGTTCATTAAGTCGTAAGGCGAAAAGGGTTTTACCAGGTAATCGTCCGCCCCCAGTTCAAAGCCAATCGCGATTTCCTGGTTTTGTCCCAAACTGGCCAGCATCAAGACGGGAGGAGGGTGTCCTTTGGACACCCGGCGGATCTCCGAGATCACGCCCCGGCCATTGGTCTGGTTGCTCACCATGTCCAGGATGCACAGTTTAAAGGTCTGTTTTTCCAAGGCGGCCAAGGTACCCGGCAGGTCCACGCAATGGACGACTTGCATGCCGTCTTTTTGCAGGCATTCAATGATGGTGCCCGCCAGGATAGGATCGTCTTGGGTCAGCAATACCGTTTCCGATGGCGGTTGTTTCCAATCCGTGGCGGACATCCAACGCCCCCGGCCATTGGCCTTGGCCATGTAGAGGTATCGATCGGCTTCGGCCACGATTTCCTCCACCTTGGCCTCCGCATTCGCGGTGATGATCCCGGCTGAAAAAGAAATGGGAACCTGGCGCCCGTCGGGCGTGCGGAATTGTTCCTGGGAAAACATATGCAAAACCTTGTCGACGGCCCGGCAGGCGCCGTCCAAGGTCGTGCCGGGAAAGAGGAGGATGAACTCGTCCTCGCCCCATCGGGCCAGTAAATCGGAACGCCTCAGCCACCGCGCCAGGCAACGGGCGGCATGGCGCAGGACGGCATCCCCGGTGACCGGCCCATAAGTCTCATTGATGGCCTTCAAGCGATCGCAATCGAATAGGGCCAGGGTCAGCGGTTCCTGGCGGCGGGCCGCCAGGGAAGAAAAACGGCGGAAGTTTTCCATGAAGCCGGCCCGATTGGGAAGGCTGGTGAGGCTGTCTTGCCTCGACTCGCGGCGGCTTTCCAGGGAACGGTGCAAACGCGCCGAAATGGCGGCCCGCAAAACATCGGGGGCGACGGGCTTTTCGAAAAACGCGTCCGCTCCCAGGGCATAACATTCGGCCTTGGCCACCGTGCCTCCCAAACCTGAAAGGATGATGACCGGGACGGAGGAGGTTCCCGCCCTTTCCCGCAAGGCCATCAGGAGATTTCGGCCATCGGTATCGGGCAGGGACAAATCCAGGACGATGAGGGATACCGAATGATCCGTCAGTATTTTTTCAGCTTCGGCCCCGCTGCGAGCCACCAGCACTTCACGGTCGGAACCGGCCAGGATTTGTTCCAGCAAGCGCGCCATGCTGGGATCGTTTTCGACGACGAGGATGCCGGGTAAATCGGCGTGCGCGCCGGCGGAACTCAACCGTCCCAACTCCTGGATGAGCAAGTCCAACTGGCGCCCCATTTCGGAGGGCGGACCGGCTTCCACCGTCTTGGCTATTTCGCATAGGCCGGGAAAACCGAATTGGTCGCCGGCTTGGCTCAAACTATGGGCGATGCGCCGGATGGACTCCAGGGCATTGGGTCCTTGGGATAAGGCTTTGCGGGCGGCTTTCAGGGCGTCTACGCTGGAGGGCAGGCTTCCCTTATACCATTTTCTTACGTCTTCCATGACATGCCAGTGTTTCCATTGTAACGTGCAATCGAATACGGCTTCAAGGCTGACTTTCAGAAGGACCCGAAAACATATTCTGTCCCAGATGCCGGAAGGTAAACACCCCGGATACTCCCGCTCCGAAGTAGGGGCGTCCTTCGGTTTCGCCTATCAAGCCTCGCCAGTGGAGTTCCAACCCGTGGGTTTGGAATACCCGCCATAAATTCCGGAAGCTTAGCGTGTTTTCCAAGTATACCCTCCCATCAGAAGGCCGCCACTGCGCTTCGATGCGGTTGGCCACGGCGAAATGGATGCTCCATGGCGAGGACTTCAGGAAGCGCGCCGCCTCGAAATAAAATCGCTGTAAATTCCCGTTGTCCTCGCTTGTCGGCGGGGGGATGTCGAGTAAAACCTCCCGGTTTTCATCTTTCCATTTGCCGCTGATACCGATGGTTGCCGCCCATAATCCGCCTTCTCCGAGGCCGGTGGCGGAATATCGGAATTGCAACCAGGGCGCCTCACGGTGGGCCTCGTGTTTTTCCCGCGTCAATTCGTAACCATAAAGCGTGGCTATGCCCTCCACCGATTGGCCGGATCCCGACCAGGGCCATTGGATTTCCAGCTTCATGCGAAGCAACCAAGGCGGGCGGAAACGCCTCCCCTCGAATTGGGCATAGTCGGAAGGCAATTGATAGGACATGCCCGCCAGCACCAAGGCCGGATCGAGACCGAAGCGGACCAGTCCCCCGCCTTGTATGGAGGCGGGATTGAGAATACCGGCGTCGGGCAAGGTGGAGTGCTCGGAAAGAAAACCGTCCCATGCCGAGGAATCCGACGGGGGTATGGTGCTTTGCCGCATCGGCCAACCCATGCCGAACCAGGCGTAAACGAAATCCGGTAAGACTTCCACCGTCGCGGAAGCCTGCAAGTTGAAGGGTTCTCGGTAAGGACGGGTAAAGCCCGGCGCCAGGGTTTCCCGGTAATCCCAGCCGGCATGGAACAGGATGATGCGCCAGGGCTGGATGGTGACGCCGTGGCGTAATTGCCACTGATACCCGTCTTCTCCCGGAGCGTCGGGAGGCGCTTGCAGCAAATCGAATCCCCCGTATTCGAGACGGGCTACCCAGGGGATGGAATAGCCATCCTCACCCTCCGCCCCCGCCGGACTAAGGGCCGACATGATTAGGGCGGCATAAATAGCAACCTGCTTCATTTTTTCCGGGAGTTAGGGGTGGTAAAGATCCAGCGGCATTCCAGTCATCAAGACCCAACTTGGCGGGTCTCATGCCGAGATTGGATAATTCGCCGCCGATGAAATCCTGGACTTCCGGCCTCAGGGCGGGCAAGGTGTTTTGGCTGGAAAACAGGATTCCGGGCAAGAGTTGCGATAAGGACAACCCGCCCTTGGGACCGACCCACTTCGCCAAATCCCGAGAGACCGCTTCCGCCTTCGCCTCGCCAAGCTTTTCGATTTCCAATTCATACCCGTGGGTTTTACCGACGTTTAATTCAGGCAATAGAACGGCGGGTTGACTGCTCAATAAGGGCAGGACGGAAATGCCCCCCTGCACCAATTCCAGCCGGGTTTCCCCGCGCATATGGGAAACCCTGAGTGCCTCGGGCCGGCCACGGATGGCGCAGGCAGGCGTCAACAACACGGAGCTGTCCTGCAAGCCGGGCCCTAAGGCCCCGACTGCCGACTCCTTGCCATCAGCCATTTTTGTCGATTTTGTCGAGGTGTCCGGAAGAGCCACGCGTTGAAGCTTGGAAATCAGGCTGCTGGTATCGCGCAATTGCCATACCCCAAGGCTTCCCTTCTCCAATTGCATCACCTCGGCCAGGGGATAGGTGTAAATCCCATTGGGATAGAGGACATATTCGAGCCGGGACCCGGAGGCCACCACTGGATAGGGCATATCCCCGGTTTCTAAAGTCGTGCCGGGAGGGAAAGCCTTGATTTCCCCTTCGCGCAGGATTTCCACGTCTCTCAATAACCTGCCAGGCATGGCTGGGGTCTTCAGGACGAGAGGTCCCGGCATGAGTCCGGTCCGCTTCACCCCATCCCTGGCCTCCCTCCATCTTCTCACCATGCAAGCGCCAAGCAAATGCGGTTTAACCACGGCGTCGGCGAGGTAAATCCCGGTATCCCGGACGGAGGGGATATCCTGGAGCAAATACCTGCCCTCGACTCCGCAAGCGATATTCGCTTCCGCCGTGCGGCAATCCACCCGAATGGCCAATTCCATCTTCGGTGGCAGGGATGACGCCAATTTGGACCGGGCCGGTTCGGGATTCTGATCGAAAAGGCTGTCCAGCAATCCCCCGCCCAAACGGCGCGCGTCATAAACCTTAAGCGTCGTGTCCTCGGCCAAAGCTTGGGATAAGGCCTGGGCTAAACCCTCCCGGAACAGGGTATCTTGCCCCGGAAACTCGACATGCCATACCGCGGTGGGGATTTTGGCGGAGGTTATCCGGATTCCCGTGGAAATGAGAAACAGGAAACAGGCGATTAAAACCCGATAAGAGGAAAAGAGAAAAGGAGACCTATCCCCATCTGGAGAATTTTGAGACACGCCTGATTATAGGTTTTACGCCGTCCGGGATGCAAACCCCGTTGGCGCCCAAATGGGAAACGGAGGAATTATTTCTTGGACAGCTCTTGGGAGCGATGCACGGCGGCTTCCACGGCGGCGATGATTATCCCCTTGAAGCCGGCGCTTTCCAAGACATGCAAGCCATGCACCGTGGTGCCGGCCGGCGAACAAACCCTTGCCGTCCACGCCGATGGATGCTCCCCGCCGGCCAATAATTGCAAGGAACCCCGGATGGTTTGCAAAACCAATTCAAGCGCCACCTGGCGCGATAAACCCGATTTCACTCCGGCGGCGACCAAGCCTTCGACGAATTCGAAAACATACATGGGGCCGCTTCCCGAAAGGCCGGTGACGGCATCCATTTGGGAAGCCGTTACCCGGACCGTGCTTCCGCCGGCGTTGAAAATGCGCTCCGCCAATAAGAGGGTCGCTTCGCTATGACCATCGGTTTCAATGGCGGTCGCCCCTTCTCCGACCGAAAGCGGAAGGTTCGGCATGACCCGGACGACTTTCCAATCGGAAGGGAAATACGCGCGCAAGGCGGGACTGGGCACTCCCGCCATGACGCTGAGTACGACCCGCTCGCCATTGGTGCCCATTTCCTTGAGGCCGGGGGCGATATGATGGAAAATCTGGGGCTTAACCGCGAGGATGATGGCATCGCATTGCGTGAACAATTCGGCCGCGCCTTCGGTCGGCCGGCAACCGGTTTCGGACACCAGGGCGTCCATGGCGCCGGCATGAGCGTCGTAGACGAATACCTGATCGGCATCGGCTATCTTCGCCCGCAATAGACCGCGCACCAGGGCGCCGCCCATATTGCCGACCCCTAAAACGCCTATGGACTTGACCTCAACCATTCATGGAATCCAGGAATTCTTTATTGTCCTTGGTGGCTTTTAATTTTTCCGCCATGAATTCCATGATTTCAACCGGGGAAAGGTCTTGTAAATAGCGGCGCAAGACCCAAACCCGCCGCAAGTCGTCGGCCTTGAGCAGCAATTCTTCCTTGCGGGTGCCGGATTTGAAGACATCGATGGCCGGCCATATCCGCTTCTCGGCAATGCGCCGATCGAGGATCAATTCCATGTTGCCGGTGCCTTTGAATTCCTCGAAGATGACCTCGTCCATGCGGCTGCCGGTTTCGATCAAGGCCGTGGCGATAATGGTCAGGCTGCCCCCGAATTCGATATTGCGGGCCGAACCGAAAAACCGCTTCGGCTTTTGAAGCGCCATGGCGTCGACGCCGCCCGAAAGGATTTTTCCCGAATGGGGTATCACCACGTTGTGGGCCCGCGCCAAACGGGTAATCGAGTCGAGGAGGATGACCACGTCCTGGTTATGTTCGACCAGGCGCCTGGCCTTCTCGATAACCATATTAGCGACCTGGATATGGCGTTCGGGCGGTTCGTCGAAAGTCGAGCTGAAGACTTCCGCCGGTACATTCCGGCGCATGTCCGTCACTTCCTCGGGCCGCTCGTCGATCAGCAAGACCATCAAACGCACCTCGGGGTGGTTTTTCACGATGGCATTGGCGATACTCTGGAGCAATATGGTCTTACCGGCGCGCGGCGGAGCGACTATCAACCCGCGTTGGCCTTTGCCCACGGGAGTGAAAAGGTTCATGATCCGGGTGCTGATCTCGTCGTGATCGTATTCGAGGTTGAAGGCCTCGTCCGGATGCAAGGGGGTGAGATTGTCGAAGCTGACCCTATCCTTGCATTGTTCGGGCAAATCGCCATTGACGCGCTGAATGCGCAACAAGGCGAAATACCGTTCATTCTCCTTGGGCGCGCGCACCAAGCCGGATATCACGTCACCCGTATTCAGGCCGAAGCGCTTGATTTGGGTCGTGGAGACATAGACGTCGTCGGGGCCGGCCACATAGCTGTGATCGGGAGAACGCAAAAAGCCATACCCTTCGTCCATGACCTCGAGGACGCCTTCGGCGTAAATATGGGCGTTTCCACCGGTTTGCTTTTCCAATACCGCGAAGATGAGCGCCTGCTTGCGCAATGAGCGCGGATCCTGGATTTGCAATTCCAGGCCCATGTTGATCAATTCCTTCATGCCCAATTTTTTGAGCTCATTCCAACGGCTCTTGGCTTCGGCCAAGGTCCAGCCGCCCTGGATCTCCTGCGAATCGGATCCCGAGAGCGTGCCCTCCTCGGGATCTTCCTTGAGCTCCTCCCTTTCACGCCTCTCTTGCCTGGCCGTGGGCCGGCCATTGTTTTGACCTTCAGAGGGCCGTGCGGAGTTTTCGTGGCGTCGGCGCATGTCTATACCTTCATCCAAGTTAACGGCTTCAAGATTCGCCTTATCATCATTTTCATCCTTCGGCTTTTCCAAAGCTCGCTTAAGCGACGGTCTGCCTCGTGGTGGTACCAAGGTGAATGTCCTCCAGATGGGTTCCGGACTCCGGGCTCATAGGGCAGGGATATGCCGGTCAAGGCCGGATTCCGAGTACCGAGTTGGGTCGATTGGAATCGATTAGGAAGGAGTCAGTGTGAAAGTTCAGTTCGATCGCATGAAAGGGAAAACCCCGACATTGATTCGGTGGACCGTGCGGTAATTATAGATATTCTACCTTATCCCGGCCATGTCTTACCGTGGTTCACAGGTTGTCCTGGCTCTGGGGAGCAATCTTGGCGATCGGGAGAATTATCTGCGCCGCGCCATCGACGCTATCCGGCAAATAGCCGATTCTCCCGTTGAAACATCTCGGGTCTATGAAACTGAACCCGTGGGGCCGGCGGGGCAAGAGCCTTACCTCAATCTTTGTATCCGTTTTTTTACCCGTTTGGACCCTAAGGCGCTTTTCCAATACTGCCAAAAAACCGAAAGGGAATTGGGACGGCAGCCCAGGGGCCGCTGGCAAAGCCGGGAAATCGACCTCGATATCATCGCTTTTGGCCGCGAAATCTTTCATTTCCCGGAACTGGTCATTCCCCACCCCGAAGCCTTTCATAGGCAATTCGTCTTGCAGCCCTTGGTGAATTTGGACCCGGACTATGTTTTGCCCGGGCAGGGAGAGAATGTCCGCAAACTGCTCGATGCCGCCATCGCGAAAGAAGGCGCGCAGTCCATGCGGGAGTTTAAACCCTTGCCCTCCTCCTCGCAACGCCTGCCCGAGCAAATCCGTTATCTGGCCGTCGAGGGGGTGATCGGTGCCGGCAAAACCACCTTGATCCGAGCCTTGGCGGAAAGGCTGGGGTGCCAGCCGCTTTTTGAAGAGTTTGAAAACAACCCTTTCCTATCCGACTTCTATCGCGACCGCAGCCGTCACGCCTTTCAAACCCAAATGTTCTTCCTGCTCTCCAGGCATAGGCAAATCCAGGACTTGTTCCAGCAGCAGGATCTCTTCCGGCCCCAGGTTTTAAGCGATTACATGTTCGCCAAGGATCGTATTTTCGCTTCCTTGAACCTGGATGAGAATGAAATGGGGTTGTATTCTCGGCTCGCGGATTTGGTGGAAAAACAATTGCCCCGGCCCGATTACGTCATTTACCTACAGGCCGATACCAAAACCTTGATGCAACGCATCCGCCAACGCGACCGGTTTTACGAACGGAATATGGATGAAGGTTATATCGAAGCCCTCAACCAAGCTTATACCGGTTTTTTCCATCATTACGTCGATTCGCCGCTTTTGATAGTGAATACCAATCACATCGATTTCGTGAGGCGGCCCGAGGACCTGAACATCCTGGTACAACAAATCCTGAAGGCGCCGGAAGGCATCACCTATTTCGGTCCCGGACGCACCGTTTAGCCGAATTCCAGCCGCGAACGTGGAATTACTCAAGACCAAAACGGAATTACGGAAATGGCGCCAAGGCTTACCGCCGGGGGCCACGCTGGGATTTGTTCCCACCATGGGGGCCTTGCATGAAGGGCATATGCGGCTCATGCATGCCAGCCTGGCGGAAAATACTTTTACTCTGGCCTCGATTTTCGTCAACCCCCTGCAATTCGGACCCCAAGAGGATTTCCAACGCTATCCCAGGCCTTTTGACGCTGATCGGGAAAAACTCGCGGAAGCCGGGGTGCATGCTTTATTCGCCCCGGAACCCAGCCATTTTTACGAGCCCGATCATCGGACATTTTGCGAAGTACGGGATCTGGACCGGCATTTATGCGGCGCTTCGCGCTCGGGACATTTTAGCGGCGTATGCACCGTAGTCCTGAAGCTCTTCCAACTCGCCCAATGCCACCACAGCTATTTCGGCCAAAAAGACATTCAACAAGCCCTCATCCTCCGTCGTATGGTGCGCGATCTCAGCCTCGATCAGGAATTGCATATCGTGGAAACCATCCGCGAACCCTCGGGACTTGCCCTGAGCTCGCGAAACCGCTATCTCGACGAAGGGGAAAGGAACCGGGCCGCCTACCTAAGCCGGGGTTTATTCGCGGCGGAAAAATCCTATGCAGCCGGGGAAAAAAACGCTGAGAAACTCAAGGATTGCGTCCGTACGTTGGTGCTGGCGGCCTATCCTACCCGCATTGAATATATCGAATGCGTCGATCAGGATGGACTGGCCCCCCTACCCTATTTGGATAGGCCGGCCGTATTGGCCTTGGCCGTCCATTTCGGCAAGACCAGGTTGATTGACAATATCCTCCTGCCTTGAAGCGCAATAAAAAAGCCCCATCGCCTGGCGATAGGGCTTTTTTGAGGAAGGATGCGGCGCTTAGGCGTTGCGTTTGGTGAAGTTCTGCATCACCGAAACCACGGCGTCGATGGCGTCCATTTCCATGGCATTGTAAATCGAAGCCCGGAACCCGCCGACGGAACGATGCCCCTTGAGACCGGAAAGGTTGGCCGCCTTGCATTCCTTCAGGAAAGCTTCCTCCAATTCCGGTTTTTCCATGACAAAGGTCACGTTCATCAAGGAACGATCCTCAATGGCGCAAGTCCCTTTGAAAAGCGGGTTCGCGTCGATTTCGGTGTAAAGCTTCCGGGCCTTGTCCTCATTGCGTTTTTGCATGGCGGTGATGCCGCCTCCGCGCTTGAGCCAGGCCAGGGTTTCCATCGCCATGTAAATGGGGAATACCGGCGGGGTATTATGCATGGAGCCGTCCTTGGCATGGACGCGATAGTCGAGCATGGTCGGCAGGCTGCGTTTGACCTTGCCGAGCATGTCATCGCGGACGATCACCAAGGTCGTCCCCGCTATGCCCATGTTTTTCTGGGCGCCGGCATAGATGAGACCGAATTTCGCCACGTCCACCGGACGGCTGAAAATATCGCTGCTCATGTCGGCGACAAGGGGCATGTCCACGGCCGGGAAACGCTGCATTTGCGTCCCGAATATGGTGTTATTGGAGGTCACATGCAGGTAAACCGCGTCCTTGGGGACATCGTATTGCTTGGGGATAAAGGTGTAATTCGATTCCTTGGATGAGGCCACGACTTTGACATTGCCGAAGGCCTTGGCCTCCTTGATCGCCTTGGTCGCCCACGTACCCGTATCCAAGTAGGCCGCCGTCGCGTCTTGGTCCAGCAAGTTCATGGGGATTTGGGCAAATTGCAAGCTGGCTCCGCCCTGCAGGAATAGCACCGAATACCCGCTGGGTACGGCCAATAATTCCTTGACCAGGGAAACGGCTTGATCGAGAACGCCTTCGAATTCCTTGGACCGATGGGAAATTTCCAGGATGGATAAACCCATGCCGTTGAATTCGAGGCAGGCGCGGGATCCCGCTTCCATGACTTCCCGAGGAAGGATGGCGGGACCGGAACTGAAATTATGGACTTTCGGCATGATAAAATCGAATCCGTTGGGATGGTTAAGCGGAAAAGTGCGCCACTGCCGTGGTTTGAATGCCACCGCGGGCATTAAAAACGCCTTCCACCGTCATTTGACGGGGCCGGCAGGCTTGGGTGCAATCGTTCAGCATTTTATTCACCAGGTGTTCGTGGAAAATACCAATATCCCGGAAAAAGAGGATGTATTCCTTCAGGCTCTTCAATTCCAGGCAAAGGGCATTGGGAATATACCGGATGACGAGGGTGGCGAAATCCGGTAGTCCGGTTTTGGGGCAGACACAGGTGAATTCAGGTACGGTCACGGTCAGGTGGGTGTCGCTTCCCGGGTATTGGAATTCCCAGGTTTCGATGGCCGGGGTTTTGAGTTCGGGAATATGGCCTTGCTTGCCTTCGTAGGAAGATCCGTCGCCGTGGCTATAATCCATTTTTACTCCAATGCTTCCAGGGCAAGCGCGGTTTGCTCGCCCGTGATTAAATCCTTGACTTCGAAATGCCCGGCCGGGACCCGATCCGACCCGATGAACAGCACCTTGCGGGCGCCGGCCTCGTCGGCTTGGGCCATTTGTTTTTTCAGTTTGCCTCCCGTCAAGGAGCAGGCCGCCGAAAGCCCCCGGCCCCGCAAGACCTGGGCGATGCGAAAGGCCTCGGCCGAAGGCTCGCCGAAGGTGGCGACGAAGTAATCCAAACGACGGCCGTCCGCGCCTGGCAATAGGTTTTTTTCCCGTAATAAATCCGCGATGACCACATCGCCCATGCCGAAACCGACGCCGCTGAGCGGCCGTCCTCCCAGGTTTTCCAGCAAGTTGTCATAGCGGCCGCCGCCGGCGAGGGCGCGCATGGATTTGCCGGCATCGTAAACCTCGAAGACCACGCCCGTATAGTAAGCCAGGCCGCGGACCACGGACAAATCCAAGTCGATGAACTCGCCCAATCCCAGGGCCTGCATGGATTCCAGCAGCCAGACCAAATCCTTCAGGCCCGGAAACTCCGGCTCATGGTTTCTCGCGGCGGCCACCTTGTCCAAGGCCCCTTGCAAAGCCGTCAAGCCGGGGCTTGAAAAAATGAAGTTCAAATCGGCTTGCGCGCTTTCATCGAGTCCGGCCTGGCGCAAGAGATCCGCGAAAGCCTCGGCCGGAAGCTTTTCCCGCTTATCCAGGGCCGAGTAGACCGCCGGTTTGGCATCAGCCGGCACCGCCAGCAAATCCAAGGTGTCGGAGAGGAGCTTGCGGCTGCTCACGCGGATGCGGAAATCCGTTTTTTCCAGGCCGAAGCTCCGGAGCATTTCGATAATCGCCGCCATCAAATCGACTTCGGCCCACAGGGAATCGCATCCGACGATGTCCATGTTCAATTGAAAAAACTCGCGCAACCGCCCGCGCTGCATTTTTTCATAGCGGAAAAGCCTGGGAATGGAAAACCACTTGATCGGCAATTTCAAGGCGCTGCCCTTTTGATTGACCAGGCGGGCGAGGGTCGGCGTCAACTCGGGCCGCAAGGCGATATCGCGCCCCCCCTTGTCGCTGAAATGGTAAAGCTGGCTGACGATTTCCGGGCCCGATTTACCCGTATACAAGTCCAGGGATTCGAAAGTCGGCCCTTCGTATTCCTCGAACGCATTGTTCTTGCAGATCTTCCGCCAAGTCTCGAATAAATGGGATTGAACCCGCATTTCGTCGGGGAAAAAATCGCGCGTGCCCTTGGGGGGCTGAAGACTGCCGGAATAAGCCATGATTCACTCGGAAAGGGGGTTAAAGATAGCTCCACATCGCATGGATAAGACGGCGATTTCCATGGACATGGAGGGCTGAAAAACCTAGATTTCATGGCCTCCAGAACCGATTTGATGCGCTTACTCCTAACCAATGACGACGGCATTTCCAGCCCGGTCCTAGGCCGCATCGCCGAGGCGCTGGCTTCCGAACACGAAGTCGTCGTCGTCGCCCCCTCCACCGATCAAAGCGGCAAGTCCCACAGCTTTACCCATGGGCCCCATCGCTTGCTCCATTACCAGCGGGAAAAGGAAGCCGGCTACCCGGCCTACCAAGTCCAGGGAACCCCCAGCGACTGCGTCAAATTCGCCATCACCCATTTATTCCGGGGTAAGCCCTTCGACATCGTGGTGTCAGGCATCAATATCGGGGAAAATGCGGGCGTCAGCAGCGTCTATTCCGGCACCGTCGCCGCGGCGCGCGAAGCCGCCCTGTGGAAAGTCCCCGGTCTCGCCGTCAGTTTATGGCATACCGCTTCCGATCATCTGGAGCACGCCCTGCTCTGGTTGCGGGCCTTGCTCAAGCAACCCGCTTTGCTCCCGCAGCCCGGCGAATATTTCAACATCAACTTTCCGCCTTGCCCGGTCTCCGAAATCGCCGGCACCCAGATCGCGGAAATGAGCGAAGTCATGTTCACCGACGGGTATTTTCCGGAAACCGATCACCATGGCATCACCGGCTTTAAGCTGGAGGGACGCAAACCCGTCGAAGCCTTTTTGCCCGGTACCGACGATTTCGCCCTCAGCCAAGGTTTCATCGCCATCGTGCCCATGCGCATCGGCAATACCTATGACGACGGTTTACGAAGGTTACGAAACCAAACGGCGCCCCTAGCCAATCTTACGAGGGCATTCAGCCCATAATTCGAGGAGAATAACCATGTCCGAACCCCTTCCCGGACCCGGTAAAATGGTCGACGCGTATATCGAAGAGGAGATGAAAACCTCCTACTTGCGGTATTCCATGTCGGTTATCGTGGCTCGCGCCCTGCCCGATGTTCGGGACGGCCTCAAGCCCGTGCATCGCCGCATTCTCTTCGGCATGGACAATATCGGCCTCAGGCCCGAAAAGCCCTATAAGAAATCGGCCAATATCGTCGGTGAAGTGATGGCCAAATACCATCCCCACGGCGACTCGGCGATATACGAGACCCTGGTGCGCATGGCCCAGGATTTTTCCATGCGCTACCGCATCGTCGACGGGCAGGGAAACTTCGGTTCCATCGACGGCGATCCGCCCGCCGCCATGCGCTACACCGAAGCGCGCATGACCCAATTCGCCGAGCTCATGCTGCAGGACTTGGAAAAAGAGACGGTCAACTTCGTCCCCAATTACGACTCCTCGCAGGAAGAGCCGACGGTATTGCCTTCCGCTTTTCCCAACCTGCTGGTCAACGGCAGCACCGGCATCGCGGTCGGCATGGCCACCAATGTGCCGCCCCACAATCTCCGGGAAATCGTGAATGCCTGCAAGGCCATGATTGCCAATCCCGAATTGCCCGATGAAGAATTGCTGCAAATCGTCAGCGGCCCCGACTTTCCCACCGGGGGCATCATTTTCGGCCGTAACGGCATCCGTTCGGCTTACCTGACCGGACGAGGCAAATTGCTGGTCCGCGCCCGCTGCGAAATCCTGGAGAAAGACGGTCGCAACCGCATCGAGGTGACGGCCATACCCTACCAGGTGAACAAGAGCACCTTGCTGGAAAAAATGGCTTCCTTGGTCCGCGATAAAATCATCGAGGGGATTTCGGATTTGCGCGATGAAAGCGATCGCCACGGCATGAGCATCATCATCGAACTCAAACGCGACGCCTTTCCCGAGGTCGTCCTGAATTCGCTTTACAAGCATACCCAGTTGCAAGAGACCTTCTCGATCCACAATCTCGCCTTGGTGGACGGGCAGCCGCGAACTTTGCCCTTGCGCGATCTCGTCCGGTATTTCATCGCCCACCGGCACGACGTCGTCCTGCGCCGCACCCAATTCGATTTACGCAAGGCCGAGGATAGGGCGCATATCCTGGAAGGATTGCGCATAGCCCTGGACCATATCGACGCCATCATCACCCTCATCCGCGCCAGCGCCGACGCCGCCGAAGCGCGTACCGGCCTCATGGCCCAATTCGGCCTCAGTGAAAGGCAAGCCGACGCCATCCTCGAAATGCGCCTGCAGCGGCTCACGGGTCTCGAGCGCGAGAAAATCGAGGATGAGTACCGGGCGATCACCGCGGTCATCGCCGACCTCAAAAACATCCTCGCCGATGAGCCCAGGCGCATGGGCATCATCTCCGGCGAATTGCAGGAGCTGGCGGATCGTTTCGGCGACGAAAGACGGACGGAAATCGTCGAGGCGGCCGATGACATCACCTATCTCGACCTCATCCCGAATGAACCGATGGTGATAACGGTTTCCCATACCGGCTACATCAAACGCATTCCCACCGACACCTATAAAGCCCAAGGCCGGGGGGGCAAAGGCATTACCGGCGCCGGCCTCAAGGACGAGGATTTCGTCGACCATCTTTTCATCGCCTGGACCCATGGCTATGTCCTGGTATTCACCAATCTCGGGCGCTGCCATTGGGTGCGCATCTATACCATTCCCGAAGGTTCGCGCACCAGCAAGGGCAAGGCCCTGGTCAATTTGATCAACCTCGCCGAGGGCGAGAAGGTTTCCGCTTTCGTGCCGGTGCGAGACTTTACCGATAGCCGATCGGTGGCCCTGGTCACGCGACGCGGCACCATCAATAAGATGGCCTTGGACGCGTTTTCCCGGCCGCGCGCCGCCGGCATCAACGCCATTTCGCTCGACGAAGGCGACAGCCTGGTACAAGCGGCCCTGGCTTCCCAGGCCGACGACATCATGCTGGGTTCTAGGCAAGGACAGGCCATCCGTTTCTCCATGGCCAAATTCCGGCAGATGGGTCGGGGCACGCGGGGCGTGCGGGGCATTTCCCTGGACGACGGCGACGAAGTCATCGGCATGGTGGTCTTGGAACGCGGCAGTACGGTGCTCACCATTACCAATCTGGGTTATGGCAAGCGCACCGAACCCGATGAATACCGGGTCACCAATCGCGGCGGCAAAGGCGTCCGCAATATCAAGATCACCGAAAAGAACGGTCCCGCGGTCTGCCTGGCCTGCGTGCGTAGCGGCCAACAATTGCTCGTGATTACCCGCGAAGGCATAGTCATCCGCCTCCATGTCGACGATATCAGCCTGATAGGGCGCGATACCCAGGGCGTGCGCGTCATTCGCCTAGGCGACGAGGATCAAGTCACCGACGTGGCCATTCTCGAGGCGGAGGATGTCGATCCCACGGAACTCGAAACGGCCGAAGCCCGCAAGGCCGAATTCGCCGCCGCGGCGGCCGAAGCCATCCCCGACAATCAGGCCGAAAACGAAGGCGCGGCGGCGGATGAAGGCGAAGGGCTTCCCGAAGGCGACGAGTAATCCTTCGAACCATGAAAAAACCGGCTCTCATCCTGGCGGCATTCGGCTTCGGTTTGCCGCTGGGGATACAGGCTTGGAATCCACCCGATACCCTGGAATTACTGGCGGAGTTCCAAGCCAAAAAAAGGCAAGGCGGGTATCCGGTCGAGCTCATCCGCAAGCAAGGGAAAGCGCCGGATTCCCAGAGCCTTAGTCTCACCTGGGAAAAAAGCCGCTTGGTGCAATGCCGCTACGAGCAAAAGGAACCCTTCGATCAATACCGGTTCGAGGCTTTAGCCGATCGTTATGGCGGAGGAGGGACATGGCATGCCCTACCCGATCCCGCCGATGGCGGAGTGGAACGCAAAACCTTTCCCGGCCTCATGCAACAGTGGTGGCTGGAAGGCTATGGCAATGTCCATGCCTGGTCGGGTACAGGTGTCCATCGCGGTCGCTTTTTCCTGGTTTTCCGCCAAGACGCCCCCGTGCCGCCCGACCAGCCAAAGGAGGCGATGGCTTTGAGGAAGGACGGAGATATTTGCCAGGACACGGTCCCGGGTTGGCTGCAAGCGAAGTGCCCGGTCGATTGGGGGGGATTGGCCGCTCATTCCCGGTGTTATAGCGCCGCGGATAACCCCCGCCGTTGGGTCGCCATCGCTCCCCAAGACCAAAAAAATCCCCGGTTGGCATGGGCGGCTTGGTGGCAAGATGGAGATCCATTGCAAGATGTCGCGAATGCCATGAAGAACTTGCCCCCCGGCGCGGAGCCGGAATACGCCCGTGAACTCAGCCAGGTGTTTCATGGGGAGGCCCTGGTTTTCCTGGCGCAATTGGCGCAAAATAATCCCTGTTTATTCACTCACCCTTCCTGGAGCATATCCCGTTTGAAAGAGGGTCATGTGCCCCCCGATGCCTACCAACCCTTTCTAGGGAAGCGGGGTAAAATCCCCGCTTGGTTTCCCGCCATGAGATTAGCTACCCCGCAATGCAGCTTGGCGGTCGACATAGCGCTCGGCGGCTCTTACCGTCTGCAAGCCCAAACCCGGCCATGAAGACCCGTGGCCTGTCCTGGCTTCCGGCCTTGACGGTCATGGCGGTGATTTTCCTGTTCAGCTCCTTGCCGGGAGATCAGGTACCTTTGCCGGGTTTTCGCTTCAGCGACAAGGTGGCGCATCTGGCCATTTACACCTTGTTGGGCATGGCCCTGGCTTGGCGCTTGGGAAGCAAAGCCCAAGTGAAAGGGGTGCGAGCAGCGCCCATCCCGGTATGGGACTGGCTGGGCTTAAGTTATGGATGGATTTATGCCGCGTCGGACGAAGTCCATCAGATTTTCGTGCCCGGACGCCACGCGGGGTGGGACGATTGGTCGGCCGATGCCGTGGGGATAGCGCTGGGCTTGGCCGTGGTCCGCTTGAGCCGCCGGAAACTTACCGGTAACTCGTTGGAACCCGGTTGACGTCGCCGCCGCGCTTGAGATACTTCGCGAAAAAGGCGCGCGCCTCGTCGGCCTTGCTCAAATTGGCCAGGGCCGTCCCCAAGGTAAAATAGGCCTCCACGGGGTCGTGGCAATAGAGCGCCACATTTCTGCCATAGGGAACCAGTTCGCGATCATTGCCGTGCCTGGCGTGAAAATTCATCGCGAGAGCATTGCCTTCGCAAGAATAGGGATCATCGGCCAAGACCGCCTTCACATTTTCTTGAAGCCACTCGATATTGTCGTCTTCGTTCAATTCTTCCCACAGGGACTTGATGGCTTGCAAGTGGCCGGGGCTTTTTCGCAGCAAGGATCGCCAAAAATAGCGCGACTGTTTTTCATAGCCTCGCACTTCCAAATGCCGGGCCAGGTATTCCTGCCGCAGGGGAGTAACGGCCGTTTCTTTGAGGGTCTCCCAGAGACGGTCGGCCTTGTATTTGTTCCCGGTGGTCGAATAGAGGTGGTATAGCTCGGCTTGGATCAAGGACTTCATCTCCTCCCAACGCGTGGTGTCGGCGGCGCGCTCGAAGGACAGACCGGCGGCGTCGATTTTATCCCGGCTATTCTCCAACCGGCCGGTGAGATAGATATAGAGATCCCGGTAACTGGCCGATTTCGACTCCCTATCGAGAAAACTCTCGACTTCTTTCCATTTCCCGGCCTGGGCATAATTGATTTGGGCGAGCATGGCCACTTCGGGTTGGGGAAACTTCTTTTCGATGACGTCGATGACCTTGATCGGCAAGGTGTCATTCAAGTGGATATTGACCAGCAAAAGGTTACGGCCGCTTTCATAGTCGAGTTCCTCGTAGCGATTGAGGAGTATTTGCCGGCAGAGGTCGAAATCACCCTGCAAATACGCCAATTGGGCGGCCTTTTTCACCACCGGGTAATAAGGCGGTTTACGGCTATTGTGATGCCTTAGGACGGTGAGTAAAACCGAATTGAGTTTGGCTTTCTCCAGCGCGTCTTCAAAGGCCGTCAAACGGCTATCGGTGAGGAAGCCCAAATTGGGCATGAGGTAGACCAAGCTGTATTTCACCAGGCCCTTGGCCAGCCAATACCCTCCGATGTCGAGAATGGTTTCGGCGTTTTTATTGGAAAGCTTGATGGCTTCATCGAAATAGCCGCGGGCCAAATCGTATTGGTCTTGCTCCACGGCGACCTTGCCCAGGGCCGTCCACAGCGATGAATTATCGGGTTGCTCGGCGAGCAAGGATTGGAGGGAATCTTCCCGGTTATCGACGGGCTCGGGAGCTTCTTTAGCCGTCTTTTGTGCTCCCACCGCCTCGGTAGGAGTCGAAACCAGGGCCAAGACGCAGGCCAGCATTAAAATGCCAAAAAAACGGGGACCCACCGCCCAGGAAAAGCCGGGAAGGGAGTTGCCTATCAGAACTCGAACCGCCTTGGTATTGGAAAGCTGCAGCCGGAAGGCCCTCTTCGACGTGGAATCCTAGTGAATATACTTCCCCTACTTGCCCGTTTCCGGGTAATTTTCGGGAAAAAGCGTTCTTTCCACACCTTCAATGATGAGATGAAGCCCGAGCATATGCACTTCCTGAATTCTCTCGGTCACGGAATGCCGGACAATCCACTCGCTATCCCCTTGGCCAGCCAATACTCCGCCGGTTTTGCCCAGGAGAAGGATGACCTTCAGACCCAATTCCCGGGCCTTGGCGACGGCCGCGATGATGTTTTTCGAATTGCCGCTGGTGGATATCGCCAATAAGACGTCCCCAGCCTTGCCATAGGCTTCGACGCCGCGGCTGAATATCGCCTCGAAGCCATAGTCATTTCCCACGCAGGTCAAATGGGAGCTCTCCATCAGGGGAATCACGGGCAAGGCCTTGCGATGATCACGGAAACGGCCGGTGAATTCCTCCGCGAAATGCATGGCATCGCAAGCCGATCCCCCATTTCCGCAAGCCAGCACCTTATTCCCCGCTTCAAAGCATTCGCTCAGCATATCGGCCGAACGGGTGATGAAAGCCAATGCCTCCGGCGCCCGGACCGTTGTGGCCAATAAATCCAGGGCCGCATCCAGCCCCGCCTGCAAAACTTCGGACATTGCCGTCATGGAATAACCCCACATCCTGAGAAAGGCAGAAAGATACCACCCTGGTTTTTATGTTTCGACTGCCCGGAGCGGTTCAGAGCCTTGGGCTAGGAGGTTGCATGCCAGCTGGAAGCGAATATCGCATGGGAGACGCCATCGCGGGACGCTACCTCATCGAGAGCAAATTGGGGGAATCACCCACCTCCCAACTCTATCTGGCCAATGAAAATCACAGCGCCCGTAAATTGGCGTTGAAGATATACCGAGCGGAAATCAGCGCCGGTTTATTGCAAGAAACGGATTTTTTCCTCAAAGCGGCCGTTCAAACCACTCCGGTTCACGAGGGACAGGCTCAGGTTTATGAAATCCTGGAGGACATGGGACTGGTCATCGTCGCCCGGGAATGGATAGAGGGGACGAGCTTCGAAACCTTCGCCCGCGATGTCGCCTCCCAAGGGCGGGGTTTGACCAAGGGGATGGAAATCCTTTGGCAGGTGTCGCAAACCCTGTCCGTTATCCATGGGAATAACCTGCATCTCAGACTTCACCCCCAAAACCTCATTCTCGGCCCGCTGATGGCCAAATTGGTGGATGGCGACCCCAGGGCCTTGCCCTTCTCGGACCTGGTACCCGCCAGTTTGCCGTTCAGGCCCGAATACCGCGGGTATTTAAGCCCGGAAGCGCGCGGTCGCGGCTTTGTCGCTTATCCGAACTCGGATTTATACGGCCTCGCCGCCATGCTTTTCCGCTTGGTGACCGGAGAAAACCCAGGTGAGGACGCCCGGCATCACCACCAGCGCCTGCAAGCGCTTAGGCTCGATCGGGAAATCGAATCCTTTATCATCAAGGCCATGCACCCCAAACCCGAGGATAGGTTCGCGACGGCCGATGTTTTCGCCGACGCTCTTTGGAGCTTGCAGCCTCATTTGGAAAGAATGCAGGAATCCTTCGCGCCATCTGCACCCCCGCCGTCTCCACCCCCGACCTCGCCTGCGCCTACGGAATTCGGCCCTCCTCCGAATTCCCACTTCCGGGCCGATACGCCCCCGCCGCCTTATCCCAGCGGGCTGGAAGCACCGGCCACCGGCTCCACCTTATTCGGTTCGGCGCCCTCCGATCCCTTCGCCGTATCTCCTGCAACCGGGGGAAGCGATACCCTATTCGGAAATCCGCCTCCCTCACCTGAACCGCCACCCCGCATTGCCACCGACTTCTTCGCCAAGCCCGCGACTCCGGCCCGGGCCCCCAGCGAATTCAGTTTCAAGCCGCCGACAGCCGCCATACGCGCCTTCCCTCCCCCGCAACCGCCCCAGCCTGCGCCCTCGCGGGGACGCTCCCCCGTCAAACCGGTGGCCCCGACGGCAAGAATGTCCTCGTTGGAATCCGATACCGCCGATCCGACCCTGAGCGGATCCGACACCGGCCTCACCCAATTCGGCTTTCAGGGCTCGAACGGGGATCGCACCGGGGATTTCGGACAGGAACAGGTCCGAAAAAAACGCCGCCTGGTTTTGACCTTGGGCATCGTAGCCGCTTTCGCGGTGATAGCCCTCATGGTGGTGCTGTATTTCGTATTGAGAGCGGCGACACCCCGGCCGCAAATCGCGCAAACCGATTTAATGCCGGTGGAAACGGAAATTTCCGGAGAGGCGAGCCCAACTCCGGAACCGGTTCCAGCCGATCCCGAATTGCCCGCTACCGCAAGCGTCCCAAGCCAGGCCGCGACTCCGACTCCACCCCCGGATCAAGCAAGTCCCGAAGCGACCGGTCTGCCCGATTACCAGGACGCCTTGGATGCTCCGGTTTTCGAGCAAGTCCCGATGGCGGTAACCACCGAAGACCCGCCGGCAACCCCGCCGCCTGTCAGCGCTCCGAAGCTAACCGGCAACGCCAAGGTTTCATCCGAGCGCAGAGCGCAAATCGAAACGGATTTCAAACAAAAAAACTGGCCGGCATCGGCCGCGGATCGCATCCGGATGGCCGATGATTTCAATGACCTGGGAATGATAGCCGAGGCGAATCTGTGCTATAAAAAAGCCGCGGACATCAGCCCTTCGGGCAGCCGGGAGAAAACCCTGGCTTTGGGAGGGATGGCCGTCACCTTCAAAAACATGGGGATGAGGAAAGAGGCGCTGGACGCCGTCAACGAATTACTCGCCATGAACCCGAACAACCGTTTCGCCTTGGGGCTCAAAGCCGAATTGCGGTGAGTGTCGATGCTCACCTGCGGCGTTGCCAGCGGCCTATAGCCCGGTAGCCATTGGCGGGCTCTTATCCGGTATCCAGGCGGCTTCCTGCGGCAATAGCTGCGCGTAGCGGCGCGGACGGATGCTGACCTCCATCCTGGCCAGCAGGGATGCCGCCTGGGACTCGGCCCGGTATCCCATAATCTCCACCGAAAGTCTTTGGATGGAATCGATGGAAGTGGTGAAGATCACGTCGGGAAATCCAATCCAGAGGGCCAAATGGCTATCCCCGTCGGGACGCCACATATAGCGCCAAGTATCGCCTAAGGATCCCTTGGGCAAACCCTCCAGGAGCCGGTCGATGAAAAAGGGGGCCGGTAATCCCGAAACCCTGGCCGTGGCCACGATCAAACCTTGCAACCGGGGTTTGGGATGGTCCGGCGCGTTTAGAATACGCGCCGGCAAAACGACGGCGCGGCTATCCGCCAAAACCTGGAAGCTCATGCCTTTTCCCGGGAAGGACCGACAGCCTTATGGGCGCTCTGCCTCAATAGACGATCGATGGGATGCCTCAAGGCCGCGCTTTCCCATTCTTCTTCCTGCAATTTTTCCAATACCCTCAAACCCACGCCGTATTGGTGGATGAATGCGGCGGCGACGGAAATGAAATCGTCACCGGCAGCGGAAGGCGTGGAAGGCGACTCCCCCGTCCCGGTCAACCACTCGGAAGCTGCCGGACGTGAACGCCAAGCCAAAATCGCATCCTGGTAATTCAACCACAACTGCGCCAACCCTTCCAGGGCTTGAAGGGCCGAAAGCACTTCATCCGGCCCCGCTCGGCCTTGGTTGCGGCTGGGAAAGCCACGGCTTAAAGCCTGATGCAAGGCCGAATGCCGGACCGCCGGCGGACCCATCCACTCGGGTACGGTCGCAGCGTCCAAATGCCAAGGCTGTAACCAGAATAGCCAGCCGGAGGCCTCGTTTCCGGCACCCAAATTTGCCGCCACCGCGGTGGCCGTGCGCCGAAAGGCCCAGCCCGCCGGACCGAATCTTTGCCCGAACCAATGCCCCAGCCGGCCATGGCTTTCCCGGAAACATCCGGCGCGTATGGTCCAATAACCCTTGCCTCCCGGATGGCGCAATCCCTCGATGGCCGCGCCCAAATGCATGCGTGGATGGAAATGGGGACTTTGGGCCGGCGGCGGGGTCCGTAGCGGATGGGATCGCGAAGGCAACCAGAGCACCCAGGATTCATCGGTGGGATCGCGGAATAATTCCAAATCGTCACGATCAAGGCCATGCCAGAGATCGGGATAAAACCGCTCCAGCAACTGGATGAGGGCCACCGGCGCGGGGACGGGAACCTCGACTTCGAGATGCAGGTCGGCACCTCCGTTAAACGCCCCGTCGCGGCCGAGGGTGGATGAGCCCACCACTTCCAGACTCAAGGCCTTGATTTTGGCCTTGCCCTCGGGGCGGACGGCGAAGAGGGTATCCGGGACGCCGAGGTAATAGGCATGATACCCCGAACCGATGGCAATGCTCCTCAATTCCCACCCGCAACCATCGTATTCGTCCACCGCTTGATCGCGCAATCGCAAGGGATGCATTTCCTGGAAGACCACGCCTTCGCCGGTGAGGCCGACAACCATGGCCGATACCGTCCCGATGGGCGGGACGGATCCTGTCAGCCGCGAGCCATCCAGACGGAATAGGTTGACCGGCAATAAGACGCGACGCGATTCAAGGGCAATGGGAAAAGACAACCGGTCCTCCTTGTCTACAAAATAGAGATTTCAAGTTGGGTTACGTCGGTTGCCGACTGGGAAAAAGCAAATAAAGACGCCGGATGCCCGCTAAAAAACCCCAACTTCAAGTGAAAGTTGCCGTAAAAGGGAAAGGCAAATCTCAAGTCGGTATGGATGGTTTCAGCAGGCTCCATCCCAAGAGCATGCCCTCGGAGGTTTTTCGCCAGGGTTGGGGAGGATCAAAATCCGCGTCGGGAATCAACCCTTCCCACTTAGCGCCTCGCCATGCCGAGGCCGGCAAGGATCTTTGGATGATGGCTTTCAACCCCAACGGATCGATGCCGGCGAAATTGGTCAGGCAAATAAGCTCGCCGGCCGGATTAACCAAGGCTCCCGCCTTGGCCACGAGGCGGGGATAATCGCGGGAAAAGGTAAAGGTCTCGCCCGAAAAGCGGGCGAAGCTGGGAGGATCCAGGATGACGGCGTCGAAACGCATTTGTTTTTCAGCGCACCAGTCCAAATATCTTTCCGCCGGCAAGGCGCGAAAACTCTCAAGCGTGACCTCCAGCCGGTTTTCGGAATAGTTTTGTTTTCCCCAGGCGAGATACCTTTTGGAAACGTCGACATTGACGGTTTTCGCTCCGGCTTTGGCGGCGGCGACGCCCAGGCTGCAGGTATAGCTGAAAAGGTTCAGGACTTTATTCCGCGGGCGCGAAGCGAGGTGGATTCGAACCAACCGGGTATCGAGGAAAAGGCCCACATTGTAAGGATGCGCCAATTCGACGCGGTAACGGATTCCCCGCTCTTGCACCCAAAGGGTTTCAGGAGGATGGCCATAGAGTATCTCGCTGGTTTCCCGGCCCGTCTTGCTTTTTTGGGCGCGATCCTTGAAAGTCAGACTGGAGGCCCCGATGCCGCGGACCAAGGTTTCGGCGTATTCGACCATCCCAGGGCGAAGACCTTCCCGATAAGCGAAAACCACCGCATGCCCGGCATACCAGTCCACGGTCCAGCCCGGAGAATCGCTATAAGCGCCATTGATGAGGCGGATAGCCTCGTTATTTTGCAATAAGGCTCGCTTTTCGCGCCAAGCGGCGAAAACCTTCGCCAGCGCCTCAGGCCAGGGAAAAACCGAATCGCTAACCCGCAAGTGAGCCTGTGAATCTCCTTTTGTCGTAGGATTACGATTGGGTTTTGCGTCTTTGTCGGCGGATGGCGGAGACATGGCGAAACGGAAAACTAAATTGAGTCCATCCATAGGAAGTTGAACATGCTCTATAGCGTAGACGAAAAGACACGCTCCTCCTCCAACTTTTTCAGCAATCGGGGCAAGCCCCAGGATTGCCTGCTGGTGATTTTCGGAGGATCGGGCGATTTAGCCAAACGCAAACTTTTCCCGGCTCTCGCCAATCTGATGCTGAAAAAACAGATGCCGGAGCATTTTAAAATCATCGCCGTCGGCCGCAAGGACATGGCCGTCAAGGATTTGCTCAGCATGGGCAAGTTTCCGCCCGGATTCGAATCGCATTTCGTTTACCTGCAAACCGACTATTCCCCCGAGGGGATAGCCCGCCTCAAGAGCCTTTGTGAATCGACATGCGGGCAACACGATATCCCCCCCAACTACCTGTTTTATCTGGCCATTCCCCCGCAGGGATACGAAGAGGTGGCCGACGCCTTGAAAAACGGAGGCTTGGTCTATCCGCCCAAAGGTCCCAATTGGAGCCGCCTGGTAGTGGAAAAGCCTTATGGTCGCGACATCGACAGCGCCATCGAGCTCAATGAAAACCTATTGTCCTGCTTCGCCGAAAAGCAGATATACCGCATCGATCATTATCTCGGCAAGGAAGCGGTGCAAAACCTGCTGGTATTCCGTTTCGCGAATACCGTTTTCGAGCCGATTTGGAATCGCCACTATATCGACAATGTGCAGATCAACAGCGCCGAGTGGATAGGCTGCGACGATCGGGCTGCTTATTTCGACAAAAGCGGCATCCTGCGCGACATGGTGCAGAATCATCTCATGCAGATATTCTGCCTGCTCACCATGGAACCGCCGGTAAACCTATCCGCCGATGCCATCCGCGATGAAAAGGTGAAACTTTTGCGCGCCTTACGGCCTTTCGATCTCGAAGCCAAGCCCCCCATGGCCATACGCGGCCAATACGGCCCGGGCGAGGTCAAGGGCGAAATGGTTCCCGGTTATCGCCAGGAAAAAGGCGTAGCCGACAATAGCAGCACCGAAACCTTCGTCGCCCTGCGTTTCCAGATCGACAACCAACGCTGGGCCGGCGTTCCCTTTTACCTGCGCTCGGGCAAACGCATGACCCGCAAAGGCACGGAGTTGGTGGTAACCTTCAAGAAAATGCCCAAATTGCTGTTCAATGCCGCCGAACCGGGCGTCCACAACAATCGCATCGTTTTCAAAATCCAGCCTCAGGAAGCGATTATCCTGGAGTTGACCAGCAAAAACCCGGGGCAAAGCTTCGACTTATCCGACACTTCCATGAACTTCTGTTACAGCGATCACTTCGATACCACTGCCGACGCCTATGAAAGGCTGCTTTTGGACGCCATGCTGGGCGACCCGACCTTGTTCGTGCGCAGCGACGAAAGCGAGTTGTCCTGGAAATTCCTCGACCCCCTGCTCAAGCACTGGGCTTCGACTCCCATGGGAAAAGCGTTTCCGAATTACCAAAGCGGCACGGACGGTCCCGCCGAGGCGGCCGACATTTTCATTCAAGGCGAAGAGAAAACCGAATGGGTGGACTTTTCCCGCTGGGACAATGTGTGCCCATAAGTTGGGGGAAGTCTCCCCCTCGGTCGAGCCTCCTCGGCGCGTTGACGTGAAAGGCTGATGTGGGCGGTAGACCGGTCGGCTGACGTTTCGGTTTTACCTGAAGCTCGCGGGTCCTCACTCGCTCTGCTCGCCGCGGAGCGAGCGTCAAGCAAAACCTTCACCACCGACCTGCGTTACCGTCTCATCGCCTGCCGCTCCTTGCGATCCCGCACGGACTTGGGCGCGCGGGTGCGAGCAGGGTTTGAGCTATCCAAGGAAAAGGCTGCGCAGCCGCCATACCAGGGAAGGCGAATTCCAGAGCGTGGTCAAAACGATGCGCGTCATGCTGACCTTGCCCTTGGGCAGCCTCGCCAGGGCATGGGCCGCCTTGTCGAAGGTCGCGTCGGGAATGGCATTGAAGGCGGCTTTCGCCCGGTGAACGCGGCCGTGATTGCGGCCATAGGCTTTTTCCCAACTTTGCCGGTAGGCCTCATAATGCTTGGCCTTTTCCGCTTCGTCGTCCAGGCGAATCACCTTTAATCCCGCTTCGGCCGCCAACTTACCGCCCAGCATGGCTTCGAGAATGCCCGCACGGCTTAGAGGGTGGACCATATTGGCCGAGTCCCCGGCCTTGATCAGGTTTTGATGTCCAAGGTGACCGCCCGCCCAACCGCAAGGTATGGCCCCGCCATGAAAAGTCTCGATCTCGGCCCCTGGGTATTCGCGCGCGAGGAATTCATTCAATAATTTGCGCGCCGGAGCCTGCTTGGCGAAAGCCTTACCGATGACCAAGCCGACATTGGCCACTTCGGCGTCGCGGGGAAATAGCCAGGCATAGCCTCCGGGAGCGTAATTGCTGCCGAAAAAAAGCTGGATATAATTGGTGGGAAAACGCGGCCCCCGCACCAGGGCGAAGACCGCCGGCTCGACGTCGAAATCGCCTTGGACCACGGGCTCGGCTTTACCGAAACCGGCCCCGGGCCCGCTGGCGTCGATGACGACGCGGGCTTTCAGCGCGCCCTGATGATCTCCCTCGTATTCCAAGGTCCGCCACCCGTCCTGGTACTCGGATAACCGGGTCGCGCGGGTCCGGAAATGGCAATGCACGCCCTTTTCCCTGGCCCATTCCGCCAGACGCCGGTGCATGGCCGCCCGGTCGATGAGATAACCGCTGCCCGGACTGTCAAAGGTGACCCGGGTTCCGTCGGGAGAGACGAAGATGACGCCGTCGACGGGTTCGCGCACCCATTCCGGCTCAACCCTGGGCACCAATTCTTTCAGACCCTCGGCATGCACCGCTTCGGCGCAAGCCACGGGTTCACGCCAGGGATCGCGCTTGTCGATGAGGGCGATGCGGCGCATCCCGTCGCCGGGCAGCTTCGGGGCATCCGCCAGGGTTAAGGCCGCGATCAAGCCGGCGGGCCCGGCGCCGATGACCAAGAAGTCATACTCGCCTTGCAGGGCATCCAACATCGGAGTATAGCTGGCGGGCATGGGCGGGTTCAAAGCTGCCAATCGATGGGAGCTTTTCCCAAGGACTCGAGATAAGCGTTAGCCTGGCTGAAATGCCTGCAGCCGAAAAAACCCCGGTCGGCGGAAAAAGGGGAGGGATGGGGCGAGCTCAAGACGCAATGGCGGGACCGGTCGATGAATTGTCCCCTTTCCTGGGCGGGACGGCCCCAGAGCAAGAAAACCAAGCCGCTCCTCTCCGCCGTCAATTTTTCCAAGGCGGCGGAGGTGAATTTTTCCCAACCCCGGCCATGATGCGATCCCGGTTGGTATTCCCTCACCGTCAAACAAGCGTTCAGCAATAAGACTCCCCGCTGGGCCCAGGTTTCCAGATTGCCGTGGCCCGGGTGAGTACAACCCAGGTCGGTCGCCAATTCCTTGAAAATATTATTGAGGCTGGGAGGAGGCTTGACTCCGGCCGGCACCGAAAAACTTAGCCCATGGGCTTGACCCGGGCCATGGTAAGGATCTTGCCCCAGGATAACCACCTTGACCTCGTGAAAGGGCGTGTGATTGAAGGCATTGAAAATCAGCGGACCGGGAGGATAAACCGTTTTTCCCGCGCGCTTCTCGCTCAGCAAAAATCGTTTGAGGTCAGCGAAATACGGCTGCTTGAATTCGCCTTCCAGGGGCTTTAGCCAGGAAGCGTCGATTTTAGGATTGATTTCAACCGGGTCGACCGTTTTAACCGTGGTACCTGTATCCAATCCAGCCGCCATAGGGACAGGGAAGTTAGCAATTAGGCTTCGAGCGGCCTAAATCAATCCGTGCAAAGGCCCATTCGAAGCGGCCAGGGTTTCGATTTTACGGGTGGTTTCCGGGCTTTCCTCCAAAGGAGGGGCATGATGCGGCTTGGTCCGCGAATCGAAAACCCAGGGTCCGAAGCATCCCCAGTGTTTCGCTTCCATAAAGGCGAATGCCCCCCCGGTATCGGCGGCGGGATCGCAACGGGTAAACGCCACCCATAGAAAGTCGGCCATGGAGCGGCACGCGAAATCGGCATCGTCGACCAATACCCAAAGCGGCAGACCTTGCAAATCACGGCGCCTGCCCTCGGAAGCCTCATGCCAAAACCATTCCGCTTGCCTGCGCTTGATGTATTCCGCTTTTTGCCACTGGTAATCCCGGCCAAGAGCCCAGGTTTGCAAAGCATGGGCGAAGGTTTGCCGAGAGGCCTGACCCTGTTCGCCATCGACATAGGGAGGAGCCTGCACCACGACCACGCCGGGCAGCAGCAGTTTCATTTTGGGAAATTCCGGCGGCAAACTTTCCGCCAACCCCGATGGGACCTCATTCGCCAATTCCCGCACCGGCGACCCGGCCACGGTCACGGCCAATTTGGATCCCGCATGCAGGGCATGCCCGGAATAATCCAAAGTGTCCATGGTGGTCCGGGTGATGTAGTGCAGGTCTTCCTCCAGGCGAAGGCGCAGCAAGACATGCCGGAAAAAAGCAGGAACGTCGCGGATGTTCAAACCCGGATCATCTTCGCCCGCCACCAGGAAAAGGAATTTCGCCAGGGAAAGCTGCCCGAATCCCAAAATTGCGTGGGACTGCGTCAACAATTCCCGCGGTCTCCTTTCGGCATAAGGCACATAACGCTCGCTGCCCACCGCCAGCAAGAGAGGGTGCACGCCGCTTTCTTCGACGGCATGCACCGCGCGTATGCCGGGTATGGCGGCAGGTAAGGCATCTCGGGTCAGACTATGGATAAGGGTCGCGAAATGGCTGTCTTCCTGCGGCGGCCGTCCGACCACGGTAAAAGGCCATATCGCGTCGCGTCGATGGTAAATCGCCTCGATTTTCAAGACGGGAAAATCATGGGCCAGGGAATAGTAGCCGAGATGATCGCCGAAAGGCCCTTCGGGCAATTGGCGGATGCCGTCCAAGGTGCCGACCAGGCAAAAATCGGCGTCGGCCGAGAGCATATGATCCATTTGCCGGATATACCGGAAACGGCGTCCGGCCAAGACTCCGGCGAAGGCCAGTTCCGGAATGCCTTCAGGCAAGGGCATGACGGCGGCCAGGGCATGCGCCGGTGGACCGCCGACGAAAACGCTGACCCTCAAGGGGCGATTCAGGCGCAAGGCCGCCGCATGATGGTTGGCGATGCCGCGGTGGATTTGATAATGCAAACCCGCTTCCTCGTCCCGGGCATGATGCGGCCCGCTGATTTGCACCCGATACATGCCCAGATTGCTCCGCAACCAGCCCGGCCGATCGGGGTTTTCGGTATACACTTGGGGCAAGGTGATGTAGGCTCCCCCGTCGAGCGGCCAACTTTGCAATTGCGGCAAAGCCGACAGGGCCGTGCGGCCCGCCAGGATAGGGCCATTCTTGACACGCCGAGGCAGGGCATTGAGCATGGGCAAGGCCAACCCGGAGGTGCGCAAGGGCCGGCGGAAAACCAGGCCGGGATCGCCCGCCAGCGCGAAAAGAGCCTGGATTTTTCGCAAGGTTTTTCGGAACAGGAAATGCACCCGGTCTTCCGTACCGTAAAGATTCGCCAAGCAGGGAAAAGCCGTGCCTTTGATGCGCGTGAATAAAACCGCCGGACCTCCCTTGGCATGCAATCTCCGCTGGATCGCCGCCAATTCCAGATGGGGATCGATTTCGGCGTCGATGCGCACCAATTGCTTTTTCGCTTCGAGATCGGCAACGCATGCGGAAAGGCTGCGATAGGTCATGAATCGTCCTCAGGAACTCGCGGAACTATACCGGCGTAGGCCAAGCTTCCACAAGAGCAGAACCAGGCCTCCCAGTCCGGCCATTACGGCGAGAAAATGCGCCAATAGCCCGGCATCGAGGCCCTCCCAGAAAAACCGCGCAGGAAACGAGGCGATGAGGGCGAAGGGCAGAACCGTGGTGAGTAGGATCCGGACCGCGCCGGTGTAAATGCGATCGGGCCTTTCCATCAGGCGGGCCATATTGTAAAACAGGACTTGCAATCCACCGCTGGATTCAAACCAAAACGAGGGCAGGATGGTCAACATGTGGATCATGGCATGGATTAGCGCCCCGCAAACCAGGGCCAACGCGAAAACCGGCAAGCGGGCCAGAGGCAAGGGGTCGGGATTGCCGGCCAAGGCCCAGACGAGGATGCCCACGGCGCAAAGCAAATTCATGAAGGAGTTGGCGGCGAAATCCCTCAGGGTGAGGAAGAATAAACTGCTGACCGGCCTCACCAGGTAATAATCGAGATCGCCGCGGTTGATATAGGTCGGCAGCCAATAAAAATTATTGCTGAAAACCGTCATGTTGATGGCGTCCACCACCAGGAATCCGGCCATGAATACCCGGGCCTCGTGGATATCCCAGCCGCCGAGAGTATCGGTATGCAGGAACAAGGTTTCGAATAAAACCACGTTCACCCCGTAATACGCCAAATCCATGACGAACCGAAAAAAGAAATCGAGGCGGAATTCCATGGCCCGGGAAAAGGAAAACCGCAAAAACGCGAGGTAGAGGGTAACGTATCGCATCGCTTACATGCCCGCGCCGGAATAACGCATTAAGCCCCGCTGCCAGAACAAGCGCGCCGTCAGCCCGAGACCCAGGGCCCAAATCACGGCCACCGCCATGCCCCTTCCGGCTTCCAACAAGGAGGCATGGCCCAGGATGAGCCGCGTCGGCAAATCGATGAAGCCTTGAAACGGGAGATAATGAAATACCGTTTGCACTTTTTCAGGAAAGAAAACCAGGGGAACCATGCTTCCCCCGGCCAAATGCAATACCATGCGCAGCATGACCGAGAGGCTCCAGACATTGTCGACCCAGAAGGCCAACAATTCCAAGCACGCCGTCATGGCGAATTGCACCAGGATGGAAAGCCCCAACAGGAGCAGGCAGGCTCCCCAGGCCAGCGGATCGAAAGGCAGGTCGAAAGGGCCGGGCCAGGTCATGAGAAGGAGGACGGCGCACAATTGCCCGCATGCCAGGACGGTCTGGGACAAATGCGTCATCAGCTTGGCGTTGAAAAAGGAAATGGGATAGACGAGGTACTTGCTGAGTCCTCCTTCATAAATGTCCCGGCTGATCTGCCCCGATTCCCCGCCGTGGACCAGTCTCTCCATCAGGGGGGCGATGAGATAATAGGCCATGAGGGTGAGAAAGGAAAACCCCTGCATGGAAACAGCTCCCCGTTGGGCGAAGATGGCTTTCCAAAGAAAGTAGGCCACGGCGAATTGGCTGGCGATATTGCCGAAAAAGCCCACCCAAAACTCCACCCTGTAGGTGAAGGCTTTTTTAGCCTCGGAAAGGAAATACCGCCCCATCCAAATCATGTCTTGATGATTTCCGTTATCAGGGTGCCGATATCCTCTTCCGCTAATGACAGATCGACGACAGGCAAATGCTGCAGCGCATGGGCCACGGCCTTGGCGGCCTCCTCCTGGGGAATCAGCAAGGTCCAAACCAGGGGTTCTGCGGACAATAAAGCACCCGGCCCGTTTTTCCAACTCGCCGCCCCGTCGATAACGGGCTCCTTGAAGTGCAAGGTCAAGACCTTGCTGCGCCCCTGGCGGGACGGTAACCGGCTGAGAAGGCCGTCGTAAACGACGACGCCTTGGCGCATGAGAACCACCCGCTCGCACAGGCTTTCGATGTCCTCCATGTAATGCGAGGTCAATATCATGGCGGGAGCATGGCGCCGGCGGTAGTCCTTGAGGAAATCGCGGATGGAGCGTTGGGCCATCAGGTCGAGGCCCAGGGTAGGTTCATCGAGAAAGACCACTTTAGGCTGATGCACCAGGGCCGCGGCCAATTCCATTTTCATACGTTCACCCAGGCTGAGTTTGCGGATGGGCACATCCATAAGCCGGGCGATATCCAGTCTCTCCGCCAGTTCGTCTAGGGAATGGCGAAACTCGGCCGGGGGAATGCGGTATATCGATTGGAGGAGCAAAAAACCGTCTCCTGCCGGCAAGTCCCACCATAGCTGGGCTTTCTGGCCCATGATCAAGGCGATTTGCCGTCGGAAGGCGTTCTTACGCTCCCAAGGCACATGATTCAAAACCCTGGCCTTGCCTCCAGTCGGAAGCATGATGCCGGCCAGGCATTTGACCAAGGTGGTCTTGCCGGCGCCGTTGGCGCCGACCAGCCCGACGATTTCACCGGCGTCCACGCGCAAGTCCACCCCGCGCAAGGCTTCGACGCTTTCGAAGCTGCGCTTGAACAGCGAGGATAACGAACCCCGCAATCCGGGCTGCTTGCGATGGATGCGATAGGCCTTACTCAGCCCCTCAACTTCGATCATGCTTCCGGTATGACGGCATCCGCCTCGATCTCGACCAGCATTTCCGGGGCGATGAGCTTGCTGACCTCGACCAGGGTGGTGGCCGGCATGATGGAGCCGAAGATTTCACCGTGGGCCTTGCCCACCTTTTCCCAATCCTCCATGCGGGTGAGGTAAATGCGCGTCCGCACGACATGCTCGGGCGATGCCCCCGCCTTTTCCAGCGCCGCCACGATATTCTGCAAGGCTTGCTTGGCCTGGGCTTGGACGTCGCTGGGCATTTTACCCGAGCCGTCGGTTCCCGTGGTCCCGGAAACGAAAACCTGTCGGCCCACGCGCACGGCGCGCGAATAGCCTATGATGGGTTCCCATTTGGATCCGGAAGTAATGATTTGGCGGCTCATGGTCATTTCCTTTTCGTGAATAGGCCGGTCAATAAGCCGGCGATGATGGGCGTATACCTTTTGTGCAACCACGCCTTGTCCGGCTTTTCGCTTCCCCCGGCATCCAATCTCAAGTCGGCGTCCAGCATGAAAAGAAAGGGATACCATTCGCGTTGGACCGGGGCTTTCCAATTCCATAGCAAGGGTTTCAGCCAACCCCTGGCCTTGACCCTCGCTTGGGTTGCGAGCAAGGACGGAGCGAGGGCGTATTGCGGCAGGTAAAGGTAACCGATGAGTTTCCGCATGGCTTGGGGAACCTCCATTCTCGCCAGAGCTTCCTCCCAGGCGGGACCGGACGGACGTCCCCGGCGCCAAGCCGCCAGCAAATCGAGATAGAACTTGTCGGTTTCGACGAGGCCGGTGGGATTGAGTAATACGCCCGCCAATTTCTTTCTCAAGGATGCCGGCCGGCCGCGGTAAGGCCCGAGGAAGATTTTCCCCGGACAATAATCATTGGCATAGAGATTGTCCCATAAGACCACGCCTCCGGGGAAAAGCTCGGCCAACGGGGAAATATCCGCCGCCGAAACCTCGCGGCTGACTATCCCCTTTCCCGTCCACATCACGGTGATATTTCGGGGGGCATGCGCAGCCAAATCCTTCAAGTAGGGGTCCCGGCCCACGCCACCGCGACTGAAGTCGTCGCAATATACCGTCGGGCAAAACCAAAGCCGGGCATCGGCGCCATGCCCCGCCCTCCCGCGGCTGCCGGCGGGACTATGCCTAGGGGCACCCTCCATGCCGAGATCTTTCGCCAGGCGCTTCAGCAAAAGGCCGTGGGCATGACCTAGGCTGGAAAAACGGCCTAGGCTGGGCTTGGGCAAGACGTCGGGGATATCATCCATCAGCAAGGCGATTTGGCTGCACCCCAAGGCCAGGAAAACCGACATCTTCTTCAACAAGTCGGCATAGTCCTTTTCCGAGGTATAATCGAAACTCAATCCGGGAGCCATCCCCGGTATGATCTCCACCCCGAGCCGGCGGGCCGCCCGCACCAGGACCGTGCATTGCTCCCGCCAGGGCTTCCCATACGGTTGGCGCCAGGACTGGCGGTGATTCGGATCTTCCTTGGGAGCGATTAGATAAACCGTTCCGCCGCCTTCGGCCACCCGTTTCACGATGTCCAGCCTATCGGCCCAGGTCAAGAGCCGGCCATAATAGCCTTCGATATAACCGGTTATCAAATGGTCGACTCCCACCGGTCGGAATCGGTTTCCTCATCGGTGACCAGCCAAGCCAATAAATACGCGGCGATACAGGGAAAGAAGCCGGTGAATACGGTGAGGAAGACGAAGATGAGCCTCAATACTCCGGCGTCCCAGTTTAGGGTCCTCGCCAAGCCCGCGAAGACACCGAATACCTTGCGACCGTTTTTGGGACGGACTAATGCTTTCATTTTTTTCTCCTTGGCGAACGGCGTAGCAAATCCCTTTGTCCGAGGGTTTTCAATTCCGCCATGTAACCGCCGGTGACGTCCAGATTGATTCCCGTAATGTATTCCGCGCCGGGACCGGCCAGGAAGGCTACCGCCTCGGCGATTTCCTCCGGTCGTCCGAGCCGGCCTAGCGGCGCAAATTCCTCGATCCTTCTGGGCAATTCGACGCTGTTGTCCAAAATCCCGGGCGAAACCATGTTCACGCGGATGTTTTTCGGCGCCAATTCCAAAGCGAGCGATTTGACCAGCACGAGCAGGGCCGTTTTGGTCGCCAAATAACCCGCATTATGGGTGGTTCCCGTAATCTGGTTCATTCCCGAATACCCGATGGAAAGAAAGGATCCGCCGGTCCTGGGAAATAAAGAAACCACAGCCTGGATCAAATGCAAAACGCTCGCGGTATTGGTTTTCCATAATTCGGAAAACGTCTCCCCCGGCAATTCCAAAAGCGGACCGCAATGGTAATTGCCGACATTATGCACCAAAACATCCAGCCGGCCCGTTTTCGAGCGAATGGTTTTGGCCATGGCGAATACCGACTCCCTTTTGCCGACGTCTCCCCGCAAAAGCGAACCGCGGCCCCCCGCCGAAACGATGGACGCCAAGGTCTCTTCGGCGTCATCGCGCGAATTCCGGTAATGCACGAAGGTGTAATAACCCTCGCGCGCCAACCTGATGGCGATGCTCCTACCCAGCCTTTTGGCGCTTCCGGTTATCCAAGCCGCTTTCATTCCGCGCGCGACCTTTCAGCCACGACCGCGGCATGGCGAGCCAGGGGCAAAGCCATGGGTTTTTTGATGGCGACGCGGCACTGAACCACCTTGGGCCATTCCCGCAAAAGCAATTCGCAGGCTCTTACCGCCATGGTTTCAATCAATTGGAATTTTTCCCGCCTGGCCCATTCATTGAGGGTGCCGGTCACCCAGGTATAATCAAGGGTGTCTTCCAGCTTGTCGCTTAAAGCGGCCACGCCGAAGTCGTAGTCGATATCGATGTCCACCAGCAAGTCCTGCTCGGCCTTCCTCTCATGACGATGAACCCCGACGATGCAGCGCAACCGGAAGTCGCGGATTTGGATGCAGTCCCTGTTTTTCAATTCATCGCTCCTTGCATGCCCGGCCAGCCCCCGCGCAGCCGATAATTCTCAATCAATTTACGGGTGGGGGAATTCAGCGCCATTTTCTCCGCTTCGTCCAAGGTAACCCAGGCTCCATCCAAGCTCTCATGGTTCAAAGCGTAGGGCGGACGCATGCCAAGGACGCGCCCGGCATAATTCGCCAGGATATAATGGCGAGGACGGTAGAATTCCGGTGATTCAATGGAGTCTTGCAAAAACGCGAAACGGACCTCGAAAAGCGATAAGCCTGTTTCCTCCCGGATTTCACGGCGGATGGCAGCTTCCAGGGTCTCACCGTAATCCACCTTGCCGCCGGGTATGCCCCAAAGCCCGGACCATTTACGGGTACGCACCAGGAAAACCGCTTCCGCCTCATCCAGGATGAGGGCGCCGACGGTAGCTACAGGAAATACCCTGGAAGCCGCCCATTCCCGCCGGGCCATCTCGGCCTCTAAGGCCGGTAAACCCTGCAAAACCAAGGACGCCGAGGAGGCTAAAGTGTTTTGCGAGGCCGGGTTTTCAACCCAGCCCCAGCCGGCCATTCCCGCTTCCAAAGCCGCTTCCAGACCTTCCTTATTCGGGGTGATATAGGCCGTCTCATCGGGATGGAGACCTTCAGCCGCCAGCAATTGCTCCAATTCGGTCGCCTGACTCTCCGACAGGGTGCGAATACCTTGAAACCATCGAATCTTATCCGCCCATAACGGGTCTTGCCCCACCTCGCGGGAACTTTTTGGAAGCAATAGAAATAGGCGATGCCGCCGAGCCAGGCACGGTAGATAAGCCAGCCAGCCATCCGCCTTATCGCTTGCATCCGAGGTCGAAGCCAGCATTTCGCCCGATAAAATCAAATTCATCTACGACTACCCTTCAGCACCGTCCGCCTCGGCCAATATCTAGGTCCAAATCGCCCCCATGGCTGTCGGCGGACGGGAAAAGCCGCGCTTCGCCGGTAAGGGCGGATAAAGTTCGGATTCGATCACCCCGAGAAAGGTAGGACGCGAAAAAAGGCTTTGTACTTTCTTAAGGATGTCGATGGCCTGGAATTTCTCAAGGGTTGGTTTTGCCCTATCTATCTGTTGCCGATTTACCGCTTGGGGATTGGAAGCTCCGGAAGAGGCTGCCGGGGTGAATTTGTCCTTGGAAGAGGGTTTTGGCGCCCGGTACCAAGGCATGGCCACCCGATTCTCCGGTTATCAAACCGGTGCCGACGCCGTGGGCAATGCCCCAGCGGGAATGGCCGATGTCAATGACTTGACCTTTTCCTCCTCCCATACCGAGCGCTTCGCGGAACAGCAAATGGATCATTTCGCGGCTCTCTTTCCTCTGGATGCGCAAAGCACCTTGGGTTTGGGTCTGGCGCGGTATGGCGTCAGCCAAATCGATTGGCGGCCCGTGGGGTCGCCGCCCACCACCGATCCCCTCTCCTATTTCAGTACGGCGGATTACTGGATTACCTCGGCCTATGCGAGACGGATAGGCCCTTTGGATTTGGGTGCGAGCTTGCAAATGCTTTACCGCGATCTCGACCAAAGCGGCCTGGGATTGAGGGCCGATGTGATGGGGACCTATAATTGGAGTCCCAAATATCGGTTTCACGCCCTACTGACCGGGGCCTTACCGTCGACGGCGCGCTGGTCCAGCGGCTATGCGGAATATGAAAATCCCGACTTGCGCATCGGCGCAGCGACCTTAATGAATGCTCCCTATTTTTATGGGCATTTGCAATTGGCCTGGGAAACCGAAGGTTTATTTCAAAAAACCGCTAAAAGCTCCCGCCGATTGGATGGTTACCGCGGTTTTTATCATCCCTTACGCGCCCTGGAAACCTCAAACCTGGGAGCCGAATTCCTATTTGATTTCGGCCTGGCCCTGAGATTTGGACTGGATGAACTGGAACTTTCGCGGGCTCTGGGCGAATTATGGCATGCCGGCCTGGGTTATACCTGGCGGAATACCCTGGGGATCGATTATAGCTACCACCCCCACCCCTACATGGCCGGTTCCCATCAAGTGGCGGTGCAATTCACGCCGGTTTTCCCCCATTTTTCCGGCAAAGGATTTCGCGGTACCGCCCCGGCTAAGATGAAAAAAAACGTTCCCTCCTCCCCTCGAGGTTTGGACGAAAATCACGAGTCGCCTGAAGCCGAGCCTGCTATCCATTCACCGGTCTTGCCGGCTGAAACACCTCTAGGTACCGATTCTTCCGAAGTGGAACCGCCTATTCAGCCGACACAAGAAATTCTGGAAGAATGATGCCTGGGAAACCCGGCCGGAAATCGACTTAGAGTCCAAAATACCGGGGATTTGAGCGGGGTTTTTGTAGCTTTAGCCCTACGGTCCGAATGCAAAGGATTGGTTATTGGCATGAGCGGTCGCATCAGGCGGTAAAATGGGTCATCCAGGCGCTATGCTTGTGAGTCACTATGTGTTTGAAAGCAAGGCTCCCTATGTGGGGCTTACGCGGGGGTAGCATATCAAGTTCGATATTCGATCCGTAGGCATCTTTGATGTGGTCTCCGCCAGATTGGCCGATGGTGAGGTTTTTGACTCCGCGAAGTTGAAAAACACCATTCGTTTCCTCATCGAAAACGATATGCGAAATATCGTTATCGACCTGGGCAACCTGGAATACCTCTACAGCGACACCATCAATGCCTTCATCGCTTCCAACCGGCATATGCTGGAAGTCAGCGGCCGTATCGCCATTTTGACCGAGCACCCCAAGGTCCAGGACATCCTCAAACGCGCCGGCCTCGACAATATCATGCGCATCTACCGGTCCGAGGCGGAAATGATCGCCGATGCCAAGGAAATCCTGCGCCAAACTTCGAGCTACCGTATCGATGAATTGCAAAAAGCCGCCGCCGGAAGCCAGGGTACGGTGCAATTGCCGCAGCAAATTCCCACTCCCCCTTCGATACCCAAGGGAGAATTTGAGGATTTCCGGTTTGAAATCGGCCAGCAATTAGAAACCAAACTCGATAATAATCAGGTCCCCCAATACCAATACGGCTCCCAAGTCCCGCCTGCGCCCCCTTCGCCACCGGTCGAACCCCCTCCTCCCGAAGTGCCTGAGCAAGCCGCTCCCTATGCCGCTGATCCCAACCGCGGCTTTATTTCCCCTTCGGAGATGCCGGGTCGGTATGAGCCCCCATCCGAGGTGGGTACCGATTACCCAACCGTTCAATTGCCCGTGGGTGGGTATAGCCAAACACCCCCTTCCGGCAACCCGTATCCGGAACAAGACGACGCCGCCCTCGATTCTCGCCGGCAGAGGGTATCCGCCGAAGATAGGCTGCGCAGCCCCAATGCCCGAAAAGCCGGCACGCGCCGCGTTGGAGGTCGGGAGGGCGCCGATGAGTCCCTGCCCATGCAGGATGAGCTCTTTAAGGTTCCCGAAACCCCGTCCCCGGTAGCGCCTTACGGGGATCAAGCGCCCCCCCCGGACATCCAGGAAACCTATCAGCCCATCGGCCATTCCTCGAGTTTGATCGAGGAAAAGAGTTCTTCCGGCAAGCTGGTCATTTTCCTCATTCTCTTTGTCGTAGCCGGCCTTGGTATCTGGTTATTAACCCGAGGCGGCGGAGAAGATACGCCTAAAGCCGGGATGGAAACCGAAGCCCCTGTGGCTGTGGAGCCCCAACCTTCGGCCGATTCCTCCGCGATGCCCGATACCGCCATGCCCCCGGCGGAAGTCGCCGAGCCTGTCGAACCCGAACCCACTCCCGCTCCTACTCCAGAACCGCCCAAACCTCGTCCGGTGAAACCCAAGCCCATCGCCCGCGAACCCAAGCCGGTGCCCGAACCGACGCCTCCGCCAGAGCCCAAACCATCGGTGACGGAAACGCGTCCCAGCCCAGCCGGCATCAATGAAATCATGATAGTCAGCGATCCTCCAGGAGCGGAGGTCCTGGTGAATTACGCCAAAAAAGGCGTAACCCCTCTTTCGGTGCCTTTGGGTAATAATTCCAACCGTATCATCATCCGTTTGGATGGTTATAAGCGCTATGAGACGACCATCAGTAAAAATACCCAGGAAAAAGAATTAACCGTCGAATTGACCCCAGAGGCGGGTGCCGCACCCAAGACACCGGCCAAGGTCGTCGATGAACCTCCGCCGCGAATCGACACTAAACCGACACCCTCCAAGCCCGAACCGGTTGTCACCAAGCCGGTGCCTGAACCCGAGCCGGAAATCGAACCGGAAGCGGAATTTACCCCTCCCCCCGCACCGGTGGTCAAGCCCAAAACCGCTGCCCCGTCCTTCGTGGCCGGTGCCGGGCCGCCCGGGCTCATTTTCCTTTCCAGCAGTCCAGCGCGGGCCGACATCTTTATCGATGGTAAGAACACCGGCAAAAAAACGCCCTCCAAGGTTGAGCTTCCCTCCGGAGTCCATCGGATAGAAATGACCAAGGGGGGACAAAAGGCTTCGGTGGATCACAATGTGAGTGAAGGAAAGAACAAAGCCCTTCACTTGAATTTGCAATAAACGGGTCGCGAGGGTGCCTCCCTCGAATTGGGATCATCGTCCCAAACATCGGGCGCGTCATGTCGTGCCCCCGGCAAAACGTAAGCCGATACTCCGGTATCTCATCTTAGTGGGTTTGGGGGTCGGGCTATATTTCGGCTTTGAGCCGATGGCCCACCGGATTTCCCCATGGCTGGCGAAAATGAAGTCCAGCCATCCTCTCCAATCCGAGGCAGCCGAGCCGGGGATGACGAGCCCGGTAACCGTGTTTTGGAATCAGGACTCCAGCGTGTGCGGCATCCATTGTCGTCGAGGCGAAGACCCTCGTTGTTTCCAATTGGCCGATAGCTTGCGCCCCGGTCTGGCTCCTTGGATTTCAGCCTATTTGGCCAGGGCGAATGAGACATCCAACCCTAAAGTTTCGTGGCAAGTCACCATGCGGGCGCAAATCGATAAAGGCATGGCCGATCCCGCGTTGGCCTCTATCCTGGACTTGCAATTCAAAATCGGTAAGACATCGCAAAAACTCGTCCCTACCCTTGAAAGCCAAGGACTTGTCCTTTGTCCCGAAACCGGCTGCCCCGCGGCTGAACTTCCGGGATTGCCCACCGCGACATCGCCTGACAGCATGGATGAAGCCGGGCAAGTCTTGTGGATAAAGCACCGGACAGCCCTGATAGCTCCCGAATCGGGATGGCTGGCACGCCTTGAAACCGATACCGATGGCACCGTCATCGCCCTGGATCATCCGGGTTTCAAGCGTACTCTTTACCGGGGAAGAATATCCCTGTCGGCCAAGTCGGAAATTGGCGGTTACTTGCGAAAAGGTCAGGTGCTTGGATACGGAGGAGATCCCTCGGAGCCCTTAGCCATTACCTGGCTGGACAGGGGAATGCCCACTTTACCTAGATCATGGTGCCATGGCCCTTGATTTCAAATCCGCCTTGGCGAGCGTTAAGGAAAAGGGAAATCCCGATTTTCCCACCGAATGCCTTTATTGGCTTTTACAGAATGTCCGCAGGATGCCCACTTTCGAAGCGGGTGATCAAAAGGACAGCCCGGATGATTGCCGGGATTTTCTGCTGGCTCAAGCCAAACGGCAATTCGGAGAAATGGCTGAAACGGTATTTCGTTCGTGGACCCTTGTCGATGGCAGTCGATTATTCGCTGCCCTGCACCTATTAAGTGAAATGGGGGCCCTTCACCTCTCACCCAGGGATACGCTGGAAAACTTCGCCCGAGGACGGGCCTTTTTTTCCGAGGACAAACATGAAGACTGAATGGATCCAGCGGGCAAAATGGGGCATGGCCGCTCTTCTTCTGACCGCTTGCGGTTTTTCCCCTTGGCCGGACCGCGATCCCATCCAAACCAATGGCTTGCCCACCGGGGATTTGAAGTTCTATCCCGGTCCGCGCCTCTATCTCAAGCCGGGCGAGAGCTTGCAGGTCAAAATATCAGGCATCGTCACGGGATATGCCTGCACGCAAATCCAAAGCCTGGACTTGAAACCGGACCTCGATCTTTCCGCGGCGGGCGGTCCCGTTTATGTTTCGGCGATCAAGGCGCTGGTACCCTCCTTACCCGATTGCGCGCAAGAGAATGGCCGGGATACGGTCGTGACCTTCGCCATCAACCTGCCGGGCGGTAAGAAGGTATGGCTGGCCAATTCCGAACAGGACTTGACCGACTCCACCTCGACGGCCGTTGGCACCTGGCATTCCGACCTGTTATTGCAAACCAAAAGCGATTCGGGAATCACCGCTTCCGGCAGGTATGTCTTTACCGACTCCTCCAGCACGGGAAATGGTTTTCTCACCGCGGATTCATTGCCCGCCTGCGCCGCTTTATCATCGGCATGGGCGAGAAGAAAGCAAGACAGCGTTTTCGTGAACGTGCAATGGGTGGAGCAAGACCCCGCGGCGCAAGACTTGGCCTTCCCCTGTCGCGACTCCGGCTATCGGGATTCCCTGCCGGTTACCTTTTACGATTCGCTCTGAGAGGGGAGCAATCGCTCCAAGGCTGAGCGCATTCGGGAGCCCAAGTCGGATTGCAATAAAGCGTTGCCCCGGGAACGGGCCTTTTCCTCCCACCCTTTGCGCCATTCCTCGTCCAACCACAGCTTTTCCATCGCCTGACCCAAGGCGTCCCGATCCCGGGTCTCCAAGGCAAGGGCCGCCCCATGGGCGAAGTCGTCATGGGCCGTGCCTGCTTGATATATCGCCGCCTTGCCTAGCGTCAAGGCTTCGAAAAGCGGCATGCCGAATCCTTCATAGAGCGAGGCGGTGATAAAACCCAAGGCGCCCTGCCAATAGCCGGCCAAGGCGGCGTCTTCGATATGACCGGTAAACACCACGTTATCAGTCAAACCCAAATCCGCGGTCGCGGAGCGGGTAACCCCATTATCCCAAGCCTGATGGCCGGCGAGGATGAGAGGAGGAAAGTCCACATGCCTTTCCCGCAACCAAGCCATGGCGTTGAGAATGGCGATATGGTTTTTTCGCGGCTCGATATTTCCCACCGTGAGGAAAAACCCCAGCGGGTATTTTTCCCTGATTGCAGCGGAAATAGCCGGTTCAGCCCGCCAAGCCCGGGCATAACCGTCGAAGGGAGGAAGTTGATCGATTTTCCCGTTCGGAATGCCCAGGATGGCTTGCAAGCGACGGGAGGTAAACTCCGTGCTCACCCAAATTCTCGCGGCCAAGGGGATTTGCCGGTGCATGGCCCGGGCATTAGCGACGGCATGGCGCGACATACGGGTGGAGGTTTTTTCCAAAGGCCCCATGTCCGGAACCAATAATATCCTGCGCGCGGAACCCGCTCGAACAGGGAGGGTATAGCCCAAATGCAAAACCACGTCGGCGCGCCATCGCCTGACCCAAAGCGGTAAAGTCCAGTGGATCCATAACCGGGCGAATATCGGCTTGACTCTCTTGATCTGCACTCCCAGGGGAGGCCGCTCCCGCGCATGCGCAGGCCAAAGTACCAGCACGTCCCAGTCATCGCCCAGGTCAGGCATAAACCGCAGCAGCAGCCGGACATGCCTGCCTAAGCCCGAATCATTGCCCGCAGCCATGGCTTCGACCAATAGGCGCGATTTCGCTTTCAGGACCTTTGCCACGCCAAATCCTTTGAAGCCCGGCCCGGTTCATCCCCATGGGCAGGCCGTCTCGCAAACTCGCCTGTGATCATGCCGAGCGCAGGGAAAAAAGGGAAAATGAAACCCGCAAGTCGCCGAGGATTTCGCATCCGCCCGCGTAAAGATGAAATTTGAAGTTTTTGGAACATCGGATAGATTCCATGATCCCGGCCATTGCCGACTATGGTTCTCTCAACCCATATTAGGATACCATGTTGATTGTATTCCATGCTTTACCGCTTATCCTGAACTAATCCCCGCATGCTTTTCCGCTCCGCTTGCCTATTGCCCATCCAAGGCCCTCCCATCTTCGACGGAGCGCTTCGCGTGCGCGGCAACCGTATCACCGAGATCGGACTTGCGTCGGAACTGATCCCCGAAGCCGACGAGGAAATATGGGAGGGCGATCATCACGTCCTGCTTCCCGGTCTCATCAATGGTCACGCCCATTTGGAATTGCACCATTTGCGCGGGGCCTTGCGGCCCGGCTGTGGGTTCGCGGATTGGGTGAACGCCATGCGGGCCAAGACCCGTGACTGGACCGAAGCGGATTATGTGGATGGTAGCCGCCTGGGGGCTTTGGAATGTTTAAGGCATGGCACGACCACGGTGGTGGACATCAGCAATACCGCTTCCACCTGCGCGGCCGCCGCTGACTTGCCTCTCAGGATTTTTCTCGGCTTGGAAGTCATAGGACTGGATCCCGCCCTGGCGGAATCGCGCCTTGAAGCGGCGAGGAATCGACTGGCTGTCACGCCCGCGGGCAAGCTATTGACCAAGGGCTTGACACCCCATTCGGCGTATAGCGTTTCCCGTTCCCTATTCCAAGGCATCAGGAAACATGCGGGAGAAGTCCCGTTTACATTGCATGTCGGCGAAAGCCTGGAGGAAGAAGATCTGTTTGCGTCGGCCAGCGGGCCATTGCAGGAATTTTGTCAGGCGGTTTATCCCCACGCACCTCAATACCGCGGACTCACCCCGCTGAAGTATTTACGCGAAAGGAATATGCTGCCATCCCGGCCCTTGATCGTGCATGCCAATGGACGATCCCGCGAAGAAGCCGACTACCTCGCGACCCTGCAGGCGACCGTGGTGCATTGCCCGCAAAGCCATGCTTTTTTCGGGCACCCTGCTTTTCCCGCCCGGCAATACCGGGACACGGGCATTCCCTTGGCCTTGGGAACCGACAGCCTGGCTTCGGGGCAAAGCCTGAGTCTCTGGGAAGCCATGCGGACTTTCCATCAACATTTCCCCGACTGGCCTGCGGAAGAAATTTTAGCCATGACGACATATCATCCCGGACTCGCTCTCTACCCCGATGGCCGTCTGGGACGACTCGCGCCGGGAACTTTGGCCGATTTCATCGCGGTTCCATTGGCGCTGAAGCGAGATGGCCATCCTGCCCAGGCATTAATCGAGGAGGCCCAGGACATCCATCTCGTGGTGGTCGATGGGACGCCGGTTTTGATTTAAGGTTTCTGAAGTATTTCAATCCATCAAGCTGCGACAAACCACAAAAACCGATGGCAAGGTAAAAGAAAAGTAATTAGGTTAGTTGGACTGCGCGCTGGTCATTAATAGAGTGGACGATAAGCGAAAAATCCTTGCCTGGAGTCGAAAATGATTCGGAAAAAAATGATTCGAAAAATGATCCGGAAAAAAGAATTTTGGACGTCGCTCGCTTTGGCTATTCCCCTGGCCATAACGGGTTGCTTGAAGCCCGGGCAAGATCCGGACGGGATCGTTTCGCCAGGGCAAGATCTGAAGGCGGGCTCCAGCCTGGACGCTGAACATGGAGGGGCGCGCATTACCTTGCCGAAAATCGACTTCGCCGCCCTGTCGAAAAAAGGGTTGGACACGACCTCGACGGATACCCTGGCCAGGGCGTGGTTTGAGTTGACCATCACCGGCGCCAATATGCCGGACATGTTTTTCCAATTTCCTCTGGATTCTGGAAAGGGAAATACCATTGAAATCCGTGGCATTCCCGCCGGCCCCCGCCGCGCCTTTCATGGGCGCATCCTCAATAGCGAATACCGGTCGACCCACGAGGGCGTCACGGTCGCCGATATCAAAGCTGGGGTATTCAGCGATATCCAATTGTATCTTGCCAAGTCCTCCGGATCGGCGAATGTTTGCGTAGTTATTGAAGGGCAAGCCCTACCCGCATGCGCGAATGACACTATCCCCAACCCACCCGACACCAATGCCACCCCGTCCTGTTGGTCTGTATCGTCCGATTCCTTAACGGGATATATGTCGCTTTATTCACCATACATGAATGGGCGGGCGGGCGTGATTGTAACGACGATGGGAATGCATTTACCCATTACGACGTGGCAAAGAAGCGGTGATAGTCTTTCCGTCATCGTGATAAGACCGGGCATGGAGAAAAAATGGCGCCTGCTTGGCAGGGTGGATTCCAATGCTCTATGGATAGCCACCGGTGTTGGCGATCCATCAGAAATGCCCTTTTCGCTCTATGGCAAGCTTATTCCTTGCCAGGATACCCTGCCTCCCATCGACACCCTGCCTCCTATCGATACCCTGCCGCCCATCGACACCCTACCGCCTATCGACACCCTGCCTCCCATCGATTCCGTGAAGGCAGGTTCCATACCCCGGGCGACCAGTTCGGGAGGACCAGTCACCTTATGCTTTGAAATGCGCTTCGATGGGGAAACCAAATGCGGGCGATCCGGTTATGCCAAAATGAGCTTCTTCGCTGGCCAAATAACCCATGGTAATATCAGTGTGGCTGATCGCCCCGTTCACCTTTATTCCAGCACGCGCGGCAATTACGATCAATCCCCGAATAAAATCCACATCGAAACCATCATGCAGGATTCCGGAGCTTCGGTGGCAGACACCTTGGTTTTGGATGGCACCCTTACCGCGAACCGCACCCAGGTGAGGGGGGAATACCTGCGTTTACCAGCCGAAAAAAGGGGCAATTGGAATATGACTTCGGTCGTCTGCGGGAATTGGAAACCGCAATATCCCGACTCGACTTGTTTCCTACCCTAGGACCGTTCTAAACCCCAATCGACAGGAAATACTGGCGGCCAAGGTAAGACTCATTACCGGCCGCCCCACCACGCTTGCAGCCTTATCTTCGTTCAAACCATTTACTCGGGAATCAATAACCGATATCGCTGGGGCGATTGGCCGGAACCGACAAGGCCTTCGATCTCGTAGAAACCGGGGGGCACCGCCGCGTCGATGACCCATTCCGCGCTATGGGGAGCCAAGGTGGATCGCCATACGACGGCGCCATGGATATCGCGCAATTGAATCCTCACGGTCGCACGGGTTTTCTCCGGGAAAACGATAAGTCGACCTAATTGGACATAGCCAAGCGAGGATTCAAATCCCCGATTAACCCCGGAGCTTTGCTGCGCGCAGGAACCGTCGTCGATGCGCGCCGATGGCGCATATCGGGCCGAAGTCGGATCGGTGCAGCCATTCTCAAAATCACCCGCCGCATAACGCAGGTTTTGCCAATACATCTTTGGAACGATGCTATCCTGCTGGGCGAAGACGGATGCCACAGTGGACAGCGGCGTCCCGTCACCAACGGAATTGAAAATCAATCGACCCATTCCGATTTCACGAGCCCAGATATAGACATTGTCATCACTTCCATCCGCAACCGGCAAGACGACATCGGCAACCCCTTCAATCGCGCGGGAGGTTGCCACCACGGTAACCCCGGGGAGGGGACGCACCGTATTATCATAAGTCTGAAATTGATCAGAGAGTTCGAAGTATGGGGGCATCTCGGCAACCATCCATTTCAATTCCGGATGGACCGAGGCCGACGTATCCATTACAATTTCACCACGGCCGATCTTGCCGTGATAGGCCATTTTGGTTCCCAGGGCGGAATCCAGTCCACCCCACGTGTCCAGGTGATCGCCCGCGCCATGAATCAACATCCAGCCCCCGCCTTGATCGACATAGTCGAGAATAGCCTGGCGGGCTTCGGGATTGGGCACGGACGCCAAGCCATTGGTATTGTTATTCCAAACGATGACTTGAAATTGCTGGAGATAAGGAAGGGTGATGGCGCCATCGTCCGCTAATTCGACAAGTTCGAATCCCTTGGCATCCGCGACCTGGCGGAAAACGTTTTGGACACCGGTTAACCCATCGACATGCACCCATCCACCTACTTTATTGTAAAGCAAGACCCGTTTGATTTTGGTGGCCGAATCCGCAGGTTTGACCGGGGCCGAGGCGGCGACGGAAGGAATGAACCCAGCCACGAAAAGAAGGGCGCTCGCAAATCGATGTTGGAAGCTTGGAGAATGCATAGGGCCTCCCTGGAGTGGACTAAGCTTGGTCTTCTAAGCATAGTAACCCGGGTTTTTCCTTATTTCTACCTATTTATCCCGTGAATTTCATGAAAAACCGTCTTCCCCTAATCCTCGCAACCCTGGGCCTTTTCGGGTTGGCATTTTGCCCACTTGCCTGGGCCGAGAGCCTGCTCATACCCATGGATAGGCAGCAAACCAATCACCTGAAAGCCTATGGCATAGCCTATCTGGCGATTGCCCAGGGCCTCAAGTCGCAATGGCTGCTCAATTGGCGGGGGGGTAGTTTTCTCCTGAGCGACGATCCTGGTTTACGAAAGGAAGCCGCGCGGCGAGGGGTTTATTTCGAAATCCAAGACGATGCCTCCGTGGCGGATATGCATGCCGCCATTGAAAAGGGGAATTTCGAGGCGGTCGATTTGGAAAAAGCACCTAAAATCGCGGTTTACACCCCTCTCACCAAACAGCCTTGGGATGATGCGGTCACCTTGGCATTAACCTATGCCGAAATCCCTTACGAAAAGATTTACGATAAAGAAATCATCCAGGGCGAGGTGAAAAACTTCGACTGGTTGCATTTGCACCATGAGGACTTCACCGGGCAATACTCGAAATTTTATGCCGCATTCAATCAACAACCCTGGTATGTCCAACAGGTCGCCAGCCAGGAAACCCTCGCCCATAGTCTGGGATTCTCCGGTAACACCGCTTTGAAAAAAGCTGTGGCCTTGAGTATCCGCAATTACGTCGAAAATGGAGGCTATCTCTTCGCCATGTGCCTCGCGCCCTTAACCCTGGACATGGCCTTGGCCGCCGCCAGAACGGATGCGGTCGCCGATGTTTTCGATGGCACCCCCCCCAGCCCCAACCTGCAAAAGGAAATCGATTACAACCTATCCCTGGCATTCACGGGCTTCGATTACGATACCGACCCCTATTCTCCCAGCTTGGGCAATCTCGACTACAACCAAGTGAATGCGGGAGCCATCAAGCGAAGACCGGCCAATGATTTCGTGCTCTTCCAATTCTCGCCGAAATTCGACCCCGTCCCCTCCATGCTGATTCAAAACCATACCGATCTCGTTAAGGGATTTTTCGGGCTGGCTACCTCTTTTCCCAAGGAAATGGTCAAGCCTTCGATGACGGTACTAGCGAATTGCAGCGGGCAGGACGCGGTGAGATATTTGCATGGCGTGCTCGGACAGGGACAATTCACTTATTTAGGCGGACACGATCCCGAGGATTATAGCCATGCCGTCGGCGACAGTCCCACCGATCTCAGCCTGCATCGTAATTCGCCCGGCTATCGCCTCATCCTCAACAACGTGCTTTTTCCCGCGGCGCGCACCAAGAAAAGAAAGACCTGAGGTTTTTCTTTGGATTCCACGCCTTCTCCTACCCGGCTTCACGGCCCGGAATCCTTTTTATCGGCTCTGGAAACCTTCGTCTCCGGGCATGATGAATTACTCGCTTTCGGATGCGTGCCTACCGGTCCCGCCCCGTCCCGGCAACGGTTTCTCGACTTCTTATCCCAAGGCCGCCACGCCGGCATGGAATACCTGCAAAGGCAAGTCGAGGAGAGGTTGAATCCAAAAACGCTGGCGCCATGGGCGAAAACCATGATCGTTTTGGCCTTGAAATCCGCCGGTCCGCTGCGGCCCCTTCCAGCTACGGGCGATCCCGGCCCCGTCTATCGCCTCGCCGCCTATGCCCGGGGCGAAGATTATCACCTGCGTGCCTGGCGCCTGCTGAAAGAGCTCGAAACCTACCTGCAGACAACCTTCCCGATGCAAAACGACGAAGGAGGGCAAGCAGGGCCGCGACTCAGGGGATTTGTCGATACGTCGCCGGTATTCGAGCGCGATTTCGCCGCCGCGGCGGGACTGGGATGGCGAGCCAAGAATTGCACCCTCATCCATCGCGATTTCGGTTCCAATTTCCTGCTCATGGGTGCGTTGACCGACTGGGAATTGCCGGCCAGTGCACCCGTGCCGGATTTTTGCGGGCGCTGCACCCGCTGTCTGGACGCCTGCCCGACGCAAGCCTTCCAAGGCCCGGGCGAAATCGACGCCCGGCTGTGCATCAGTTATTGGACCATCGAGCACCGCGGCGCCATGCCTGAAGGTCTTTCGGAACGTTTCGGTTCCTGGATTTTCGGATGCGATGTTTGCCAAAGCGTTTGTCCTTGGAATAACAAGCACTTGAACAAGGCCGCGGATACAAATGCGAGAGCGGGAGATCCGACCGATGCGCCGGCCGATCCCTATGAGCGCACAGGATTGGAATGGTTGCGGCTGCTGAAAGTGAAAGGCGGATTCCAATCCCGATTCAAAGGCACGCCCATGATGAGGGCCGGACGTAAAGGGCTATTGCGCAATGTCGCCACGGCTGCCGCCAATCAAGGGGACGCGACCGTCTTACCCATGCTCAGGCAAATCCTCGCGGAGGAAACCGACGCCATGCTGGTCACCGCATTGGGTAAGGCCATCGATTCCCTGTCGTCGAAACCCGATGCCAAGGCATAGGCCTTAGCCTAGGGTTCCTCGTCCTCCACCGGCGGCCCGACCTCAAGCGAGTCTGAATTTTCTTCAGGAGGCGGCCTATCCATGGCGGACTGGAGACGCGACTGGACGCTTCCCTCCGATCCGCTGACGAATTCGTATTGGATGTCCAGGTAAGGATCACGTATTTCAGGGGGAAAAGGAGGCAGGCGTTTGAGCTTGTTAAAAACGCCGGCCGCCAAGGTATTAAAAGGCCCCACTAGGCTTTTCTTGACCCAGGTCACCTCTTCAATGCGCCCATCCCGACTGACGCGCAAGCTGGCTACCGCGCGCATCGATCCTTTTTTGGCCAAGGATTTGGGGACGACCCAATGTCCCTCCACGGTTGTCCGGACCCGACGGCTCCAGAGCTCGATGGCTTGGTTTCTCGCGGCGGCAGCCCGCACGGAATCCTGACGCAAGGATTCGGCGATTTCATCAAAGAGGGGTTTACTGGGAGGCTTATTGAGCAATTCCCCGTTTTCATCAAAGTCCTGCCTGGACAATTGCATGCCCTGACGGTAAAACGCGATGGACTTGGCCTGGCCTTCGGGAAACCAATAGGTCAAGGTGCTTTCCGGCCGACCCATGATTTCATAGCCTTCATACCACGGTTTGCCGTCGGGATAGTAAGCCGAATATTTTCCATTGCGGAAGCCGTCGGTATAATGGGCCTCGTATTTCAACCGGCCATTCTCATGATACCAGCGTTCAACGCCGTCTTTCCGACCGTCCTTATCCCTTTCAATGGAATACCGCAATTTCCCGGTGGCAAAAAATCCCTGCTGGGGTTTGGGAGGGCCCCCGCAATTCCACAGCAAGAAAAGCCCGAATGCCCAAAACCATTTTTTTCCAGATAGCAGCATGAAAAGAATTTACACCTTACCCGGCGCTCGCCAAGCAAAGACCAAACAATTGGGAGATGGAAATCGGGACAAAAGGATCAAATTCCCGCTGCGGGTAGGAGGGGATGGCGTTGTACAACCCATCTCAAAACCATTCCTCGGCCAAAGCCGCAGCGAGAGCGAGTGCCGCCGGAAGGCCGAAGGCGTTTTTAAGCTGGGTTCGGGAGCTTAATACCGCCGCATAACGCCGATAACCCGACCTAATATCGAAAAATCGGGCATCGCTTTATCCACGATAATCGGTCCGTAGGCGTCATTGGCCGGCTCCAATCGGATTCGATCACCGTCGGGATGAAAGTATTTCACCGTCGTCTCCTCGCCGATCAAAGCCACCACGATTTGGCCCCTATCGGCCGTGGATTGCTGCCGGGCGAAAAGCAAGTCGCCATGATGTATACCGGCATCCTTCATGCTGTCGCCATGCACGCGCACCGCGAAAACATTTTCCTGCCGCATCAAGAATTCACGATCGACGACTACGGTCCCTTCGAGATTTTCAACTGCCAAAATCGGCTGTCCTGCCGCTACCCGTCCCACGATGGGAATTTCAACGGACTTTTCCGAAGGGATTTTGGGCGTGGCCATTTCCGGAAAGTCGATGCCACGGCTGACCTTGGGCGAGCGAGTGATATAACTCTTCTTGGCCAGGGCCGCCAAAATGCTGCGAACCCCATTGGTCGAGGTGATTTGAAATTTCGAACCGATTTCCCGCAAGGTGGGCGGCCTATTGTTCTTGTCGATATGTTCGCGGATGAAATCGAAAACCTCGCGTTGACGCGCGGTCAAGGGTTTGCGTTCTTGGAGCGGCAATCGAGACGGAATCGTCGCCGTGGTAGTCGCCGTGGGCATTTGTACCTCCCTAATTCCTCCACGAAGATACTGCACAAAAGGGTAGGTGTCAAGAAGTGCAGTATCTTTTGCATTGATCGCGGGTTTTTTGGATGCTACCTTAATGGCGTGGTTGTGTTAAAACTCCTATTGAGCTTGGGGTTTTTGATTTTCACCGCCTTGGTTCTGACCTTAATCAGCCGAACCAATAGCTTGCAAAGGCAGGCAGCCAGGCTTACAGAAGCCTTGAAACAAGCGGAAGAAGATGAAAAAGCCCTCCATTCGGCCACCGTGGCCGCATCTACCCAAGCTAAGCCCAGCAAGCCTCAATAAGGGCGGCACCCCACAAGGGCCACTCCTGCCTTCGCCATGACGAAGCGGAAATCGGCTCAGACTTGATCGCTCCCACTTCCGGATCTGGAAAAGCGGAAATCGACAAGTCGAACATCACCCCAAGCCCATCTCATTTTCAGGTGGGAGGAAGTCAAAATTCATGAATACAGTCAATATGATTCTCGTCGCGATTTCGGCGGTTTCCGTCGGATTAAGCGTTTTCATCTTATTTCGTATCAAGCATGTCGTCTATTTGCTGGAACAACCCGTCGTCAAAAAAATGGGTCCTGAACTCAAATTGAAGACGGTCAAGGTGGACGATGGGGAAGAAAACCGCCGGCCCGGCCATAACCGCCCCCAAGGCCAAGGCCAAAGCCGCAATGCGCCCACTCCCCGCAATGCCGATAACCAGGGCAATCGCGAACGCCATCCCCGTCATGAGGGTTCGTCGCCTCGTTCCGACCGCCCCGAGCGGACCGGCAATGAGCATCGCGGCCACGATCGGGATCGCAATCGCGAACGAGGCGATCGCGGCAACCGCAACGAGCGCAATGATCGCATGGACCGGGGCGACCGTGGCGAGCGCCCCGAAAGGCAACGTCCCCGCCTGGAAGTCTTTACCAGTGAAGGATCCCCCACCCCGGCGAATGACTCGGTCCGCGCCCCCGAAGCCCAACCCGCCCCCGCGCAACACCAAGACAGGCCGGCTCTCGCTCCGCGCCGCCCCCTTCCCGCCTCGGTCGAGCGCGAAGAGGCCACGGCGCATGCCGGTCTTCCCGAAACCCCTGACGCCGTCTTCGCTGGCGACGAAAGCGATATCCAGCATGGCCGCCGGACTCAGGTGAAGAAAAAGCCCCGCTTCGAGATCAACGAGGAAGAATTGAAATCCGAGGAAACCAAGGTTTAATTCCCTTCCGGAATGTCCAGAAAAAAGGCGGATGGGTAACCCTCCGCCTTTTTTCATGCCCCGAAAAATTCCCGCGTATCTCGGGCCATGCCCGCCGCGCCTCAACCGTCGATAAAACCGAAACGGGCGGCGAAGGAAAGATGTATCCCCCAATAAACCGGCGTCTCGCTCCCCAGGGCGGCAAAGGGAATACCCAATTGAAAACTGACCCAATCCTGGACATCCAAGGTTAAGCCCGGCTCCAAATCGATGTGGTAATTCGCATTGTCCAGGTCTTCGCCATCCCGGTCGCCGCTGAGATGGAAGCCCGCCATGGCCGCCAGATAAGGCATGACGGCGCCTGCCACATAACCGGCCTGGGCTCGCAGGAATATCTGATTGCCGGGATTGATCAACCTATCGCTATTGTCATGCATATGGAATTGAAATCCGGCATTCCCCTGGAAAAGCAATTTGTCCTTATCCAGCATTCCGAGAAGTTGCAAAGTCAGCACATCGTGGTTGAGCCCGCCATTCTTGGCGCTGCGGCCCACGGCATAATCGGCGTCGAGGCCGATATTGTAAGGCCTCAAGGTGTACTTGAGCCCGAAAGCCAGGTCCGAAGCGAATGGAGCCGCCCCATTCATTTTTTCATAACTCTTGAATGGAATGAGCACATGGCCCTCGATGCCATAGGGCAAGCCCAGACGCAAGGTCAGGGGTAAATCGATTTGGGACTTAACGTTTTCATTGGGAAAGTTTTTCCGCTTGCCGGTCGAATCCATGAATCCGAATAAGGAGCGATACCAAATCCCGCTTTCCAATTGAACCCTCCCGGGCAGAACGCTTAAATTCTCCCAGAGGAAAGCCTTGTCGCGGTAACTGAATGGCCGGTACAAATCCAGCGAATCGCCTTTTTTCAAGGTCAGCTTTTCCTGGCGGGGACGGTAACGGTTGGACTTAGGGAGTAGCTGCAAGGTATAGGTATTGGGATGGACGAGCGGATTGGTATAGGGTGATAAACCGAGATTGATGTCATCCATATGGATTTCACCCGAATCAGGCTCCGTCGTCAAATGCAGAAAAGCATAGTGGAGGGGTAATTCCCGGCTGATTTGAGTATGCTGGCCTTCATAGACCGTGATCCCGGGCAAGCTCAGGGTGTCCCGGTTTTCCACAATGACCCAAAAGTCGTATTGCCCCGGAATGATTTCCCGGCTTTGAATCGGGGAGTCGCCGAGGTAACGCCTTTCCAGCCCCCCCAGCGGTGCATACCAAATCTCGGCCCCGCTGGGATTGGTTTCCAAGGTTAAAAATCCCGACGACCAAGCGGTTTGCAGGCCAAGGGTCAATCCCAATACCGTCGCATATGCCCGAAACCCGCGCCGGCCTCTTGTCATCCTGGATAACTCTGTCATTGGCCTATCCCCGTATTTTGGCTCGGGAATATAGCTTGAGGGAGTCCGCCGGTCTTTCGGTAAACCACCCGGACGGGATATTACCTTTCGCGATCCAGAGCCGGTCTCAAAACTCCTTTGTCGCGTCAAGCCTGAGTGAGAACGAGCCCAGCGCGGAGCCTGACGCAGCGATACGGTGGGAAAATATCGCGATGGATGGCGACAAGGCTGGGTGAAGTTCGCAACCGGGCGGCCGCTAAGGGAATTTTGAGAGGGGTTCTCCCTCTGCTCTACCCGGAAAAATCAATCCATCGATAAGGGGCTCTCATCCATGAGCGACAAGGTGATATGGCAGGAGGGGATGGTTTTATCCCCGCACCATCTGCAGCAAGCCGAACTGCAATGGGAGGCTGATTTAGCCTTGCGCCTGCAATGGCAAAACGCCTCCTTTTACGGTTTAGCCTCTTTGGAAATCGACGGCGACGCCTTGGGAAACGGTTTTTTCCGGGTACGCGAAACCAGCGGGATTTTCCCCGATGGTACCCCATTCCATTACCCTAGCCAGGATTCCCAACTGGATCAAAGGCCGTTCGAAGAGGCCTTTCCCGCGTCCCGTGACAGTCTGGGCATTTACCTGGCTTTACCCGCCTTGGCCCCGGGCAATGCCAATCTGGGGGGTGAACCGGGACGTCCCGCGCGCTTTCTCGCGCAATCCAAAACCATGCCGGACATGAATACGGGCGGAACCTCACGGGAAGTTTTATTCGGCAGACTCGGCTTGAGGCTCATTTTCGAAGGGGAAGCCCCGGCCGGCTACCAGACCCTGAAAATCGCCGAATTGCGACGAGATGCCCAAGGTCGTCCGGTGATGGAAGAAACCTTCATAGCCCCCTGCATACGGTTGACGGGTTCGGCCAACCTGCAAACCCAATTGAAAAAACTGCTCGACGGTTGTTTGCAAAAAAGCCAATACCTCATGGGACAAAGGGCGCAAAAGGCCACGGGCGTGGCCCAATTCTCGGCCGAGGCCATTACCAATTGGCTCTTGATGAATGCCGTGAATACCTCCATTCCCGAAATCGCCCATGCCCTGCAGCAGGGATATGCGCACCCGGAAACGGTTTTCCGCCATCTCTTGCGTTTTGCCGGATCCTTGATGGCCTTCGGGCAGGATAATCGCCTCAATGATTTGCCCCGGTACCAGCACGGCGATCTCCGGGCGAGCTTCAAACCTTTGCTCGGCCTCATCGATCAATTGCTGGCGGCCACGGTCCCCACCGGTTACCGCCTGTTCAACCTGGCCCGCATGAGCCCGGTGCAATACGCCGCGAACCTGCGCGATGCGGATTTGCATCAAATCGGTCAATTCTTCCTGGGCGTCTCGGCCCAGGCGAGCGAAGTCGAAATCATCACCGCGGTGCAACGCAAAGCCAAAATGGCGGCGGCCGCGCGCATGGAGACCCTGGTCAGCCATGCCTTGCCCGGCCTCTCCTTGGTGCCTGAGACCGCCCCGCCCCCAGGCATACCCGCCAAGGCGGGCTTCAAGTATTTCCGCGTCCATCAAGGCGGGGACTTATGGGACCAAGTGGTGCAATCGCGAACCATGGCCTTGCATATGCCGCCGGATTTGCCGCAATTGAAACTCGAACTGGTCGCGGTCACCGAATGAAGGCGGGCTAAAACAGCATGATGAAACCAGGGGATAGAAAACAGGTGAGGCAGCCCCAAGCGGGTCCTTTGCGAACGGCCTATGGGCAGGGCATGGACTGGGCCGATGGCGCGGTGCAAACCCTGTTCGGGCAGAATGGGGCCGGCGCGGGACATACCCTTTTCGGCGAGCACGCCGCGGCCGGTAAAGCCTCGCCTCCCCTGATGGCCTTGGGCACCGATATCCTGCTCATCGGCGTGAAAATCATGGAAACGCCCCATCTCGGCGACGCGGAAGAATTGAAAAAACTGTTGCGCTCCTATTTCAAGGACTTCGAGCGGCAATGCACGATATACGGCAAACCGCCCGAGCTGGTCAACCATGCCCGTTACGCGCTGGCCGCCTTTATCGATGAGACCATCATCAATACGCCTAATAATTGCCGGGAAGAATGGGTGAGCACTCCCTTGCAGGTAGAGTTTTTCGACGACCACAGCGCAGGGGAGCATTTCTTCAAAAGGCTGGAAGAACTTCTGCCCGATTTACGGCGCAATTTGGAAGCGGTGGAGATTTATTCCCAATGCCTGGCCTTAGGGTTCCAGGGACGTTACCGGGTACAGAACGCGGAATTATTGCCCAATGTGGTGCGTAACCTCTTGAAGAAAATCGAGGCGGTGCGCGGCGCCCCCGCCAAAGCCTTGTCGCCGTCGGCTTATGCCCAGCCCGGCACCCAGGGGCAAACGCGTAGCGGCAAACCGCTTTTGCTCGCCGCCGCCGCCGTTTTAATCCTCTCCATCGCGGTTTTTTTTCTGTTGATGGCCGCCAGCGACGGCCCTTTAGATACCGTTCGTGAATTGGTTTCACGTCTCCAAGCAGGTGCGCGTACATGAGGCTTTTCAAATCGGCCTTGTTCTGGATCTTATTGTCCACTTTCATTTTGTCCCTCGGCCTGTTTTTCCTGACCCCGGTCTTCAAAATCCAGGCTTTGTCCTCGCGGCTGCTGGTAGCCTCCATCCCGCTCATCCTAGGGATTATCGCCGCGCTCGTCGTCAAACTTCTGCAAATGAGCAAGGCCCTGAAATCGAATGAAGGAGGGCAAAAAGCGGACGCGAAAAGCCCCTTCGAAGCCGCCTTGGAAATACAACCCTGGATCAATGCCTTGCGCAAGGAAACCGAAGAGGGCCTCGGCGTCCTCAAGGCCACGGGCAAGAGCAAGGCGGGCGTGGGGCAAAACCCGCTCGACGTCTTTCGTTTCTATCTGATCCTCGGCGGAAAAGGTTCCGGTAAAACCACCCTGCTGGAAAATTGCGGCGTAAATTTCCCGCGCCGCTTTCCCACCGCGGCCGACCTCTCCCGGCAGAACCGCGCCTTCAGCCAATGGTGGATGAGCAGCCTCGGCATTTTTTTCGAGACTCCTTCCCGCTATCTGACCGGCGAAGAGGGCGACGACGAACTCACCGCCTTCCTGAAACTCTTGGATAATGAAGGCAAAAAGACCGCCCTCGACGGGCTCATCCTCACGGTTTCGCTGCGCGAAATGGTACAGGCCGGCGACAGGCTGCCCGATCTTGCCGCCAGGTATCGCAGCCAGGTCGCGCTCATCCAAAGCCATCTCAAATTGGAATTACCCGTTTACATCGTTTTCACCCACGCCGACTTATTGCCCGGCTTCACCGACTTTTTCGGCAACCTTCGGGACCCCGACAATCAGCAAGTCCTCGGCGCCACCTTCGCCTTGAAAGGGAATCTGGGTCCGGTTCGGGATCGCTTCGAGCGGGAATTCAAAAAGATCTGGGATAATCTCAGCGCCCGAACGCCTTATCGCCTGGCCCAGGTCAATAATCTTGGCCAGAAGCGCCGCATATTCGCTTTCGCCAATGAATTCGGCGCCGCTCAGGATCGATTGGGAACCTTTCTGGAACATCTATTCAAGGACACCATGAACCGCGAACGTCCCATGTTTCGCGGTTTCTTTTTAACCAGCGTCAAGCCGGAAGGCGAACAGGCGCAAACCAGCGATCCCTTCGCGGAAAGCCAGGCCCCGGTTTATCATCCCCTGGACCCCAGGGCGAAGTCGGCCCACACCCCTGCCAAACCGCAAAGCATTTCCCAAGGACCGGCCTATCGCGCTTACTTCGCCCATTTGCTTTTCAGCGGCGTCCTGAAAAAAGACGGCTCTCTCGCCCGCTTTCCGGGTTACCGCCTGGGATCGGTTTCACGCCGATCCTTATTGGCCGGAGGATCGCTCGCCGGGGCCGCCTTATTGCTTTTGGCTTGGGGCATCAGCGGCTATTTCGTATCCACCGCACGCTTGCATCAACTGGGGAATCTCACCTTGGCCGCCGGCCAGCTCTCCTTCCAGCAACCATCGGAGTTCGCCGATGAATTCGCCGTGCTCGACAGCCTGCTGCACCGCATTCTGGCGATGAAGGAGGGGGGCGACGAGGGCTGGATCATGCCTCCGGGCTTCGGCCATGACGCGGACGCCATCAGGCTAGCCTCCCAGGTTTATCACCGGCAATTGGATAGGCTGGCGGGAAGGCCGGGCATGCAGAGTCTGGCCGCTTCGCTCGATATCGGCGCCAGTAATTATTTCGCGTCGCAGCATGCCCTGCTGCATGCCCAATTGAAAGCCTATTTGCTCTTGTCGCCCCTGGGATGGGATCACCTCAAAGATGAAAAGCCGGAGGACTTCGCCGCCAACCTCGCCAGCTTCTGGATACCGGATTTGGTCAGCCGCATCGGCTTGCAAAATCTGCCGGCGGATTTCGCGGGTCTTTTCGAGCCGCATGTCCGCTTTTTCGTCGAAGAGTTGACGCGGAAAAAGCGCGCTCCCATCGGCAAGGCCGACGAAAGAATTGTACGGGAAGCCCGCCGGGCCTTGTTGGGAACCCCCAGCATCGAGGGCCTTTTCAGCTCCATCGTGAATGGCGTGGATCCTTCCCGTGACCTGGGCTTGGCGGATATGGGCGTGCCCGCCGACGGCATCCTGAAAAGCAATGCGCGTATCCGGGGCATATTCACCAAGGCCGTTTTCGACGATGACGCCATGGACAGGCTGAGCGAAGGCGCCGAGGCCCCTCACCAAAAAGATTGGGTCCTGGGCGATAATGTCAGCATGGCTTTGCCTCCCGAAATGCAGGATCAAAAGCAATTATTCCGCGCCCTGGTCGATCGCTATTTCCAGGAATACGCCCTGGAATGGATGCGCTTTCTGCAAAGCTTATCGGTGCGGGTCCCGCCCGAGCCCGCCTTGGCCGCGGGAAAATTATCCGGCTATGCCTCCTCCACCCAGGGCCTTCCCGCGGTGATGAACCGCGCACTGTCCGAAGTGAACCTGTTGGCGCCGCCGAGCGATGCCCAAAAAGCGGCGGAGAAAAGCAAATTCGGAGCCGGGAAATTGGGCAAACTCGCGAAAATGGTGATGGAAAACCGCGATGCCGATAAGAAACGCCTGAAAGAACAATTCCGTTTCCTCGAAGACCTGGCGGGCGCGAATGGAGGCGGCGTCCTGCAGGATTTCCTCGCCGCAGTCAAAGGCCTGTCCGAAGTACTTTCGCGCATCAGCCTCTCGGGCGACGCGGCGGGTGAAACCATGACCGCCGCCCAGCAGCTCTTCCAGGGCAAAACCGAAAGCCCGCTGAACTTTTGTTGGAATGAGGCCAATAAGGTCAAAGCCCGTTATGAAGGTCAGACATGGCTTTTCCCCTTGCTGGAAAATCCAGTACGCGATGTCGCCATTTATCTGGCCGACGCGGTAGGCAAGCAATTGGAGGCGGCTTACCAGCAAAAGGTGTATGCTTTTTACAACCAAAGTTTCCGCGGCAAATACCCCATCGAGAAAAGCGGCGCGCAAGAAGCCAACCTCGACGACTTCAAGGCTTTTTTCAATCCCGACAACGGCCTGTTCGCCACCTATGTCAGCGGCAAATTGCAGCCCTTCGTCAAGGAAGGCGACGACGGTTTCTCCTCCCGGGCCTGGAATGGGGTCCGCATCGCTTTCCAACCCTCGGCCTTGCAAGCCATTTACCGCACCCTTTTGGTGCAGCGGCGTTTCTACAGCGAAACGCCGCCGTCCATGCGCGTTTACGCCCTCAACCTCACCTTGCCCGAAGTGCGCAATACCGCCAAGGTCACTTTTCGTTTAGGCGAGGATCGCATCACGGCCCAGCCGGGCGACGGACAAGTGCGGGCGACGGTGCGCTGGCCGAATGAAAACTCCTACAAGGGCGCGGAAATCCTGGTGGAAAATATCGGCGGCGGATCGCAAAGCCGCCGCATCGACGGAAGCTGGGGATTGATGAAGTTGCTCGACGGGGCCCGCGCCCTGAATTTGCGGCCCGGCGGCTTCAGCGCGAAATGGCGTTTCAATGTCGCCTCCAAATACGATGTCGACGTTTTGCTGGACGGCAATATGACCGAAAGGGGCAACCCTTTCAGCACCCCCGATTTTCTGAAATTCGATTTGCCCGGCAATTTGCTGGATAACAATAGCGGCCTGCATTCCATGGCCACCGGCAATTGAAGGAAAGGTCATAACGTGTCCAACCTCACCGAAAAACTGCTCGCGCCCATCAGCGGTACGGCCCATTGCGGCGAAGACGGCAGTTATGACAGCCGTTTCGAAGCCTGCAAGGCCGAAGCCGAGAAAATCACCGGTACCGACTGGAATGCCATGGCCGAGTCGGGAGAAATCTTCCTCTCCCAAACTTCCAAGGACATGCGGGTGTTTGGCTTCCTTGCCCTGGCAAAGGGAGTGACCAGCGGAATCACCGCCTTGGCCGAAGTCATGCAGGTTTATGCCGAAACCGCCATGTCGCATTGGGACGACATTTTTCCCAAAAGACCCAATGGGCGGATTCAGGCTTTGAAATGGCTGGTCAGCGACAGCGTCAAGAACCGCTTGGAAACCCTTGCGGGAACCGGCGACTACGAAACCCTCTCGCAGGCGGCGCTGACGCTGAAGAAATTCCAGGAATTCATCTTCGGCAAATTCCCGGAGCAGCCCTCTTTCGAGGCTTTTACCGCCATCGTCTATGCCTGGGGTCAAAAGAATAAACCGCCCGAGCCTCCCCCTACCCCTGAACCCGGTTCCGAACCGGAGCCCGCCGCCCCCGCAAGCGATACCCTAAGCCTCGGGACCGAAGAAGACGCATACCTGGCGCTGCAGCGCGTGGGCGGATTCTTCTATGAGCAAAACCCCCTCAATCCCCTGAGCTTCAGGCTGATGCGGTTGGCCCGGTGGAGCGCCATACCCGCCTTGCCGCCCAGCCAAGGGGGCAAAACCATGGTGCCCGCCCCCTATCCCGACACCCTGGCCGCCTTCCGCAACCTGCATGCCCAAGCCGATTGGACCCATTTGTCGGTCAATGGCGAGGAAGCTTTTACCACGGACGGCATGTTGTTCTGGTTCGATTTGCAACGCTATCTCTGCGATGCTTTGGAAGGTTTAGGTGGGGAGCAGGCCGCCTGCGCACGGGCGATTAAGCAGGAATTGGCTTTGCTCTTGCAACGGATACCCGGCCTGGAAGCCTTGAGTTTTGACGACGGAACCCCTTTTGCCGACGGCATGACGCGCGAGTGGCTGGAAACCCAGGTCCTGGGCTCCCTGGGTGGCGACGGCGTAGGCTCTCCTCGCAAAGGGAAAAAGAAAAGCGACATCGGTCAGGAAATGGAAGAGGCCGAGAAGCTCTTCGCCATGGAAAGGCTGGAAGAAGCCCTGGCGGTCTACAAGACCGGAATGGCCACGGATACGAGCGCCAAGAACAATTTCAACCGCCGCCTCCGCATGGCGGAACTGTGCTTGCGGGCCGGAAAACCCATGATTGCGGCCACTATCGGCGAGGAACTCAAGGGCTTTGCCGATACCGTATCCTTGGAAACCTGGGACCCTGAGACCTGCATCCTGCTCTTCCGCCTGCTGCGCAAGGCTTATCACGGGCTGGCGGAATCGGGCATGGACCCGACCGGAACCCTCCCGGCCAGGGCCCTTGAGGCACTTTCAAGATTAGCTAGATTGGACCCATTAGCTGCGGTTCAAAGCGAATCGAGCCAATATTGATTTATGACATTCCTTTAAACCGCAACTCGAAACCAGGAGCGAATCATGTCATCAGGCGGCAGCTTCCAAAGTGAAATCCCGCCAGCGCGGGTCAATATCAAGTTGGATATCGACAAAGGCGGGGCTCAGAAAACCCTGGAATTGCCCCTCAAGATGCTGGTCTTGGGCGACTTTTCCCAAAAAGGCGATAGCGGTAAGCTCGTCGACAAGGAGAAGATCAATATCAACAAGGACAATTTCAATCAGGTCATGGAGAGCATGGATCTTGGATTGAATTTGTCGGTTGAGAATAAACTCAATCCCGGCGGCGGCGACCTCAAGGTCGATCTCAAGATCAAGAACATGAAGTCCTTCGATCCCATGGAAGTCATTCGCCAGGTTCCCGCCCTGTCCAAATTGCTGGCGGCCCGCAATCTGGTCAAGGACTTGAAGTCCAATTTGATGGACAACAAGGAATTCCGGCATAAACTCGAAGCCGTCATGCACGACCAAACGGCCATGGACAGTCTTGTCGCCGAGCTCGATAAGATTGTCCCCATGAATGAAACCGAACCCGAGAAAAAAGCCGAGTAATCGCGGTCTAAGGAATCAGGAGCAAAATAATGGCTGAGCAAAAGTCCTTGGTGAATGAAATTCTCGAATACATGGACATCAAGGAGGCTCCGACCCAGGTCGACCTCCTGCAATTCCGTGAAGAGTCGGGACTGGCGGATGTGGAAGCAAGCCGGAGGATAACGGCGGCGCTGCGCGTCTTTATCGGGGCGGTATCGGAAAGCACGGTTTCGGTCGATAAAATCGACAAGACCATGCTCGACCAGCAAATCGCGGCCATCGACGAGAAAATCTCGGCGCAACTCGATGAAATCCTGCACCATCCGGATTTCCAAAAATTGGAATCCGCCTGGAAAGGCATCAAATTCCTGGTGGACCGCACCGATTTCCGCAAGAACATCAAAATCGAAATGCTCGACATCAGCAAGGAAGCCTTGACCGAGGATTTCGAGGACAGCCCCGAAGCCATTCAAAGCGGGCTTTACAAGCATGTCTATACCCAGGAATACGATACCCCGGGCGGCGAGCCCTTCGGCGCCATCGTGGCCAATTACGAATTCACCAGCAAGCCCCAAGACGTGGGTTTATTGCAAAACGTCTCCAAGATTTCGGCCGCCGCCCATTGTCCCTTCATCAGCTCGGTCGGCCCGCAATTCTTCAATCGCCAAAAAGCCAGCGATTTGCCGGCCATCGAAGATTTGGCCTCCTACATGGATAGGGCCGAATACCTGAAGTGGAAAGCCTTCCGCGAAAGCGAAGACAGCCGCTATGTCGGTTTAACCTTGCCCCGTTTTCTCTTGCGACTTCCTTATGGCCCGGATACCGTACCGGTCAAGGAATTCGTTTACCGTGAAAGCGTGACCGGCGAAGAGCATGACAAGTACCTCTGGGGCAATGCCGCTTTTTCCATGGCCGCCAACCTTTCCCGCTCCTTCGCCCAATACGGCTGGTGCGTGCAAATGCGCGGACCCGAAGCGGGAGGCAAGGTCGAGGATTTGCCCATTCACCTTTATGATGTCGGTCGCGGCAATCAGATGAAAATCCCCACGGAAATCCTGATTCCTGAAACCCGGGAATTCGAATTCGCCAATCAAGGTTTCATTCCCTTGTCGTTTTATAAAAACCGGAATTATGCCTGCTTTTTCTCGGCGAACTCAGCCCAGAAACCGCAGACTTATGACGACCCGGCGGTAACGGCCAATTCGCGCATCAATTCGAGATTGCCCTATATCTTCCTCACCGCTCGGTTGGCTCATTACTTGAAAGTGATTCAGCGGGAAAATATCGGCGCCACCAAGAACGCGGCTGTATTGCAGGATGAACTGAATAACTGGATTAAAAATCTGGTCACCGAGATGAAGAATCCCGCCCCGGAAGTGGCCGCCCGTCGTCCTCTGTCCGCGGCGCAAATCACCGTGGGTGAATTGGCGGACAATCCCGGTTTTTATCGCGTGACCATGGCGGTAAGCCCTCATTTCCAAGTCGAAGGCATAGACGTCAATCTGCAATTGGTCTCGCAAATGCCGAAGGGCAAGTAAAGACCGCCCATTATCGGGCGAAAAGCCCCCGGAAATCCGGGGGCTTTTTTATTGGCCCGGATCGATTAACCCAACCCTTTGTCCCCAGACCCACCTTGTGACCGCAATCACAATTTCCTGAAGGCAAAGGGTATATCCTTTATCAGCATATGGTACGGACGTACTATATTCCATTCACCACCCCTCCAAACAGGAGCAGCCGACATGGCACTGAACGCATACCTAAGTCTCAAAGGTCAGAAGCAAGGCGAAATCAAGGGTTCCGTAACCCAAAAAGGCCGCGAAAACAAGATCATGGTCATCGCGGTGAGCCATGAAGTCATCAGCCCTCGCGATCCGGCTTCGGGCTTGCCCACCGGTAAACGCATGCACAAACCTTTCGTTATCACCAAGGAATTGGACAAGGCTTCCCCGCTCTTGCTCAATATCCTGACCAATAACGAAAACATCACGGAATGGGAGTTACAGTTCTGGCGCCCGTCGGCCACCGGTTCAGAACAACAGCATTACACCATCAAATTGACCAATGCCAATATCGCTTCGGTCAATTTCCGCATGGCCAATAACAAACATCCGGAATTGATGAAATTCGCCGAATACGAAGAAATCGCCTTCACTTATCAGAAAATCGAGTGGACTTGGGTCGATGGCGGCATCACCGCTCTCGATGACTGGGAAGCACCCGTCACCTAAGCGCCGGACATTCCGTGAAAGAGGCCTGGGTAATCGCCCGGGCCTTTTTTTTAGGCTACTGACGAAATTAGCTTTGCCCCATGGCCAATGGGCAATCCGAACTCGGCGAAAGCCTTTTCGAACGTTTATCCGGCCTTTATGCCGATGCCACACCCGTGGAAGCCGTCCCCCGCTCCCAACGGCGCGCTAAAAGCATAGCCGACCACTTGCACCGCATGTTCAATACCCGACAAGGCTCGGTACCGCAATTGCCCGATTATGGTTTGCCGGACATCAGCGAAATCTACCGCCGGCTACCCGGCAGCCTCAAGGATTTGGAAGAAACCCTGATCGTGTTGACCCAGAAATACGAACCGCGCCTGGAAAGGGTCCGGATAAGACCCGTGCCCACCTCTCCCAATGAATTCCGGCTTACCTTCGAAATGGCGGCGGTGATGAAAGGCGGTGGGCGCATCCTATTGAAGACCAGCTTCACTTCGTCGGGTGAAACCGATGTCGAGGCCATGTCCCGCAATGGTTGAATGGCGATAGCGTCGGGAAAGCGAATACCGGAGGAATAGAGTGGCTGAATTCGAGAAGTATTTCGACGAGGAATTGCGGTATCTCAAAGAAGGAGGCGAGGAATTCGCCGCCGCTTTTCCCGAAAGGGCGAAATTATTGAACCTCGCCGCCGTCGAGGATCGCGACCCCTATGTGGAAAGATTATTCGAGGGCTTCGCTTTCTTGACCGGCCGCATCCGCCAAAAGCTGGATGACGACTTCCCGGAATTCACGCGTTCCCTCATGGAGATGATAGACCCGCTTTTTCTGAGGCCTATCCCTTCGCTGGCCATGCTGCAATTGGGATTCCGGGAAACCATGCTGCCGAATGCCCAAACCCTTCCCCGGGGTACGGCCTTTTTAAGCGGGGCGGTGGGTCCCGCCAATACGGTATGCCGGTTTCAAAGCACCAAGCCGGTGCGCATTCTGCCCCTCAGTCTGACGGGGGCGTCGCTGGCCCATCATCCGCAATATGGAGACGGGTGCGAATTGCTCTTCCAATTCGATCCGGAGGCGGAGGTGGATCGTCTGGATATGGGCGAAATGGAATTGTATGTCCACGGCGAAAGGCCTTTCGCCTGGTGGTTGATGGCGAATTTCACCGATGGCGTTTCGCGCATCTTTTTGGAAGGCGGCGGCAAATCGCTGGATTTGGGCGGCCAGGAAATGCTATTGCCCGGAGGCTTTGAAGAGGAAGACGCCTTGCTGCCAACCTTGGACAATAGCTTCGAGGGCAGCCGCTTCCTGCTCGAATACCTGACTTTCGACGAAAAATTCCGCTTCGTCAAATTACGCGGTTTGAATGCTTTGAAATCCTTGGGCCATCCCCGTGAGTTCACGGTCCAGATTTATTTCTCCAAGCCCGTCCCCGAAGGCCGGCGCATACGCTTGGAGAATATCCGCATCCACGTGACGCCTATCATTAATTTGTACGAGACGCGCGCCGAGCCCGTCCAGCTCAATCACCGCCATTTTGAATACCTGTTGACGCCAGAAGTCGGGCAGAAGACGGAAATATTCGCCGTGCTTTCCGCGACCGGCATGAATAAAACCACCGGCAAGCGTCGGGAATACTCCTCCTTCCATGGATTCCGCCATCAAGTCCTCTCCCAGGGCGATGAAACGACGGGCAGTTGGTTTCAAGTCCGCCAGGACGGTGAAGGAAAAACCGGTAACCGGACCTGGATATCGGTGGGGCAGGAAGGGCCGGTGGAAACCTGGGAAGAAGAATTCCTTTCGGTCGCCATCACCGCCAATAATGGCCCGGTGCCGCGGGAATACCTGATGGAAAACAGCATCAAAAATCCCGCCCCGGGGTTTTCCGGCTCCTTGAATTTCACCAACTTCACCCGTCCCACCGTTCCCATCAATCCGCCCTTGTCGCGGCATTACCTCTGGCATGTCTTGGCCCTGATGAACCTGAATTTCCGTTCCTTATGCCAGGACGGGGTTTTACGGGATGCCCTTTCGCTTTATGACTGGACCGGAAGCGCCATTAACCGGCGCGTCATCGATGGCTTGATCAAAACCGAAGCGAAGCGCAAAAACTTTTTGGTGCAGGGACAATATGTCGCAGGAACCGAGATGGTCGTAACGTTTAAGGACGAGGCGCTGGCCGATGCGGGCGAGCGCCATATCGCGGGCAGGGTCTTGCTGGCCTTCTTTACCCAATACAGCTCCATCAATCATCTGGTCGCCTTGACCCTGCATTTTTCCCCCAGCAGCCAGAGCCTCGCTCTTCCGCCCGTGGAGGGACGTTGCCACTCGATTTGAAAAAACTATTGGGCCCTGAAGCCCATAGCCTCAATTTCTTCCAAGCCGTCCATCTCGTCGAATCCATTTTCAAAAAAAAAGGGCGGGTGGGAAGCGACGCCGAATTGAAAAGCGAGGCTATTCGCTTTGAAACTCATAATGCGCTTTCTTTCCCGCCCGGCGAAATCGCCGCCCTAAGGCCGCCCTTATCCTTGCTCGGCCAACTCGATTTGGCGGAAAGGGAGAAAAGCGCGCGGGGAATTGGCTCCGCCCAGGCCATCGCCCCCGACCCCATCGCCGAGGCGGCCGCCAAGAATATGCCCGTGAGAATGGAGCTCACCTTCATGGGCCTTTACGGGGTTTCCTCGCCCCTGCCCTCCTATTTCATCGATCCCATCACCTTGCGCAAGGTCGAGTATTTCCAACTGAAAAAATTCCTCGACATTTTCGGACACCGCTTCTACTCCCTGTTCTACCGCGCCTGGAAAAAATACCGCCACCCGCTGCAATTCCGGGAAGCCGGTATCGACGACTATACCCAAAGGCTCCTCACCTTGACGGGGCAATGGCCGGCAACGGCCTCCTCGTCACGTCCCAAATTACCGCCGCCGGGACAAACGGGGGAATTCCCGGTCGGCCGGTTGTTGCGGCAGGGGGGGCATCCGGATTTAAAACGTTTGGCCTTCGCCCGCTTTCTCGGCAGTCGCGTCCGGTCCGCCAAGGGGTTGGAGCAATTGCTGCGGGGTTATTTTGGATTCCAAAGGGTCAAGGTCAAGGAGTTCGTCGCCCAGACCGTTCCCATTCCCGTACCCGCCACCTTGGGCCGGCCGGGGACCCAACTGGGTTCGACCTTGCGGATAGGGCAAACCATGCGCGACAGCCTCGGCCGTTTCGAAATTGAAATCGGGCCTCTGCCCGCCGAGGACTTAAACCTTTTCATTCCCGATGATGGCGCCAAATGGAGCGGCAAGCCGATAGACTTCTCCAAAGGCTTTCCGGCCCGAATCCGCGACATGGTCGACAACTATTTGCGCGACCCCTTCGATTACGCCGTGACGGTTTTGGTTCGGCCCCGCCCCGAGAGCCGGTTGGGGATGGGCGAAGCGGAATTTTTGTTGGGGATGGGGACTTTTCTGGATAGCCACGACGCGAAAATCCCCTTGCGGCTGCGCTTCTGAATAATCCCCCGCCGGTCAGGGTGGTATATTGGTGACCATGATCGATTCAATCTCGCGCCCAAGGCGTCTTTTTTCCCTCTCCGCCGGAATCCTGTTGCAATTAACCGTGGCGATGGCCCTGGCCGCCAAACCTAATCCCGTCGTCATTTGGTGCAATAGCCAAACCGATGAAAAATATTACCGGGACATGGTCGGACTCTACCAGAGCAAGGTCGACCCGGCATTCGAAGCCGAAATCCTATCCTATGGCTTCACGGAAATGCCCGATAAACTGGCAATCGCCATTAAATCCAATGTCAATCCGCCCGATATCGTGCAATTGGACGAGATTTACGTCAGCCTCTACCTATCGGGTAAGGTTCCCTTCGTCGATTTGACGGAAAGGGTGAAAGCCGCCGGCCTGGACGGAAGCATTTTGCCGCAGAGGCAAGGCCTTTTTTCCTGGCAAGGGCATGTTTACGGCATCCCCCAAAGCACGAGCAATGTCGTGCTTTATTACCGCGACGATCTTTTCAAGGAATTGCAAATCACGCCCAAAATGATCGATACCTGGGAAAAATTCGAGGCCGTCGCCAGGAAGATCAAAACCTCCACCCGGGGAATGATAGGCTTGGATTGGTCCTACTTCGAAATCCTCTTGCGGCAAAGGGGCTACACTTTATTCGATGAAGCCGGCAAGCCCCTGCCCGATTCCGCCATCGCCGTAGAGACCTTGAGGCGCATCGCGGATTGGCGCAAGGAAGGCATAGGCATCCTACCCGACCGCGGCAGCATATTCGAACCCGAATTTTTCAATAGTTATGTGGCCAATAACGGCGTCTTGACCTTGCTCGGGGCCGATTGGTATGGCTTGGACATGATCAAGAATTTCGATCCCAAACACGCTGGGAAATGGAAAGCCATGCCCATGCCCGTTTGGACGGACAGCCTCTCGAGAGGCCGCCGCCCGACTTCGAGTTTTTCGGGACAAGGAATGGTGATATTCCAAAAAAGCAAACAGGTCGATAGATCCTGGGCCTTTTTGAAATGGGTCATGACCGACATCGACGCCAATGTCGAACGTTTCCTGCAGGGCAATTGCTTCACGCCCTATATGCCCGCCTGGACCGATTTGCGCTTCAACCAAAAGGATCCTTATTTCGCGGGACAATCCCTATCCGGCCTTATCCTGGAATTGGCGCCGAAATCCCCCATGGTCAGGCAATCTCCCCATCGCGCGCAATTCGTAAGCCTCATGCGCGAGAAATACTGGAATGTGGCCGTCAATAATACCATGCCCCCCGAAGAGGTGATAACCCATGTGCGGGACGAGATTTTAAACCCTCCCGCCGCCAAGCCCACCAAGTAAAAAATGACCCGGCGCCTTCAGCCCGTCCCATGGCTGTTACTGGCGCCTTTCCTTTTGGCCCTGGCCGCTTTTTGGGTCATGCCCCTGGCGCAAGGGTTTTGGCTGAGCCTCCATAGCGACGCCTTATTCGATGAGCCGGTCTGGGTCGGATGGAGTCACTACCGAACCCTTTTGGACGATGCCCGCTTCTGGCATGCCTTGAGGAATACGGCGTATTACGCGGCATGCAGCATTCCCCTGGTCATCCTTTTTTCCCTCGCCGTCGCCCTGCTGCTGCGCAAAGCGCCCCGGCGCTTCCAAGGCCCGCTATTGCTGACCCTGATGCTGCCGGGTTTGACCCCGCCCGCCGTATTGGCCATGCTTTATGTCCTGGTCTTCAATGGACCGCACGGCTTGCTCAACGCCCTTTTCGTCACACCCTTCGGATTTTCCCCCATCGATTGGCTTCGGGATCCGGCTTTCATCAAACCGGCCTTGGTTTTGCAAACCCTGTGGAGATGGTGCGGATTCGTCACCTTGATCCTCTATTCGGGTTTGGCCGGCATTCCTCGCGAATACCAGTACCTGGCGAAGACCGAAGGCGCCGGTGGGTGGCATATCCTGTTACGGATTACCTTACCTCTCCTGAAACATCAGCTGTGGTTCATCGCCGCCTTTTTGCTGCTCGACGCCTTCGTTCTCTTCGAAGGCTCCTATGTGCTTTTGGGAGGTTCGGGGGGCACGCTCGACGCCGGCCTCCTGGTCATCGCCTATACCTATTACACGGCTTTCACCCTGGGACATTTCGGAACCGCCGCGGCCATGGGCTTCGCCTTGGTTCCGCCTCTCCTTTCGGCGGTTTTCCTCTTCACCTTTCCGCAGTGGAAACGCCGCCAACGGCGGAAAATGCCGGCGCAAGCATGAATACGCTTCGGCCTGATAAGACGGGAATCGGCGCCACGGCCTTGCTCATGGGTTTAGCCTTGCTTTTCGCTTATCCCTTTTTATGGATGTTTTTTTCAAGCTTCAAACCCAATGACGCCATATTCCAACCTTGGCCGCTATGGCCGGAAACCTTTCAGTGGCAGTCCTACCGGGCATTGCTGGGCAATGCCGTCATCCCTTTCGGGCGACAATTCGCGAATACGGCCTTCATCGCGGGCATGCAAACCCTTTTGGCCCTGGCGCTTTGTTCCATGGCCGGCTTTGTCCTGGCCCATTACCGTTTCAAATTCCGGAGCCTCATCGTAGTGGCGGCCATTTCGGTCATCGTTTTGCCGCGCCAGGCCATGATCTTGCCGCTCTTCACCTGGATGAATCACTTGCGCTTGCTCGACACGCCGTGGAGCGTCATCCTGCCTGGTGCGGTGAGCGGTATCGGGCTCTTGTTCTTTTGGCAAGCCTGGAGGCGCATACCCGAAGCGCTATTGCACGCGGCCCGCGTCGAAGGTGCGGGTGAAGGCCGCATTTTCCTCACCCTCTTGCCTTTGATGAAACCCACCGCTTTGGCTTACGGGCTCATCCATTTCGTCTTCGCCTGGCAAGAGCATTTGATCCCGTTGATCATGCTAAATTCGAAAGCCAACCTGACCTTGGGCATATCCTTGGCCACCTTGAACAGCTCCAGCTTGCATACCCCTTATAGCTTTCTCATGGCCGCGTCCACCTTGGCCGTCCTGCCGGCGGCGGCGGCATTCGTCTTATTGTTCCGTCCTTTGCGTTCGGCCCTGGCCGAAATGACCGGGCAATGAAAGCGGATCATCCCGGCTTGAATATCGAGGGGTTGAGCAAATCCTATCCCGGCCACGTGCAGGCTTTGCGGCCTATCGATTTGCAAGTCGCGCGGGGGGAATTGCTGGCCGTGGTCGGACCTTCGGGCTGCGGCAAATCCACCTTGCTGCGCCTCATCGCCGGCCTCGAGGAGGAAAGCTCCGGCCAAGTGACCCTCGACGGCAAGATTCTCAATGGCTTGCCGCCCAAAACCCGCGACATCGCCATCGTCTTCCAAAACTATACGCTATTTCCCCATCTCACCTTGGGCGACAATATGGCCTTCGGCTTGAAAGTCAGGGGCATGCCCAAGCGGAAAGCGCTAGTCTTGGTGGAGGAGGTGGCGCAAAAACTCGGCATAGCTTCCCTGCTCCATCGCATGCCCCATGAAGTCAGCGGAGGCGAAAGGCAGAGGGCCGCGCTGGCCAGGGCCTTGTTGCGCCGACCCAAGCTTTTCCTTTTCGACGAGCCGCTATCGAGCCTGGACGCCGCCTTACGCGGGCAATTACGGGTGGAGATAGCCAAATTGCACCGGGAATTATCCGCCACCATGATATTCGTCACCCATGACCAGAGCGAGGCGCTCACCTTGGGCGACCGCGTGGCTGTGATTCACCAAGGGCTATTGCAGCAAGTCGCCGCCCCAGACGATTTATACGCCTACCCCGCCAACCGCTTCGTGGCTTCCTTTATCGGCAATCCCGGCATGTCTTTTCTGGAAGGCGAGGTCGACAAGAGGGTCGATGCCCAAGGCGTGAAGCGGTTTTTTCACCATCCCGATCTGACCGGGCCCTTGGAATTGCCGCCAGAAGCCTGGGGAGAACTGGCGGAGCGGGATGCGGAAGCGCGCGTCCGGGTAGTCGTCGGCATCCGGCCCGAGGATATCCGCGCCGCCATTGGCGGACAGGCGGCGGAAACCCCTGGCCTCGTAGGGCGTATTACCTTGGTCGAAAGATCGGGCGGCTGGAATTTGCTGTATATGCAAGGCGAAAGGAATTCATGGGTCGCCAAGGTCGAAAGCGCCGCCGGGCTGGGATTGGAAGACCTCTGCACGGTTTTTCCGCAATGGCAAAAGCTGCGGCTTTTCCACGCCGAAACCGGTATGGCCCTTTCCCGGCCGCAGGCGAAAATCAAAGCCTGAAATCAAAAGAGCCCCTCGCTTCACCCGCCATTTCCTTCATGCTTCGCCCAGGGATCGCATAGCCCGGCGCACGCTCAAAACCAAGAGGGTAATGCCCATGGCCAGGCCCGCTACGGATACCGCCAAATTCACGGGTTCACGGGCCAGAGCCGCCACGCTTCCCGGCGTCGCGAGATCGGAAAGCAAGGACCCCGCCAAGGCGCCGGTGATCTGATAGGGAGCGAGACCCAGGAGATTTCCCAGCATGAAGTCTTGGAAGGAATACCCCAAGGCGCCGAAGGCATAATTGGAAATCTTGATGGGAAAGCCCGGCAGCAAACGGGTAGCCGAAATGAATTTCCAGCCCTGGGTTTCCAGGCCCTGATTCAGCCGCCGGAGTTTGGGATACCGCGCCATCCACAAGCCGGCCTTGCCGGCCAGCGCCAGACGACCGAAAAGGAAGGCTACGAGGCAACCGACTTCCATTCCGGTAAGGCTATAGAGCGGCCCCAGCCACGGGCCGAATACGAAACCCGATACCGCCGCAATCATGGGAATGGGCACAATCAGAATCACCGCCGCCGCCACTATCAGCATCCAATAGACGGGGGCCCAAGGCCCCAACCCATTCAGCCAAGCGGTGAGGTCTCCCAGCCCGAAGCCGCTGGCCTTGAGTTTGAAAAAAAGAAAGGCGGCTCCCACCACTATCGCCGTGGCCGCCATCCACTTCACCAGAGGTTTCCGATTCGCTCGCAACCACCTCATGGTGCCTGCCTGCATCTGTCCGAAACCAGTACGCATCCTGCGGATCGTTTTAGCATCCCTACTAAGATGATCAAAGCCACGGGCGCCAGCAAGCCCGAAGTGATCCAGGAGGGGGGGCTGTTTTACGGGGGTCTTTTCCCGCGGGCTAGCTGTGTCGCCTATCCTGGAGTTTTCTTAGGGGGAAATGACCGTTAGGCTCGCCGTCTGCGCATCCCCGATCGGGAGCAAGCTAAAGGTTCCCGCATTTCGGCGGACTTTCTGGAAATTCCGACTGAAATCCACCATTAGCTGATATTTTAAAGCCTAAACCGGGGTTTCCGTGAGGAGGATGCATGTCATCCAGTCATCAACGTTTGTGGCTTGCCGCCTTCATCGGCATTTGCTTTTTAGCCTGTACCGAGGATTCGCTGGTTGATAATCCGGACAACGCCCAAGGCTCCCAGGATAGCGTTGCTTTCGAATTCCGTTTTTATCCCCAATTCGGCGACAAACCGATGAAATTAGGTGAAAAATTCGTAAATGCCGCGGGAGACACGACTTGGTTAACCTTGGCGCAATTCTATGCCTCTGAATTCTGTTTCGTGGATACCCTGGGGATTTCACATGCCTCGCCTGGATTGGATTTAGTCGATTTCTCCAATAGCGAAAGCGAAAATCGCGGCTATTACGCCATCCACACCCAGGCCGTTCCCGGCGTTTACAGCGGCATCAAGTTCACCGTAGGCATTCCTTATGGGCTTAACCACATGGATGCCGCCGAACAGGCCTTTCCCCTCGGACCCAATTCGGAGATGTTCTGGAGCTGGAATTCCGGGTATATCTTCAATCGCGTCGAAGGTAAGGCGGATTCGTCCGGCAAACCGGTGAGTTTCTTTTATCATATCGGCGGCGATAACCGGAAACAAACCGTTTCGCTTTATACCCTCCCCGATCCGATGATGACCGCTATGGGCATGCCCCCCAGGACGAGCAAGATGGAGGTCAAGGCGGACGGCAGCGGGGTTTTCTCCCTGACGGTGGACTACTCCTCCATTTTCTCAACCGGCTTGGACGGATCGGGGCCTTTGAACGCGGTGAGCGACACCCTGGAAAGAACCGCGCATGGCGGTCCATTGGCGGATCGCATTTTCTTGAACATGCAGGCGATGTTCAAAAAGAAGGGATGACCCCCGGATTGTCGGCGGCCCAAAGGATGGCGGAACCACGATGATACCCCTTAAGCTGGCCGCGGTGAGCGCTGGTTTAGCCCTCGGCTTAGGGCTCATGGCCTGCAACTCCGGTTCCGGTACCGGCACTGAAACCGGTCCACCCGACAGTGAACTCCTTCCGAAAGAACCCGAAGGCTTTCCAAAGATTCCCTACCCGCCGGGAAACCCTCTCACCTCGGCCAAGATCGAATTGGGGCGTCGCTTGTTTTACGACCCCCGATTGAGCCGGAACGGAACGATTTCATGCGGGAGCTGCCATAAGCAGGAGCATGCTTTCACCGATGCCGGAAAATCCTTCAGCCTGGGCATTGATCGCCAATCGACCCTAAGGAATTCGCCCTCGATCGCGAATAGCGCCTACAATACTTTTTTCATGGCGGAGGGTGGCGTCCCCACCTTGGAATTGCAAGCCATAGCGCCCATCATCAACCCGCTTGAAATGGATATGAATACCGATTCCATTATCGGCCGTATCGATGGCGTCGGTCTCTACCGGGAATTATTCCGCCAGGCGTGGGGAGACGACAGCATCACCTTCGCCCGGGTGACCAAAGCCATAGCCTCTTTCGAAAGGACTTTGGTCAGCGGCGCATCGCCCTATGATCGCTGGCTCAATGGCGACGCGCGGGCTCTCTCGGAAAGCGCCACGCGCGGGGTCAATTTATTCTTCGGAGAAAAAGGGGATTGCTTTCATTGCCATGGCGGCTTCAACTTCACCGATCAATCCTTTCATAATACCGGCCTGGATTCGGTAACCACCGATCCCGGCCGCATCGCCGTAACCGATAGGCCGCTCGATGACGGAAAATTCAAAACGCCGTCCCTGCGGAATATCGCCTTGACCGCCCCTTATATGCATGACGGGCGCTTTTCCACTTTAAGGGAAACCCTGGAGCATTACAACTCCGGGGGCAAAAATCATCCGAATCAAGATCCCCTGGTCAGGCCAATGGGATTAAGCGAAGGGGATATCGCGGATTTGATCGCTTTTCTGGAAGCCCTCACGGACACGGCCTTCACGACCAATCCGGATTTCGGCAATCCCTGGCTGCCATGAGGAGAAAACGAAAAGCGCGACATGGCGGGGTAGCAAAGTACCTGACGCGAAACCGCCATTCAGAGCCTAGATTAGGCCTCAAATCAAGCTTTATCGCTTTCCTGGGGGGGAATATGGTGTTATGGGGTTTTCACTTATTTGGGTCAAAAAAGAGGTTCGGGCAAATGCTGCTTTCGGCTGGGATTTGCGCATGCACCGCCTCAACCCTATGCGCCCAGACCGGCAAGGACAGCGACAAAATGCTCGACAAGACCTTCCAGTCTTCGGCGGGCGCCTTGAAATACCTGCTTTTCGTTCCCAAGAATTATGACGAGACCAAAAAGTATCCCTTGGTCGTCGCTTTGCACGGGGCAGGCAGCACCTATATCACCTCGACTGATAATTTTGAAATGGCCCATCCCTGGATAGAGGACAGCATCCAGGCCCGCGTGCCGCATTTTATCATGGTGCCCGAACCCATCACCGGAACCTGGGGGCCTATTGGCCAAAGCCCATCCAATGGAGTGATGAATTCCTCTTCCAAGGCCGTTATCGAAGGCGTGGAGGATTTGAAAAAGCAGTATTCGCTCGATACCAATCGCTTCATCCTCACCGGTTTTTCCCTGGGAGGATCCGGCACCTACCACATCATCGAATTAACTCCGAATTATTGGGCCGCAGCCGTCCCCGCTTCCGCCGGAGGGGATAGCGGCCAAACCGAAAAGCTGGCTAAAACCCCTATTTGGCACCACCAGGGCTCAACCGACGGAACGGCCGGCCAACGCATGGCGAAAGGTTTGGAAAACCATAATCACAAGGTCGTGCGTATCGTCGTCGATTTCAATATCAACACGCCCGCGGGTTGGCGCACCGCGATGCAAGGCGCCACCGACCCGACCACCGTCGCCTACAAAAATATCAGGGCTCCCCTCACGGTTGACTCGTTACGCCGTGCCATCAATGGCGGAGCGGATTTTCTCTATACCGAATTGACCGGCGGCAATCACGAGGCCGGCTGGATGGGCGCGGCCCATAATCCTCTGGTCGCGGCCTGGGCCTTCTCCAAGGTCAAAGGCGGTGCGCCGCCGGTATCCCTGGCTCCAAAGGCCGGTAAAACCGTGGCTCGACGGAATGGAAGCGTTCTGTCTATCGGGGTCCTAACCCGTTGGACGGATCAGGGGGCCATGGGCTTTTACGATATCCAGGGGCGCAACTTGCGGATATTCCGTGAAAGACATGCGCTCACAAGGCTAAACCCCTAAAGCCGGGGATAGGCCTAAGGCTTCTCAAATGACCAGGAAGGGGCGGAAAGAAAAGGGCTTGGTGGAGCCAAGCGGAGTCGAACCGCTGGCCTATTCATTGCGAACGAATCGCTCTACCAACTGAGCTATGGCCCCACCGAACCCTGTAAAAAGGGGGTCGGGTAAGTTTAATAGGATAAGGTGCCGGTGTCCAGACCTATGACCTGCCCTTATTTCCTTAGGGACGACCGGTAAGCCAAGCTATATTTCGCAGAAACCAGGGGAGACGCGAGGCATGTGGATTGCCGGTGCGTCTGAGAGTCCCAGCCTTTTGGGAAAACCCTTGCACCTGATCCGGGTCATGCCGGCGTAGGGAGGTTAGGCAGATATGCGCTTAGCCCCCGAAAAACTGACTGAGGGGATAAGATGATACGCTCCGCCCAAAATCGCCTGCCCACCGACGGCGTGATTACCCGCGAACCTTTTCCGGCTTCCAAAAAGATTTATCGCCAGGGCCGGATCCATCCCCAGCTTCGGGTCGCCATGCGGGAAATATCCCTTTCCTCCACCAAGTCCCACGGGGAAAAAGGCCCGGGAAAGGTCAACCAGCCCGTCGTCGTGTACGATACTTCGGGACCCTTCACCGATCCCGAGATCGAAATCGATGTCCGCCAAGGATTGCCGCGCCTACGCGACAGCTGGATACGCGATCGGGGAGACGTCGAGGAATTGCCCGGCTTGACCTCGGCCTATGGCCGTGAGCGCCTGAAATCGGAAGAGGTCGCCGAAATCCGCTTTCCGAATACGCGGGCTCCTTTGCGCGCCAAAGGCCAAGCCGCGGTAACCCAGCTCGAGTATGCCCGCCGGGGAATCATCACGCCCGAAATGGAGTATATCGCCATTCGCGAAAACCTCAAAGCCGAGGCTCTCGACCCTTCGCTTCTGAAGCAGCATCGCGGCATGCCCTTTACCGCCAAAATCCCGGGGGAAATCACTCCTGAATTCGTAAGGCAAGAGGTGGCCCTGGGCCGCGCCATCATCCCGGCCAATATCAACCATCCCGAATTGGAGCCCATGATTATCGGGCGTAATTTCCTGGTCAAGATCAATGCCAATATCGGCAATAGCGCCTTGGCTTCGAGCATCGAAGAAGAGGTCGAGAAAATGGTATGGTCGACGCGCTGGGGCGCCGATACCGTCATGGACCTCAGCACGGGCCGGAACATCCACGAAACCCGCGAATGGATTTTGCGCAATAGCCCGGTGCCCATCGGCACGGTGCCGATTTACCAGGCCTTGGAAAAGGTCAATGGCAAGGCCGAGGACTTGACCTGGGAAATGTTCCGTGACACCTTGATCGAGCAGGCCGAGCAGGGCGTCGATTATTTCACCATCCATGCAGGGGTCTTGCTGCGCTATATCCCCATGACGGCCAAACGCATGACGGGCATCGTGTCGCGCGGCGGGTCCATCATGGCCAAGTGGTGCCTGGCCCATCACCAGGAGAATTTCCTATACACCCACTGGGCCGACATTTGCGACATCATGCGCGCGTATGACGTCAGCTTCTCCATCGGCGATGGCTTGCGGCCGGGATCGATTTACGACGCCAATGACGAAGCCCAATTCGCGGAACTCAAGACCCAGGGCGAACTGGTCAAAATCGCCTGGGAGCGCGGCGTGCAAACCATGTGCGAGGGTCCCGGCCATGTCCCCATGCACATGATCGAAGAGAATATGGAGAAGCAGCTGGAATGGTGCCATGAGGCGCCCTTCTATACCCTCGGGCCATTGACCACCGACATCGCGCCGGGTTACGATCACATCACCAGCGGCATCGGCGCCGCCATGATAGGCTGGTATGGCTGCGCCATGCTTTGCTATGTCACTCCGAAAGAGCACCTGGGATTGCCCGATCGCGACGACGTGAAGGTCGGGGTGGTCACTTACAAACTGGCGGCGCATGCCGCCGATTTGGCCAAGGGCCATCCGGCAGCCCAATACCGCGATAACGCTTTATCGCGGGCGCGCTTCGAATTCCGCTGGCAGGATCAATTCAATCTCAGCCTCGATCCCGACACGGCCAAGAATTTTCACGACGCCACCCTGCCCGCCGAAGGCGCCAAGCTCGCCCATTTCTGCTCCATGTGCGGGCCGCATTTCTGCTCCATGAAAATCACCGAAGACGTGCGCGCCTATGCCGCCAAGGAAGGCCTGGAAGCCGAAGACGCCTTGCGCGCGGGGATGGAGGAGAAATCCAAGGAATTCGTCGAGACGGGCTCGGAGGTTTATCGCCCGGACCCCGGCTAGGCCATTTCTTCCAGGGTATAGAGGGTCAGGCGCGCTCGTTTATGGGCGAAAAAACCCCCGCCCAAGGGAATGAAGCGGGAGGATAATTTCTGGCGATACCAGGCCGTCGGACGCAGGTGAACCGCTCCGTCGGTCTTTTTCCTGTCCACCCGGAAGCGCCAATCCTCCAAGGTCAAGACTTCGAAATAGAGCAGGCCATGGGTCAGCCTTCCCAGGTTGGCCATGGCCTTGGTAGCCGCCTTATCGTCGAGGTATTGCAGCACGCTTTGGCAAACCGCCAGGTCGTAGCTTTTGTCGCTGCGGTATTCCGCCGCCGAGGAATGGATCCACCCGTAGCGGCGACAGAGGTATTCGCTCCACTCGACGCCGTCGTAACGCAAACGTTTCACGCGCGCCTCGAGGGCTTTTCGCCAATGCCCCAACCCGCAACCCAAATCGACTACCCGCCGGATGGTCAGACCGTGACGCCCGGCGAAAGCCAGCGCCAAGGCCGCTGATTTATCGGCTTCCTCCGCGCCGGCTACCCGGGTAACGGGGTCCCGGTAGTAACGCCGGTAATACGCCTGATTGAATTCGGTCATGGAATCCACCTCGGGCCGCGATAAAGCCCCGTAAAAAAGCCCCGCCACCTGGCGGTGACGGGGCGGAATCATGAAGTGGCCGGGAGATTACTTGGCGAGAGCCGAAATTTTCCGGACGGCTTCGCGGTAGCGGCCGAGATAAGCTTCGGCGACCTTGACCACATTCTCGGCGGTATAGCCGAACTTTTCGTCCAGCACCTTGAATGGGGCCGACGCGCCGAACCGGGACATCCCATAGACTTCCCCGAGGGGGCCGACGAGATTGCGCAAGGTCGAAGGTTCGCCTGCGGTCCAGCCGAGACAAGGTATGCCGAAGGGCACCACGCTTTCGCGGTATTCCGGGCTTTGGTCCCGGAACAAGCCTTCCGACGGGGCCGAGACGATGCGGACCTTCAAACCTTTGGCTTTCAGCTTTTCCCCGCCATCGACCAGCAAGGAAGCTTCGGAACCGTTGGCGAGCAGGATGATATCCGGACGGCCTTCGCAATCCGCCAGCACATAAGCACCTTTGGGCATATTGGCGGCGGCATCGGCATAACGCGTGCCGCCGGCGCGGGCGGGCAAGTCGTTCACGGGTTGCCGGGTCAAAACCAGGGCCGCCGGCCCATGGGACTCCAAGGCGAGTTTCCAGGCCACCGTGGTCTCAGCGCCGTCGCCGGGCCGCAAGGCCAGGAAGGATCGATGGCCCTCGAGATTGTTCAAACGTTCCAACAGGCGTAGCTGCGCCTCTTGTTCGATCGGCTCGTGGGTGGGTCCATCTTCGCCGACACGGAAAGCGTCATGCGTCCAGATGAAAATCGCATGGGCGCTTTGTAGGGCGGCCAAACGCAAAGCGGGCTTTTGGAAATCGCTGAACACGAAGAAAGTGCCGCCGGCGGGGATGACGCCGCCGTGCAAGGCCATGCCGTTCATGAGGCCGGCCATGGTCAATTCGGCCACGCCCGCTTGCAGGAAACGTCCCGAAAAATCTCCCTTGCGGAAGATCGTGGTCTGCTTCAGATAACCTTCGGTATAATCCGAATCGGCCAAGTCGGCCGACATGACGATGAGGTTTTCCACCTTGCCCGCAAGCCAATGCAGAACCTGCTTGCTGGCCGTGCGCGTGGCGTCGTTGGGCTTTTGTTCGATGGCGCTCCAGTCGAGCTTGGGAAGTTCGCCTTTGAGCCACATCGCGAGTTTTTGCCCCAACTCGGGATTGGCCGCGGCCCAGGCCGCTTCCTGCTTTTTGGCAGCGGCGACCTTGGCCTTTTTCTCCTCGAGGATTTTGGCCATGGCCGACTGCACATCGCCGTAAATCTGAAAAGGTTTGGCCGCATCGCCGCCCAGGACCTCAACGGTCTTCTCGTAACTGGCGCTGGTTTTGGAAATAGGCTTGCCATGCAGATCCGGAACGCCTTCGTAGCTCGATCCGTCGGCCTTGACAACGCCCTTGCCCATGATGGTTTTGCCGATGATGAGGGTGGGCTTATCCTTCTCCGCCCAAGCGCGCAGAAGCGCGCCGCGCATTTGATCGAAATCATGGCCATCGACCGTTTCCACCAACCAGCCCCAAGCCTCGTATTTCTTGGCCGTGTCTTCGGACATGGCGTCTTTCACCATGTGGGAAAGTTGAACGTCGTTCGAGTCGTAAAACATGATGAAATTGCTGAGGCCCAAATGGCCCACGATACGGCCAACGCCCTGGGACACTTCCTCCTCGATACCGCCGTCGCTGATATAGGCCACGGTCTTATGCGCCGACCATTCGCCGAAACGCGCCGCCAAAAAGCGTTCCGCGATGGCGGCGCCGGCTCCCATTACATGACCTTGGCCTAATGGACCCGAGGTGTTTTCGATCCCGCGCTTGACGTCGCGCTCGGGGTGTCCGGGGGTCGGACTATCCCATTGCCTGAAATCCGCCAATTCGTCCATGGTGAAATGCCCGGTAACCGCCAAGGTGGCATAAAGCATGGCGGATAGGTGTCCGGCGTCCAGGAAAAAACGATCGCGGTGAGACCACCCCATATCGCTGGGGTCGTAGTTCAAAAATTCGGTATAAAGCAAGGCCATGAAGTCCGCGCCGCCCATGGGGCCGCCGGGATGGCCCGATTTGGCCTTCTCCGGCATCGAGGCGGCTAGCACGCGGATATTGTCGGCAATCCGTTTGAGAATCGCATTGTCCAAAGGGGAATCTCCTGGTTGATATTGAGTCTTGCGAATTTACTTACCCGAAGGCCAGGGTCCCAATTTGGGACTGGGAAATCCCCAAGGCATTGCGTTTTAAAGCGAATGGTCTTTCCCTCTGCCTTCGGCCCTGCACCGGAGTCCCATTCGTTAGCGAGGAGCCGCCCAAATTAAGGGATTTCGGGCTCTATGCCGCAAATCCATGAGAATTCTTTTTTCCATATTCGCATTGGTGCGTTATTTGCGCACCTTTCTAGCATGGCCGCATTATCCACTTCCCCCTCGATACGCGGGTTGGGGGCGCGTCTTCCCGGACGGCAATCCTTAGAAGGCATGACGGCCATCCATTTGCCGCCCGAGCGCATTGTTCCGGATCCCCTGCTGGCTCGTTTCCCCTGGGGCCGCCCGCCCGGACCGCGGTTGAATTGGCGGGAAATCCCGCGCAAAAACCGTCGCCATCTGACTTCCACCTACCGAGGATAATTTGGCCAAGAAAAAAACGGGTTTCCAATTCGGATACCTTATACTGTCGATCCTCGGCGTCTTACTTCTGCATGAAATGCTGGTCTCGGCCAAATCGGTCGCGACCATACCCTATAGCCAGTACAAGCAAATGGTGGATTCTGGCAAGGTGGAAGAAGCCAGGGTGGGACAAAGCAGCATTCGCGGCACCCTGAAAGCTCCATTGCCCGGTGGGCAAAAGGAATTCGTCACCTCCCGCGTCGATGAGGAGGCGGCTGAAATCCTGGAAAAGAACGGCGTGAAATTCACTCGTCTGCCGGAAAACCATTTCTTACAGGAAATGTTGGCGTGGATTTTACCCACCCTGCTTTTCCTGGGCATCGGATTCTTTTTATTGCGCCGCATGCAAGGTGGCGGCGCCGGGGGTGGGTTCCTCACGGTCGGCAAAAGCAAGGCCCGCATTTACGCCGAGACCGCCATCCCCATCCGTTTCAGCGATGTGGCCGGCGTGGATGAGGCCAAGGATGAGTTGAAAGAAATCGTCGATTACCTGAAAAACCCGGCGAGCTATGGGCGGCTCGGTGGCCGCATGCCCAAGGGCGTATTGCTGGTAGGCCCTCCGGGGACGGGCAAAACCTTGCTGGCCAAGGCCGTGGCCGGCGAAGCCAGCGTTCCCTTTTTCTCCATATCCGGTTCGGAATTCGTGGAAATGTTCGTCGGGGTGGGAGCCGCGAGGGTGCGCGACCTATTCCAGCAAGCCCGGCAAAAGGCGCCTTGCATCGTCTTCATCGACGAATTGGATGCCTTGGGGCGGGCCCGGTCTTCCATGGGCGGCATGACGGGCGGCAATGACGAAAAGGAACAAACCTTGAATCAATTGCTGGTGGAATTGGACGGCTTTGAATCCGGGACGGGACTGGTGCTTTTAGGCGCGACGAACCGGCCGGAAATTCTCGATCCCGCCCTTTTGCGGGCGGGCCGTTTCGATCGCCAGGTTTTGGTGGACCGGCCCGATAAGAGCGGACGGGTAGCCATTCTAGCCGTGCATTCCAAAAAAATCGTCATCGACCCTTCGGTAGACTTCCTCGACGTCGCCTCGCTGACTTCCGGGTTTACGGGCGCCGATTTGGCCAACCTCGTCAACGAGGCCGCCCTGGCCGCCACGCGTCGCAATGGCAAGGCCGTGGAAACCCAGGACTTCAATATGGCCATTGAACGCATCGTCGCCGGCTTGGAGAAAAAGAGCCGGGTATTGACAGCCAAGGAAAAAGAAATCGTCGCCTTCCATGAAATGGGACATGCCCTCGTCGGCGCCTCTTTACCCGGTTCCGGCATTATCCACAAGGTCAGCATCATTCCCCACGGCATAGGCGCGCTGGGATATACCATTCAGCGGCCCACCGAAGATCGTTTCCTGATGACCAAGGACGAACTGAGCAACCGCTTATGCGTTTTGCTCGGCGGACGCGTGGCGGAATACCTGCAATTCAATCACCTGAGCACGGGAGCGGCCGACGATCTTTCCCGCGCCACCGATATCGCGCGCGGCATGGCCACCCGTTACGGTATGGTGCCGGCTTTAGGCCATGCCGCATATGAAAAAGAGCCGGGAGGCCACCTGGGACAAATGGGCATGCACCCGAGGGACTATAGCGACCAGACCGCCGCCGCCATCGACGCGGCGGTGAAGGACATTCTTGAGCATGCCTTCAGGCGCACCGAATCCATTCTTGCCGCCAACCGCGATTTGCTGGAAGAGGGCGCCCGCAGCCTATTGACCAAGGAAACCCTGGTCGAAGAGGATTTGCAGGCGCTGATGCGCCGGCTTTTACCCCCTGCCGACCGGGAATTGGTGCAAGTCGGGGCTTAAGGGTTAAGCGCGGCGTTTTTCTCCCCTTCGCTGAGACGCGAACTCAAACCGCCCGGTTGAAGCCCAAGGGGATCGAGACGGACGAAGGCGAATCCCAGGCGGGACAAATGGGATTCCAATCCCGGCCAAACGCCGTTGGTTTCCAAATCCCCCCACTCTTCACGGGCGATTTCCACCCGGGCCCCGCCGCTTTCGGCGCGAACCCGATAGGCGCGAAAACCCAAGGCGGCCAAATGATCCTCGGCCTTTTCGATGCGCTGGAGTAGGTCGACCGAAACCGGGATTCCATGAGGGATGCGACTGCTTAAACAGGGCATGGCCGGTTTGTCCCAAACGGGCAAATTCCAGCCCTTGGCCAAACGCCGCACCATGGCTTTATCCAAGCCCGCTTCGGCCAGAGGCGCATGAATGCCGCCCAGCTTGGCCGCACGCTGCCCCGGGCGGAAGTCGAGCCCATCGTCGGCATTCAGGCCATACGCTCCCGCCTCGAATCCATGGCGTTTTCGTGCCGCGAGAATATGGGAGACCATGTCCGATTTGCAATGGAAGCAACGATCGGCCCGGTTCTTCAGGTAGTTTTCATTTTCCATTTCCCGACCGGCGACGACTTCCAAAGCAAAATCGAAATGTCGCGCCAAGGCGATAGCCGCTGATTTCTCCCGTCGCGCCAGGCTGGGGGAATCGACGAGCAAGGCGATGGTTTTTTCCCGACCGAGCCACCGGCGGGCGGCATAAGCCAGCACCGACGAATCCACCCCGCCGGAATACCCCACCACCACGGAATTCAGACCTTCCAGCTTCGCCCTGAAGTCGGCCAAGCATTCGTTTTCCCCGGAGGAGAAGGCTTCGGATGACGGCCAATCGAGCCGGTCCGGCAAGCTTATCGTATCAAGGGCCTGTTGTTCGGGCATGGAGAGGAATATAATTGGGAGGTCGAAAGCTTCTTGATGGAACCCAGTCTGAAATTACAGCTTTTTTTCGCCTCGGTATGGGTATTGACCATGCTTGGGCTTTATATGATTCTCGTGCGGACCCTGGCCAATCTCGAATATGCCATGAACAGAATGGAAGAAATCATCCAACGGGAAATCCAAATCCGCCGCCGCTTCATGCAGAAACAAAATGAACTCTCGCTCAAAGCCCAGGAGGGTGAAAAAGGCGCGAAGAATGAGTTGCTGTTGAACATTCCCTTTCTGGAGCGGTTGAAAAAAGGCGATCCCAATGCCGGATAATCCCGGATCCCCATCGGAAGCGCCGGGGCGGCTTTTCGTTTTTTCCGCCGCCTCTGGCGCGGGAAAAAGCTCGCTGAAGGATAAGCTGATGCAATCCATACCGGGCTTGCGTTATTCGGTATCGGCGACGACGCGCAAACCCAGGCCCGGCGAAATAGAAGGCCAGCACTATTTCTTCAAAACCCCGGAAGAATTCCGCCGTATGCTCGACGCCGGCGAATTGGTCGAATGGATGGAGGTCCATGGCAATTGGTATGGAACTCCCAAAGCCGCGCTGGAGGCGTCCCTGGCGAAAGGCTATAGCCTAGTGCTCGATCTCGACGTCTATGGCAAGGTCAATTTCGACAAGGCCTATCCTGAAGCCATCGGCATTTTGATCCTGCCCCCTAATCTCGATGAATTGGAGAAGCGCTTGCTCGGACGGGGCCAGGATGACCTGGAGACCATCAAATTACGGGTCCGCAACGCGGTCAATGAAATGGACTTCGCCCGGGAGCACGGTAAATACCAGTATCAAATCATCAATGATGATTTTGAACAGGCCCTTGCGGAGTTGAAGTCGGTTTTCCGGAAGGAACTGAACCTTCCCCGCTGACCTCGGCCTTTAACCGGCCTGCCGCGCGCCAAGAGCGATAGACGGCCGCTATCATGCCGGCGCCTGACCCATCCCCGACTTTACCTGCTTTGCGTAGCGATAGGCAATGGCTTGTATCGCGTCTCTTCGGTGCGATGACGGCCAAGGGCATCGATTCCGATCCGTTTCGACCCGACCCTTTCCTTAGGCCCCCACCGATGGGCGCCGCTTGCGATGGCCGCGGCTTCGGATACCATCAAGGTGTCGATCACTTGGGGGGCGGGCAGGCCTATCGGGCAAGGCGCATCGGAATAGGTACAGCCAGGGATAATGGACAGCAGCACGGGATAACGCCCGGTCGGCAGGCCGGTCATGGCGAATGTTGGACCTCCCGGGCGGATATCGGCGGTGCAGACATCGGCGCCTGAACTGTCGATAGTGAATTGCACCCAAATGCTGTCGCCTAAGATCTTGGCTTGGGCGTGATTGAAGTTGAAGACGCAAGGATGATAGGCATAACTCAGGACGCTCAATTGAAAAGCCGCCTGGGGGCGCACTTGATCCGGCTGGATGAACCAAGCTTTTGGCATAGCCGTCCCGGTCACCCATAGGGACTCGGCCGCCAGACTAGGTTTAGGCAAGGCGATTTTGCAAACCGCTTCGCTCGGCGAGGTCGGCAACGCGCATTCGGGAACGATGGAAACGTATACCGCATAATTTCCCTCCGGGAGGGGCGGAACCGATACTGTCGGCCCCCAAGGCGATAGGCGGGTCAGGCATAACCTTTCGGGATGCGCCGTCACCGCGGCCAGAATCGAAACCGAATGCGCGGCCGAGTCGACGCTGAGCGAAGTCCGCGCGAACTCGAAACCGCAATTGTCGTAAGCGGCGTTCACCACCTGCAAATCGAAATCCCGGTTCGGCGCCGCCATGACCGGCTTCAAATGCCAAGCCGAATCCTGAGCCGTATCGACCGCTTGCAGAATGCCGAGGGTCACCGGTGAAATCGCGACATCGCAGACTGGCCCCGAAGTGGCAAAAGCGCAGGCTGGCCCCGACATCACCTTCACGGTATAGTCGCCCGCTTTCAGGGCAGGTAACGCGTAAGTGACGCGGGGAGGGGCCATGTCGACCAACTGACAGTTCAATGGAGCTTCGCGGGTAGAAGTGGAAAGCGCCAAAGTGATCTGGCTATCCCCCACTTCGACGCCCTGGGCTTCATACAGAAAATTGCAATCAACGTATGGCGGGGTCAGAATCATTTCAAAAGCGCGGGCCGCAGCCGTCCGCTGCGGCGTATAGCCATAAACGGGATCGCTGGCTGATAGCGCCACATCGTAGTGTGAAATTATGGATATCATCACCCAGGCAAGGGTAGCAGGCCTCTTAATTTTTTGCATAAAAATCCTTTATGACCATAAATCATTTTATACTTCACTCTAATTGTAGTGTATTTATCGTATTTAACCTAGAGTTTTTTACGGATTTTTGCGTCCTCGATAACCTAAAACGGGCCTCCGAGCTAATTTGTCCTCCCTGGCGGGGATATCGCGCTTAAAGGTGGGAGATCGTTTGATTCAGGTAAGGCAGGTATTCCGCCTAGGGCAAGTTCTTTTCCTGGCGATGGGAATGGCCTGGGCGGGGACCAGGGGTATTTTTTATTCCGACCAGGATTCGCGGCTGGAATTGTTTCCCAAGGGCACGCGATTCATCGTGGACACCCTTGAAATGGATTCCACCGCCGCGGAAACGGCCGGCACCATGCTCAAGCATCCCGTCCGCGAAAAGGAAGTGCTCTTTGAACGCATTCTGGCGGAGGACGTCACTTTGGGGTATATCTATCGCGCCCATGAGCGCGGCAAGGTGGAATTGATGGACTTCGCCGTGGCCCTGGATACCTTGGGCACGGTGCAAAGGGTATTGCTCACGGTTTACCGGGAAAACATCGGCGGCGAGGTCGGCAGCAAACGGTTCATGATCCAGTTCAAGGGCAAAACCGCCGCAAGCGCCTTGGAGTTGCACCGGGATGTCGACGGTATTTCCGGGGCCACCCTGTCCTCCCGGGCCATTACCCTGGGAGTGCGCAAGGCCGTCTGCTTCTGGAAATTGAAATATGCCAAGACCTGACCTGCGCGCCTTGCCCCCCGTCTTTCGGGCGCTGGCGGTAGGGTTCCTGATCAGCTTGGGCTTAGCTTATGCGATAGCCTTGCTCTTCGTATTCGTGGAAACCGACATGACATCCAAGGGTATCACCTCGCAATACCGGGGGGGAGCCGGCGATGGCATAGGGGAAGACGTCTCGGTTTTTTCCGCCGAAGGCGAGGAAAATCCTCCGCGCCTCCGGGAGGAGTGGGCGTCCCGCAACCAAGGCCTGAAATTCCCCAAGCCTTTGAAGGAGATGATACTCACCACCCACCTGCACATGCTTTCCATCAGCACCATCTTGTTGCTGGTGGGCGCGATATTCGCTTGCAGTTCTTTTCCGGAAAGAGGCAAAACCTGGATCATCGCCGCGGGTTTCCTGGGCTTGGTCCTGGATTTCTCATGCATGTGGGGAGTGCGCTATATCGGCCACGGTTTTTCGCTTGGCGTTTTCTTTTTCGGATCGATCCAATCCCTGTCCCTGGCTTTGCAAATGCTGGTCGCCTTGGTTGATTTGCTGCGCCCGGGAATAGGGACCCGACTGGGGAACCCTTAGCGCTCCACCCCGTCGGCGACCGAACTATTGGCTGGGCGGCAAGGCCAGCGCCACGGTAAGGTTTGCCGATGCGGAAGAGCCGGTCCCCCCCTGGATGGATTCGATTTTGAGCCAGGATAGGTTGCCGTCGGTCGTCTTCACCAGGAAGCTTTGCCCAGCCGCCACCGCCAGGGAATTCACCTTGGACCCGGCCTCGAAGCTTTTGCGCGCGGCTTCGGGCGTCGCGGGTTTGGAACTCACCTTGACGAATTTCGTGTCCGCTAATTTGCCGGCGTCGAAGCCATCGGCATAGGAAAGATCCGACGCCTGTTTGCCGGCCACCGCGCTCATGAGCTTGGTGGAGCCCCCACTATAGACGAAAAGCAAATCGATCAGGGGCTGCTTGGTGGATGCCTCGCCGCTGAACATGGCCTTTTGCGTGTCGAGATCAAGGGCGGTCCCGTAGGTGGAATTGGTTTGGGCGCCGACCGTGATGGCTTTTTCCGGTTTCCAGGTCGCATTGGGATCGGGCGCGAATACAACCGTGAAATGGTTGGAAACCGCGGTTTGAGTGGTGTCCGAGGCATTGGCGACCACTAGTTGATAAGAGCCGGTATCCTTCTCGGCCAGAGCCATGAAGGTCAGAACCGAATCTTTCCCGACGGCAACATCGTCCTTCATCCAACGGTAGACCAAGGAATCGGTGGAGGTAATCGACGGGATTATCGTCAGGGATTTGCCCGCCAGGACGGCCTGGGCCTTGATGGCCGCGATCACCGGCAGCATATGCCGGACCGTGACCACGAAGGTTTGGCTATCCCGTCCCGCGAGATTGTCCGCGATGAAAAGGTAGGCGCCGGAATCGGCGAAGGCCACCGCCCCCAGCTTTAACACGCTGTCCCGCCCGATGATTTGCCCGTTATGAACCCAGGCATAGACCGCGTCGGTCGTGAACTTGGCGGCCTCCCCGGTATCGGCTTCGCGATAAATCCCGGGATACTCTTCCCAGGCGGGTTCCAGGAGAATGCCGCTGCGCGCGCGCACGGTGAGCGCTATGGGGGCGTCGGTCAAGGCCGGGGCGGCCAGACGGAAGTCCCGCACCTGCGATTGGGTGCGGCCGCCGGCTACCGATAAACGGATCTGGTATACCAAGGCGTCGCCCTTGAAACCCTTTACGAGAAGGGTGAATGAATCTTCGAGATCCGCCGGGCAACGCATCTCCGCCGGAAAGGCCTCTCCGGTATGCCAGTTGCCTATCCATACCGTGTCCCCGCGAAGGCCATTGATTCCGAGGACGAGCAAGGAATCCATCCGATCGGTTTTCTCGGAGTTCTCGAAGCGCAGGTAGGTTCCGTCATCACCCTCGATTCCTTGGCAGCCACACAGGTAGAACGCCAAGCCCATCCAGCCGACCAGAACCATGCGGCCAAGCGTAACGCGGATCATAACGCCGCGTTCACCACGGTACGGTGGTTCTGAGCCGGCTCCGGCCATAGCAAGATCCATGCGCTAACGGCGGCGGCCACGGTGAGAACCGCGCCTCCGGCATAGATCCAAACCCGGTTCGGCCGCGTGCTGACGGCATCATGAACCCCATCCTCTTCCTTAACCTTCTCGAATAGCCGTTCGATGGCTTCGCTGGCATACATGGCGGCGAGATCCGCGTTCGGATCCAAAAGGATCAGGCGATGCATCCAGTATTTCCCGGCCTCCAGGGTCTTCGGATCAGCGGCGAGAACGACGCCGAGATGACGGGCGATGAAAATACTGTCCTCGCGCGAATGCTCGCGATTTTTTTTCTTGAACAGGCTTATGCCGGCGACCACTTTTTCGAATTCCCCATCCAGGTAAACCTCGTGCAGCTTTTCCTGATCTAGGCGCGGAACGGAGGCCTGAGCGGCCGCGCTCGACCCAATCGCCTCGGGCTCTTCCGCCCTGGCATGCTGCGTCAGGCCGGCAAGGAATGCGCCGAGAAGGAGATGACGGCCGAGAGAGAAGGGTAGGCGCATGGAAGGCACGGCACGGAGGGTGGTGTACCGGTTAGTTTGAAAGCAAGGATTCCCGGTTCAAATTTCACCCAGCGGGGATGAGCCCGGAAAGGCCAGTCCCGACGGGTTCATCGCCTTAAAATCATTTTTGCAGCCGGCTGCGCCGCGGACGGGTATTTTCCGGCACCCTGCGTCCCTGGGCATCGTATAACTTCTGGGCCCGAGCGGTGGAAAACTCGGCCTTAGATCTCTGCTTTAAACCCACGGTTGCGGGCGTTTTGCAAAGCGATGCGATATGCAGGTTCGCCTCGGGGGAATATTCCTGAAAATCCGGATCCAGGCAACCCTCCTTATACCATACCGTATAAAGCGAATCCCGCTTCATGAGCTTGATTTCCCATTTGCGAAACAGGAATTCAGAGCCTTCCAATTCCAGTTGCAATCGGCCCTTTTTAATCGGAACCCGGGCCCCATTCGCCCCCGCTCCCGTGGATTTGCTCCCGTGATTCACCTCCTGGCCATTCAGGATATTGCGGAATAAACTGTCCCCGAAAACCTCGACCTCCATGGTATTCCATCCATCCCTTTCCGGATCGGGTTGGTGGTTGCCATAGGCTGGTTGGCAACAGCCGCCCAATTGCGTAGCGATCCCGTCTTTATTGACGATTTGCGCACCGGATAGGATCCAATAGTCCCCGGCCCAGGGTTGATTGCAATCTCCGGCGGCGACCGAGCAAGGCTTATTGCCATTGGAATTCAAATGCACCCGCAATTGGCATTCGATGGCCTGCGGAAAGGGAGGAGGGCCGTCATTGGCATGGAAAAACATGCCTGAATTCCAAGGGTCTCCGGCCAGCCACCCGTCATTGGTGAATTCACCGGCCCGGTATTCGAGGCGGACGCGATAATAACCGAACTCGAGTTCGGTGGATAAAACCCCACCGGTACCCGCGTCCCGGTTGGCCCGTTTCTTGCCTGCGTAGAAATGGATCATGCCGTCATGCACGGTAACGATATTACCGGGATTCTGGCCCTTGGCGTTGCCCTCGATATAGGGGTAAAGCCCCGATAAATCCATGCCATTGAACAAAGGGACCCAACCCGAATCCCGATGGCTGGGAATATATTCCGCGCGGGCCTGGGTCATGCACCCAAGCGCCAGCAAACAAACGGTGGCGGCTGATTTCATCGCAACCAATATAGAAGCCCCCCTTCATTCGCGCTTTCTGAACTTGCCCGGCCATTCGCTTGCGATCGCGGCGGCCAAAAGCTTGTTTGTGCTTTCACATCTTCGCGGGGAACAAAAATGCTGAAAGTCGCAATCATCATGGGGAGCACCCGTCCCGAAAGGAATGGCGAAGCCGTCGCTCGCTGGGTCTTGGATCTGGCGGAAAAGCGCGGGGACGCCGCATTTGAACTCATTGATTTGAGGGATTTCAACCTTCCCCTCCTGGACGAACCCATCCCTCCGTCCATGGGCCGGTATAGCCAACCGCATACCCAGGCTTGGGCGGATAAAATCGACCCTTTCGACGCCTTCGTCTTCGTTACGCCGGAATACAATCACAGCACATCAGGCGCCTTGAAAAACGCGATCGACTTCCTTTCCGCCGAGTGGCACGATAAAGTAGCCGGCTTTGTCGGTTACGGTAGCGCGGGAGGTACGCGCGCGGTCGAGCATTTGCGGCTCATCATGGCCGAACTGCAAATCGCCACCGTCCGCGCCCAAGTGATGCTGTCGCTTTCGGATGATTTCGAAAACTTCTCCACGTTCAAGCCCCGGGCGCATCAAGCCAAGGCGGTGAAGACCATGATAGACCAGACCCTGGCCTGGGGCGGCGCCTTGCAAGGCCTGCGCGGGAAATAAAGGCGAAGGGTGGAACCTAAGGGTAAATCAGTCCTATCCCCAGATTGATCTGATTCATCTCGCCGCTGGGACCGTCCTGGAGAAAGTATTCCCTGGGATTCCGGCTGGTGAAACGGGTGAAGTCGGCTTTTAGCGCCAGGGACGGGATGGGAAACCAGGCTACCCCGCCGGTATAGGCCAGATAGGCCGTATGCGCCGAACTTCGGGCGTCGTTATCGATGTATTCCAGGCGGATGAATGGCACCGCGTCCTGAGAGCCGTTCCAAGGACAGGGAAAATGCCATGCCGCTTCCGCGCCTGCGCCCGCCATCGCCGGACCATCGGTTCCGCGCCGGTAGAAATATTCGCCGTCCAGGGCTCCATAACCCGCCTCCAGGCGGATTTCCAAGCTTTGGACGCGGATGCGCGCGTCGCACTCCGCCATAGCGACCCACATTTGCAAGGAATCGGCTCGCTTTTGATCGGCGCCGCCGCCGAAGAACGAAGCGCCGAAAGACATCCGCAAAGTAGGCATCCATTCGACCCGCGCAACGCCGGCGAGATCGCGGAAGGCCGCGAATTTGGCTTTTTGCTTCATTTGCCGGAGGTCGGGACGAAGGCGCAACCCACCTTCGGAAGTGTCGAAAGCGCTCATCCCGTTCACCACCGCGGCCCGCACCCGAACGCTGCCATCGGCCAGGGAAGCCCGCACGCCGGCGCCCACTTCCTGCCAGGAGGTCGGGATGAAGTCCCGATGGAATAACGGGCGCTCGACCGAATAAAAATGAGGCGGCTCATGGGTTTCATTGAGTCCGCCAAAAGGCATGAGCATGGTACCGCCGACCAGATAAACACCGTCGGCGATACGGCCCTGGACCTCGGCGAATTCCAATTCCGGATCCTGAAAGGCATGCTCGAAATCGAGTTCGAAGCTGAAAAGGATGTTTTCGGAGAGATCCGATTCCAGCCCGAGCACGGTACGGTGAGGATCCAAGGTGCTTTCCCCATCGAGGATCATATTGGCATGGGTTTCGTGGTAACCGTGGAGGTGGATGGTCGAAGCTTCCTCCGCCGCAAGGGGAGTTAAATAGCATAGGGCGGCGGCGAAAGATACCGACACCGTCGCTTGGGATGGGGACCATGGGCGGCCGATTCGTGGCGATGACGGAAGTCGAGTGGGCATGGCGTCAATATTCCTTTATCCAGCCGGGCGAGGCTTTCCCGATCAAGTTGGCGGAAGGATCCAACAGGGCGCGGCTGGGCCTTCCATTCAGCGTCACGCGGGCGTCGGCATAGACCGCGACCGGTCGCCGTCCTCGGCGCCGCATGTCTTCGGCAATCCAAACCGCGCATTGCCTTATCATGTCGGGGGCATAAGCCATCATGCGATTCTGCAGGGGCGTGAGGTAGGCGGCCGGATCGACCTGGGTATGGGAGCCGTCGGCGTCTTCCACCCGGTATTGGACGTCGCCCAGTTTCTCAACGAGCATGACCCGCCAGGAAAACCGGAAACCTTGTTCATGCCATGCCGCATCGCCTGGATACAGATGGGACCGCATGGGCACCGCCACTTGCCAGATTAGCAGCATGACGGCGGCGGCCGGAGCGAGGAGATAACCGCGCGCCGCGAAGGAGAGTCCCGCGAATGGCGCCAACCTTGGACCGGGAATTGCGGCGGTCACGGCCCCGGTGGGATTCGTGGTAAAGGAAGGCCTGCCGCGGAGAATGGACACGATGCCCCGCGTGGCATGCCTCATCCTGATCCAGAACCATCCCAGTCGCCGGGGCCAATCCGGTTCGAAAAAAACCGTCGCCGAGGCAATCATGATCCACGGAAACATGCCGATGGGGAAAAGGATGGAAGTCGCCGCGTGGAAGAGGACGACGCAGACGAAGGCGTAGGGACGGGTGCGCCGCCAAAGCAAAAAAAAGGGCGCCGTAGTGTCGAAGCAAAAACCAGCCCAACTGGCGCCATAGGCCGCCAGGGAAGTGGAGAGGAATGGACCGGCAAAGGGCAAGTCCGAGCGGGCATTCAGCCAGATGCGCAGTGGCTGGGCATGCCAGAGCCAATCGGAATTCGCCTTGGCGATGCCGGCGAAGAAATAAACCAGGCCCACCTGGGCTCTTAATGCCCATAACGACCAGGCCGGCACCCACCGCTCTTCGGGCCCCAAGGTACGGGATGAAACGGCATAAGCCTTGCCCGCCGGTAAAATGCAAAGCCAGAGGGAAGCCACAGTGATGAAGTAATAGTGGTTGAGATAGGTGGCCTTATCGATCAATTCGACGTAGCCGAAAAGCAGGCAGAAAACCAGAGCCATCAAGCGCGGGCGCCAACCCACGGCCAAACCCAGGGCAGCCAAGCCGATGCCGGCGAATAATCCGTAAGTACCCGGCGTTCCCAAAGGCCGGATCCAGGTAAGTCCCCAGTAACTGAAATGATAGGCGGGATCGAGATAAAGGGCTTTGATCCAACCCATGGACGCGAAGCGGATGATGGCCACGGCCATCAAGAGCCCGAAAAACATGCGGAAGGCGCCCAGCGAGGCGGCGTCCCGCGGGGCGAAAGCCCGCCGCCAGTCAATCACCATCATTATCGGTAAAGGTGATATTGAAGCCCAAGGTCGAAGCCACGTCATTCTTCACCGTCACCACGAGGTTGGTGATGGCGGCGCCGAGAGCCGCCACCTCGGCCTTTTGAGCGGTCACGGCCGAGGCGAGCGGAGGCGACACGGATGCCAAGGCCTGTCTGGCGGTGGCGATATCCTGATCGATGCGCGCTGGTATTTCCGATCCGAGCTGATTCATGTAAGCATTCAGCCCCGTCCCGGAGCCGGTTGGGCCAAATCCCTTGAAAACGGCTTCCACCCCATCGATATCCGCTCCCAGCAGGTCGAGGGAAATCCCGGCATAGGGAGACTCTACCGCGTCGGGCTGCGGACGGCCGTCGCTCTTTACACCGGCAGGGGTCAAGACCTTGGCGTTTTTCATCTCTTCCAAGCCGGCGACCAAGCCGAGGATCAATTCCTCGATGGCCATTTGACTGGTCGGATAAAGCCTGCCCGGGCCGGGATAAACAAAGGCCTCGCCGGTTTCCCCTCTCCAATCGGACAGAATGCCGGAAGCGTTCCGGCGTATATCCGAAGCGACCGCCGCGATGTATTGGCCTCTGCGCTTGCCATTCAGGGAATCCTGCAGGGCAGCAAGGGCCACACCGGTGGACGGGGAAAACAACAGCCACTCCATCGCGGGCAAACCTTTCGCCGCGGAGGGAGTTAATGTCGCCAGGCGATTGGAATCGAGGGGATCGGAGCCGGATAGACCTTGCTCGATGAGATTGGGCCGGGTCGGCCAAAAGTTGACCGCGGGCATTCGCATGGCGATGGGACCCAAGCGCGTCACCTGCAATTCGGCCCAAGCCAATGCCGTCTTTTTCCATTGCGCCTGCACACTGTCCAGCAAGGCGGCGCCCGGCTGCGCGGCGAGTTTGCCGGCCATGACTTCGAGCACCGCCGCTTGGGTGGAGAAATTTTCCGCCCGGGGAATAATCACGGTGTCCCGCAAGGATACGAGCACGGGCAATCTGTCCACGGTTGCGATTAAATCGGAAGCGGCGATGGAGCAAGCCTGCAAGCCGAGCCAGGAAACGGCCAACAAGCAGCCGATGCCGCCAGTCAGCATCAGGTATCGCGGTGAAATGCGGGCGGAGAAATTCATAAGGACTTCAAGAAACGGATAAGGGCCTGCCTATCCTCCGCGGACATAGCGAGGAAACGTTTACGGGAAGCGGCCGCCTCCCCACCATGCCATAGCACCGCTTCTTCCAGGGAACGCGCCCGTCCGTCATGCAGGAATTGGGTATGGCCATTGACGGTTTGAACCAGGCCAATCCCCCATAACGGCGGCGTGCGCCATTCCCTGCCCGTAGCGAGATAATCCGGACGGCCATCGGCAAGGCTATCCCCCATGTCATGCAAGAGCAAGTCCGTATAGGGATGAATCATCTGTCCCGCCAAAGCGGCCGGATAAGCGGTCGGCGAAGTCTTTTGCTCCCGCACGTGGCAGGCGGCGCAGCCGGCGCCGTCGAATAAGCCGCTGCCTGTGCGGACCTCGGCATCTTGCCAATCGCGCCGCGCCGGAACCGCCAGCACCCGGGAATAACCCACCACATCGGCTAAATCGTCGTCTTCGATTTCCGGAAACCCGCCATTGGGCAAGGAGTCCAGTTTCTGGAGAGGAGTAGCATTGTCTCCGTCCACGAGCGAGGAGGTGATGCCGATGTCTCCCGAGAACGCTCCGGCGACCTGTTGCTCGACCGTCGGCTGATTGGCTTTCCAGCCGAAGCGACCCAGGCGGGCTTCCCCCGCCCTTAGATCATAGACGTAATTGGCCCGTCCGGAAATGCCGTCGCCGTCGGCATCATCGGTATCCACTCGCGCCAAGATGTCGGCTTCGGGAATGGATTCGAGCAAGCCCATGCCTATCATGGCGGGAGCCACGCGCGGAGAAATCATCAGGGAAGCGCCCGGCTCGCCATACGCCCAATTGTCGATGCGGTATTTCGGCATGCTCAGGGAAAAAGGCGTCCCGTCCGGGTAGGTACCGGCGGCTTCGAAGTATTCGATCAAGGCCCGCCCCTCGGCCTTGGTCCCCAACACGGCATTACCGCTCAATTGTCCTCCATACATCGGATGCGGATTCGGGCCTCCGTCCGGCGCGGTGCCGGGCACGCTCAGGCGGATCAGCATGGAAACCATGTCTTCGCCGGGAGCCGGCGGACGTCCCCGCCCATCCTTGAAATGGCAGGCCGAACAGGAACGGGCATTGAACAAGGGACCCAATCCGTCGCGCGCGGTGGTGGCTGACGGCGGAGTGACCCAATTATTGTTGAATAAGGAATTGCCGATGAAAAACGGATCCCGGTGGTCGGCGTCCAAGTTGCGCGCCGGCAGGGAAAAGGCATTGACTCCCCGATCGAATACCGTAGTCTCCCCGCCTTGGAGGACGTCGCTTGGAATGGCATCCTCGGAATGGCCGTCGGTGGAGTCGGTGGAGAATGGCGAACAGGCCACCAACCCCAATATTGCCATCACCCCCAGGACGCTGAAATCGGAACGGCCCATCGATTATTCCAGATTCAAGCGAATGCCCAGAGCTTCCGCGACATCGGCGATAGTCGAGGTCTGGGCCTTCAAGGCGTCGATGACGCCCTTCACTTGGGCGCGGCCCTCGGTATTGCCGAGGCTGATGGCAAAATCGAAGGGCGGTTCGATGGCATTCGCCTTCTCCAAACCCTCGGCCAGTTGGTTCTTCAGCTTGTCCGCCAATGCCTCATCCGCGGCTTTGACCACTTCGTATAGGCCGGTGCCCGTCACCCTGTCGCCATCGGTTTTCTCATATTCGCCGTTATAAACATTGCTAATCCCCTGGTCGTTCAGAATGATATCCATGTGGGTATTGTCGCTGAAGCAGGAATGTTCATCCTCCTGATCGCCATTGCTCATGGCCACGGTCATTCTTTCTCCCGCCAATTCCCCTCCGCTGAGGCTGCCCATGCCGATGAGGATTTTGGCCAGTGAGGAGTCGGGATCGTCGGCGAGAAAGTCTTGGCGATAATTGGATGCGCCTGGCTTCCAGGCATCGACCAATAAGTTCAAGTCGTCCACCAGCAATTCGGCCGCCAGCTTGAGGTAAACGCCGCGACGCGCTTGGTTGGAGGCCGTGCCGTCCTCGCCCACCACATAATCGGTATAGGGCCGTTTGCCGGCGGTTTTTTCGGACGGCGAATCCAAATCCTGCCCCCAGAGCAGGAATTCAATCGCATGGTATCCCGTAGCGATGTCGGTCTCGCCGGGATTGCCATTCTGATCGGCCAATAATTCGCGAGTGATCTCTTCGAAATCGTCCGGCTTATTGATGATACCCGCGTCGGCGTCGCCATCGACGTAATCGATATGGGCTTCATCCAGCGGCCACGAATTCAGGAAAGGTTCCGGACCATCGGTGGCATTGTCGATGGGGCCGTCGTAAAAACGGTAAACCTCGGTTTGGCCGTAAGGAATGCGCGCGGCCTTCCAGGCAGCCTTGGCCGCGTCTTGCCTGTCTTGGTTGGGATTGGCGACGAAATCATCGACGGCCTGCTTCAATTCCGAGGCGGCGTCGCGGGCGTCCACATAGGAAGCGTAGACGATTTCGGCATAGGTGTCGAGCGCCTTTTCCTTGAGCTCGGTGCTCGGCCCCTTCTTGTCATCATTCGATGAGATACACGCGGCCAGTAAAACCGTTGAGGCCAAGCCAAGGTAGAAGTGATGGCGTTTCATAAGGGCTTTTCCTAAAAAGAATGAGATTTAATCTTAATTTCAGGCCTGGAATTTAAGACTAGGAAAGGATCCCGGCAACCCATCGAATGAATTCCTTAACGGACCGAGGCCACGGCATTGCGAAAAAAGGCCATACCGGCCCCTTCGCCCTGAAGGCCCAAGGCTTTCCACCGGGGATGGTGGTGAGCGAAAATAAAGGCCTCGGGATGGGGCATCAAGCCGAAAACCAGGCCGTCGGGCGTGCAGACCCCCGCGATATCATCCACCGAGCCGTTGGGATTTTCAGGATAGGGCACCCCGCCTTCGGCCGGACGGTTGCCGTCGGCCAAGGTATAGCGCAAGCAGATTTGCCCGGCCGATCGCCAACTCGCCAACTGGGCATCGGATGCCGCCACGAATTTCCCTTCGCCATGGCGTACGGGCATTTGCAACCGGTCCATGCCCTTGGTCCAGAGGCAGGAATTGCCGGAAACCACCCGGAGGTGGCACCAGCGGTCCTCGAATTTACCGCTGTCATTGGTGGTGAGGGTGGCGGTTTGTTCGAGTTCATGGATGCCGCCTCCCGGCAATAATCCGAGCTTGACCAGGACCTGGAAGCCATTGCAAATGCCTATCATGGGCACTCGCTTTTGCCGCGCCTCAAGGAGTTGATCGGCCAAGTGACTCCTGAGCTTATTGGCGAAGACGCGGCCGCTGGCGATGTGATCGCCGAAAGAGAACCCCCCGGGAAAGCCGAGGATTTCGTATTCCGACAACCGGCTTCGGCCGGCTATCAAATCGCCGACATGGATGCGGACAGGGGAACCGCCGGCCAGGCGGAAGGCTTCGGCGAGTTCGAAATCGGAATTGACTCCATAACCGGTGATGATGGCGATGCGTGGGGCGAACATGATGCCTCAGAAATCCAGGGGTTGGCGCCAGCTCTGGAACATTGCGTCCACGCTGAGCGTTAGGGGTGATAAGCCGGGGCCGGCGAGGCGCAATTCAGGCGTTTCCTGCACGGCGCCTAGTCGGCACCAGGACAAGTCGGAAAGATTCGCTTCGAAAGCGGCTGCGTCTTCCGCGGCCACTGAAACGACGAAGCGGCTGGGACTTTCGGAGAATAATAAGGCGAAAGCGGGCGGGGTCGCTTCCCTCGCCTTCAGGATTTCACCCCGGAATCGGGCGGCGAACGGCATGCCGGATAAATCCACCTCGGCGCCTAAACGGCCTGCCATGCAGCATTCGGCCAAGGCGGTAAAAAGCCCTCCGTCGCTCAAATCATGGCAACTTCGCACCAGGCCCGCGTCCATGGATTTAGCCAGGGTCCGATAGGTCGCCATGGCCGCCTCGGCATCGACGCGGGGAACCGTCGCGCCGGTCAGACCCAATTGGGCATAATATTCGGAGCCGCCCAATTCGGGACGCGTCACCCCTATCAGGTAAATGCCGTCGCCGGGTTTTTGAAAGTCCATGGTGACGGCGGAAAGGGCCCGGGGCATGACACCGATGACGGTGACGAGCAAGGTGGGCGGGATGCTGATCTTATCCTTGCCCCGGCCGTAATCATTTTTCATGGAATCCTTGCCGGAAATAAGCGGCAAGCCATAAGCCACGCAGATGTCGTATAGACCTTGATTGCAGCGGACCAATTGGGCGAGTTTGTATTGCCCGTCGGGCGTGCTTTCGCTTTCGACCGGATCGGGCCAGCAGAAATTATCGAGAGCCGCCAATTTGCCGGGGTCGGCGCCGACCGCGACGGCATTGCGAACCGCTTCGTCGACCGCGTTCTGCGCCATGGCATAGGTATCGATATCGCTATAGCGGGGAATGATGCCATGCGACACCACCAAGCCTTCCGGCCTGTCGTATATCGGCCGCAATACGGCGGCGTCGCTCGGCCCATCGGCTTGCAAGCCGACGAAAGGTTTGACGACGCTTCGGCCTTGCACCTCATGATCGTATTGCCTGACCCAGGTCTCCTTGGAACAGATATTCAGGCTGGCCAATAGCATAAGGCCGTCGGCCTTGATATCGCGCATGGCCAAATCATGGGCCGGCGGCTCGACATGCCGGGGAGGCGCCCACTTGGCCTTCAACTTCAAGGTCGGATTACCGTCGTGCAGGAATTCCATGTCGAGATGGGCGACCAGGCGCCCGCGGAAACGGCAATCGAGATAACCCGAAGCGGTGAAGGTGCCCATATCGCTCGCCTCGACGCCGCGGCGTTTGGCCAAGTCGAGGAATGCCGGCATGCTCTCGGGCGGAACGGCGAATGACATGCGCTCCTGGGCTTCGGAGAGCAGGATTTCCCAGGGATCGAGACCCGGGTATTTCAAAAGTGCCTTATCGAGATGGACTTCGCAGCCTCCGCTTTCCCGGGCCATTTCCCCCAGGGACGAGGAAAGCCCGCCGGCGCCATTGTCGGTGACGAAGCGATAGAGTCCCGCATCCCGGGCCTCGAGCAGGAAGTCGAGCAATTTCTTTTGCGTGATGGGATCGCCGATTTGCACCGCGGACGTCGGCGACGCCGTGGTCAGCGCCGCCGAAGAAAAAGTGGCGCCGTGGATGCCGTCCTTGCCGATGCGGCCGCCGGCCATGACGATGCGGTCGCCGGGCTCGATGCTCTTCTGCCAACTCGGCTTCCCCTGGATTTCGCTGGGGATAAGGCCCCCCGTTCCGCAAAAAACCAAGGGCTTGCCGAGGTAGCGATCATCAAAGACCAAGGAGCCGTTGACGGTGGGGATCCCCGACTCATTTCCCCCGTCCTTGACGCCGCGATGCACCTCCTTGAGCAGGCGGCGGGGATGATGGAGCTTGCCCGGCAAGGCCTGGGCGTAAAAAGGCGAGGCGAAGCAGAAAACATCGGTATTGAAAATCGGCTGGCAGCCCATCCCGCAACCCAGTATGTCCCGGTTCACGCCGACTATGCCCGTCATCGCGCCGCCATACGGATCCAAGGCCGAGGGGGAATTATGGGTTTCGGCTTTCATGGCGACGTCCCAGCCCTCGCAAAAAGCGATGATGCCGGCATTGTCGGTGAATACCGACTTTAGCCATGGCGCGCTTGGCCGAACGGCTTCGGTCGCCGCCTTGACATAGGTTTTATAAAGCGAGCGGATGAGGCGGGTTTCCCCGTTTTCATCGGTGTATTCGATTTCGGCGGCGAAGATCTTGTGCTTGCAATGCTCGCTCCAGGTCTGGGCAATGGCCTCGATTTCAACGTCGGTGGGCTTTTCGGGCAACCCCAAAGCCAGACGGTGGGCTTTCCTTTCCGGCGAGGCGAAATGTTCGCGTATGACCTTCATTTCCTCCAAGGACAATGACCAAACCTTCTCGTCGGAAAGGCGGATTAAGTCCTCGTCGGAGTCCGGCAAGGCGATTTCGGCACAGTTCGGTTGATGCGCCAATTCCACCCGGTTGGAGGCAGCCGGCAGCCCGCCTTGATCCCGCCACGCCGCTTCCGCCAGCAGGGTCCAAGACTGGATCAAATCGTTCGCGAATACCTTGCGCGCGGCCGTTTCCGCTTCTTCTTGGCTTATCGCGCCATGCAAGATGTATTGCCAGGCCGTGTAAACCTGGTCTTGGTCGCTCAAGTCGCGCCCGAGCAAATCCCCGACGCCTTCGCGCGTGGAGCGGCCGATATTGTCGGTTACCCCGGGTTTGTAGCCGACTTCGATGAGCCAGGCAAAACCGGGAGCGGCCAAGGGAGCGTTGATTTTCCAATTTTCGGTGATGGGATCGGCTAATAAGGCTTCGGCGACGCGCTGTTTCGCTTCGGAGTCGAGCTCCATTTCAAGAGTATAGACCGCCACCGTCTCAACTCTATCGACGGGCAGATGAAAATCTTCGCGAAGGGTGGAAAGGAGCTTACGCCCCTTGGCGTCGGTGGCCGGGGTTTTTTGGCCGACTTCGATGCGGGTAAGCAATGGCACTCCTGAGGCGACAAAGGAAAAAGGGAAATGTACATAGCTCGCCTCTTTGCTAAGTTCTCCGCCTTCCTTCCGGGTCCTCGTAGCTCAGCTGGATAGAGCAGCGGTTTCCTAAACCGTTGGTCGGCAGTTCAATTCTGCCCGAGGACACCAGCTAAAATTTTCCTGGGAATTGCCACAATCGGGCGCAAATTCCTGTATCTCCCTTCATTTTCATCCTTCCCTCGCCCTGCTCAATCCTGGGCAAGCTGATATTTTTACGTCTGAGATAGAGTTATGGAACCCTCAGAAAACATCCGTGAATTGACATCCTCCTTGCTGGGGCTGCACGCTTCCATCGACAAGCTGATCAAAACCCTGCAGCAAAATGCCCATCAACTGGAAGATTCCCGGCAAATCATGGACAAATTGCCGCTCCTGGATTTTTACAACGACGATTTGCAGCGGAATATCGAGATACTCAAGACCCATCGCCTCACCGATAGCGGATCGGATGAGGAATTTCCGTAAACCGGCGCTTTAAACGCCGCTATTCCGCGTTTTTCTCCGCCATCACCTTTTCGATGGGGATTTTGTCTGTCGGGGGTTGGCTTCGATCCGAGACCGGTTTCTCCTGAGGCGGGACAACGGCCAGACGGATGACTTCCATTTTCTGTCCCGTCATTTCGAGAATTTCAAAATCGAAATTCCGATAGCGGATGATATCGCCTTTTTCCGGTACCTTGCCGTTGATATAGAGGATAAAACCGCCCAGCGTGTCGATTTCAACTTCGTCGTCATCGGGTTTTAAGTCGATTTCCAATTCTTTATGCAAGTCGTCCAGGCTGGTAATGGGATCGATATCGAAAATGCCCCCGCCCAGGGGATTGATTTTCGGCTCTTCCTCCTCATCCTCGTCGTGGATTTCTCCCACGATTTCCTCCAGGATGTCCTCCAAGGTGATAATGCCCGCGGTGCCGCCGTATTCATCGACCACGATGGCCATATGCACGTGCTTGAGCCGGAACTCGCGCATCAAGTCGCCGATTTTCTTGGTCCGCGGCACGAAATAGGCTTCGCGCAAAAATTCCGAGAGGCGAAAGCTTTCGGGAGGGCCGTGGCGATCCAAACCCATTAAATCCATGACATGCAAAATACCCTGGACATGGTCAATGCCTCCCTGATAGACGGGAATGCGGCTGAATTTGTCGTGGGTGATGCAATCGATGACTTCCTGCCAACCCGCTTCGATACTCAGGGCCACGACATCGACCCTGGGCGTCATGACTTCCTTGGCCTGGGTTTCCCGCAAATCGAAGATGGAGCGGATCATCTCTTTCTCGTCTTCCTTGAGTCCGCTGCGGTCGGCATGCTCGTCTTCGGGCAAATAGGTCCCGAGTTGTTGGATTTGATCCTTGCCTAAAAAACTGAGTTTGGGATCGAAGCCGAGTTTTGCCAGCAATAAACCATTCAACTTGCCTAAAGTGTCGCCGATGGCGCCCATCAGCAAAAGGCGGTAAATGCGGTAGGCTCCCAGGGCGAAACCGCCCAGTTTATGCGCAAACGCCTGGGAAAGGGCGGGGATCAGCCAATGAGCCGGCAAATACCCCAGGATGATGGTGACCGCCAGGGCAATCCACCAAGACATGCCCAGGGAGTGGAAAAAGAAAAGACCTTGGTAACCAGCCAATAAGTCGAAGAGATAACGCCCCAAGCTAAGGGACTCAAAAAAACCCGGTTTATGCCAGGCCTGATGAGCCCGCTCGATGAGATGGGCATCGGAGGGCCTCTCCCCCCGGTTGGCTTGCAAGTTGGGATAATGATGCTCGAAGTGACTGAGCACATTCCTAAGTCCGCTTAAGAGGCCGCTCGCAAGGGCCAGGACTAGGAAGAGTATCAGCGAGCCGCTGGGAGAACTAGGGTCCACGTCGGTTTTCGGTCGATATTGCTGGGAGGTTGCCTACTCTGATGACAGGGAGGCCGCCTCTATCTCCGAACTTCCCAATATAATACCCAACTCGCACCCAAAGGATCTCCTGATTTGTCTCTTTTCAGACCAAGAGGGATGGCATTTTCAACCGCTATCTCGTTTTTTGGCTTTTTTCGGGGGATCCAGAAAAAAATCCTCGCGCAATCGCATGCTTTTTCTTTCCGAGGCCGTCGCATGGTCATAACCGGCCAAGTGCAGGAGCCCATGGACCATGACCCGTCTTAACTCCTTTTCATAAGAGTTTTTCCATCGCGGCGCCTGCCGGCGGGTTTGAGGCAAGGCGATGTAAATCTCGCCTAATAAATCGCTTTCCCCATAATGAAAGGAAAGCACATCGGTGACCTTGTCGAGACGGCGGTGGGTTTTATTCAATTCCCTCACCCATTCATCGCCGCAAAAAACGATGTCGATGGGAGGGATCAGGTTTTCGGCCTTGACCACCTTTTCCGCCAAACGTTTCAGTGCCGGGCGGCCCGGTAAAACAAAGGGGCCATCCACGGTAAAATGCACCCCCATGTCGCTTAATCCTCTTCGTCCACCCCGCCCTCTTCGCCTTGGGCATCCGCCCAACGCAATAGCACTTCGGCCACTTTGCGGGCTTGATCGGAAGAGGAAACCACGAATTTGCTTTTTTGGCGGTATTCGCCATTCCGCTTTTGGTAGCGGCGTATGGAAAATTTGACGGGCTTGAAAACACCCTTGGCCTTATCGAAATCCTGGTGCATGAACATCAGCGTCGACCAAGTGCCCTTGGTGAGCACTACCTTGTCCAATTCCTTGCAGAGTAAGGTTCCGTCTTCGTCACTGAAATTCACGCTCAGGTCATCGACCGTCTCGGCCATAAGTTTTCCTCCGGTAGAAAACCCGCAAAGATAGCACCCCGTCCCAACCCCTCCCGCTTGGTACCTTTTAAGCATGTCCCAATCGTTACTGAATGCCTCGTCGGTTTATCCGACGGACAAGGCTCAAGTCCTGGATGAAATCACGAAAAAGCTGGAAAACCGGCATAGGCTCACGGTGGATGAGGGGGAATACCTCTATGCCCACGCGCCTTTGGACTGGCTGCAGGAAAAAGCCGATCGCCTGCGCCGGACCCTCTCGGGCGAAACCGTATTCTACAACCGCAATATCCATTTCGAACCCACCAATATCTGCGTTTACTCCTGCAAGTTCTGCGCCTTTTACCGGAAACCGGGCTCGCAAGCCGGGGACGGCGCGTGGTTATACCGGATAGAGGATTTGCTGGAAAAATTGGCGCGGTATCCCATCGGTTCCCTCTCCGAAGTGCATATCACCGGCGGCGTTCATCCCGATCGCGGGCTCGAATTCGGCGAAGAGCTTTGCCGGGCGGTGAAAGCCGCGCGGCCTGAAATCCATATCAAAGCCTTTACCGCGGTCGAAATCGCCTTCTTCGCCCGTAAGAGCAAGGTCGCCCTCGAAGAAGCCTTGTCCCGCCTTCACAAGGCCGGCTTGGATTCTTTACCCGGAGGCGGCGCCGAAATCTTCGACCCGGAAATCAGGCGAAGCATAGCCGGAGGTAAGGCCCCGGCGCATACCTGGCTCGAAGTCCATGCCGCCGCTCATCGGTTAGGGCTGAAATCCAATGCCACCATGCTTTATGGGCATATCGAGGCCTACCGGCACCGCATCGCTCACATGGCCAGCTTGCGGGATTTGCAGGATGAAACCGGCGGGTTCATGGCTTTTATTCCTTTGCGGTATCTCAATGAAAACAATGCCATCAGCCATTTGCCCGAAGTGGGCCCCGAGGAGGATTTGCGCAATTTCGCGGTGGCGCGCCTCTTCCTCGACAATATTCCCCATCTCAAGGCGTATTGGGTGATGCTTGGCATGCCGACGGCCATTAAGGCCCTCGCTTATGGGGTCGATGATCTCGATGGTACCGTGGACGATACCACCAGGATATACAGCATGGCCGGCGGCATGACCCATCCCGCCTATTCGTCAACCGACCTGCAAACCCTCATCCGGGAAGCCGGGCGAAAGCCGATGGAGAGGAATTCCTGGTACCGCCCCGTCGCGGCCTTGCCGGACGGAACTTAATCGTTTTCTAATTCTGGATATTCCCTAGGGAGGTTTTATGGCCGTCGCTATTTTAGGATTGGGCATTATCGGTTCGGCATGGGCTAAAAACCTGCAAGCCGACGGACTCGAGGTTCGCACCTGGAATCGCACGCCCAAGGAGTTTCCAGGCTTCGAATCCGATCTGCCGAAAGCGGTCGAGGGCGCTAAAACCGTCATCGTCGTCGTTTCCGATCCCCCGGCGGTGGAAGCGGTTTTGAATGGCATTCTCCCCGTTTTAAAACCCGGACAAACCGTCATCCAAAGCAGCACCATTTCGACGCGCTGGACCCTGACCTTCGCCGAAAGGGTCAGGAATACGGGCGCGGCCTATGTCGAAGCCCCGTTTACCGGCAGCAAGCCCGCGGCGGAAAGTCGTAAAACGGTTTTTTACCTGGGAGGCGATACCCACGATATCGAACCCGTGCTCGGGCTTTTGAAACATTTATCCAGCCACCGCATGCATATCGGCCCCATGGGCACGGCCAGCGCCCTGAAGCTGGCCATGAATATGAATATCGCCATGGTCATGCAGGCTTTAAGCGAAAGCCTGAGCTTCGCCCGCGCCGAGGGCATATCCGATGATGTCTATTTCGACGCCTTGCGCATCAACGGGTCCCGATCGGGCATCAGCGATCTCAAGGAGCCCGTCCTGAAAAGCGGCGATTTCGCCCCGATGTTTTCCTTAAAGCATATGGACAAGGATTTACGGTTGGCCCTGGAGGATGCCAATGATTTGCGCCTGCCCCAATTGCGCGTCCTGAAGCAATTCTATCAGGAAGGCATGGCCGCCGGTTTGGGTGACAGCGATTTTTCGGTGCTGGCTAAATTGACCTAGCCCACCCCGCGACCCTCCTGCTCACTTGGCGTAACGGTCGTCTTCCCAAGGTTCGGCGGTATTGCTGTACCCCCGGACTTCCCAGAATCCCGGCCTGTCCTCGGGTAAAAAGAAGATTTCGCGTATCCATTTAGCGCCTTTCCAGGCGTATTTACGCGGTGTGATCATCCGCACCGGGCCTCCGTGCTCGGGCGGAAGGTCAAGGCCTTCCCAGCGATGGACCAGCAATACGTCGTCATCCAGGCATTCCACCAAGGGTAAATTGGTGCTGTAACCGTCGTAAGCCGTCACATGCACGTAACCTGCCCGGGCTCTTGGCCCGGCTAATTCGGCCAAGGTGCGGAAACGTACGCCCACCCAATGGTTGTCCATGCGCGACCACGAAGTGACGCAATGGAAGTCCGATACGTCCTCGATTTGGGGCAAAGCCAGGAATGCCGCCCAATCGAGGACGACTTCCTTTTCCACATCGCCGCGCAAGGACAAGGACCAGGTTTCCAAAGCCAAATCGGGATGAACGCCTAAATCCAGCACCGGCCAATTCTTGACTTCGTGCTGGCCAACCGGCAGGCGCGGCATGCCATGGCGATTCTCGGGACCTGACCCCAGGGGCTTTCCCTTCGGAGGGCGGCCTCCGGCCAAAAGGCCTTTTTGCGCGCGTCGCATTTTGCCGCGGATGAGGGCCTCATTCCAATCGAACTCAGGTGAATCGGGCTCTTGCATCACAACCTCCCACGGGCTTGGTCAACCCGTTCGCTTTCTTTCGGGTTATCGGTTCTACTTTTCCGAAGATGTACTTTCCCCGACCCTTAAGCGAGGGCTGGCAAAAATTTGCCCGCGCTTGGCATGGCCATCGCGCCAGGCATTTCCAAACCCTGCTAGGTTATTTGCTGGCCGTTTTCATCACCCATGCCGCATTGCGTTTTTGCCTGCTCATCCGGAAGGACGCCTACGGTATTCCGCTCGTAGGCAAGGCGGACTGGTATATTTTTCACGCTTTCAGCATCGATTTCCTGTGGATTTTCGGGTATTCCTTGCCATTGGCCCTACTCGCGGCCTGGGTCAAGCCCCTTTACACGCCTATCCGAACCTGTCTTTTCGCCGCCCACTCCACGCTATTGCTGTTTACGGTCCTCGATCACGAAACCCTGCGTTTCCTGGGCATGCACCTCGATCTCTCCCTGCTGGGCACCTATGGAAATACGGCATCGATACGCGAGGTCTTGCATTTCGTCGCCGATGACCGTTCGGTGCGCCATCTCCCCTATTTGCTGTTCTTCGGCTGCGTTCCGGTTTCCTTTATCCTGAACGCTTTGCTGCGAAAACGCTATGCCTGGATAACCGATACCCGGTTGCGAGGCCGTCCCATTCTAATCCTGGCGGCGGGCGCGGCCCTGGCTTGGCTCTATTTGAACGTGATATGGACCGGCGGTTTCCGCATGGCCAAATTACGGCCCTTCATCCAAACCTTGGCCATGGGATTAATCCGACCCCAGGCGGATGGCCTGACCGAAACGCAAATCCAGGCTCTGGCGCGCGAATATCAAGGTCATTGGCAAGCCTTGCAAGGGAATGAGGATTGGGCTTTTCCGGACACGGCCTATCCCTATTACCGCGCCCCCAGCGCCCCCTGCCAGGCGCAAGGGTCGGATATTCCGGGCGATGGCATCGATCAGGATTGCGATGGTGTCGACGCCAAGCCGGTGAATATGGTCTTGCTTATTTTCGAATCGCATCGCGCCGTGAATTGCGGGCACTTACAGCCCTATGGCGCCACCGCTTCCGCCACGCCCAGCCTCGATTCCCTGGCGGCACTCGGTCATTTCTGGACCAGGTTCAGCGTGGGGGGCATACCGACCATCAATGCCCTGATGGCCACCCATTTGAGCATGCCGCAACACCCCAAGCGCTATATATCGAGTGATTTCGTCACCTTGAGCCAGGAAGGTTTTCCCGCCGTTCTGGGCCGACACGGCTATACCACCCGCTTCTTCTCCGCCGCCGATCCGGCCTGGGACAATCAAACCCCTTGGCTCAGGCAATGGTATCAGGGCATACGCTATGATCGCAGCCGCGAAAACGATTCCGCCACCTTGGCCGACATGGCGACTTGGATGGTGGACAGCTTGTCGCCCGATAAGCCTTTTTTCCTGACCGTCATGACCAAGACCAATCATTACCCCTTCAACCCGGTTTCGGGGGTGCGTGAACTTCCATCCGACGCCTCCCTTCAGGAACGCATGTTGGCCACCATGGAATACGCGGATGAAAACATGGCGCGTTTCTTCGCCAGGATTAAGGACGAGACCTGGTTTCCCCATACCCTCTTTTTCATCCTGGGGGATCATGGTTTTCCCTTGGGGGAACATGGCTCCTCGACCATCGGCTATGGACTTTATACCGAATCCACCTGGATACCTTTCGTGATCGTGGGCGAGCATCCGCGCCTGCCCGAAGGCAGAATCGCGTCCGACGTCGCCGGTCAAATCGATATCGCTCCCACCTTATTGGATTTGGCCGGTATCCATGACCCCAATCATTATCTGGGCCATAGCCTCTTGCGGCCGGCGGCCGACCGAGGCGAAGCTTTGGTCCTGCGGGGCGAACAATTCATGGCCGAAAACGGACGGCGCCGTTTTCACGGTCCTTGGGGCGATCAACCGCGCGAGCAAGGGCTCGAGATATTCGACGCAGTCCAGGATCGGGCGGAAAAGCACAATATCCTGTCGGAGCAGATGCCGGAATGGCAACCCAGTTTGCGGTTTTTTCAGGGGTTGGCGAAATTGCATATCGCCCTATTGGAAAGCGACCGGATTTGGCCGAAATCGCTTGGCAAAGGTCCATAGACTTGCTAACGTTTCGCCCCACCTTATGGGGTCATAGCTCAGTTGGTAGAGCGCTTCCATGGCATGGAAGAGGTCTGGAGTTCGACTCTCCATGGCTCCACCATTTTTTAAGATCCGCGCGGCGCGCAAGCGCCAATCGGAAACCGAACGCCTTCTCCTCCACGGGAAGGCGTTTTGTTTTTTGCGTCTCGGGTCAAGGTTAGCCTTTCCCGGCGCGTTTACCTGGACATTTCTTGCAATAGTTCGCCGGCGAGAACTTCCGGCACGTTTCGAGCGATTTGGGCTTGGGAAACGATCCCGATGCACTTCCTATTCCTGTCGACGACCACGACCCGCTTTATTTTTTCCATCTCCATGGTTTCCAGGCATTCTTCCAGGGAATCCTCCGGTGAAACCGTCACCGCGGATGCGGTCATGTACTCGCCGACCAGGGCTTCGTCGAGATCCACCCCATCCGCCACGGCCCGGATCACGATATCTCGATCGGTAATTATCCCAACGGGTTCTTGATCGGTATCTCCCCGGGTCACCGGAATCGATCCGCAATCGCTTTCTCTCATCAAGGTCGCCACGGTTATCAAATTCATTTCCGGCGTGGCGATCTTCACATCTCTGGTCATGATTTCCTTGACTAGCATGAATGCTCCCTTCGCAAGCGTCCTTCCGCTTTGCATGGGTAAAAAAGGATTTGAAAGCGAGGGGGGCAAGAAATTTCGTGGCGTGGATCACGACCACTAAAACCACCACCCCAGCCATTTTTTCAAAGCCGCCCGCAAACCCCACCCACCTTATTCCTAGAACCCATCTCAAAAATCCTTCCGAAGTCGCCCGGAAGATCGTGTACGGTTTGGTTCAGGTCCCTATATTTTTCAGCTTTGGTGAATATTGCCCGGTTTGTTTTTTTCATTTCGCGTATCCTTTCATTTCAAAACAATTACGGAACGGTTTCCATGCGCTGGAGCGGCCCGGGAAACGCGAGGTAACGCATGAGAATCTGGATGAGATTGAAATGGAAGAGCCTCTGGATTGGAGTCTTGGTCGTCGCCTCCTGGGGACAAGCCTTCGAGGTGAATATCAGCGGCACCGTTACCGACTCCGCCGGCACGGCGCCGATCGCCTCCGCCGTGGTCAAGCTGGAGAAATTCGGGTTGACGGCGACCACCGATGGCTCGGGGGTTTTCAATCTGCTTGGCATCGCCGATGCAATTATCCCTGCCGAAAGGGTCTCGGGGTTTCGCGTGGACTGGCAACACGGTCGCCTCCAAATGGAAGGGTTGGCCGACGCGGTTCCAGTCAGGGTGCAGGCCTACGGCTTACGCGGCCAACTTTACGGGACATCCAGTCTCTCCGCCGGCTCCGGAAAGCGTTCCTTGGCATTACCCCGGGTTCCCCCGGGCGTCAATTTCTTTAAAGTGCAAACCGGAAACCGCATCACCGTCATCCGGGCGATGGCCTTCGATGGGGGCATGCGCCCACTGGCCTTGGCGCCCACTGCCGGCGGCCAAGACGGAACGGACCTGCCTCTGGGCAAGAAGGCGGCTACGGCCATTTACGACGTCATCGTCGTGGAAAAAGCCGGGTATCAAAAGGCCTATGTGAGCGTGACCAATTCCGATTCGAGCGGCGTGAAGATCAAGATGCTGCAGGAGGGATCCACGAAGTTCAGTTTCTTCTTAACCAGCCAAAAGGCCCTTGAAGAGATTTCCAACTCGGAAAAAGGGTTCGGCGGTGATTTCCGCTTCGGCGAAACCGGCCCGGGCGCGGGTTTGCGGGGGGCCGATAAACTCTGCGCCGCCATCGCGGAACGCAGCATGCCGGGTTCTTCGGTCAAGGGCTGGCGGGCCTTCCTGAGCGTGACCGCCGGGGCAGGAGGCGAAAAAGTGGACGCCATCACCCGCATCGGCGAGGGGCCTTGGTATGACCGCATCGGGAGGGTCATGGCGCCTAGCCTAGCCGACTTGTTGAACACCCGCCCCATGAATGGGGACGCAGTCATCCAGAACGATTTGCCCAATGAAGATGGAATTCCCAATCACGATCCCGGCAGCGGTATCATCGACAATCACAATATCTTGACCGGCAGCAGCACCAAGGGCACCCTGGACGCCCAAGGTCTGACCGCCACCTGCCAGGACTGGACCAGCTCCATTTCCTCGGGCGGCCGCCCGCGCTGCGGCGTTTCCTGGCCGCGAGGTTCCAGCATCGTCCACTGGCTATCCCAGTTGAACGAAGGCGGTTGCGCGCCAGGCGCGACGCCGATCGGCGCCCAATCCGGGCCTTCCGGCACGGTCGGCGCCTTGGGTGGTTATGGCGGCTTCTATTGTTTCTCGTTGAGTCCTTGAAAGGCAGAAATAAAATGCCCTTCTCATCACGTATTTCCCGTATCGGCATTCTGTCCGCCTTGTTGTGGTCCATCTCGTGCGTCAACGAAACCACCGACGGGAACCCCCCACCTGAAACGGAGTATAAGGGATCAGGCGCCTTCCGCATCCTCCTTACCGAAAAGACGGCCTTTTCCCAAGGCCAGCCCACCGTCCAGGGGAAGGTTTACGACGGGGACTTGCCTTCGTCCGTCTTATGGCAGGAGGCGGCCACGAGCGGTGCCTGCACCCTGTTAATACCGCAAGTCCCATTCTGCGATCCCGGTTGCGGAAGCAATGCCGCCTGCGTATCCGATAATGTTTGCAAGGCGTTTCCCAAGTCCGTCGGGGTGGGCAAGGTCACCGTAACCGGCATGAAAACCACCGCCGGCGCGACCACTTTCGACATGAATCCCGTCCTGAATGGATACCAGCCTCCCGCCGGCACCAGTCTCGAATACATCCCATTTGCCGAAGGCGATCCGGTGTCCATTTCCGCTGCCGGCGATACGGCCTTTGGAGCCTTTAGCGTGAATGTCAAAGCCATTGCGCGTCTGGATTTACAGAACGATTCCATCGTATTGGAGGACGGCAAGCCCATCCATATCCTCTGGGCTCCCGCGGGCAAGGACGTGGGATCCAGGGTTGAGGTTTACGTGGACATCAGCCATCACGGCGGCAGCAAAGGCAAGATTGAATGCGAAACGGCCGACAACGGGTCCCTGGACATCGACGCTTCCCTAGTCGATGCTCTCAAAGCCTTGGGCATGTCGGGGTGGCCGACCATCGAGGTTACCCGCCGGACGACCGGCACCAACGCTCAGGCGCATGTCGACCTCGAAATCGAATCCACCATCGGCCGGTCGCTCGTCATTCCGGGCCTGATATCCTGCACCGAGGACAACGATTGCCCGGACGGGAAAACGTGTCAGGTGGATTTGCAATGCAAATAAACGGTTGGGCGCCTGGCTTTACAGGCTGAATCTCGCCTCCACCCCGAAGAAAATGAATAGACCCAGGCCGCGCGTGATGACGGGCACAAGGTCGCCTTCGGGATTGGCGCGGCTCCAGCCGCGTTGCCTTTGATTGGCGCCACCCAGCCATTCCGCTCCCGTCCCTTCCATTTCAGCGAAGATATTGTCGGCCTCGAAAAAGAAGCGCATGCCGTCGAGGGGCTTCCATTTGCTCTTGAGATCCAGATTGATGCGCATGTCCAGGCGTTGGCGCGAGACGGTGGGAAAATCGCGGCTCACGGCGATGGTGCGGCGCAAGGTGGGGGTATCGTCATCGCCATTCCATAGCCCGGTATATTCATACATGGGGACGCCGTCGCTGACGGTATAGGTCGCGATGAAACTGAGCAGGGAATCGCGTCGCGGCAGGATGCGGATATTGCCCACCAGGTCCAAGGTCCTATTGCTTTCCCAGGGCAGGTAATTCCCGTCTTCGAGGTGATAGTCACCGTCCGCCCAGGTGGCGTTGACGAACATGCCCAAATGATGGCTGGGTAGGAAGGTCGCTGTGCCGGTGACGCCGCGGACATAGGCATAATCCGACTTTTGGGTTTCGGCGTAATTCCAGAAGACATTGGGGGTGGGAAGATGCGGATCCCGGTAAAGCCTGGCATAGAGCGCCGAGGTGAAGCGGAATTTTTCCCCTTTGGCCTTATCGACACCCACCTTGAGCTCTCCGCTGGGGGTGGCATAGGCGGTGACGCGGTTATAGCCCGTCGGCTCCAGCGATACCGACTGGCGCATGCCGGCTTCGCCATAGCCTTCGAGATAGCCTACCAGGGGCTGGGTATAACGCAAGGTGGCCAGAGGCCAAGGCGTGACGGCACCGCTTTCTTCTCCCATGCTCAAGCCATCGTAACCGGCATTGAACCCGAGCGCCGCGTCGATTTTACGCCCCGAGCCGAGCGCCCAGTTCAAGCGTAAGAGAGCGTTCATCAAGGCCAGATCCCGCTCCAAGGTGTCTTTTACGGTTCCTTTGCCGGTGTATTCCAGGTTCCGCAACTGGCGATCGTATTCCAATTCCCCTCCCAGGGAAGTGCGGGCTCCGAAAGGCCGGACGGCGAGATCCTCTTGCCATGAACCTATTCCCTGCCAATCGACCTGGCTCCAATCCCCCAGGAGGTTTTTCACCTCGGTGCCCTCGCGGACATACCAGGGAGGAGCGTCGGCGGCGCTGGTATTGCTGAAGGGAGGCAAGGTGTCGCGGTTGGCGTCGTTCTGGTTGCGGCGCAAAAGCGAAAAGCCGAGTTGCCGCTCGCCATTCGCCGTCGGCGACACCCTTTCATAGGCATACATCCAGGCGTCCTGAAAGCCATCGACCAGGGTCTGGGCCTTGGCCTCCTCATTCGACCTGCCCACGTCCTGTTCCACGCGGTATTCATCGCTCAGGGCGACCACGGTATGTCGTCCGAAGGCTCCCGAAGCGGTATCGCGCTTGAAGGTGCTGATGAATAGATCGCCGGTGACCAGCGAAAAAGGCGTTTCCAAATCCTGGCATTTGCCGGTGCAGGTGTTGCCGCCGTTGCGGATGCGGGCTTCCTTGGGATCGGTATAGAATTTAAGGCCCAGGTTGCGCAGGAAATCCGAATCGAGATAGCGCCCGCTGATGAGCATGGTCCGCTGATTCCAATAACCGGACAGATTGAATTCCCGGTTGATGGTGCCCAAGACCATGTCGGCATGCAAATATTCGGGGTCGCCATCCTGCAAATCGAAGACGAGGGCGGAAGCATTGCCCTGGTTGACCGGCCCGGCCGCCAGGTTATCCGCCAAGGTCACCGATTTCAATAGCCGGGGATTCACCACGCTTTGATTGCCGGGAAACCCGATGTCGAGATGGCGCATATTGGGGATGCGCGACTGCCCCAGGTATTGGGTGACGTCCTGGGTGCGCGATCCGTATACCGAAATGTCCTTGCTGAATTCGGTCATGCCCGAAACGCCGGGCAATTGGCGCAAATGATCGTTCAAGTCGATGCGCATGCCCTGCATCAACTCCAATTCGGCTATGGTCTGCTTTTTCTCATCCCGCTTCAGCAGAATCACGGTATCGGTGACGGTTTTTTCCGCCAATTCCGTCGCTGAGGGATCGAGCACGACTTCAATGTCGATGAGTTCGCTCAAGGTCCCCAACTCCAATTCCAAATCGTTATAGGCCTGGCGGCGGAAAAAAAGCAAGGTATTGCGGTTATTCACCGTCACCGCGAACCGGCCTTTGGAATTAGTCGTTCCCAAAAGCTTACCGCTGACCGTGCTGATTTCCACTCCCGTGATGGGTTCGCCCCGCTGGGCGTCGATGACCATGCCTACGACTTCCCAGGTTTGCGCGACCGCCGAAGTAGGCAAAAAGGAAAGGGCCAGCAGGATGAGTCCGCCCAGAAGGGTAGGCCGGAAACCGACGACGGGAAAAGACAAGGGAGGCCTCCAAAAACAAGAAATGGAATGGAAGGCAAGTTACAAAAGACGTCGTTTTCTCCCCCCTCAACTACCTTTGCTCCTTCCAAGGAGATTTTCCCATGCTTGACCCACGGCTTATCCGCGAGGAAGGCGAAAAAGTTCGCTCAGCCCTGAAAAACCGGGGCGCCGATTTCGATTTAGACGCCTTATTGCAACTCGATTCCGAGAGAAGAACCCGCGCCCAGGAGCTCGACAAGCTCAAAGCCGAGCGGAACGCAGCTTCCGAAGCCATCGGCGCCCTGAAAAAACGAGGGGAAGACGCCACCGCGGCCATGGCCAAAACCCGCGAAATCGGGGAAAAAATCGCTGCGGAGCAAAAGGAATTCGATGGCGTCGAACAGGCATTCAAGGCCCAATGCCTGCTTTTGCCCAATATTCCCCACGATTCCGTACCCCTGGGGAAATCGGCGGCCGACAACCCGGTCTTAAAGACCTGGGGGCGGCCGCATGAGCCTGGTTTTACCCTGAAACATCATCTGGATTTCGGTGTTTCCTTGGGGCTTTACGACTTCGAACGCGGATCCAAGATTACGGGACGCGGCTTTCCCATTTATACCGGCCTGGGAGCGAAACTGGAAAGGGCTCTCATCCAGTTTTTCCTCGACCAGCATACCGATCAGCATGGCATGACCGAGGTTTTGCCTCCCTTTATCGTCAACCGCCAAAGCATGATAGGCACCGGCCAATTGCCCAAGTTCGCCGAGGATATGTATTGCTGCACCGAGGATGACCTTTACCTGGCCCCCACCGCCGAAGTACCGGTCACCAATATGCATGCCGATGAAATCCTGGATGCGGCCAAATTGCCTCTAGCCTATTGCGCCTATACGCCGTGTTTCCGTCGCGAAGCCGGATCATGGGGCAAAGAAACGCGCGGCTTCTTAAGGTTGCATCAATTCAACAAAGTCGAAATGGTGCTATTCAGCCACCCGGAGAAATCCTGGGAAGGCTTGGAAAGACTGCGGGAATGCGCGGAAAACCTTTTGCAAAAATTGGGGCTGCATTACCGCGTCATCACCCTTTGCACCGGCGACATGGGCTTTGGCAGCGCCAAAACCTATGACCTCGAAGTATGGGCGCCGGGCGAAAAGCGTTGGCTCGAATGCAGTTCGGTTTCCAATTTCACCGACTTCCAAGCCCGCCGGGCCAATATCAAAACGCGCATCGACGGCAAATTGCAGCATGTCCATACCCTGAACGGATCGGGCCTCGCCACTCCCCGCATCCTGGTGGCCCTGTTGGAGTGCTACCAGACCGAAGACGGCGGACTCACCGTGCCCGATGCGCTGCGGCCTTATCTGGGCGGAATCCGGAAAATATCACCCGACGGCCGGGCGGAACGGTAAAAGCCGGACATGGGGCTGTTTTCCAGGACCTTGGTCAGGCTGCGGCAGCAGCCCCTATTGCGCCTATTCGCGGAAAAAGTGAAAGACGCCCCCCAGGTCCGGGTTAGGTATTTCCTATTCGGCGGCGCCTTATTATTGCTGGCCGGTTTTACCGGTCTCAACCAGCTTTTCCTGTCCGGGCTGCGCATCCAGGCCGAAAACATCAATCATAAGGAAGCGCGTCTCTATGCCGTAGCCATCGCTGAGCAATTGAACCGCGAAGAGATCAACGTGCTCTTCAATGAGATTGTGCGAAAATCCCAAGTGCCCATGATTATCACCGATTCCTCGGGCACGCCTTTGAATTGGAATAACCTCACCCAGGGATTTTTACGGGGGGGCCGCGAAGCCGTGGCCCAGGCCCCTTGGCCCCTTTTGCCCGACAAAGACCGCCGCTACCTCAAACAGCGCATCCGGGACATGGACGAAACCAATGACCCGCTGCCGCTCGAATCGGAAGAGAAAATATTCGGCACCTTGCACTATGGCGACGTGCCGGCGGTGACCCGACTCCAGTGGTTGCCGCTTGCCGAGATGGTGCTGATTTTCCTGATTTTCTTCCTGGGATATTTCGGCTTTACCATTATCCGGAGCAATGAGCTGAGCGTGTTGTGGGTCGGCCTCGCCAAGGAAACCGCCCACCAGTTGGGGACCCCCATTTCATCCCTGCTGGGTTGGATCGATTTCCTCAAAATGAAAATGCAGGACGATCCGTCGCAGGAAAAAGGCCTGCGCATTTTAGGGGAAATGGAAAGCGATATCTCCCGGCTCAACCGCGTGGCCACCCGCTTCTCCCAAATCGGTTCCATCCCCGAATTGAAGGAAAACGATTTGGGGGAAATCATCGACAGCACGGTGAAGTATTTCTCGACCCGTCTCCCCCGTTTCGGCAAGAAAATCCATATCGAATTGCATATGGTCGAATTACCTAAGATTTGGATCAACAAGGAGCTGATCGGTTGGGTATTCGAAAACCTCATCCGGAACGCCGTGGACTCGATAGAAGCCGAGGACGGAGTCATCGGCATTTCCACGCAATACGCCGAAGGGGGCCATGAGGTGCGCGTCTCCGTGGAAGACAATGGCAAGGGCATACCCCGGGAGCACTTCCGCCACATTTTCAGCCCCGGCTTCACCACCAAGAAAAGGGGCTGGGGGCTCGGGCTTTCACTTTGCCGCCGCATCGTCGAGGACTACCACGACGGAGAAATTTTCGTGCAGCGATCCGTCAAGGATCAGGGCACTACCTTTGAATTGGTATTGCCCTTAAAACCCCAACGTATTCAAAGGAAAAGCCATGTCCGATAGGGCCAAGCGTATTTTGTGGGTGGATGACGAAATCGAATTCCTTCGCGCCCATATCCTTTTTTTGGAGGAGCACGGTTACGAGGTGGCCAGGGCCACCAATGGCGACGACGCCGTCGCCATGGCCAAGGCCGACCATTACGACTTGATCCTGCTGGACGAGCAAATGCCGGGCAAAGACGGCTTGACCACCCTGGAGGAATTGAAAAACGACGCCCCCCTCATCCCCGTGGTCATGGTGACCAAGAGCGAGGAGGAGCGCCTCATGGAGGCGGCCCTGGGCCGCAATATCAGCGGCTATCTCATCAAGCCGGTCAATCCCTCGCAAATCCTTTCGGTATGCAAGGGCATCTTGCATGCCCGCGCCATCCGCCAAAACCACGTGACATCCTCCTATGTCCGCGAGTATTCCGAGATGAAGGCCGGCCTCCTGGCCAATCCCAGTCCAGCCAAATGGGAAAAGGTCTGGTATCAATTCTGCAAATGGGATATTGAATTGAACCAGGTGGGCGATCAGGGCCTCTTGGCGACGCATCGCATCCACCGCAAGGAGGCCGCCAAGAATTTCATCCAATACGTGGAAGAGAATTACGTCTCGTGGTTCGGCCGCAAGGGCGGAAACCCCAATCTTCTGACCCAAAGCGTGCGCCGCAAGGTTTTGCCCGTCCTGAACCGTAAGGAAAAATGCGCCTTGGTGGTCTTGGCCGGTTTTCGCGTGGACCAATGGCAAGCCATTCAAAACCTGCTCGAACCCTTTTTCCGGGTGGAAAACGCCATCGCCTGGTCCCTTATCCCCAGCGAGGGAGCCCTATGCCGCTCCGCACTCTTTTCGGGGGAGACGCCGAGGGAAATCAGCCTCAAGCAGCCCCAGTTATGGGCGAAGTTCAACGAGGAAGAGGACAAGAGCCCCTACGAAAGGGAGTTGCTGCGGCAGAACCTGCGCGTGAACGGCATCGACCAGGAGCCGCCGCCCCTTTTTCACCTGCGCAGCCATGAAGACAGCGAGGCCTTGCGCAAGCAAGTCATCTCGCTGGACAAGGAACCCCTGGTCGGGGTCATTGTCGAATTTTTCGAAATGCTCAGCGAATTACGGGGGCAGAACCCGCTGATGGTGGAAATGGTTCCCGACGAGAAAAGCTTCCGGGAAATGGCGCGCAATTGGTTCGCCAATTCCATCCTGCTGGAAGTGCTGAAGGATTTCGCTGCCCGCGGCCGAACCGTCATCCTCACCAGCGATCATGGTTCGGTTTTGGTGGATCAGCCCGCCGAGGTGTTTTGCCAGGAGGAAAAAAGCCCCAACCCCAGGGTCAAGATAGGCCAGAACATTTCTTGCGACGAAAGGCATGCCTTATTCATCGAAACGCCGGTCATGTGGGCGCTTCCCGGGGAAGACGGGCAAATCGCTTATGCCGTCGCCAAGGAAAACAATTATTTCGTCTATCCCAACAAGTTCCAGTACTTCGTCACCCAATTCAAGGGCCAAATGGTATCCGGCGGCATTTCCATCGATGAATTATTAGTGCCCCTGGTGACCCTGACGCCCAAATAATCCCCGTGGAATTGTTGGGCTTACCTTACCGGGAAACCGAATCCATCATTTGCCGGGACGAGGATGAAACCCGGAAATGCGCCCTCGGCTTCTCTCTCCGGTTGTCGCCCGGAAGCCGCATGGCCCTGACCGGCGACCTGGGGGCGGGCAAGACCGCCTTTGTCCGGGGCATCGCCGAAGCGAGGGGGATTAAGGAAGGCGTTCATTCACCGAGCTATGCCTTGGTGCATACTTACCCCGCCGCGACGCTTCTTCACCACGCGGATCTCTACCGACTCAAAGAGACCGACGACGGGGAAACCGGATGGGAGGAACTGGGTTTGGAGGAATTGACCGAACAAGGCGGCATCTTGCTGATCGAATGGCCGGAACGCCTGCCCCAGGGATGGCGTTTCGATTTTTGGCTGCACATGACGGTGGGTTTCGAACCGACGGGTATGGAATACCGGCTCTTGCGTTTTTTCGTCGCGACCCCGTAGACCGCTTTAAGGCTTTCGCATCCAACCTTTTATCGAGTCGTAGTATAACAGCATGGTGGAATCGGCCAGTCCATGCCAGGGCGTGGCCTGGAAGGTTTGTTCCGCACCCGCGGTGTCTCCCGCTCCCAATAAGGCCCGGATGCGATGCAGGGATTCCTCTTCCTTTTCTTTCATCGACTCGATCGAATCGAGCCGCGAATAGATCAAACTGTCATGATGGGTGGTCAGGTATTGGGCATTCTTCAACTCTTCGTAAGCCTCGGCGGCGGACTTGTAGTCGCCCTTCACGAATAGGCTGTCCGCGTATTCGAAACCTTGCGCCGAAGATCGCTTTTGGTATTGGTAAAAGAGGGTGAAGCCACCCACAACGACGACCAGGCCGATTCCGATAACCCAGTCCCAAAAAGCCGACGGTGGCGCATCTTCTTTCTCCAGCAATGCCATAATGCCCTTTCTTCCCGTAAATAACCGACTGTTGAGGCGCAAAGGTAGCCAAAGTACCGCCACTTGCCCGAATTTTAAGGGTTAGGAGGCCGAAGCGGCGGGAACCCGCTTTCGATTCGCCAAACGCCTTATACCTTCAAATGCCCATTTCCTCCATCCTTGGAATTCCCGCGTAAAGAAGCCAAGACCGAAGGCATGCAGGGTTTTTCTCCACGGGAAAGCCCAGCCCAGGCTGACAAGCAGGGTGATGACGCCCCAGAGGGTGAGTTGGGCGGTGACCTCGCCCCGCAAGCTCGATTCGCGGCGGGAAAAATCCCCGGCAATGCGCGCCCCTATTCCACTCGCCCCGGAAACCGCATAGGCCCATCCGAGAGACTCGCCCAAGGTCGCCGGGTTGGAGGAAGTCAAAATCAATTCATGGAGGCGAAGATGCAGTCTCCGGCTTACGCGACGAGGTATGGAAGCCAGCAGTCCCAGTATTCCCAGTAGAAAAGGGGGATCGGAGGCCAAACGGAATAGCCCTCGCCGAAGCCTGTCCTTGAACCTCCGCCTTAAGGAGCGCATATCCGGCATGCGGATAAAACCCTTTTGAGTCCCATGGCCGAAAGACTCGGCGGGCGGTCTGGGATCGGTGGGTTCGGCGCCCCTGCCGTCGGGTTCCCGCGCGCTGTCCTCACCCTCCCGGCGGGGATGCCAGGAGCGGTGCCATTGGAAAAACCGGGAATGCAATTGACAGGAAAATTCAGGCTGGCTGCCGATCAGGAATCGAAAGGTGGCCCGGACTTGAATCCAGAATCCCAGAAAGACCAGGAGGCCAACCGCTGCCGCCGACACCAGGAGAAAAACCCAGGCCACGGCATGGCCTCATCAGGGCTGCGACGCCGAAGACGCCGGTGGCGTCGAGGATTTTTTCGAGGTGGTTTCCGCCTTGGCCGACTTCGCGGCCTTCTTTTCGGAGTTCACCTTGACATTATCGGCCTTGGCTTCATCGCTATCCGCCTTTTTTTCCAGCTTGGCGATGAGATCGTCCGGCGAATTTTTCTGCAGGATTTTCCGGAATTGATCCCCGTAATTGCCCGCCGTCGACAAATCGTCGATGATCAAATCCCACGCTTTCCAAGTCGAGTCCTTCTGCAAAAGCTTATAGGTCACGATGGATTCCTGTTGCTTATTGAAAACATGGGCGGTGACCGAGGCTTTTTCGCCGTCGACCTCGGCGGAGTCGTAACGCGTGCTATCGCTCTGGTAAACTTCCAGTTTCTTGATGCTTGAATTCTCGACCATGCGCTTGAAAGCGCTGACGAACCTGGATTGCTGATCGGGAGTGAAACCAGCCCAAGCCTTTTTCCCCAGGGCCCGGCGCCCCAATTCCTCGAAATCGAAAATACCGTTGATCAATTGCTTGATCTCGCCGGTTTTTTTGTCCGAATTCTTGTCCTTGATGCATTTCTGCAATTCCTGATCCTTATGCCGGATCACCGCCACGGGATCGGTTTTCAAGGCGGCCGTGGCCGGTAAAACGGCCAGGGCGAGTACCCCACCGAAGGCCGCCCGCCAGGCCCATTTTTTCCGGGGATGCGAAGTATTCATGGCTTATCCTTTTTCCCCGGCAAAAGTACCAAGGTAATCCGCTAGAGTCCATCCGACGGATTTGAGAAGCTTGGCGAACCGCACGTTATAATCGAGAACCGCCTCATAGTAATCCTTTTTCGCGTTCAAAACGGTTTTATAAGGCGCGATCATGCCCTTGGCGAGGGAGGCGTCCAAGTCGTATTTCATGGCGGCTGCCTTGAGCCACGCTTCCGCTGCCCGCAGGGATTTCGCGCTTTCCTCCACCTTTCCTTTGGCGGCCAATAGCTGCTCGAAGGCGTCCATCATCTGCAACAATAAGCCGCGGGCCGCATAGGTGTCGGTCCGGCGCAATTGCTTGAGTTCAATCCTTTCCTTGCGGACCTTTTCCCATTGCTGCCAGAAGTTCAACCTGATTTTCAAACCCAGTCCGCCCACGCCGGTCAATTCATTCAGGGGATCGCGCGCGAAAGGATCCGATCCTCCCGACTCGCGATCAGAGGACCATGCCTTGGTGTATTTGAAATTCCCGAAGAGGAAAATGTCGGGTCCGAGCTGGCCGCGCGCCACACGCAGCAATTCTTCCCTGGCGGCCAAGCCGCTGCGCAATTTCTGCAAATCGGGATGCTGCTCCAAGAGGATGAGCTTGAGCGTATCGAGCGGAGGCAAGGCTTCCTTCCGCATGACCAATTGGCTGTCCCGCACCTGAATGGGAAAAGAATCCGGAATGCCCGCGAGGAAACGCAATCCCAATGCCGTCCTGCGCATGCCGAGTTTCGCGTCTTCCCTCCCCTTTTCGAGGGCGTAACGGCCGGCTTTCAACTCCAGGATATCGGTTTGCTGCACACCGTCTTCGCCCTCGTCTATCATATCCTGGATTTTGCTTTGGGCCTTGTCGAAATCCTTGGCCGCGCGATCCAATTCCGACATCATCACCTGGGCATAGACCCGCTGGTAATACAGGGTCTGGGCCTCCTCGGAGACTTCCAGCCTGTCTTTGCGGTATTGGGCTTCGGCCACCTTGACCTGCATGAGTTGGGCCTTGCGCCCGGATCGGTATCGGGCGATATTCAAGGGCTGGGCCATGGTCAATTCAATCCCGAAATAAGGCCCCCACTCGGTGAAGTCGAAGGTTTTGTCGCCTTGCGCGACACGCTCATTCGAACCGATGACATAGGCGCTGGAATCGATCGCCGAGTGCAAGCCGGGAGCCGGCCCGATGCCGGTTTCCAAATCGAATTTCGGAAGGAGAACCGACTTATCCAATTCCCGGACCTTTTGCTCCACCTTGTCTATTTCGAGGCGTTTCTCATATAAAATCGGATTGACCGCCAAGGCCCTGGCTTCCAAGGCGGCTGCGTCGAATACCGCCAATGGAGTTAAGCTATCTATGGAATCGAGACTGTCGGCATGGGTTTGCCCCAGGCAAAATAAAGCCGAGGATACGGCCATGCGAAAAAATACCTTAGGGGAATGCATCGTTACCGCCACAAACATCGCCGTTCTTGCCCACCGTTCCCCGACCATCCAGGATTGATCCCAGGGCAAATGTACAATTACCGGGCCGCCCGTCATCGCATCCGAGGTAACACGCTGGACACCTGAAAACCATGCCCAATCCCACCTCCCTTCCCCAACGCATCACCCCCGACTTCGTGGCTCGCAACCGGGACGGTTTGATCGCTTTGGCTAAGACTCAAAAACCCTTGCGCCTCGACGCTTCGAATCTCCAGGTCCTCGATGGATTGGGCCTGGCCTTTCTCGCCGGCCTGGAGCGGGAATGCCAATCGGCGGGGAATGAAATCGTCCTCTTGAGCCTCGCGGAACCGCTCCAAAAGCGGTTGCGGCAAAGCCCTGTTCCGGTGGACACCCCGGAAACGCCCCGGACAGAAAAATTGCCGGAAAAGGTGGGTGAAGCGGGTTATGCCTTTCTGGATGAGCTAAAGGATTTGCTGCTGTTATCGAGCGAGGCTTTGTATTGGTCGACCTGGGGCCTCTTCCGCCGCAAGACCATCCTGCCCGGGGATTTCGTCAAACAAATGATCCGCTTGGGCAGTTCGGCCCTGCCGATCGTCCTCTTGCTTTCCCTATTGATAGGCTTCACCTTGGCCGTGCAGTCCGGAAACCAGTTGCAGCAATACGGCGCCTCCATCTTCCTCGCGGACGGCCTGGGCATCGGGATGGTGACCGAAATCGGACCGGTGCTGACTGCCGTCATCGTGGCGGGCCGCTCGGGAAGCGCCGTCACGGCGGAAATTGCGACCATGAACGTGCAGGAGGAAATCGCCGCCCTGCGTACCATGGCCGTCAACCCATTCCAGTACATCATGCTGCCGAGGTTCTGGTCCTTATCGATTTGCTTGCCCTTGCTGACGGCCCTGGCGGCCGCGGCGGGGGTATTCAGCGGAATGCTGGTGGGTTATTTCGTCTTCCATTTGTCCATGCGGAGCTTCCTTTCCGAATTGGGGCAGGCTGTGCTGGTCGAATACGTTTTCCAAATGATCGTGAAGAGCCTCACCTTCGGGTGGATAATCGCCCTGGTGGCCGTCAATAAGGGCATGCGCGTATCCGGCGGGGCGGACGCCGTCGGACGAGCCACCACCGAATGCGTGGTAACCTGCATTTTCTCGATCATCGTCGCCGACGCCATCTTTTCCTTTCTCTTTTACTTTTGAAGACGATGACCGATTCTTCCGCTCTAAAACCCCGTCTCGTCGTCAAAGGCCTGGTCGCGGGGTATGGCGATGTCATCGTGCTGAAGGATATCGATTTGACCATAGCCGAAAGGGAGATACGCATCATTCTCGGCGGATCGGGTTGTGGGAAGTCGACCCTGATGAAAAACATCATCGGCATCGAACAGCCGCGGGGGGGCACCATCGAATTGCTCGATCAGCCCATCGACTGGAGCCAAGGCCGGCCCGGCCTCGAGGTTTTCCGCAAGGTTGGAGTGCTATTCCAAGGCGGGGCCATGATCTCTTCGCTGACCGTGGCGGAAAACGTGGCGCTTCCGCTCGACTTGCATCATCCTGAATTGCCCAAGACCGTGGTGAAAGACATGGTGGCGATGAAGTTGGAACAGGTGGGCTTGGGCGAGGCCTACCACCGCATGCCCGATGCATTGTCGGGGGGCATGCGGAAACGGGCGGCCTTGGCAAGGACCCTAATCCTCGATCCCGACTTGTTGTTTTGCGACGAACCCTCGGCGGGACTCGATCCCATTACCTCGCGGGGGTTGGACGATTTGCTGCTTGAATTACGCGACGCCCTGGGCATCTCCCTCATGGTGGTGACCCACGAACTGGATTCCATCCGCGCTTTGTGCGATAAAATGCTATTCCTATCCGGAGGGAAAGTGATTTTCGACGGCTCCCTGGAGGATGCCGAGGAATCGGGGCCCGAAGAAGTCCGCGATTTCCTGTCCCGCAAGGCTTTTTCCGATTCCCGGAAATCGGCAAGATTGACGATTAAAACGGAGGCGAAATAATGCAAGCTTCTCGCGCCGAAAAGGCACGGTTGGGAATTTTTCTCCTGGCCGCCGCCGCCGCCGTCGGCCTGACGCTCTTTTTCCTGCTGGGTAAAAAGCTGGTCGAGAAAACCGTGCCGTATTATTCCTTGTTCGTAGAGTCGGTCACGGGGTTGGAGCCGGGGTCGCCGATTAAACAAAACGGCGTCGATATCGGGACGGTGAAATCCATGTCCACCGATTCGGGCGACATCACCAAGACCATAGTGCGCTTCGAGGTGCGCAAGGGCGTTCCCATCAAGACCGACATGGTGGCCGCCCTGGGCAGTTACGGCATTACCGGCATGAAATACGTGGAAGTCACCGGCGGGAGTTATGGCGCGGCCGACATTCCCCCGGGCGGCGAGTTGCCCTCTTCGATGTCCACCCTCGGAAGGATTACCCTTCGCGCGGATTCCATCGCCTATAAAATCGACCGCTTGCTCGGCAATGTGATTCAAATTACCGACGACGGAAACCGCAATAACCTGAACCGGCTGGTGAAAACCACCACGGATTTGTCCCTGGCCATGGACTCCCTGATCGGCGAGATCCAGGCAGTCAATCCCGGACCGAGATTGGAAAACATCCTCAACAACGCCGACTTGGCGATGAAGGATGTGCGTGACAAAATCCACCGCACCAATATCGAGGGCACGGTCGAGGAATACCGGAAGGCGGCCAAAGGCATGACGGAATTGACGGTCAAGCTCGACGTTACCGTACGCCGCATCCAGGAAGATCTCGCCGTCAGCATGAGCCAGATGAGGGACGCCATGAAGAATATGAATTCCTTCAGCCGCCAAATCAAAGAGAACCCGTCCGTGCTAATCCGTGGCGAGGATAAGAAAGAGCGTCGCCGATGACTCCTCAGATGAATCCTTTCCGAAATCCGCGCTCCGGTTACGGATGGCGCGCAGCCTCCGTTTTCTGCCTGGCCGCGATCGCCCTCTTGAACGGTTGTTACTTCGGCAAATCCATCGACACCCAATATTACCTGCTCGACTACATCCCTACTCCGCCCAAGGAAAGGCTGGAAAAAGGATTTTACCCATTCGTCCTGCGGATCAAGGATCCTACCATATCCGAAGCTTACCGGCGCGCCCAAATCGTTTACCGCCAAAGCGCTTACCAGATGCAATTCTATAACTACCACCTTTGGGCCATCGAACCCGAAAGGATGATGGGGGATTTGCTCGTCAAGCACTTGCGGGCGGCCAAGCTCTTCCAGAACACCACGCGTTCGGTGGAGGAATACGAGCCCGATTTCACCTTGGCCACCGAGGTGCAAAGCATCGAGGAATACGACTTTCAAGAGCAATGGTATGCCCACCTCGCGGTGGAGTATCGGTTGGAAGACGGGAAGACCGGGCAAATCGTCTGGAAAAAGGCTTATGATTTGCGCCGCAAGGTTTCCCAACCCGAGCCGGTCTATCTCGTCCGGGAATTGTCCGCCTTGGTGGAAATCATCCATAGCCGGTTGGTGGCGGAGATGGACATCATCCTTGATGAGGCCCGCTACCGGGCCTTGACCGGCGCCAACCGGAAATCGGAAAAGGAAGAGCCGACCCTGACGACGCCTCCGGCGGACGACCTTTCAAAATGAGTCCGATATCCCACCTTTGCAAGATCGGGCCAATCGCCCTGTCGCTGCTCCTGGCATCGGGGTTAAGCGCCCGACCCCTGGAAGACCTTCCCGGCGAAGAGGTCACCTTGCGCGAAACCGGTTCCGCCTTGCCGAAATCCCGGGCTCCCGCGTCCCCGGAAATGCCTTCGACCTGGCTTGCCCAGCCCATTGACGAGCAATTGGCGCGCGACGAGAACCTTTTGACGGTTTCCAAGGGCGCGCTTTTCGTCCCGACTTATTCGGAATCGCGGCGGGAACCCGAGGTGAGCATCTATTCCCCATCGGGCGAGTTGGTGAGAACGGGACTGACAGGCACCCGCATCCTTTTGGATTCGGGAGATTACCAGGTGCGCATCGGATCGGGCTCGCAAAGACAGCAAATGCGTTTCGACGTGAGGATAGAGGAAGGGCATACCCGGGTTTTGAAGCCCACCTGGGGCGGCCTGCTGGTGGAAACCCTGACGCCCGACGGCGATTATTTCGAGGGCCAATACGAAGTCATCCGCATCGACCGGAATGGTTGGTATGGCCGCGGCCGGGGCCTGGGGGAAGAGAGATTGCAGGACATCAACCTCTGGATACTCCCGCCCGGCATTTACCGGCTGGGCAAGGTCGGCGATCCCGCCAGCGCCTTGCGCAGCTATATCACCGTCGAATTGCATCCCGGCGAATTGCAATCCGTGGAGCTGGTCTACGCCGACAAAAACCCCGGCAGCGAAATCATCGCCGGCGGCCTGAAGACATTGAATACCAGGGTGGTGGCGGGGCGTCATTGGACTTACGGCTTGCGGGCGGGGGGCAATCTCGCTTTTGTCAGCAGCGTCGACATCAGCGATACGCGCAAGGAAATCGGGCAATTGTCCTCGGACGTGAGGTTGCGCGTGCGTTACGACAACGCCGTCTATTACGGTTTGAACGAAATCAACCTGCGCAATAATTTTCTGAAGGAGAGGGGAGCGCCGATAAGCGTCGTCGCCGACGAGGCCACCGCCCGATCCACGTGGGTCAGGCGTTTCAACGATTGGGTGGGGCCTTATCTGCGCGGCCAAATCAGCAGCCATTTCTTTTCGCGCCACTCCGAGGCCGATACCATTTACGTGGTCGATCCCAGACCCGATCCCGACAATCCCGGATCCTTGATCATCGATACCTTGATGACCGATTATTCCGGCAGGTTCCGCTTTGAACCCTCGTATTACCCGCTGCTCCTGTCCGAGGGGTTGGGGGTCAATCTCGACATTCTGGATTTTTCCCGCATCGAATTGTCCACCCAGGTCGGATTGGCCGCTCACCAGCGGTTTTCGGAAGACGATTACGTGGCTTTGACTTCGAATCAGTATTACCAAACGTCCACCGAATCCGATATCGGGCTGGAGACCTTGGTCTATGCGCGGGTAAGGCCGTTTAATTTCCTGACCCTGGACGCGCGCATGGAATTATTCGCCCCCAACGCGGAAATTTCCGGTATCCAGCTCACGGATCTGGAAATGGATTTAAGGCTGACCTTAAGCCGTTTCGTGGAATTGGGATACCTGTTTCAAATCAACGAGATTACCGAGGCGGCGGCGAACTCTTTCCCCAGCAGCCATAGCCTGAGCATCCGCTTCAATTTGAATTATTAATAATTGTCGCGGTATTTCCGGATTTGCGCCAGATAGGCTTCGGCTGCGTGGGCATAAGACCATGCATAAGAAGCGAGGGACATATCCTGAGGACGGCTTTCCTCGACGATCATGGCCTCGGACCACGCCTGGACGGAGCCGGCAGGCAATAGCTTCACCCTCGCGCCTGCGTCCCGGTATTCGCGCGTCAAAGGCAAATCCGCCGCCAGCACGGGCTTGCCCGCGGCCAGCACCATGGACAACGAACCGCTGGCGCTGCGGAATTTGAAGGGACACAGGAAACCATCCATGGCCATGAGCACGGGCGCGACCCCGTCTTCGGCTAAATAGCCGGTAAATGATACCCGTCCTTCCAGTCCCATTTCCTCGACGCGGCGCCGCAAGGAAATCAAGCCCGGAGCGCGGTCTTCCGTCCTATCCCCTCCGATGACTACCAAGGCTTGGTGCGGGCATGAAGCAAGCGCCTGGAAAACCAGTTCATAATCATTAGCGGGGGTGATGAAGCCGAAGAGGCCCCATAACCACGACGCGCCCACGGGTCGTAGCGTCGATTTAGCCGCGGCCTGCTCGAATCCATCCAGGACGGCATGGGGAATCACTTCGAACCGGCTTGCGGGGCTGCGCTCCCGCAGAACCTCGCAAGCCGGACGGGAAAGGGGAAAAACCGCGTCCGCCCAATAGCCGTTTTTCTGGCAGCGCAATTCACGGTACCAGGGACGGTGTTTCCAGCGGTAACGCAGATGTTGCGCGATGCCCGCAAGGCCCGTGCGGATGAGCGAGCTTTCTGGATAGGCGAAGGGATCTTCCCGATAGACCTCGTGGGGTACGACAAAAAGGCGGCCCCGGCCGCCGCCCGTGAGGGCTCGGGACAAAGCGCGCAAGTAACCTGAAAAGGGAACCCGCGTACGCTCGTAGTGGACGAGAAAGACCTGCCGATCCGAGTCGCTTTCGCCGGCCTTCCGCCGGGCCTGGCCGTAGTCGCCGACCCAGGTATCCGTCAAGCTTTCCAAATGGGGCGCCAGCCGCTTCACATAGTCGGCGATTCCGCAGGGCCTATCCGACGGAGGACCGACCAGAGCCAAGCGTAAACCCGGCCGGGAATTCAAAATGCCATCCGAAGGTGGGCCACGACCGGATTATACCGTTAAGCGATCCGGAACCGCGACGGTATCATCGCTGCCGCAATTTCCCCTGTTCCGACATGACCACGGTATCCGGCGGTATGCTCTGGGTCACCCAGCAATTCCCGCCGATGACGCTATTGCGGCCGATAGTGGTCTCGCCGCCCAGAATGGTGGCGCCCGCGTAAATGGTGACATTGTCCTCGATATTGGGGTGGCGTTTATGGCCCTTCACCGGATTGCCCTGGTCATCCTTGGAAAAACTTCTGGCCCCCAGAGTCACCCCTTGGTAAAGCTTGACATGGCTTCCGATGACCGTAGTCTCGCCGACCACCACGCCCGTGCCGTGATCGATGAAAAAACCCGGGCCGATCACCGCGCCGGGGTGGATATCGATACCCGTCCGCGAATGGGCAACCTCGCTGAGCATGCGCGGCAGTATCGGCACATGGCGCAAATAAAGGGCATGGGCTATCCTTTGCGTGGCTATGGCCTGGATGCAGGGATAGCTCAATAGGACCTCGCCGACCGAAGTGGCGGCCGGATCGCCTTCATAAGCCGCGACCAAGTCCTTCCCGATGATTTGCCTCAAAGCGGGAAATTCATGCAGGACTTCGGTCGCTATCCTTTCTCCTTCGGCTTGGAATTTCTCGCAGGGATCCGGGTCGGTGGTTCCGCCGGAAGCCAGCGCCGCTCCCATTCCGGATTTCTGCTTTTCGGAAAATTCCAGGGACAAGGCTATGACTTCCCGCAGGCTGGAGGCGACGGCGGTCAAGGTCTGCCGCAAATAAGCCGGCAGGCTTTCCTCCATTACCGCTTCTTGTCCGAAAACGCCCGGGAACAATACGGACAGCAATTGATCATGCAAGGCGGCGATGGCCTTATGGCCGGGCATGCGGCAGCCGGCCCAGATATTCGCCAAATGGTCCTCGGAAATGGCGGAAGTCAATTCTTCCGCGAGTTTAGCCCACCGGTGATCGGGCGGGTGGGAAAGATGGGATATCGGGTCGGCCATCCTTCAAATATAAGGAACCCTGACTATTTTCCCGTTTCCATGCGCATACTTGTCGATGAAAACATTCCCCAAGGCGATATCGCCTTCGCTCCCTATGGCCGCGTTGAGAGGTTTCCCGGAAGAAGCCTCAAACGGGAGGACATCCTGCGGGGTGAACCCTGCCAAGCCCTCATCGTCCGCAGCGTCACACGCGTGAACGCCGGATTGCTCGACGAGACGCCGGTGCGTTTCGTCGGCACCGCCACCATCGGCACCGATCATGTCGACCGGGCCTGGCTATCGGAGCGGGACATCGGTTTCGCCTCCGCGCCGGGATGCAATGCCAATAGCGTGGCCGAATACGTGGTGGCCGCCTTATTGACCTTGATGGTTGAAAAAGGGCTGTCGTTGGAAAAGGCGGTCTTGGGCATAGTCGGATACGGGCATGTGGGCCGGCAGGTGCGTCGCAAAGCCGAAGCCCTCGGCTTAACCGTCCTGCTCTGCGATCCGCCTTTGCAAGAGCAAGGCGGCGAAGAAGACTTTTGCGACCTGGCCGAGATATTGCGGCAATGCCATATCGTGACCTTGCATACGCCCCTGACTAAGACCGGCTCCCACCCTACCCTGGGGCTTTTTAATCGGGAAAGCTTAAGGGAAATCAGCCGCCCCATCACCTTGATCAATACTTGCCGGGGCGAAGTGACGGAAGCCGATGCCCTTATCGAGGGCAAAAAGAGCGGAAAAATCCGGCATCTCGTCCTGGATGTTTTTCCGGGAGAACCTTCGCCTGAACCCGAACTGTGGCGGATTTGCGACTTGATCACCCCGCATATCGCCGGGTATTCGCTGCAAGGCAAATTAGGCGGCACCCAGCAGGTTTTAGCGGCGTTTTGCCGCTTTTTCCATTTTTCACCTCCTGCGACCCTGTCCGAGCCCCTCCCGTCACAACCGGTTATCGGACTGGACGGCGCTGCCGGCCACCCATCGCCCTGGGCGGCCATCCATACCGCGGTAGGGCATGCTTATCCCATTCAAAGCGATGACCTCGCCTTGCGAAACGCTCTCGGGGATTCCGAACCCGGGAAACAATTCGACAAGCTGAGGCGCGACTATCCCATCCGTCATGAATTCACCCGCTACCGGGTAACGGGGTCCCAGGGCCGACAAGATGGCTCGCAGGCGATTTTAAGGCGATTGGGGTTTGAGATTATTTGATCCCGGGCTAAAAAATGACGGATTTTTTTCCAACCCTATGGCGCGGGCCGCCTTTGGCTTATACCTTAGGTCTATTCATTCCTTGAAACTTTTTTTACCCAGGTCATGGGAGGGCGGCAAATGCCCCTCGCAAGAATAGCCCTGAAAAATCTGCTGGCGGCGGATACCCTGACCAGAGACTTGATACGCGTCCGGCCCTTGGCTCTTGAATTGATGGATAAAAGGGGACTCCGCCCCTGGGGGCTCATGGATCGGCCTATCAGCCAATTATTCCTGGAAAAAAGGCAAGGCGCTATCGAGGATTTTCTGGAAGAATTGAGCGCGGTGGACATTCCCGCCGCCGACACCGAGTGGGGACATTTACCCGCCTATTACCTCATCGATTATCTGACCCAGGGCCATCGGGAATTCCTGTTGAATGACATTCCGGATATCAATTACCTGTTCGACATGCTTTTGCTTACGGATTCGGGAGACTTGGGAGCTTTAGGGGATTTGCAAAGCGATTTCCAGTCCTTTTGCCAAGACTATCAACAGCATATGAATGAGGAGGAGACCCATATTTTCTCCCGCATCCTCCGCTGCGAAGCCAGTTTAAAGGATGCCGCCGTCCATCCGGAATTCAACGCCGGGTCGGTGCAGATCTTCATCGCGACCCGTAGCCCCCGCTTGATCATGAACTCCGAGGCATCCTTGCTGGAAATGGTGGATAGGGCCGCTAAATTGGCGGGTGAATTGGGCTTACCCGCTCCTGAAGGAGCCAATCTCCATTCGCTGATGGTCCATTTTTTACAGCGGTTGCGCGCGCACAATCACCTGGAAACCCAGGTGCTTTTCCCCTTGGGCCTGGAACTGGAAAGAACCCTCTACAATCTCTCCATCGGGGGAAAACTTCCGGTCCGACGCATGCGCGGACCCTTGGATTCGGGCGTCATCCGGTTGCGCCCGGTTTAGCCCTTGGGCTGATATTCAGCCACTTCCGCCATCGCCGTTATTAGATTTCGCGTCTCCCATTTTGAAAAAACCACAACCCACAATCTGTTGGATGGACTGGGAACAAGGAGTTTGTTTATGGCGAAAGCCGCGAAATACGTCTACTACTTCGGTAAAGGAAAGACCGAAGGCGATGCAAGCCTGAAAAACCTATTGGGCGGCAAGGGAGCCAATCTCGCCGACATGGCCAGAATCGGCTTGCCCGTGCCTCCGGGATTCACCATCTCGACCGAAGTATGCACGGCCTATTATGCCGGCGGCCGCAAATACCCTTCCGCGATGAAGGAACAAGTCCTCGCGAAATTGGCCCAAGTCGAAAAGGAAATGGGCAAGAAGTTCAACGACCCCAAGAACCCCCTTTTGCTTTCGGTGCGTTCGGGAGCCCGGGTTTCCATGCCCGGCATGATGGACACGGTATTGAACCTCGGCCTCAACGACAAGACCATCGCCGGCCTCATCGAGAAATCCGGTGACGCGCGCTTCGCTTATGACAGCTATCGCCGCTTCGTCATGATGTACTCCGACGTGGTTCTCGAAGTGCATACCGACCACTTCGAAAAAGCCCTCGAAGAAGCCAAGCACCATGCCGGAGTGTCCGAAGACACCGGCCTGACGGCCGAGCAGCTCAAAAGCCTGGTGACCACCTTCAAGCAAATCACCTTGAAAGCGACGGGCAAGCCCTTCCCCGAAAACCCCCACGACCAATTATGGGGCGCCATCGGAGCGGTTTTCTCTTCCTGGATGAGCGACCGCGCCATCGTCTATCGCAAGACCTACCGCATTCCCGAAGAATGGGGAACCGCCGTCAATGTGCAGGCCATGGTCTTCGGCAATGCCGGCGAGGATTGCGCCACCGGCGTGGCCTTTACCCGCAACCCTTCCACGGGCGAGCGCCTGTATTACGGCGAATTCCTGGTCAACGCCCAAGGCGAAGACGTGGTGGCGGGTATCCGCACCCCGCAGCCCATTTCGAAAAAGGCCAAGAAGACCCCCGATGAGGTCGCCCTCGAGGAAATCATGCCCAAGGCCTATAAGGAATTGACGGCGGTTTTCGAGACCTTGGAAAAGCATTACCGCGACATGCAGGACATCGAGTTCACCATCGAACATAACCGCCTGTTCATGCTGCAAACCCGCAATGGCAAGCGCACCGCCGCCGCCGCCGTGCGCATCGCCGTGGAAATGGTGAAAGAGAAGCTCATCACCAAGGACGAGGCCATCCTGCGCGTCGAGCCCAATTCGCTCAACCAGTTGCTGCACCCCAGCTTCGACCCCAAGGCGAAGAAGGAAGTCATCGCCACCGGTTTACCGGCTTCCCCCGGCGCCGCCACCGGCCAAGTGGTCTTCACCGCCCGCGACGCCGTGCACTGGAATAGCGAAGGCAAGAAAACCATCCTGGTCAGGCAAGAAACCTCCCCCGAGGACATCGAAGGCATGATCTCGGCCCAAGGCATTTTGACGGGCCGCGGGGGTATGACCTCGCATGCCGCCGTGGTCGCCCGCGGCATGGGCAAAACCTGCGTCGCGGGTTGTTCCAGCCTGGGCATCGATTCCGAAGCCAAGACGGTCAAGGTCGGAGGCCTTTCCATCTATGAAGGCGACTGGATATCCATCAACGGATCTTCCGGTGAGGTCATGCTCGGCAAGGTGGATACCGAGGAAGCCTCGCTTACCGGCGAATTCGGCATCTTCATGAAATGGGTGGACGAGTTGAAGACCCTGGGCGTGCGCGCCAATGCCGACGTTCCCAAGGATGCCGCCGTGGCCGTTAAATTCGGCGCCACCGGCATCGGCCTTTGCCGCACCGAACACATGTTCTTCGAAGGCCACCGGCTGACCTATTTCCGTGAAATGATCCTGGCCAAGGATTTGGAAGGACGCAAGGCCGCTTTGGCCAAGCTCCTCCCCATCCAACGCGAGGATTTCGAAGGCTTGTTCACGACCATGAAGGGTTTCCCGGTAACGGTCCGCTTGCTGGATCCCCCCTTGCATGAATTCCTGCCTCATACCGAGGCCGAGCAAAAAGAGATGGCCGAAGCCATGGGCATTTCGAGCGAAGAGGTTTCCGCCAAGGTGGTCTCTTTGCATGAGCTCAATCCCATGCTGGGACATCGCGGTTGCCGCCTGGGCATTACCTATCCCGAGATCTACGACATGCAGGTGCAGGCCATCATCGAGGCCGCCGTCAATGTCGGCAAGAAGGGCGTGAAGGTCATTCCGGAAATCATGATTCCCCTGGTGGGAACCATCAAGGAATTGACCATCCTGAAGGAGAATGCCAAAAAGGTCATCGCCGAAGTCCTGAAGCGGAACGCGAAGAAAATGGAATACCTGATCGGTACCATGATCGAAATTCCCCGCGCGGCCCTGCTGGCCGACCAATTGGCGCAGGAAGCGGACTTTTTCAGCTTCGGCACCAATGACCTCACCCAGATGACTTTCGGGTATAGCCGCGACGATAGCGGCGTCTTTTTGCCGACCTATGTCGATCAAAAGGTTTTGCCCGAAGATCCTTTCCAGGTGCTCGATCAGGCCGGTGTCGGCCAATTGGTGCGCTATGGCGTCGAACGCGGCCGCGGCGGCAATCCCAAACTCAAGGTGGGCATTTGCGGCGAACACGGCGGCGAACCGTCCTCGGTGAAATTCTGCCATGGCCTCGGCTTGAATTACGTGTCCTGCTCGCCTTATCGCGTGCCGATTGCCCGCCTTGCGGCCGCTCAAGCGGCGATTGAAGAGCGGCTCGGCGCCAAGGGACAGGTTAAAAAAGCCGCGTCGGCTGTTAAAAAATCCGACAAGTCCAAAAAACCCGCCATGACCAAAAAACCGGTGAAAAAGGCCGCGCCCAAGGCAGCCAAGCGGAAGTAATCGGGGCATAACCCGATTATTGAACTCACCTCATCGCAATTCCGACTCAATGAACGGATGGCCTCCATAGGCCATCCGTTTTTGCATGGATTACGGGTGTTTCCTTGATTCAAATTTTACCCAAAGAAGCCACTCGGTGCGGGCGGATTTTCCGGCCTAATCCGAAGTGTCTTCTTGGTATAATCATCATGGCGTATTAGTTTTGCCCGCCAGACTTACAGACGGAGGGTTGCTTGGCCTCTGAGATCGTAAAAGAGTTGGAAGTGGCGTTCGATGCCGGCGAGCTCGATTGCCTTAAAAAGTCACTCTTGCCTTTCATTCGCAGCAATCGCGAAAAACTCCTGCAATTCATCAGCGACTTTCAAAGGGTCGAAGGGCCTACCAAACTCGATGTGATGGTGAAGGTTTTCATCCTGCAGAATAACATGCCTTTCGATCTTCGCGATTATATGGTGAGACAAAGCACCCGCATCGAAAAAGACATCGGACCCTGCGATTGCGCGGAACAGAGAAGGGAATCCGTCGCCGCCTGGATCCATCAAAAGGCGGCGGACCACCGAAGCACGTCGATGTTCGAACAGGTCTATTGTTTTGAGCGCCTCAAAAACGAAATCCTGCCCTTGATAGAAGAGGAATTAAACCTCGGCATCCAATTGACCCCCTAAGGCAGTCCCGGCCCATCGCCGCGCAGCAATAGGCCGCGGCGGCACTCCCCGAAAAACTCCCGGAATAAGCGGGCCAATTCCCTGGCCGGCCGGGCTGAAACGTCATCGTTATTCGCGCCGGCTATATCCCAAAACGCCAAAGCGGATTCGACGCCTTGCTTGCGCAGTATCCGGTAAAACGTTTCGATAGATCCCAGGCATTCGCGGGGATACCCCAGGCGCTCCCACCCCATGACATTCAGGCCCCCCCATCGCAGCGGATTGCCCAAAGCCTTGATGCCCGGCGGTATGTCCTTATCGACGCGCAAATTGCCCCCGATGAAGGCCCCGGCGCCGATGGCGACGAATTGATGGATGCCCGTCATGCCCGACACCACCGCGCTGTCCCCGATACGGACATGCCCCCCCATTTGCACGCCATTGGCTATCACCACGCCTTTTCCAACCCGGCAATCGTGGGCGATATGGGCATAGGCCATGATTAGCCCATTCTCTCCCACCAGGGTTTTTCCATGCGCGGATGTGCCCCGGTTAACGGTCACGTACTCGCGTAATTTGCAGCCCGCGCCGATGATGACTTGCGAGGCCTCGCCGCGATATTTCAAATCCTGCGGTTCCCCGCCAAGCACCACCCCGACGTCCAACTCCACTCCTTCTCCGAGTTGGACGCCGTTTTTCAAGACGCAGAAAGGGCCGACCCGGCAGCGGTCCGCAAGCCGGACTTCCGCCTCGACGACCGCATAGGGGCCGATGATGATTCCGTCACCCAGCTCCGCCGCCGGATGGACGCTGGCCGAAGGGTGGATGGACATTAGACCATGGTGGCTTTGATGACCGCTTCGGATACGATTTCGTTTCCGACTTCGGCCCGGGCTTTCAATACCGCGAAACCCCGCCGGTATTTCTCCAGGACAGCTATCAGGTTGAGCCGGTCTCCCGGACGGACGGGTTTGCGGAAACGCGCCTCTTCAATGCCGGCGAATGCGGGGCGCTTGCCCGCCGACTCCTCGGGAAAGGAGAGGGCGATCAAGATGCAACTGGCTTGGGCCATGGCTTCGATTTGCAAAACGCCGGGCATGACGGGGTCTTGAGGGAAATGGCCTAAGAAAAAATCATCGCCGAAGGAAACGTTTTTGAAGGCATGGATGGAAACGGATTTCTCCCATTTCTCCACGCCGTCGATAAAAAGGAAAGGATGCCGGTGCGGCAAGAGGCGCAAGATTCCGGCATAATCCAAAACCTGGGGTAGTTCCTCAGCTATAGGCTCGCTCATGAATCAAGGCCTCCAATAATCGGTGATGGTGAAGGTGACCGGCATTCCGGAGGCGCAAACGCAAACGCGGCAATTGCAGTCCCAATAAGGCTAAATCACCCACTAAATCTAGCATCTTATGCCGGGCGGGCTCATTCGGAAAGCGGTAAGAGCCCGGATGCAAAAGCCCGGTCGCGAGTACTTTTTTGCCGCCGTGTTCTTGATTGTCCACCGGAGACCCGGCAAGAAATCCTCGCCACCGCGAAGATTCCGCGGCCGATCCTGACAAGACAAGGCCCATACCCCAATCGGCTCCGGCGAGGCCACCGGCCGAATGGATTTTAAGGAAGTCATCCGCGAAAATGAAGGTCCGGGCCGGCGCGAGCAGTGAATGGATTTGCGCCGACGATTCGAGCGCGCAGGCCGACTCGAAATCCTCCCTGCTTATCTCGTACGTCGCCTGAAAACGGTCGCTTGGCTCCGCCTGCAAATACCCGTTTTCCCATTCCCACCGGCAGGAAAAAGACGATTCACATTCGAGGGGATGCTCATCCACAACTCCATAGGGCTCGCCAAGCTTCCTTAGCGCATGGAGGTAAGGGTCGGCGCTGCCGTCCAGCAGGGGGAAAACCCCATGGTGGCAAATGACTTCGATGGGTGCACTGGAGAAGAGGATCATGGCGGCCATGAAATGTTCGGTCAAGGCAAGGGTTTCAACACCCGTCGGATTGACAGGGCCCTTTCCCGGCGATACCAAGGTGCAACGATTGGCCCGCAAGGAGAGTCGTCCCAATCCAGCCAGCGGCATTCCCTGCGGACAACCCGGCCAGCGGATAAGGGGTTGGGTCAGGGCGGGATTCCAAATGAATTCAACCGCGACGGTTTCATCCGAAAATAGGCTTTTCCCGCGCAAAGTAAGCGACGAATCATTCCCCATGGAGGACCCAAATACCATCCCGTCATGCTTGGACGCCTGAAGTCGCGGCGCCATCCGGCCTCCGTAGCCCTAAGAAATGACGGTCAGAAGTTAATTACTCCATCGCATGGGGGGGTCTGCCCCGCCCTTGGGTTTTGGAATCTTGACCAGGATAGTATCCGGAATGACCCCTTGTCCGTAATTATGGAGCCTATCGATGAGAGCCAGCGTGATTTCATGTTCACGGGGCACGATTAGCACTCCGGCGCTCGATTTAAGCTCCTCGGCGAATTTCATCCCCGGCGACAATAAGGCAATGGGAAGAGTCTTCAAGTCGAAGTCTTCATCCCTGGTGCCTAATCCTTCGGCCAGGGCGGACAATAAATGGGGATCATACCATCCCTCTCTGGAGCGCAAGGTCTCCATGGCCAGGGATTGCGTAAGGCCTTGGGACTCAAGCAAGTCAAAATCAAGGCATATCTTTAATATCCGCGAACCAAGCGGGAGACCTTCCCCAGCCAGCCCATTGTCGGGAAAACCTCCGCCGTCATAATGCTTTTCTTGGTTCAGCAAAATGGCGCGGATTTCCTCAAGCCTCGGGATAGTCGAGATCAAATGTTCCGATACGACCGAGACCTTTTCCGCCTGTTTGCGTTCTTCTTCCGTCAAAGGTTGGCCGTAATAGATTTTTTCAATCGTGGCTTGCGGCAAGGTGATATACCCTATATGCGATAATAGGGACGCCACTTCGATTTGCCAGTTGGAAACGACCTTGGCCTGTTTGGCAATATCCACGGCCAATTTTTGCACCCGGATGGCGCGCCCAAAAGCCAGCGGATTGGCCAAAGACAAAAGCTCGGTCAGCACCCGGATGGCACCCCTTAGCGTTTGTTCCAGAAGGATTTTCTCAGATAGCAATAGCCGGTGCTGATTGACGGCCGCCTCTACGACCTGCAAAAGGACGGTCGGCGGTATGGGTTTGACCAGAAACCTGAAAATCTGACCTTGGTTCACGGCCGCAATCGCGGATTCCATGCTGGCTTGGCCGGTTAACAGCAAGCGGACCGTGAAGGGAGATGCGACCTTCACCTTGGCTAAAAAGGCCGCACCGTCCATTCCGGGCATGCGCATGTCGGAAATAACGACGGGAAGGAATTTTAGCGACGGTAACATCTCCAAAGCCATGGCGCCGCTGGTTGCGGTCAATACGTGATACCTCTTTCTGAGGATGAGCGCCAAGCTCTCGACGATTTTACCGTCGTCATCGACACAAAGCACCGTAGGAGGTTTGACCGTTTCCACGGGTCAGCGCATCCCACCGGATTCGCTTATTGCAGCTTCCGGCATCGAATTCCGTTCTTCCATTTCAAACAATCGATTATATGCCGCCTGGTTCCGAAATTCAACTGCCAATCGGGGTTTCGACCAACTGGACGGATCCCTACGGGGGTGGTAGAATGGGCGGGAAGATTGGCGAAATGAATTGCTCTGGGGGCAATCGATGCAGTTTTTGGCTTCGAGTTTTTTCTCAACCGAACCGGATTCCCGGGAGGTCTCCGATATCGCGGCAGATTCCCTACTCCGGGATTTTTCCGGGGAAGCGCCCAAAGCCATCTTGGTCTATTCCACCGTGAACCATGATCAAGCCGTGGTATTGCAGGAATTGCGCCAGCGGTTCGGGCCGTCCCCGGCGATAGTGGGTTGCTCGGTACAGGGCGTGGTGGGCAATCGCTCCCTCACCGAAGAAGGCATGGTTCTCGGAGCCATGGGTTTCGGCGGCGATGGCCTTTCCGTCGCCATCGGCGCGGAAAGGGAAATACAAACCGATTCACAGGAAAAAGGCAAGCGCCTGGCCCTTCACCTGAAAAGTGAGTTGGGCCATGATCCGGGAGTGGTGATACTCCTGTACGACCCGCTATGCGGGACCGATGTGGAAGCCTGGCTTCGTGGCATGCGCCTCGAACTGAATTGTCCCCTACTGGGCGGAGGATCAGGCCAACCGTGGGGACCTCCCGTACAGACTTTCCAGTACCTGGATCAAGAAGTTTTTTCCCATGGCATCGTCGCCTTGGCCCTGTCGGGTCCGTTCACGCCGATCATCGGCGTCTGCCATGGCACGCTGTCGGCGGGGGAATACATGACCGTCACCAAGGCGGAAGGCAACCGCATTCTCGAAATCGATGGTCATCCGGCCATCAGCATCTGGCGGCAAATCACCGGTTGCGACGAGGGCGACATGGTCCATCAAAACCATATGGCCGCTTGGGCTTTGGGAATCGAGCAGACAGGCCAGGCTCAGATCGCGGCCAATGGCCGGGAAGCCGGTCAAAAAATCCGCGGGGCATTCGGATTTGACTTTGAAACAGGAAGCGTGATTCTACAGGCCGCCGTGCCGGTAGGCACCAAGGTCAAGCTCCAGCGGCGCACCGTGGAGACCGTGCTTCAGGGATCCGCTAAAATGGGAGAGGATTTGAAGAAAAAACTGGCCGGCCGCACTCCCTGGGCCGTACTGGGGTTTGAATGCGCCGCACGCACCTTCCCCTTTTTAGGCCCGGAAAAAACCATGCAAGAACACCAATCGCTCCGATCCGAAATCGCTCCCGATTCGCCCTGGCTCGGCATGATGGCCTGGGGAGAAATCGGCCCCTGCGACGGCCAGCCGGCCTTCCATAATTACACCTATCCCGTTCTGGCTCTCGTGGATGCCGTCCTCGGATAAAGAAGCCAGCCAGGAAAATATCCTCAGCCAATTGAGCGGCGAAAGGGAGTTTCTGGCTTTACGGCATAAGCATGAACGGGTTCTGACTTGGCTGAGCGCCGCTCAAGCCTTGCCCCAAATCATCGATCGGAATCTGACCCTCCGGGAAATCTATTTGCGGCTGGGACGCGCGCTCATTTCCGGCCTCCGGCTTCCTTCGGTGGCTTTTTTCGAGCTGAAGGAGGGAGCCGTTTGTCCCATCGTTCCGCCGGGGGAAGAACGCCTATTGAGCGATGATGGCGCGTCGTTTCTCCGAGCGAACCCGGCGGGGGTATGCAATGATCCGGTTTCCGCCGAGCAGAAAGATGTCTCGAAGGCCTGCGGATTGCACCGGTATTTATGGGGCACGATCCGGGTAAGCGGGATGGGGCCGGTATTGATGGCGGTTGGGTACAACAACCATCTGGCGAAGTTTCATGCGAAGTTCGACGACAGCGATGCCGTGAATATCGCCAATCTGGCCCGGCATTTGGAGATGTTGATCGGCAATACCTTGCTTCTGAATCAGCTGGAAGAAGACAAATCCCAACTCTTGGAAAGCAATGCGAAACTGAAATCCCGCGATCAAGAATTGCACGCCACCAGCGTTCAATTGCAGCGGACAAACGAAAGCCTGGAATTGAAAGTCCGCGAAAGAACGGCGGAACTCGCGCAACGGAGCCGTGAGATGGGCCTGATTTTGAACTCGGCCGAGGAAGGTTTTTTAGGCATAAGCGAAAGCGGAACCGTAACATTCGCCAACCCCGCGGCCGGACACCTGTTGGGAGTGCCCAGTGAAAGCATGCTAGGAAAGCCGCTTACGCAATCCGTCGGCCACGGATGCGCACCGGATACCCCTTGCCATTATTCGTCATGCCCCATCCTAAGGCCATTTTCGGACGGGCTAATCCATCGCGCCACGAATTGGAGTTTCATCCGGCAGGACGGATCCGCCCTTATAGTCGATTATTGCAGCACCCCGGCCCGGGAGGACGAGAAAGTCGCGGCCGTGGTGCTCGCTTTCCGCGACATGACTCAACAACGCCGCATGGAGGCTCAAGTGCTCCAAGGTGAAAAACTCCAGGCCATCGGCCAACTCGCGGCCGGCATCGCCCATGAGATCAACACTCCTATGCAATATATCGGCGATAATGTTTACTTCATGGGTGAAGGATTTTCCGATCTGCTGGGCTTGATTCAAGAGTATCGCAAAGCTATCGACGAACTGGAACAGGATTCCAGGAAGGCGGAAATATTGTCGCGCATCCAAGCCGCCGAGAAATCGGCGGATATCGATTTCCTGCGGGAGAACGCCCCGAATGCCCTGGCATCGGCGACCGAAGGCATCGAGCGAGTACGGAAAATCGTCTATGCCATGAAGGAATTTTCCCGTCCCGGCGCTTCCGAAAAAACCCCGTCCGACCTGAATCAGGCCGTTGAAAACGCCCTGACCATTTCCACCAGTACGTGGAAAGAAGTGGCCACGGTCGAATGCGACCTATCCTCCTCCCTACCCCTGGTATTCTGCATGCCGGGGGAAATCAATCAGGTGATATTGAATCTTATCGTGAATGCCTGTCATGCCATCGCGGACTTCAGGAAGAAGGATTCCGGCTGTGCGCTTGGAAAAATCCGCATCGAAACCGGCGTAAGCGATAACTTCGCCGAAATCCGCATCTCGGACACAGGAGGGGGAATTCCCCTCCAGCATCAAAAACGGATTTTCGAACCTTTCTTCACGACCAAGGAAGTGGGCCGGGGATCGGGACAAGGCCTGTCTATTTCCCGCACCATTATCGAGAATAAACACGGCGGGCATTTAGACTTTTCCACCGAAATCGGAAAAGGCACGGTATTCACCGTCCGTCTGCCTTTGAACCCGCCCGAGGAAACCGAATAGACCGGTTCTTATTCTCCCCTCGTGGCTGGTTCGGACGCCGACTCATTTTTTTCAAGAAGAAAATGCCGGACAAGATCACGGCGCATATCACAACCGGCGTCGCCAGTTGATTCAACCTGGGCGGAAAGATCAGAAAAAAATGTTCGCCCTTGATCAGGGATGAGAAACTCGAAACGCAAAAAGGCATTAAAAAAAGCCGGCCTATCTGCCATTTGTCCAATTTCGCACCCGGGCCGGAGGGTTTAACGCTGAGGATCAAAGCGAAACCGATGATGACGCTAATCCCCAGGGAATTCATCCATATGCGGGGATTGGGATCGAAGTAATAGGCCACTACGCATAAATACCATACCAAGTAGCACCACAATACGATTCGGCCCACGGACAACTGGCGACAGTATTTCACGAAGCTCGCAACCATGTCCGGAACTTAGCTCCTCGCTCCCGGTGACATCTAAGAACCCAAAATGGGGGATACGACCAGGAAATCGGGAAGGCGGGCATTAGCCGCGGAATACCTTAACTCCTCCCCTCGGCGGCCCTTTTATTTCCCGGCGGTTTTTTTCCGCCGGGCTTTTTCTTCGGTCTGGCCAGGATTGTCTTATTGTAAGCCAAGGCTTGGAAAACCCAGGCCTGCAAATCCTTGTCTTTTCGCGTGGCCCCGGGGCCTGCAAAAACAAAGCCCTTGGACGTCCGACCGGTGAATTCCATGGGCCGGCAATCCTTTTTCCGAAGCGCCCGTTCCTTCCAGGAATCGCCCGATTCTTCGCGCTAAAATTTCGCTATAGGCCATGATTCATCGCCCTTCATCAAAAAGTTGTCCTAATTTCCCGCCTCGGATTGTCATAGGAATTAGGCCCCACAAGGGCCTTCAACCCAAATGAATGGAGCTTAAGATGGAAGAATTCATGTTTATCGTAAAGGGTTATGACTATGCCGGCGTTTCTCCCGAAATCATGGAGAAGCGGATGATGGCCTATCTCCCCTGGAAAGAGAAAATGATCCGCGAAGGGCGTTACAAAGCGGGTCAGCCTTTGGAACCGGGCTCCGGCCGTTTGCTTGTAGACGCCAAAACGGTTGTGACCGACGGGCCGTTTCTCGAAGGGAAGGAAATCATCGGCGGTTATGTCATCGTTCTCGCCAAGGACTATGACCAGGCCGTCAGCGACGCCAAGGAATGCCCGCTATTGCAGCATTGCCGCCTCGAAGTCAGAAAACTGGGACAGATGTGAACCCTCCCTCCGGGATGGATCATTTCTTTCGCCACGAGGCCGGGCGCATCGTTTCCCTGTTGGCCAAGATTTTCGGCATGGATCATTTGCAATTGGCCGAAGACATGGTTCAGGAAACCTTGCTGGAGGCATTCAGCCAATGGAGTTATGGTTCATTGCCGGACAATCCCGGCGCCTGGGTCATGGCGGTGGCCAAACGCAAGGTGCTCAATGAATTGAAGCGGAAAAAAATCCTGGCGGCGAAATCCGAAGCCATCGGCTTGGAGTATGAAAACCCGGAGGATTTGGATCCCCTATTCGATGAAGCCCATATCGCCGATTCCATGCTGCGGATGTTTTTCGTGTGCTGCGACCCGGCTTTGCCCGTTGAATCCCGGCTCGTGCTGACCCTCAAAATCCTTTGCGGCTTCAGTTCCAGAGAAATAGCCGGGGCCTTGCTCCTGAGGGAGGCCGCGGTGGATAAGCGCCTGTACCGCTCCAAAACCGCCTTCCGGCGAAGGCGCATATCCCTGGAAATTCCCGGCAAAGGCGCTTTGGAGGCCAGGCTCGACAGCGTAAACTCCTGCATCTACCTGCTGTTCAATGAAGGGTATAATTCCTCCCACCCCGATTTTCTTATCCGCAAGGATTTATGCGCCGAAGCCATGCGCCTTTGCCGCCTGGTCATCGATTATTTTCCCGGGTATTACGCTTCGCACGCTTTATTGAGCCTGATGTGTTTTCACGCCGCGCGTTTCGACAGTCGCCTCGACGATCATGGGGCCTTGGTGATCTTCGCCGAGCAGGATCGAACCGCCTGGGGTCCGGAATTGATCCGGATGGGGCGGTTTTACCTCGCGGAGTCGGCGCAAGGGGAACGCCTGACCGAATATCATCTGGAAGCGGGGATAGCCGCCGAACACTGCCTGGCGAATAGTTTCGCGGAAACCCGCTGGGATGTCATCGACCGGGATTACGCCGTCCTGGCCCAGCTCAAGGACAACCCCGTCATCGAATTGAACCGCGCCGTCATTTTATCCATGACGTCTGGACCCAGGGCGGCCATGGAAAAGCTGGAGGAGCTTCGGAATCATCCGCGGCTTCGGCACTATTACCTGTTGCATGCGACGCTGGGGGAATTGCATGCGCGCATGGGAGAAATGGACAAAGCCAGGGAATGTCTGGCCCATGCCATCAGCCGGACATCGTCGAATGCCGAGAAACGGTTTTTACGGAAAAGTTTGGAGCGGATTATCGGACTCGAACCGACGACCCTCTGCTTGGGAAGCAGAAGCTCTACCAACTGAGCTAAATCCGCGCGTGGCGGTTTAATGTAGCAATTGCCGTTTTTGTTATTTTATGCGCCATGGAAACTACCCTACTCATTATCAAGCCCAATGGCGTCAGCGGCGGGCTCATCGGCGAAATTCTAGCCCGTTTTGAAAAATCCCGTTTGGCGGTTGCCGCGATGAAGCTGAAAACTCTCAGCAAAGCCGAGGTCGAAGGCTTTTACGCGGAGCACAAGGAAAGAGGATTTTTCGGCGAATTGGTGGCCTTCATGACATCGGGACCCGTGGTCTTAGTCGCTTTGCGCGGGGAAAAAGCCTTGGAAGCGGTAAGGGCCATGAATGGCGCGACCAATCCGAAAAACGCCCAGCCCGGCACCATCCGCTATGATTTCGCTCCGAATACCGGTGAAAACGTGGTGCATTCTTCCGATTCCGCCGAAAGCGCCGCCCGCGAAGTGGCCTATTGGTTCAAACCGGAGGAAATCGTGGATTATCCCCCGTATTCCCAGATTCGCGGAGCTTAAAGCATGGCCGTGACCCGGCTATAATTCGCTTATGCTCACCCCTTACCTCCATTACCGTCCTGTCCTAGGGGCAAGGGTTTACCTCGCCCCGAGCGCGGACATCATCGGGAGGGTGACGCTGGAAGAGGACGTCTCGGTATTCTTCCAATGCGTTTTGAGGGCGGATATCCATGCCATCCATATCGGCGCTCGCAGCAATATCCAGGACCAAACCACCATTCACCTCGCGTCCGACCTGGGAGTGGAAATCGGTGAAGATGTTTCCGTGGGCCACCGTTGCATTTTGCACGCCTGTACCGTTGGGCACCGGGTATTGGTTGGAATGGGAACCATTATCATGGATGGCGCGGAGGTGGCCGACGACAGTCTAATCGGGGCGGGCAGCCTCTTGCCCCGCGGCAAGCGCTACCCACCCGGCACCCTCATTCTCGGCAACCCCGCCAAGGTCGTCCGCGATCTCACGGCGGAGGAAATCGCCGCCAACCTCCGCTTGGCCAAAAAATACGTAGGCGTCAAAAACGACTATTTGGCGGGACCCTGATGGTCGCTTAGGACTTATGCGCCTTCTGAAGTCCGTCGTTTTCCTATTGGCCTTCTGCGGAATCACCGTATGGCTGGTCAACTCCTATATCGAGGTCGTCGCGCGCCGGCAGACCTTCAGCCTGCCGTCCCAGATCCCCGAAGTGGAAGCCGTGGTGGTTCCCGGGGCCAGCGTCTACCGTTCGGGCAAATTATCACCGGTACTGGAGCAGAGAATGACCACGGCCTTGAAAGTCCTGGCCTTGCGTCCGGAAACCAAATTATTGGTCTCGGGCCATGCTATCAAGGGGGGCTATAGCGAAACCTCGGCCATGGCCGAGTTCGCCAAAAGGAATGGCATCGCCGCGGAGCGCATCCTGCAAGACGACGGGGGGCGTTCCACCTATGTTACCATGCTGCATTGCCGCCGCGAATTCGGCTTGAGGCGCATTCTCCTGGTCAGCCAAGCCTTTCATCTTCCCCGAGGCCTTTATGTCGGCAATCGCCTGGGCCTGACGGTCTACGGATTGCCCGCGGCCGACACCTCCGAAGACGGTCCTTTTCCCATCCGGGAAATCTTCGTGCGTTTCAAGGACTTCATCCTGGTGCGCATTTCGCGGGGTTTCAATGCCAATTAAGGACGTCGCCGCTTCGGATGTCAAGGATTTGGCCTTCCTCATCAACCCGATCAGCGGCGGAGGCATAGGCCGGGAGGTCTACCGCCATCTGCCCGAAATCCTCGATAGCTTCGGAGTGGAAAGGTCGGCCTGGTGCGCTGAACTCACCGAGGCGGACGAATTGGCCGAACAAACCGACCGTTTGCTGGCTTCGGCCAAACGCGTGGTGGCCGTGGGAGGGGACGGCACCATCGGCTTCGTCCTGAGCCGCCTGCGTTTTCGCAAGCGCAAGGACGTTGAAATCGGGCTTATTCCCTTGGGAACGGGCAATGACTTGGGACGCTCCCTGGGCGTCTTCCACGTTTACGATCACAACGGTCTTTTGGCATGCGTGCAACGATTGCTGAAAGCTCCCGCCGTCCGTTTCGACCTTTGGAAGGTCAACGACGAAATGACCTTGGCGTCCTATATCAGCCTAGGCATGGATGCCGCCATTTTGCACGATTTCGATCAAGCCCGCAAGCAGGGTAAACTACCCACCGGAGCGTTTTTCAATAAGCTGTATTATGTCAAGGCCTTCTGCACCCGCATGGTTTACCGCATGCCCGGCGACGCCACCTTGCAAATCTGGCGACGGGGCTTGCGTACCGAACTTTCCCTGAAAAACGCCCGTTGTTGCCTCATCGCCAATATCGATTCTTATGCGGCCGGGGCCCGCCCTTTCCCCGAGGGACGAAACAATGACCGACGCCTTGAAGTCATGGTCATCCACCGGCTCAGGCATTACCTGTTGATGGTCACCGTTTCCCGGTTCTGGCCGCGGGCCATGCGCTGGTTCCGGAGATGGTTGCCCTTATACCAAGCCGAAAAACTGGAAATCATCCTGACCGGCGACGAATTCGGGCAACTCGACGGGGAGGATATCACCGGCATCATTTCCACCGGCCGGAAACTCTGGGTCGAACCCGCCGGACAAGCCAGGCTGCTCGATTTACGCTCTTCGGTATTCAGCTTATTCTAAAAGTCCGGCCAGGTCGTCGGCGACCAAGCCCGCCAAACCTTGCTCCTTGGTATAAGCGAAGGTACGCCCATCGCGGATACCCCATAACCATATTTTTTCGGCCGATGGCAAGGGAAGGCCCTGCCTCCACCGCTGCAACCAAAGGTCGGCGGACAGGCTATGACAACTGAGGGAATACAGGGGATGGATTTCGGGCAATGCCATGACTTCGGCCAAGGCGGCGTCATCCTCGTAGATGGCTCCCAGCCGCGAAAAGGCCTGCTCGCTTATCAAAGCCGCCATCAGGGGCAAATGAAAACTTGCCAGAAAAGTCAAAGGGTGCGGGTTGTTTGCGATGACGTTTTCCAAGCATTGGTGCGCGAGGTCACGCCAGTAGGTTTCATCCGCTTTTTTGGCGGCGGGTATCTTCAGCTCCAGGTAAAACGGTAGCCGGCCGAAATCCGCCAGGAAGTCAGCGAGACCGGGAATTTTCCCCTTGGCCCCGTTTTGAACCAAATCGATTTCCTTCAACTCCCGCCAAGGCAATTCGAAGACGGCCTCGGGACGTCCGGCTAGGCGGCGCAAATCATCGTCATGAAAAAGGACGGGAACCCCATCGGCGCTTAACTGGACGTCGAATTCAACTCCGTCACAGCCAAGACCATAGGCCTCGCTTATGGCCGGTAAGGTGTTTTCAACCAGACGGGCGTGGGCGCCGCGGTGGGCGAACCGAAGCGGGTGATGTAAGGGCGAACCATGCATTTTACCCCTGCCCTTCCTTTTGCCGTTCCGGCCTAACCGATCGATGGTGGTAATCAGCCAGGTATCGGCGGTAATCGGCATGGACATCATTCACGTGGCTGCGCCCGGGAAAGGCCTCCTCTAGCGCGGCCTCCATTTCCGGCAAGGCTTCCAAGCCGCCGCCGGGGGCGAAAAAAGCGCGGGTCCGCCGCCGGAAAAAATCGACGGCGGTGAGCGCGAATTCACGCTTCAGGGAGAAATGCATTTCCCCGCGGGCGATAGTGGGACAACCCGGCAGGGTTTCTCTCCAGGTTGTCGCCCTCTCCTCGGCCCGGAAAAAAGCGAGCACTTCCCGGGACCTCATGCCATAACGCCGCAACCAGCCTTGCCGCAATGCAGGCGTCATCCAAGCCTCCGCCCGCAAATCCCTTTCCAGTTCCGAAAACTCCTGCGGTGATTTCCAAGCTCCCGGCAATGGCCTATCCTTCAGGCTTTTGATCGGTTTCTTTTTGCCGTAGAGGTGACGGTAGGCGTCCAAGGCCAGCGGCCTGTGGGTGGTGTACTTGCCTCCGACGGCGGCGACCATACGATCGCCGATCCGGTGCAAGGCATGCTCCCGCGAGAGGATCGCGGTAGCGCCTTTTTCGGCGCGCGCCAACGGACGTATGCCCGCGAAGGTGCATATCAATTCCACCTCGTCTTCGGGAAAATACAAGGCCAGTAAATCCTGGATCTCCCGGATTTCACCGGCTTGGGGCAAAGGGTTTTCCGGCATGTCGCCGCGCAACTCCGTTTCGGTGGTTCCCACCCAGTGGCGGCCATGGTCATCGGGTATGACGAAGAAGTATCGCTTGCTTTTCGGGACCGGCAAAATCAGGCAATCCTTGGCCGACAATCCTGAAACCACCAAATGGATGCCTTGGCTGGGCCTGATCCAGCGGGTGTCAAGCCCCATGGTTTTCTGGGCGACTTGGTCGCTCCAGGGTCCGCACATGAAGGCCACTTTTTCGCTCGTCACGACTTTTTCCCGGCCGGTAAACCTGTCCAGGACGGTAATCTCCATCCCCTCTTTTTCTTCCTGCACCGAAACCAATTGCCGGTAATTGCTGACTTCGGCTCCCAAAGCCCGGGCATCGAGGATATTCTCCAGGCAGAGGCGGGCGTCATCCATGACGCAATCGCTATAGGCATAGGCCCCATGCCTATCGCCAGGCAGAAAGCCCGGCTCGCGGCTTTGAAATTCCCGTTCACCGATCCACCGATGCGACCCGATATGATCCCAACCCGACAATCCGTCGTATAGCAGTAAACCGCACTTGACCAGCCATCGTCCATGGCGGCCCTGGGGGATAATCGGGAAATGGAAGCGCCTTTCCTCCGCCAAATGCGGCGCGATGCTCAGGAGTTTTGCCCTTTCCCTCACCGCCTCATGCACCAGCGCAAAATCATAGGTTTCGAGGTAACGCAAGCCGCCATGCAATAATTTGGAGGTATTGCTGCTGGCGCCCTGGCCGAAGTCACCGCTTTCGAAAAGCGCCACCCGCAGTCCTTGAAATGCCGCCAAACGGGCCAAGGCGGCGCCATTGATGCCGCCTCCCGCGATGACCAGGTCGAAGTTATTGGCGTTTGCCCGCATGCTGATGTCCTACCCCGGTGGTGATTTGGTAGATTGTCCCAACTCTGGACCGCTTCCATCTTCAGGTTGCCGGTCATTCCCGGACGGAAACATGTTTAAGGCTTCCTTTTTTTCAAAATCATGGCGCGCTATTACCATGACCGTAAGCTTGTCCTTCTTTGCACTCCCGGCGCAAGCGGCCACTCCCCCGGCAAAAGGACCCAAGCTTTCTCCCCAAAGCACCATCATCGCGGTGGGCTCGGCAAAAATCAAAAAATCCCAGGTGGATACCTTGGTCAATCTCATGATCAAGGCCCGGGAAGCGTCGGGTCAAGGCGGATCCGTCGATCGCGAGCAATTGGAGCGTATGGTGGCCACCAACTTAATCGGCCAGGAATTGCTCGATCTGGAAGCTAAAAAACAGAATCTGGTCATTTCCCCTAAAGAAATCGATTCTGCCTACATGACTTTCCGGGGAAAATTCCCCAGCGCCCAGGCTTTCGAAGCCGCTCTTCAGCAAACGGGAGAAGACGAAGGCGCCTTGAAGCGGAAAATCGCCCGCCAACTCAAGGCCGATAAATTGTTGAATGCGCGGGTGGGTCAAATGGCCCCGCCCACCGACCAGGAAGTCGAAGCCTTTTTCAAAGAAAACAAAAAGGAATTTCCGATCAGCGATTCCTTGCGCGCCTGCCAGATCTTGCTCACCGCCCCGAAGGGCACGCCCGCCTCGGAGTCCAATGCCAAGCGCGATAAACTGGAGGCTATCCGCAAGGAATTGCTGGCGGATTCGGCTTCGCCTTACCTGCTCTTGCGCAAATTCCTGATGATAGCCTCTCAAATCGGGGATGGCCCGGAAAAGGCGGCCGGCGGCGATTTGCAACGCTTCAAGCCCTCGGATTTCCATCCCGACTTCACCAAGCAAATCCAGCACTTGAAGGTCGGCGACCTATCCCCCGTCTTTCGCACCCCGTTGGGATGGCATTTGGTGGTGTTGACCGAGCGCAATGACGGCAAACTCGAAAGCTACCGGTTGGCGATTGCGCAATTGATCATGGGACAGAAATCCATGAAATCGGGCCAGGATTTGCGGAAATATCTACAGGATTTGGCCGCGACCTATCACGTCACTTACCTGGCGAAAAGCTATAAGGATACCACGGCCGCCGGCATCTATAAATGATGCGGTAAAAGGGAAATGTTTTAAAATCGCCTATGGCCAACCGCGATCCCTTTATCGGGCAGCACATCGAAAAATGCCGCGTCCTCAGCCTCCTCAGCCGGGGAGGGTATGGCACGACTTATCTGGCATTCGACGAGGAATTGCAATCGCATCGCGTCATCAAGGTCAGCCATGAAACCTTGGTAGACGACCCTCTGGCTAGCCATGCGAATAAGGCTTTTCTGGAAGAAGGCCTCATTCTCTCCCGTTTGAAGCATCCCCAAATCGTCACGTTAAGGGCTCAGGGGGAATTCCAGGGGCGCCGCTACATGATCCTGGATTTCGTTGAAGGCCCCAGCCTGAGGGAAGCCTTGGGACGTTTTCAAATGGCCCGCGATGCGGATCATTTAAGCCGATGGCAGCCTTTTCCTCCCCTGGTCGCCTCCGCCATCATCGCCTCGACCTTGGAGCCTTTGGCTTATGCCCACCAGGCGAAGGTGAAATTGCCCGGGCGCGAAGTCGAAGGTATTGCCCACCGCGACATAGCACCGGGCAACCTTATTTTGGGCCGTCAGGGCGATGAAAACGGCAAAATCGTCCTCATCGACTTCGGCACGGCGAAAACCGATTTGTCCGACATGGTGACGTTGAACCAAAGCCTCATCGGTACCTTGCCCTATATGAGCAAACCCCGGCTGCAAAGGGCGCAAACCCAGGAGCAGGCGGCCAAGCAAATGGAATTTTGGGGCGAGTACAGTGAAACCAGGAATGATGTGCATGCTTTGGGCGTCTTGTATGCCCAACTACTGACGGGGAAATTGCCTTTCACCGGCGAAACCGCGCCGGAAATCCTCGTCAGCATTCTCGACGCCGGCAATTATCAGCGGCTTTACCAGGACATCGAAAAGATTTTTCCCCAGGCCTTGCCCTTCATCCAAAAAATGGTGGTCTGGTACGACGTCAATCAGCCCTTTAAGGACCAAGCGGAGCAATACGCCAGCGCCATCGAATTGCGCAAGTTTTTCCTGCCCTTTTTCCGCGACATCAGCCGAGGCCAAAGTCCCGAGCATTTCATTTCCGAGCTGAGCCGGAAATTATCGGTAGCCGAAATCACCCAGGAGACCATGGCGATATTCGAGCAAGAGATGGCCATCCCTCCTCCTGCAACGTCTAAGACCACCTCGGTCATCCCCTCGTCGACGGGATCGGAAGGAAGTGATTCGGCCCAGCCGCCCACCTACCCGCCATCCGACGGCATTCATTCCTCATCTTTAAAGATCGGTGAGAGCGCCGGTCCCACCTACGACCCGCGCTATGCCAATCTCGGGCTCAGCGATGCCCACCCCTCGCGCTTGAAATGGCTGGTCGGCACCCTATTATTCGGCTTGGCCGCCCTGGTTTCCGCCTGGTATGTTTCCCAGCGCTCCGCCTCCCGGGAAGAAAAATCCACCCGCCTCGTTTCGCTGGAGCCCTTGAATAGCGTGGATTCGAATTCATCGGGCGATACACCCAAGGTCAGCCCACGTAAATCCAAAAACAAAGTTCCCCTCAAAAACGCGAAAACCAAGCGGCGTGGCGGTTTGGTCACCTCCGACAACTCGGAGGAAAATGGCGATAGCAGCCCCATTTTTGATTTTGAAACGTCATTTCTCGCCCCGGATGCCAAAGCGCCGCTCCATGAGGGCACCCAGCCTCCCCAGAACCACGAGGAATTCAACGCGCTCCGCAATCGGGTCAGTTCCCGAGACGTCTCGGTTTTACCCTACCTGGATAAAATGCTGTCGCAACAGCCCCGGAATGCCGATCTGCGGTATTTAAGGGCCAAATGGATAATCGAGCAGGAAACGCCGCTCACCGCTCACCGCGCAGAATTGGCGGGATTCGGGGATATCCAACCGCAATTCCTCGATCCCCAGGTTTTTCAAGAGAATATGCTTTTTTGGACCTGGCAGCTGAATTTGAAACTTTTCCAGAGCCAGCCCAATGAAAGCAATCGCATTGCCTTCATCCAAGCCGCCAATCATTATCTGGCCGCTTATTCCGACCTCGCGCAATACGCTTCCAAGGTTCAAAAAGTGCGAAATTCCCTGCCTCCCTAAGAAATCCCGGCTTAAGCGGGAAAAGCCTTTAAATCGCTGGAAAACCTTATTAAATTGACTCTCCTTCATTTTTCAGACAGGTCAGGCACAACCATATGCCATCCATCTATTCCGTAATCGAATGCGGCGGCTTCCAGCACAAGGTGACTGTAGGCGAAACCGTACGCGTGCCGCTCATGCCGGCCAAGGCCGGTGATATCATCACGGTCGACAATGTCCTGCTTTTCGCATCGGGTGACAGCCTTAAAATCGGCCAACCCAAGGTCGATGGCGCCCAAGTCAAACTGGAAGTCCTCCAGCACGACCGCGATGACAAAATCATCGTCTTCAAGCGCAAACGCCGCAAGCGTTATCGCTTGACCAAGGGTCATCGCCAGGACTTTACCGAGGTACTGGTATCCGAAATCGTTTGTGGTTCCGACAAACAAAGCGTCGACGCCGGCATTCGCGATCGGGCCCATAAGCGCGCCCACGCTTTGCAAAACATGAAAATCCAAATCAAAAAGCCCACCCGCAAAGAGAAAGTCGCGGCCGCCATCGCCTAAGGGCGGGCAGGCTAAGGCTATCGAGGATTAGACCATGGCACATAAAAAAGGTCTTGGCAGCACACGCAATAACCGCGACTCCAATCCGAAATACCGGGGGATCAAGGTTTATGGCGGTCAAACCGTCATTCCCGGCAATATCATCGTGCGCCAAACCGGCACCCGCTGGCATCCGGGTAATAATGTCGGCATCGGCCGGGACTATACCTTATTCAGCCTTATCGAAGGCGTGGTGAAGTTCGAGCCTTACAATCGCGAGCGCCAAAAGGTCAGCGTTTATCCCGCGCCCACCGCGGCTTAAGCCTTTAACTGTCCTAAGTTTTTTCCAAGGCTGGCCCCAAGGGCCAGCCTTTGATATTTTCGCCTGCACTCCATGAAAACCCACCCTCCTCCCCGTCTTTGGCGCCTCTGGCCCACCTTTTCGCTGGGCTTGGCCAAGGGAGCGGGTGTTTTCCTCTTTGCGCTGGGTTTTTGGGGTTGCCCAACTTCTACTTCCAATCCTCCCGGAGATAATTCCCGCCATCCAACCGGGCTGAATCTCGATCAGGCTGGGGCTAACCACCCCTATTGTGATCATGCAGAGGAGGCCTTTTCTTCCCCAAGCGAATGCCGAGCTACCCAGAAATTCAAGGTTTCATGGAGTTATCCCGGAGATACGGCGGGGCTGATAGGTTTTCGCCTTTATCTGGACACTTCCGCGACGGGCTCTTCGCCCGCCATCCTGAGCTGGTCGGATTTGGTGAAGCGCAACGATTTGACCGATCTCTTCATTGAAAAGGAAAAAGGTCCCACCGATAGCGTGTTTTTCGCCATCGGAACACCCTTGCGCCGCCCCGATACGGTAAGGGCGGATGAACAGCGAATTTTCCGCCTGGATACGACCGGTCGCGTTCCGGCCTCCGGCAAAATCACCTTGGGACTGATTGCCGTCTATCGCGATGACGCAACATCCAATGACGCGGTTTCGGTGCCCACGCCCTTAGGCGATCAATTCGCGCCGGTATTGGTCGTACCCGAATTCGAAACTTTCGCTCGCAGCATTCATCTCACCTGGCAGCGGCCTCTCGACATCACCAATTTCTTCGACGTCAACGCCGATACCGGCGTCATCGCGGCCTACTCGGTTTCCGTGATCGTATCCGGGAAGAACAATATCCAGCGCGCCAAGAATTTCGCGCCGTCGCTGGACTATAAAGTCGAGAACGAAACCCGCCTGCCTACCGACACCACCGCCATCTTGAACGCGAAAAAAGAACTTTACGGGTTTAATTTCAGCCTTCCCGACGGAGGGCATTTCCATCACGGAAAAACGGATGCCTACGTGGATATCCTGGATTTGAAGATCGGCAATCTCACCCCGCTGGACACCTTCGAAATCCAAATCATCCCCGTCGATGCGGCGGGTAACCGCATTTCCGTGTCGACGGCGAGCGAAAAAATCATCCTTACCGACACCACCGAACCGGTCAAACCCCTACTCGTCGCCGACAGCAATATCACCCAGAATCAAATCAGCTTTTACTGGCTACCCAGCCGGGACTCCGTCGACTCCGACGGCGACGGCAAATTGGAGGCCGGCCCGGTTCCGGATTTCGGCATCCGGGAATACGAGCTAAGCCGCCAATGGTTGCGGGATTCCGTCGTCGTATCGCGCAAGGACACCACCATCCCCGCCGGAAATACGAATGCCGCGGGAAGGTATGCGGACACCCTCAAATATTTGCCTCCGGGTACTCCCTTCCGCTTCGTCCTTACCGCCATCGACTCCACCAAACATCGCAGCCAATCCGATACCCTACTGATCGAGACGGAAAAAGTCGCTTTTGGCGATAGCGGACAAAACCTGGTCTGCCCGATGGGGTTCTCTCCCCTCCCCGGCCATTCCCTTTTTATCGGCGATACTTCGGGCAATGCCTCCGTGGATGAGAGGACATGGGTGGAGCCTCCATCGGGGTTCCAACGAAACTTCGTTGCGCCGTTCTGCATGGAGCCCTACGAGCATCGCGACGATTCCGGAAAGTTCGTCCATTCGGTATCCTGGGCCCAAGCCGATTCGATTTGCGCGCAGATTTCTCCCGAAGACTCGACACGTCTATGCAGCGAAGCCCAATGGGAGAGGGCATGCAAGTCCACCGACAGCCTCGCCCTGCAATACGGCTATCAGGACGATGCGAAACAAAGCTCGCTATTGCAAATCTCCTGCAATCAAGGCACGGGAGACTCCATTCCCGCCTTGAATCTTTCCGAAAGGGACGGCCGTTGCCTCACGCCGGAAGGCATATTCGACATGCCCGGCCAATTTTCAGAGTGGGTCCGCGATGAATACATCCCCGACGCTTACGTGAACTTGGCGCGGGACACCCTGCCCTATAGCTTCGCATTCGGCGATCCCCGTCCCGAAGCCACCCATGTTTTTCGCGGCGGCAGCTATTTCAAACCCAATGATCCCCCCTTGTCGCCGGCGCAAATCCAAAGCCTCGCCCGGTGTTCGAACCGCGATACCCCCAGGCAAGTCCGGCCGGTTTTCAAACCCGGTTGCCGCGACACCATTCCGAAAATCCTGGTCACTTATGGCAGCGCATTGGATCAGCATGCCTGTTTCGATTTGCCCGGTATTCCCTGGCGGGAGGTGCAAAGCCTTTACCCCTTGCCGGACAGCGTCCATGTCGTGATCATCAGCTCGGGAGGGAGCGACACGGTCGATATCGCCAATACGGCCAATCAAGGCAAAAGGCCCCTGGCGGTGCAATTGACCACCATCGCCTTGGCCGCGGTGGAATTCGTCGATACCCATACGGGGGACATCGTCGCGGACACCTTGGCCGCGCAGGAATTCCGGGACACTACCGCCGGTGTATGGAAAAAAGTATTGGAAAGGGAGGCCGGTATCGGCAGGGTGCCGCGCCAAGTCGATGGCGCTTATGCGGTCACCTTCCTCTATGCTTATGCCCAATCCGGCAGCCGTCCAGCGCCGCCGAATTTTTCCAGCCGTTCCATTTCCTTTCGCTGCTGCGCCAAGCCCCGGGTATTAGCCGAGCCTTAATTCGGAGGCTCCTTTTCGCGCCGCTCTCCATATCTTGTGCCCTAGGGACGGGACCAAGAATTCCTTCAGCCTATCGGGGTCAAGCCATAAATGGCCGGCGGGCCACTTGCCCCGTTTATCCACTTGAAGCCGGTAGAGATCCAGGGAAATACGATAGCGGGTAATCGAGTGGGTAATACTGGCCGCTGATTCTTCCCAGAGCGCGCCGCGCGTTTGGGGCCATGCTTCAGCGACTTGAGCCCGCAGGGTCCGGGCGGAAAAGTCGCCCCAAAGGATGGGGAATAAGGCATGCCCTTGTAATAAGTCCCCGGCCGGCATCGGCAGAATCAACCATTCCCCGTCATGGCTTATCACCAGGGCTATGCCCCGCTTGTCCTGGTATTGGATCTTGGCCTTGGGCGGCGGAAAGCGGTCGACGGCCTCCAAGGCATAGGCCCGGCACGTTTCCCGCAGGGGGCAAGCATGGCAAAGGGCTTTTCTGGGCTGGCATATCATGGCGCCCAACTCCATCAGGGCTTCATTGACCTTGCCGGGATCCTCATCGGTGGCCCAGAGCCGGGCCAATTCCCATAAGCGCTTTTTCTGGACGGGGTTTTCCATATTCAGCGGCAGGGCATAAAACCTGGAGAGCACCCTGGCTACATTGCCGTCGAGAATGGGCTCGGGCTTACCCATGGCCAGGCTCAAAACCGCCCCCGCCGTATACTCCCCGATACCCGGTAGAGCCAATAACTCTTCGCGGTTACCGGGTAATTGTCCGCCTTTGGTCTGGGCTACGGCTTTCGCCGCCGCCAGCAAGTTCCTGGCGCGGCGGTAATATCCCAAGCCCGCCCAAAGGGATAAGACTTCGCTTTCGTCGGCTTCGGCCAGGGATAATAGCGTCGGGAACTTCGCCATCCACCGTCGATAAGCCGTTAAGACCGTTTCCACCTGGGTTTGTTGCAACATGGATTCCGAAATCCAGGTGGCATAAGGATCCCGCCGGTTACGGCTCTCTCCGGAATGTCGAGAATTTTCGGCTGGAGGCGGGCGTCTCCAGGGTAAATCCCGGGCGTTTTGGTCAAACCACAGTTTTAACCGAAGTTTTTCGTTGTCAGGGGCTTTCTCCATCGAGAGGGAGTCCGCCCCGGGGATCGCCATAAACGTTTTCGACCTTGTCATTTTTGAAACTGACTCCCGTCACCAAATTGCCGCGGCGGTTGACGTATTCCCATTTGCCGTCGCCGTCACTGGTCCGGTTGGGGGCGCCATAGAGTTGAAACACCATTTCACGGGGCATGCCGACCTCCACCAAACCGTCGAGAAAGGCCTGCTTCACCGGTTCGGATAATCCGAACCCATTCTGAATGATGAAGTCTTTTCTCTCTTCCGGAGTAAGTCCCCGAGTCACCAACGGCTTGACATAGCTGGAGGCGCAAGCGACGACGAATAAGGCGCCGGCCAGCCAACCCACTCTTTTGATGGCCTGCAAGGATACGGTTGATGGCATTCGATTGCCTCCTTTATTAGCTTGAAATATAGCCTGACCCCAAAAAAACCTAGCCAGAGATTGCATGATTGGGCTTTTGTCATTATGCTATGGGCTTTCAACCGAACTTTATTGATGCCTATTCCGACACTTTTCCGCCTGATGACGGGGGTTTGCCTTCTGGTCAGGTTGTCCTGGCCGGCCGTTAACAATTATCCCGTGATCCGTTTTGGGCCCTATGTCCTCAATGAGATTCATTTGATGGGCAGCCCTACCAATAATCGGGATATATTACCCAATGGTGGGTACAGATTACAGTTCGGCTGGATAGAACCCATTACCATCGATGGCCTCTCGCATGCCGCATGCACCTTTTTAGAAACCGACGCGCACTTCGATGTAACCCCCTATCAAACCGATTTGGGGACGACATTCAGCCTAAAGCCTTTCCGCTTATTGGAAATCGGCCTCACTTATAACCGCTTGATTTTCAACAGTTCCATGGTGGGCTTCCAAGGTCAGGAAAATGGGACTATACCCCCCACCCAGGATTGGCGTTCCTATTCGGTACTCACCCGGCAACCGGGCGAGGCGGTCGGTGCCGATATTTTCACCTTTACGGGCGGTCTATTCCTTCACATTTCCAGGGTTTCCGCCTACCTCGGAGCTTCCCGATCCCTATGGGACGTGGATTTGCACGATCAAGACTATCTCTTTGAATTCCAGAACGACCTGTTGATCAAACGACGCGATCGCATCAATATCATCACCCTTCAAATCCAAAATGAAATTCCCGCCTGGACTTGGTTAAAGCCTTTCACCATGGAAGGCTTTTTTCTCCGCAACCGCTACTGGTATACCACCCAAACCAAATTGGAAAAGAATCTCATCAGCGCCGGCATATTAGGCCTTCGCTACGGGACCAATCCCTACAATCAAAAACGAGGCCTCGATTTGGGATTCGGCTATTTCAGCCTTTCGCCGCAATTGGAGCGAAGCGTTTGGTGGAGACGGGCCACCATTTCCCTGGATTGGAAATGGTCGGTGGATATTTTGAATGCCCAGGAAATTTAGGGCAGGGCCCTAATCGTCGGAAACCGCTTGGCTTCCGTCATTCCCCGGACCGGATTCTAAGTCCGAAGGGGCCTGAATGGCCGGGGTATTCAAGGTCGGCTTAACCGAAGCGGGTTTCGCGGCGGACCAAGCGTGGTCGCTTTTGGCTAGGCTTTTCAAATCCGGCAAGACCGGGTTATGGATGGCAACCCACGTACAGGCGCTTGAATCGCTATTGGTGACGGCGAACCGGCTCAAAAGGAATTTGCCGGCTATTTCATCATAGGGCCCGATATCAACCCGCTTGCAAAGTTTGCCCTGGTTATCGTATAGCACCATGGACTGGACCAAAACCGGTGATTTGGTTATCACTGCGTCGGCACGTGAATAGAAGGAAGGTGTTTCCCTGCCGAGCGAGAGGCTCATTTCATAAGTTGAGTCGGTTTGTTTAAATGCCTTGAAGCCGTCGGCTTCGCGAAGAATATCGGTGGGCAAGCGCTGCAAATCCTCATAGGATAAAACCGAGCCTAAAGCCGACTTTTTCGATTGGCGGTTAGCCAACCGCCTAATCCTTTGGTTGTTTTGATTGATCACCCATTGTTCGGCACCTTGGCCTTCACTGCGATAGGTAAAGCCTTCGTGATCATTGCCGACATAAATCCATTTATCCAAGGGGGTGTCCCCTACCTTGATGGTGCCGGTCAATCTCTGCATCCCATTCAAATAGGAGGATCGAACCAATTCCATATCGGCATGAAACCGCCCTTGGTATTGATTATCCAAGGCCCTATTCAAAACCTCTTGCGCCATGGCATGATCAGGCGGAGCCGGGCTATCGAAATCCTTGGTTATCTGGGCGGCATCGGAAGCTTGCGCAACGGGAAGCAATAGCAATAACCAGGCTATCCCCTTCTTCGCAATCTTTTTCTTTGTCGTCTTCATTCTCGCGCCACTGAATACCGCTAAATAGGCTTTTTTGCCCGATAAATCGAGAGGCTTGGACTAAGGCCAAGCCTCTCGGTAAAAAGTACACCACTTTGCGGGCTTAGCCCCGTTTCCAGGATAGAGTACTACCCATCCAGGTCCATTTCCAACCCCGATGATGTGAAAACCCATCCGCTGAATTCAGATTCTAGGCCTCTTCATTCACCGCGATTTGCAAATCGCTCCATTCCTCTTCGGAATTTCCTCTTTGTTGCGCTTTTAATGCGTCCACCTTGGTCGATGCCAAGGTCTGCCGGATTTTCGCTTCGATTTCCTCGGCCAGGCCGCGATTCTCTTTGAGGAAATCACGGGCTTTATCCCGGCCTTGACCTAGGCGATCCTTGCCATAAGAAAACCACGTTCCGCTCTTTTGGACGATTTCCATGTCGGTGGCGAGATCGAGCAAGCTACCTTCGCGCGAAATACCCGCGCCATAAAGAATGTCGAACTCGCATTGCTTGAAAGGCGCGGCTAACTTGTTCTTGACCACCTTAACCTTGGTCCGATTGCCGACGACTTCTTCGCCCTCCTTGATGGATGCGATTTTACGGATATCCAGGCGGACCGAAGCGTAAAACTTCAAAGCATTGCCGCCCGTCGTGGTTTCGGGATTGCCGAACATGACGCCGATTTTCATGCGCAATTGATTGATGAAAATGAGGCAGCAATGCGATTTATTCAGCAAACCGGTGAGTTTACGCAAAGCCTGGGACATGAGGCGGGCCTGGACGCCCATATGGGAATCCCCCATTTCCCCGTTGATTTCCGCCTGGGGAACCAGGGCCGCTACGGAATCGACCACGATGAGATCGACCGCCCCGCTTCTCACCAGGGTTTCGCAAATATCCAAGGCTTGTTCGCCGGTATCGGGCTGGGATACGAGCAAATTGTCGATGTCGACTCCCACCCGGCGCGCATATTGGGCGTCGAAGGCATGCTCGGCGTCGATAAAGGCCGCGACACCGCCGGCGCGCTGGCATTCGGCGATGGCATGCAAGGTCAATGTCGTCTTTCCCGACGATTCGGGGCCATAAATTTCCACGACGCGCCCCTTGGGCAATCCGCCCACGCCCAAGGCCATATCCAACTGGATGCAGCCGGTATTGATGACCGGTATTTCCAGGATTTCCTGGCTGCCCAAGGTCATGATAGACCCTTTGCCATGGGCCTTTTCGATTTGGGCCAAAGCGGCGTCGAGAGCGCGCTTTTTGGCGGCGGTTTCTTCGTTGACGGGGGTTGCGGTTTTCTTGCTCATAAGATTCTCCTTGTCGGTCCGTGAAAGATTATCAAATACTGCACAAAGGTGCAATGCTTATGTGTTCAGTATCACTATTTGTTTTTGGGCCAAACGAAGCACATTCAATGCCCAATAGGCGGAAAACCAGCGGATGCGATTGCGTGTCCCTTTTAAATTCAAGGCTTTAACCGCCGTTCCGCCTTCGCGATGGGCCAAGCCGATAAAAACCGTTCCAACGGGTTTTTCCGGCGTCCCTCCGTCGGGACCGGCAATGCCGGTAATCGCCAGCCCCCAGGTCGCCCCCGAACGCCGCTGGCAACCCAGAGCCATGGCCTTGGCCACGGGAGCGGAAACCGCTCCGAATTCGGCCAGCAGGCCGGAGGTAACCCCGAGCAAGGAGGATTTGGCTTCATTGCTATAAGTCAAATAACCCTCCCGGAATACCTTGGACGACCCCGGCACTTCGGTGATCAAAAAGCCCAGGGCCCCGCCCGTGCAGGATTCGGCTAAGGACAAGGTTTCGCCTGCGGCCTGCAAGTGATGGACGACGCTTTGCGGCAAGTCCCTATCGCTTTCGCCATCGACGACGAATTCCGCCGGCAGGCGGGAAATCACTTCGGCGCAAGCCTTATCCAACACGCTCCGCAAGGGATCCGCCTCGGATTCGGAGACGGCGGCCTGCAGGGATATCACCACACCCCTTTCATTGGGCAGACTGGAAAAGCGGAAAGGCGCGGGGGGAGACCAATCGGCCAGGAATTCACCCTGTTTGGATTCGGAAAGTCCGAAAGTCCAGATAAAACGGCGTAAAAGCAGACGCCCTGCCGCGAGCATGGGCTCCAAATGCAATCGCGCCATGGCTTCCAATTCCGATGGGACGCCGGGGAAAACCAGGACTTGGGCCGTCCCGGCTTGAAACCTCAAGCCGCAAGCCGTGCCTTGCGGGTTACGGAGGGGTTCTGCGGCTTCCGGAAGGACGACTTGCCGCCTTTGTCCCGCGGGCAATTCCTCGGAGCGCATGCCCAACCTTTCGCTGAGCCAGGCGGCGGCCTCTTCGCGATAAGCCAGGCCGCAACCCAAGTAGGCGGCGACAGCTTCGCGGGTGATGTCATCCAGGGTGGGACCCAGACCTCCGGTGAGAATGATCAGGTCGACGGCCGGGAAAGCCGATCTCGGACCCGCATGGTCGAGCAAATCCCGCAAACCCGAAGCGATGACCGGGATATCGTCGGGCAAGGTCAAGGCATAGGCCACGTCATGGCCCAGGGAGGTCAACCGTCCGGCCAAATCGAAAGCATTGGTGTTCAGGATTTTTCCCGCCAGGATTTCATCGCCGATATTCACGATTCCACATTGCATGACCAGAATATAGGTGACGAATCGAGACATTATCTGTCCCTCAACGGCAAAGCGCGGAGCGCCCCTGGTCGAAAGCCCGGCCATCACTATCTTTCACCCCCGTGCTGTCGAAGTTACCCTGGCCCGCGTTCATTCTCGGTTTCCTTTGCCTCGCGGCATCGCCGGCCCAAGCCCAGGGCCATACCGGCATTCCCGAAATCGACAGCTTGCCCCTGCACGATTGGACAGTCGAGAATAAGCCCCTTTCCGCGAAAAAAGCCCTGCTCTATAGCCTTTTGCCCGGCGGCGCGCAATTTTACGGCGGCCATCCCGTACGCGGCGGGTTTTTAGTCGGTATGGAAACCCTGTTGCTCGGATTCGGATTGAGCAGCTATCTCCTGGATTTGCCCAAATGGAATCGCGATGTCGGCGATTACCTCGACTCCGCCGATGCCGTATTCCGGCGTGGGCTGGAGGGGTTTCCGGACCCAACGAGATATGGCGAATTAATAGGGCTGGCGCGGGAGCGGGCCGGCCTGAGAGTGAAGCAGGCCGATTTGGCGAACTCGGAAATCGCCTGGGCGGTGGGCTTGCACCTCTACGGCATGCTCGATGGCCAGGAAATCGTCAGGCAAAGCCATGGCCCGGATACGACGGTGAGAAAGGTCAGGGAAGCGTTTTGGCGCGGCTTGGTCTTTCCGGGAGGAGGACAGCTCTACAATCACCGCTACGGCAAATTCGGAATGCTCTGGATGGCCATCGGCGCCAGCGCTTTGTCGGCATGGTCCCGCCAGGAGGTGGTCGAATTTCTGAATGACATGCTGCGCATCAAACGCCAGGAGGATGCCGGCGGAGTTGTCAGTTCAACCAGCCTCAATAATATCGATGAAATGGAATTGGACAGGACCCTCTACCGCAAGCGGAGAAACCAATACTTCTGGGGCATAGCCCTCATTTACATCTACTCCATCATGGACGGCATGGTGGACGCGGCCTTGTCGGACTTCGATAGGCCGGAACGATTCGCCTTGCAACCGGGGCCTGAGCCCTTGTCCATGGCCTGGGTGTGGCGGTTTTAGAAGCCAGAGTATGGGCGCCGGCCGAAGGACTCCCTTATCGCAAGAAGCCGTGGCAAAATAAATCCTGCGCGATATTGATTCCGGCGGTTTAAACCGGGCTGTCCGAATGGTGACGAGCGAAGAAAGCGCGGATTTTACGGGACAGGTATTCCAAACCTTCGGCGGTTGACTCGGCGCTTTGCACATAGTCCTGCAGGCATTCCTCCAAGGTGGGGATTTCCAGAATGCGCATCCAGGTCTGCAAACGGAAATCGAAATACACCTCCCGGTGATCGAAAGGCCATTTCGCCGGCATCTTATCGATCAATGAATGGATTTGCCGGCCGGTCAGGCCCATTTCCACCAAAGGCAGGAGAAAATGAAACCACTGTTCGCGATTGGGCCCGTCGGGATAATGGCTGAGATTGTCGTCCATGATTCGCGTCATTTCCGCTTGACGGGCGGAGCCTAAACCCTGCCAACGGGAATCGGACGGCGGCCACTCAAAGGCGCGGTTTTGCGTCGGCATGGGACCTCCTTTCGGCTTTCACCATACCATTCGGACTGGACAAAAAAAAGCCCCGGTCCGGGGACCTGGGGCTTTCGCATGGAAGAAAGCGCGGGTGCGGATCAACCGCCCGCCATCATGGCCTTGGCTGCGACCATGATTTGGCCATTGTGAAGCATGGGTTTCATGGGATCATTCGCCTCACCCAATACCACGAAGATCTTTAAGTCGTCGGTAGCGTCATTGACCAAGACGAATCCGCCTTCGACCCGAACCGTGGCGGGGTTGAGGCGCACGCCTAAGATGCTTGTCCTGTCCTCGGATATCAATCCGGCTTGACCCGCCGAAGTCGTGAGCAAGGTAGTGACTTGCTGGGTGCCGCCGGTATAAAGCACCGGATTCCCGGGCTGCGGCTGGTTCGTGGGAGGCGGTTGGTTGGGCGGCGGGACGGCCGTGCAAGTCATGGTGGTGGTTCCGTATTCCGGGGGAGGATTACGGGCTTCGACGGCAATGACCTGGGTACGGGTCTCGCCCGTGGGATCCAAGACCTTGTCGATGACCGAGAGTACCCCGGGTTGGGAAGGAGCTTCAAGCACCACCAGCATGGCCAGGCCGTCGTCGAGCCGTTTTTGCATGTCGGCGATGCGCAGTTTATCGGCTTCGGGAGCATTGGCGGCCATCACGATTTTTCCCTTTAAAACCACCTGATTGCACCAGGGCGCCTTGGCCGGCATGACATGCATGCTGTCATTGACGATGGACATGACTTGGCCTCCGGCGCTTACGTAAAAGGTCGCTCCGGCTTGAATATTCAAACGCATCAAATTGGCTTTGAAATTTTCCAGGCCGGCCACATAGGGCGTGCCGAAGCTACCGGGATTACCTGGGCAAACCGAATCGGGCGGGCAACCGGCAACGGTGCCGGGCTGGCCGGTCAAGCCCGTTCCGGCTTTATCCTGCTGTATCCATCCTTCCAAGGAACCGATCAACAGAATATCCGCCTCACCGGTGGCGATGATATCGCCGGGCCCGGCCTTAAAGGCCATTTGCCCCGGGATGTCCTTGTGGACTCCCGCCGAATCCTTTTGCATGAAGACATGGCCGTCAATGACCCAGGCTTCGGGTTTTTGAACGAGCAAGCCGCCAATGTCGATGAACTTGGTTACCCCGTTTATCGACGTCCTTTGGGTCGCTTGGAATTCAAACCCATTCGGCTGACGACGCACGTGAGCGGTATCGATGCTCGCCACGGTATCGCCGAATTCATTGATGAGGATGAGTCCGCCATCGCTGGTGAATTCGATGCTGCTTTCCTCCAGGATGCCGGTGGGGGGAAAACGGTAAGTGATCTCGGTATTGACCGGGGTGGTAGGATTTCCGGTGGAGCCCGAACCGCCGGGCAACCGGCCCGACACGTCTTCTCCGCGGCCGCTGGCTGCCCATTGGCCGGCTTGGGGCCCGCCATTGATCACGGCCGATTTCTTATCGGCGGAAGGCCCGAGATCGCAAGGACCCATCAGCAATTGTTGGAATTGATCGTAATTGCCGCGCATCCACAGGGACTTGCCGGCATTGGGGCCGTCCTGCGGCAGGATGACTTGGAAAATAACGGTATTCTGTAAATCGCTGAAGGAGGCGCGGACGGTGTCCACCAAGGTGTCGGTGGCGATGGCGGCGGTATAGGCCGACCATAAATTGCCGGCGGTATCCTTGTAAGTCCTGAAGCTCAAATCATGGCGGACGTCGCCCATGGCGATTTTGCCTTTGAATACCCCGATCGGCGCCTCGGCGCGCGCGCGCGTCCCCGGATTGCTGGCCTTATCGTTGGGATTGAAACCGAATAATTGCTCGATATCATTGGGGAAGCCGTCTCCATCGGTGTCGTCGATGAAGATGTTCAAAGCCTTCAGATCTTCGACTTGATCATTGATCTCGCTTTCATCGCCCTTGGTGGCGACAAGGCCGAGAGAGCCGTCCTTGTCGAGCATCTTTTCCAGGAAATCCGCCATTTTGTCGCCATCGGTATCGAGGCGGAAATCCGGATAGCTATCGCGGTTGCGCATATCGGTGCCGTATTTCTGCTCGATGAAATCGGGATAACCGTCCTGATCCATGTCATTGAAATTCACGACGCCGGAATTCTGGGTATTATCCGCCTGATTGACATAGGCATTGCTGGCCGCCCCCTGGGGCATGGCCTTGACCGAGAAGAACCCGCGGGCATTGCCGAAATCGCTTTCCCCGTAAAAACGCTGGGGCTGGAAACCATTGGCGAGGAATTGCGAGGCCGAAGTGTCCCGGACCGCGATGACTTTCCAATTGTAGACGCCGGCCATGCCCTTCACTGCATCGTCCAATTTGGGCAGGACGTATTCGAACATCACTTTTTCCCAGCCCGGCAGCCTCAAATCCTGGGCTCGCTTGAGGATGGTGGAGGCATTGGTGCCGACGACCTGGGCATTGGCGTCGAGGATAAAGGAAACCGTGTCGCCTTTGGCCTTGGCCTTCACGAAAAACAGGGCGCCATAAGGCGGACGGTTGCCGCAGAAGCGATTGTCCTCGGCGATGCCGACGACATAGCCTTTGACGCTGTCGCTGGCCGACCCTTGCCATTTGAAAACAACCTGCGATTTTTCGTTATAGGCCTTTTCTTTTTGATTGACGGGAGCGATGAGATTGAGGGCCTGGGTCTGGGTATTGCCGAAATTATCCATGCTCACCTTGCCGTCGAAATCCTCCTGGGAGATTTTGTCGCCGCCCGAGGATTCGATGGTCAACACCACCCATTTGACCCCGTCGCGGACGAGCAGGAATTTCAGGATCTCGAGGTGCTTGCCCTCCAAGGTATCGCAACCCCTGAGGCCGTCGAAATTGGTGCGGCTATACTTCTCCTCATTGCTCATCTTGACCGCGACTTTGGCCGTATCGCCGGAGACGACGAGGCCGCCATCCACCTGGAAGACTTCGGTGCTCATGACCTTGATGGTCTCGAGGGCGAGAGTGGAGGTTTTGGCCATGACGTCCGACATGAAACGCAAATCATTCTTGGCATTGTCCTGATTGACGGGCCCGGAATACCGGCTGAAGTCGGGAGCGAAACCGTACTTTTTGCCTTTATAGGTGAGCCGGGGAGAACTGCCTTCGAAAACCAATTCCGTCTTGGCGATTTCATTCAAGTCCTTATCCCAAAAACGGGGGATTTGACCGGCATTGGTATAGGATTCCGCCCAAATCGGATCTCCCGATCCGCCCTCGGGCAAAACCTTCCAACGGGCTATCCTGTCTTGGCAAGCCTTGTTGCCTTGATCGAATACGGGAGCGGGTATGCCGGCGGACAATAACTGCTTTTCCGCCACATCAAGGCGGCGGTCGTCCAGGAATTGCGAACGCGAAAGGATTTTGCTGCCCTCATTCATCCGGAAATTCGGATGGAAATAAGTGCCGAAACGCCCTAAGTCGCCTTGCAAATAGGCGTCGAACATTTGCTCGACGGTAAGAGCGACGATTTGTTCGTCACCCGACTTATCCTTGGCCGCGCCTTCGAAATCCTGAACGGAGAATTGGAAGGAATATTCCTTGGACAAAGGTTTCCCCGCCAAATCCTTGACGGAAACCGGCATTTTGATGGTGTAGGTCTCGCCTATTTTCAAAGGCTCCTTGTGAATGAAGGTGGCCCTGGCGCCGGCGACTTCCCAGAAGCCGACGGCATTGGGTGAAATCGAGGCGTTTTTCATGACCGTGAATACGTCCACCGGACGGTTGAAGGACACGGTCGGATTCTGAATGGGCTTGGCCTTGCCTTCGTCGGCGGGAAAGGTAGCCGCCCCGGCGAATTCGACTTCGTCCAATTCATCGGCGGCAACGGTCAGGAAGGTGGCGCCATAGGTTTTCTCCAAGGGGTTTTTAGCCAAATCCTTGCACGAAACGGGGATGACGATTCCATATTGAACCCCCTCCTCCAACTCGGCGATTTTCAGCGTCAACTCCTTGCTGTCACCGCTCCAGGACAGCTGGGCATTCTTGATGGTATCGGCCAAAACCAAGGTCGTGCTGCTATTGGCCGTATCGATGCGTCCCAGCAAAATGCTCTTGCCCGACTCGCGGTTCATCGGCTCGCTGAAGGTGACATTGATTCTGGCGTTGGCGGATGGAATGCCGCCGACCAGGAAGATATTGCTGCTATTGGGCGCCATGGCGTCATAGACGCTGGTCACCGAAGGCGATGTCAAGTCCTCGATGGCGATAGCCGTATCCATTTTGACTACGGTATCGGCCAGCGGCGAAATATTGGGGATCTGGGTGGTGACCAGGGAAAAGGTTTCCAAATCCAAATGGACGGCGAAACCGAAATACTTACCCTCGGGCAAAACCACGGTGTAATTACCCTCCGCGTCGGTTTTGAGGGAAGTGTCGGGTGCCGTGGTGGGTTCCAAGGCATTGAAGATCAGGATTTGCGCGGCGGGCAAAGGCACCGTTTCCATGCTCAAAAGTCGCTTCTCGCCCGCGGCATTGGCCGCCTGCTTCAAGGCGCCCAGGGCGATGGACTTTCCCTCGCCCGTCAAAAAGCCGGTGACCACGCCCAGGCCCTTGCCTTTATTGTCTTGCACCAGCTTATCGATGGTGGACAAGACTTCGGTGGGATCTTCCTTGTCGGGATCTTCCTTGGTCGGATCGCCATCCTCATTCTTGGTCACCGATTTGACCTTGGAACAGCCGACCGCGAGCAGCGAAGCCGAGCAAGCCAAGGCCAAAAGAAAGGAGAACCTGGACGGGCTTGCATTCACGCGCCAAGGTGCCGACCTGAATGACTGGATGAGTTTTGCGATCATGGTGACGATCTCCTATGAATCCATTTGCCGAATATTTTAAGGCCCTACGATTCTAGGGTATGCCCGGCGGATATTCAATCAAGAGTCGCGTTAATTACCCGCGGATTTGGATTTTCGACGCCCGACTTAGCGCGGGATTTCACCTGGAACTTAAAGCGCGGAAAAGTCGCGAAGCCCCTTGACGCAGAACACCGCCGGCTGGTATAGGGCGACATTATTACCTTGAACCCTCGCTGAAACACATTGGGGACTTATGGCCATTCAAAGCATGACGGGGTATGGGCGAAGCGAACATCGGGACGCGCATTACTCCGTCGCCGTCGAAATCAAATCGGTGAACAACCGCTTTCTCGAATTCCAGTTCCGCAACAGCAAGGAATTGCTGCACTTGGAACAGCATCTCAAAAACGAATTGGGCAAGCATGTGCAGAGAGGCAGCGTTTCCTGCCACCTGCACTATGAAAGCCAAAATCCCGAAGCGGGCGAACTCGCCTTGAACGATGGTGTATTGCAGGCCTATGCCCGCATCATCGCTTCGGCGCAAAAAATTCTGCCCCAGGCCCAAATCCAACTCGGCGATATATTGCGGCTGCCCGACGTCGTCGTTTCGCGGCATACGCAAGAAACGCCGGAAACCGTCCGGGACCGGGTATTGCCTGTTTTCCGCCAAGCCTGCGAGGAGTTGGTGGAAAGCCGCGGCCGCGAAGGAGATGCCTTGGCCGTAGATTTGAAACGGCGCATCGACGCTTTCCTACCGGCTTTGGACAAGGTGAAATCCCTCATCCCGGAAAGGCAGGAGGAGTATGCCGGGAAAATGCGCGCCAAAGTCCAGGAAATCATCGGCGACCACGTGATTTCGGAAGATCGCCTCATGACCGAAATCGGACTCATGGCCGAAAGGTTGGATGTCACCGAAGAAATCGTGAGGCTTTCCACCCATTTGCACCATTTTCTGGAAACCCTGGGCCACCACCGCGCGCCGGGAAAAAGATTGGGCTTCCTGCTGCAGGAAATGCTGCGGGAGGTGAATACCCTCGGCACTAAAAGCCAGTACGCCGACATCCAACACATTTGCATAGGCTGGAAAGAGGATTTGGAAATCCTAAGGGAACAAATCCAAAATCTGGAGTAATATCGGACCGGGATGGAACCTGCGCCAGGCCCCGTCCCTAATGTCTTAATGTCTCAATGGGGCTGTAAACGGGTCCTGATATCCAGGGTGGTGCCGAATTCCGCCTTCAACAAGCGGTGAATGTCCTCCAGGCTCATGGGAGTGGTAATCAAATCGATTTCCAATTCTTGAGCCCGGGCGATTTCCTTTTGTTTCGGCTTATGCCCATTGCTGAAGACGATGACGACGATGTCCACCTCTTCCGCGACTTCCATGAGTCTTACATGGACGAGGTTGGTCACCAATAGGATATTGGTGAAGTCATCGGTCAACTCATTGGGGTCGGACCCCACGAAAACCATATCCACGGAATCGTGAATGAGGTCGGAACTGACCTGGGTTCCCTTGATTGTCTCTATGATAGCGCGCAAATCCGCTTGCATTAGCCTTTAGCCGGACCTGGCCGTCTCTCTCTTCAGAGCCGCCAAGTATTGAATCCGTAGTCCTCAGTTGAAGGGTTAAATGGTTACCTGGGGCAAATAGTATTAAAGGCCAGGGCCTCCGGACAAGCGTATGCCTTGCGGCAATGCAGAATACGGCCTAGATTTACCCAGCTCGGTGGGCGTATGCCTACGCCACCGGGCGGTATACCGCTTGGTACGAGCTTCGGGGAGGGCCAATCCCCGGGTTATTGACTCATGGCATCGATGGAGAAACGATGAATTCGACCCTCAAATCCTTCAAGTCCGCCCCGGCGGGATTCCTAGTTGCCCTGGGCATAGCCGCTTTTTTCGCGACCGGCTGCGCGGGAAGCAAGAAAAGCTCAGGTGGTGGAGATTATTCCAGTTTGGGAAGCTCCTCCGAAGCGGCTCCCGACGCCCCCAGCCAGAAGGTGGAGGACGCCAGGCGTTCGGCGGAAGAAGCCGAACAAAAGGCGCATGAATTGCGGATGGAGAAAGCCAAAGCCCAAGCCAAATCATCGGCCGAATAACCCCCCCGGCCTTCCCTTGCATTCCCGTTTATTGCCGGCAACCGATGAAGAAAAGGTGCTGCTCGCCGGAGAAGGCGAAAAGCACTTCGTCCAGTTGGAGAAGCGTTTTGATGTCCGCATTTTAACCCGGAACCCGCAACTGACGGTATTAGGCGAAAACGCCCACCAGGTTCAAGAGGCGCTATTCACCTTGGAGCGCATGCGGGAAACCTTGCGCTCCGGAAACCAATTGACGGAGTTTTACGTGGAAGAATTGCTCAGCCCGGTGGAAAATGGCGGGAACGAGGCGTTTCAGCCCCATCTGGAAAAGCCCATCCTCATCGACAGGTATGGCCATCCCGTCCAGCCGAAAACCAAGGGCCAAAGCCGCTTTATCCAAGTCATCAAGAAAAACGACCTGGTATTCGCCGGCGGCCCGGCGGGCACCGGAAAAACTTTTTTGGCGGTGGCCATGGCGGTGCAGGCCCTGGAAAAAAAACTGGTCGACCGCGTCATCCTTTGCCGGCCGGCGGTCGAAAGCGGTGAAAGCTTGGGCTTTCTGCCCGGGGAAATCAATGAAAAGATCGCCCCGTATATGCGCCCCTTGCATGACGCGCTAAGCACCATGCTGCCGACCGACCGGTTGCGGGAATACTGGGACGGTAACTCCATCGAAATCGCCCCCCTGGCCTATATGCGGGGCCGTACCCTCAGTTCCAGTTTCATCATTCTCGATGAAGCCCAGAACACGACCCTTTCCCAGATGAAAATGTTTTTGACCCGTATCGGCATCAGCAGCAAGGTTATTCTCACGGGTGATGAAACCCAGGTCGATTTGCCCGGCAGTGAAAGATCGGGATTCGCCCACGCGCGCAAAATCCTCGCTGGAATCGAGGGCATTGCCCAAATCGAATTGGGTTTAGAAGATATTGTCCGACATCGTTTGGTGCGCGAAATCATCAAGGCCTATGAAAAAGACGGCGTAAGGGCCTGATTTTGCAAAAGCGGGAGAAAGAGCTTGACCCATCCGACATCGGATTTTAATTTTTCCCCCGCTTTGGGAAGGTTACGGTGAATTCACTGTTCGGCAAAAAAAACATCATCCTCATCACGAGCGGTTTGGCGCTGCTGGCGATAGGATTTTTCCTGCTCAGCAGGAAGCCGGCTGATAATTCCCTCGCCTTGAACGTCGCACCTTTCTTGCTTTTGCTGGCCTATGTGGTTGTCATACCCGTCGGACTTTGGTTAGGCCGAGGCGGCGAAGAAAGGGGAAAAGGCAAGGGCGTTTAGCTCAGCTGGTCTAGAGCATCTGCTTTACACGCAGAGGGTCGTAGGTTCAAATCCTACAACGCCCACCAGCTTTCCTCGACCAGAGGGGGCCATCGGTTCCCGGAAACGGAAAGAGCGGCAAATTTGGAGTGGTAGCTCAATTGGTTAGAGTACTAGCCTGTCACGCTAGGGGTTGCGGGTTCAAGTCCCGTCCATTCCGCCATCAGAACGACTAGCCATCCCCGGCTAGTCGTTTTGTTTTTTGGGATTTTATTTGCCATTTTGGTCCTGCATGGGTTGCGCTCGGGCAAGTGTTGTATTGTTCTGAGGTATCCCCCCATGGAGTCCGGCTTCAGCATGAAATGTTTCCTTCCCTCGCAAGACTTGCATGATTTACAAGACCTCGCGGTTCCCGATCCTTTCGGGAAACTGGGTTACCACCATGTCATGGATAATCGCCGCACCTTGGGCCTGGTGCGGGTCTTCAACCCGTCTTTCAAGCAGGTTGATATCATCAGTGAAATTCTGTCCACCCCTTGCGCGAATGTCAGCGGAAATGGGTGCTTTGAAGCGCTTTTTCCCGATAGGCTGGAGTTTTTCCCTTACCGGATCAAGGCCACCCTTTGGGATGATACCCAAGTCGAATTCCCCGACCCCTATAGCTTTTTGCCGGTGCTCTCGGATTATGATTTGCATCTCTTCAACCGGGGAACGCATTACCGGCTTTGGGAAAAACTAGGGGCCAATGCCATGGAGCATCATGGCATGCGCGGCATCCATTTCGCGGTATGGGCGCCCAATGCCAGGGGCGTATCGGTTATCGGCGATTTCAATGGCTGGAATCCCCATAGCCACATGATGCGGCGGCTATCCTTCTCCGGGGTCTGGGAGATTTTCGCCCCATTGGTCGCGCCAGGGGCGGCGTATAAGTTCCTGGTCCATACCCTGCATGGGGCCAAGGTGGAAAAAACCGACCCCTTCGCGCGGGAAACCGAAATGCGCCCCCAAACCGCAGCCATTGTTCCAGGCGCCGTCGAGCATGTATGGAAAGATCAGGCTTGGGCAGAGCAGAGATGGAGCCGGCAGGGGGAAAACGCCCCGCTTTCGATTTACGAGGTGCATTTGGGATCCTGGCGGCGGCGTCTCGACACCACTCCCGGTTTTTTAAGCTATGACGATTTGGCCGATCAACTCGTGGCCTACGTCAAGGAAATAGGCTATACCCACATCGAAGTCATGCCCGTCATGGAGCATCCCCTCGATGAAAGTTGGGGCTATCAGGTCACCGGTTACTTTTCGCCGACCAAACGGTATGGGCCGCCCGATGGCTTAAGGCGGCTCATCGATGCTTGCCACCAGGCCGGAATCGGCGTTTTACTGGACTGGGTGCCCGCGCATTTTCCGGCCGACCTGCATGGTTTGGAGTATTTCGACGGGACCCAGCTTTATGCCCACGAAGATCCCCGCAAAGGCCAGCATCCGCAATGGGGCACCCGTATTTTCAATTACGAGCGCCACGAGGTGGTCAACTTCCTGCTGGCATCGGCCTTGTACTGGCTTGAAGAGTATCATGCCGACGGCCTGCGCGTCGACGCCGTGGCCTCCATGCTTTATCTCGATTATGCCCGCAAGGACGGCGAATGGGTGGCGGCAGCCGATGGCGGCAATATCAATCACGCCGCCGTCGAATTCCTGAAGCACCTCAACGCGGTCATTCAGGACAGGCTGCCGGGCAGGCTGATCATCGCCGAGGAAAGTTCGGCCTTTCCCGGCATTTCCCATGCGCTCAATCAAGGCGGCCTAGGTTTCCAGTACAAGTGGAATATGGGTTGGATGAATGATTTCCTGGGCTACATGTCCAAAGACCCCATTTACCGGCGCTACCACCAAGGCTTATTGACCTTTGAAATGTCCTATGCCTTTTCCGAACGTTATTGCCTGGTGCTTTCCCACGACGAGGTCGTGCACGGCAAAGGTTCCCTGCTCAATAAAATGCCGGGGGACGATTGGCAAAAATTCGCCAATGTCCGCGCCGGTTTCGCCTATCAATTCGCCCACCCCGGCAAAAAACTGCAATTCATGGGGCTCGAATTCGGACAATGGCAGGAATGGAGCGAAGGCCGATCCTTGGATTGGCATTTGTTGGAAAGCCCTCGGCATCGGCAATTGCAATCCATGATTGCCGAGTTGAACCGCCTCTACCGGCAAGAACCGGCCTTGTATTTACTCGATACCCGGCATGAAGGCTTCCAATGGATTGATTTCAACGACCAGGAAGCGAATATGCTGTCTTTCATCCGTAAAAGCGGTCCGGACGACGATCCCGAACAAGAAATCATTCTCTGCGCCTTTAACTTCAGCCCCGTTGCCCGCCACAATTACCGGCTTGGATTACCCAAAGCCGGCTTTTGGCGGGAGATATTCAATAGCGACGCGGCTAACTACGGCGGATCCAATGTCGGCAATCTAGGAGGGAAGGGCCATGACGCCATTGGCATGCATCATTTTGCCTACTCCATGGAAATCAGCGCGCCTCCACTAGGCGCGGTATTTTTCAAATGGGAAAAGCCCCATCCCAACGATTAAAGACCGAGGCCTTTCAGGGCTTTCTTCGCTTCGGATTTGGCTTTCTCTTTGGCCGGTTCGGCCGCTTTTTTAGCCTCATCCACCGCTTTTTGCTTTTCTGCCGCCGCCTTGGCTTCCAAGGCCTGCTTCACCGAATCGGCCTTGGCCCGGGCGGCATTTTCCAACTTCTCCTTTTCAGCATTCAGCCTGGCTTTGGCCTCGGCTTTCTTGGCGTCGATGGCATTGGAAATGGCCGACTTGGCGCCTCCGCTCGCCTCAGCCGCCATGCGCTTGGCATCGAGCTTAAACTCCGGCCTGGCCGTCGTGCCCGCGACCAGGAAATACAATAAGGCTTGTCCCTGGGAGTTACGCGGGAATAGGCCTGCTTGGCCCAATTCCGTAATGCCCGTCGCTTTGGCCAAGGAGGTCGCGGCGGCCGAGGTCACGCCCAAGACAGCCTTGCTCGCGGCCGGAGGCAAGACCTGATCGATTTTCAATTCCAGGCTATTGTCCAAGCCGATAAAGCCAGTGGTCGAAAGAGCGCCTATCGGTGACTTGTCGATTTTGGCGTCGCGGATCAGGAGTTTGCCGTTTTCGGCCTCCATATCGGCTTTGAAAAGCCCAAAATTCAATTCTTTGAAGCCCAATCCGCTATGGACCTTGCTCAAAGCCCCGGACAGGCCCGCCGTCAAACCCGTTTCCAGTATTCTCCCATCGACCAGCATGAAGAGGATATTGCCCGTAAGGTTTTGCGCGAAATCCTGGGGCAGGCCCGAAGTCCGCACATCCATATTCAAGTTGAGTTTGCCGAACAAGGTGCTGTCGAGCTTGGATAATCCCTTGACCATTTTCGCCTTGCCAGGCAATTGATCATTCAAACGGGAGATGAAATCATTGGCTTCCACCTTATTCACGTCGAATTTCAAGGCGACATCGGCATGGGTGGAATCTTTCAACTCAAGCTGCATGCCCGAAGAAAAGCTTCCCGAATACAAGCGGCCCTTCATTTGGCTCATGACCTTGGGACCATCGGCGCGGATATCAGCCGAAAAATCGGTCATGTCCAGTTTCAAGAGGCGGGTCTGTTGCAAGCTGATGTTGACGACGGCGTCGATAGGCGGTAAGGCGGGATAACGCGTCATCGGAGGCGCCTCTCCTTGGACCTGGGACGAGGACTTGGGCTTCAACTCATCCAAATCCAGGAACTTGGATTTGATGTCGGCCTTTATCTTGGCGCGCGCTTGTTTGGCTTGCTTGGGTAAGACCAAGGCTTGCCAATTGCTCACCTCGCTCTGGACGGAAAAATCGGATTTGCCCAAGGTGACCTGGGCGACTTCGGAAATCCGCTCATTGTTAAAAGTCGTCTTGCCGTCAGCCTTGATGGCCACCGCGATGGCCGGGGATTTGAAGGCGAAACCGGTGAATTCAACCTCACCTTTGGCCTTGATGGCCTCGGGGCGTTGGGGATCGAGAGGGCCGGAGGCTTCCAGGGCAGCCAGCACGGTACCGGTCAGGGAAAGTTTTTCATCGGCCATCCCCATGCGTTGGGCGAGGCTGATCAGAGGCAATAATTCCACCTTGGCGTCGACTTTAAACCGGTCCAAAATCATTTTACCGCCTTGCCAACCGTGCAGGGCCATTTGCATCGCCACCGGGTTTTCGCCCATCCGGAAGCCGAGGTTTGGCATGGAGATGGTGTCGCCCAGGAAATCGACCTGCATTCCCAGTTCGGTTATGCCCACCGGCACGTCGCGGTGACCGATGGCCGCCTTTTCGAGGCGGAAATTCCCGCGGATATCCGGCGGGCGCGAGGAATCGACCTTGCCGGCGATTTTCAAGTCCAGGGAAGCTTTGCCCGACATGGACAGCTTGGGGATTTCCGGGGAAAGACTGGGAGGCACTTCCTTTAAAACCGAAGCCAGGGGGATATCAGGAGCGGAAATCGCGAGGTCGAGTTGAGGAGGGCCCTTGGTGAAATGCGTCACCTCGCCGCTGACGGTCACCTTGATGTCCTGAAAGCCGAGCTCAAGCGATTTGATCCTCAATTTTTCCCCGGGCAAATCCAGGCGGATATCGTGGGATAAAGACACGCGCACGTCGCCTTTGCGCAAGCCGGCGGCCGAGTCTTCGACCATTACCTGGGCGATGGTGAGGTAACCCTTGGTCTGGGCATTGCGCAAGGTGGGATCGAGTTCGAGATTCACCTTCTGATTGATATTATCCAAGGTGAGTTCGCGCCCTTCCTTCAAGTCGCGGTAGCGGATGCGGCCTTGATAAATAACGAAAGATCGCAAGGCGAATGAGGCCGGTAACTCCAGGGGTCCCGATGGGGCGGCGACTTGTTCTTTCGGTTCCTTGGGAGCGCCCCCCAAGCCCTCGAAATTATGGTGTCCGTTGCGGTCCACTTCGAAAAGGATTTCCGGTTTGACCAATTTGATTTCCGAGACGTCGGGAGACAAGCGCAATAAGGACATCCAATGAATGGAAAGGATCAATTCATGCAATTGCACGGCCGCCGTGGGTGAAAATCCGGGAGCATTGGCGAGATGAATATCCTGCACCGATACATTGAGATTAGGCAGAATACGGATGGACACGTCCCCCACCGTCACTTCCCGGCCCAATAATGCCATGCCCTGATCATGGACGATCTGGCGGATTTTCTGGGGCGGAAAGGCCACCTTGATAGTGAAATAGGCCAATAAGCCCAATACGACCAATAAGGCTATGCCCGCCAATAAAACCCGCTTGAACAACTTCATAGCTTCCGTCTCCGTCTTGGAAAGAATTTACTTACGGCTCGCCCCGGCGAAGACGGCCTAGCGAAAGGATTCCAAAGTCAGACTACCGGCCTCGCCGGGCACATAGGAGCGCAGGCGGAAAACGATGACCTTCCCGGCATCGGTTTTGGCGGCAAAGACATTGCCCGCCACCGCCAGGGCGCTGGATAGTTCGCCGCCCGCGGCCCAAAGCGCGTCGATCTCGGCTTGGGTGGTGATGCCATCGAATTGGCCTTGGGCGAGATGGATTTGCTTCATGGGCGTCGCTCTTGCAGCCGGCCAGGTGGCCGGCCCCGAATTGGAGGCGCCTATGCCCCTGAGCTTGGCCTCGGCGGGTGTAAATATCCTGTCGCTTTTATCGGTGGGATCCTGGCCGAAATAGAGATCGATGCGGCTCGAAATGACCTTGGCGGCGGCATGGGTATAGGTCGAGAAATCATCCAGGTCAATGGACCCGGCTTGGGCATTGCGCACATTGCCCAGGGTTTTGGTGATTTTGACGACGGTGAAGTCACCGTGCAAATTGCCCGCCGTATCCGGGGTTCCATAGGTGCAAGCGGCCTGGGTGATGGCGAAAGGCGCCATCAGGGTCCGCCTTTCCCCGGAAAGGTCCCGGGCTATCAGGCGCAATAAATAGTGTCCCGAACAGGCGGCTGTCGTGATAGTGAAAAGCGCTCCGGCCTTTTCGAAATCCAATTGTTTGCCACTGACGGAAAGCGCATTCACGGATCCGATATTGACCAATTGGGTATGGCCATTTTCATCGAAAACCGCGAATTCCGGCGCGACTAAGGGGGTATCCGAGATCACGGTGCCGATGATTTTCGCCGCGGAACCCGGATGCAGGGTTTCCGGCAAAACGGCGAAGTCTTTGACCTCGACCGGAGAAAACAATCCATCCTCCAGCAGGCAAGAGGACAAGCACAGAACCGCTAAAAGGCTTGGCCATCGATCAAATACGCGCCTTAATCTGACCATAGCCCCAAAGCATAACAATGCGTAAAAATGGAAAACGCCCCCGGACCGGGGGCGCTTGGGTTAACCTCTAGCGAGGTTATTACCACATGGCGGTGCCGGTCAAGCTTAAGGTTCCGGAAGCCGAAGCGGTCACAGCCGTCACCTTGAGAGCGAGGTATAGTCCCTTGTCGGTTTTCACCAGGACCACGGTTCCGACGGAGACGGGAACCTTACCCAAGACCGAAGGATCCGTACCGGCATCATAGGCTGCCTTGATTTCCGATGCGAGGTGAACATTGGCGAGGTTGAAGCCGGAGGCGGGAATCTTCAGGGGTGTGGTATTGGCATTGGGCCAGGAAGCCATGAAATCAAATCCACCCGAAGAACCGGACACGCCATTCTTGGCGATATTGGGCGAGTAAATGGAGGCTTCCGAGCTGGAAGTGGAATAGGCGAACACGATATCGATATCAGGATACTTGGTCACACCTTGGGACATGGTATAGGTGGCCCACGTATCTAAGTCGATGGAACCGGCCGCAGCATTGCTCTGGGCTCCCAAGGTAACGGTTTTGGAAGACACCGAATCAGTCGCCCCAGGATCGACGGGGTCCGGATCCTTGTCATCATCGGTCAAACAACCGCTAACGAACAGCCCCATGCTGGCTATACCCAGGATGGCGGCACTTTTGAGGGAAAACAAACGCATGAACTGCTCCTTGTGGGGGGTTGATTTTATCCCGGTGAAGTATCCGATGGATATTTAGCAAAATGCAATAAAAGCGATGATGGGGGATAATTCGCTTAAGGTCAGGGTTTTGAGCGGCTGCCTTGGGGTCGTCGCTTGGGGGTGGCCGGAGGCCGGGAAATCGTCTCAACCGGTGGGATGACTTTTTGTTCCTTCCCCTCCAATTGATTAATCCTGTCCCTCAAGAGGGCCGCCCTCTCGAAATCCAGCTCCTTGGCGGCGTTTTGCATTTCCTTGCGCAAGGTCGGCAAATCTTCCCGCCCATAGGCCAAGTCTTGCTCAGCCACGCGTAAAGATTTGTAATCCTCCAAGGCTTCCGGCGCCAATTGCAGGCTTTGATGGATGGCCCTCTGAATGCTTCTCGGGGATATGCCGTGGGCCTGGTTAAAAGCGTCCTGTTTGAGACGCCGTTTTTCGGTTTCCGTCATGGCATAGCGCATGCTATCGGTGATGTTGTCGGCATAAAGCAAGACCTGGCCATGCAAATGCCGGGCCGCCCGTCCTATGGTTTGGATAAGGGAGCGATTGCTCCGGAGGAAGCCTTCCTTATCGGCATCCAGGATCACGACCAAAGAAACCTCGGGCAAATCCAACCCTTCGCGCAGGAGATTGATGCCAACCAGGACGTCGATGACGCCTTCCCGCAAATCCTTGACGATTTGCGCGCGCTCCAGCGTATCGGTGTCGCTGTGCATGTAGCTCACCTTCAAACCGGCTTTTTGCAAAAACTCGGTGAGGTCTTCGGCGCTGCGTTTGGTCAAGGTCGTCAGCAAGGTGCGCTCATTCTTGGCGATGCGCAGGCGTATTTCCTTGAGAATATCATCGATTTGACCCTTGATGGGCCGCACCTCCACCTGGGGATCGAGCAAGCCGGTGGGGCGAATGATTTGTTCGACGATGACGCCGCCGCTTTTCGCCAATTCATAATCGGCCGGCGTGGCGGAGACGAAAAGGGTGCGGGGCATGCGCATTTCGAACTCGGAGAATTTCAGCGGGCGGTTGTCCAAGGCGCAGGGCAAGCGGAACCCGAAATCCACGAGGTTGAGCTTACGCGAACGATCGCCGTTGTACATGGCCCCGATTTGCGGGATGGAGACATGGCTTTCATCCACGACGAGCAGCCAGTCATCCCCGAAAAAATCCATCAAGGTCGGCGGCGGGGTGCCGGGAGCGCGGTTTTCGATGATGCGGCTGTAATTTTCGACGCCGGAACAGTAGCCCACTTCCTTGAGCATTTCCAAGTCATACATGGTGCGCTGGTTGATGCGTTGCGCTTCCAGCAGCTTGCCCTGCGCCGTGAAAGCCTTCACCTGTTCATCCAATTCGTGGCGGATGTCCTTGAGGGTGCGCTCCATGCCTTCTTCGGAGGTGACGTAATGCCGCGCCGGGTAAATCAGGGCCTTTTCCAACTTCTCCTCTTCGACGCCCGTGAGCAAATGAATGCGGCTGATGCGCTCGATTTCATCGCCGAAAAACTCGATGCGAATGCCGAAGTCGTCATAAGCCGGACGTATCTCGATGACGTCGCCGCGGATGCGGAAAGTGGCCCGTTTGAATTCCAGGTCATTGCGACCGTAATAAATGTCAATGAACTTCCGGAGGAGTTCATTGCGCTCGATGCGCTGGCCCAGGCGCACCTCCACCATCATTTTCCGGTATTCCTCGGGCGCTCCAAGACCGTAAATGCAGGAAACCGAGGAAACCACGATGACGTCGTCGCGCGACATGAGGGAAGCCGTGGCGCGCAGCCTGAGCTTGTCGATTTCCTCGTTGCGGCTGCTGTCTTTTTCGATATAGGTATCCGAAGTCGGCACATAGGCTTCGGGCTGGTAATAGTCGTAGTAGGAAACGAAATACTCCACCGCATTGCGGGGAAAGAATGCCTTGAATTCCTGGTAGAGTTGGGCGGCCAGGGTCTTGTTGTGGGAAATCACCAAGGTCTTGCGTCCCAAGGCCTGGATGACATTGGCGACGGTATAGGTTTTGCCTGAGCCGGTAACGCCCAGCAAGGTCTGGCAGGCCGTGCCGGCTTCGAATTCCTCGCAGAGTTTCCGGATAGCGGCGGGCTGGTCGCCCGCGGGTTCATAAGGCGCTTCGAGATGGAATCGGGGCATGATCCAAAAGATCTATGGTCTTGCCCCAAAGGTCAAAGGCTTCCGGGATCCCTTTTACAACTGGGCCAAAAGACGCACGGCATCGGCACCTTCCCGCGAATCGGGATAGATGCGCACCAATTTTTCAGCCGTCGCCTTGGCTTTGGCGGTATCCTTCAACTCCCGGTAACACAGGGTTAACTTCCATAAGGCATTCGGCACCGCCGGTGTCGGATCAACCACTTCCTCCCCTGCCAGATTTTCCTCGGGATCCCCGGACTTTTTTCCGAAGTCCTTGACGAATAGTTCCAGGGACTCGACGGCTTGGCCATAATCCTTGGTTTCCATATAACTGGCGGCCAAGCCATGCAAGGCACCGGACGCTATCAAGGGGTATTTGGAAGCGCTGACCTTGACGTTATCATAGGCTTTGATGGCATCTTCGAAGCGAGCCTGGGAATAGCGCACCTTGCCCAAAAGCAAATAGGCCTTGGCTTGCGCCAGACCACCGGGGCCTTCCTGCAACATGGCTTGTAAAACCACGGCGGCCGAATCCATTTTCTGCTGGGACATATAGACATAGGCCATGCCCAATTGGCGATTGGCCGTTAATTCGCTTTTGTTCTGAATGCCCGTCCAGCTGAACCAGAGAATCAACCCCAGGGCGATGGCGGCGACGGCAATCCCCGCCTGCTTTCCGTATTGGGGAAGGAAGACATCCAAAAACCACTCGGTCAGACGATCGTCGGCGTCGCCCCCTTGCCCTTCCGCGCTTGGCTTGGCTGGCTTCGGAGGGATGGGCGCATTATCGTTCTTATTCGCCTGGCTCTTGGTTTTCTGAGTCATGGATGCCAATCTTTCGTCGAGGAGGGGGAAAATTAGCAGGTAGGGGCCACGGCGGCAATTCGGGACTGAAAACCCAGCCTCCAAGGGGTATAATCGCGGTTAAATGCCCCATTTGCCCCTGGTCCCCTCCCCCGCCTCGTCCGACTCCCCTTCCAGCGACGCAGGCATCCTCTCGGAAGAACTTTTCCTGAGCGCCATCGTTCAGGAAGTCACCCGGGTCATGCTGACGGCCGAAAACCTCCACCGTACCCTGCATACCTTCCTCCTGGGCATCGGCGAAATCGCGGGAATGAGACCCATGGCGTTATTCCGGCTGGAGCAGGACCACCTTCTCTTGGAAACCCATGTCGGGGCGGGTTTACGCAAAAAACTGAATGGCTTTTGCCCCGAATTGAGGTTCAGGAACCTGGCGGAATGCCTGAGCAGCGCCGAACAGGTATTCGAGGAAAAACCCGAAGCCGACGACCCTTTCAAAGCGCTGGGCAAGGGAAGCTATGTCCTGATCCCCCTGGTGGTGGGTAATTCCGCGCCCGGCCTGGAAAATGCCCGCCGTTGCGTGGCGGTTTTATGGCTCGATACCGGCCCTGAGACCCCTCCGCTCACCGGGCAAGGTCTTTCCTACTTGCTGGGATTGGCCAGACTGGCCGCTTTGCGCATCGAGAATTTCGGTATTCATCGGGAATTGCAAAAAGCCAACCAAGGCTTGCAAAAAGCCAATGGGAAACTGGAATTGGCCAACCAGCGGTTGCATGCCGCGCAAAAGCGGATCGAGGAGGACTTGAATCGCGGCCGGGCCATCCAGGATTCGCTTTTGCCCCAGAATTTGCCGCGCGACCGGTTTCGTGATTTGGTTTCGCGTTATATCCCGGCGGGTAAGGTGGGTGGTGATTACTGGGATTGCTTCGAAATCTCCGGCGCAAAACTCGGACTGATTGTGGCCGACGTGAGCGGCCATGGGATTTCCGCCGCCTTGGTGATGACCATGTTCAAGGTGCTTTTGAAAACCTTTGCCCCGCTTACCGATTCGCCGGCCGAGGTCTTGCAGAAAATCAATAACACCTTCCTGAATGAAATTACGGGCGGCAGGCATTTCGTCACCGCCTTTTACGGTGTTTACGACTTGCAGTCCCGCCGCCTGACCTGGACCAATGCCGGGCATATCGCGCAATTCGCCCTGCTTCCTCCAACCCCCACCGGCATGGCCACCGCCCTGGGAGAGAGCCACGGCATGGAGAGCTGGGATTTGGCCAAACCCTTGGCGGAACTTTCCTCCGTCGGTCTGGTATTGGGCGTCTTCGAACAAACCCTGATCACCGATCGCATCATCGATTTACCCCTGGGTTCGCGCTTAATCTTATACACCGACGGCATCACCGAAGCCCATGACGCCAAGGGCGAGATGTTCGGAAACGGCCGCATGCGGGAATTGGCCCTCATGATGCGCGATCGACGCGCCGAAGAATTGGCGGCGATCATCATGCAAACCTGGCGGAAACACCAAGGCGGCATTATCAAAACCCATGGTTCGGATGAGTCCGCGGACGACGCCACCCTGGTTATTCTTGATCTGTGAACCCTCCCTCCGGTTGGCTGCCCGTATTAACCCACATCCCCGGCCTCATCGCCGTTTTCACGACCCGTCCAGGCGGGTTTTCTTCGGGAGCCTACGCTTCGAGGAATCTGGGCTTTTATTCGGGAGACGAAGAGGAAATCGTCGCCGAAAACTGGCGCCTGACCCTGGCCGATATCGGATTGGAAATGAAAAAACTGGCCATGCCGAAACTGGTTCATGGCCATGCCATGACCTTTGCCGAGGCGGGTGAAGACGCTTGGGTGCAGACCGGCCGCATCAAGCGTTATGCTCCGGGCGGGTATGACGCCATCGCCACCCTGGACCCCGCTTTTGCCTTGGCGGTGACCATGGCGGATTGCCAGGGAATACTCTTGGCCGATCCCTCGACGGGCCTGCTCGCCGCCATCCATGCCGGTTGGCGCGGGACGAGGGATGGCATCGTGAAAAAAACTTTGAGCAGCCTATTCTCCGCCGGCAAGGCCAAACCTGAAACCCTGTCGATGGCCATGAGCCCTTCTCTTTGCCCTCGGCACCTCGCCTTGGGTCCCGACGTCCATCTAGGCATGGACAAGAGGTTTCTGGTGGCCGTCGAAAAGGGAATCGCCTTGGACATGTCGGGATGGAACCGGGAGCAAGCCTTGGAATGCGGGGTAACCGCCGACCATATCCAATTGCCTGCCGCCTGTAATCATGAAAATCCGGACCGGTTTTTCAGTTATCGGCGCGACGGAGCGGCCAGCGGACGCATGGCCGCCATCATCGGCTGGCGCGGGTAAATTCGATTGCGAAACATCCATTTGTTGATTCCCAGGCCGCGTTTTCTTATAGTCTGCCACGTCACCACCCCGTTACCGGAGGTCTCATGCGTAAATTAGTCGTGCCCACCTTGGCCATGGCCCTGGGGGCCGTCACCCCGTCCCACGCCATATTCGGAATAGGCGCCCATTGGGCTCCGGCTCCTACCCTCAGCGTCAAAGAAAGCAGCGGACCTGTCGCCTCCCTGGGCACCGAAGGGTCCATCGGTTTAAACACCGGCAGTTCGGATCCATTGCAGGGCCTCGGCGTCAAGCTTTGGATAGACGTTTTGCCTTTCATCGACATCGAAGCCGCCGCAAATGTGCAATTCGCTACCTATGACGTGAACTTCACCCTCCCCGATGGCAATGGCGGCACCGATAGTTATCCCCTGAAATTCGATTTGGGCGTTCCCTTTGCGCCTACGCGTCCATCTTTCTCCCGTATCCACACCGACATATCGGTACTCTATCCTTTCTTGAAACTTCCCCCCGGATTGAGCATAGCCAAAATCTATGGCGGCGCCGGCTTGTCCTATGGCCTGGCTACCGAAGTGCTGACTTCGGGTTTCGCGAAAAAAGCCATGGATAAGGCCATCGCCGAGGACGGCTTTGATCCGCAAACCGCCACCTCGGATGAAATAGCCGAAGTCTTGACCGGTGCCATCGTCGATGAAGGATTCAAACAGGGCGTGGGCTTTTACCTGCAATTGGGAGCCCATGTCAAGCCACCCATCATTCCCATCGCGATTTATGCCGACGCCAAATACCAGTTCTTCGGTTTCATGCCCGATGCCGTCGACGGTCCGAGCGTGACCTTGGAATTGGGCGGCGCCCTGGCTTTTTAACGGTTAGGCGGCTTGGCTAGCCGCCGCTTATTGCTTGGTCACCTGGGGTTCCAGGGGCCGGGCGATCAGGACATTGCGCGGCAAGAACTTGACCTTGCCCCTCAATTCCAAATATTCCAGCATGGTGTCGAGCATTTCCTGGGTGCACATGTATTTCCCCGTCATGCGCGGCGTCTTGCCCCACAGGCTGATGCGCGGCTGTTCATTCCACAGGGTTTCCAGCACCCATTCCAATTCGGGAATGGCCACGGTCGATTTTTCCAAATCCTTGGCCAAGCGCGTCAGCAGGCAGGGGCCGGGCTCAATTTCATGCAATAAGGCGGGGAAGGACCACGACTTTTCCAATTCAACGCCGAGATACTCCTCCCACCGCACCAGGGCCTGAAGATAAGCTTCGGTGGGTATGGGCATGTCGACGCAGAAATCCATCCAATGCGCATGGGCCCATAATTTTCTTTCCACCGTCAGCGACGATAGGCCATTGGGCGATAAACGCATGCAAGTCAAGCTGCGCGAACGCAATTCATTGCCGCAGTAATAGGTCGGCGGGGTCAGCAAGACGGCTTCTTCGGCTTGGGAACCAGCGGAACGCAAAGGCACCCGGAAAATCTGCATGTAACCGTGATCCTTGCCGGGCCGGTTGGGAGGCGTCCACCAGCTCAGGTAATCCTGCGGGCTATACAGCACCTCCTTGCCCGATCCCAAATCCCGCCCATAGAAACGGATTTTGTCGGGATGGGCGCCGAGGTATTCGACAAGGGCCAATTCGGCCTCTCCCAGCCTCAAGGCCAGAACCTCTTCCAATTGGGAAGCGAAGTTCGCTTCCTTCATGTAAGTCTCATAGAGGGTGCCTTCGGGAAAATTCGGCTCGAACAGGAAATAGCCCAAAAACCGGCCCTGGGTGGCGGGATAATCCTCGTGGGGGTAACTCCAGTGATAACCCCGGTCGGCATGGATGCCGAGAAATTCCTTGCGGTGGAGCTTTTCCTCGAAACGCTCGGGCCGGGACAGGGCGTAAGCCACCATCTTGGTCCATTCGAGGCCCAGAAGGTTGGCTTGTTGGGAAACGGGGAAGCGGTACTTTCTTTTCACGTTATTCCTGCGGGTGCGCGACATCCACAGATTACGCGTTGGCTTACCGCCTAGTCCATATTCTTCCCGATCATTCGTCGGGCCGCCATTTGCGACTTTAGAGGGCCTGGCGCGATTTGGGAATTTGGCGGTTAAGGCAAGTAACCGCGTAGCGCGATGCGCATGACGCCCTGATCCGTACCGACCCAGAGGAAATCGCCGGCCTTCGCGAAGGAAAGCACCTGGGTGCCGGGTATACCATCCGCCAAAGTGAAATCGGTCCAAAGACCCCTTTCCATATTCCAGGCGGTAAAGCCACCATACCATCCCACCAGCAAATACTGGCCATCGAAGCGGATGCGGAAAGGCCTATCCCGCTCGAGCAAGACCCGGGGCAAGGCTTTGCGGGATTTGGTCATGATGCGGTTATCGCTCACCCAATAAAGGCTGGAATCATGGTAGGCCACCGACTTGATCTCCTGACCGAGGGCTTCGGGAACGTCCTCGCCGCTGACATCGTTCAAGGTTTTCCATTCGCCTTTGTAATGGACGAAAAGCCCGTACTTGGTCGCCGCCCACAAGTCCTTGCCCTTTTCGGATAAATCGAAAACAGGCACCGCTATTCCACCGGGGTTGCCCAGGTCGACGAATTGCCCGTCGGGGTTATCGAGGCGGGCCACTCCTTGTTCGGTTCCGGCGAATAGTTTGTCCTCATGAACCAACAGGGAAAAGACGGTCAAGTCATTGGTGCCCAGCTTCCGGAAATGCCGGAATTGCTTATGCTCCGGTTCCAACCTCACCACCCCCAAGCCCGTGGCCATCCATAAAAAACCTTTCCAAGGCAGAATGGCGCGGATGGATCCATTGGGAAAATCGTATTCCTGCTGGGCGGGATACACTTTCCAATCGGTTAAGTCGGTGCGCGACGAAGTCAGTCCCCCATCGGCCCGAAGTCCCCCGAACCAGATGTTTTTCCCGTCGGTAAACAAACTTTGGGCCGCGGCATCGTAAAGCCCGAACCAGAGGGGTTGGGCTTCTTTGCGGCGGGCCGATCCCAGGAAAGCCCCGAAACCCCGCGTCAATACCCAGAGGTTATCGTATTCGAATTGGCGCGCACCCACCAGATCCGCGCGGCGATTCCATTTGTCGCGCACGGCGTCGCCGAGGAAAAAATAATCGCTGCCCAGACTCAACCCGGTGAGATTGACGGACGCCCCTTCGCCTCCCCCCTGGACGTCCTGCTCGCGCACGGAGGTGGCGCGGCGGAAAACGGGATTGTATTCGAAAGCGTCGCCGGCTTGGGTTTTCATGTAAAGCCGGGATTTACCGGTGGAATAAGTAATGCCTTGGAGAGGTTGGCCCGGCATCAGGTTATCGGTAAAAGCGCGGCGGCGGTAATCATAGACCAAGACCCCGCCTTCGGTGCGGAGAAAGGCATTGCGGTCATCGCCGACCACTTCAACGGGGAAACGATGCGACCCGACGAAAAACAAATCCTGGACTTGGAGATTGGCCGCGTGGGGGGCCAGCGGGACAAAGAAGCTAAGGAGACCGAGAATTCGACTCCAGGGAGTTGTATGGGGGAAAACCGACATTCGATTCCGTCTCATTCTCTGTTTCCAAAAGCCCCGGATCCGCGGGCGGGCGGGCCAACGGGCTCTTTTCAAAATCGCTTCCGGCCCGCCTTTTTGCAATGGATAAAGTATCGACCATGCCGGCCATGCCCAGGAGCACGCGCTCCATTCCCTTGGGATCCATGCCCACTTCGGAGGCGATGGCCAGAGCGTCTTTCAACAAATACAAAGCCCTTTCGCGGTGGCCCAGGGCATTGGCGCATTCGGCCCGCCGCCATAATAAGCATGCCGCCCGGGCATAACGGCTAGCCTGCCGGTAGAGACCGATGGACTCCTCGTAGCGGGCATCCGCCTTTTCCCATTCGCTGCGTTCGAATTCCACGTCTCCGAGCAGCACCAAATAACCCGCCCGCAAGGGCTTGCCCGCTTCGGGCAGGCGAGATCGCAAAATACCCGCCAACCCGGCGGTGTCGCCCAGAACCCAATCGCATCGGAGCCTGTCGAGTTCCAGGGCATTCTTCCAGGAGGGATCGAATTCGGAAGCCAAAACCGTGTCCAGGGCCGCTTTCGCAAGGTCTCCACGTCCCAGGCTCAACTCCACCTGCGCTTTTTTCCAATGCACCAAGGCGCGCATGCGTCCGGAAACCGGCCCCAGGACTTGCAAGGCGGTGAGGGCTTCCTGATTCCGTCCCAACTCCAACCGCACGTCGACCAGGTTGGCCGTGGCCATGGAGGCGAAATCCCTTTCCCCTTTGACCCTGGCGTCGGCGACGGCTTTTTCGAAAAACGCCTCCGCCATGGCGTAATGTCCTTCGCGGTAGGCTTTGACTCCCCGGTAAGCGAGTTGCTTGGAGTTGTCGGCGGCTTCTCCAACGCTCCAAAGCGAAACCAGGAAAATGGCCATGGCTTGGAAGAACCGGTGCGAAGTTCCCGGGGCGGCGGCGATCACGGCATGGCCTCATTGAGCAATAAGGGGAATTCCTCGGGAGCCGGCATGCGCCCTTTGAAGGGCCACATCCCCGACGCGACTTCGACGAAGTCGCCGGCTTTATCCATTTGATCCGCCCCGTCTTTAAGCAAGTCATCCACCCGGTTCAAGACGGTTTCCCCGCGATCGGCCAGCCGATTGGCATGCAGGCTCAGCTTCTCCGCCTGCTCCGCGGTGCGTATCATCAGAAAGGCCGTGGTATCGGCCCGGCGCAACAGGGACATCATGCCTGAATTGAGGCTGTCGCCCAAATCGTTGGCGCGCGCCATGACTTGCCGGCTCTCGGTCACGGCTTTATCCATGTTGCGCACTCCCCCCAGCAATTCGTCGTAGAGCTCACGCGACCCCAATAGCGCTCCAACCGTGCTTTTGGGGCTGCGGCTGAGATGCACTATCTCCTCCAGGCTGTTGATCAGCATGTCCATTTTACCCATGAGGCTGGTCAGGCCGGACATCACGGTTTCGATGTCGCGCGAATCGGTCACGGCCACGGTGTCGCCGGGCTCCAGCATGATGCCGTCGGGCTTGAGGGTCTCGATATTCACCACCCGATCGCTGACCAGGTTCTTGTCGCGCAAAGCGAAAGCCACCGAACGATTGGTGATGAAAGCCTGGTACTTGCGGTCGAGGGTGAGGTGCAATACCACCCGGCCCGTGGCCTTGTCGGCGTCGCGGTAAAGGCTCATGCTTTCGACCCGGCCTATCTTGACGCCGTTGAAAAGGACGTCGGCGCCTTCACGCAAGCCGATGCCGCTGTCGAAGATGGCGTTCAGGGTATAGCGCAATTCGAATACCCCTTTCTGCTGGAAAATCATCACCATTCCCACCAAAAAAATGATCACGGAGGAGAAAACCAGAAAGCCCGCCAGGAGGTTGCGGTGCCGATGCCATTGCCAGTTCTTCATGCCGGTTTATCCACCGCCATGGCTTCGATTTCCAGTTGCCGGAACAAAAATTCGACGAAGGAATCCTGGCAATTCTTCAATTGGTCGAAACCCATGGGTTCAAGCAATTCCCCGTCCTTCAAAACCCCGATTTCGCCGTCCAGTTCCCGGGCGGCGGATAAATCGTGGGTGACGATGATCATCGCGACGCGGTTGATGCGCCGGATGTTTTCAATCAAGGCCAGCAGCACCGAACGGCTGATGCGATCGAGTCCGGCGGTGGGCTCGTCCATGAGGATGAGCTTGGGACGCATGATCATCGCCCTGGCCACCGAGGCGCGTTTTTGAATGCCGAGGGATAACCGCGCCGGGTATTGGTGCTGGTATTCCTTGATGAGCAGCATTTCCAAGGCATTGTCCACCCGGTATTGGATTTCTTCCGGATCGCCGAGATTGTGATAAATCAAAGGGAGGGCGACATTGTCCCAAATCGTCTTATTGGCGATAAGCGCCGGGCTTTGGAAAACGAAACCCACCTGGGTTTTGACCTGGTTGAACTGCTGCTCGGTGAGCGAAGCGGTGTCCTGGCCGAGAAGGCGGATGAGGCCGCCGGAAGGTTGTTCCAAGCCGATGAGCAAACGTAAAAGCGTGCTCTTGCCTTGTCCGGATAAACCGCAAATCACCAGAATGCGGCCTTCTTGCAAATGGAAGGTGACCCCGCGCAATAAATCGTCCTGACCCGGATAGGCAAAGCGCAAATTCCGCACGGAAACCACCAGGCTCATAGCAATTCCAGCTTGGCTAGAAAGGGCAAGGCGAAAAGGGAATCGGCCAGGATGATGGCTACGAAGGAATTCACCACTCCGCTCGTGGTCGCCTTGGGCACTTCGCGGATATCGCCTCCCACCGTAATCCCGTGATGGCTGGCGATCAGCGAAACCAAGGCCCCGAAAACCAGGGGCTTGGCGAAACCGATGAGTCCGTCCAATAGGCTCATGGACGCCAGGATGCGCTCCATATAAAGGCTGAACGGCAATTCGAGTCCGGTGGCGTTGGCCGCGAAGGCATGCAAGACCTTGACGACGAAAAAGCCGCCGAATATGGCCGCCAGGTTAAAGATGACGGTCAGGCAAAAGAGGGCGGCAATGGTGGCGGCGAAGGCCGGAAAAACCAGATACCGGATGGGGTCGACGCCCAAGGTGCGCAATGCGTCGATTTCGCTTTGCACCTTCATGTTTCCGAGATAGGTCGACAGGGCGGATCCGGTGCGCCCGGCGATCAAAAAGGCCGTGAACAGAGGCCCGACTTCCCTGACGATGACGACGACCATCACATTGCCGAAATAATCGCCGGCGCCGAATTTCGGCATCACCGTGGCGGATTGTAAAATCGTGGCGGAACCCAGGATCAAGGCCAGAAAAAAAACCAAGGGGAGGGCTTCGACGCCGGTGTAGAAAAATTGGGTGACGACTTGCTCGAAATGATGGCGACGATTGCCGGTCCGACGCAAACCGCTGACCACGGCGCGCAACCCCAATTCCGCTAATTGGCCCCCATAGGTTTGCCGGCAGCGCGCCCCCATCCATCCCAAAACTTGAACCATGGCCTCCCCATTATAAGGGGCGGCATGGGCTTTTGATGGGATTGGAAAAGAATGAGGATTTTGGGTGCAATTACCGGTCGGGATCGCCTAGCAGCAGCAAGTCCAATTGTTCCCAAATGGCCTCCATCCCTTGCTTTTTCAAGGAACTCACCGGCAAAGGATCCATTTCCAAAGCATGGGTTTTCCGGATGGCTGCCAGGGATTTCAGGGTATCGGATTTGGAAAGTTTATCGGTTTTTGTGGCCAGCACCAATAAATGCCGTCCGCTTTGAGCCAACCAATCCAGGGCCTCTATATCGACCGGACTGTCGGTGAGGCGGGAATCCACCAGATAAAGCAAGCCGCAGCAAGACGTCTCCCTTTCGACATAGGTCTTGATCACCGCCTCCATTTGCCTTTTGACGTCGCCGCCGGCCTTGGCATAACCAAAGCCGGGAATATCGACGAAATAAAAGCGTTTGTCCACGAGGAAAAAGTTCACCAATCGCGTTTTGCCGGGGGTGCCGGAGGTTTTGACCAAGCCTTTGCGGTTCATCAGGGAGTTGAGCAGCGAGGATTTCCCCACATTGGAGCGGCCGAAGACCGCGATTTGCGGCAATCCATCGCGCGGGAAATCCTTGAGATCGGCCGCGCTAACCACGAATTCGGCGGATTTGACGCGGGGTTTCTCGGTCTTCATCCGAATTCCACCCGGCTTTCCATGGCCCGCTGCATGGTCAATTCATCTACGAATTCGAGATCGCTGCCCACGGGTATGCCTCGCGCCAAGCGGGACACCTTGGCGGAAGTGCCTTTCAATTTCTGACTGATATAGGCTGCGGTCGCTTCGCCCTCGGCATTGGTGTTGAGCGCCAAAATCACTTCGGCGTCTTCGGCCGCCGCGCGTTGAAAAAGCGCGTCCAGGCGAAGATCCTGGGGACCGATGCCATCCAAGGGCGATAGGCATCCTCCTAATACGTGATAGACGCCCTGGAAGAAGCCGGTTTTTTCAAAGGCCGCCACTTCGAGGGGCTTTTCCACCACGCAAATCAAGGCCTGGTTCCGGCGGGGATGGGTGCAAATCCGGCAAGCCCGGTGCTCGGTATGATTGCCGCATATCGCGCAGGGGTGGATGTTTTTACGCGCTTCGGAGATGGTGGAAGAAAAGGCCGCGACTTCCTCCAGGGGACGGCTAAGCAAATGATAAGCCAGCCGCTGAGCGGTTTTACGGCCTATCGATGGCAAGGAAGCCAAACGATCGATGAGCGAATCGAGCAAGGGTTCCCGATTAGGGCCCGGGAGAGACGAAGACGAATCAGCCATGTGGTCAGAAGGTACTTAACCGTGTATGTTACCCGCGATTTCTCGCCATGTTCAGGGCTCTTCATCTCATGTCTGAAAGCGTTGGTATCCCGTAAATCCCATGCGAACTCGCCTTTACCTTTGGGTTTGTTTGCTTGCCGGGTATGGGCAAGTCCCGTCCATATGGGCGCAGGCCCGGGCCGAAGCCTACGGGGACGCCTTGAGTTTGACCGCCAAGGTATCGGTACCCAGCCCGCCGGAACCCGTGGAAGTCACGCCAGCCGGCACCACCGGCAATATCCAGGGTGGTCCCGTTTCCCGGCCGGCCTTGGCGCGACCGGCACCGGACACGGCGGATCAAAACGGCGTAAGCCTGACCGCCCGGAGCGGTTTCAAGCCCCCTCATCCCAAGGTAGGCGATACCCTCGAATACGCGATCGAGGTCACTTGGCGCGATACCCGTATTCCCGTGCTTGTCATGGCTCCTGACAGCGTCGCATTCAATGGCGTAAAAATGGTCGGCCAGAGCACCCGGCACCAGAAAAGCGCTCACGACGGCACGGTGGAAAACCGCACGGTCTTTTCCTTCACCCTATTGGCCGACCAGCCGGGCATGGCCAAGGCCGGAGCTTTGAAAGTCCGGTATACCACCGGCTTAAGCGGCCGCGAAGAAGCCGTTTTCGCCCCCGGCGCCCAAGTCGAAATATTACCGGCCCGTTTCGCCTTCCTCCGCTCACCCTGGTTTCAGGGCCTCCTGGTCCTCTTATTACTGGCAGCGGCCGGCCTGGGCGGAGTGGCCTGGTGGCGCCGGCAAGCCGCCGAATCCGCGCGGAAGAAAGCGCGCGAGGAGGCGTCCGGGCAAGGCTTGCCCGCCGAGGTCATGGCCCTCAAATCGCGCATCGGCCATGGAGAAAGCCGGGAGATCATTTTGGAAATGGAGAAACTCGGGCTCAGGCATTTGGCGCTTACTTTTTCCGCCGACCCCTCCCAGGCGCGCTTCGAACCCTTGCTGGACAAGTGGCTGGAAGTCCATGCCGACGAATACGACCGCGTCGCCGATTGGGAGAGGCTGAGGGATTTATTCCGCCAGGCGCGTTATGCCGGAGGCCACAAGGAACCCCATGAATTACAAGACGGTTGGCGCGCGTTGAGGCGCTGCCTGAACCTCGCCGATGAACCCTAATCCGGAGCATGAACCCATGACCACCGCCCCCCGCATCGACATGCAAGCCCTGACCGAGAGGGTGCGCCAGGAAGGCGCCTTCCTCCAGAAAATCCTCACCGAGATTTCGCGCACGGTGGTGGGCCAGAAAACCATGCTCGAACGTTTGCTGATCGGCTTGCTCGCCGACGGCCACATCCTTTTGGAAGGCGTGCCCGGGTTGGCGAAAACCACCGCCGTCAAGGCCCTGGCCTCCGCGATTCAGGCGCAATTCAACCGCATTCAATTCACCCCCGATCTTTTGCCGGCGGACTTGATCGGCACCTTGATTTTCAATCCCAAGAGCGGCGAGTTCAACGTGAAGAAGGGCCCGGTTTTCGCCAATATCGTCCTGGCCGACGAAATCAACCGCGCGCCCTCCAAGGTGCAGAGCGCCTTGCTGGAAGCCATGCAGGAAAAGCACGTGACCTTGGGCGACGTCACCCATGGTTTGCCCAAACTCTTCATCGTGCTCGCCACCCAAAACCCCGTGGAGCAGGAAGGCACCTACCCCCTGCCCGAGGCCCAGGTCGACCGCTTCATGCTCAAGGTGCATCTGGGATATCCGACCAAGGAAGAGGAAAAGGCCATCGTGAACCTGGTTTCGGGCCAGGGTTTGCATGTCGCCCAGCAAATGGCCACCGAAGCGGATATCCTCAAGGCCCGCTCCCTGGTCAACGACATTTACATGGACGATAAAATCCTGGACTATATCGTCACCCTGGTCGCCGCCACCCGCGACCCGGCCGGGCACGGGATCAAGGACATGGCGAGTCTCATCGAATACGGCGCTTCCCCGCGTACCTCCATCAGCCTGGCCAAGGCATCCAAGGCTCACGCGCTATTGCGGGGCCGCGGTTACGTGACGCCCGAAGATATCAAGGCCATCGGCATGGACGTGATGCGCCATCGCCTGGTCCTCAGCTATGAAGCCGAAGCCGAAGACGTGAAAGCCGAAAACGTCATCCAGCGCGTCTTCGACGCGGTCGAGGTGCCGTAAGGCCTTTGAAACCCGTGACCTCCGCAGTGAAAGCCCTATGATCCCCTCGCAAGTCCTTAAAAAGGTCAGGCAAATCGAAATCCGCACCCGCAGCGCGGTGAATTCGGTATTGTCCGGCGCTTATTCCTCGACCTTCAAGGGCCGCGGCATGGAGTTTTCCGAGGTCAGGGAATACGTCCCGGGAGACGAGATCCGCTCCATCGACTGGAATGTGACGGCGAGGGCCGGATCGCCTTTCATCAAAAAATTCGTGGAAGAGCGCGAGCTCACCGTGCTCCTCGTGGTCGACGCCAGTTCGTCGGGGGAGTTCGGCAGTCAATTCGAAATGAAGGGCGAGGTCATGGCCACCTTATCGGCCTTGCTCGCCTTTTCCGCGACCCGCAATAATGATCGCGTGGGTTTGCTCATTTTCACCGACAGGACCGAACTGTTCATTCCTCCTCAAAAAGGCCGCAAACACGTCTTGCGGGTCATACGCGAATTGCTCTACTTCAAGCCCGCGGGCCGCGGCACCGATTTGGCTGCCGCCTTGGATCACCTCAACCGCATTCAACGCCGCCGGGCGGTCGTCTTCGTGGTTTCCGATTTCGCCACCGGCGATTTCGAGAAGCCGATGCGCCTCCTGAGGCAAAGGCATGACACCGTCGCCATTACCGTCGTCGATCCCCGGGAGCGCGATCTTCCCAATATCGGTTTCATCGAATTGGAGGACGCCGAAACCGGTGAAATCGTGCTGGTCGACACCGCCGACGGGAATTTCCGCGACACTTTCCAACAAGAAGTGCAAAAGGACAATACCCGCATCAGGCGCTTATTCAAGCGCCTGGGCCTCGACTTCGTCGAAATCCTGATCAAACCCACTTACGATGAAACCATTCAACCCTTGCTCGATTACTTCCGAAGGAGGGCCAGCAAGCATGGGCGTTAAAACCCCGCACGCGGCCTGGGCCGCCATCTTCGCCGGCATGCTCGGATTAACGGCATGCCAGGACCGGGAAAGCGGTTGGTCCCGCGAGCAATACCGCCAGGCGGCCACGGCCTTGTTCCAACAACAGCTTTACCAGGCCTCCATCGCCATGTACGACGCCTACCTCAAGTCGCCGGTGATCACCGAGGATGACGCCCCCAAGGTCCTCTACCAGGCGGGCGTGATTTACCAGGAAAACCTGCGCGACTGCCAGGGGGCTTTGGAGCGGTTTACCGTCTTGAAAGCGCTTTATCCCGCGGAAACTTTCGGCGGCCAGGTCGGCAAGCGTATGGTGAATTGCCTGGAAACCGTCGGCCGCAGCAATGACGCCGCCCACGCCCTTTCCGGCCTCACGGCCCTCAATCCCACCGACTCCGCTGGCGCCTCCTCTTTCCCGGGCGCCGAGGTCGCGGAACTCGATGGACGGAAGATCACCTTGGGCGAAGTCGCTTCGGCATTCGGGCAATTGCCAGAAGACAAAAAAGCGCGCTATGACGCCGTACGCTCCTATGTGGCGCAAATCCTGGTGGCTGAGGCCGCCCGCCGCAAAGGATTGGCCGACAAGGCCGAGGTGAAAAAACGCCTGGCGCAAATCGAGGATCAAATCCTGTCCGGGGAAATGCTCCGCGAAGAAGTCCAAATCCCCGCCCCCACGGCCAATGATTTGAAATATTTCTACGAAGGCAATAAAAGCCGCTATCAGGCCGGGGCGGATTCAGGCAAAGGTTTCGAGGATATCCGGGCCCGCATCGCGATGGATTGGCAGAGGGAAAAGGCCGCCGAATCCACCCAGGCCTATGTCGAAAAACTATTGCGCGCCGCCGACGTCAAATTTTTCACGGCGGCCCTGGACGGTGAAAAACCATGATGCGAGCCTGGATGATGCCCGGGGCGGGAATAGCCTTTGTCCGGCGCTTGACGGCGGCCTGTCTCCTGGTCTTCGCCGCGAAAGCCTTCGCGCAGGGCGATGTCGATATTTCCTCGACGGCCGACGCCACCGAAATCACCATCGGAGATCGGTTGCATTACCGCATTTCGGTCACCTATCCCGAAGGCGGGCGCATCGAATTACCGTCCGTACTGGGCAATCTCGGCGCGTTCGAGGTCAAGGATTATGAAACGTCTTCCCCCGAGAAGGAAAAAGGCCGCCTGAAACAAAAGTGGTCTTTCACCTTATCGACCTTTACGGTGGGCGACTATGTCATCCCTCCGCAAGTGGTGGAATATAAGCTTGGCGCCGACAGCGTCGCACAGTCCTATATGACCCAGCCCATAGCCATCAAGGTGAAACGCACGTCGCCGGAAACCGTCAAGGAGATCGCCGACATAGCGCCGCCGCTGGAACCAGCCGTCAGAAGGCCCTGGTGGCTGGTCATCGCCATTGTCTTTCTCGCCACGGCGGCATTATTGGCGTGGCGGCTTTGGAAAAATCGCAGGCGACCCAAGGCGGCCGAGGAAAAGCCCCTTGCCCCCCCCTATGAGGAAGCGCGACAAGCCTTGGCCGGCCTCCATGCCGTTCAACTGGTGCGCCAAAACCGCGCGCGCGAATTGTGTTTCGAATTGTCCCATCTCCTGAGAAGGTATCTGTCGCGTCGTTATGACGTCGACGCGTTGGAAAGCACCAGCAGCGAATTCATCGCCCTGGCGGCCGAGTTGCCTTTGCCCTTGGCGCAAAAACCCTTTGTTCCCAGGTTTTGCGAAATAACCGATCCCGTTAAATTCGCGGGCTTGCCGCTCTTGGAAAGCGAAGCCCAGGCTATGGTCGACGACTTGCACGCCTTTCTCGAAGCCACCCGCCCCACCCCGGAAGCCAAGCCATGATTTGGCCGCATTTCCATAACCCCTGGTGGCTTTTAGGCCTTTTGATCCTGCCCTATCTGGGCTGGGACTATGTACGCCGGACCCAGCGGCGGGCGGCCAGCATACGCTTTCCTTCCCTGGCCGTCGTGAAGCGCCTGCCCAAGGGCTGGGCTTACCGCGCCCGCCACGTGCTTTTCGGATTACGGGTGGTGGCCTTGGCCTTGCTGCTCATCGCCATGGCGAGGCCGCAACTGGGAGAGGCCCTGGAGGACGTGAGTACCCAAGGCGTGGACATCATGCTGGTGCTCGACGTTTCATCCTCGATGAAAACCATGGATTTCAAACCCAAGAACCGGCTTTATGTGGCGAAGAAGGTCATCGAGGACTTCATCCTCGGGCGGAAACACGATCGCGTGGGGCTGGTGGTCTTCTCGGGCCGAAGCTATACCCAATGCCCGCTGACCATCGATTACAACGTGCTGGTGCAATTATTGAGGCAGGTCGAAATCGGCCGCGTCGAAGACGGGACCGCCATCGGCACGGGTCTCCTGAACGGCACCAACCGGCTGAGGCAAAGCGTCGCCAAGAGCAAGGTGCTCATCCTCCTCACCGACGGGGAAAACAATGCGGGCGAGGTGGATCCGGTGACGGCCGCCAAGGCCGCAGCGGCCTTGGGAATCAAGATCTACACCATAGGCGTGGGCAAGGAAGGCGAACAGCCCATGGAAGTCGACGACCCCTTTTTCGGCAAGCGCATCGTGGCCGTCCCCACCAAGATAGACGAGCCCATGCTCAAGCAAATCGCGGCCCTTTCCGGTGGAAAGTATTACCGCGCCCAGGATTCCAAAGCCCTCAACGATATTTACCAGACCATAGACAAGCTGGAAAAGACCGAGATCAAAACCACCAGCTATATGCGCTACCACGAGATTTTTCCGCCCTTGGCCCTGTTGGCCCTGGGACTCATCGTGATCGAAATGCTGCTCACCCATACCCGCTTCCGTAAGCTGCCCTGAAATGCGATTCGGCGACCCCACCCTCTTCTGGCTCCTGTTGCTGCTTCCTTTGCTGGCGATTTTCCTCTTCGGCGCCTACCGCCGCAAGGCCGCCTTGCTGAAGCGCTTTGCGCAGGTGGAAATGCTGCAGCGCCTGACCGCCGGCATTTCCCGGCCCATGCAGGCCTTGAAGCTCGCCTTGCTATTGCTCGGAATCGGTTTCATCGTCTTGTCCCTGGTACGGCCGCAATTCGGCACCAAGATGGAGTTGATGCGCAAGCGAGGCCTGGATATAGCTGTCGCCATGGATATTTCCCTGTCCATGTACGCCGAAGACATCAAGCCGAACCGGCTCGTGAAGAGCAAAAGCGAGATTTCCCGTTTTCTCGATCAATTGTCGGGCGACAGGGTGGCCTTGATAGCCTTCGCGGGCGAGGCTTTTCTCCAGTGCCCGCTGACCTCGGATTATGGCGCCGTGCGGATGTTCCTGGATGTCATGGATCCGGGCTTCATGGAGACGCCCGGCACCGATATCGCCTCCGCCCTGGAAACGGGGCTGAAAGCTTTCGATCCCAAGGAAAGGAAATACCGAGTTCTCGTGCTATTGACCGACGGCGAGGATCATAGCGGGCGGGCCTTGCAAGTGGCCGAAGAGGCGGCCAGCCAGGGAGTCAGGATTTATACCGTGGGAATCGGTTCGCCTTCGGGCGTTCCCATTCCCATCCGGGATCAGCGCGGGGACGTGACCTATAAGAAAGATCGGGACGGAAACGTGGTGACGACACGCCTGGACGAAGTGCTTTTGCAAAAAATCGCCTTGGCCACCGGCGGCCAGTATTACGCGGCGAGGCCCGGCCAATTCGAATTGAAAAAAGTGGTGCAGGCCATCCAAACCATGGAGAAGCGGGAAATGGAATCCCAGCTCTTCAATCAATTCGAGGAACGCTTCCAAATTCCCCTCGGCATCGGTTTATTGCTGCTGGTGGCCGAGTTGCTGATCTCCGATAGGCGCAAACGGCGCCGCGAATGGACGGGGAGATTTTCCTGATGACCGCCTTCAACCGCATTTTGTTATTCGCCCTCTTCTGCTTCGCACTCGGCCGCCAAACCGCCTGGCCGCAAGCCGATACCTCATCGCAGCAGACTGGGCCGGCCGATTTGCTAACCCAATACGATTCCCAGGGCAATTGGCAGTCAACCGTCAAGCGATGGCTTTCCAAACTGGGGCTGGGAAGCAGCGCCGTCCGCCGGGGCAATGACGCCTATGAGAAGGGCAATTACGACGGGGCCTTGCAAAACTATGCCGAAGGCCTGCTGGACGCGCCCGAATCGCAATTGCTTCATTTCAATTCGGGCAATGCCCAGTTCCGGAAAAAGAAATACGAAGAGGCGATCCGGAGTTTCCGCAAGGCCGTCGCCGGCGACGACGCGGGCCTATCGGCGAGTGCTTGGTACAACCTGGGCAATGCCTATTTCCGTAAGGGCGAATTCGCATTGCAACAAGGGAAACAGGAAGGCCTTTCCGATTACCGGGAAGCCCTCGCCGCTTATAAGAAATCGCTGGAAATACGTCCCGATAATAAAGACGCCAAGCGCAATATCGAAGTCGTTCAGGCCCGCATCAAGGAATTGCTGGAAAAACAGAAGCAGGATCAGCAAAACCAACCCCAGAACAGTCCGCAAAAACCGCCGCCCGAACCCAGCGCGGAAGCCAAACGGGCCCTGGCGCGCGCCTTGCAATTGACGGCGCAGCATCACTATGCCGAAGCCAAACGCGTGCTCGAAGAGACCATGATCAAGGATCCCACCGCCGAATCCTTCAAAGGCTATGTCCAGAAGCTCGACGACGTCCTGAAACTCTTACGGGGTGAAATACCCAGCGCTCCCGGTTCGCAAGATCCCCGGGCGCAACAACCCGGCATGGGGGTCATCTGATGCGGCGCTCTCTCCCCATCGTACTGGCCTTGGCCTATTCCCTGCTGGCCGCTTTCGTCCACGGCAAAACCGCGGATGATTTTTTCCACCAGGCCGCCAATCTCTATGTCCAGGGCCGTTTGCAAGAGGCCGGGAATGAAGTCGAACAGGGTTTGAGCGCCAATCCGGGCGACGCCAAACTTTCTGGGCTGGCCAGCCTGCTCAAGCAATTGAAGGATCAGCAAAGGCAGGATCAGAACCAGCAAGGGGGAGGACAAAAATCCGATTCCCAGGAAGACAAGCAGGACAACCCGGAAAAAAACGGCCAGGGGTCGAAAGATCAGGAGGATAAGCAGGATTCCACCGGGTCGGGCAAAAACCAACCCAAACCGGATAAGCCCGACGAGCCCAAGGCCGATTCTTCCCAATCTGAGCAAGGAGGCCAGGCGGATTCCTCCCAAAGTCCAAAGGACCAGGGACAAGACCAGCAGCCGGCCAAGGCCAAGCCCGGGCAAATGAGCAAGGAAGACGCGGAACGCTTGTTAAATTCCTTTGAAAATGACGAGAAGCAAAGCCAAAAGGACAGACAGGCCCCGCGGCGCAAGGTGGACGTGGAGGAGGATTGGTAACCGTGACGCTACCTAGTCCCGGCTTTCGGCGGCGGCGGAACCGCCTGACTTGTTCAGGCATGTCCTTTTGGACCTGCCTCGGCCTGCTCCTTGTCGGCGCCGTATCGATGAGCCGGGCGGAAATCCAGGCACAGGCTTCGATTTCGACCCAGGAAGCAGGAGTCGGCGAGCCGATTACCCTGACCGTGCAAGTGCAAACCGATGAAAACCCGGAAACCTTGCCTTGGCCCGACATCAAAGGCCTGGAACCCTTCTCGGTCAAGAAAACCACCGGCAATAGCCAGAGCTCCTCCACCACCATAGTGAATGGCCAGGTTTCCCACCAGAATTATTACCTGGTGAATTTCACCTATACCCTGGTTTCCCAGAAACCTGGCACCTTTACCGTCGGCCCCATCCGCTATGCCCATAAGGGTTATGATCGCAACCTGGGGCAGGCCGCCATCAAGGTCGAAAAACAAAAAGCCAATCTGACCATTACCCCCATGGTCAGCAAAAGCAAGGTTTATGTCGGGGAGCAAATCGTCTACACCTTGCGCATCATTCCCCAGCCCGGAGTGCAATCGATCAATCTGACCCAGGATTTGCAAAAACTCATCGGCTCGCGTTTTTATTTCCAGCGGCTGGAGAATAAGGTCGAGCCCAAGACCCTCACCCTGAACGGAGAGCCCACCAAGGTTTTCGATTTGCACATCTCCCTGTTTCCGCTGCTGACGGGAACGGCCAAACTCGAAGGCATACCGGTGCAATACCAGCAAATCACGCGTTCGCAGCGAAAGCGTTCGGGATCGGTCTTCGACATGTTCGACGACGAATTCTTCGGCGGAGCCCGCATGGTCAGCCTGGAGGCCATTTCCTCCCCCCTGACGGTCGAAGCCATGGCCCTGCCCTCGCCAGCCCCGGCGGGCTTCAGCGGCTCGGTGGGCGAATACTCCCTGACGGCTTCCCTGGATAGAGGGGAATTGCCCAGCGGCGAGGCGGTCAGCCTCACGGTCACCATTCGCGGTAATGGCCAGCCCAAGAGCATAGGCCAGCCGCAAATGCCGGATTTGACGGCCTTCGAAGTTTTCAACCCGGAAGAAGAGACGGGAACCCAAATCCGCGACGGACAGCTCTGGAGTTGGAAAACCTATAAGTATGTCATGGTTCCCAAAAGAAAAGGCGAATACCAGTTGGGATCCATCACCTACCCTTATTTCCAACCTTCCCGACAAGCCTATCTGTCCGCCAAATCGGATGCCCTGACCTTGACCGTCACCCAAGGCAAGGAAAATGAAGTCGCCTCCGGGCGGGTCATGAGCCAACAGGAAATCGCCGAAATCGGATCCGACATCCGGCATATCCAAACCGGCGTCCCGCTTGCCCGGGAAGATGCTTTCCTTTACCGCTTGCTGGGATTTTGGGCGCTCTGGACCCTCAGCCCGCTGTCTTTCGCGGGGGCCATGGTCATGCGCTCGCGCCGCCGCAAGCTATCCAGCGACGCGAGCCTGAAACGGCGCTCGGAAGCGGGATCGCACTTACGTCGAAGGCTGAAGGAAGCGGATGCGGCCCTCGGCAAGAAAGAGGCCAAGGTTTTTTATCGCGAATTGTCTTCGGCTTTGCAAGGATTCGCCAGCGATAAGCTCGATTTCGAGTTCCGTGGCATTACCCTGGACGAAGCCTTGGCGAAATTGGGAAATGCCGGGTTGTCGAAAGAAGGCCTCAAAGGCTGGGAAACTTTATGGCAAGAATGCGATTTCGGGCAATTCGCCGGCTTGGGAGGCGATGTGGAAGCCATGCGCAAGGCGCGGGAGGCGGGCGAGCAATTGCTTCGGCGCTTGGATAAGGAGTTGCGGCCATGATGCGGCAAGTCTTCCTTTTCGGCCTGGCTTGCCTATTGGCCTTTGGCGGGGTGGAAGGCGCTTCGCTGACCCAGGCCCAGAAATTCTTCGAGCTGGGGAATGCCGCCTATGAGAGAGGCGATTTCGCCAAAGCGGAAATGCAATATCGGCACGCGCTCGATGAGGGGATTGCGGATCACAAGCTTTATTACAACTACGCGAACGCCCTCTTCCGCTCGGATAAACTCGGGCTCGCCATCCTTTATTGGGAAAAAGCCGCCAAGCTCTCCCCCAATAACCCCGACATCGAATACAATCTTCGTTTTGCGCGAGCGCGCATCATCGATAAGCTGCCTGAGCCTACCAGTAACTTTCTCACCCGCGCCCTTTGGTCGCTGCATTCCGGATATAGCTTGAATGTCGGGTTGTGGCTGGCGTTGGTTTCCTTTTCCCTTTTCTTCGCCGCCCTCTTCGCCTTCCGTTCCGAAAGCAGGTGGATAAAAGGTCTGGGGCTATTGGGTCTCCTGCTGACGGTTCTCGTATTGCTGGGCTTGACCCCTTCCCTGGTCTATAAAATCCGCCAACAGGAAACCGTGAACACGGCCATCGTGCTCAAACCCGTCCTGGAGATTTACAGCGGCCCGGGTGACTCTTATCAATTGCTCACCCGCGTGCATGAAGGCACCAAATTCATCATTGAGCAAATCAATGGCGACTGGGCCTCCGTCAAATTGAATAATGGCACCGGCGGCTGGGCGCGGTTCGCCGAGCTCGGCAAAATCTAAGGAGCTGGGACAAGAATGCATATGTGGATATCCCTCGCCGCCCTATTCGGTTTTCTCGGCGTCGCCTTAGGCGCTTTCGGAGCCCATGCCTTAAAGGCGAGGTTGGGCGAAGCCCTTCCGATTTGGCAAACGGCCGTGCTCTATCACTTGGTGCATGCCGTCGCCATGCTCGCGGTCGCCCTTTACGGGAAATCCACCGGCCAAGGCATCGGCGTCATCGTCGCTTTTTTCGCCGCCGGCGTCTTGTTGTTCAGCGGCAGCCTCTACATCCTCGCCATCACGGGAATCAAAGCCCTCGGAGCGGTGACGCCCCTGGGAGGCCTATGTTTTTTGATCGGCTGGGCGGCCCTCGCCTGGCGTTTCCGATAAACCCGGCTCGGCCATCGTGATGAGGATTTCGGCATTGGGCTTTGGCCTTATCGGCGCTCCGAAACGGTTGGTATAAACCTGGGTGAATTCCGCCCCGAATAGCAGGATTTGCGTCGAATAATTGATCCAGATCAGCAAGATGATCAAGGATCCCGCCGCGCCATAAGCCGAACTGACCGAACTCCGGCCCAAATAAAGCCCGATGGCGAAGCGTCCCAAGGAAAAAAGCATGGCCGTCACGCCCGCTCCCACCCATACGTCCCTCCAACGGATAATCGCGTCGGGCAGTATTTTAAAGATCAATCCGAAAAGCAAGGTGGTGATGGCCATGCCGATGGCGAAATTGATGAATTGAATCACCGCGCTCGACATCGGCAAGGTTTCATGCAAAAACTTCCCCATGGCCGAAACAGCGGCGCTCACGACCAGGGAAACCATGAGCATGAAGCCGATGACCAGCACCAGGGAAAAAGACAAAAGCCGGGCCTTCACCACCCCCCATACACCGCTACCCTTACGCCGCCTGACCTCCCAGATGGTATTCAAGGCATTCTGCAGTTGCGCGAAGGCGCCTGATGCCCCAACCAATAAAGTGACGACACCGACCAAGGTGGCGATGATGCCGGATCCCCCCTGATTGAAATTCTCCAACATGGTCATGATGATTTCAGCCCCTTTATCCCCGACCAATTCGCGCATTTGACCGACCATTTGCTGGGTGGCCACCGATCGATCGAAAACAAGCCCGGCGACGCCGATGGCGATGATCAATAAGGGCGCGATGGAAAAAACGGTGTAATAGGATATAGCCGCCGCCAGACGGGAGGCATAATCCTCACTCCACTCCCGCACAGCCTCTTTGAATAGCCAGAGAACCACGCCGGGTAGGCTCTGATTCTCGGGAAATGATTTTTTCATATCGACCTCACCTTGAGCCATGATTCAAAATGCCTGGGCCAAGTCCACCACGAAGCGATCCGGCCATCCCCGGGGATCGGGATGCTTATACGCGAAATCCACGCGCAGGTTGAAGATGCCCAGCAAAGGGTAGCGGAAACCCAAGCCATAAGCCGCGCCTTGCCCATGCGCCTCGGTATTCCACTCAAATCCTTCCCGCAGATTCCACACCTTTCCGAAATCGATGAAAGGCACCAGGGACAGGGAGGTCAAGGATTTCCATTTTCCCCGCGAACTGGGGAAGCCGAATCCAAAGGGCATGAGGCGCAATTCATAGGAAGCCAAAAAATACGCCGCTTCGATCTCCTTGGAGATGCATGCCCCTTCTTCGTTGATTTCCGGGCAGACTTTCTGGTAGTCATAGCTGCGGACATTGCGTCCGCCGCCCAGGAAGAACCGGGTGGTATTGGTCCCGCCCTCCCCGAAAAACCGTCCTCCGTCCAATCGCAGGGCGGTGGCGATTTGGGGTGTGCCGGGGATGTAGTAATAATAGGCGGACTGGCCTTCGAGCCAATTGTGGCGGAATTCCGCGAACCGGAATGTCCCGTCTTCGACCAAGGCCCCGCCGTTTCCCCAACTGAAGGTAAAACGCATGCCACGGCTGGGATCCATGGGTTGGTTGAGAAAGGCGATATTGGCGCTTTGGATGAAATTCAAATTCAAGGATCTTTCCCGGCCTCCGGCTTCATTCAGCATGGTGCTTTTGGATTCCAATTCCGCGTTGGTGGACAAACGCAGCCAATAGGACCAGGGCCAAGTCAGGCTGGCCACGTTCGCGGCGCGGAAATCCCCTCCGAATAGTCCTTCATTCCGATGGATTTTTTGATCCTGCGAGAAATCGACCGTCACGTCATCATCGAAGCGGATCAAATAGCCCAGGGTCAGCGGCGAACCATAGCCCGCATACACGCTTTGGCGGGAAACCGCCATTCCCGCGCCTCCTCTGACTTCATTGAGGGTACCGAGCATATTACTGTGCTTGGCATCGGTGGAAACGCCGAATCCGTATTGGCTTTCCCAGAATACCGACGATTTCAAATGCCCGGGGACGCGCTCTTCCATCTGGAGCAGGATGGCGCTGGTATGTTCCTCATTCGGAAGCAGGCTGTCGCTGAACCGGACATAACGGAAGGCCCCGGTATACTGCAACTTGGCCAGCCACCGGTCATTTTGCGAAATCCTCACCGTATCCCCGGGCTCATAAGGCGATAAGGATTGCAGGATGGAATGACGGGTCAAGCCGGGAAGGCTGTCGGCGGGCGGCGCACGGCGGTTGGATATCATCAGGGTATCGAAAATGACGGGGTAAGAAGGGGTTACCCAGTAATCGATGCGAATGGTCTTGGTCTCCGGCTTGACCGTCACCTTATCGTCGATTTGGGCGCGTACGAAACCGGAGTTGCCGTACTGTTGCGTTAAAAACCGTTTGTCCTTGAAAAGCATGGCTTCCTGATAAAACTCATGCGTACGTGCGGATAAATCCTCGGCCTTGACAATCACGCCCAAGACCGCTCCCGTATCCGGGGAAATGGCCGGCAAGGTGTCGCCATCGGTATAATCGGAGATGACCAGCACGCGCACCGAATCCAGGCGATAGCGCTTGCCTTCGCGGACTTGGATCGAGGCCGAATAATCCTTGGCTTTGGAGGAATCCGCCCTTTTCAAAGCGACGGCGACCTCCGCGTCGAAAAAACCGCTTTGACGGTAAAGATCCTCGACATAAAACACGGCATCGTCTTTCCAGGCATTCAAGCCATCCTGATCGTAAGTCTCGGGATCGGGCGCGATGACTTCCTTGATCCTGGAGTCCCGGAAAAACTCGTTGCCGGTCACCTTCAAGCCGATTTCGGCGCGAATCGCCGCGGCCCACAAGAAGGGAATCATCCCCACGCAAAGAAGCTGTCTTGGGCGGAAAATATTCATCGCAGCGAATCCGGCGCGGCCGGCGCAGGTGCGTCCGACTCCCCCCACCGGCCCCAAAAGTCATAGAAATAGACGAGCCCCAGGCTTCTCCGCGCCTCGCTTTCCCTGCCTTCGATGGCGGTATTCCGATCGGTGAAGAGCGCGGCCTCCAATTTCAATTGCGAGCTCACGCGTTGCTTCCCCTTCGGACTGTCAAATAGTCCCTCCAGAGGGGGGCGCCATTCCAAGGCCAGTCGATAGTCCCACGGGCTGGCGGCCTCGGAATTTTCGGTAGTATAAGCGGATTTCGCGCGCAACCGGACGCGGTAAACCTCCTTGCTGAGCACCTCGATGGCGATGGCTTGCTGGGTATTGACGGTCGAATCGGTGGATTTGCCGCTCGAACTGATGGCGCCGAGACCTGTAACCTGAGCGCTACTGATCCATTTGCCCGAGAGCTTTTCGGCCAACTCGGTGAGATACTGGCTGGCCACCGGCTCGAGTAAGGTCAGGGCGGCCTCGCCATAGCTTCCCCCTCCGCCCGTGGAAAAGGCGGATGAAAAACACCCTCTCCGCACGGAATAAACGAGGGCCGATACGTCGGCGCCCGTTCCATAGGCGCCTTGGCAATCGCTGTCATAGGAAAATTTCAAGTCGGAAAGCGGGCCATTCAAACGGGTGATGATTTGGCAGGAATCGGTCGTCGTCGCTTCGCAATCGCGGGCCAATTGCTTGCCGGCCTCCAACTCCATGGCGCCCTCCTCCAGGGGAACGTTCAGCCACTTCACTTCCATGTTACGGATTTCATAGGCTTGGTTCTTGGTGCCCAATTGCCCCTGGGTGGCGTTGACGCGGCCCTGTACAAGGGCGAAAGGCATGACTCCGTTCAAGGCGAAATCGCCGACATACTCCATGCGCAGGATGTCGGTCTCCACCGAGTTGCCCGATCCCGAGGTTTCGATCTTGATCTTCAAATCGAGGGGATTGCTTCTTTTCGCCACCCGTTTTCCTTTTCCCCCGCGGCGAAAAAGGTTTTGTAAAGTCTCCATGGAGCGCAAACGATATTTCACGAGGGAGGTATCCATAATCGCGTTCAGCCTCAATTGCGGAATATCCTGTCCGGACGGATTCACTCCTCTTTTTTTGCCCATGCTCTGCCGATAAGAGGCCTTGATCCGGGATAAGCCGGCATAGGCCCGCAGCGGCGGATCCACATATTCTCCCGCCAAACCCTCGATTTCGGCTTCCGCCGCGAGGGACGTAGAGTTCCCTCGCACCTGGATGGCGATTCCCCGGAGCTTGGCGGTGTTTTCTTTTCCGAATTTCACCGCCAGGCTGGGGCCACGCAATTCCACGGCATAAACCGGATTGCCCGACAAGGCATATTCAGCCTTGCCTTGCAGGGGCTCGTTTTTCCCATCGCTTAGGGTCAGGTTCGGTATTTTCAATTCACCCGATCGAATGGTGAGGGGCGCGGAGAAATGCTGGGTAGGGAAATCGGGCAAGGCATAGTCCCCTTCGAGCTTCTTCACCCGTACCTCCATCGAGTCCATCATCCCCGCGAAGGGCAATTCGATGTCGGCGGCGGCGGAAAGGTTTTTGATGTCTCCGGCTTGCCCGGGCAAGGCCATCCCGCCTCGCAGATCGAGACCGGCCGACAATCGCTTCTGGTTTTCAATTCTTCCGGCAATCTTCAGATCGAGAGTCTTGTCGGATTGCAGGAAAAGCCGGAAATCCTGATCGGGATTCAATATTCCCGACACGGCGAGACGTAAACTATCGTTCATCCATTTGTTTTTATCGGATACGGTGCGGGCTATGACAACCAAGGAATCGCCCTGCCCCCGCAGAACCAGGTACTTCAAGGTAAAGCGATCCGCCGTCGCCCGCGGTTTGACCTCTTCGAAACGGTATTCGCCGGTAAAGCCGGTGGAATCCCCGTAAGCGAGGCGACCGTGCAGCCTGCCGGAAAGCAAGGGTGATTCGGGCAGGGCGATGCCAAGGACCTTGGCCATGTCGAAATGGTCGGCTTGGATGGCGACGTGGCGATAGTCCTCGCGCTTTAATTTCGCCACCTCGTAGAAAGGACGGCCATGCAGGGCCAGGATGGCATCGGCTTGCAGAGACGAACCTTCCAGGAAAACCCGGAACTTTTCCAGCACCAGGCTGTCCGAATTCCAGTGGCCCAAAGCCGCCAAACTCAGAGGCTGATTCTTATACGAGCCGCGGATATTCAAATCGACAAGGCCGGCATTCCCCTTCTTATCCCATTCCGCTTGGCCGGAAACCTCGGTTCGATAGGATGCCAGGGTATCCAATGGCGCATAGGGCAGTTTATCCAAAACCAAGGCTTGCAAACGGGCCGTGAAAAGGTCCTTGCGAGGCAGCTTGAAATCCAGGCTTCCCCACTTTTCGTGCGCCAGATGGAATTCCATGGGTTGATTGGGACCGTCCAACCCTATTTCGCCCCGCAAATGCCAGGTCACCGAATCCTGGGTCCAGGTAGAGGGAAGCAAGCGATAGAAGCCGTCGCCGTATTCATGCCTCAGGTGCAACTTTTCGGCCATTGCCCCATAAGCCTTCAAACCGGTCAAATCGGTGGTGGCTTTCACCCGGCTTTGATTCACCTCGCCTTTAACCCGCAGGCTCGAAAAAGCGACGACGGTATCGACGAAAGCGCGCACCCAGCTTTCCTGCGGAAGAATATCGGCGTTGAAGGTGCCGCCCCATCCCGTCCTCGCTTGCGACAAATCCGCCTGGACCACCGAACCGTCGCCGGTGGTCAAAGCCAGCTTCATCCGCTTGGCGCTTACCATCGGGGCGGTGAAATCCATTTTGGCCATGATGGTTTTTCCCGCGACCCGGAGAGGGAGATGGCGGACGTCCCCCTGGGCCCGCAAGGCCAGGTGCCTGATCAAATATCCGGGATTCAAAAGGGAATCCGTCTCCGTCATCTGCAAGCTACCTGAAAAATCCAGGCTCTCACGCTTCTCGCCATGGCTTTGCACCGACCACTCACCCGCGGTATCGGAGAAATCCAGAGCCAGGAGAAAACGCTGCGGGGAGAGGCGATAAGGGGCGCTTTCGGAAAAACCGCGGATGTGCGATTTCAATTCGGTACGGATGCGAAATCCCCGGCCTACCGAGGCCGTGGCATCCCACCGGATACCGCTGAAGTCCGGCAAGGTCTTGGGCAAGCCCAGGGCGCGCGCATAAGGTTGGGCGGATGGAATCGCGGCCAGGCAATGGATATTCCCTTGTATCAAATCCGCCTTGGGACCGCGATAAGCGAGCGAGACCGAATCGCCGGAACTTTGCAACCCTTGCAATCTCACCTGCGCGTGGGCGGAATCGCCGCTCCAATCGATTTCGTTTTTCAAGTTGAAAGCCAGCGAATCCAAGGGCCGGCCTCCGAGCCGGGACACGCTTAACCCCAACCCGTCCTGCCCGCGCGTGGCGGCGGAGACGTCCTCCAGGTAAACCAAGGTACCGGTGCTATCCAGTACCGCCAACCTTTGCGCATGCAAAGCCACCTGGACCGGGATATTGAATTCCGGGAATGGAAAGGGCGCGAAAGGATCCTTCCGCTCCGAGGTATCCGGTTCCTCCGCAGTCGGGATAAGGGTCACTTGAACCGTGTCCAATTCTACCGCGACCTGGGGAGACCATTTCCAGAGCGACTGGAAAAGGTCGGCTGAGATCCGGATAGGCCCGCTGGCCACCTCAAGTCCCGGACTTGAAAAAACCAGGGAGTCGCCGGTGATTCGCCAACCCCAACTGAAATCAGGACGGATGACCGTCAAGCTGGATTCGCCGAATCGCCATTCCTTGGCCAAGTAATGGCGGACCACCCTGGGTCCACCCAGGAATACTCCCGCCGCCAGAAGGGCCAAAAAACAGGTTAGCGCCAAAGCGACGCGTCGAATCCACTTTTTCATCACGTCATGCGGCGCCGCCATCGCTCGGCGCCTTCACGCCATCAACCGGAAAAGGCTTTGCTGTCCTCGACAAAGGCTTTCATTCCCTCGGAGGTCAATGGATGATCCGCCACCGAAGCCAAAACCGGAGCGGGCACGGTCAGGATGTCCGCGCCGGCCAACAGGCATTCCTGCAATTGGACGGGATTGCGGATAGAGGCCGCCAAGACCTCGGTGGTGATCTGGTAATTGGCGAAAGCCGTAGCGATCTCGAAAATCAAACGCGCTCCCGCGTCCTTCAACGGTCCGCCCGAGGCGACGTATTCGGTATTGAAGACGCTTTGATCGCCCTTGGCGTTCTTATGATCATCGACATGATAAAGCGAATTGCCCGCTCCTTTTTCGGGAAGGTCGTGCTTGTAGGCGTAATCGGCGAGCCTTCCCAGGAAAGGACTGACATAGGTGGCGCCGGCATTGGCCGCCCAGAAGGCCTGGGTGACATTGAAGATCAAGGTGACATTGGTTTTAATGCCCCGTTCCCACAGGGAACGCACCACCTTTAAACCGGTGAAAGGGTCGGCCGAAGCGTCGATGGCGGTATATCCGCCCACCGGCACCTTGATCACGCTATTGGTTCCCAAGGCCGCCAATTCGGAGGCTTGGGCGACCATTTTGTCATAGGTCAACTCCGTTAATTCCAAGGAGACGGGATAAGGCTGCATGAGGGCGCAGATTTCTTTCAGCATGCTCTTGGCATTAGCCCACGATTTGGCGCCGGCTTTTTTCAAAAGCGACGGATTGGTGGTCACGCCATTGATCAACCCGGCGCGAAAAAGGGGTTCAATTTCCTGAATGGTGGCCGAATCGCAAAAAATACGGGCCGCTTTGGCGGCCGGATGGGGAATTGGATTGCCGTCTTTATCCGGGTTGATGACGGGCATTAAATTCCTGCGGTCGAACATCGCGGCGCTGGAAAAAGAGGGTACGAACATAAATCACCTTTCCTAGAATGAACGAAGGCATCCTGAGATTGCCAACCCTCGACAAAGTAGGATTTAAGGTGAAGCTAGGTACCTGATCACCGATTCAAAAGAAAAAAGCGGCGCCCGGGAAGAAGTACGAAATTACGGATCAGAAATAAGCATTGCCGGCCAGGATACGTTCTCCCCTTTCGGGATCAACTGCGCCGATGGGCTGTGACACCAGGTAAAACGCTTGGATGGGACGCGGACGTCCCGACTGCAAGCTCGGAATTTCCAAAAAATCACCTTGCCCTTGGCTATTGGTCTTTTGGAAACGCAAGGCCTGAAAATGACGGTTTCCCGACGAGACCCAAAGCGCGTATTCATGTGCGGGCGCCGCCGGAGGAAGGCCTTGTATCCACAACAGTCCTTTCAAGGCATAGGGGCTCCAGAGCAAAACGGATTTCACGGAGGCAAAGTTTACTTTGACGGCGCCCTCTCCGCTCGCCGGATGCAAGGCGGTGGTCTTCAAATCGGCGCTGCCGAGATACTCCATTTTTTTGGCGGCCGCGAACCTCGCGATTTCGCCTTCATGCCTTCGTTTTTCCGCTTGGACGCTCGCGGACAAAACGATTTCGATTTGACGCTGCGCATGCCAGGCCAAAACCCATCCGCCCACGCCGAGTCCCAATGCGCAGACCAATAAAATTTTCAATAAGCGGGTTTGCGGCCAGCCGATTTTCGCGGCGGCCTTTTGGGTCCAGGTTTTTCTCGCCGACGGAAAGAGACGGCCTTTTTTGTCCCGTCCCATTTCCCCGATTCTTCCGGCGAGCTCATCTCGCAATCCGGGCGGAGGCGGAGCCTGATCGAGAGCGTAAATCAAGCATTGGCCGACCCGGATTCGATGGGTATAAACTTCCCTCTCCTGTTCGGTCGCCGATTGCAGCCAAACCGACAAGTCCTGGACACCATCCCCGTCCAAGGCTCCCAGGGCGGCCAAGGCCGTCCAGTCTTCGGGTTGCCCCTGGGTGGACTCCTCGTGGGTATAGGCCGCGCGTTCCAAAGGTTCGGCAGGGGGTTGGGGAGGTTTATCGGCCTTGCTCTCGACGGGGGCTAAACCCTCGCTTGCGGCCGTCAATATCTCAGCGCTGTTTTGCACCATTTCATCCAGGGTGCGCAAAAGCTCTTCTTCCGCCTCCACGTCGCCGGTTGCGGAAGGAATCGCTTCCTCGGGTTGCGAGGCCGGGCCTCCCGGCGTCCAATCCCGTCCCGATTCTGCGGATGTCATTTCCAGTTCGGCTTTGGATGGTGAATCATCACTCACGAAAGCGTCCCTTCCAGAGCCGACTCCAGTTTCTGCACGGCTAAGGTGATTTTCCCGCGCATGTCGGCAATGGATGAATTATGCCGAATAGCCAGGCGGGTACAGGTCAGACCTTCGAATAAAGCCTGCTCCACCATCAGCCTTTCCTGCGGTGCCAAACCTTCCAGGGCGGCCTTGGCCCGTCTTTGCCTTTCGGCGAAGGGCAATTTCTCCCACATGCGCAACTCGGCCGGATCGCTGAATCGATCGGTGGGCTCGAAAGCCGCCCAGGCCTGGGTACGGTTTTTGAAATCCCTGGCCTCTACCGCATCCAGGGCACGGAAGCGGGCCATGTCCACCAGCATTCCGAAAATACTTCCCTGAATAAAGCCGGGATTTTGGCTTTTTTCCCAAAAGGCCTCGAAAACCTCGGCCAAAAGGCCTTCGGCCTCATCCGGCCTTTGCGTGATTCGTTGGATTAAAGCGAATAAAGGCCGACTCCAACGATCATAAATCGCCAAAAGTGCGGAAGCATCACGGTTTTGCAGTCTTTGGGGCCAATCGCGCATCTGCCAAGCTTACCGCCTGGTACCGGGATTTGGGAATATCCTCCGCGCTAAGCTTCGGTCAAACGCACCCCGACATCATCGCCCTTCATTTCCACCTCATAGCGGGTGAGTTGGGAACGGGCGCAGGGACCGGAATCGCATAGGCCGGTTTCGGGCAAATAAGTGGCTCCATGGGTCTTGCAGCGTAAACGCTGAATGGATGGATCGAGGAATTCGCCATCGCCGAAGTCCAAAGGGATGGGCCAGTGTTGGCATTGGTTCAAGAAGGCGCTGAACCCCTTCTCATGATGGACGAGAATTCCCTCGACTTTATAACCCTTCCTGAGGAATTCGAAAACCCGCGTTTGCCCCTGGGGCAATTTCCCCGCGCCGGGCAAAACCAAAAAGCCGGGAGCGCTGGGTAATTCGGGGGGAGGATTATTTTCCGGAACCATGTTTGAGATTAGGCCCTGGCGTCTCCTACGGCCAAGTTTTAATGGCCGAAACGAAGCCCCATGAAAACGGCGAGGGCGGTTAGCGCCAAGCCGAAAGCGATGAGGAGCACCCAAACCCAAGCCGGCGTGGGAGGGGAAGCCAACCAATCCTCGGCCTTCGGCGCGGTAAGCGGCAAAGCCGGCGGGGCGGGTTCGGACAAGCCCTTGGGATTGAGGGTGGCGAGGGCGGTTGCACCGGAGGGAGGCGCGGTTTTCCGGGCTAATCTTCCCGCAGTCATATCGGCCTCCAAGGCGGCCCAGGGCGACTCGATCTGGGACAACTTCGGGGGCTCCGCAGCCGGGGCCTCCGGCAGGGAGAAGTCCAAGGATCCGACCTTATTCAAATCCGCCAGATCGAAATGGGAGGTCTCGGGTTCGCGTTTCGCCTCGACCCAATCCTTGGGCATGGATTCAGGCGGCGTGGACGCTTTGAATTCGAAATCCTCTTCGGGATCCCCGACCAGGGCGGGGGCATGGATGGCTATGGTACCCGTGGCGGGCTCTTCGATTTCCGATGGGTCGGGCGCGAATGCCTCGGGACGCCGCTTTTGGAGCGACTCCCGCAATGCCGTCAAAGCGGATGCGAAGGCGGCCGGACCGCCGAACCTGTGCTGCGGATTTTCGGCCAACGATTTCAAAATCACCTCATCGGCCTCGATTCCGAAAACCGGACTTAGCGCGCTGGGTAATTTAAGCGGAGAATCGGGAGGACGACCGGTTAAGATCTCATAGAGCAAGGCCCCCAAGGAATAAAAGTCGCTTTGCGGAAGTAAGTTCGCGAAATCCTGCCTTAATTCCGGCGCCATATAGGGCAGATAGCGCCGCGCATAGGCGTTGAATTCGAATTCCTGCGGCGTTAGAAAACCGGGTACGCCGAAATCGGTTATCACCGGCCCGCGGGGAGTAATGAAAATGTTTTCCGGCTTTAACACCCCGTAGCATCCCAAATCGTGGATGGACTCGAAAATCCGGACCAAGGCCCGGAGAATTTCGACGCCGGCTGGGATGCGGCCGGCGAATTGCAGTTTTTCCAACATCCATAACCGCAAGGTGGGTCCCGGCAAATACTCCATGGTGCACCAAGGGGTGGCGCCAAAGATATCGGCCTCATACATGCGCGCGATTCCGGGTGCCTCATATCGGGCCACTGCGCGCTGCAAACCCACCCATTCCTTCACCCAATGCGGCTCGGAAGCTTTGCGGGGATGCAATATCTTCAAGCAAAAGGGTTTAGCGACGCCAGGGGCGCTGACGAGATAGGCGGTGGTCAGGGATCCGCTTCCCAAATGCTTCTCGATGCGAAAACGGTTCGCGAAAATATCGCCGGGTGATCCGTAGCCCGGACGGCCTCCAGCGGCCATCGGGCGCCTCTCCTCCGACGCCATCGGTTTACCGGTCGCATGCAATGCCAACCCTTCCTGCGCTTGCCCTGACATGGGGATGGGATTTTCGGATAGCGGCCTCGGCACGGTAAAGGCGCCGGATGCCTGGGCATCACCCACGGCCCCGCAAACGGGACAAACCGCGACGCCACTCGGAACCAGGGTTTCACATCGGGGACACGACCAATTGGCAGGCATGCCTCGAATATAGTGATTACTCCCCCCTCCTTGACCGATTTGGCCGGCGAGGGGACATTATGGGACTATGCCCCAGCCCAGATTATTTCTCATGACTGGTTTCGCCCTGGATGTCCGGGCCTTCGCCCTCCTGGATTTGCCTCCGCAACGCGTGCGCGTTTTGGATTTAATCGATGCCGAGCCGGGCGATACCCTGGCGAGTTATGCGGCGCGCCTCGTGGGAGCAACCGACTATACCCCCCAGGATTGGATAGGAGGCGTGTCCTTAGGGGGCATGCTCGCTTTGGAGGCCGCCAGGCAATACGGCACCCAGGGACTCGCTCTCATCGCATCCACCACCCATCCCCGTTATATCCGCGGGATATGGCATGCCTTGGCCTCGGTCGCGCCCGAGGCGCCGGAGATTTTCTTACGGAAGCTTTTCGTTTCCGTACCCCGTACCCTGCATCGCATCGGCATGCTGCAAAACGAGGGGCGCGACTTGTTGGTGGGCATCATGGAAAAATTCCCCATTCCCCTCCTCCGGCAATTGCCTCCCATGATCATGGCTTGGCCGGGCTGCAGGCCCGTGGCGCCTTTGCATCGCCTGCATAGCCGCGGCGATTGGATGATACGTTATGACGGGGAAGGGCAATGCCACGATTTATTGCCGGGCCGGCATCACTTACTCACGGTCTCCCACCCCGGCCGCACCCGGGAATTCATTTTGAGCCTGCTTAACGAGGCGGGAGGATAATTCTCCCGTTTTTATCCCGCGAAAAATTCCAAATCCGGATTTTTGGAAATCAATCCCTGCTCATGGGCCAAGGCAAAAAACCGCCGTAGCGACTCCAGATGGCTGGCCGTCAATTCATAATCGGTAGAGGAATAAAAATCGAGGATGGCATCCATGGGCAAAGAGTTCGGGTAGCGTTTCAGCCAGGCTTCTAAGGCCAGCGCGGGATTTTTGCGGAAGGCGGCCACGCTGCCGCGCAGTTCCTGCGCATATTGCCGCACCGCGGTGGTTTTAGTCCTAGCAGCTTCGCGCCGCACCAGCCAGAGGCCGAATGCGAAAGGCAAGGCTTGCCAGGTTTGCCATTCGACCGCCAAATCGAAACTGCAAGGCCATTTCCCGGAATGCAATAAAATCAAGGCTTCATCGCCGATGGCGACTTGTCCCATGAGTTCGTCGTCGTCGACAACGGTGCCGGCCGGCAAAATTTCCGGGTTCACCCCGTGATACCGCCGCGTCAGGATGGAAAAAAGAGCATTCGACGTCGCTGAGGCGGCTGACAGCCTCACGGGCCGTCCATCTAATTCCTTCCAGGGCAACCGGGAAAAAAGCCTTACGGAACGGATTTCCAGCCTGCCCGCCGTGCACAATCCCGGCAAGAGGACATACCCGCCTCCGCCCTCGGCGTATTCGAGGCTCGAGGTCGGCGACAAATCGACGAGGCCTTCGCGCATCCACCGATTTTGCAGGGAGGGCGGGCCATCTCGGAATTCAATTCCGGGGCCACCTTCCAGGCTCTGGTGGAAAAATGGAGCGCATACCAGAAAGGGAATGCGGCCGACGACAAGGGATTGGGCCATGGGCGCCAAAAAATAAAAGGCATGGGACCCAAGTCCCATGCCTACCATGAAAAAACAGGAAATGGGGAGGGACTTATTTAGCCTTGGATTTCTTGGCGGTTTCCTTGAGTCCCGCGCCGGCCTTGAAACCGACCGTCTTCGAAGCCTTGATCTTGATCTCTTCGCCGGTGGAGGGATTCCGGCCTTTGCGGGCCGCGCGATTCTTAATGGCGAAAGTGCCGAAGCCAATCAATTGGACCATACCGTCCTTTTTCAAGCCGCTTTCGATGCCGCCCAAAACGGCGTTCACCGCTCTTTCGGCGGCCGCCTTGGTTTCGATTCCGGCCTGCTTATCGTGCAATAGGGTCTCAACAAGTTCCTGCTTATTCATAAGAATTCCTTTCTCTCCGGTTGGGCTTCAGCCTTACGGACATGGGAAACGGGGCGCCGGGTGCTTACCCGGTTTCCTATCCTATCAAATAATCACGAACGGCGAAAGCGAAAAATCGACGGCTTTTTTCCACTCCCCATTGTCATTTGGGTAACACTATGATTTTGAACGACATAAACTACCCCAGGAAATCAGGCCGGCCAGGGAGGCATTTGCGCCAAGGCCTCGGCGGCCGTCAAAACCGGCTCCAGACAGGCTCCGTCGCGGCATACCACGAATAGATCACGTCCACCCGCATCCAAATCCTGCAAGCAGGGCAAGCTTTTCAACCCGGGGACTCCGGCGACGACCGTGGCCTGCATGACGGGATAAGCGGTCAAGATGCGGGAGCCTTCCAGGGCATGAGGCCCCAGGATCGAAACGGTGTAGTGAGGCGCGGCGATGTCGAGCGCCAATTCCGCCCAACCCCCATGCCCGAATAGATAGGTCGCAAATTGCGGCACGACCCGGGCCAGCATACTGTGGGCCTTTTCTTTCCAGGGCGTCCTTTCCAGCAAAATGCCGAGCCGGTAAAGGCAACGCGCCATCACCCCATTGGCCGAAGGCAGGACATTATCGTGCAATTCCATTTTCCGGGCGACCAGGGGCTCATCTTCATTCGAAGTGAAGAAATAAAATCCCGTTTCGGGATCGGTGAAATGGGTTTCCGCGTGCGAGACCAGGCGCGCGGCCGCTTCGACCCATTGCGGATCCTGGGTAACCCGATGCAATTGCAAAAAAGCCCAGGCCAGGTGGGCATAGTCTTCCAGAAAACCCACGATGGCGAATTTCCCGTTTTGCCGGCTGCGATGCAAACGTCCGTTCTCATCCATGGCTTGGGATTTCAAGGCCTCACCGGCCTTACAAGCGGCGTCGATCAAGGCGGGATCTTTCAGCCACGCGCCCGCCTCGGCCAAGCCGGTTATGGCCAAAGCGTTCCAGGACACCAGGACTTTGTCGTCAAGGCCGGGATGAATGCGCTCCTCGCGCCGGAGCCGGCACTTTTCGCGGGCATCCCCATCCTTTTGCGCCAGGGTTTCGGGGGTCAGGCCATGCCGGACCGCGATATCCTCGGCCTCGCCGCAGCGAAGCAGGATATGGTTATCCTCTTCCCAATAGCCTCGCTTATCCACCCCATGCCTTTCGGCGAACCACGCGAAATCGTCTCCCAGTATTTCCCGCAGCTCGGATTCCTGCCAGACATAAAATTTGCCTTCCACGCCCTCGCTGTCGGCGTCGAGAGAGGCATGGAAAAGCCCGTCGCCCGAAGCGAGATCCCGCTGGATAAAGGCGGCTATTCCCAAGGCGACTTCGCGCCAATAAGCCTCGCCCGTGACGGCATGAGCTTGCGCATAGAGCCCGAGCAATTGGCCATTGTCATACAGCATTTTCTCGAAATGCGGCACTTTCCAAATCCCGTCCACGCTATAGCGGGCGAAGCCTCCGCCGATTTGATCGTGAATGCCGCCTTCGGCCATCTTCCTCAAGGTGAGGCGGACTTGCTCCAGGCTGGCCCTATCTTGCGCCGCCGCGCCATAACGCAGGAAAAACCGCCAATTGACCGGCAATGGGAATTTAGGCGCGCTTTGCGTGCCCCCTTCCGACTTATCGAAGGAAAGCTTGGCCCTTTCCACTCCTTCGCGCAGTTTTTCCAAGACCGCGCCGGCCGCCAAGGCATCCGTTGGGGCAGGACCGGCTTCGGCCCGCCGCAAGGCCTGGGTAAGTTGATCGGCCTGGGTGATGAGGCTATCGCTTTCCTGTTTCCACAATTCCTGCAGCCGCTGCAATAACCGGGTCCACGCCGCGGGTTGAAAGTAGGTGCCGCCATAGATGGGCCGGCCATCGGGCAGGCAAAAGCAATTGAGCGGCCAACCCGCATGGCCGGCCAAAAGGGAAACGGCGTCGATATAAACCTGATCCACGTCGGGCCTTTCCTCGCGATCGACTTTCAGGCACACGAAATCGCGGTTCATGATTCCGGCTATGGCTTGATCCTCGAAGCTCTCCCTCTCCATGACATGGCACCAATGGCAAGCCGCATACCCGATGGAAACCAATACCAGCTTATTCTCGCGTTTGGCCCTTTCCCAAGCCGCCTGGGACCAGGGTTCCCAAGCCACGGGATTATGGGCGTGCTGCTTCAGGTAAGGGCTGGTTTCATTCAAGAGAGCATTGGACATGGATTCTCATTCTTCCGGAAACGGTTAGGTTGAAGGGCGGACTACATGCGCGAAATTTCGCGCCCGAAGATGAAGGTTCTCGCCCAGTCGAGGAGAACTTGGACCTTATTGCGGAAGCTGACCAGTTTGGTGAGGTAAACCGATCGCCAGAACAAGAAGGCGGCGAATCCCCGGCCTTTGAAATGGTTCAAATCCGCGATGCCGCTGTGGCCGCCTACATAGGCGAGCATGCCCTGATTATTGTATCGGAAGGGCGGCGGGATGCGGCCATTCAGGGTCATGGCCAAGGATTTCACCAGGTAATTCCCTTGTTGTTCGGCCGCCTGGGCCGTAGCGGGGATGGGCTCTACACGCAATGCGGAACAATCGCCCAGGGCATAAACGCCTTCGTAACCCGCGACACGGAGAAAATCATCGATCAAAATCCGGCCATGGGCATCCTTTTCGAAAGGCAATGCCTTCACGAAATCCGTCGTGCCGTTGCCGGTGGCCCAAATCAAGCAGCCATAGGGTATTTCTTCCCCGCCTTTGAGGACGACCTTATCGGCTTTCACCGCGACGACATGGCTTTGAAAACGCACGTCGATGGCTTGCCGGCGGAAATGGTTCTTGGTGTATTCGGATAACGTCGCGTCATAGCTGCTCAATAAAACCGAACCCGCGTCCAAAAGGGTAATGCGCACGTAATCGATCAGGCGGGGGTAAGCCTTGCGCAATTCGGCGAAAGCCAAATCATGCAATTCCGCCGCGAATTCGACCCCCGTCGGACCGCCGCCGACGATGACGAAATGCAAAAGCCGATTTCTCTCTTCGTCGCCCAGGCCGGGTATGGATGCTCTTTCCAGGCATTCGAAAATGCGCTGGCGGATCAAGCGGGCATCATTGATTTGCTTGAGGAATAAGGCGTAATCCACTACGCCCGGCACTCCGAAAGTATGGGTGGTCGCACCGACTCCGATGACGAGGATGTCGAAGGGGGCTTCGAAGGCGTGCTTGTCCAAGGCGCCCCTGCAAGTCACGACTCGGCGCTCCATGTCCACCGACTCCGCTTCGGCGAGCAGGAATTCGCCCGTCTGGCCCAAGCGGACCGACTCGATGACGCTGCGGAATTCCAAGGTGCCCACCGTGGTACTGGCCAGCAGCGGGGTGAACAGGAAATGATTTCGCGGACTGATGACGGTGATGTCGAGGGGTAGGCGCTTTCCCCCCTTAACCAGACTGAAGGACCCAAAACCCGTGCCTAAGACCAAGCATTTCGGCCTATCCGATCCGGCATCTCCCCTCGTCATAAGGCTGCCAGGATTTCGTCGACATGGCCCTTGACCTTAACCTTTGGGAAAACCGCCGCGATACGCCCTTTCTCGTCGATGATATAGGTCGTCCTGACAATGCCGAGAAATTTGCGGCCGTAAAGCGACTTCTCTTGCCAGACGCCATAGGCTTGGAGGGCCTTTTTTTCGGGATCGCTGACCAGAGTGAAATTCAGCCCCTGCTTTTCCTTGAACCGCCGATGCGATTCGGGCGAGTCGGCGCTCAACCCCAGCACGACGGCCCCCTTGGATTGGATGCGTTTCAGGCTGTCGCGGAAATCACAAGCCTCTTGGGTGCATCCCGGAGTTTGGTCCTTGGGATAAAAATACAGCACCACCTTTTGGCCACGCAGGGAAGAGAGTTTCAGGACCTCGCCGGTATCGGTGGCCAATTTAAAATCCGGGGCGACTTGGCCCACCGAAAGCCAAGGACTTGAATCCGCTGGTTTGGATTTCGAAGTAGCCACTCGATTACCCTCCTAAAGGATCGCACCTCCGCCGATTCGCGCAGGCCGTTTATCACGGGAAGAAAGGTAATAGGAAGGGTGGGGGAAAGAAAAAGGGTATGGCTAGGTATTGTCTTTTATTCTGATGGATAAACACATCCAAGCAGTACCCAAACGACTTAGAAATTTATGAGTGTATATGGTTTAACCAGCATTCAAATTAGCGGTCAAATGGGTCGTCATCCCCAATTAAGCCCAGGTACGATCCAGTAGGTCAATTCACTCAGCGGATACGTCAACCCTCTACCGCTTCTCTTACAGTAGACTCAATAAGATTTCAAGATTCAACCGTCCGGTTTCGGTCCCATTTGGGAGAAATGGAGCGTGGTAATCCCACCCCACTATACAGTCGCGCGCGAAGCAAAGGAGATCCCGAAACCGATCCAGAACCCGAATTTACGCGTTTGGGAACGAGGATCACCAATCGGAGATAAGCACGGTCAAAATTAGAGTTTACCCCTATAAATACATCAGGAAATTTGCCAGAAAAGGATTCCGCTTTTAGTATTCGAATGGCTATGTGGATTTCTAACCGTGTGGCTGACCAAGTATTCAAATTCGTTTTTGGAGGTATTATGCATTCAACTGGATATCGGAAACCTTCCTTGAAGGGAGTCCTGGCGGCAACGGCAGGACTCCTGGCTCTGGACGCGCACGCCTCGAACTGGTGCCCGACGTCGACGGATTACCAGATCACATGCAGCAATTGCAGCCGTGAGCTGACCTGCGACACTTATGGAATTTCCATCGAAATTCTCGGAAACAATGTGACGCTAGAGGGGCAGGGTTATTCGATCTACAATGCGCCATATAACGGAATCACAGTTTCACCCAGCAGCGGTGCAGCTGATGCAACAATCAAGCATCTAAATATTTACGATGCAGGAGGGACAGGCATAGTCTTCTCGGGGGGCGTTTCCTCCAATTGGGCCTATGTTGAAAAGGTATTCGTCAGCGGATCGGCCGGGGACGGTATTCAAAATGGAAGCTGGAGCCCGCTCGAGATCGATAGTTCATGGACCTACGATAACGCCTATGGCGTGTCTGGGTCCTATGCATCTTCCACGGCGTATACGGATTTCCTCCACTCAAGCTCCCAGGGAAATTCCTTTGGAGGCTACTATTCAGGCAGCAGCGCCGGCTCCTGGATCCGAAACAGCTATTTCTGGAACAACGGCAGCATCGGTCTGGACATCAGCTATGCCCAGAACCTGTGGGTGGACAATAACGGTTTCTCCTCCAGTACCGGCACTGGCCTATCAGTCACTTATGGTGACGGAACTAGTATCACCAATAACTCCGGCAACGGCAACAGCAACTACGACTGTATCGTTACCAATTCCTCCGGAACATCGGCCAGCGGTAACAGCTGGAATTCCTACTCCGGGTCGGGTTGCGTTTACTGAAATTTTCCCCTGAACCGGATTTTCCTTCCTTTGGGCGCCCGCGCGATTTCGGGTGGGTGCCTTTAAGTCCCTTTCAAATATCAGGAATATTTTCCCGAGGCACAATGAAATTCAGGCGTTCGCACCTCTCCAGGCATGAAAAAGGAAATTCTCACCATCTGGGTGGGCTGATGCTGATATTATCCCTGCTCACTCTCTCGGGCGCGGAGCCAGAATCGGGAAAGCTGGGGCGTCTCAAGGACGAACGAGTTCCCGTAGGCGACTCCCTGGTGCCCAAAAGGGACGCTGAACTCTGGAATACATTGAGGCGCGCGTCTCCTTTCGCCTCCGAGGCGCAACGTCAGGGAATCACGATTTCCGAAGCTGAGGTGGCCGGGCGGCTGGAGCTTTACAAGAAGCTCTATCCGAATCAATCCCTCGATGCTTCCCGGACCAAGCGCTTGCTCTTAGCGGAAAAATACCTGGAGTCGAAGGGGATAGGTGTGGGCAAAGATGTGCCCGATGGCCTTGTCGTGAAGAAGGTGGACCCGTCCCTCTTCGTCACCCAAAAGGATGCAGAAATGGCAAAGCGAGCCACAATGGTTGAGGCGCTTATCTGGCGGGAAGATTTATATCAAGAAGCAAAGGAACTGGATGAGCTTGCTCAAATGAAAAGAGAGTCCGAGCGGGTCCCCACGCCATTGTGGCCCCTGCGGGATATCCAAGTGGCAGGCGATCCCGGGGAATGCCTGGCTTGGCAGGGAAATAACTGCATCGTCAACCTGGGGGAATACAACGCAGCCGCCATACAATTCAGAATGCCGGCCAAGGTGCCGATGGATTCCGCCAAGGAGTGGATTCTGAAGCGATATCTGCTGGATAAGAAATTGGCTGCAGAGGGTTCCGCACTCGGATTGGACCAGAGCCAGGATTCGATTCTGAAGGCACAAAAGCTGAGGTTGAATGGAAAGAGATGGATTCAGTCCGCTCGGGCATTGGGCATGGTCGTCCAGGATCTGCAGACCCTTCAGTCACTATATGGCAAACATTACCATGAATTTTTCGCAGCTTGGGTGGATGCTACATTCGATATCATCGGTTCAAGCGATTCTGCCTATATAGATTCTCTTCACAAGGTGCTGTCCGCCTGGAACAATCGGCGTAGAACCAACCAGTTGCAAGGCAAGCCGGGCGACAAAGAGCCCGACCTACCTTGGATATCTGTCCAGGAAAAAGACCTGCCCAGGGAGCTGACAGCGGTCATCGACAGTTTCCATGTAGGCCAGATTAGCGCCCCCTTGCACTCCCGGATGGGCTTTTTCATCGTCAGACTGTCCAAGCTCATGCCGCACGAGGAAGTCCTTTTCGACGATGCCATACCGCAACTGATATTCCTGGCTACCCGCAATAATTTCCTGAAAAAGGACTCAATTCTGGAAATTATAGCCAGGAAATACTACAAGGATCACAAGGCGCAGTATGCCTTGCCGGACACCCTGGAGGTGCTCTCCTGGTTGCTACCCCAGGAGCTGACGAAAAGCAACAATCCAGGGGGCGCAAGCATGCGGCAGACTCCCAGGCCGGATACCGCGCGATTCAAGTCCCTGACGCTCTCCTCCCTCATCCTCCCCAAGGAATTACAAATGAAACTCCATTCCCTGACAAGGGCGGACTCTAATGCCACCTACTTCGGTCCTTTTTCCGGTAAACTGGGCCGGTGGTATTTCAGGATTCGATCCAAAAAATTGGCGCATGACACCCTTCCTTTTCGTTTCGTGCGCAAGGAGATCCTGGAAAAGATCTCGTCGCCCCTTCCCGAACAACCGTCCGGATTAGCCTCAGATGAATCACAGAATGAAGTTATGCTAACCTTGGGGACAGCCCTGGCTGTTCGCAGGAAGGAATACAAACGGCAACGAATGTCTGGCGAAAACGGCGGCTCTGGACAGGAGTTCGAAACTCCACCGAGCGAGGCTTCAGAGGCTGAAAAGGCGTATGCCATGGAACAAATGCAGGCCCGCCTAAAGGCCAGGAGAGACAAAAAAAGGATCGAAGAGGAGGAGATGCTTCAGACAACCTGGATCGATTTCACACGCTTGCTCAAATGACTCGAGAATTTGGCTTACCCCCCCCTTCCTCTCCAAATTAAAAGGCGGGAAAGTTAAAAAAACAATACGCTGAACTCCTATCGTCTAGGCGACTTTCTACGGTCGCCCAATTTTTAATCTTTCGCAAATAAGGATTTTTTTTTAATCGGTCTCTTGCTTCAGTTGGCGGCCTTAGCGCCGCCAATCACCCGAGGGGTACACTAAGCAATTGGCTTGGCGCGCAAGATATGCGCCTTACATTGACATATAACTCGGCCACGTCTATGCAGGGGCGGGCAGCTTGCCCGGAGGTTATTCTCCGTTCAAGCTGCGCTTTGATGTCAAAGAGGTAGCGGTAATTATAGGTTACCCGTCATGGGTATTTGGCCCTTGAGCGTGCCGCCATCCTTGGAATGGTAGGTATAGAAGTAAACCGGCATTTTCAGGTTCTGCACGGAGGTTTGTGACCAGTGGCCGTTTTCGAAGGTGGACCGGAAGGCCACCTGTCCACGCAAGTCATAAACCACCAACTCGCCGGAGGGCAATTGCAGGTTCACATTGAGTTCAAGGCCGGTACCAATGAGGTTGTAACGCAATTGGTTGGGGAGGTCACCCGCGCGCCCGGCGGCAATGGAAACCGTGACCCTGGCCGGCAGAGCACCCGTCGTGGGCGTGCAAGGCCTGGTGCCGCTGGTGGAAATGCCCGCGGCAGTACGAGCTGAGGTAACTTTCCCGATATCAAAGGAGGTCCACATGGCCTGGGTCGAGGTGGCGCCTTCATCGATGGCCACCATGGCCTGTATGCGCACCTGGGCATTCTCGTCGTTCACCGCGCAGGCCGCAGTAAGGACCGTGCCGTAGGCTGCGGTACGAGGTACGGCCTGAACGATGTTGCGGCGCGTCGCCCAGGCGGAGTTGCCCAGGGCGGCTTGCACGACCGGAGCCCAACGCGCGGCATCGGAGGCGAGCAGGCCCCGTCCTTCCAATACCCAGATAGCATGGGTAGCGGCCGGGTCATTTCCCATAGCGTCGGGGGTCGCTTGGCTCTTCAGGATGGCTTCCAATAGATCCAAAGTTGCGGCGGAAAGGGTGGTGCGATAAATAAGCTGTTTCTGCGCCTGCAACCGCCACATGAAATTGGTATGTGACAGGGCATTGACCAAGGTCGCCTCGGTAGCGCTGCTGCCCAGGTTCAAGTAAGGCTGGGGCGCACCATCCTTGGGAAGCAGACGATAAATTCGGCTGCGGGTCTTGGTACGCAGGTTTCCGGGTGAGTTGCAGTTATTGGATTGGCACCATGCACCGCCGGCCCCACCGGGAGAAGCGGGATTATGAAGGAACAGGTAATTGTACCAGTCGAGGACCCATAGGGCGCCGTCAGGGCCCGTGCGCACCTTCAAGGGGGCGAACCAAGCATCCTTGGAAGCGATGATATTGCCATTGGTGCCAGTGAGGAAGGTGGCGTTGAAGCTGCCCGCTGTGGCACCGCTATTGCTAACAGCCATTTCGTCTTGATGGCACATCGAATAGGCGCCATCGCACATGAAGAAACGATTGTTGTACTTCTCCGGGAGCAGGCGGGCCGTATAGAAATCAAAGCCCGAAGTGGCCGTTCGGCCTGCTGGAGGAGTGTTATTGCCTTCCCACAGGTAAAGGTCGCCGGTAATCGGGTTGTAAACCGAGTTTCCGTTGCCCGTGATCATACTAATGGCTCTCTCCCCACGACGAATGGAATGGCTGGCCCGATTTCCACTAGTAGCCGAGGACTGGAAGAAGTTGCCGTCTTCCCGTTGTCCAATACCGTGTGCATTGGCGTCGCCGGTGGTCCATAACTGGAAAGTGCTCGTTCCCATGCTTCCAATACCGGGATTGCGGAACCTCCAAGTGCTCCCGTTTGAGGCATCCACGCCATTTACGGTGAATGCGTTACCGGTGGGATTGAATTTGGCGCCGGTATGCCCATAAACCCAGTTATCGATGCTGTAGGTGAGGCTATTGATACCGCCATGGGTATCATAGTTTTGTGCGCTGGCTCCGCTATACAAGAGTTCCGGCGTCCCCCCCACATCGTTATTGTTGGGGATGAAATAGACGTTGGGATGCACGGACACCACCACGCCCCCTTTCACCACTTCCACACTGGTGGGAATGACGAGCCCTTTGTAGAACTCCTTGCAACTGTTCAATGCTCCGTCGCCATCGGTGTCTTCCATGATCAAGATGCGACCTTGGCCGCCCGTGGTCCGGTTAGAATTGATGGTGTTGGGATAATCCCGTGCATCCACAGCCCAGACACGACCGCGTTCGTCGAAGGTGAAATACATCAGGTAATGCGGCCCGGGATTGCACCCTTGGATGCTTTCGTCTTCGATGATTTCAGGGACCAAATCCGGGGGGGTTTCCACGCAATTGATGGACTGTTGCGGCGTCAAAGGAGGCTGATAGGTTCCCACGGCAAAACCAGAGGTAGGTTTGATCGGGAATTGACCCCAGTTTTCGCCGGAGGAAGCATTGAGTCGGGGGGTTAGCCCGGTACAGTCTCCGTTTTTACGAATGGGTTGCGCCACCACCAAGGTGCCGGCGACCAAAATGAAAATGGCAGTTTTAATTCGACCCATGACTTTTTAATCCTCTCTATCAGTCTGCCGTGCTTTATTAAAAACAGCTTGGGTAGCTACGGCTTCGGGATTCCCTCCCCAGGGTACTGAACGCTTACAGTTGAAAAGAATATAGGGGCAATTCGCTCCAGCCAAATGGGAAATTTAGAAGTTTTTTGCATTTTAGCCTTCGCGTTCCCTAAAGCCAGCGCCCATATTCCTTTCCCTACCCTTCGAGATCTCTCCCACCGCAAAATTTGTAAATTCCCCTATCCTCGACGCCGAGGGGGGTTGTTTTCCCAAGGAGCGCAAATTTTGCCTATGACAAGAGGTACCTGCATTTGCTAAGCAGGTTTTGGTTGCTTTTCGTTCTTGCTCTCCCATGGGGTTGCGCTCATCGCGAGTTCACTTCCCCGTTGGCCCAAATGGATGGCCAAGTCATTTCCCAAAACGAATTCGACCTCTATATCCAAACCCTGCCTCCGGATAGCCAGAAGGCGGTGAGCCGGGACCCGGAGGAGCGCAGAAAGGCATTTGAGGAATTCCTGCGTCTTCGGCTCTACACTATCGCGGCCCAAGAATCGGGCCATCCCTCCCTAGATTCCTTGCAGCATCGGTTTACCCTGCTGGACCAGATGATGATTACCCAGTATTATCAATTGATCTTCATCGGGGAAAACCTAGGCCTAACTCGAAGGGAGATCGAGGATTATTACCGCACGAACCCCGATAAATTCCGCGATAGCACCGGCCACATCCCACCCGTCCAGGATATCCTGTCCCGCGTCTCGGATACCATGGCGATTGCCAAGGCCGACCTGGATTCCTTTTACCGTGCCAATGCAGCGAATTTCAGCCCCCCCCCCTCGGATCTGCGGCGGAAGTTGGCGGAAAACTATCTGTTTGAGGCCAAGCAGATACGCAGCGAGAATGCCGGCGCGGAATTGAAAGCGAAATACGGGGTGCGGATAATCCATCGCTTAAAGACCCCCAGTGATGCGGAAGTCTCCAGCTATTACGCACATAACAAAGAGACGTATAAAAGCCCGGACGCCTTCGATCTCTACCACATCGAAACCTCCACTCCCGAGGCTTTGAAGGTGAATGTGGCCGCCACGAAAAGCTTGGAAGATTTCCAAGCACTCGCCAAGCGGTTTTCGGAAAACGCATGGACCAAGCCCTTGGGCGGGCGACTGGGTCCGGTGAAGCGGGATTTCTGCTTGCCCTATGGGATTGGCATGATGCCGAGCCTATTTCCCGTCCTTGATGCGGCTCGGCCCGGCAAAATCGCCGACCCGCTGCAAACCCCGGAAACCGGCAAATGGCATTACTTCTGGCTGGCGGGAAAACTGCCCCCCTCTATCAAGCCTTTGGATCGGGTCAAAAGCCTGGTGAAACAGGACATGCTCACGAATTACACCGCCGATTTCAAACCGGATGATACCTTGGCTGTGATTCCGGGCCGACGCGCAATACTCGAAAAAGACGCCGCATTCCTTCGCGATGAATACCCGGAACAACTCCGCGATCAATTTACCCTCGAGAATCTGGCGGATTTCATGGCGGAGCGGCAAGTCTTTGTTTACGAAGCCGAAGCCTTAGGCCTCCTTGAAGACGAACGGCTGAAGGCCAAGCGACTCGAGAAAAAATTGACGTTCTGGAGCCGCTTTTACGAAGACTCTATCCTCAGCCCTTCGTGGAACGAAGATACAGCGGCCCTGGCCGCCCGGTTCGCCCGGAAGCGGCGCGTCTTCTCAGGGGATACGGCACAAACGGCCTGGCGGCCATTCGCCCGCGACCTGGCGGCATATCCCTTGCTGAGTTCGGATGAACTTGAAATCGAGTACCGTATCAACCGGGAGCGCTACTTTCGGGGCGACTCACTCCCGCCTTTCGCCGAAGCGGAACACGATGTTTTCCAAACGCTCAAAGGCGAAGCCTATCGACGTCTCGACGCCAAGGTGGCTTCGGCCTTGAAGGCGCGATTTAATGTGCGAATCGATGCCTCCTTGCAAGAGCCTAGCTATGAGCCGACGGACAAGGTTTTGAAGCAGGCCGAAGCTTTTCATCGCGAGCGGGAGCCGGACCGAGCCTTGGTCTTGTACGGAAAGCTACGGGAAAAATTCCCCCACCGCGACACCTTACAGGTTTCAGTTGGGCTCGGCATGGCTCAAATCCACCTTGAACAGAAGCATTACCAGCAGGCCCTGGCGGAGTATCGGCGGGTAGACCTGCTCTATCCCGAGGACAGCCGCACCTACAAAGCCGTATTCATGGAAGGATTCATCCAGGCGGAGCATTTCCGACGCGACTCGGCCGCCGTGCGCGTACTCGAAAGAATGCAGGAAAAATACCCCGGCAATGGTCTCGGGAAGGAGGCGGATTGGATGATCCGCAATATCCGCAGCGGTGGCACCGCCTTACCGGCGCCCTAAAGCCGCCGGCATGGGTCGCGGCGGCATTGGAAGGGGTTTGATTAAATCCTGTCTGTCGCCGCACCGCCGGAGACCGCTTGCCGGTTTTCGCTGTCTCCCGCATCCGCCGAAGCGGTGACGGGGGTAGTCGGCGCGGCGCCGTCGAGAATGGCGAGCAAGCGCCCGCGCTCCAATTGGAAATCACTCATCTCGCCGGCGTCAATACCTTGCTTGGCGTCCGTCTTCAGCGAGGTGGGATTGATGAAGGTTCCATTTTTTTGCACTCGGTAATCCAGATGGGGGCCGGTAGCCAAGCCGGTTTTTCCCAGGTAGCCGATGACGTCGCCTTGCCTGACCCGGATACCGCTGCGAATGCCCTTGGCGTAGCCATTCAGATGCCCGTAATAGGTGGTGAAGACGCCGTTATGCCTGATCTTGACGCAATTGCCGAAACCGCCCGACCAACTGGCCTGAATCACCACTCCGTCGCCCGCGGCATAGATGGGCGTACCCATGGGGGCCGCATAATCCACGCCCCAATGCGGCCGCCGAATGCCGAGCACGGGATGCAATCGCGAAGCGGTGAATCCGCTCGAGATGCGGCTGAACTTGAGGGGTGCCTTCATCAGCAGCTTTTCCAGGCTGCGGCCATCGGCGTCGAAATACCCTTGTTGATAGCGAAACCCTTCGAAAGTCTGGCCTCGGTTGGCGTAGCGGGCGCACAGCAACTTGCCGTATCCCAGAAAGACCCCGTCCTCGCGCCACCTTTTTTCCACCAGGGCCGCGAAGGAATCCCCTACGCGGGGGTCGCGGAAAAAGTCGATGTCCCAGGCGAATACCTGGGTCAATTGATCCAATAAAGCGGGGCTCTCGCCCTGGGCCAGAACCGCCGCGTAAAGGTTGGTTTCCAATTTTCCCTGCAAGGCCACGGTATCGATGCGCACCGCCACCGAATCGCCCCGGTAGGCGAGAGTATCAAGGACATTGCCATTGGCGTCGAGCAGGGGATAAACGACGTGCCGGAATAGCCCCCCCCTGTCTTCCAAGGCAAAGGCCGCCAATTCCGCCTCGCCGCCTTCCCCTGGCCTTTCGCCGATGACGCGGTAAATCTGCCCGGCGTAAAGCTTCACCGGGAAATGCGCCGCTATGCCGCGCATCAAGGCGCCGATGGATTCGGGACGGAAGTCGAGATTTTGGATCAGGGAACCATAGGTATCGCCGGGCTTGACCGTGAACTCGACCGTATCCCGCTCCGGTTGAATGGCGACCTCTTCAGGAAGCGCGGGGATTTCCTTTTCCTTACAACCGGTAAAGACGGCGGTAACGAGTGCGAGCAGTGACAAGCCGGTGGCGAACCGTTTCCCCATGCCGGAGAAAGACGGTGATTCGCGAAGCATGCTTTTGCGGTGATCCTGCATCATGGGAATATAGCCTCAACCCTTGCGAATGAGGTGGCGAACTCGCGTGAGCAATTCCATCGGGGTAAACGGCCGGACGAGATAATCGTCGACCCCGGCGTCGGCGTCTTGATCCAAATCGCCGCCGTCCTCCGACGAGGTCAAAAGCAAAACCGGGGTGCGGCTCCAACCGGGCATGGCCTTAAGGCGGCTAACCCATTGTCCCCCGCGGGCTCCGGGCAGACGCGCGTCGAGAATGCATAACGCGGGCGGATGCTTTTCACCCGCCAGGATGAAGCCGTCATCCGAGGATAAATTGACCTGGAAACCCTCGCGGTTCAGGCGGTTCTTGATGATTGAAACCATGGTTTCCTCGGGCGTGGCCAAAAGAATGGCCTCGTTGCGCGGTTGGATCACGTCGAGCGAAGTCAGGATGCGGTTCCTGCCTTGGGATTTGGCCACGTATAACAGACGATCGGCCTCGGCGACGATGGCCTCCATTTCGGCCCCGCCTTGCGCCAAGGCCACGCCGGCCGAGAAGGTGACCTGAAATACCGGTTTGCCCGCCGGCGCGAACCGCTCTTGCCGCAAGGCATGCAAAGCTTTATCCAAAGCGCGTACCGCCCCGGCGATATCGGTATTGGGAAAGAGCACCACGAATTCCTCGCCGCCCCAGCGCGCCAATAAATCCGACTTGCGCAAAGAAGCGGCTATCACCCTCGCCGTCGCGCGTAAAACCTCATCGCCCATGCTATGGCCATAGGTGTCGTTCACGCGCTTGAAGCGGTCGAGGTCCAGGATGCCGACGGCCAGCGGCTCGGCCCGGCGTATCGAAAGCGAACTCTGCCTTTGATAGGCTTCGCGGAAAGCCGCGCGATTGGATAATCCCGTCAAAGGGTCGCGCCGGCTTTCGCGGCGTTCATTCTCGGCGCGGTGCAGCCAGGAAGAAACCGCCGCCGAGAGCGTTTCGATTTCAAAAGGTTTTTCAAAGTAAGCGTCCGCCCCCAAGGCGAAGCATTCGGTCTTAGGTTGCGAACCCAGCTTGGCGGAAAGCACCATGACCGGAACCTGGGCGGTGGTGGATTTTTCCTTGAGCTTCACCAGGAAATTGCGGCCATCGGTATCCGGCAGGATGAGATCGAGCAGGATGAGGTGCACGCGGCGCTCCTCCAATACCCTTTCGGCCTCCGTCGAGGTGCCTGCTATCAGGATGTCGCGGTTGGGCGCCGCCAATACCAGGGTCAAGAGCTCGGTGATGGTTTCATCGTCGTCGATGATCAAGACCGTTATCCTATCCACGGTGTCCTGGGTTTCCATGGCTTTTTCCATGGCCGAGATCAAGGAATGGACTTCGGCCTTCAAGGCCTGGGATTGAGCGTCTTCCACGCGGGCACCGGCTTGTCCGATTTCCTGGAAGCCGTAAGTGGGGGCCGAACCTCGCAAGGTATGGGCCAGCCGCCGCACCGAGGCTTCGGCTTCGAAGGTATGGCCTAAATCGCGGCTTGCCGATTTCAACGCGTCCAAACGGGTTGCCAAACCGGCGCGATACCAGGCTTTCAAATCTTCCATGTGTCGGGTGTCTGAAAGCCGGGGTCGAGGGTTTAGTGGGTAAATGCCTTGCGAGTCATCAACAGGCTGATGCGCTCGCGGGTGAACACTTCCTCGGTGCGGTGCATCACGCTTTCCATTTGGCAAAGCATGGGCAAGATGACTTCGCGGGCGCCGTAACGGCAAACCTTCTCGATGCTTTTGGTCACGTTGCCGAGTTCGACGGCCCCTACATGACCCGCCGCTTCGCGAATGCGCAGGAGAATATTCTTAAGGCTCTGGGAATCTCCGATCCGGCCGGCATTGCAGGCGTCATCCAGGCGCGAAGGCAAGGAGGCCAAAAACTCATCGATGGCCCGCAGCTTACCGGCGGGGCCGGTTTGCATTTCCAATTGGTTGAGGACTTGAACATCGAGTAGAGCCGCGCCCTTCATGGTATACCTCCCCAAGACCGGCCTTCGACAAGAGGCCTTGTCTTGATTCTACAACCAGGCGGGCTTATTGCAAAGCGAAGCCTTCATCCGGAAGAAGAAATGCCGGCGCGGGAATGGCTTTGCCGCAAGGCTTCGTATGCCGCCACCGCCACCGCATTGGAAAGGTTGAGCGAACGTCCCGTCTTTTCAAGCATGGGTATGGTGGTCAAATAAGATTCATGGGCGTCGCGGAAATCCTGGGGAAACCCCGATGTTTCCGATCCGAAAACCAGATAAACCGTGGCCGGAAAATCCACGGTCCAAAATGTCTTTCCCCCGCGGGTGGTGAAATAAAAACCGTCGCCGCTTTCCGCGCTCGGGTTTTTCTCGATAAAGCCCGCCCAATCGGGATGGACTTGCAGGTCCAACCTATCCCAGAAATCCAGGCCGGCGCGGCGCAAGCGGGCGGAGTCGAGATGAAAGCCGAGAGGCTCGATCAAATGGAGGCGGAAGCGGTTGCCATAGCATAGCCTGGCGATATTTCCGGTATTGGGAGCGATTTCCGGCTGCCGGAGGACGATGTGGATCATACCGCAAAAGTAGGACGATTTGAGAATTCGTGAACAATCCTGGCGGATTCGACCCGCCGGGCCCGAAAATGTGGCCACCATGTCCCCCCGTCGCTTACAGGTTTCCCTCGCCAAACCGGGAAAGGCGGATCAAGATTACCCGCCTTTGACCTTGGATGAACTCCAGGGAATATTATCGGGTGCCTGGAGATCCGAAGCCGAAGCCTACCTCTATGTGCATGACGGGCAGGAAAATATTTTCCTCCTGCAGGCCGAATCCCAGGCCTTCGAAGTCATGGTCCGGGTGAAGGATAAATTCGGGTTGCTGGGCATGCTCGGGAAGCAACAAGTCTTGGAATTGCCCTTTGGATTATTGTCCCTCGAAGACGCGCAAAGGCTGCTCAAGCTCTTTTACGAGGATAATTACCCGGCTTTGAGGTCTTTGCACCGGCAAATCCAGGCGGGGCCATAAAGGACGTTTTTCGTCCCTTTGAACCCATTATTTTAATGGGATGGAGCCTTCCCCCGCAGCATCCCTAGCTTCTTTCCATCCGCAAATCGCCCATTGGTTCGGCGCGCGCCTGGGCATGCCGACGGCTTTCCAATGCGAGGCCTGGGACGCCATCCGCCGAGGGGAGGACGCCTTGCTCGCGGCGCCGACGGGCTCGGGCAAAACCCTGGCGGCTTTCCTGGTCGCCCTCGATCAATTGTGGCGCCTGGTCGACCAAGACGCCTTGCCCGCGCATCCCCTCGTTCTCTATGTCTCCCCTTTGAAGGCCTTGTCGAATGACGTGGAGAAAAACCTCAACCGCCCCTTGCGTGAAATCCGGGAAAGGGTATTCCAGGAGGAGTTGCGCGAGCTGGAGATCCGGGTGGGATTGCGCACCGGCGATACGCCGCAAAAGGACCGCGCCGCCATGCTCAAGAAGCCGCCGCATATCCTGGTGACCACTCCCGAATCGCTTTACCTCCTGCTCACCTCCAAAAAGGCCCGCGGTCTCTTGCGCGGGATCCGTACGGTCATCCTGGATGAAGTGCATGCCTTGCTGCCCGACCGGCGCGGCGCGCATTTGCTCCTGTCTTTGCAAAGGTTGGAAGCCTTATGCGGGCATTCTCCCCAGCGCATCGGCCTTTCTGCCACCCAAAAACCCATCGGCGCCGTGGCGCAATACCTGACCGGCATGAATGCGGAAGGCAAGCCGCGGCCATGCACCGTGATCAATGCCGGCTTGCGAAGGCATATGGATTTGGCCGTGGTCCTGCCCGGCTCTCCGCTGCAAGCCGTCATGCCGCTGGAAGTCTGGGAAGAGGTGTACGGCCTCTTGGAGGAGCATATCCGCGGCCATAAGACCACCTTGGTTTTCGTGAATACCCGCCGGCTCGCCGAAAGGGTTTCCCACCATCTCGGCCAAACCCTGGGGGAAGAGCATGTCGCCGCCCATCACGGCAGCATGTCGCGCGAGCGGCGGCTCAAGGCGGAGACCGCGCTCAAAGAGGGCCGGCTCAAGGTCATGGTCGCCACCGCCTCCTTGGAATTGGGCATCGATATCGGCGAAGTCGACCTTTGCGTGCAATTGGGCGGCCCCAAGACCATATCCTCTTTCGTGCAGCGTATGGGCCGTTCCGGACATTTCGTGGGCGGGGTCCCCAAGGGGCGCATTTTTCCCCTCACCCGCGATGAATTGGTGGAAGCCGCCGCTTTGATGCGCTGCGTTAAATACGGCGAACTCGATACCTTGATCCTGCCGCGCCGCCCGCTGGATATCCTGGCCCAGCAAATCGTGGCGGAAGTGGCTTGCGGCGAATGGGGAGAGCAAGAGTTGTTCGCCCTGTTCAAGCGGGCCGCCGTCTACTCGGAGTTGCCTTATTCCGAATTCCAGGACGTGGTCGCCATGCTGTCGGAGGGTTTCACCACGCGTCGTGGCCGGCGCGGGGCGTTTCTCCATCGCGACCAAATCCACGGGAGGCTGAGGCCCAGGCGCGGAGCGAGACTGGCGGCCATCACCTGCGGGGGCGCCATACCCGACAACTTCGACGTCGAAGTGAAGCTGGAACCCGGAGACTTGCTTTTGGGAACGGTCAACGAGGATTTCGCCATCGAGAGCCTGCCGGGGGATGTCTTCCAACTCGGCAACCGCAGCTGGCGCATCCTCCGGGTGGAGGCGAGCGCTTTGCGGGTGGCCGATGCGGGCGACGAGCCGCCCGGCATACCCTTTTGGTTCGGCGAAGCGCCGGCGCGTTCGGCAGAATTCAGCCAGAGCGTTTCCCAGCTTCGCATGGCCATGGAAAAAGCGCTCGGCGACGCCCATGCGCTGAAACAAGCCATAGCCGAGCAGGGCGATGCCGCGGCGGCGGCCTGGCGGCAAGACGCGCAAATTTGGTTAAGCGAGGAATGCGGGCTCGTCGGCAGCGGAGCCGAACAAATCGTCGATTACCTCGCCTCGGGCTACTTGGCCCTGGGCCGCCTGCCCACCGACAGGCAACTCATTCTCGAACGTTTCTTCGATGAAGGGGGGGCCATGCATTTGGTTTTGCACGCCCCATTCGGCAGCCGCCTGAACCGCGCCCTGGGCCTTTCGCTCCGCAAACGCTTTTGCCGCAAATTCAATTTCGAATTGCAAGCCGCCGCCACCGAGGACGCCGTCATCCTTTCCCTGGGAGCCTCGCATAGCTTTCCTTTGGAGGAAGTCTGGCGCTATCTGCATGCCGATCACGTGCGGGCGATTTTGATCCAGGCCTTATTGGCCGCGCCCATGTTCGAGGTGCGCTGGCGTTGGAATGCGACGCGGGCCTTGGCCATCCTGCGGATGCGGGGAGGGAAGCGCACGCCACCGGCCATCCAGCGCTTGCAGGCCCAGGATCTGGCCGCCTTGGTATTTCCCGACAGCATAGCTTGTCCCGAAAACCTGGGAGGCGACCGCGATATCCCCGACCATCCCCTGGTCCGGCAAACCCTTTCGGATTGCCTGCATGAGGCCATGGACATCGAAGCCCTGGAAAACCTGCTTCGCCAAATCGCCGCAGGGGAAATATCCCTTTTCGAAGCGGATGTGCGCGAACCCTCGCCCCTGGCGGAAGCCATTCTCAGCGCCCGGCCTTATGCCTTCCTGGACGACGCCCCGCTGGAAGATCGCCGCACCCGGGCCGTGAAGGTCCGAAGCGACTGGACTCCTGCCAATACCGACGCCTTGGCCCGGCTCGACCCTTCCGCGGTGGCCAAGGTGCAAGGAGAAGCCGCGCCGACTTGGCGCGACGCCGATGAATTGCACGATGCCTTGTGCCTCGCGGGATTTCTCTGCGAAGCGGAAATCACCGGCCCCGGATCCGGCCACCTCTTGCCGGCCGGTGGCGGTCTGGAACCCAGGACTTCGAGGCAACTCGTCGCCGATTTGCAAGCCGCCGGGCGGATTCAATATCTACCGAGAACGGATCAGCAAGACGGCCTTTGGTTTGCCACGGAACGACAACCGGAAATCGAAGCGGCTTTCGCATCAGGCGAAGTCGAGAATAAGGACACCGCCTCCCGCGAATTGCTGCGAAGCCGGCTCGAAGTCAGCGGTCCGGTGACCGAGGCCGCTCTTCTCACCCTCACGCAATGGCCGAAGACCCAAGTGCAAGTGGCCATGCTAGGCCTGGAGGCCGAGGGATTTGCATTTCGCGGACAATTTCCCCTTGCCCTGCGCGTAAAAAACGAGGCTGACCACCCGGAAACCCTGCTGGCGGCTTGGTGCGACCGGCATTTATTGTCCCGCATCCACCGTTTAGCGCGGCAAACTGCGAGGAAACGATTCGAACCGGTTTCATCGGCCAACCTCCAGGATTTTTTATTTCGCTGGCATCGTCTTTATCCGCAAGACAGGCTTGAAGGACCCGAGGGTTTGGCCGAGGCCTTGCGCAAACTCGAAGGCTGCGAAGCTTCTCTCGCCATCTGGGAAAATGAAATCCTGCCGGCTCGGGTCGCCGGTTACCGGTCGGATTGGCTCGACGGGCTATTGCTTTCCGGACGTTTCCTCTGGCGTCGGCTGACCTCGCCGGCCGCCGCCGATGCTTCGGGGCGTCCGGCCTTTCACAAAGGATTGACCATCGCTTTTTTCTCAGCCGGTCAGGAACCCCTGCCCACCCCACCGCTTGAGGAAGTCCTAGGTCATCCCGGCATCGTCATCGACCACCTCCGGAAAAAGGGCCCGTCCTTTTGGCGTGAAATCGCAAAGGGTCCCGCAATTCCCTTGGAAAACATTCGCGAAGGCCTGAAAGAAGCCGTGGCCCGGGGTTGGGTGGCTTGTGACGGGCTGGCGGGTTTGAAGGCGCTCTTGCAAAATCCTCCTTCCTCCGCGAAAACGCATCAGCCTTTCTTGCATTCCCTGGATAGGGCGGGACGCTGGTACTTAACCAACCCCTCCGATAACACTAGGTTTGAAGTTGAAAAAGAGGAGAAAGCCGAAAGGATGGCGCAACGACTTTTATGCCGTTTTGGCATGGTATTTCGCAAATTGGCAGAAAACGAATCCCGGGGCCTGCCTTGGCGGGACCTGTTAAGGGTATTCAGGCTCATGGAAGATAGGGGCGAAATCCATGGCGGCCGTTTTGTGGTGGGTTATAGTGGGGAGCAATTCGCCCTGCCGGACGCGGCTGAAATTCTTCGGCGTTTACCCCTGAAAATGGACGAAAAAGAGCGGCTCATTTCCCTAGCCGCGCAAGATCCCTTAAATTTGCAGGGCTTGCTCAGTCCAGGGCCACGCCTTCCCGCCCAAGGCAATAATCGGATTGTCTATTTCGCGGGGGAACCGATAGTAGGCAGGGAAAACAATCAGGTACGGGTGTTTTCACCGCACTCGGAGCAAGAAATCGACATCGGCACCCAAATGCTTTTCCCCGGCCGGGCAGGCCTGGTAAAAAAATAGTTGGTCCCCTGAGTAAGAGCATCGTAAAATGGCACGACCCCCTAAGGGCTGTCATGAACTACTTTCGCGTACTTATCCTGCCTTTGAGATCTGACAATTCCTTAATCTGGGAGCTAGATTCCTTGTTATTGCAGGCCTGCAAGGACTTTTGAAGTCCTACCCTGAGGAGCCCGGGCACATGTCAAATACCGTTAATGAAACCGCGACGACCCTTTCAACCTCGGCCACTGGTACCGGGGATATCCTGGTTGTCGAAGACAACCCCATCTTTCGCAAAACTCTCAAAGAGGTTTTGGAAGGCGAAAATTTCCAAGTGCTGACGGCTGAAATTCCGGATGAGGTGAAAAACGCCGCGAAAACACGCCAACCGCGTTTGATTCTCATGGATGTGGTTTTGGGCGACGTCAGCGGCATCACCCTATGCCAAGAATTGAAGCAAAGCCCTTACACTTCCTCGATTCCCATCATCCTGCTGTCGGGAGCTCTGACGGATGAAGAGTTCCAATTACAGGGATTCGAGGAAGGCGCCGACGATTATTTACTGAAACCGATTTCCAATGAATTGCTGATCGCCAAGGTCAAGGCGGTGCTCAAGCGTTATGCCTCGGCCGATGAATTGGCCGATGTCTTGAGGGCCGAAGGGTTGTCTCTCGATGTCAAGTCGCGCAAGGTTTTCGTGAATGGACAAAGCGTCGCCTTGACCCGCAAGGAATTCGACTTGCTCACGGCGCTTTTGCGCAAACGCGGCCAGGTGGTTTACACCACCCAGCTTTATCATACGGTCTGGGGTTACGGCGAATCGGCCCCCGTGGATTCGCATACGGTCAAGGTCCACGTTTCCTCCTTGCGCAATAAGCTCGGCGCCGATTTGGGCAAAAAGATCGTGAACCTGCCCGGCCTGGGATATAGGTTCGACACGTGAATCCGGCGGTCGGGCCGAGTGACCCAGCCGCTTCTACGTCTTTTCCACGCGCGGACGAGGACGGCTTCCGCCAAATTCTGGAAATGTTGGGCGAAGGAGTGATGATTTACTCCAACGGCAAAGCGCTCTATTTCAATCCGGTAGGCCGGCAAATCGCCGCCTTGCCCGACTCCCCTGCTTATCGCGATATCCCCGTCACCGACTTGGTGAGGCAGGAACAGCAGGCGGAAATTTCCGAAGTGCTGCGGCAAATGGAGTCCACCCATTCCGCCAGCGGCGCACGGGAGCAAAGGTTTTTAAGGCATGATGGCGCCGACCTCTACCTGGAGGTCTTCTCGGTTCCGGTCGTCTTTGAAAACAGCCTGGCCCGGATGGCGGTTTTCCGGGATATCACCCCACGAAAACACGCTGAAAACGCGCTCCGGGAAAATGAAAATTACCTGCGCCTGCTGTTATCGCACTTTCCTGGGCTGGTATGGAGCATCGATCGCAATTTGACGGTCACCTCCTGCATGGGGGTTTGCCATTCGCGCCACGGCCTCAGGGCCGGACAATTGGTGGGACGGGACTTGAGTGAACTCTACCCCGGCCATGAAAACGGGGACTCCAAGGAAGTGCAAAGCCACCGGCGCGCCTTGGCCGGAGAGACCGTGGAGTACCGGACCCATCGCGACGGGTTGACATTCGAAACCCGCCTGGAACCCCTGCGCCAAGGCCGCAACGCGGTCGAAGGCGTTTTCGCGGTAAGCCGCGACATCACGGACAAGGCCAGGGACGAAGAGGCCCTGAAAATCAATGAAGCCCGGTTGAGAACCATAGCCGATCTCTCGCCCGTGGGATTGTTCCGGGTCGATAAACGCGGGTTGTGCACCTTCGTGAACAACCAGTGGGTGCAATTGACGGGAATGCCTCCCGATGATGCCCATGGACGCGGATGGATGTTGGCCATTCACCCGGATGATCGCGAACCCACCATGGCGGCCTGGAATGCGGCCGTCCTGTCGGGCGGCCTGTTTCAACATGAATTCAGGATACACAGGCCCAACGGGCAAACCGACTGGGTGCTGGGCCAGGGCCTGCCTGAATGCCATGAAGGCGAAAAGGCCGAAAATTATCTCGGCGCCATTACGAAAATCACGGAAAGGAAAGAAGCCGAGCTATTGCTCGCGGTCCAGAAAAGCCATCTGGCCTTGATAGCCGAGGCGACGCCCATCCAGGAAATACTGATTTCGCTGCGGCAGTTCTTGGAGAAGCAAATTCCCATGGGTCACGTCCTTTTCATGACGGTGGACGAGGAAAGACGAAGGCTCTTACCTACCGACGCTTCCACCTTGCTGATTCCTCTCATGGACACCTTGGTCGCCACCGCCTTTGAAAATCCCGCCCACCCTTTCCATCAGGCCTTGCAAGGGCGACGGCGGGTCGGAATCGCCTCGCTGGAAACCGAAGGCAAATGGGCCTCCGATTTGCTTCCCCAGGGCTTCAAAGCCGCGCATATCGAACCCTTGATAGGCTTGAAAGGCGAAGTCCTCGGACTTATCGCGGTATTCCGTTTTCTGCCGGGTCCCTGGCCGGATTTCGCCATGCGGGCATTGGAAACGGCCGCTTACCTGGGAAGCGTCGCCCTCGACCGGAAAAGAAGGGAAGAGGCCGAAAGGAATGGCCGGGAATTGCGGGCCTTGAACAGCCGCATTCTCGAAGCCAGCCGCATGAAAAGCGAATTCCTGGCCAAGATGTCCCACGAATTACGCACCCCGCTAAATGCCATCATCGGACTCTCCGAATTATTGATGGACAAAAAGCAGGGTCCCCTGACGCAAAGGCAGGCCGAATACCTGGGGGATATCCTGCAAAGCGGCATGCATCTATTGCGCCTTATCAACGACGTCCTCGATCTGACCAAAATCGAGGCGGGCAAGAGCGAGATCAAAATCGAAGAGGTGACTGTCGAGGAAATCGCCCGGGAAGTATGCGAGGTATTGCAACCCCTGGCCCAGGGACGGAGCATCGATTTGGCGTGGACATCCGGCTTGCCGCCAGGCGAGGAGGCGCGGCTCGACGCCCGGAAATTCCGGCAAGTGCTTTATAACCTTCTGAGCAATGCCATCAAATTCTCGCCCGAAAAAACCGGCGTGGTGAGATTGCATCTGGATCGAGATGGAAAAACCGGGCTGGCCGTGACCGTCAAGGACAATGGGCCGGGAATACGCGTCCAGGACAAGGCCAAGCTATTCGAACCTTTCACCCAGTTGGAAACCACTTCGGGCAGCAACCACCAGGGAACGGGACTGGGTCTGGCGATTTCCCATCAATTGCTGGAGCAGCATGGGGGACGTTTGGAATTGGTCCCCGATGCGGATCAAGGAGCCTGTTTTTCGGCCACCTTTCCCCATGCCTTCTCCGGACAAATTGACACGAAGAAAAAGACCGGCGACAAAACCTAGTCCGTCGACTCCTCTTATCTTATTTCCGAAAGCGAGGGGGCTGGGATATGAATAGGACCTTTAAACTGTTGATCGCCTATGACGGCTCCAAAGCCGCGGACGCGGCGCTCGCGGACCTAAAATCCGCCGCCATACCGGCCAAATGCGAAGCCAAAATCGTGACCGTCGCCGATTTGTGGGTGCCGCCCGCCGATATGACGGCCGGCGCCGCGGAAGGGTGGTATGCCCAGGCTTATGAGACGGCCCAACTCCAGAACAAGGCCGCGGTCAAACAGGCCAAGATCATCGGCCAAAAGGCGGAGAAAACCATCAAGTCCCTGTTTCCGGCCTGGAAAACCAAGCTTGAAACCTCGATCGATCATCCCGCCCAGGGAATTTTGGCCGCGGCGGAAAAACAAAAGCCCGATCTCATCGTGCTCGGATCGCATGGACAAGGGGCCTTGGGACGGCTATTCCTGGGCAGCGTGTCCACCAAGGTTTTAAACCACGCCCACAGCGATGTCCGCATTGTGCGCCACCCCGGTCGCCAGCCCGCCGCTCTCCGCCTACTCGTCGCCATCGATGGATCCCGGGACTCGACGCATGCGGTCAATGCCGTCGCCAAGCGTCCCTGGCCCAAAGGCACCCAGGTGCATTTGGTGGTGGTGGTCGATGAAAGATTGCGTATGGCGGGGGCGATGCTGACGCGATTGCGAAAACCCGGAACGGGTTTCAAAGCCGAAGGTTGGTTGAAAACCCTGGTGGAAGAGGCCGAACAAACCTTGTCGAGGGGAGGAATGAAGGTGACGTCCTTGATCCTCGAAGGGGATCCCCGCGATCTCCTCATCAAGGAAGCCAAGCGCCTAAAACCCCATTGCCTTTTCCTGGGCAGCCGCGGTCTCAATGGCTTGCAAAGGTTTTTCCTCGGCAGCGTTTCCACCCATGTCGCGGTTCATGCGCCGTGTTCGGTGGAAATCGTGCGTCCCGTCGCTTAGAAGCGGGGCTTCCGCGAGGGAAAATCAGGGCGGCGCGATTTCCTGGAGGGCCCGCAAAGGGATGACCCTTCCCTCCCCGAAGTCGAAACGGATATGCCAGGTGTAAAAACCGGGCGGCCACTCAGGTCGGTCCGGCTTCTTTTTCCAGACCAGATAACCCACCTCGCCCCTATCCTTATCGCCGTCGTTACGGTCCCAAATGGCGAAAGCCTGGACAAAAGAATCCACCGGCGCACCGTTCGAATCCAATACCCGGACCGAGGCATTCCAACAGGCGGTGGCGGTGATTTCGAGGAAAGGCGAAGGTGGATCCGGCTTCACCTCATTTTCCTGATTTTCAGGCAGGATTTCCCGGCAAGCGGAAGTGGCGAAAGAAAAATCATCCAAGGTGACTTGCCCGCTGGTCACCAGGTATCCAACTTCCTCCGGCGGCGGTTCGTCGTCGGAGCCGCCTTCGAATAACGAGCAAGCCGCGCATAGCGCGATGGCCCACAGACCCGCGAGGAGCCGGACCTTATTCGAATTTGGGAGGCGGCGGACCAAATGGCGCTCCTGCGGATGGGATGGGCGGTGGCTGGGAAAGGCGGGAGGAGGAAACGCCGGCGCTTTGCGGGGGGTAGGCCTGCAAGCGATGCTGGAAATCCCAAACGGCCTGGACCAAGGCCGATGCCAGGGACGGATCGGAGGCCGAGTGGCCGGCATCGGCAACCATCCGCCATTCCGAACCCGGCAGGGCCGAGTGTAAGGCAAAAGCGCTTTCCGGCGGACAGGTCATGTCATAGCGCCCTTGGATGATCCGGCATGGGATGCCGATGAGGTTTTCCACGTGCTCGATGATCCAATTATCGCTCGGTAGAAAAAAGCGGTTGACGCAATAGTGGCATTCCAGTCGGGCTATGGCCAACGATAGCCCCGGCTCCTGGAATTCTTTCACCATGTCCGGATCCGGCAGGAGTTTGCCCAGGCCGCCTTCCCAGCCGCTCCACGACCGAGCGGCCAGATAACGGACCTCGGGATCCGCGTGGTTTAAGAGGCGGTGATAAGCCCTGATCAGGTCGCCTCGCTCCGCTTTGGAGACCGGATCGGCGAAGTCCCGAAAGGCTTCCGGATGGAATCGCGAGGCGCCGTCCTGATACAGCCATTTGACTTCGCGTTCCCTACCCAGGAAAATGCCGCGCAGAATCATGCCGTCGACCCGCCCGCGGTATTGAATGGCGTAGCAAAGGGCCAAGGTGCTGCCCCAACTACCGCCGAAAAGGGTCCAGGATGAAATTCCCAAATGCATGCGGATACGCTCGATATCAGCGACCAGATCCCAAGTCGTATTGTCCTCGGTCGCCGCGTGAGGAAGGCTCTGGCCGGCTCCCCGCTGGTCGAAGAGAATGACCCGCCAGTAATCGGGATGGAAATAGCGCCTATGCTTGGGAGTCACCCCCGCTCCGGGACCGCCATGCAGGAAAAGCACGGGCATTCCGGTCGGGTTTCCGCATTCCTCGTAATAAAGCCGGTGGCCGCCGGACACGTCGAGGTAACTGGTGCGATACGGTTCGATTTCGGGGAATAATTCCATCAGACAAGCCCTCGGAACGGCAAAACTATTATATCCTAATCGCCATGCTGGAAGAAGCCTTTACGCAGGCGGATTACGCCATCAACATCACCGATACCGAGGGACGGCTTTACCGGGTGAACCAGGCTTATTTGTCCCTGTACAAGTTTACGGACGAAAAAGAGGTCCTCGGCAAAACGCAGCGGATTATCCGCTCCTCCAAAACCCCTCCGCTCATCTATGAAAAAATGTGGGAGACCATCAAGGCGGGCCAGACCTGGCGCGGCGATTTGACCAACCGCGCCTCCAATGGCGAGGAAGTTTATGTCCATCTCACCATATCGCCGATTAAGCGCGACGGCCAGGTGGTGGGTTATATGGGTTTTTCCCTGGACCGGGCGCAGCAAGTGCAATTGGAGCGTCAGTTGCTCCATGCCAATAAGCTGATGGTATTGGGTTCCTTGGGGGCGGGCATCGCCCATGAAATGAATAACCCCCTGGCCAGTATTTTATTGGACGCCGAATACCTGAGGGAAATCCATTCCCAGACCCAGCCCATCGTGGATCAGGCGCAAGCGCTGGCGGCGGCGGAGTCGGTCATCCGCGGGGTCGAGCGCATGCGCCGCGTTTTGCAGCATTTGCTCCTCTATTCCAAACGGGAATCGACCCTCGACACAGGCATTATCTCGTTGCGCGAATTGATCGACGACAGCCTGCTTTTCCTGGAGAGGCAATTGACCCATCGCGGGATTGAAATCAGGTTGCGGATGGAGGACGGCCTTTACTTGCAAGGCAATCGTACCCACTTGGAATCCGTCATCCATAATTTATTGGGCAATTCGCGGGACGCTTTCGAATCCCATCCCCGGAAGGGCCCGTGGATACGCCTGGAAGCCCGCGCCATTCCCGACGATTTCCTGCTCATTGAATATGAGGACAATGCCGGAGGCATTTCCGACGCCGACATGGAGAGGATATTCGAGCCCTTTTTCACCACCAAGCCGGAAGGGAAAGGAACGGGTCTAGGCCTGGCCTTATCGAGAAAAATCATCGCGGATCACGACGGAGCCATCGAATGCTCATCGGCCCAGGGGCATACCCTATTCCGCATCACCTTGCCGCGGGCTGAAAATGGAGCCACTTCCCGGAATTGAACCGAGGACCCACGCATTACGAATGCGTTGCTCTACCAACTGAGCTAAAGTGGCGGAAGGGGCGAAAAAGTAATTATCTCGGACCCAGGAACCCAGGCGGCCTTCAGGGACTTAACATGATCCAGGCATAATAACCCTGAACCACCAAAACCGTGAGGGTGGTATACCACAGTAAGGGGATGCTGCGTAAAAAGGCCCCTTTCAGGCTGTGGATAAACAGGAAAACGCCCAAGAGGGGTATAGCGCGCAACCAGGTGCCATGCCCTCCATGGCTGAGCACCAGAAGGCCGGGGAAAACGAGCAATACGGCGGCGACGCCCATCCTCCAACGCCCCAAATAAGCCCACTGGGCGATGCCGGCGAGATAAAGTCCGGAAGCCAGCAATAAGCCTGTCCAACGCAAAAGCAGGAGCACCATGTTCCTATTGTAGTTCCGTCCGGCGGGCCGGGGCTTTGGTATTTTTAGCGCCTCATCGCGGCAAGCCCGCAAGCCCATTCAAACCCCCACCGGGAAAGAGGCAATATGGCCAGCATACGCGGCATTGCCGGATTACGCGCGACGCCCGAATCCGCCGAATCCGTCTCCACACCACCCTATGACGTCATCAAGGAAGGCTCGGCCCTGGAAAAGCGGTTGAGTCAAAACCCCGACTCCTATTTCCATGTCATCCTGGGCGGTGATCCGGCCAAGGCGCTCGGGGATTTGCGGGAGAAAGGCCTGCTCATCGAAGACGGCCAGCCCTGCTATTACGTCTATGAGCAGAAATGGGATGGCGGTAGCCGGCTGGGATTCTTCGCGGCGGTCGACGTATCGCCCTATGCCGATCACCAAGTCATCCGCCATGAAAAGACCTTTGATGAAAAAGTCAAAGGCCGCATCGAAGCCATGCGCAAAACCGGCTTGACTTTGGAACCGATTTTCTTGCTGACCCAGGCCCCCATCCAAAGCTTATTGGAAAAAATCCGCGGGACTGAAAAACCGCTTTACGACTTGACCAGCGACTTCGGCGGACTCAATGATTTGCACGGGATTCATAGCCGGTTATGGCGCATTCCCGAAAACTCCGAAGCCGGGCTGGCCTTGAAAGACGCCGTCGCCGCCAAGCCTCTTTATATAGCCGATGGCCACCACCGATATCATGCCGCCCTATTGGGAGGCCATAACCAGGCCATGGCTTATATCGTCGAGAAGGCGCGCATACTCGCTTATAACCGCGTCATCAACGGCACCGTCCCTTTCAAAATCGCCCGGCAAAAGCTCGCTTTGGAAGCCACGGCGGAATTCGCCACTCCTTCCAAGCACGCCTTCGCGCTTTACAGCCGCGAAGGATCCTTTTTGTTGCGGGCCAGAGAAATCCCAGGCGATGTCGTCGGCGCCTTGGACTGCTCCATACTCGAAAGGGAGCTTTATCCCATCCTGGGCGTCGAGCATGCCATGATATTGCAGAAAAAGCATTTCGATTATTATCCCGAGCATGATTTGGCGGCCATGAAGCAGCTCGTGGACAGCGGTGAATACGATTTGGCCGTCGCCTTGCACCCCGTGGCTACCGAGGAATTGATGGCCGTGGCCAATGCCGGCCTGGGAAATCCCGAAATCGTCATGCCTGAGAAAAGCACTTTTTTCGCGCCTAAAATTCTTTCGGGGTTGATCTTATTAAAACATGAAGTGAAGCTTTAACTCTTACGACAACCGGCATTTTTGATAGGAACCAAGCGGCAAAAGTTGCCCTTGGTTCTTTTTTTTTCCGGCAACCGGATGGGAAGGCCGCAATTCAGGCGGGAAACCCGGTTCCCATCCCATTTTGATTCTGGCATGGCGATTGCGTTTCAGCCTTGGAACCATAGGCAAAACATGCAGTTCAAAGACATCCTAGGCATATCCCTCATCAGCATCTTCGTCTTTCCGGTGCTATTGCTGGCCATGATGCTGATGACCGGCGTCGTGCACATGGAATTCGGAGATCCCAAGGATAAGATCAAACTCCGGGAAGCCTTGATCGAGGCGGAAGCGACCAACCAGGAAGAGGCCGAAGCGAAACAGCTCAAAGCCTATAAGGCCCTGGTCGCCAAGGAAAGCGACTTGAATCAACAGGAGTCCGCCTTGGCCCGCGAGGCCGAGCGGGTCGAAAACCTCAAAATGGAAATGGCGCGCGACAAGGAGGAAATCCTGGAGCACCGCCGGCGCATTGAGGAATTGGTTTTACAGAGCACCCAGTTACAGGACAAACAAATCATCGGCCTGGCCGAAGTCTATGGGGCGATGAAGGCGGATGACGCGGCCCCCATCCTTCTTTCGCTCAAGGACTCCCTAGTAGTCCGCATCCTCAAGAAGATTCCCGAAGCGCGCTCGACCTCCAAGTTATTGGCCGCCATGGCGAGTTTGGACGTCAGGCGCGCTGCCCGGATTACCGAATTGATGGGCAAGGCGTCCCGGGCCGATACCCCCGTTTCCGCACCCGCCAAACCGGAGGCGAAAAAACCGCCCGAGGGTAAGGAATCCGGCGGCTCGAACCCAACCGCCACTCCCCAAGGAAAGGCCTAGCATGCAAGGCTCGCGCGTGGACAATCATAAAAGTCCCGAATTGACGGATTTGGCTTTTGGATCGAGTCGGAAGATCCAGCCCAAGGCGAAAATCCAAGCGGCGAAAAAGTCCCCCGCAGCCGAGCCGGCGGGTTTTTCGAGCGCGGTGGCCAAGGCCATCCAACACCGTAAAATGGCCCCAGCCAAAACCAAGCCTGCAACCGTCCAGCCCAAACCGCGCGAGCCCCTCCACGAACATTCCGCCGAGCGGGATTATCCGGAAACCCGAAGCGCTCGGACGTCGCCTCCCGCCTCCTCGAAGACCGGCGGCATCCACTCCCACCCCACCGGTACAGGCCACGCGAAGTCCGACAGGACTCATGCCGATGCGGAACAGGCGGATAAACCGGGAGAAAAAACGCCCTCCCCGCAGATCAGCCCCCTGGCGTCCCGAAAAATGGACAACCGAAAACCGGCGTCGGAAGCGGATGATGCGCGGAATGAAGAGGAATGCCCGATCGAAAATCCTTCGGACGCGCGGGAAACCCAGGATCCTACCGCGATTTCGGAATGGGATTCGGCCTTGGCCATGGTTGTCGAAGATCCGGACGCCGACACCGATGAAAACGATATTCCCTGGGAAAACGCCCCTCCGGAGCCTTCGGGTACCGGAGAAAGAGACTTGTCTCTAGCCGTTATTCCGACCGAGGATGAAACGGATGCCTCTCCGGCTTTCTTACCCGCCGCAAACCCCGTCTTGGGCCGAGCCAATCCCGTCCCGCTGCAAACGGCGCAAAACCAAGAGTTGATTCAGGAAGGCGATGGCGAGGAAGAAACTTCGATCTTATTGAATGAGAAAACCGTTTCGCTTCCCGCGGACGGGAAAGCGCCGGCAGGCGAAGGGAAATACGGGGCGATTGCCGCCGTGGATGGAGATGAAAAAATCAGCGCCGTGCGCGATGGCGGGGACCTTGCCGTTCGCTTCGACGGCTCCGCTAAAAATCCCGCGGCTACTTCCCGCCTGCCGGATGGAAAGCCCAGGTTGGAAAATCAGGATGGGGAAATCGCCGCCTCTGCTCAGGCTCCGGCGGAGCGGCCTTTGGCTTTCCCCTCCGGACCCATGGCAATGGAAGGCAAAAACCGCCCGGGCACCCATCCCGATGCCTTGCGGCTTTTTCATACCCATATTCGCCCGGGTGAAGAAATCGAGGTCGAGGTCGCACCCATGGCCAAGACCGAAAAAACCGATGTCCCCGCCGCAGGACTGCGCCCAGCGGGCCAGGGTATGACGGCGGATACCTCTCCGGGACAATCGGGTTTGGCCAATGATCAAAATCCCCAGCAAGGGCGGCAGGAATTCGGACTGGGACATCACTTCGGCGACCGTTTGCAAAACACGGCCGGAGACGCTCCTTCCGGCACGGCCTTCTCCTCGCAATTGGCCTCCTCATCGGGAAGGCCCGAGGGCATGATGGAAGCCCGGCTCCAGGAGATCAACGCGCTGTTGCGCCGTGAAATCGACGCCAGAACCGCCACCTTAATCCAAAAAGGCAGCGAAGAAATCCACATGCAGCTCATGCCGGAACACCTGGGAAGGATACGCGTGGCCCTGGCGATGAAGGACGGATCGGTCAATGCCCATATCCAGGTCCAAAGCGAAGCCGCGCGGCAATCGGTGGACCAGGGTCTGCAACAATTGCGCGAAGGCCTGGCCTTGCACGGCCTGAAAATCGAAAACCTGTCGGTAAGCGTCGAAGACCGGCACGCGGGATTATTCAATCCCGACGGCAATGACGGCCGGGGATTTTTCCGCGAACGCCATTCGGGTTCCCGGGAAAACGGGGCGCCGGCCCACAGTGGCGACGATATGGACGAAATACGATCCATCCGCTACCTCGGCTACAACACCATGGAAACCATTGGGTAAGGACGGGACTATGATCACCATGCCAACGCTCGGATACAAAAGCGGCGTCGTACCCGAGGCCGCCACCCCTTCGAAAGCGACGGGATCCATCAGCGAATCCATCGATAACCTGATCAAAAAAGCCACCGAAAAACGCGAGGTCACGGCATCGATCGAAAACGGCTCCTTGACCAGCGACGTCACCGCCGCCGGAGACAAAAGCCTTTTCGCGGCGGGCGCGAAACAACTGGGCAAACAGGATTTTTTAAACCTGCTGGTGACCCAGCTGAAATTCCAGGATCCCCTCTCGCCCACCGAAAATACCGAATTCGTCGCCCAGCTGGCGCAATTCTCGGCGCTGGAAGGAACGCAAAACGTCAGCGAGTCGATGGATAACCTCAGCAACAATGTCCAAACCATGGTCGACAAGCAAAAGGAAAGCGCGGACATCATGTCCGAGGCATCGGCGGTCACCCTGATCGGCAAGCGGGCGCGCATGAAGGTCGACGAAATCCAGTGGGAACCGAGCCGGAAAGCCCCGGTGAAATTCATGGTCCATGCCCCGGCGAACAAGGACGCCCTGGTGGCGTTGACCAATTCCAAAGGCGAAGTGATCAATTACGTGGAAATGGCCGGCGGCGGCGACAAGGAATTGCTTTGGAGCGGTTCCAACATGGACGGCACCCAGGCCCCGGCCGGAAGCTACGGACTGAAAATCGTGGGCAAGAACGACGTCGGAACCGAAATCGGGTACGCCTACATCGAGGATCGGGTAACCGGCGTCAATTACACCGACAAGGGCCTCACCCTGCAAGTCGGCGGGCAAGACGTCCCCTTCGCCCAGGTCGCCGGTCTGCTCGACGACGTGGATCAAACCGAGTCCACCACCGAAAACGAAACACCTTAAGGAGGAGTAAGCCATGTTACGCTCGCTCTATGCATCGATATCCGGCTTACGCAACCATCAGACCAGGATGGACGTAATCGGTAACAACATCGCCAACGTCAATACCGTGGGCTATAAAAGCTCGCGCGTGACTTTCGAGGAAAGCATGGCGCAATTGCTTTCCGGCAGCAGCCGCCCCCCGGGCGACGGCGGCGGCATCAACCCCATGCAGGTGGGGCTGGGCATGAATATCGGATCCATCGATACCCGTCTATCCCAGGGTAACCTGGAGTCGACGGGGCAAATCACCGATTTGAGCATCGAAGGCAAGGCTTTCTTCGCGGTATCGGATGGACAGGGAACCTATTACAGCCGTAACGGCGCCTTCCAATTCGACTCGCAGGGATATATGGTCTTGCCCACCAACGGCATGGTCCTGCAAGGCAAGATGGCGGACAGCCAGGGCACCTTCCAGCCGGGAACGCCCATCACCAATGTGCGCATTCCTTTCAACGACCAGAGTCCGGCCCGGGCCACGACCGAAGTCAAGTTCGCCAGGAATCTAGACAGCGACTCCTATGCCAAGGGATCCATCCTCTATACCCAGAAATTCCTGCATCACGCCCAGGACGTGGATTTGCTTACCTCGCTTTCCGACAGCAAAGGCGTGGAACTCGGCATGAAAGAAGGCGATCTCCTGACCTTCTCCACCAATGTGGGGGGTACCGCGGTATCCACCACCATGCTCGTCCAAAGCGACACGACCACCCAGGACCTGGCGGATTCGTTGCAGTCCTTTTTGCGCAGCGCTTCGGTGGGATCCGGCATCGCCACCACGGTGGAGGCGGTCACCATGGCCGACGACGCGGACTTGCGCGGGGCCTTCACCATTTACGGCAATACTTCGGCCATCGACAACCTGCAAATCACTTCGGACCGGCCCATCAGCAGCCCGAAAATCACCAAGGCCTTTTCCGTACCCTCGACCATACCGGCGGGAACCGTGCAATTGGCCGTGACCACCGACACCCTGCGCGCCCCGGCCATCGCGGGATCCGACGCCGCGAGTTCGGACTTGATGGAGGAATTGTTCGACAGCAACGGAAATAGCCTGGGCCTCGAGGACGGCGACGAAATCAATGTCCGCGGCACCATCGGCGGCACGCCGGCCAATAATGTGACGCCCTTGGTCTTCACTACCGGCGTGACCACCATGCGGGAATTGCTCGATAAGATCAAGGACAACTTCAAATTGCCCGACCGTGACGGAACCCCCGCCGACAACCTGTCGGTGTCCACCAATCCCGCCGGAACCGACGATAATATCCCCGATGGATCCATCGTCATCCGCGGCATGCCCGAATCGGCATTCGCCCTGGGCAGCGTGGTCATCAATGCCAGCAATTCCAACAACGCCTCTCCCTCGCCGAATAATTTCAGCGCCAACATGAATGCGACTGAATTGAGGACCGCGACCGACAGCCAGGTCACCGAAACCAGCATCACGGTATTCGACGAGCAAGGCGCCGAGCATACCGTGACCATGCGTTTCACCCCCACCAACCGCCCCAGCGAATGGCTTTGGGACGTCAGCCTGGGCGGACAGGAAACCGTTACCGGCGGACAGAAAGGAAGCCTGACTTTCGGCCAGGACGGTTCGGTCGGTTCCTTCACCTTCGATGACGCCGGATCGTACCTGGAATTCGATCCGGGCAACGGCTCCCGCACGGTCCGGGTGGATTTGGACGTGGGCGGCGCCAAGGATTTCACCGGCCTGACCCAATTCCGCTCCGCGACCACGGCCTCGGCCATCGGCCAGGACGGCTATACCATGGGCCGTTTGCGCAATATCTCCATCGGCGAGGACGGCATCATCACCGGATCCTTCACCAATGGGACTTCCAAGGATTTGGCCCAGATCCTGGTGGTGGACTTCACCAATCCGGGCGGTTTGCAAAGAGTCAAGGATTCGGTTTACACGACTTCCTCGAATAGCGGGGATCCGATTTTCGGAGCCCCGGGTACGCAAAGTTCCAGCAATATCAAGCCGGGCGCCCTGGAACTCTCCAATGTGGAATTGGCTCAGGAATTCACCGACATGATCACCACCCAGCGCGGCTACCAAGCCAATGCGCGCGTCATCACGGTCAGCGATTCCCTGCTGGAAGAATTGGTCAATCTCAAGCGATAACAAGGTTTCCGAAGCGGCCGCCGGGATGTAAACGCATGACGTCCTGGTTCCGGTCGACGAAACGCAAGGTTTCGGCGACCGGGGGGCCCGGAGAAGAATGGCGCGACCCGATTGCATTCGGCCGGCCGGCAAGGATACAATGGGGCATGATAGAGGTTACCAGGATTTCAGGGGTTCCCGTGGTCATCAACGCCGATCTCATCGAGGCCATCGAAGCCATACCGGACACTTCCCTGGTCCTGTCGAATGGACGGCGGTACGTGGTGAAGGAAAAGCCGGAGGAAGTCGTGGGTAAGGTTGCCGCCTGGAAACAAAGGTGCTACCGGCAGCCCCTGACGGGAGAAGAAGCCTCGGCGCACAAAAAACTCGCCGAACGCGCCGCTGAGGAGACTTGAGGAATGGCGGAAGAAAACCCACCAGGAGAAGCCAAGGGCAAGGAGGCCGGCGCGGAAGGCGAGGCCAAGGCCGCCGGAGGATCCGGCAAGAAAAAAATGATCATGATAGCGGTCATTTTGGTGGTCGATCTATTGCTGATGGGGGGCGCGGCCATGTTCATCGTCTCCAAACTGAAGCCCAAGGACACCACGGCCGAGGATCAAAAGGCCAAGGAAGAGGAAGAACATAAGGCCCTGGAGGCCTTGACGAAAATCGGCATGACCTTGCCCAAGCCTTTGACCTTCACCGTCAATATCGCCGGTTCGACGCCCGAGGAAACGCATTATCTGAAATGTTCCCTGCAATTGGAGTGGGAAGCGGCCGAACACGGCGAGGGGGAAGGCAAGGCCGAAGGCGGAGGAGGCGGACACGGAGGCGGAGGAGCCGGCGGTCCGAGCGATCCTTTGGGCATAGCCATCATGGAGCGGATGCCGAAAATAACCGACATCGTCATCAATATCCTGAGCAGCCAACCCTATCTCGAATTGCTGAAGGCCTCGGGCAAGCAAAAGGTGAAGGAATCCATCATCTCCGAATTGAACGCCATCCTCCCCACCGGCCACGGCCATTTAAAAAACGTTTTCTTCACCGAGTTCATAGTGCAATAAGGACGGACTATGAGCGATATCCTCACCCAGGAAGAAGTCGACGCCCTCTTAAGCGCGGTTTCAACCGGCCAATTCACCCCGGACTCCATCGATACCGAACCCGATCCAGGCGCACCGAAGGCAGTCGAGGCGGAATCGCCGCGTGGTAACGATCAAAAACAGGTGTCGGTCTACGATTTTCGGCGCCCCGACCGGGTCTCCAAAGATCAAATGCGGGCGCTGCAAAACCTGCATGACGGCTATGCCCGGCTGCTCGCCACCACCCTGAGCTCCTACCTGCGCGCCCTGGTGGAAATCGACATCGTTTCGGTGGACCAGTTGACCTATTCCGAATTCATGATGTCGGTGCCCAATCCCAGCTGCCTCTACGTCTTTCAGATGGAACCCTTGGAAGGGGCCGCCATCATCGAGGTGAATCCGAACCTGGTCTTCTTCATCGTGGACAGGCTATTCGGCGGGCAGGGCAAACCTTCGGAGCATAACCGCGAATTGACGGATATCGAAAAGAGCGTGTTGACCAAGATCATCGACCGGGCCCTCATCAATTTGAAGGAGACCTGGGAGCATGTCGGAATATTCACCCCTCGCATCGACAGCTACGAAACCAACGCGCAATTCGTGCAAATCGCGCCTCCGAACGAAACCGTCATCCTCATTTCCCTCGAAGTAAGGATGAAACACGGCTCGGGCCTGATTTCCCTGTGTTTCCCCTACATCATGCTCGAAACGGTCATCACCAAACTCGGCGGGGAATCGTGGATAGCTGGCCAAAGGACCACGACTCAGGAAACGCGCCGCCTGTTGGAAAACGAATTGGCCAGCACCGAGGTGACCGGAACCGCCGTCATCGGCGAAACCAGCCTCTCCGTGAAGGATTTGCTGCAATTGCAGACGGGCGACGTCATCGTGCTGGAAAAACCCGCGGACGCCGACCTGGTTTTCCGCATCGGCGACAAATCGAAGTTTCTCGGCAAAGTCGGCTTGGTGGGGCGGAACAAGAGTTTTCAGATTACCTCCATCATCGAGCGGGAAGTAGGTGAAGATGGCTGATGACGGAATACTGAGCCAGGCCGACATCGACGCCTTGCTGGGAAGCGGTTTGGTCGACTCTTCGGGCGCCGGAAGCGACGGATTCAACCCCGATCGGATCCGATCCGCCGTCGAATTAATCGCCGACCAAATCGGGATGGTTTTGGGCACCTTGGTCAACCGATCGGTGACGGCCGTGGTGCGGAATATCGTCGCCGGAGAAAACGAGGAAGCTTTCGCGGGCATACCCGAGGGTTCCTTGTCCCTGGTGGCCGGTTTCGAACAGGGATTCAGCGGGGAATTGGCTTTCGTGGCCTCCAGGGATTTGGTGGCCGTATTGTCCGAGGCCATGGTGGGCGGCGATATCCAGTCCGAGTTCAAGGACGAGCACTTGGACGCCTTCCAGGAACTGGGCAACCAGGTCCTGGGTTCGGTCAGCACCGCCCTGGGCCAGCATTATGAAGTTTCCTTGGCGGCGACCCAGGCGCGCCTGAATCCCTTCGATCCGGCGTCGCCTCCCTTCAACTTAAACGGTTCGGCCGCGATCGAAATCCGCCTTTCGCTGGATGACCAGGAAAAAGGGGACTTGCGCTTGCTATTGGCCAGCCCCTTGGTCATGGCCTTTACCGAGCACAATGACGACCAGAGCGATTCCATGTCGGGCGCCCGGGGAGCTCCGGCCCCTCCCCAGCCGATGACCGAGGTGGAAAACGTCGCCCGCTCCAATAGCTTCGACAAATCCATGGCCATGATGGGCCGCATCGCCTCGCCCAATGTCGAAATGCTCCTCGACATCCCGCTCAACGTGACCATAGAGCTGGGGCGCACCCGGCTTTCCATCCGCAAGGTGCTCGAATTGGGGCCGGGATCCATCGTCGAGCTCGATCGCCTGGCGGGAGAGCCGGTCGATTTGCTCGTCAACGATAAAGTCGTGGCCCGCGGCGAAGTGGTGGTGGTCGACGAATACTTCGGCATCCGGGTCTTGTCCCTAATCTCCCCCGAGGAGAGGATCAAACAATTGCGATGAAGCTCCAACCGATCGGCCTATGCGCCGTCTCCGCTTTAATACCCGGCGGCCTCGCTATGGCGGCCGGGGATCCCGTGGCCGACAAATTCGCCCGCATGCAACAGGAAATCGCCGCCAACCCGGAACAAGGCCAAGCCGCCACGGAAACGGGCGGGGTTCATCCTCTCATGTTGGGCGTGGAAGTCGTTTTGGGTCTGGCTTTCGTTTTGGTCTTGGCCGTCTTCACCATACGCTTTTTGAAAAAGCTCCAGGGAGGCATGCTGCGCGGCCCCATGGGCACGGGCGGCGATTTGCTGGAAGTGGTGGAAACCTGCCACCTGGGTCCAGGCCAAAGGATTCTGGCCGTCCGCATGGGCGATCGGATAGGAGTGATGGGGGCAGGCAAGGAAGGGATTAACCTGCTGCACTTGCTGGATCAACCCGCCGCCAACCTTTTGGCCGGAAGGCAAACCAATCCCCAGGCGTTTTCCGACAATCTCAACCGCCTGATGGACAAGTTCAAGAAACCGAAAAAAGTTTCCGAATTATTGGACGGGAAATGATCCCCCCCCCATCGACATTATCGGCGGCTACCCCCTCCGGCTTGAATGAAAAAAGAAGAAAGTCGAAACGGGCGCTCATTTGGGTGGCCGCCATGCTCGCATTGGCCGCCGTCGGGGCCGACGCCCAGGTATTGCCCAAGCTAAGCGTGGAGTTCAATAAGGCCGGCGACCCCGGCGACATCGCGGTGACCTTGCAATTGGTCGCCATGCTGACGGTATTGAGCCTGGCTCCATCCATTCTCATCATGATGACGAGTTTTACGCGGATATCGGTGGTGCTGGGTTTTTTAAGACAGGCCATGGGGACCCAAAACGCCCCTCCCAACCAGATGTTGATGGGGCTGTCCCTTTTCCTGACCTTTTTCGTGATGCATCCCACCCTGACCCGCATGAACGACGACGGCCTCCAACCTTACTTGAAAAAACAAATCTCCTACGACGAGGCGCTCGACAAGGGCATGAAACCCTTGCGCGAATTCATGATGCGGCAAGTGAACGAAAAAGACCTGGCCCTCATGGTGAGGCTTTCCGGAATGCCCAATCCCCGCACGCCGGCCGACATCGGCTACTCGACCTTGATTCCCGCCTTTTGCCTGAGCGAGTTGCGGGCGGCCTTCATCATCGGCTTTCTCATCTATTTGCCTTTCCTCCTCATCGACATGGTGGTGGCCTCGGTGCTGATGTCCATGGGCATGATGATGCTCCCGCCGATGATGATCTCCACTCCATTCAAGCTGATCTTGTTCGTCCTGGTGGACGGGTGGAACCTCGTGATCCATCAACTCGTGCTCAGCATCAGGTAGGCCCCATGAGCGACGCCATGATTCTGGAAATCGGCAGGCAAACCCTCTTGACCATGCTCCTGCTCTCGGGTCCCATGCTTTTGCTGTCCCTCGTCGTGGGCCTTACCGTCAGCGTCTTCCAGGCAGCCACCCATATTTCCGAAATGACCCTGACCTTCATCCCGAAGCTGGTGGCCATGGGCGCCGCCTTGATGTTTTTCCTGCCCTGGATGTTGCAGATGTTCCGCTCCTACTTCAACGATTTGCTTTTGCAAATTCCCCTATTGCTGCGATAAGACGCCATGCATACCGTGCTCCCCGGCGTGCCGGCCCTCCAGGATTTCACGATCACCCAGCTCGAGATTTGGATGCTGGCCCTCATCCGCGTCAGCTTCTGCATTTTCCTGTTGCCCGTGCTGATGGGGGACGAAGTACCGGTGACGTTACGGGCGGGCCTCACTTTTTTCGTCAGCATCCTGCTCTTCCCCACTTTGCCCCAGCAGGCCCTGGCCTTGCCGGAAAACCCGGCGCAACTATTCTCTCTGGCGCTCAGGGAGCTGTATGTGGGCGCGGTCATGGGCTTCTCGGGAACCTTCGCTTTTCTCGGCCTTAGGCTGGCGGGAGCCTGGATGGATCAGGAAGTCGGCTTTTCCATGGTGCAACTATTCAACCCCATCGCCCTGGAAGAGGAAACCGCCCTGGGCAATTTCATGCAATTGATATTCGCCATGCTCTTGATAGCCACCGGCGGGTATCTCTATTGGCTTCAGGCCATAGGCGAATCGTTCAAGGCCATACCCATAGGCGGGGCGCATTTCGCCCTGGACGGTGTTTTGGAAGGCTTCATCCGCCTCTCGACCTTGAGCTTTCTTTTCGGCATCAAGGCCGCCGCGCCCGTGATGGTGACCCTTTTCCTCACCTCGGTCGCCCTGGGCATAGTCGCCCGCATCATGCCGCAAATCAACGCCTGGCTCGTCGGCATGCCTTTGAAAATAGGCCTGGGCCTGGTGGTGTTGTGGACGACCCTTCCGGTCATCTGGCATTTATTCCGTCATCACCACGAGGACATCGTGCAAAGGGCGCTGATGCTGCAAAGCATCATGGGCCAGGGTTCCTGAATCCCGTTAAGCATCCGGCGACACCATGGCGGCAGAAGACGAAGGCAAAACCGAGGAACCCACAGCCAAAAAACTGACCCAGGCGCGCGAAAGCGGGAATGTTCCTAAAAGCACCGATTTGGGTTCGGCCGTGGTCATCCTGGCCGCCGCCGCGACCCTGGCGATATTCGGAGGCCAAACCGGGGCCAAAATAGGCCGCATCATGACGGGCAGCTTCAACCGCATCTCCACATTCGAGGATTTGCCGGGCAGCTTCGTGCATTTATTCGTGGACGCCATTCCCACCTTGCTGTGGATTTTACTGCCGCTGGTGGGGACGCTCGCGGTGGTGTCCGTGCTCATCCAATTGCTGCAAACCGGCTTTCTGTTCAGCACCAAGGCCCTGGAGCCGAATTTCACCAAGGTCTTCAAATTGGCCGGGCTGAAAAGGATGTTCTCCAAGGAAACCTGGGTGGAAATGCTTAAAAGCCTGGCGAAAATGGCCATGGTCGCCCTGGTGGGTTATCACGTGGTCTCGCGGCATTACCGGGAATACCTGCAGGCCGCCGATCAGGAGACAGGACAAATCCTCACCTTAATCGGCGCCATCACCATCGAGGTGCTGTGGAAATGCGGGCTGCTGCTGGTCCTGGTCGGCGTATTCGATTACTGGTGGCAAAGGCACCGCTGGAAAGACAAGTTGAAAATGACGAAGCAGGAAGTCAAGGACGAGATGAAGTCGGCCGAAGGCGATCCCCAAATCAAGAACAAGATCAAACGCATGCGGCAGGAAATGCACCGGACCATGATAGTGCATGAAATCCCCAAGGCGACCGTCGTGATCACCAATCCCACCTTCATCGCCATCGCCTTGCGCTACCAGCAAGGGGTGGATACGGCTCCGGTCGTGGTCGCCAAAGGCAAAAGGCTGATGGCCGAACGCATCCGCGACATGGCGAACGACAACCATATCCCTTTGGTGGAAGACAAACCCCTGGCGCGCAGTTTGTACGAGGTCGCGGAAGTCGGCAATCCCATCCCGCCGGAATACTTTGCCGCCGTCGCGGAAATTTTAGCCTATGTCTTCGGATTGAAAGGGCAAGCGCCCCAATCGACCGCCGCCTGACCGGCGCCGAATTTAGCCGGGATTCCCCGATCTTCCCGGGAAATTGACCCCAGCCTGACCCCATCAGATTTCACTTCAAGGGTTCTGTAAGTTCGGCCTCAACTTTGCGTTGTATCCGACTCCCACGCAGGCCCCCGGTTCTTTATCGGTCGTCCGGCGGGAAACTTGAGTCTTATGGAACTACTAGCCAAATCGCAGAAAATGGGGAAATACCTTCTCGAGGAGAAGGATCTCGCCATCGCCCTGGTGCTCATCGGCATCATCGCGTTGATGATCGTTCCCGTGCCCAGCATCATGCTGGACATCCTATTGACGGTGATGATAGCCCTGGCCCTCATCATCATGATGATTTCCATGTACATCGACAATGTCCTCGATTTATCGGTGTTCCCCGGCCTGCTGCTGATGATTACCCTCTACCGCCTGGGATTGAACGTCGCGACGACCAGGCTCATCCTTTCGGAAGGCGAGGCGGGAAAGGTCATCCATACCTTCGGGTATTTCGTGACCCGCGGGAATATGGTGGTCGGCGCCATCATCTTCATCATCCTCGTCATCATCCAGTTCGTGGTCATCACCAAGGGTTCCAGCCGCATCGCCGAAGTCGCGGCGCGCTTCACCTTGGACGCCATGCCCGGCAAGCAAATGGCGGTTGACGCCGATTTGAACGCCGGCATCATCACCGAAGAGGAAGCCAAACAGCGCCGCCGGGACATTTCCCGGGAATCCGACTTCTACGGAGCCATGGACGGCGCGAGCAAATTCGTCCGCGGCGACGCGGTCGCCGGGATGATCATCACCGCCGTGAACATCGTCGGCGGTTTCATCGTCGGCATGACCATCCTCGACCTTTCCTTCGTCGAATCGATCAAGAAATTCACCATCCTGACCATAGGCGACGGCCTTGTCACCCAAATCCCCTCCCTGATGATTTCCACCGCGTCGGGCATCATCGTCGCCCGCGCCGCCAGCAAGAAAAACCTGGGCGAGGAAGTGCTCACCCAATTGTCACAGAGCACCAAATCCCTTTGGACGGCGTCGGGTTTCATGGCCACGGTCGCCTTGGTGCCGGGCATGCCGACCACGCCCTTCCTCATCCTCTCGCTGGCCATCGGCGGGGTGGCCTTCTTCGTAGGCAAGACGAAAAACCAGAAGGCCGCCGACGCCGTCGTGGCCGAGAAGCAAAAGACGGCCAAAGCCGAGGAAGAAGCCACGCCGTCCGACAAGATCGAGAATTACCTGCAAGTCGATCAAATGGAGCTGGAAATCGGCTATGGCATGATTCCCCTGGTCGATACCAACCAGGGCGGCGATCTCCTGGAGCGCATCACCATGCTGAGGCGGCAATGCGCCACCGAAATCGGCATCATCGTCCCCCCATCCGCATCCGCGACAATATCCAGCTCAAGCCCAACCAATACATCGTCAAGATCAAAGGCGTCGAAGTGGGCGGCGGCGAAATGATGTCGGGTTGTTTTTTAGCCATGGATCCGGGCGGAACCAGCCAGAAAATCCACGGCATCGCGACTACCGAACCGGCTTTCGGTTTGCCGGCCATCTGGATAACGGCATCCCAACGCGAGGCCGCCGATATCGCCGGTTATACGGTGGTGGAATTGCCGGCCGTCATCGCCACGCATTTGACCGAAATCATCCGCAAGAACGCCGGGGACTTGCTGACCCGTCAGGACGTCAAGACCCTCATCGAGAACGTGAAGCAGACCAATGCCGCGGTGGTCGATGAATTGATTCCCGCCGTATTGGGGATAGGCGAGGTGCAGCGGGTGCTCACCAACCTGCTGTCTGAAAAAGTTTCCATCCGCGATCTGGGGTCTCTGCTCGAATCCCTCGCCAACGCCGCGCGCATTTCGAAAAGCGAAGCCTTCCTGACCGAGCAATGCCGCGTCGCCCTCGCACGCCAATTGTGCAAAGCCTACCGCGATGAGAAGGGCACCATCCACTGCATCAGCCTGGAACCGCGCCTCGAACAGACCTTGGAAGCGTCGGTGCAAACCACCGACCGGGGCCCCCGTCTGGTCATCCGGCCCGATCTCGTGAGCAAGCTGGTCGGACGGCTCACCCCCCTGGTCGAAAAAATGATGGCGCAAGGCCTGCAACCCGTATTGCTTTGCTCGCCGGGAATCCGCTTCGCCCTGCGGAAGTTGCTCGAGGGAAGTTTCCCTCAAGTCGCCTTGTTGGCCTACAGTGAAATCGTCAATGGAACCCATGTGAAAGCGACCGGAACGGTGGTAGTCAATGAAAATGAGAACGTTTGAAGCCGAAACCATGCATGAGGCCCTTTTCCGGATCAAGCAGGAAATGGGCGATGAGGCCGTCATCGTCAAAAGCCGCAAGGTCAGCCGACGCTCAGGCGCCAAGCTCATCGAATTATTCGAAGTAACCGCGGCCCTGGAGCATGATTCCGGCCTTCCCGCGAGCCCGGCGAAGGCCGCCGTCGCGCCCGCCCTGCCCGTCGCCGAACCGACGCGCAAGGGAATCGCCAAACCGGCGGCTTACGACTGGCGCGGCAATTTGCCCCGGGTGGATGAGCAAGGGAGAAGCCTCTCCCCCGCCCCTGCCGCGGCAACGGTTCCCGCGCCCAAGGTCGACGGCGAAAAAGTCCAGGCCAAATTCATGGACATGCTGAGAAGCGAGTTCCGCGATGTGCGTGAGAGCGTGGAAATGCCGACGCGGGAATTGAGGATATTGACCGAGGAGATCCGCTCGGCGCTGGCCTCGGCGCAATCCCGCGATCCGCTCGGTTTTTCGGGCGATAGCAACGCGCACGCGGCGAATGAACATCTGCTCCAATGCGGTTTCGAACCCTCCGAAGCCAAGCGTTTGTTGATCGCGGTATTGGCGCACTTGCCGCCTGAAGCGCAGCCCGGCATCATCCGCCAAGCCCTCCGGAAGCATTTGCTACAAGAGATACGCTGCACCGGCGGGGTCCGTTTCGTCCGCAACCGCGCCACCCGCATCGCCCTGGTCGGGCCGGCCGGCGCGGGAAAAACCACCAGCCTCTTGAAACTCGCGGCCATAGCCGCGATCAAAGCGGGGCGCAAGGTCGGGCTATTGGCGGGGGATTCCATTCGGCTCGGTGCGCAAGCCCAATTGGAAACCTTCGGCCACGCCTCCGACATGCCCGTGATCCAAGTCTATGGCCCCGATGATTTGCAAAAGGCCCAGCAACAAATGGCCGGCTGCGATCTCATTCTTCTCGATACCGCCGGGCGGCCTCCCCAGGCGGGAGACGCAGACGCCACCCGCCAATTGGCCATGGTGCAGGCTTTTCAGCCCGACGATACCCTGCTCACCCTTTCCGCCACGACGCGCACGCGGGAACTCGAAAACCAGTGCAAGCGCTTCCAGCCCTACCGCCCCTCGTCCGTTATTTTGACCCGCATCGACGAATGCCTGGAATTGGGCGTCATCCATGCCTTGGCCAGGCGGACGGGCATGCCGCTGGGCTATTTATGCGACGGGCCCGTCATTCCCGAGCATATCCAAACCGCCAAGGCCCAGCATCTCGCGCAGCTATTGCTTCCGGAACCTTCCTTTAGCGCCAACCTTTCCCCAGCCGGATTTTAGGCCATGAATATCCCCCAACTCGTGAAGACGATAACACGCTCGGCTTTGGGCGCCATGGTCTTCCTCGTTTTCCTGCTGTCGAATCTCATGGCTACCGAAATAAGCTGGAGTAGCCTCTGGCACGCCGCCGTCAAGGCCGTTTTGGCGGGGATTCTGGGACAGGTCTTCCTGCTCATCGTTTTCGACACCTTGGTGCGTTCCATCGTGTCTTCCGCGCAGGAGGCGCAGGCCAGGCGCCGCGACGGCGGCCTGCTATTCCATTTCTTAAAACCCGATCCGGACGAAATCACCGGCAAGTAGCCCTATATTGGAGCCCGGCCTTTTTCCGTTAGATCAAAAACCTAAAGCCTCTCCCTTGCCTTGGGACGGTTCCGCTCCGATTATTTGACTTATTCCTGCCGGGGGAAGTTTGCATTTCCCCATCGCCTCCCTTAGGATTGAAATGCAAGAGTCCGGCCATCAATCAGGGAAAGCGAATGAACCTCCAGGCGAATGGGTCTCAGGTCGACATCCGAAAGCTCGTCAAGTCCATCACCCGATCGGCCGTGGTCGCAGTCGTATTCCTGGTTTTCCTGCTGGCGAATCTCGCCGCGCCCGAGATGAATGGGGAGACTCTTCGCCAAGCCGCCGTCAAGGCCCTTCTGGCGGGAGTTTTGGGACAAATTTTTCTTCTCATCATTGCCGACACCGTGGTGCGATCTATCGTATCCTCGGCACAGGAAGCAAGGGCCAGTCGCCGGGAAGGCGGCTTGCTCTTTCACTTTTTAAAACCAGATCCCGATGAAGCCCGAAATTCAGGACACGCAAAACCCCGGCGTACCGGGGCGGCCTAGGCCGCATTCGGTCTCTCGCTTGGATGCCGGCCCAGGAATAAAGGATAATGCCAGGAACTCTTCGTCATACTGAAGCTGCCATGGCCGATTTGGATACATTATGGACCCAATACCGGGCGACCGGAAACCAGACCTTCAAGGATCGTCTGCTGGTCGAGTATACCGGTCTCGTCAAATTCATCGCCCAAAGAGTGGCCATGAACCTGCCCCCCTCGGTCGAATTGGACGATTTGACCAGCGCCGGCATCATGGGGTTGATCAAGGCTGTCGAAGCGTTCGAACCCGAACGGGGCCTGAAGTTCGAAACCTTTGCCACCCACAAAATTCGCGGCGCCATCCTGGATGAATTAAGGTCCATGGACTGGGTTCCACGTTCCGTCAGGCAGAAAAACCGGGCCTTGCAAAAGGCGTATGCCGAACTGGAAATCAGCCTCGGGCGCATGCCCTACGACGATGAAGTGGCCGCGCACCTCGGCATGACCACCGAAGAATTCGAGGACATGCTGGGCGACGTGGCTCCCGCGACCATACTCAGCCTGGAGGAATCGCTGCCCGATCGCGGAGACGACAATAAGTCCCTAAGCCTCATCGACACCCTGGAAGACCCGCAAGGCAGCAACCCTCTCAAGGAAATCGGCTACCAGGAAATCAAACGCATCCTCAAGGACGCCATCGGACAATTGCCCGAAAAGGAAAAGCTGGTGGTCGCCCTCTACCATTACGAGGAATTGACCTTGAAGGAAATCGGGGAGGTCCTGGGCCTCACCGAATCGCGGGTATCGCAAATCCACAGCAAGGCCATGCTCAAACTCCGGGCCAAATTGATCCAGAAAATCAATGCCTGACTGATCCATGTCCCTTTCCGCCGCAGCCGCCCGCGTCAAACGCGTCACGGAATCCCTACTCACCCTGCCTGCCCTTCCCACCGTAGTCGCCCGCCTCATCGAAGCCATCGACAATCCGAAGGTGACAGCCGCCATGATGGGGGCTCTCATCGAGCAAGATCAAGTGCTTACGGCCCGCATTCTCAAGGTGGCCAATTCCAGTTTTTATTCCTTTCCCCGACAAATCGGAACCGTCCAATTGGCCCTGGTGGTCATGGGTTTCGACGCCGTCAAGGAATTGGCCCTCGGCTTGTCCGCCCAGGCGGCATTCCGGGCTGAAAGCGCCCATCCCCGCTTCCAATCCGACAGGTTCTGGCAGCATAGTCTCGCCGTGGCCGGAACCTGCCGTCTACTCGCCTCCCAGCTGCGCACCTTGCCGCCCGGAGAAGCCTTTGTCGCGGGCCTTTTGCATGACATCGGGAAATTGATCCTGAATCAATACCTGCCCAAGGAGTTCGCTGAAATCCAAACGGGACTTTCCGCCCCCGAAGCCTTGCCCGAGGCGGTGGAAAGGACGGTTATCGGGGTAACCCACGGGGAAATCGGCAGTTGGCTCGGCGAGCGCTGGAACCTTCCAGCCCCCTTATGCCAGGCCATGCGCTGGCATGGCGAACCATGGCTTGGAACCGGCGAGTCCGCTTTCCCACTATTGGTGCATATCAGCGATTGGCTGGCCCACCGGCAAAATCTCGGCGAGGCGGGTACGCCTGCCCAGGAAAAACTCGACGTCCGCGCCGTGGAAGCCATGCGGCATCAATTCGGCCTCGCCCCGGAGGATTTGGCGAATTTCGCTCCGGCCGTGCTTCTGGAATACGATAAAAGCGGGCAATTCATCAGCGAATAAGTTCATGCCGGAATCGCTGGACTTCGCCTTGGCGCTAAGGTAGAATCTGCCTTTCCGAATTTGACCTTTCCCATACCACACCATGGGTGGGGCGCACCCTATCGAGGCTGACTCATGACACTCGCCATTCCCTCATTCCCCGGTCCGGAATTCTTCGCATCCTCGGCATGGCCTTACTTCGCCGGCGCGGTCTCGGGAGGCCTCCTCTCGGGAGCGTTGAGCCTACTCGGCGTCTGGTGGATGTCCAAGCGGCTTCACCGCATGCGGGTATTGGATCACGCTCGCCGCGAGTTGAAAGGCCCGGTAGGCGACTACATCGAATGGCTGCACGCGCTGGGAGCCGAATTTCCCGCTTGGCGCAAAGGTTTGATCCCATCCTTCCAACCCGGGAATAACCGCGACGAATACGAGATCAACCGCATGCGGAAATTATTCGTCGATGCCCGGAGCTCGGCCTGGTTCGGCAAGCTGGAGGAATACGATTTCCTCTTGGGGAAGTTCTCTCCCGTGATTAACGCGATGTGGGCGAGGCAGGCGGAAATCGGCGAACGCTTCCACCGCGTCCTGTCCCGGATCGGGCAATGGCCCCAACTGTCCATCGAGGCCGCGGAACAACTCGAGGGCTTCGCCTTTGAGCAAGCCCAATTGGCTTCGGTCTTTATCGGGCAAGTCCAATCCGAATGCCTGAAAAGCGTCGTAGGCGGGAAACGGCGCCGATCGGCCAAGTCGGCGCCCGGTTTTCAGGACATATCGGGAAGCGGGCGCCACAAATCGGGCGTTCCCAATTCCTTGGCTCCCGCGGCTTTGAGATAAAGGAAAAGCTGCATGCGGTACGACGCCGCCCAATTCAAGGCATAACGCACCAGGCCTTCCGACCGGAGCAAAGTCTCGCCCCAGGGGAAGGTTATGGTCTTGGTTTCGAGATCCAATGGGTTCGCCGCCCGTATCATGCGCGCTACTTCATCCCCCTGCCATTCCATGCGGCGGGGAAAGTCGGACGGCGGCCAATGCTTGGTCACTTCGTTGGTGGCGGCACCCGCATTCCACTCCCCTATCACTATCCTGCGTACGGCATTGTAAGGCCCGAAAGACAGGTAACGGAGCAGCTCCAAGGTGGATCGCTGGCCCGGCGTCGGCCTGTAATCGAGGCCTCCGGGAGGCATTTGGCGGTAAAGGCGGACGCTGACCAGGCATTCCTGGCGGAATATTTTGATAAAAGATTCGGAACTTAACATGGATCTCCCTCCTGAAAGCAAATGAATTGGCATGGCAAAATCCCACTGCGCGCCGCCGTGGTTTTGACAACTACTGACGCACAAGGCCCTTTTTCCCGATATTCGCGAAAGGCCGGTTTGCCAAAACGGAATGGTGTCATGACTCTATTTGACAATAGCCTCGCGCCTTTTTCTCCCGGCCAGATCGCGCGGAAAGGAACGACAAAATGTTTGTGGCTCGGGTTACGAAGCCTGGGTATACTCCGTCTAAGAGGTATAAGCTCATGCGACAACAAAGTTCCCCATTCCGTATCCCTTATCACAAAATGCCGGACCTGGCCCTGCACTTGGCCGCGCCCTCGTCGCCGGGTCGTTCGCTATTGAAATCCATGAAGGACTACCAGGGGTTTTGGAAGCCGATTGACTTGCGCAAACGCCAGGGCCAGCCCATTCATTCGGAAGCCGGAAACGAAAATTCACCCGATTGATAAAGCCGCGTTCGCTTTTGTTTCCCGGTAATTACGCGCGGCCTCCCTGGCATTTTCTCCAGCTTTAAAACCCGCCTCCCAGGCATACGAGATGATTTCCGCCCCCGCACCGGGTTTGCTTAAACCTTCTCCCAGCACGCGCCGGAAAACCTTGCCGCCGGGTTTCCCGCTGAGCAATCCGTGCATATGCCTGACCAGGATGGTCAACGGATCGCCCAGCTTCAAACGCTTTTCCACATAGTCCCGGTATTGCGAAACGACCCATTCCGCCTGGGGCGGAACCCGGGTATCCCGGTGAAAGCGGGGCCCTACTTGCGCCAGCATCATCGGATTGCGGTAGGCCTCGCGCCCTATCATCACGGCGGGGAAGGTTTTCAAGTGGACGTCCATTTCCTCCAGGCTATTGATGCCGCCGTTGAGAACGAAATGCAAATGCGGAAAATCAGCCGCTAATTTCGCGACGATATCGTACCGCAAAGGCGGGATTTCCCGGTTTTCCCTCGGCGACAGCCCTTGCAGCCAGGCCTTGCGCGCGTGGATCTGGAAGGTGCCGCACCCCGCCTCGGCGACCTTGCCGATGAAGGCGGCCAAGGCTTCATAGCTGTCGTTATCGTCGATGCCGATGCGCGTTTTGACGGTAACTTCTATGCTACAGGCCGCTCTCATGGCCGCCACGCATTCCGCCACCAGGTCCGGTTCGGCCATGAGGCAGGCCCCGAATTTGCCGCTCTGCACCCTGTCGCTGGGACAGCCGCAATTCAAATTCACTTCGTCATAGCCCCATTGTTCTGCGATTTGCGCGCCATGGGCCAATTCGGCCGGATCTCCGCCGCCCAATTGAAGGGCGAGCGGATGCTCGCTCTCGTCGTAGCCGATGACGCGTTCAAGGCGGCCGCGGCGAATGGCCTGGGTGGTGATCATCTCGGTATACAACCGGACATGCGGGGAAATCAGCCGCAACAAATACCGGAAATGCCGATCGGTGCAATCCATCATCGGCGCCAGATAGACTTTTTCCGGCAGAGCGTTTTTCACGGAATGCAAAAGTAACACCGGGGCCAGACGGGCAAGAATCCCAAGAAGCCCAACCCGGCCTATTCCGGTTTTGACGGAGATCGGGGACCGAGCAAGGCCAATGAGCCGGCGGGACGCCAACCTTGCCACCGCGCGACGCAGGCCGCCATCACCATGTCTCCCAGGACATTGACCACGGTCCGGGACATGTCGAGCAACCGGTCGACCCCGAGAATGACGGCTATCAAGGCCGGATTCACCTGGATGGATACGAGGACGGCGATGACAAAGGGAATGGATCCCGAGGGCACCCCGGCCGTACCAATGCCGCCCAGGATGGCCAGGTAGACGACGAGGCATTGTTGGCCCAGGGTCAAATCGACTCCGGCCAATTGGGCGAGAAACAAAACCGTGGCGCCTTCAAACAGGGCCGTCCCATTTTGATTGGCCGTCGCGCCTATGGTTAACACGAAATTCCCGATGGGCTTGGGAATGCCGATGTTTTCCTCCGACGCCTTCAATGCCGTCGGCAAGGTGGCATTGGAGGATGAAGTGGAAAAGGCCGTGGCGATGACGGTTTCCAGCCGGCGGAAAAACACCCACGGCGATATCCTGGCGAATAGGATCAGGGCCAGGGAGTAGACCAATCCCGTTTGCAAGGCCAATCCCGCCATGACGGCGGCGATGAACCAGCCCAGGCTCGGTAAAAGCGCGAACCCGAATCGCGCCGTCATGCCGAAGAGCAGGAAAAACACCGCCATGGGAGCGAGCTTGAGCGCCAATTCGATGCCCTTGCCGACGGCCGCGTAGATTCCCTCCGCGATTGCGACGACCGGCGCCGCCACGCTGGCGGGGATAAGGGTGAGCAAGACCCCCAGGAAGAGCGAAAAGACCATCAATCCCAGCATGTCCGGAGGATTTGCAGCCAGGGAATGGAAAGCGTTGGTGGGGATGAAACTTTGAATCACGGTGGCCAGCGGCGCCTTTGCCGATTCCAATGCCGGGGCCGAGGCGGTGCGGACCTTGGCCTCGTCCGCGTGCGAGCTTTGAATGCTCGCCGCGATTTGGGGATCCAGTCTCAACCCGGGCTTCAGCGTATTCGATAAGGTGAGCCCGATGAGGACCGAACAAGCGGAGAAAACCAGGGCGAGCAAGAAGCTATGCAAACCCATGCGCCCGATTTTGCGCAAGTCCCCGAGTCCCGCCACCGCCACGATGAGGGAAGACATCACCAAGGGCACGACCAGCAAGAGCATGAGGCGCAGAAAAACCTGGCCCAGGGGATCGGCGATTTGCACGGCGACCCATTTCAGGCCGGCATGATCCTCCCCGAAGTAAAGATTAGCCCCTCCGCCCGCCAAAGCGCCGAGGGCCAACCCCGCCAGGATTTTAAGATGAAGCTTGTCCGAGGATTTCGCTTGGGCGGAAGAGGGAGGGGAGATGGGATTTTCCATGCTTCAATTGATAGCTAATCAATGGCCGCCGGGGACGTCCTCGGTTTTGTCGAAGATTTCCGCGAGGGCGGTTTTGCCTTGGAAATAGATGGCATTGAAGGCTCCGCGCAGAATCCAGGCCAAGAAAAGCAGGCCCGGCACGAAAACCCAGATAAACCTGCCCGGCGGCAGAATCGCCCAGCTGAGGAATAGGATGAAGAAAGCCATCAAGATCATGCCGACGGCGAGCACCGCGCCGGCGACGGCGGAACGGATATCGTTCTTATGCTTGCCCGCCAGCGATTCGCTGACCCCCAATTCGGCCAATATCATGCCCAAGGCGCGCAGCTTGCGAAAGGCGGCGATGGATACCGGCATGGTGACCAACAAGGCGGTGAGCCATAGCGAGGCCTGTATCCAGCCCATATGCGGCCGGACTATCGGAAAGAAGCGGTAGACGATCCTGGAGAGGAATGCTCCCGCCAGCAGCGAACCGGCTATCAAGGACATGAAAATGAGCAATTGGGTGAAGATGCGGTTGAGGATGCGTTGGACGGCCGAATCCTGCCGTCGCTCACGGACTTGCCCGACCCAGCGCGTGTAAAGATTGAGATAGGAGCGGCTCAAGGCCGGCATGTGGGTTTCGAACCAATGCGATACATGATCCGAGCTTCTTATCATGTAGGGGGTGGTAAAAGCGGTGATGGCCGAAACCGAAACCGCTATCGGGTAGAGGAAATCGCTGGTGACCTTCAGGGACAAGCCCAGGGCGGCGATGACGAATGAGAACTCTCCGATTTGCGCCATGCCCATGCCGACCCGGGTGGAAGAACGTATGCTATTGCCACCCAAAAAGGCGCCTCCCGTACACCCCAGGATTTTCCCAACGATGACGGCGAGGCTGAGCACGGCCACCGGCAAGGCATGTTTCAACAATAGCCCGGGTTCGATGAGCAGCCCGACCGAAACGAAAAACACCGCCATGAACATGTCGCGCACCGGATGCATGAGGTTCTCGATGCGCTTGATTTCGCGCGACTCGGCCACCATGGCGCCCATGAGAAAGGCGCCGAGCGCCGTGCTATACCCCATCTTCACCGTCAGCAGCGAAAAACCGAAGCAAAGCGCCAAAACCACGACCAGCAATAATTCTCCGCTGCGGAAACGCGCCACGGCGTGTATCAGCTTGGGCACGATCAACAGCCCCAGGACCAGGGAAACGACCAGGAAAACCGCCAGGTTGCCGATGGTGGTCACCGCTTCCATGCCCTGCAGGGTGCCCGTCCGCGCCACGCCGGAGAGAAGGGCCAGCATGACCACGGCCACGATGTCCTCGACGATGAGGATGCCGAAAACGAGATTCGCGAAAGGTTCCCGTATTTTGCCCGCTTCGGCCAAGGCCTTCACGATAATGGTGGTGCTTGAAATGGAAATGATGCCGCCGAGGAAAATGCAGTCCATTTTACTCCAGCCGAAAGCGCGTCCCAGGGCATACCCCAGCCCCAGCATGATGGGAATTTCAAGCAAGGCCGCGATGAAGGCCTGCGATCCCACTTGCCTCACCTTCCGCAGGCTGAATTCCAGGCCCAGGCTGAACATCAGGAAGATGATGCCCAGCTCCGACAGGGTCTTTATCGTCTCCCCATCCTTGATCAACGGGAAAGGGGGGGTATGCGGGCCGATGATGACGCCGGCCAGGATATAACCCAGGACCACCGGCTGGTGGAAGCGGTAGCATAGAAATGCCACGCCGCCGGCAACGGTCATGACGATGGCGAGATCTTGCAGCAGGGTCAGGGTATGCATAAAAAAAACCGGCCCTTGTCCGGCGCGGACAAAGGCTCAGAATACATAATACCAAGGAGAAAGGGCGGATTCCGTAAGAACTCCTCCCCGCTTCCGGATAGGCGGGTTACGTTCCGGTTTCCCCGCGCGCCATCAGCACCTTACCGGTGCGCACCAATTCCAGGATGCCGTATTTGTCGAGCATGTTTTGCATGGCATCGAGCTTCTCGGTATTGCCCGTCACCTGGATGAGGAGGGTCGTCTCACCGATATCCACGGTCTGCGCCTTGAAATGCTCGGTGACCTGTAAAACCTCGGTGCGCTGCTCGGGCAGGCATTTCACCTTGACCAAGGCCAATTCTTTTTCCACCACGGTTTCGCCGGTATGATCCTTGGCGTGGATGACGTCGATCAGCTTATTCAATTGCTTCAGGATTTGGGTCAAGGTTCCGTATTCGCCCGAAGCGACGATATTCATGCGGGCGAACTTCCCGTTATGCGTGGGTGAGACCACGAGGCTGTCGATATTGTATCCCCGCCGGGAAAACACCATGGCGATGCGGATGAGCACGCCGGGCCGGTTATTGACCAGGAGGCTGATGGTATGCTGGTTGGTACGATCGGGGCGAAAAGCGCTGCCTTCGGCCACCGTGGTTTTGACTTTGCCGTTGATATGCACGATTTTCTCCTCAGGTGCTGCCGGTGGGTTTGGCCATCCGCTTCTTGGGAGCTTCCAAGACCATGTCGCTCAGGGCCGATCCCGCGGGAATCATGGGAAAGACATTATCGGTCTTTTCCACTTCCGCCTCGATGATGCAAGGGCCGTCATGATAGGCCATGGCTTTAGCCAGGGTGCGCGATACGTCGGCATTGCGCTTGATGCGGAACCCCTTCATGCCATAGGCCTCCGCCAGTTTCACGAAATCGGGACTGCCTTCCAAATCCACGCCCGAGAGGCGGTTGTCGAAAAACAAGTCCTGCCATTGGCGGACCATGCCCAGGTAACGGTTATTGATGATCAGGATTTTGATCGGCAGCTTATTCACGCAGGCCGTGGCCAACTCGGCCATGGTCATTTGGAAGCCGCCGTCTCCCACTACGGCGATCACGGTCGCGTCGGGACGGCCGAATTGAGCGCCGATGGCCGAAGGCATGCCGAAGCCCATGGTGCCCGCCCCGCCGCTGGAAATCCAGTGGTTGGGGTAGTCGGTTTTATAGAATTGCGCCGCCCACATTTGATGCTGGCCGACGTCGGTGGTGACGATGGCCTTGCCCTTGGTGATGCGGTAGAGTTCATCCAGCACGTATTGCGCCTTGAGGCCGCCTTGTTTCTTGTACTTCAAGGGGAATTGGCGCTTGAACTTGCGCATTTGGGTGAGCCAGGCCGCCGTGTCGCCCTTGCGGCTCAAGGGCAAAAGCTCTTCGAGCACGGTTTTGGCGTCGCCCACGATGCTGCAATCCGGCTTGATCATCTTGTTCATTTCGGCGGGATCGATGTCGATGTGAATCTTGATCGCATCCGGGCAGAAGGCGGAATACTTTCCGCAAATGCGATCGTCCCAGCGCGAGCCGACCGACATGATCAAGTCGCAATCGTTGACCATTTTATTGGCATAGGCCGTGCCGTGCATGCCCAGCATGCCCAAGCTTAGATCATGGGATTCGGGAAACGCCCCCTTGCCCAAAAGCGTGTTGGTGACCGGAATCTGCAGCTTCTCGGCCAAGGCCTTGATGACCTTGCCGGCGTCGCTGATCAAGGCCCCATGGCCGAGCAGCAAGACCGGCTTTTTCGCCTTGGCCAGTAAATCCGCGCATTGCTCGATGGACTTGGAATCGCCGTGGGAGGGAATGATATAACCCGGCAAATCCATTTCAACGTTGTAATCGGGTTCGAAAACCGCCGAGGAAACGTCTTTGGGGATGTCGATGAGCACCGGACCGGGGCGCCCGGTTTCGGCGATGTGGAAAGCCTCTTTGACGATGCGGGGAATATCCTTCGGATCGCGGACCAGATAACTGTGCTTGACCGCGGCGTAAGTCAGGCCCACGACGTCGGCTTCCTGAAAAGCGTCCAATCCCAACATGGGCTTAATGGTCTGTCCAGTGATGACGACCATGGGAACCGAATCCATCAAGGCCGTGACCAGGCCCGTGATCGTATTAGTGGCGCCGGGACCCGAAGTCACCAAGGCCACGCCGGCTTTGCCCGTCGCTCTCGCCAAGCCATCGGCCATGTGGGTAGCCCCTTGTTCATGGCGGGTCAAAATGAATTTGATGGAACTATCGACCAAAGCGTCGAAAATCGGGATAGCCGCTCCCCCGGGATGCCCGAAGATATACTCTACCCCATGCTGTTGGATGCAGCGAATCAAAGCTTCGCCCCCGGTACACTTTTTTTCGGCCATTTTCTGCCTCATCCAGGTGGTTGGTGAATCAATATTTATCCAATATTAGCTTATACCAGATCAAATTTCAAACATTCGGTGAAATCATCTTTTAAAGATGCCTTATTCTGATGTAAGCATCATAGACTTTGAATAACTAGACTCATTTATTTGGTTTTTTTATCACAAATGTGCGTGATTCTAGTTCTAATCCAACCAAAATACCCATTGATAAAGACATTTAACCTTTTTATGAGATGTGACAATCCGCAAGATCCGGGATTGTGGCGCAAACTAAGCTTGGTCTCATGGTAATCGAAGGACATTTAAAAGGTTTGCCACCAGATTCGCGTCCCAGAGAGCGGATTTACCAACTTGGGGCGGAAAATTTAGCCGATCATGAACTTTTAGCTCTCATTCTCGGCCATGGAACGGCAAAGCAAGACGTCATTTCCCTGTCTCAGGGGCTGGTCGCGTACTTGCAAGCGCGGCAATCCACACCCACCGTGGATGAATTAGCCCAACTTCATGGGATCGGGCGGGCCAAGGCTTGCCAAATTGCAGCGATTTTGGAATTGGGCCGCCGGTTTTTAGTGCCGAAAAGCAAAGTCTCCATCAAAAGCCCCCGAGACGCCTTGCCTTATCTTCGCCAGATTCAGCCCTGTCGGCAGGAAAAATTCGCGGTTTTAACCCTCGATGGTCATCACCAAGTGCTGGGTACCCATATTGTGACGGTCGGATTGGCTAATCAAAGCCAAATTCATCCGCGCGAAACTTTTTATCCGGCTGTGAAAGATCAGGCTGTGAGCATCATCGCCGCCCACAACCACCCCAGCGGTCATTTAGAGCCTTCGGAAGCCGACCTGATCGCCACTCGGAAGCTCCATGAGGCCGGCAAAATCCTGGGTATACCCCTGCTCGATCATCTCATCCTAGCTGAGTCGGGGATAGTGTCGATCCGGGAAAAGCACCCCGGCTGTTTCGAAGGATAGGATGCGCGACTACAGCAATTCCGTGATCCACTTTTCCATGTCTTCGCCGGAATGCGCGCCGACTTCGACCCTTTGCACCAACCCTTGCTTATCGATCAAGACCAGGGTCGGATAGGCGAAGGCCTGGTATTTCCGGGTGGTCAATTGGGCGATGTCTTGGAAAAGCGGGTAAGCGAGGTTTTGCCGTTTCTGAAACGCCTCCAATTCGGGACGGTTCTCGGAACTGACGCCGATAATGACGACGCCTTGATCCCGGTATTTGCGGTAAAGGGCATCGAGGGCGGGCAGGGTCATGCGGCAAGGTCCGCACCAAGTCGCCCAGAAATCGATGACGATGACCTTACCCTTGAGGTCGGCGAGACTTGCGGGCTCGCCTTGGTAATAGACCCCTTCCAGGGAAGGCGCCGGGCTGCCCAACCAGGTTTTTGTCAGCGAAGACATGTCCTCGGGCTTCGGGGACAAGGCCATTTTTTGCTGCACCACCTTCCCTTCCCGTCCGATTTTCAAAGCGATGACATCCCCGACGCCATGACTATGAATGGTGTCGAGCAGGGTCTTGCGTCCCAGCATGGGTGCCCCATTGATGGCGAGCAGATAATCGCCCGGCAATAAGCCGGCTTGATCGGCCGATGTTCCCTTGAATACCTGCAGGACGCGCACCACCCCGGCGGGGGAAATGGGCTGATAAGCGGAAGGCACCGTATCGGCGGTTACGTCCTGAAAAGCGATGCCGAGCCAGGCCTTGGGTTGCTTCTCGATTGGAGCCGCTTGGGCCAATGCGCCGGCATAAAACGAAAAAAGCGCGGTCCATGAGGAGGCCGCACTGGCTTGGGAAGCCCCCAAGAGGGCCAAACCGATGAACAAGCCTTGGGTCCAACCGGAATAGCCGAACCCCGGCAAACCGAAACCGGCCTTATTCGATGAGATGGGCTTCCATCGGTTTTTCCTGATTGAAGTCTTTGTCCGTGCCTTTGAAGGCTTCGAGATTTTCCATGGTGTATTCGGCTTCTTGGAGTTGCTCAGGTTTCACCCCCTTGGAGACCAAATAATCTACCACGTTCTTGGATCTCTGTTTCAAGAGATCCAGGTAGTCCTCTTTCTTTTTCCCCTTGTACCAGGTGAAGAGACGGATTTCGACCTTCTTGTCCTTGTATTCCACCAATTGCTTGGCGAATTGATTGAGAGGCTGCTGGGCCTCGAAGGTCAGTTCCGGGGTCGAGGAGCGGAAGACGACCAAGGGGAAGGTCATCAGGGATTGAAGGGCGGGGTTTTCGTGATCGGGGCAGCCATCTTCATCATCGACGTTATTGACGGTTTCGGCCTCATTGGGACATTTGTCCTTGTCGTCGGGAATGCCGTCCTTATCGTTATCCAGGTCGGGGCAGCCGTCGTCATCCTCGAAACCATCTTTGTCCTCGGAGGTGGTCGGGCATTTGTCATCGCCCTTGCATTGCGCGGCATACTTCGTGCCTAAGCCTTTTTCGACCACCCAGGAGTCACAGGCGCCGTCCTTGTCGTTATCGACATCGGGGCAACCGTCGCTGTCTTCAAAACCGTCGAAATCCTCCGGATCGCTTACGCATTTGTCCTTGGTATCGGGTATGCCGTCCTTGTCATTGTCCAGGTCGGGGCAGCCATCGTCGTCTTCGAAGCCATCCTTGTCCTCGGGGACCTTTTTGCATTTGTCGCTGCCCTTGCATACCGAAGCGTATTTGGCGCTGAGGCCTTGCTGGGCCACCCAATCATCGCAAATGCCGTCCTTATCGTCGTCGACGTCTGGACAGCCGTCATTGTCCTCGAAACCATCCTTGTCCTCGGGGTCCTTGGGACACAAATCGTATTTGTTGGGGATGCCATCGTCATCCTTGTCGCCCGCCAGCGAGGGCAGCGCGAAAAAATGGAGGCACAAGGCCAGCAAGGGCAAAAACCGAAATCCGGCGGTAAACGAAAATTTCATGTCAACGATCTCCCTGAGGACGAAAATATACACGGTGTCGCCACGACCATAACTCGGCGCCGATACAGGTAATGGCCGCCATTAGTGCCGAAAAAACATAAACCGAGCGCAATCCGAGCGAATGCCACAATAACCCTCCCAAAAGCCCCGCCATGGCCGCGGGAATGCTTTGCACCAGGGCCGAGGTCAGCGCCTGCTGCGCCGGCCTTTCGCTGGGACGGAAACGCTTATCGAGATAAACCCCGAAGCCGGTCAGGGTGAAAGAGAAGAAAAACCCGTGAAAGGCCAAACCGAAAAGGAAGGTGAAATAGGATTCGGCCCAAGCCAATAGCCCCAGTTTGATCACGGTACCCCACAATCCTACCACGATGACCCGCCGGATATCCAGGATCGGCAGGATTCTCGCGCACAAAAACATCCAGGCGATTTCAAAGACCGTGGACACCACCCATGCCAGATTGATGGATCGTTGATCGAGATGAAAACGATGGATGAGATAATTGCCCTGCACGGCCGTCGCCATGACATTGGCGAAATTCATGGCGGCGAGCAATACCAACATGACCGAGGTTTCCCCTTTGGCCAAACGCCGCCAAGCCTTGGCGAGATTCGGCGCGGGCGGACGGTGCTTGGGGTGCAGGCTCTGCTCCCGCGCATGCCGCCTCGCCGCCGGAAGGAGGGATGCCATGGAAAGCAGGAATCCGAGCCCGAAGCCGGCGTATAGCCAGGGCAATTTCTCGCTGCGGGGAAAGGCGAGACAAGCGACGCTGGCCGCCAGAAATCCCACCGTCCCCAATCCGCGGATGCGCACGAAGATGGCATGGCCCCTCGTGCGCGTACTTTCCAGGGTCGCGGCGGTGAGCAAGGGGAAAATGCTGGCGACGCAGAAATTGAGCAGGGAAAAAAGCAGCAGTAAACCGATGAACCCTTTGGCATGCGGCATCAAAACCAAGGCGATGCATGCCCCCGAACTCACTCCGATGAAAGGAAGATAGGGCCCGGAGAACCGGCGGATGATTTGGACTTGGAGAATGGGAGCGGCCACCGCCGACAGGTACCCAGCCATCAGCAAGAAGCCGATGGCCATGGCGCCCGAGCCCTTCAACTCGAAGAGATAGCCGTGAAATTGTCCGGCGGCTATCCCCGTGAAGGCGAAAAACATCGCCCCCATCATCCCCAGCGGGGCCGGATGCCCGGCGGCCTGGGCGGGAGGAGCTGGCTGGCGTCGGCTCAAACCGTACCGGTAAAACCTATCGCCCTAGGAGCGAACGGGTCCGGTGTATTTATAGGAAGGCCGGATGATGGGCGTGCCCTTGCCATTGCGGGCTTCCGTCCTTTCCCACACGATTTGCGAGGCTATGCCCACGCAACGCGCCATGCCGAAAAGCACGGTGTAATAGCTCTCGTCCTTCAACCCGCAGGCGTTCAGCAAGCATCCCGAAACCGCATCGACATTGGGATGGGGATCGCTGACCTTGCCGCGTTTTTTCAGGGCCTCGCTTCCGACCTTGCGCAGGGTGACCGCCAGCCGGAATAGGGGATCCTCGGGAGCGATTTGTTCGCCGAGCGCGTATTGGACCGTGGCGCGGGGATCCTCGACCCGCAATACGGCATGCCCGAAGCCATAGAGGACGCCGCCTGAATTCAGCAGGTTCTCGACATAGGCGCCTACATGGACCTCGTCGGAAGGATCCTGGATATCCTGGATGACATCCTTCAGGAAACGCAGGCATTCCTGGTTGGCCATGCCATGGAGCGGGCCGGCGAGGGCGGCCATGGCCCCGGTCAAGGATCCGAACATGTCCTCGTGCCCGGAAGCGATGGCCTTGCCTACGAAGGTGCTGAGATTTCCTCCGCCATGATCCATGTGCAGGATATGGAAAACGCTCAACAATTGGTTCAGGTCCTTGCTCGCCCCGGGAGCGCCCAGCATATAAACGAAATTCTCGATGATTCCCAGTTCGGGCTTGCTGGCAATCGGTTCTCCCCAACCCGAACGCAGACGGAAAATCGCCGCCACGGCTTCGGGAAGCTGGGCGATGATGGTCATGCAATCCTTGCGGTAGTCTCCCGTACCCCCGTACATCGCCATGAGGACGATGGCCGCCATGAGCCATTTCATGGGATGCCCGTCCTTGGGCAAAAGACGCAGGTTTTTGATCACGCCGGGATGCAAGGTACCGGCCGAAAGGATGTCCTGCTTAAAGGCCTTCAGTTGATCCGCGTCGGGGAGCTCTTTATGCAGCAGCAGGTATATCACTTCCTCAGGCTGCTTTTGCGACAAGGCGGCGATGGGATAACCCCCGTAGGACAGCCCCTTGATGGGATCGACGCTGCTGATGGGGCAAGTACCCACCGGAAAGCCACGCAATCCCGTGTCGAGATGATCGCGTGTGATGGTAAAAAGGACTTCGCTATCGGCCATCTGTTGCTCCGGCGGGTTTAAACTTGGGCTAGGGGATCAAATATTGTCAGCGATGCGTTTACCGAATTCCGAACATTTGATTTCGGTGGCCCCCGGCATTTGCCTGGCCAAATCGTATGTGACGAATCCGCTGGATATGGTCTTGGAAATCGATCGGATGATGGCGTCGGCCACTTCGTCCCAGCCCAAATGCTGGAACATCATGACGCCGGAGAGTATCACGGATCCGGGATTGATTTTGTCGAGATTGGCGTATTTGGGGGCCGTGCCGTGGGTGGCTTCGAATACGGCGGCGTGATCGCCGATATTGGCGCCGGGAGCGAGACCCAGCCCGCCCACCTGGGCCGCGCAGGCATCGCTGAGATAATCGCCGTTGAGGTTGAGGGTGGCGATGACGGAGTATTCGTTGGGGCGAAGCAGCAATTGCTGGAACATGGCGTCGGCGATACGATCCTGGATCAGTAATTTTCCGGCGGGAACCTTGCCGCCATGCTTTTCCCAGACCTCGGCCTCGCTGATCACCGCGTCGCCGAATTTCTCCTGCGCGACTTCATAGCCCCATTTCATGAATCCGCCTTCGGTGAATTTCATGATATTGCCCTTGTGGACCAGAGTCACCGAGGGGAGCTTCTTGTCCAAAGCGAATTGGACGGCGCGCGAAACCAGCCGTTTGGAACCGAAAGCCGAAACCGGCTTGACGCCGATGGCCGAATCCTCCCGCAGCATTTTCTTCGGCATCTTCTGCTTGATGAGGGCGATTAAATCCTTGGCGCCTTCGGTATTGGCGTCGAACTCGATGCCGCTATAGACATCCTCGGTATTCTCGCGGAAAATCACGACGTCCAGCTTGCCTGGATCTTTGACGGGAGCGGGCACACCTTGAAACCAGCGCACGGGGCGCACGCAGGCGTAAAGATCGAGTTCCTGGCGCAGAGCCACGTTGATGGAGCGAATGCCGCCGCCCACCGGTGTCGTCAACGGCCCCTTGATCGCGACCTTGAATTCGCGGATGGCCTGCAAGGTCTCATCGGGCAACCATTGGTTTTCGCCGTAGACCTTGAGCGACTTTTCACCGGCGAAGATTTCCATCCAGGAAATGGCGCGTTTGCCCCCATACACCTTGCGCACGGCTTCGTCGAAAACGTATTGGCTGGCCTTCCAAATATCCGGCCCCGTGCCGTCGCCTTCGATAAAAGGCAAAATGGGCTTGTTCGGGACTTCAATGGCGCCATTGGCGCCGATTTGAATGCGTTCCCCTTGCTCGGGGACTTGGATGTGTTGGTAGGACATGAAAGGCCTCAATGACTATAGGTATTGCCATAAAGCGTATGGACCGCCGGACGGGCCACAGATTCGGCTTAAAACACGAAATATAGTACCCATGTCCATCGGCACCTGGAGGATATTCCCCGGGACGGCGTCATTTCCGTGCAGGGGGAAGGAACCGGAACGGCTGCGGCTAAAAATACCCTTTATCGGGCGTCCACCGCTTCACTTGCATGGCCTCGGGGAAGACTTGCGGCTTGTAAACCGACTTATTGAGCAAGAGACGGAGCGCCTCCTGAATACCCTCGGTGATGGAGGGATGCGGGTGGATGGATTTCATGATGTCTTCCAAGCATCGGTCCTGATCCATGAGGTGGGCTATCACCATGATGGTGCTGGAGGCCTGGGGACCTGCGGCGCGCATGCCGAGAATGCGGTTTTCGCCGTCCTCGGAAACCAGAATCTTGACGAAGCCGTCGGTGCGGCGCATGGCTATGGCCCGGTTGACCAGGGCATTGCTGTAATAAGCCAGGCGGTAAGGGATTTTTTGCTCCTGGGCCTGCTGCTCATTGAGGCCGACCACGGCGACCTCCGGCGTGAAAAACATGATGGTGCTCATGTTGGCATAGCGCAGGGGATATTTCTCGGTCTTGAACATCGCCTTGGCCGCATACCGGCCTTCCATTTCCGCGACATTGTAGAGCGCGCTGTGCTGGGTCACGTCGCCCACGGCCCAGATATTATCGCGCACATTGCAACTGCCGTCGGTATCGAGCCCGCCCCGCTTATTGATGGTGATGCCCAGCTTTTCCAGGCCCAGATTGGCGAGATTGGGGGACCGGCCCACCGAAACCAAGGCCGCGTCGACCTCGATGACCTGGGATCGGCCGTCCTCGTAATCGATGACCACTTCCAGGAATTCGGGGCGTTTGTGGATGGCGCGCAATATGGCGTTGTGGTGGATGACCACGCTTTTCTCTTCCAGATTGCGGCTGACGAAATGGGAAATGTCCTCGTCCTCAAAGGGGATGATGCGGCTTTGCCTGTCGAGCAAATGCACCTTGGTCTGCATGAAATTGCTGAAGATGCTGGCGTATTCGCAGCCGATGATGCCCGCCCCGATGATGAGCAGGCGCTTGGGGAATTCCTTGAATCCCAGGATGCCGTCGGAATTGATGATGCGTTCGTTATCCACGGTGATGCCGGCGAAATCGCGGGGCTTGCTGCCGGTGGCGATGACGAAATGATCGGCGAAAACGGGCTCGTCATAACCTCCCTGCAAGGCGACGGTGACGCAGCGATCGGTTTCAAAGCGGGCCTTGCCGCGCTTCAGAGTCAAAGACCCCGGCCCGGCCCAGCGTTGGGGCGAAAAGGTTTCGAACTGGGAAAGCATCTGGTATTGCTTTTCCTTGGCCGCCTGGACCACGGTGTCGCGGACGGTCTGGTAGTCGACCATGAGGCCGGCGGAGCGGTAACCGCGGTCGATGGAGGCCGCCGTGGAGTAATCCTTGGCCAATTCCCAGAGGGTTTTGCTCGTCATGGCGCCGTGCATGATGCCGGCTCCGCCGATTTGGCCGCCCTCGATGACGCAAACGTGTTTGCCTAAATCAAATGCCCTCATGGCGGCCGCGAAACCGCCGGGCCCGCAACCAATGACACATACATCGTAGCGATCCATCGCTCTCTCCTAACGTCGCAAACCCACGGCACAGTAAAAAAAATCCCACCGGCGGCGGTGAAGCGCCTTCGCACAGGGATATTTCATTGTACTTCATGGAGGAGGGGATCGGCGATACCCGCTTCGGCAAATCCCCTGGCTCGCAGCCTGCAAGCCGGACAGCGGCCGCAGGGCGGCCTCGTTCCCGCATAGCAAGTGTGGCTTAGCGCCAGGGAAGGCAATGCCCCCACGGTTTGGGCCAGGATTACCGATTGGGCCTTGGTCAAATGCATGAGCGGCAAATGCAGCCGGAACCGCTTTCCGGCCTCCACGTAGCCCAGGCCTTCATGCATGGCTTCCTCCAGGGGCCTGAGGCTGGATTCGCGGCAATCCGGGTAGCCGCTATAATCGGTTTGACACATGCCGGCGACCACGTCGGCGATGCCGCGCATGGACGCGAAAGCGGAGGCCTGGGCGATAAAAAGCAAATTGCGTCCGGGTACGAAGGTATTCGGCAAATCCCCTGCCTCGGGTTCGGTGATGGCGGTACCGGCATCCGTGAGGGCATTGCCCCCCATTTCCGAGAAAAAGTCGAGGCGAAAACTACGCAACGGCAAATCCAGGCTTTCGGCGATGGCTTCCGCCGAGGCGCGCTCGCGCAAATGCCTTTGTCCGTAGTCGAAAAACAAAGCTTCCACCCGGCTGAAAACCTTTAAAGCCCAGTGCAGGCAGGTGGTGGAATCCTGTCCGCCGGAAAACACGACCAGGGCCGGCCTGCCCTGGGGCTCCTGGGAAGGCCATGGGCGGGCGGCGGAAGTGGGCTTACCGGGAAGCGCCGTCGTCTCGAGCTGCGGGGATAAAGGATTCAAGGTCAAGGTACTCCCAGGATTTTATGCAATTGCAGGCTCAATTTCCAATGGCCATGCGCCAGCACGGCGGCCAGGGTCTCCCGCATGGCGGCCATGCTTTCCGATGCGAGCCGGGTGCCTTTGCCGAATGGCGCGGTCAGTATTTCCTTGGGCTGCAAGTAATAATGTTCGAAGTCCGAATCCTCGAAAGGCGCGAGTTCCTGCCCTTCATAAACGAGCTTGAGTTCATGCCCACGCCGCAAGACCCAATCCCCCCCTTGCGACAATTTCGGGCTCACCGTCACCCAGTCCACGCCCAGGGTATCGGCCGAAGTGCCGTTGGTCTCCAGGGCCACTTCATAGCCTCGCTCCTGCAATAACCGCGTCAGCGACGTCAAACCCTCGGCCTGCAAGGTCGGCTCACCACCCGTGAGGATGACGTAACGCGCCGGGTACTGAGCGACCCGCTCGACGGTTTCCTGCGGGGTCAGGCGCATTTTAGGCGAAAAATCCGTATCGCAAAACCGGCAACTCAGGTTGCAACCGGCGGCGCGCACAAAAACCGCCGGCCGGCCCGCATGGTGCCCTTCGCCCTGGATGGAGTGGAAGATTTCGGAGATCCGCAGCATGGCGGGTAAAAATAGCCCGTAGCCAGCCTATCTACTTTTATCCCCCGAGGAGAAATTCCATTGGCGCCGGAAAACGAGGAATTGCAGGATATCAAGAGCGCCGCGCAAAGCGCGTTGTCGCATTGGATGGCTTATCTCGAACCGATATGCCGGAGCCTGGCCGCCGAGCAGGACGGTCAGGCCGAGGCCAAATCCCTTCCCTCCCGGGCGGTTTGCCTCTTGAACGACGCCGGCTATCTGGAAGGCCTGCGCCTGAAAGGTTTAGGCGTGCTTTGCCAGGATTTATTGGGCTTTATCCAGGAATTGGCGTTGAGTTTCGAGGTTGAAGTCGACTTCGAGGGCGCCTTCAAACTCCCCTTCGTGGGGGGAACCTTTTCCCTGCAATGCAAATCCATGAATCCATGGCGGGTGGAAGCCTGGCGGATTTTTCACGGCGGACTGCTATCCGCTTATGCCTTGCATCCCCTGCATTTGATCTGGGAAGAACCCCATAACCCCTTGGAAGCCCGCATGTCCATCGGCGAGGGGGACAGCCAAGAGGCACCGGGCAAGGCGATTCCCAGCGAGCTATCCCATAGCGCCCAAAACCTGCTCACGGGCATAACGAATTATGCGGCCCTCATCCTGAAAGAACCCGCGGGCGACCCGGCCCTAACCGAAAAAGTGACCTTGATTCAGGAAGCAGCCCGTAAATTGACCCAAAAACTCATGTCTAGCCGGTAGGCATGAGGTTTGCGAAGTTTGCCTTTATCTCCACCGGCTAGCCGGTAATCGTCCGATTTTGAAACACCCAGGGAAAATCACCATGAGCACAGCAACCAGCGAAACCCAAACCGGGCCCCAAACCCATGAATTCCAGGCCGAGGTCAAGCAATTACTCCACCTCATGATCCACGCTCTCTATAGCCATAAGGAAATTTTCCTGCGCGAATTGGTGAGCAATGCCTCGGACGCCATCGACAAGGCGCGCTTCGAGAGCCTCACCCAAATCGACCTCCTGGGCGAGGATCAAAACTTCAAGATTAAAATCACGGTCGACAAGGACGCCAAAATCCTCCGCCTCGAAGACAATGGCGTGGGGATGAGCCGCGAGGAGTTGATCCAGAATATCGGCACCATCGCCAATTCCGGGACCAAGAAATTCCTGCAGCAATTGCAGGACGACAAGAAAAAGGACTTCTCCCTCATCGGCCAATTCGGGGTCGGATTTTACTCGGTCTTCATGGTGGCCGACAAGGTGGTTTTGACCACCAAGCGCCTGGGATCCGAGGAGCCGGCCATCCGCTGGGAAAGCACCGGCGACGGAAGCTATACCCTGGAGGAAGTCGAAAAGACGGGTCGCGGTACCGCGATTGAATTGCATCTCAAGGAGGACGAAAAGGAATTCTGCGAAGACTGGAAAGTCCGCCAAATCGTCCGGAAGTACAGCGAGTATATCCCCCACCCCATCGCCATGCTCGACAAGGACGGCAAGGAGGAAATCCTCAATGACAAGCCGCCCCTTTGGCGTCGCGCCAAATCGGAAATCACCCCCGAGCAATACACCGAGTTTTACAAGCACCTGAGCTTCGATCAGGAAGAGCCCCTGGCCCATAGCCATAACCAGGTCGAAGGCGGCCTCGAATACAGTTCCTTGCTGTATGTTCCCGGCAAGGCGCCCTTCGATCTGTTCCAGCCCGAGAAAAACAACGGGCTGTCGCTTTATGTGCGGCGCGTCTTCATCATGAACGACTGCAAGGATTTGCTTCCCCCTTACCTGCGTTTCATCAAGGGCATCGTGGACAGCGAGGATTTACCCCTCAACGTCTCGCGCGAAATCCTGCAAAAGAATTCCGTCATCCAGAAAATCAACAAGGCCACCACCAAGAAAGTCCTTAACCTGCTCGAAACCATGGCTCAGGAAACGCCCGAGAAATACGCGCAATTCTGGAAAGAATTCGGCGCGGTGATGAAAGAGGGCTTTCACATGAATTTCGAGAACCTCGACGAATTGAAGCGCCTGATCCGCTTCGAGTCGAGCCAGACCCAGGCCGGAAGCGTCACTTCCCTGGGCGAATACATCGGACGCATGAAAACCGACCAGAAGGACATCTATTTCATCAGCGGGGAAAGCCGCGAGGCGGTCGAGAAAAGCCCGCACATGGAAGTCTTCAAGAAAAAGGATCTCGAAGTCCTCTTCCTCATCGACCCCATCGACGAATGGGTGACCCAGAGCCTGACCGAATTCGACGGCAAGAAACTGGTGAACGTATCCAAGGGCGACCTCGATCTCGGGGAACTCGGCAAAGAGGAAAAGAAGCAGCAAAAGGAAGCCGAGGGCAAGTACAAGAAATTCATGGGGCACTTCGAAAAGGCCATGGAGGAATCGCTGAAGGAAGTCCGCGTGACCACGCGTCTGGCCGACAGCCCTTGCGTCCTGGTCGCGGGCGAGCATGACATGGGCGCCAACCTCGAGCGCATCCTCAAGATGGCGAACCAGAAGGTGACGGCCCAAAAGCGCATCCTGGAAATCAACCCCGACCACCCCATCATCCAACGCCTGCAGGGGATATGGGAGGCGAATGCCGAGGATCCGAAATTGCCCGACTGGTATCGCGTCCTGGTCGACCAAGCGTTATTGGCCGAAGGTTCCGAAGTCAAGGATCCCGCAGGCTATGTCTCGCGCGTGAACCGATTCCTGATCGAAGTTCTGAAGTAGCCTCTACGGGGGCCAGCCATGGCCCCCGGTTTCCGTGCGTTAAAACACCACTTGCGCCAGGAGTTGCGCTTGCAGGGCGGTTCCGGTGAAGGTGTATTCGGCGGCGTTCCCGCCCACGAAGCCATTGAGGTAAAAGGTCAAAGTGAAATCATTGATGTCGCGGTAAGCGACTCCCGCGCTTAATTGGGCGCAGCTTTGATTGATATTGCCGATGGCATTGAAAAGCAAGTCGATATCGCTGCGCAAGAAACGTCCGAAGGTCGTGAATAGCGCCGCATAATGGCGCGAATAGTCATTGGGCCGGTAATAGCCCGCCTCGACGGCGCTTCTCAGCAAGAGAGTCGTGAGATCGGTTACCGGCATGGCCGAACCGAAATCGTCCGGCCAGGGCAATTCGCTTTGCGCGGATCCCGCCCCGTTGAAATAATATTCGCCCAGCACCAGCAGCCTGTCCGGCACGCCATTCACCCCGAATTGACGGGATAACCCGAGGGCCGCCTTGGGCACCCAGATGAGGTTTTCCCTCGTGAAGCGCGGAACTTCACCGGCGGCGCCCAGGCTCAAGGCATAGCGGGTCTGGCGTCGGTGCAAGGCTCCTTCGCCCGTTATGTCCCAACCCAGGACCCGGCTGGAAAAGTCGAGGCCGTAAATGAAGTCGAGGTCCTCCGCGCGATATGGGGCGGCAAGGACCGAGGCCGCCACCTCGGTCCCTCCCAGGAGGGTTTCGTACTTGAGCGCCAGGCTTAGGCTGTCGGGCCTGGTGACGCCTCCCATGTCGAGGAAGGCATAGATATTCTGGCTCGTGCCGAAAGGCACATGGGCCTTGAGGCCATAGGCCCCTTCGCGATCGCCTATACGCCTGAAAAAGGTTTTCGCTTCCACATTGACGAAATCGGTGGGGTTGAAGAATTGGCAGCGCCCCCACTGCAAAACTTGTTTGCCCATGCGGAAATAAACCCGATGCGCGATATTCGCGTCGAGGAAAAGCTCGGGAACCCGCCAAACCGTGTCCGATCCCCATTCCAAAGTCGAATAGGCTTTAAAGCCGCGCAAAAGGCGGGCGTCGAGATGGCCGTCGGCCACGATGCCCGAGGCCATGCTGGCGTCGGCGATATCCGGTTCCTCGAAATAGGCGCGGCTCAAACCGCCCGAGGTATGGGCCAGCACCGAACCGGAAAAGGCAAGTGTACGCTCCGCGTTACCGTCGGCGTTTTCCCCGGCCGATGCCGGGACCGACGCCGCCTGCATGCCCCCGGGCTTAGGCGCGTCCAAACCGGGTTGGGGTCGAAGCGAGGAGGTGTCTGCGAAAAGATCGGCTTCGTCGATGGGAAATAAATCGTCCTGTGCGGCCGCTCCGCATAAACCCGACAGGGCCAGGCCAATCGCCAGGCAAAGCGCTTTGGCCGGAGATTCCGTACCGGTCATTGGCTTAGGTTCTCAAGATAAGCCTTGGTGAATACCTCCTTGGCGATGGGCTTGACCTCGATTTCCGCCAAGGTCATCTTGGTCTTATTGCCTTTTTCGAATTCATCGATGAAAATCTGCTCCACGGGAACGAATCGATCGGCGATGGCGGTGTATTTCAGGAAATAACTGGTTTGCATCAGGGTCCCGGAAAGGGCATAGGATTGCTCCTTGAGCAACAAGCCATTGTCTTTGCGGGCCCAATAAATCTTGCGGGGATAGTCGACGTCCTTGGCCTTGGCGATGACGGTGAGGCGGTAAACCGGAATGGCTCCCAGCATTTCCTCGCCCAGGAGCACCTCGCCCGCCGAGTCGAGCGCCGGCTTGTACATCTCGGTGAGCTTTCGATCTTCGAAATCGTCGCCCTGGGCCTGGGTCCCCCCGATGCTCTCATCGCGATTGACATGCTGGAAGCTCCGGGTATTGCGGCGGTACATCCAGAAATTATCCTCGACTCGCAAATACCCATTTCCTTTATCGGCGGGGGGAGCGGTCATGACGATGAGGAAGCTCTTGTCCGCATCGCGCCGGTAAAATTGCATTTCGATGTTCTTGACACCTTGTCCCGCTTTTTGCTGCAGGAGACTCACCTTGGCCGAGACGTCTTGCTGCAAGCTGGTATTCCACTCGATGCGGGCGAGCAGAGCCAGGGCGGAATCAAGCTGGGCGCCGCCGAACGCGCTTGACCAGATGGCCGCAACCGCGGCGGCCAGGATGGGAAGGATTGGTTTCATCCGAAATGCCTCAAAGCGTCCGAGGGTTGCAAATTGGCGGCGCGGCGGGCGGGAAACCATGCCGTCACCGTGGATATACCCATGATGAGCAGAAAATAAAGGGCGATACTGGCGGCCTTGGGCACGAAATGCAAGTGCCCGCCGATGAGTATCATGCTGATGGGATTACCGTCTACGGCGAACGCGATGCTCGCCAACAGGCGCATGCCCAGAAAGGCGACTCCGACCCCGACGGCGCCGGAAATCAAGGTGAGGCTGAGGGTTTCCAGCAAAAAGAGATTGCGCACTTCGCCTTTCCGCATGCCTATCGACCGCATGGTGCCGATTTCGCGCGTGCGCTCGCGTATGGTCATGCGCAAGGTATTCACCACCCCGACCTGGATGATGAAAAAGAGCACCAGGACGGCCACCAAGGTGATGAGATTCAAGGCCATTTCCAGATTCACCACCATGCTGGCGGTTTCGTACATGGTGGAGACGTCGACCGTCGTGGCCTTGGTTTTGAGACGGGTGATGCCGCTCCATTTCTTCTGCAAAGCCTGGGTCGTCTTGGTACGCTCGAGCAAAACCCACTGGCGGTTCAGGTAAGGCAGCCAGGGATGGCTTGTATCGGGCCGCCAGGCTCGTCCCGCGCTTCCATTCGACGGGGCCTTCGCTTCCGCCGCCGGCCACCGCGAGTAGAATTGGGCGTAGAACTCGCGATCGGAAATCAGCAAGGCCTGGCCATCGATGGCGGCCGAATCGGGTAAGACGCCGGTGAGGGTAAGCGGAGCGAATGCCGTCGAATCTCCGGGTTCGGGATATTTGACGGCATAGCTGAGGGTGCAGAGATCGCCGGGTTTAAGCGACAAGGCTTCGGCCAGGGAAGCGCTGGCGAAAACCCCTTTGGACGGGAGGCCCGTTGCCCGCCTAGATGCCGTATCGACCCGGTACCCGAAGGCATTGGCCCTGGCTTCCCTCCCTTGGAAACGAAGCTGGCCCGGCAGGCTCGCCAAAGGAGGCTGCAAAGCGGCGTGCAAGCGGTTGGCGACGTCCAAAGCATCGCGGGTGGGATCGCGAAGCACGAGGTAGAGTTGGGGAATGTCCTTGGGGCCATAACCCGCCAGGAGCCGCAAGTCCGGGAGATTCAGGAATACCGGCGCCGACATGAAGGCATTGGCGGGCTTGAAAATGCCGGCTACGGTCAAGCGGGCGGCTTGCTGCCTCCCCTCGACGTCCTGGAAGCGGACCTTGATGACGTCCTTCATGCCGACGCGCAGGTATTTGGCTTTATCCTCGGCGATGAGCACGGGATAGTCGAACATTCCATTGGTCAAATTCTCATACGAGCCCGCGATGAGCCGGAAATTGGCTTCGAGATCCTGCCGGTAGGAAGCGGTGGCGGTATCGCCGAGGTCGAGCGAGACCAGAATGACGTTGTCGGCGCGCCCATTGCCGATGGCGCGCGAGAATATGCCGATGGCTTGCTGGATTTGGGCCACTTCCGGAGCGGCTTCGCGCACCATTTCCAGCATGCGGGGGCCGTCCCGGAAAACGGGGCTCATGCGATTCCCGTTCTGGGTGAAGGTCACGCTCACATGCCCGGTGACAAAGGCCATGATGCGATTGAATAAAACGTCCGAAATGCCGTTGGCGAAGGAGTTGGCGAGAATCAGCAGGGCCATGCCGATGGCGATGGCCGAACCCAAAAGCAGGTTGCGGCGCTTTTGCCGGAAGAGATTGCGCAGGCTGATGCGGAGCAGGAGGGTCATTCGGTTTGCACCGCTTCGAGCGGGGTCACGCCCCGGGCGAGGATGAGGGGATAGATCACGGCGACCACGGTGACCAGGGCCAATTGGACGACGGCCAGCAAAATATCCCCTCCCTGGATGAGCGGATGGAAGGTGTCGCCGCCATAGAAGAGTTGGAGCATGTCATTCTCCGAAGTGAGTTTCAGCGCCGCCAGCGCTTCGATGAGGCTTCCTCCGAAGAGAATGCCGAGGCCGCCGAAGGTAAAAGCCAGCATAGCCGTTTCGGCGAGGAACATCAGGCCGATAAATCCTTTGCGGGCACCGATGGCGCGCATCATGCCGATTTCGGCGGTGCGCTCCATGGCGGCCATGGTGAGGGTATTGATGATGATGAGAATGGCCACCAGAAAAAGCAGGCTGACGAAGACGAATAAGGCGCCCTTGATAAGCACGGCCATGCTCCCCACCGGACCCAAGGCTTTCTTCCAGGTGACCGCGCGCACCCCCAGGCCGGCGTCCTTCAAATCGGCGTTGAAGACGGCGAGCGAGGCGTCCGAGGCCTGACCGGGCTTGACGGCCACGGCGACGAGGTTGTACGCGCCCGATTCGATGGAAACACCCTTCTCCTGCGTGGGGGCGTCCCCTCTGGGATCGCGATGAGCCGGGTGCATGCCTTCCTGGCGCGAGGCCGGGAGGGTGGCGGTGGAAGAGGGCTTCCCGCCCAGCGCGGGCCCTTCCACCCCGGCGGCAGTGCCTGGATCAGCGAAAAGATCGTCGAGATTTTCACCCTCCATGGCGAAAAGCGCGCTGTCGGCGTGGGAAAGCGAAACAATCGCCGTCTCGTCGGCGCGCAAATAGCCCAGGCATTGACGGTAAGATTCGATGTCGACCAAGGCGAAACTGCCGAATAAGCTGTTTAAGGCGCGATAACGGAATATGCCGTCGATGGGCAAGCGCAAATCGGTGGCGGTATTATCCTGGTTGAACCCCATCAGCACCATATTGTCTTTCACGCTCAAATCGCCGGCCCGGCCGACGGCCTCGCCTTCGAGATGAGAGGTATCGAGAACGCCGCCTTCGGGGATGAACCAGATATTGGTTTGCTGATGCACTTCCTTGCGGGCCCCCGTGGGCAGCATGAGGGCGGGCCCGTCCGGGGGGGGCAAATGCCCCTCGATGAGGGTGAGATTTTCAGGGAACATGCGCGCATAGGCGGCGAAGTCGACGCCCAGCACATAGAGAAAGGTGGGCATGCCGCCGTCTTCGTTGAAGACCATGGCCAGATTCTTGCCCATGGGCAAGTGCTTTTCGATTTCAGGGCGCTCCGCGAGGAAGGCCTTGATGTCGGGATAATTTTGAATGGGCTCTATGGCCCGACCCATCATTTCCAGGAAGACATTATCATCTTCCTGGGCATCGGGAACCAGCACCCAGTCGCCGGTAAAGCTCTGGACTATGGTTTTGTGAAGCCCGCGGTCCATGCCCGAAATCACGCCATTGCCCAAGGTCATGAGGGCCGCGCCCAGAAACAGGATGGTGCCGACCACCAAGCTCTGGCCGCGGTGCCGCCACAGATTGCGCCAGGCAATGGTGAGGATGAGACGCAAGGGTTATTCCTGCTCCAACCGGCCGTCGCGCAGCTTGATCACCGTTTTGGCGTATTGCAGGACATTGCGGTCATGGGTCGAGAAGAGGAAGGTCGTTTCCTGGCGTGTATTCATCTCGCGCATGATTTCCAGAATCGAGGCGCCGGTGACCGAATCGAGATTGGCCGTGGGTTCATCGGCCAGCACGATGCTCGGATTGGTGACCAAGGCGCGGGCGATGGCGACTCGCTGCCGTTGGCCGCCCGATAATTCGGAAGGCCGGTGATGGCGGAATTCGGTGAGTCCCACGTCGTCCAGCCATTTTTCGGCGCGCTTGCGGATCTCGGCCTTGCTTAATTCCTTTTGCAGCAATAAGGGGAATTCGACGTTTTCGGTGGCCGTCAGCACGGGTATGAGATTGAAGGTCTGGAAAATGAAACCGAGCCGGTGCAGGCGTAAATCGGTCACCGCCCTATCCCCCATTTCGGTCAACTCGACGCCTTCGATTTTGACGCTTCCGGTGGTCGCGCGGTCAATGCACCCGATGACATTGAGCAAGGTGGTTTTGCCGCTACCCGACGGGCCCATCAGGCTGACCAAGTCGCCTTTGGCTATGGTGAGATCGACGCCGCGCAAGGCATGCACCATGGTGCGCCCCAGCGGGTAATCCTTGGTCAATCCCTTAATCTCGATGAGGTTCACGAGGTCCTCCTGAACAGGCAACCATACAAATTCATCAGCCGCGATCGCGCCACGAGACGCTCCAAACCGCTCTAACCCACGCCGTATTGGTCGCGGTACCGGCGCATGCGATCCAATAGGGTTGCGTCGCCGCGCAAGTAAAGTTGGCCCGTTTCGGTATGCTCCAGGTAATTCAAAAGATCGGCGAAATCGGCGATGGCGGTGGTCTTGAGGCCGAATTCGGTTTGAAGTTCCTGCAAGGCGCTTTGGCTGCCCTTTCCCCGCTCCATCCTATCGACCGATACGAGCAAGCCCACGGCCTTGGCTTTGCCCTTCGCTTGGATGAGGGGAATGGATTCACGGACCGAGGTCCCGGCGGTGGTGACGTCTTCGATGAGGACGACGCGGACGGGAAGCGCCCCTTCATTCCCGGCATAATCGAAACCGACCAAGGATCCGCCTTCGCCGTGATCCTTGGCCTCTTTGCGGTTAAAGGTGACGGAAACGTCATGCCCATGGCCGGCGGCAAGCGCCTCGGCGGTGACAACCGCCAGGGGTATGCCTTTATAAGCCGGCCCGAACAAATTGTCCACGTCCTTGCCATGTGCCGCGAAAAGCGCTTTAGCGTAAAACCCGCCCAAGGCGGATAATTGCGACCCCGTTTGGTAAGCGCCGGTATTGATGAAATACGGGGTTTGCCGTCCGCTTTTCGTGGTGAAGGTTCCGAACTTCAAGGCTCCGCAGGCGAGCATGAAATCGATGAAGGCATGGGCATGCATAGGGGTTTCCGGCCAGCTGGGGGTTGAGAAGGCAGCGAAGATAGCAAGTCCACCCATTTTCTTACCGGAATTGGACCGCCAGCCCATGGCTATCCGCTCATGCCTGCCTTACAATAAGGGTATGGCTGTCATGGACTTGATTTTCGGTGACGTGCACTACACCCTCGGGTTCGGCAACAAAAACGCTTTTTTAGGCATTGCCGGCAATCTTTGCGGCAAAAACGCCGAAAGGCTAAGGCACGCTTTCGCCAAGATTGCCCAGCGTCTCAAAGGCCGATTATTCGTCAGTCTCGATGGGCTTAAAACCTTGGATTCCTTGGCCATCGCCTTGTTTTTACAGCAAAAGAAAGTCCTCGCCGCGTTGAATTGCGAAATCGTCCTCGTCGACGTGCCCGAGCCCATTTTGCTGATTCTGAACAAAACCGATTTGAATTCCGTTTTTGAAATCCTGCCGACCCGGCAAGAAGCCGAACTAAAATACGGCTATGCCTTGAACTAAAGCCGGTCGCGCCGCCTTTCCCCGCCATCGGCATTACAATTAAGGAGTATGACCGACCCTACCTCCTTACCCGGCACCCAATATCCCCTGCTGGCGACCTTAAACCAGGACTACCTCCAGGTTCACGGCGAAAAAGAACAAGCCTTCTGGCGGGAGAAAATGGCCTTATCCAGCCGGAAGCCGGGCGACTACGCCGCCAAGGAAATCGCCTGGCAAGGCTATTGTTCCGATCCCTCGCGGCTGGGTTCGATACGCGAAGCCTTAAACCGCCCGGAGCTTAGCGCCGAGGACAAAAGCGGACTGGAGGGCTGGTTGCGTTTCTTCGCCGCGCATGCCATGGAAAGCGCGGAAGCCAGGGAATTGCAAAACAAGATCGTCCACCTCGAAGAGGGCTTGGCCAAAGCCCGCGGGACCATGGCCTTGGGCTATCGCGATCCGGGTACGGGCGCGTTCGTGCCGGCGAGTTCCATCAAGCTCGGCCTGCTTTTGCGGACCTCTCCCGACCCCGCCTTGCGCGAGGCGGCCTACCGGGGTTTGCAGAGCATCGAGGGCGAAGTCCTGGGCAAGGGATTCATTGAAATCATCCGGGCGCGCAATGCCCTCGGCCGCCTGCTCGGTTACGAGGATTATTACGACTTCAAGGTGAGCCGCAACGAGGGATTCAGCAAAAAGCGGTTGTTCTCGGTGCTGGACGACTTGGCCCGCCAAACCAAGACCGCCGGATTATTGGCCGTCGCCGAAGCTGAAAAACGCCATGGCGGGCTGGCCCGCAGCGGCTGCCACTTGCCTTATTTCATGTCGGGCGATTTGACGGCCAAGCTCGATCCGTACTTTTCTTTTGGAAGCGCCCTTTTGCGTTGGGGAAGGAGCTTCACCGCCCTGGGCATCGGTTACCGGGGAGCTACCCTCACCCTGGATTTGCTGGACCGCAAGGGCAAATACGAAAACGGCTTCATGCACGGCCCCGTGCCCGCCTGGCAAGAAGGAAAGACCTGGCATCCCGCCGAAATCAATTTCACGGCCAATGCCATTCCCGGCCAATTGGGATCGGGACACCGGGCCACGGAAACCCTTTTCCACGAGGGTGGCCACGCCGCCCATTTCAGCAATATCCGCATGCCGGCGCCTTGCTTTTCCCAGGAATACGCGCCTACTTCGGTGGCCTTGGCGGAAACCCAAAGCATGTTCCTGGACAGCTTCATCGAAAGTCCCGATTGGCTGGCCCGCTATGCCCGCGACGCAGGGGAAGCATCCATCCCTCCCGCCCTGGTGCTGGAAAACATCGCCGCTTTCCATCCCTGGAAAGCCTTCCAGGTCCGCGCCATGCTTACGGTTTGCTACGCCGAAAAAGCGCTCTATGAAATGCCCGAATCGCTATTAACGCCGGAAAACATCCTCAAGACCTTGCGCGAAATCGAAGCGGAAATGCAGGGGGTCAGCGAGGGCGTGCGCCCCGTTTTATCAGTGCCGCATTTGCTTTCCGGGGAAAGCTCCGCCTATTACCACGGCTATATCCTGGCGGAAATGGCGGTGCACCAGACGAGGCGTTATTTTCAAAAACGCGACGGCCAGTTGGCGGACAATCCATCCATAGGCAGGGACTTGGCCGCGACCTATTGGGCCCCGGGCAATAGCCGGACTTTTTTCGATTTGATCCGGGATTTGACGGGCTCCGCTTTTTCGGCCGAGGCCATCGTGGCGGATGCGACCATGCCCTTGGCCGAAGCCCTGTCCGAGGCCGAAAGCGATCTCAACCGGGCCGCTAAGAATGCCGCCTATTCGGGCAAGGTCGAATTGGACGCGGCCATTTCCATCGTTCACGGCGACCAAATCCTGGCGGACAATCAAGCGCCCGGAGGATTTGAAGGCATGGCGGAAAAGTTTTCCGATTGGCTGGAGAAAAACCCGGCCCGATCCTGAATTTCCTCCATTCTGAAAGGGGGCGAAATAGCTAACCTTCCTTCCAACGCCTGCCTCATCGCAAGCAAGGAAAAAGTATGCCTACCCCCAATCAAGTCGATATCGCCTCGCTTTACGCCTCCCTGGAGGCCGCCCATGCCCATGCCCGCAAAATCCTGGGCAAGCCGCTCACTTTGGGCGAAAAAATCCTCTGGTCCCACCTGCATGATAAAAACCAGGAGGCCCTCGTCCGCGGCAAGAGCTTCGTGCTTTTGCGCCCCGACAGGGTGGCCATGCAGGACGCGACGGCGCAAATGGCCATCCTCCAATTCATGCAAGCGGGCAAGGCGGCCGTGGCCGTACCGACCACGGTCCACTGCGATCACCTGATCATTGCCCAGGAAGGCGCGGGCAGGGATCTGGAAATCGCCAACCACCAGAACAAGGAGGTCTTCGACTTCCTTTCCTCCGCAGCCAAAAAATACGGGATGGGATTTTGGAAGCCGGGATCGGGAATCATCCACCAGGTCGTCCTGGAGAATTACGCCTTTCCCGGCGGCATGATGATAGGGACCGATTCGCACACCCCCAATGCGGGCGGCCTGGGCATGGTCGCCGTGGGCGTGGGTGGAGGCGACGCCGTGGACGTGATGGTCGGCATGCCGTGGGAAGTCCTTTATCCCAAAATCACCGGCGTGCGCCTCAAGGGAAAGATGAATGGATGGACTTCGGGCAAGGACATCATCCTCAAGCTTTTGGAAATCCTGACGGTCAAAGGCGGAACCAATAAGATCATCGAATATTTCGGCGACGGCGTGGCTTCCCTGTCCTGCACGGCCCAGGCGACGGTGACCAATATGGGAGCCGAGCTCGGCGCGACTTGCTCGGTCTTCCCTTACCACAAGGCCATGGGCGACTATTTAAGGCTCACCCGGCGAAACGATGTCGCGGATCTCGCCGACCGGTATGCCGCTTATTTGCGGCCCGACCCCGAGGTCGAGAAAAATCCCGAGGCGTTTTACGACGAGGTCATCGAAATCGATCTCGCGACCCTCGAACCCTATGTCGTCGGTCCCCACAGCCCCGATAAGGCCCGTCCGATTTCCGCCTTCAAGGCCGAGATCGAAGCCGAAGGCTATCCGCCGGAGTTGAGCGCGGCCCTTATCGGTTCGTGCACGAATTCCTCCTACGAGGACGTCGGTCGCGCGGCGTTCGTGGCCAAGCAGGCCCTGGACAAGGGCCTCAGCGCCAAATCGAATTTCTTCGTCAGCCCGGGTTCGGAGCAGGTCTTCGACACCACCAAAAGGGACGGGTTCTTGGGAACGCTCGACATTCTCGGAGCCACGGTCATGGCCAATGCTTGCGGCCCCTGCATAGGCCAGTGGAACCGCAAGGAAATGCCGGCGGGCACCCGCAACAGCATCATCACCTCCTTCAACCGGAATTTCCGGGGACGGCAGGACGGTAACGCCGAGACCCTGGCCTTCATCGGATCGCCCGAAATCGTCACGGCCCTGGCCATAGCCGGCGATCTGCGTTTCAACCCGTTGACGGATTTGCTGAAAGGTCCTGACGGCCAACCTTTCAAACTCATCCCCCCCAAGGCCGATGCATTGCCTGCGAAAGGCTTCGCTTTCAATGACGGCGGATTCATTCCACCGGCCGAAGACGGCAGCCAGGTCCAGGTGCAAGTGGACGAGGCCAGTCCCCGCCTGCAATTGCTCAAACCTTTCGCGGCTTGGGACGGCCGGGATATCACCGATGCCCGGGTCTTGGTCAAGGCCCAAGGCAAATGCACGACCGATCATATTTCGCCGGCCGGAAAATGGCTCGCCTATCGCGGCCACCTCGATAAGATTAGCGACAACGCTTTCCTGGGCGCCACCAATGCCTTCGACGGGGCCATAGGCAAGGCCCGTAACGTCGAAAGCGGTGAAACCGGACAAACCTATGCGGCCATCGCCCGCGACTACCAGAAGCGGGGTTTGGGATGGGTGGTTTTCGGGGAAGAAAATTATGGCGAAGGTTCTTCGCGGGAACACGCGGCCATGTCTCCGCGTTTCCTGGGCTGCAAGGCTGTCATCGCCAAAAGCCTGGCCCGCATTCATGAAACCAACCTGAAGAAACAAGGCCTTTTGCCGCTGCATTTCGTGAACCCAACCGATTACGACAAGGTCCGCGAAGACGACAAAGTGGCTATCACCGGCCTGGGTGATTTCGCACCGGGAAAAAACCTGTCGGTGACCCTGAGCCATTCCGACGGCGGCCAGGAGAGTTTCGAAGTCAAGCACACCTTCAATGCCGAACAAATCGAGTGGTTCAAGGCCGGCAGCGCCTTAAACCTGATCAATTAGGCGGAAGGCGGGGCTTGGCAATACCATGGGCCGGGTCCCGCCGGCCGCTTATTTTTTTTCTCCCGCATCCTTGAATTGGATGCTGTGGCTGATATTCGGGCTTAAGGCCCGAATAAAGGCATTGCGCAAGAGAAAACCGACCGATGTCCAAATTCCCGCGCCGGGATCGCTCCATTTGCCGGCCAAGGGGATTTGCGTCGCCACTTGCCGTTTCTCCTGGTTTTCAAAGACGCTTTCCACTCCGGCCACCAGCGCTTCCCAGGTGGAGGCCAGAAAACCCCCTTCGTCTTTTTCTTCCGGAGAAAATATTTTCACGTCCTTGGCGAGCGGTTTCACATAGCCTTTGAAAAATCCTTCCTTGGCCGCGAGTTCCGCGAAAACGGAAAAAGCGCCCTTTTCAACATCGATTTTAGCATAAGCCTTCAGGAAATCATTTAAAGTCGCCAGCTTCAAGTCGACGAGCTGCGCATCCATGTCGAAGGTCGGGTATCGGGCGAGCGGATTGATGCGCATGTTGATTTGGAGGGATGCGTGATCCATCGCGGTGGCGGTGGTTTCCAGTCTGGCCGGCAAAACGTCCCCTTGCACCGGACGGGATTTCAAGCCGGTCGCGAGGGTTTCGATATGATCGAGGTGAATGTCGAATCGCGGAACGCGCGTTAGATCAGCGAAATGGATTTCGCCTCCACGGATGGCGAACCGATTGATTTGCAAAGGAAAGAGGTCTTGGATACGATCCTGCCAGGAGGAGTCGATGCCCGTCTGGGAGGCGCGTTTGGATGCGGCGATGACGAAGTTCACCTTCGGCTTCCGCAACTCGATTTCACCCACCAAGGCGCCATGGAATAAGGCCATCCACTCGACGGAAAGGTCTATCGCTTCGGCGGAAAAAAACGGCGTGCGGGATTCGCCGGATACCTTATCCAAACGCACATTTTCGATTTGGTAGGCACCGCGGAAAAGCGCGAGATCGACATCCCCGATATGTCCCCGGTATTCGGGGATTTTATCCAAGGTCTCATTGGCATAATGCAGAATGACTCGGGGCAAGGCCGCGCGTATACCCACCAGCACCAGTAAAACCAAGCCCAGCCCGATGGCCGCTCTCCGGCGTAGATGCCCTCGAAACGGGTGGGGACGGCGTGAATCAGCAGGCTTCATAACCGGAAACTAGGTTCCTAGTTCGAGGACAGGTAGATCAGAATTCCTGGAGCCTAAGGCCCGATTAATAACGCCCGAAACGAAAGTATTCCGTCAGTTCATGAACCTTGCCTCGCAGGTAAGCGGAAACCATATCCATGCCGATCACGGAAAAAAGAATGCCGTTACCGCCGAAACCCAGCACGAAGTAAGCATTCGGAAAATCGGGGTGGCTGCCGATATAAGGCAAGCCATCGCGGGTCGCTCCGAATGTGCCAGCCCAGGCGAAATCGAGTTTTAAAACGGTCTTGGGGAAAATACGGGCGTGGTACTTTCTTAATTTCTCCGCGCTTTGCCATAACCGGGCATCGCGTTTACCCGCGTTTTGATAGGGAATGTCGGCGCCTCCGACGATGACACGGTTATCATCGGTGGTCCGCAAGTAGTGGTAGGGCTGGGACGTATTCCAAAACAGCGTATTCTCCAGGCCTTTGCAACTCGCCTTGTCGCTCTCGCCCGCGATGGCAAAGGTGGCCAGGAGATCCACGAATTTTTCCCGGATGATTTCCACGCTTTCATACCCATTGCAGTAGAGGATTTTGCGGGCCTGAATCCTAGGTCCGGCTTGGGTATAGGCTCGGATGGTTTTCTTTCCATGATCCACCCGTGAAATCTCGGTTTTGTCGAAAACCGCCATTCCCCGGTGGCGGTTGAATTCCAAAAGATCATGGGTGAACCGGAAAGGATCCAGGCTCCCGGCTTTATCCGAAAGGATGCCTCCGAAAGATCCCAGCAGTCCGTATTGCTGCCGGATCTCCTTAGGCTCACGCCAATGGACTGGAAATCCATGACGGCTACGGACCTCGAACTCACGACGCATCCAGGGCAAATCCTTCTTACCCGACACGAAATAAAGCGACTGCTTATCCTGATAACCGCAAGACGACCGTATTCTACGCGCCAGCTTTTGCAAAACCCCAATCGCGTCGAAACAAGCGCGATAACTTTCGACCGCGCCCCTTTCACCTATTTTCTCGATCAACCGGCAAAGAGGGGTATCGATTTCATATTGGAGCATGGCGGTCGTCGCCGAAGTGCTGCCATGGGCGATTTCGCGCCGGTCGATTAGGACGGTATCAAAACCGTCTTCGATGCATTGATGGGCTATCAGGCTACCGGTAATCCCGCCGCCGATTACCAATACGTCGGTTTTGACGTCCTCGGATAAAGAGGGATAGGAATGGACAAGCCCGTTTTTTACCGCCCAAAAAGGCTGGTTTGAAGTTAACCGCATTCATGCCATGCTTTTCGCGTGGCCGAGGGGTCGGTTCCCATCCCCTTCACCGCGCGTGAAAATCGACGGCCGTACCTTCGGCGGAAGCCGACAGCGAATCGGCGGCGGCAATCTGGAAAAATCCCGGCGCATTCGCCATGACTTGCAAGGATATATTTCCCGAGTTATCGCTATATCCCCATGCGGTTTGCGATTGTACGGCGGAGTCTTGCATACCCGGCCCGGTTACCGATACGATAGCGATATTGTCCAAGGGCGATACCGTCAAATGAACGGGGCGATGAGGTCTGGGATCGTTTTCCGGCCCGGTGACTTGCAATACGAAATGGGCGGCGCTACCCGAGGCAACGGTATCGGGGGCGGAGGTGAAACGAAGAAAGACCTCGCTGCGATCCTCTATCCGATTGCGGTTCTCCCAATACCAAGCCCCATAAAGCCCCAACAAAGACAGGGCCACCGCCGCGGATGCCCAGAAAATGGGATTATTAATGGCCCCGCTGAATTTGGACTTGTCGGCAGGATTTTCCTCGCTAACCATGACTACCCTTTCGTTGCATCGCCGCGGCGAATCCCTGGGCCAATTCTATTCCGGCCCATCGAAAGGCCGTCTAAATACGCTATGTAATGGGGCTTCCCGTTCCAATGTGTTTTGAACTCCTTTTCAAAAAATGGAATCCGTCTGGAGTGGGCTGGGCTTAATGCTTTTTCGGCGGGGAGCTGATGAGCCGCAGGTACAAATAACCCAAGCAGGCTGAAACGAAGGAGGCCGCTAAAACCCCCATCTTCGCCTCTTCCCCCCATTCTTTTTTTTGAAAGGCGAGTTCCGAAATGAAGAGGGCGACCGTGAAGCCAACCCCTCCCAACATGCCCGCCCCGAAAACGTGGCGCCATTGCATGCCTGTGGGCATACGCGTCCATCCCAACCGCAAGGTCAGCCACGCTACCCCCACGATACCGATGACCTTCCCTACCCACAGTCCGAAAAAAATCCCCAAGGCGACCTGGCTGGAAAGCGAGGATTTCAGGAAATCGGAAGAAATGACTATGCCCGCATTAAACAAAGCGAAGAGCGGCAGGATGAAGTATTTGACCCAGGGCCATAAATTCCGTTCCATGCGCTCAAGCAAGGATTCGGTTTGCCTCAAGGTCTCTTCCATATGGCCCAGCAATGCTTGATCATCTCCTTTGCGGCGGCGGCCTGATTTTTCAATTTCCGTCAAATCTTCGCGCAGGGTTTTTGCGGCGACATTTTTTTCGCGTAAGGACTGGGAAGGCGTTAAAAGACCCAGGGCCACTCCGGCCAAGGTGGCGTGGATGCCCGATTCCAGCATGGCCGCCCAAATGAACAGGGCGGGCACGAAAAAAGCCAAGGGGGAATGAATGCCCATGCGGCGCATGGCGATGACTAAAATCAGCACCGCCATCGAAACCGCAAAAGCGGCCAGCGAAAAATGCGAGGTGTAATTGACGGCGATGACCAGAATGGACCCGATGTCGTCGGCGATGGCGAAGGTGAGCAAGAAAAAGCGCAATTGCGTGGGCAGGCGATTCCCCAATAACGCCAGAATGGCGATAGCAAAGGCGATATCCGTCGCCATCGGTATGCCCCAACCCGCCCTGGACCCGCTTTGGGCGTTGAAAGCGAGGTAAATCCCGGCGGGAACCAGCATGCCCCCGAAGGCGGCGGCCAAGGGCAAGCCGGCCTTACGGATGTCGGATAATTCCCCGTACAGCCATTCCCTTTTGATCTCCAAGGCGACGGTGAAAAAGAAAATCGCCATCAAGCCGTCATTGATCCAATGCTGCAAATCCAAGGTCAGGGCGGAATCCCCGGCTTTGAACCCCAGCCGTAAATGGCGCAAGGCGAAATACGTTTCGCTCCAAGGAGAATTTGCCCAGATGAGCGCGACCAGAGCCGATGCCAATAAAAGCGATCCGGTCAAGGCCTCGTTGTAAAAGATTTTTTCCCCGGGCAATAGGACGTGACGATGGAAAAGGGAATGATCCGACTTCGCGCGCCTCATGCCGCTCGCCCGCGGATGGGCGCTCTTGTCCTTGGAACCGCTTGAATTCGCCAAAACCCTGCATCCGCCTTTCTTAGGGAAGCTTACGCCGAGAATAACAAAGGATGGACGTTATCCGCCATCCCGGGGATGCAGAATGCCGTGCCCGGTCGTTTCATCCTTGTTCCTGGATCCCGCCAAGGCCTTCACGAAGCGGATCAAGGTCGTCATTTTCTTGGAGGTGACGTCCCAATACTCGGCTTCCTCCACATCCACCCGCAACAGACCTACCTCGGGATCTTCAAAGCCTTTGGGAAACCATGCCCTCATGAACGGATTCCATAAGGCTTTGATCTTGGCCGGATCTTCCACTAAGCTGCATTCGCCGGATACGGATACGAAGGTGTCTTTATCGCCGGCGACATAGGCGAGGTTCACCTTGGGGTTGGACTCGATGTCCCGGGCCTTACGGTGGGATTGCCCCGTCAAGAACCAGAGCGTTCCCGCTTCCGAAGCTTCCAAGGTGACCATGGGACAGGAACGTAAAGAACCTTCCTGATTCGCCGTGGTGAGCATGGTGAACTTGATGTCCCGGATCTTCTCGATCAATTGTGACCATTGTTTTTCGGTATCATCGCGATTGTCCATGTTATTCTCCCGACTGGATATGAGGTTTCAACGAAGGAAAGAAACCAATTCCCGATTCACTTTTTCCGCGTGCGTCCAGAGTATGCCATGGGGCGCGCCTTCAATCACCACGTACTTGCATCCTTCGATGGTTTCCGCCATGCGCTTGCCCGAGGCCGCGATTGGCACGATACGATCTTTTTCTCCCTGGATGATCAAGGTGGGGAGTTTCATCCGCTTCACGTCGTCCCGGAAATCCATGCCCCAGGCCTCGACGCAATCCACCGTGGCCTTAGCCGAAGCCATGATGGCCGATATCCAGCTGGCATGGATGGCTTGCGGACTGATGGTAAACCCCTGTTGCGCGTCGGCATTATAAAAGTCCTTGAAAAATCCTTCCAGGAAAGCGGGTCGGTCCTCTCTCAGTCCCTTTTGGATGCCTGCGAAAACGCTGGGATCGACCCCGGCCGGATTATCCGCGGTTTTCAGCAGGAATGGCGGTACTCCCGAAAGGACCACCGCCTTGCTGACCCTTTCTTTCCCGAATTTTCCCAAGTAACGGACCACTTCGCCCCCTCCCATGGAAAAGCCCGCCAGGACGGCATCACGCAAGTCGAGATGGACCATGAGCTTGTCGAGGTCATCCGCGAAAGTGTCATAATCGTATCCGGTGGCCGGTTGACTGGACATGCCGAAGCCGCGCCTGTCATAAGTGATGACCCGACGTCCGGCGTCCAGCAAAGGTTGGATTTGTTTCTCCCAGGATGCGCCGCTGAGCGGCCAGCCATGAATGAGAACGATCGGCTTTCCCTCTCCGTGATCCTCGTAATAGATGTGGATGGAGGTTGAGTTTTCCTTTCCAACGGTGATTTCGGGCATGTGATTTCTCCTTACTTGGTAGGGCGCTTACCAGGAGAAAGAGGCCTATCCTCCTTGCGAATGCAAGCGGTATTCCCGTACCCCTGATGGCCCGGGAATCCAAAAGTCAAATCTTGTCCCACGGATTCTTTTTTTGGCTTTCATCGGGTGCCCCCGATACCTTTATTGCCCAACTACAGCCACGCCTCCCGCTTTCACCATTAGGAAGGGGAGGCCGCCCACCCGGAGGTTCAACCTCCTTATCAGGAGCAACAAATGAAAACATTCCATGAAAAAAAAACCTCGCCCAGCCTGCTTGCCGGCATTTCCATCCCCCTGCTCTGCGCGGCGACCATGATTTTGTCCGGTTGCTTGACCGATGACGGCGACGAAAAAGCCGACGTATCCATCTCCAATTTTAAAGTGACCCCGGCGACCGTCAATGCCGGCCAAAGCGTGGACGTGGAAGGCACCGTAACCTCGGAAGACGCCTTGAGCGAGATTCGCGTCAATATCATGGATGGAGACATGGACGTGACCAGCGGAGAAGGATTCACGGTGACGCAGACGGATCTGGGAGACGACGACAAGGCCTGGAGCCTGAAAACCGACGGTACCGTCGAAATAGCCGTGAATGGATCGGTGGCCGTAGGAGAATACACGGTCAAAGTCACGGCGAGGTCGGGGAATGACTCCACCTCCGCCACGACAACCTTGACCGTCACGGGTACCGAGGTGAATACGGAAGAAATCACCCTCGGTTCGAACCAAAACGCCATCGGAGGCTCAGTCGACCTGGATAACCTGACCGTTTACACCCATGCTGACGCCAAGGCCGTATCCGAAACCATCGACCTTTATTACGCGCATTCCGCCACGGGCGGAGACAAGCTCTTCACGCCGGCGCAAGCCAAGGTCAGCGAATTCGGAGCCACCACCAATGGACCGGCAACCTGGGACGAAGCCAATGAAACCGAGTTCCGCAAGCTCGATCTGAGCGAATCCGCCTTTGCGGATATCACCACCCAGGAGGCCATCGATAATCTCTGGGCGACTGGCGACGAGGTGACCGGCGGCGGAGACGAGATCGAGGAAGGCTCCACCTATATCGTCAATACCGACATGGCGAAGAAGGTGTTAATCCGCGTCACCGAATATGTTCCCGGAGACGCCGGAACCATTACCGTCAAAGCGAGCGATTAGTACCCACCTTGGCCGGCGATTGCCGGCCATTTCCATGCTGGCCGAACATTGTCGGTCACTTCCGGTTTCTGATTCGCCGCATCCCCCAGCGAAAGGGGGATCCGGCCCCCTTCTCGATTCATCCAATGATTAAAGCGATTCTTTTCGGCGCCTGTTCACAAGTCATGCGAGGAACAGCACTCCGTCCTGCCGAAGAACTTATTCTTCCCCGCTCGCAAGCCGGCCAAGGCGATGACGGCGACGGCTGCCAGAGCCAACTGTTTCCGATGCATGGTGAGCCAAAGCAAGGGCGAATGGGAAGTCGCCCGGGCGTCGAAATCCCCGTGGCAGCCATAATCCCCTGCGGGAGGTTCCCATAAATTATCCGGGCGCGAAGGGTTTTCCGGCTGCTGGGTCTGCTGGGCCATGAAACCGTTGGCGGCGAGAAAATGATCCGCCCAGCTAGGAGCGATTTTATTTCCCCAGATGGCGCGGTAGGTGGGAAAACCGACGAGGATTTCCCTCCGATCACGGTGCGAGGCCCAGTGAATGGCTTTAGCGATAATCTCAGGCTGATAAATCGGCGGGACGGGTTGCGCGCGGCGGGATAAACGCGATTTCACCCAGCTGAACTGCGGCGTATTCACGGCGGGCAAATGCACGAGACATACCCGTACCCGGCTATTATCATGCATCAATTCGGTGCGGAGAGAAGCGGTGAATCCGACCACGGCGTGTTTGGCGGCGCAATAGGCGGATTGCAAAGGTATCCCTCGATAAGCCAAGGCCGATCCCACCTGGATGATAATGCCCTTGTCGCGTGGACGCATGCGCTTCAAAGCCGCCATGGTTCCATGGACATATCCCAGATAGGTCACCTGGGTGACGCGTAAATACTCTTCCGGCTTCATCTCGGCGATGGGCGAAAAAACCGAGGCCATGGCATTGTTGATCCAGACATCGATGGGGCCTAATTCGTCTTCGACAATGCGGGCGGCTGTTTCGACTTGTTGCGCGTCGGCCACATCGGTTGGAATGGCCAGGACCCTGGCGCCAAGGGTGGCCAATTCCTTTCGGGTGGCCTCCAGTCTGTCTTTTCCGCGGGAAAGGACCGCTATGGATGCACCTTTTCCCGCGAATAAGCGCGCCGTGGCCCTACCCACTCCGGCGGTGCCTCCGGTGATGACGACAACTCTTCCTTTTTCCTTGCTCATGTTTTCCTCCGCTGGATTCTTTCTAAAGAAACCTTTCCACCCCCGGACTGCAAATCCCTAGTTTCGCCGGAAGAAGGGAGGAGCCATGGAAAAGATGGGAAGCCGCGCCGACAAGCTCGCCATGCATCACCAGCAGTATTTATGGGCGTACTGGTCCCTCATCCTGGCGGGCATTTGGATGATGCTCTCTCCCCTCACCTTTCAATACGGTTTGCAAGCCTCGGTTCCGGCGGGAGGACGGGAAGTCTGGCTGTCCCTGCCCTGGAGGGCATGCTGGCTTTCGTGGAGCGATTGGATAACGGGCGCCCTGTTGATTTATTTCGGATGGAGGTCCCTGGTCCCTGATCGTCCCGCCAGCGTTTGGATTTGCTGCGCCCTCGGACTCTGGCTGAGTTTCGCTCCCCTTTTGTTTTGGGCGCCATCCGCCGCGGCCTACCTCAACGGCACTTTCACGGGCATGCTGGTCATCGCCTTTTCGATATTGATTCCCGGCATGCCCAATGCCATGGTTCACATGCAGCCCGGGCCGGATGTCCCAGCGGGCTGGAGCTATAATCCCTCCAGCTGGTCGCAGCGTTGGATCCTCATTCTCCTGGGCTTCGGAGGCATGATGACATCGCGCTATCTCGCCGCCTATCAATTGGGCTATATCGGATCGGTATGGGATCCGATATTCGGCGAGGGAAGCCGCAGGGTATTGGAATCGAGGCTATCGCAGAGTTGGCCGGTTTCCGACGCCGGACTCGGGGCTTTTTCCTATACCCTCGAATTCCTGATGGGCTTCATGGGAGGCAAAATGCGCTGGCGGACCATGCCCTGGATGGTGACCTTATTCGGCATCCTCGTCATCCCGCTTGGACTGACCCATATTTTCCTGGTGATATCCCAGCCTTTACTCGTGGGATCGTGGTGCTCCTTTTGTCTTTTGGCGGCCTTGTTCATGCTGCCCATGATTCCTTTGGAAGTCGATGAAGTCATAGCCATGTCGCAATTCCTGGCGCGCGCGAAAAAAAATGGCCGTCCCTTTTGGGCGACCTTTTGGCAAGGGGGAACGGAAGAGGGCGGCGGAGAAGACCAACGCTCCCCGGAATTATTGCTTTTGCCGCGGCAACCCTGGAACCTTTTGCGGGCATCCTGTTGGGGGATGAGCCACAGTGCTACCCTGTGGGCAATGGTCGCTTTGGGCGCCTGGCTGGCATTCTCCCCGCTGATGCTGGGGCTGGAAGGATCCGCCGCCAACCTGGATCATGTCGTAGGTCTATTGATCATCGTTTTTTCGGTCATCGCCATGGGTGAAGTCGTGCGGATAGGACGTTACCTGAATGCCTTGATCGGGCTGGGTTTAATGGCGGCTTCCCTGACGCTTGACTCCGCAACGACCCTATCGCGGTGCAATGACGTGTTGATCGGCGCGTTCATCCTCCTCCTCAGCTATCCCCGCGGACCCCAAAAGGAAAATTACGGCGCTTGGAACCGGTTTATCCGTTAACCTAACCCGCCGGGGATATTCGGGTTAAGAAATCAGCCAGGGTCAAGCCGGCAAGAACCGCTATCCAGAGGAAACCGGCGATGGCGAATACCCAAATGGTTTTCCCCGCTTGCCGTAATTCCATAAACACGAGGGCCACCACCAGCATTTTCACCCAAGAGATTCCCAACGCGATGATCAACTTGCCGTGGGAAAAGGGAAGATAAGCAACCGCCGTCGTCAGAGCCAGCAAGACTAACAAGCTCAAACCCGCGACATTCAGCGTCCGGGCGGAGGGGACATCGCTCATCTTTGCCTTTAAGGACGAGAACATGCTATCGGCCCGCCAAATAAAATAAGGGATAGAGGAAAATCCATACGATATCGACGAAATGCCAATAGAGCCCGGCGATTTCCACCGGCAGCTCCGGAGCGTCGGACAATCGGTTTCGACGCATCCTCACCGCCAGGCTGACCAGCAAACCGATACCGATGAATAAATGCAGACCATGAATGCCGGTCATGATGAAATAGAGATTGAGGAAAATGCGCTCGGCCTCGGGATGAAGGCCGGGAGGATTAAAACCCAGGCTTCCCCAGGGCAAATGGCCTTCGCGGGCATCGGTCGCCCACTCCATGATCTTGATCCCCAGAAAAAGAAGGCCCAAGAGGGCGCTCGTGCCGAGCCATAGGCCGCACTCCGCCTTGCGTTTCAAGCGCGATGCGCGTACCGCGTGGGCCACGGTGAGGCTGCTGACGAGCAGGATGGCGGTGTTCGCGGCCCCCCAAAATACCGAAAGCACCTTGGAGGTTTGGGTAAAGGCCTCTCCGTAATGGATTCGGTAGACGGCGTAAGCGGTGAAAAGGGCGCCGAAAAAAAGCATTTCCGTGGCTAGAAAAGCCCACATGCCCATGAAGGAGGCGTGCCGCTCTTCCATCCGATCGGGAAATTGACCCACCGCTCCGGACGCGGCGACTTGGTCATCCAGGGTATTCAGGATAGGCATAAGCCTCCTCGTTCACCACGGGCGTACCGGAGAAATTGTGTTTGGGAGGAGGCGAGGGCGTCTGCCATTCCAATCCCGCAGCTTCCCAGGGGTTGGCGCCGGCCCTCGGACCGCGGAAAAACGACCAGCCTAAATAAACGAGGGGAAAGAGATAGCCCAGCCCGAGGACGGTCGCACCCAAGGTCGACATGAATTGATAGGCTTGAAAGGATGGATCGTATTGCCAATACCGTCGAGGCATCCCGAGATAGCCAGCCAGGAATTGCGGAAAAAAAGTGAGGTTGAAGCCGACAAAGGTGATGATGGCGGTAAATCGCCCCATCGATTCGTTATACCTTCGGCCCGAAATTTTGGGCCACCAAAAGTGAATCCCGCCCATATAACCCATCACCGCCCCGCCGACCATGATGTAGTGGAAATGAGCCACCACGAAATAGGTGTCATGGATATGCACGTCAAGACCCAGGGCGGCGAGAAAAAGCCCGGTCAATCCCCCGATGGTGAATAGGCCGATAAAGCCCAAGGCATAAAGCATGGGGGTGTCCAGGGAGATACTGCCCTTATAGAGGGTCGCGGTCCAATTGAAAACCTTGATCGCCGAAGGAATGGCCACCAGAAAGGACAAGGCGGAAAAAATCAGGCTGCTGTAGGCCGATTGGCCCGCGGTGAACATGTGGTGGCCCCAGACGAGAAATCCATAACCCGCTATGGCCAAGCTGGCGAAGGCCGTGCTTTTATAACCGAATAGACGCTTTCGCGCGAAGCACGTGATGGTTTCGCTGACCACTCCCATGGACGGGAGGATCATGATATAAACGGCGGGATGCGAATAGAACCAGAACAGATGCTGGAAGAGCAGGGGATCTCCCCCCTGGAGCGGATTGAATATTCCCATTCCCCCTATCCTCTCCACGGCCACCAGGAGTAAGAGGATGGCCAGCACGGGAGTCGCCAATGCCAGGATCAAGCTGGTGGCGTAAAGGGTCCAGACGAAAAGGGGAAGGCGGAACCAGGTTAAGCCGGGAGCGCGCAAGGTGTGGATGGTCACGATGAAATTGAGACCCGTGATGATGGAAGAGAAGCCGGCGATGAATATCCCCGTGGCCGTTAAAACCACCGCGCTTTCCGCGAAGTGGGTGCTATAGGGAGGATAGAATGTCCAACCGGTATCCACTCCCCCCGCGATCAGGGCCGCCAAGGTGAATAGACCGCCGATGAGGAAGATATACCAGCTCGCCAGATTCAGGCGGGGAAAGGCGAGATCCTTGGCTCCCAGCATGAGCGGCAAAAGGAAATTACCCAGTACGGTGGGGATGGAAGGGATCAGGAAAAACCAAATCATGATGACGCCGTGAATGGTGAACAGCCGGTTATAGGTTTCCGCGCTGACGAAATCGCCTTCGGGGGTCAGCAATTCGATTCGGATGGCCAGGGCCGCCGCCGCGGCCAGGAAGAAAAATCCCGTGATGGAAAAGAGGTAAAGGAGGGCAATGCGCTTGTGATCCGTCGTCCCTAGCCAGGACGAAACGGAATGCCCCGCATGGAGATAGTCCTTCGTCGGGTTCTCGGCGATCATGGGCTTTCTCCCGGCGCGGCATTTTCCGAAGGAGAAGGCGATGGCCCTCCCATGGAACGGATATAAGCGATGAGGCTCATGGCTTCCTCCTCCGAAATCACCCCGGCGAAAGTGGGCATGACCGGGGCGTAACCGGCGACGATTTTTTTGGCGGGGAAATAGATCGATTCCCGTAAATAGCTTTCGTCGGCAAGAACGGATCCCCCGTCTTGCAAAGGGACCTGGGAGCCGAATAAGCCCTCCAAAGGCGGCGCCCTCACCGCCTCGGGATTCCCGTGGCAAGCGCCGCAGCCGTATTTCCCGAAGGCCTTCTCGCCCGCTTGCGCCAGGGAGCCTCCCGGGTTTTCTCCTCGCAACCAGGCCGCGTAATCCTCAGGTAGCATGACGGTGAGCTTTCCCGTCATGCCGCTGTGATCCACTCCGCAGAACTGCGCGCAGAAAAAAGGGAATTCCCCCTCGCGATCGGCTTTGAACCAAAACGAGGTAAACCTGCCGGGGACCGCGTCCCGCTTTAGGCGCAGCGCCGGAAGGAAAAAACTATGGATCACGTCATCGGAGGAAAGAACGAGGCGCACCGGTTTTCCCAATGGCACGTGCAAAGCATTGATTTCCCCCGCTCCCTGGGTGTGGCGGATTTTCCACATCCATTGTTTTCCCGTGACGTAAATGGTTTCCACCCCCGCGGGTTTACCGAACATGCCGAGGTATAAACGCGCCCCCCACAGGAATATCACCGTCATGATGAGCAGGGGAATCAATATCCACGCCGCTTCCAGAACCACGCTGGAATGCTTGGGACGCGAGCGATCGGCGTCGCTGCCGCGCCGGAACTTGATCAGGAAATAAAGGATGCAACCGGCTATGCCCAGGACCAATACCGCGCTCAAGGCCACCATGAAACCGAAAAACAGGTCCACCGAAGCGGCATGGCGGGAAATCACGGGAGGAAGGATGGCACCCAGCGGGGTCGCCACGAAATCCATTATTTTCCCCATCCCCTCCGTCATGGCCGATCCCGCTTCTGCCCCAGACGCAAGCCGCGACGAATGGCCAGGGTCATGGCGCTCTCCACCGGGATGCGGACCAAGCCGGCCGCGCTATCCTGCCAACCATAGGAGGCGAGCAAGGAATCTTCGCGAGCCCGGTAAGCCAGCCATTCCCGCGTCCCGTCGACAGCCGGCTGCGGCGGCAAACCCTCCGGAAGCGAAGCCGCCTCGCCTCCCCGATTTTCCCAATGGCGCACGATCCATCCGCTTCCCGTCAGCACCACCAGCAGCATGATCAGTACCGTGCCCGTCGCGAGAATCACCAGGGGCAAGGAAATGCGATCGGGTTGGCGGGGCGTCATGGCAACCTTTCCGCCTTTGATCCGCCCAAGCGCGGGATGGCGAGATCAAACCTGGCCAGGCGCCGGTTGAAAGCCAGCATCCATAGCCAACCCATCGCCAGAGGCAAGGCGAAAACGAATGCATGGAGATGGAAATGCCCCGGGTGGAAAGAGGGAGCGATAAGCCAATACTGATGCAGCCAGTGGAAACCGAATAACCCCGCAGCCAGCAAGGCCATCGCTTTCGGCCGCATTTTGAAGCGACGGAACAGCAATAGGACAAAGGGACAAGCGAACTGGAAGACAACCAGGATAAGGGCAAGCCATTGCCATCCTCCATTCAGGCGATGGATATACCAGGAGGTTTCCCGCGGCAGATTGCCGGACCAGATGATCAGGAATTGCATGAATGAGAGATAGGCCCAAACCAAAAGGAAGGCGAGCAATAAATTGGCTAAATCGGTGAGCCTGCCCGGTGCAAGCAGGCGGGTGGCTCGGGCATTCACGGCCAGCGCATAGAGAATGGCCATGCCCAGCACGGGAAGAGCCTGACTCGAAATCAGGAGAAAGCCGTAAAGGCTCGAATACCATTCCGGCTCCAGGGACATGGTCCAATCGAAAGCCGCGAAATGCATGGTGAGGCCGTAGAGGATTAATCCGGGGGCGCTCAGCGCAGGCCATTTCCGCAATCCCCAAACCAGCAGGGACCAGATCGCGAAATACCCGGTCGCGCGGCCCAGGAAAAAACCGGCATTCAAATAAGGTCTTACGTGGGTTATCCAGGCGGCATGCTCTCCCCACCTCTCCGGATGCATCCAGGGATAAAGGTTATCCATGCCCAGGGCTATCGGCAAAAACCCCAAGGCCATCCAGGGCAAGGTGGCCGCGCCCGAGTCCAAAAACGGTAGGATCGAATCCCCCCATTTACCGCCGGTGAGATGGTAAATCATGAGCAAAGCCAGACAGCCCAGGGAAATTTCCAGCCAGCCGACGAAGGCGAATAAATAGGCTTGCAGGAATTCCTGCCGATCCGGTATCCATCCCAAAGCCAAAAACGCCAAGGCGGCGATTCCGAGATAAGTCGCCCAGGCGTGCCGGAACCCTGGGTTCGGAGGAAGGACGGCTCTCATGGCCCTTCTTCCCTTCCTCGGCGCGTCAATCGCTCGCGCTCGTATTCCGGTATGTCCTGGATAGCGACGGCGTGGCCGAGTTGCAAGGCGCGGATATAAGCGATAATCTCCCACCTTTGCGGGAGTGGGATACGGTACCCATATCCGAACATTCGGCCGTATCCTTCGTCGATGACCGTCTCCAATTCCTTGTCTTCCAGCCGATGCACGCGCTCGGAGAAAAGGCTAGGCGGCGCGGGAAAACCTTTTTGCACCGCCATCCCGTTTCCCTCTCCGGTGCGGCCATGACAGGGCGAGCAAAAGACGTCGAAGGATTGCCTACCTCGCTGGAGAACTTCCCAGGTCACCTCGGGAACGGATGTCCCGGAGTCGGCTTCGATTTCCGCGCGGCTTTGATGCGTCAAGGTGCCGGGCTCCGGCATGCGGGCCGAGCGCCCGTCGGGGAATAAGGAACTGGCCTGAAGGGATTCGTAGCGGGGTTGATCGAACATGTCCCGCCGCGAGCAGCCCGGCATGAAAAGGAAACACAGGACAGGCAAAGCGGCCGACGCCTTGCGAATAGCGGCTATCCCGCTTCCTATCCCACGCTCAAAACGCAATTTCACGCACCTCGGCCGCTTCCAGCGATTCGAGGAATTCGCGGGTGGCTTGGGGATGATAATGGGAATCGCCGGCTTCGATTCCCAGGAAAAACCGATCGTCGCCGGCGGCGGCGAACCGGTCCCAATGGAAAACCGGATGATAGGGCATGGGCAGACCGTTGAAAAAGAGCATGGCGACAAGAGACGCCAGCGCGGCTCCCAGCACCGTTAACTCGAAGGTGACTGGGATGAACGCCGGCCAACTGTGATAAGGCCTTCCCCCGACGTCGATGGGATAGGCGACGGCCATGGCATAGTATTGCAAGGCGTAACCGGCGACACCTCCCGCGATTCCCCCCGCCATGGCCGCAACGGCGACGCTCGCGTTTTCAGCTCCCAAGGCTTCGCCCAGGCCTTCGATCGGAAACGGCGTATACGCGTCCATGGCGGAATACCCTCGCTCCCGGGAAGTCCTGACCGCGGATAATAATTTTTCCGGCGAATCGAATTCCGCCAACATGCCCCAGACGGAGGAAAGCCCCGCGCTCATGGCTCGGCCCCATTTCCCTGAACCGCGCCATGGGACAGCTTTTTCAATTCCGCCATGGAAATGACGGGCAAGGCGCGGATGAACAGTAAAAACAAGGCTAGGAAGAGCCCCATGGATCCCAGCAAGGTGATCCAGTCCCAAAACGTGCCCGAGAAAATCCCCCACGAAGACGGCAGGAAATCCCGGTGCAAGGAAGTGACCACCACCACATAGCGCTCCATCCACATGCCGACATTGATGAGGAGGGACAAACAGAACAGGAATAGCGCATTACGGCGCAAAACCGGTATCCATAAAAACTGCACCGCCCCCACATTGATGAGAAGCATGGACCAGTACATGGCGCGATACGGCCCGCGCATGCGGTTGAGGGTCATATAACCCTCGAAAACGTCGCCGCCATACCAGGAGAGGAAGATCTCGGAGAGATAGCCGAAGCCTAAAATCCAGCCCGTCGTCAAAAGCATTTTGGCCATGACATCGAGATGCTTTTCGGTAATGGCCCATTGGAGGTTAAACCCATGGCGCAAAGGAATGGCCAAAGTGAGGACCATGGCGAAGCCGGAATAAATGGCGCCCGCCACGAAATAAGGCGGAAACACCGTGCTATGCCAGCCGGGCTCCATGGCCACGGAGAAATCCAGGCTGACGATGCTGTGCACCGACACCACCAGGGGTGTCGCCAAGGCCGCGAATAAGAGGTAGAGCCTTTCGTAACGGTGCCAATGCCTTGCCGATCCCCGCCATCCCAGGCATAAAAGACCCCAGGTTTTTCGGGCCCAGGCTTTAGTCGATCGATCGCGCAAGGTCGCCAGGTCGGGTAATAGGCCCACATACCAAAAGGTCAGGGATACCGTTAAGTAGGTGAAGACCGCGAACATATCCCAGACCAGGGGACTGCGGAATTGCGGCCATAAGCCCATGGTATCGGGATAAGGCAACATGAAATAAAAAACCCAAGGCCGCCCCAGGTGCAAAAGCGGAAAAAGCCCGGCGCAGGCCACGGCGAACAGGGTCATGGCCTCGGCGAAACGGTTGATGGAGGTCCTCCAATCCTGTTTCAGCAAATAGAGGATGGCGGAAATGAAGGTTCCAGCATGGCCTATGCCTATCCACCAGACGAAATTGGTGATCGCGAATCCCCAGGCTACGGGGATATTGATGCCCCATATCCCCACGCCTTTGGAGAGCAAGTAGGCGATGGCCCCGCATAGGCAGAGGCTGAGCGATGCCGCCAGGCCGAAGCCCAACCACCATACCGGGCCGCCGGGGCGCAAAACGGCTTGCGAGACACGGGCCGTGATTTGCGCCGCGGAAGGCGTCCCTCGCAGCCAATCGGATTCTCCCGCGGATGTTTCACCGGGAGGACGCTGGACATCCCTACCGTAAGGTTTGAAACCGCCTCGGGAAGAATCAGCCATGCCGTCCCCTCATGGCATCGCCGGCATTGCTCACTTTCAATAAATAGGTGGTGCGCGGAAGGGTATTCAATTCCCGCAACAAGACGTCATTGCGCTTGCGACGCGCCTGGATGGCGACCTTGCTTTTCGCGTCGAGCAAATCTCCGAAGACGATGGCTCCCGCCGGGCAGGCTTGCTGGCAGGCGGTGATCACGTCCCCGTCGCGCATGGCTCTCCCTTCCATCCCGGCGTCGATGCGGGCTCTCTCGATGCGTTGCACGCAATAGCTGCATTTTTCCATGACGCCCCGGCTGCGAACGGTAACGTCGGGATTGCGCATGGCCTTCAGGCTCTCGCTATGGCGGTCGGAGAATTGCAGGAAGTTGAAGCGCCTCACCTTATACGGGCAGTTATTGGAGCAATAACGCGTCCCGATGCAGCGGTTGTAGACCATTTCATTGAGGCCTTCGGGGCTGTGCAAGGTGGCGGCCACCGGGCAGACGACCTCGCAAGGGGCGTTTTCGCAATGCATGCAAAGCAACGGTTCGAATAAAGCCCGCCTCTCGCCCGCGATTTCCTGGAAATACAGATCGATGCGCATCCAGTGCATTTCCCTGCCCGCCATCACCTGCTCCCTGCCCACCACGGGAATATTGTTTTCGGCCTGGCAGGCGATGACGCAGGCGGAACAGCCGGTGCATAGGGAAAGATCGATGGTCATGCCCCAGGCATGAGCCCCTTTCGCGAGAGCTGGGAAAAGCGAAGGCGGCCGGGAAGGCGGCGGCGAAGGCGTATCCCCTTTCCGCCATTCCCGCAAGTCGGCGTGTTTCACCAAATCGCGTCCCTCCAGGCGCTGGTGATCCTGGGTGCAAGCCACTGGGCTGCGTTTGCCGGTCTTACCTACCTTGGCGTCGGATGCCCACCAGGGCCAGGTGGAATCTCGCACCAGGAATGCATTGTATCCGCGCTGGGCGGCGACCTTGCCGCCCACCTGCCGTCCATAACCCAAAGTGAGGGTCACGACCCCGTCGGCGTGGCCGGGTAAAATCCAGGCCGGACCCGCCACGGTCCTTCCGCCTGACCGCAATTCAAGCTCGTCGCCGTCGACAACCCCTAAGGATTCCGCCATGTCCGGCGAGAGGTGGATGGCATTCTCCCAAGTCAATTTACTGAGAGGCTTGGGTAATTCCTGCAACCAGGCATTCTCCGCGTAGCGGCCATCCCCCACCGTGGGATCGGGCAGGAAGGCGACTTGCACCGAGTCCGACCGCATGGGCGGGAAAGGGGTGACGCGTTTGAGCTCATGCCGCCAAAAAGGCTGAGGGCGGTGATAGGTTTGTGGAAAGGCGGTGTTTTCCACTAGCCCGGTTCGCAAAGCGCGATCCCACGCGGCATCGAATCCGTCTTGCGGCAAACGACGGCGCCAGTAGTTTTTTAAGGCATCATAACCTTTGGCCTGGAAATCGCCTGCGAGGGCCGAAAGCATTTCCTGGGCGGTCTTGGCGAAATACAAGGGAGCGATGAGCGGTTGAACCAAGGTCGCGGTACCGTCCAGGCTCGCCAGGTCTCCCCAGGATTCCAGGTAATGGGCAGCCGGGATATGCCAGCGGCACAGAGCCGCGGTTTCGTCCCGATAGGAACCCCAATGCACGGCCAAAGGCACTCGACGCAGCGATTCGGCGAAATCGAGATCGGCCGGAGCGGCATAGGCGGGATTGCCATCCAGGATCAAAAGGGCTTCCACTTCCCCGGCCCGCATGTCGCGCGCCAATTCAAGCAAGGGCCTGGGATCGGGAACACCCTCTTCCCTGCCGGGAATCACCTGGGTTACGGTATTTCCCAAGCTACCGAGATGTTCATTGACGTCATGGGTGAGGGCGTGAACCCAGGGGGGTTGGGATTCACCCGCCCAAACCAAGGCCGAACCGGGATGGGAGCGCAAATCCCCGGCCACCGCCTCGGCGGTGGACCGGATTTCCTCCCAGCCCAGCCAAGGGTCGGCGCCGCTTTCCCCCATGCGTCCCATTCCCGCCGTCTCATCGGCGCCGACAATGCCCAGGGCTTGCGCGAGGGCCAATGCCCATAGCGGGATTTGCGCGGGCGCCAGGGCGATGCGCCTATCCGCATTCGCCCCGGTGAGGGAAAGGCAGGATTCGACGACATAGAGCCGCGACATGCCCGTTTCCGAATCCGGGTCGCGCCGGGACGCGAAATCCCGGCTGTAACGGATATGACCCGGCGCCCAGCCCAGGAAATCCGAATCGAGCGAAACGATGACGCGGGCGCGATCGAAATGCGGCAGGATGCGGAGCTCCCGGCCGAAAGCCATGCCCGCTCCCCGCGCGGCATGGCCCGATTCCAGGGGATCATAGGCATGCCACCGCGCTTGCGGGTAGCGCCGCGAGATTTCTCCCAGGGAAGCGAGCAAAGAAGGAGAAGCGATCTTCCCGGTTAGGATCCGCAAGCCACGCCCCCCGTGCTTGGACCAGGAAACGGAATGCGCGCCGAGTTCTCTCGCGAAAACATCCCACTCCGAGGCTTCACCGTTCCGCAGGACCGAACGCGAACGGTCCGGATCGTAAAGCCCCAGCAGAGAAGCCTGGGCGAAGGCGTCGCTTCCGCCCAAACTCGCCGGATGATCGGGGTTTCCATCCACCTTGATAGGCCGGCCCATGTCGCTCTTGACCAAGAGCCCCACCGCCTCGCCCATTACGTCCATGCCGGTGGCATAGTATTGCGGCTTACCCGGCAAAAGCCCTTCGGGTCCGCGATTATAGGGCAATATGGTTTCTTCCGGCTGGCGGGTCGAACAGCCCTCCATCCCCGCCATGGCCAAGGCCGCTCCCATGATTTCCAAGAAACCGCGGCGGCTCATATGCGGCGGCCATTCCGATGCGCCCGGCGCGAATTCGGGGGTCGACCTTACCGGTGGCATACGACGCAATCCGTTAGGGAGCGGGCGGGGGCGATACGGTAATACTCCATCCATTTCTTTCCCTGCAGAAGGGGATCGCCCGTAGGCCGCCAACGCGGATTGAAGACTTCATCCGGCGGGCGGAGATGGGGGCCGGGATCGCGATGGCAGTCCAGGCACCATTTCATGTATAACGAGCGGGTCTTGAAGGTTAAGGACATCTTATCCACGCGGCCATGGCATTCGGTGCAACCGACGCCTTTGGCGAGATGAATGCCGTGGTGGAAATACACGAAGCCGGGCAAATCATGCACGCGTACCCAAGCCAGCGGTTTTCCCGTCCGGAAACTTTCCCGCAAGGGGGCCAGCATTTCGGCTTGGTTCCAAATCTGGGAATGGCAGGACATGCAGGTATGCGCCGGCGGCAAATCGGCGAAGGCGGAGGTCGCCACCGAAGCGTGGCAATACCGGCAATCCAAGCCGAGTTCTCCCACATGATGCCGATGGCTGAAGGGGATGGGTTGTTTTTTCACCTGTGATACCCCCGTCTCATAACCGGACCAGGTGAGGCCATACCCGAGAGCGAAGACCCCCACCGCCAATACGGGAAGGGCCAGGATCAGGACTCGTATCCAGGTATTGGCTTTGGGAGTGAAAATCTGGGGCATGAAGCGTCATCCGGCCGCTGATTTCCCTGGGGCCGCTCCGGAGCTTGCGGGATTCCCTTTTGCCGAGAAAGTCCCGCCCTGCCTGATTACAGAGGTAAAGCGTAAGGGATGAAGCTTTACAAAGAAGTCACTCACCCAGTCGATAGTGGAACCAGTTCGTACTCCCGATGCAATCGGTTGAGTCATGAACTTATCCCTTTTTCAAAAAAAGCTTTCGAAAACCGACCCTATTAACGAACGTAAGGATATGCCTAGGACCATGCAATGAAAAAAGAATTCCACCGTCGTCATCCGCGACATCCCGACTCGAGCGAGGCGGAATACGAATATCTGCCCATCGAGGATTACGGCATCATCGGGGATTTGCACACCGTCGCCTTGGTGGGAGTGAATGGCTCCATCGATTGGTGCTGCCTTCCTCATTTCGATTCGCCCAGTGTTTTCGCCTCGCTATTGGATAAACGGAAAGGGGGACGCTGGCAAATCACCGCCTTTCCCGCGGAAACCAGCAAGCAGATGTATTTCCCGGATACCAATGTATTGATCACCCGTTTTCATAGTCAGGGCGGCGTAGGCGAAATCGTGGATTGCATGCCGGTGGATGAAAGCCTCCCAGCCTCGGAAAAAGCGCCTTGCCATCGGATAGTACGGCAAGTCACGGCGGTGCGGGGAGAGGTGGCCTTTCGCTTTTATTGCGAGCCAGCCCTGAATTACGGCAGGACACCGCATCGCGTCCATTTGGTGGAGAGCGGCGCCTTATTCTCCTCCTCCCAAGGCACCGTGGCCCTGATTTCTCCCATCACCTTGAAGCGTTCAGGCAAAGGGGTAAGCGCCGAGTTCACGCTGAAGCCGGGAGAAACGATCCATTTTTTATTGCGCTATGGCGAAGATGCGGGGAATCGCACCTTGGCCAGCCCGCCGCAGCCAACCGAAATCGCGGTTAAACCCACCATTCGGTTTTGGCAAAATTGGTTATCGCGCAGCCACTACCGCGGACGATGGCGGGAAGCCGTCGATCGATCCCTGCTGACCCTGAAGCTGTTGACCTATGCCCCAACCGGAGCCATGGTGGCGGCACCCACCTGCAGTCTGCCCGAAGTCATCGGAGGCGGCAGGAATTGGGATTATCGGTATACCTGGATTCGCGACGCCAGCTTTACCGTTTACGCCTTTCTTCGCATGGGCTTCACCCAGGAGGCGGAACAGTTCATGGGGTGGCTGGAAAATCGCATGCGGGAAGCCCGCTTGGGCGGACATTTGCAAGTGCTCTACGGCATCGACGGCCGCCAGGATTTGAAAGAGTCGATCTTGACCCACTTCGAAGGGTACCGCGGATCGGGACCGGTGAGAATCGGGAATGACGCCTATAAGCAATTGCAATTGGACATATACGGCGAGATGATGGAATCCGTCTACCTCTACGACAAAGAGGGCTCCCCCATTTCCTACGAAATGTGGGAAAACCTGGTGCGTATCCTGGAAATCATGCGCAAGGACTGGAAAAAACCCGACAAGGGGATTTGGGAAATGCGGTCGGAAAATCAGCAGAATACCCATTCCAAGGTCATGTGCTGGGTCGCCCTGGATCGCGCCTTGCGCTTGGCGGACAGGCGCAGCTTTCCACTCGATACCGTCCATTGGAGAAAATCACGGGACGCCATTTATAAATCCATCATGCGGAATGCGTGGGACCCGGACAAAAAGACTTTCGTGCAGGCTTATGGGAATCGCAATCTGGACGCCGCCTGCCTGCTCATGCCGACGATGAAATTCTTATCCCCTACCGATCCCCGGATGATATCGACCTTGTCCGCCATCCAATCCGACTTGGTATCGGACACCCTGGTGCATCGTTACCGCTTGGATCAGGTCAATGACGGCCTGGATAAGAGCGAAGGGACTTTCAGCGCGTGTTCTTTTTGGATGGTGGAATGCCTGGCCCGAGCCAAACGATTGGACGAAGCGCGGCTCATGTTTGAAAAAATGCTGGGCTATGGAAACCACCTGGGCCTTTTCAGCGAAGAATTAGGCCAAAGCGGCGAAGCCCTGGGAAATTTCCCGCAGGCCTTCACCCATCTCGGCCTGATACGGGCGGCTTACAATCTCGATCGCGCTTTTTAGGCTTGCTTCGATTTGGCGCGGGTGCGGGCGGCTTTCCGCGCCGAGGCGGAACGAGCGGCGGCCGAGCGTGAGGCCGATGCTTTACCCCCCTTGGGACCTCCGATTTTTCCACCCTTACGGTAAGGGCTATGATCTTCCGGCTTGCCCCGGCCGGAGCCGCTTTTTTTTCCGCCGCCGGTGGCCTTGTTGACCGTGGCCCAAGCGCGTTTTTCAGCCTCTTCGGTCTTGACTCCCCGGCGTTTATAGCCTTCCTCGATATGCTCCGCCTGTCTTTTTTGCTTATCGGTATAAGCCGACTTATCTCCTCTCGGCATCCTCGCCTCCTTGCGTCGTCTCGGGTGGATTTTCGATTAGTTCTTTTAAATTTTGCATCATCATTTCCCACATTTTTTGCGAGTACTCCATTTCCCTCTCGCTTTGATTATGGTCCTGCGAAACGCTAAGCTGGGTTTTGCCTTCATTCTCGACCAGCTCGAAAAGGACATTGTGATAGGAATCGGGTGTATCCGGCTTCCCGGAGAGCGGGCTGTAATGGGAATACTGCAGGATCCAATAAGGCTCGATTTTTAAAATAGTGCCCTTGTCTTCATAGGCCTTTCCTTCCCATTCCCCTTTCCAGGTGATGGAATCCCCTTCTTTCCAATCGGATTCGACCTGGGCGCCCAACATGTATCGCCGGATGGTGGCGGGGTCTACGAGGGCATCCCAGACCTTGAAAACCGGAGCGTCAATCTCAACTGAAAACACGGCGATATGATCGGCATTCATTACGGCCTCCATCGGAAATGTGGGCAAGGAATATCCATGCTTCCAATTACCGGAATTCGGACACGGAATGAAAGTGATTTTTTGCCGGCTAGGTTAACGGCGTCTATCCGATCAAATCGGATTGGAGGCCCCAGGCTTTCACGCCCAGGAAAAGACCGTAAAAAGCCAGTCCCAAGGCCACCAGAGCGAGCAGGATATGGCCCCAGGGTCCCGTTTCCAGGAAATTCCACGCTTGATCGATGCCGCCTGCCTCCCGGGGGTTGGCATGCTCAGCGGCCTTCAGAAACAGCCAGGCGATGACGAACATGACGACGCCACGCGCCGTGAACCCCAGCCTGCCCGTCCAGCGAATCAGGACGTCGTGTTTTCGATTGAAATCCGGATCCGGAATTTGCCGGCGGAAACGCAAAGTCAACGCCCGCTGGATTTGGACCACTCCCACGATGAAAATGATGAGGGCCACGGCGCGGACCCATTCGCGTCCAAAGGGAGGCTGCAACAGGTCGCCAACCACCACGGGAATGTTTTGCGAGGCATGGCGCGGCCTGCCCTTCCATACCATGCTATAGGCAAAAGTCGAGAAGCTCGCGTAAATGCCGGCGCTGACGAGGAAGCTGATGCGCAGGCATATCCCTTTCGGCCCCCAGCCATAGCCGGCCGGATCGACTATCACCTGGGTGATTCTCCAGAAAACATAGGCCAACATGCCGGAGGCGAGGATAAAAAGACCGATGCGTCCCAGGGGCTGACGGTAGAGAAAGGGTAAGAGAGCGGGTTGATCCACCTTGGCCCCGCCCATGCCCATGGCCGCCATGGCCGTCAGTCCTCCCATCAGGAGATAGAGGGAGGAAAGCGAGGCAATCCCAAAACGGCATACGACCTGCAACCAACGCGCCGCCGACCATCCCCGGGGCCCTGATCCGGTTGCCGACCCACCGCGGCCGGCCGGTGAATTGCGGATTTTATTTCGCTTGAACGCTTCGGCCACATTCACGGCAAACCTTCCACTTTGTTCAGCCCTCGGTCGGCCACTCCCGTTACCGGTCCGGTTAGCATAGGTTTATCCATCCACCTTTCCAAAATCATTCCTCGCTTTTGGCCCGTTAATACCCGCAGCATTTCAGCAAAAGAAAGTTTGCTTCCGACCCAATCAGCAAAGTATTTCCGTTAACGGAGGGCAAGCCCTTCTTCTTATCGACCCGCTCCTGGAGGATACCATGCCAAGCCACCCACGCCGGAAAGCTGCGAAAAAATCGAAGGCCATGGCTTCTCGATCCCAAAAAACCGCCCAGGCGCCGACGCGAAAAAGTACGGGGTCCGCTAAGAGTACGGGGTCCGCTAGGAAAAAGCCCGCAGCCGTCCGGTACGCCGTGGTCGGCCTCGGATATTTTTCCCAGGTCGCCATCCTGCCCGCCTTCGCCCACGCGAATAGAAATAGCGAGATGGTCGCACTGGTTTCGGACGACGATGAAAAAATCAAAAAGTTGGGCCGGAAATTCGGCGTGAAGGCGGCTTACCATTATAACCGTTTCGATGAGCTGTTGACCAATGGGTCGATAGACGCGGTCTATATCGCCTTGCCCAACGACATGCACCGGGAATTCGCCGTGCGCGCCGCGAGGGCGGGCGTCCATGTGCTGGTGGAAAAGCCCATGGCCTTGACCGAAGCGGAATGCGTGGAAATGATCCGCGCCGCCAATGAGCACGATGTCAGGCTCATGATCGCCTATCGATTGCATTTGGCCGCTTCCAATCTCAGCGCCATCGAGGTCATTCACAAAGGCAAAATCGGCGAACCACGCTTTTTCACGAGTTCTTTTTCCATGCAGGTGAAAGAGGGCAATATCCGCACCCAGGCGGGACATGGCGGTGGGCCGGTTTATGACATCGGGGTGTACTGCATCAATGCTGCCCGCTACTTGTTCCGCGCCGAACCCATTCAGGTGATGGCTTTCAGCGCCAGTAAAAACGAGGATGCGCGTTTCGCCGAAATCGATGAAATGGCGGCGGTGATCATGCGTTTTCCCGATGACAGGCTGGCTCAATTCACCTGCAGTTTTGGCGCTTCCGATACGTCGCATTATGAAGTCATCGGCGACCGGGGAAGCATTCGACTGGAGCAAGCCTACGAATATGCCATGCCCAGCATTTTGATGACAACGACTAAAGGCAAGACTCGCTCGCACCGCTTCGGCAAGAAAGATCAAATGGCGGCCGAGATCCTTTATTTCTCAGACTGCGTATTGCAACGCCAGGAGCCCGAACCTTCGGGCGCGGAAGGTTTGGCCGATATCCGCATTGTTCAGGCCATTCTTGAATCCCTGCGGAGCGGAAAGCCGGTTTCCATCGAGCCTGTAAAAAAACGGCTCTACCCCTCGAAAGAAATGGAAATCGAGCGGCCACCGATTAATAAGCCCGATTTGGTGCATGCCGAAGGGCCGTCCCAGGACGGATAATCGCCGCGAAAAGCCGTTTCTGGCCGTCCTCTAAAAAACCTTTTGCCCAGGGGCGGGGAAATAGCTAGTTGTCTTTCCAGAACATGGTAGGAAGGCGCGGCCTGACCCTCTTCGTTTTTGCCTTAGGCGGGGGAAAATGAGCCGGCCTCGAAAGGATGGATAGCTATGAAGACAGCGACCCTAAGCGATAAGCCGAAAACCGCCGCCCCGAAGCGCGAGCCCTTGGAATTCGTCAAGGACGGGAACGTTCTAAGCGCTTATTACCGTGAGATTCGAAAGACCCGTACTTTATCCCTGGCGGAGGAAAAGGTTTTAGCCGGCAGGATAAAGGCGGGGGACAAGGAAGCCTTCAACGCCCTCATCGAGGCCAACCTGAAATTCGTCGTGGCCGTTTGCCGGAATTACCGCAATCAGGGTTTGCCCATGGGCGATCTCATCAATGAGGGGAATCTCGGATTAATCCGCGCCGCTCAGCGCTTCGACGCCAGCTTGGACAATAAGTTCATTTCCTACGCGGTGTGGTGGATTCGCGAAGCCATTCTCACGGCCCTCGCCGAGCAAACCCGGACGCTCACCATTTCGACCGGCCGGGTCGTGTCGATTCAGGAAGTCGATGGCGCCACCCATGCCCTCGAACAGGAACTCGGACGCAAACCCGTCATCGAAGAAATAGCTGAAAAGATCGGGAAAAGCATAGGCCATGTCGCCAACTGTCTGAATTCCAAGGCGCATTCCATCTCCATCCATCAGCCCGATTCGGAATATGGCGACTCCACCTTGGAAAGCCAGCTTCAAGATCAAGATTCACCCGACACGGACAAGAATGCCGTCCTCTTCCTCCTCGGTGAAAGCCTGAAGGATGCCCTAGCCGATTTGGATGAAAAAGAAAGCGCGGTCTTGAAGATGTATTTCGGCTTGGTCGATGGCCATGAGTATTCCCTACTGGAAATCGCCGAAAGCCTCGACCTGTCCCGCGAACGCATCCGCCAAATCAAAGAAAAGGCGCTGAAGAAATTGCGCCACCCTACCCGGCGGCGGCGGCTCAATGCCTTTCTAGGCTAGGGAGCCGTCTCGGTACGCAGCCACGGTTTCGGGAACGTTCACCTCATCAATGAGAATACCGGCGAGTCGAGCCATGCATTTCCAACTTCATCGCGAAGTTGGAAAATGGCTCCGTCGGTTTCCGGGATATCGGGGCTCAGCGACCCTTTGAACTCGTTGATTCCTTTTCGGCTCGTGAAATTTTCTTCGAGTAGCCTAAAAGTCTCACCATTATCCACCGAAAGCCAGATTTCCACTTCCATATCCTGGCTGCCCAGCCAGAAGAGGGAAAAGTCCGAACCGAGCGGCAATACGCCGTGGGCCAGGGGCGCGATGAATCGCGGGCTATCGCCGGGATCGGTTTCAACGGCGACCAATAGGGTATCGCGAGCGATGTAGGTTGCCAGGGAAGCCGAGACCTCAAAACGATAAACTCCGGCTTGGTTGAAGTCCACCGAGGTTTTGCTTTCCGTGGGCCGGCGGATGACCGCTCCCCCCGGGGGGCCTTCCACTTGCCGCCATAACCAAATGACCCGGTGAAGATCGATGCTGGAGCCTTCCACTTCCGCGTCCAAAGCGGAATGATCGCCGACCTTGGCCGAATAATCGTCGCCAACCTTCAATATCAAGTCCGGGTTTTCATGCGGAGTATCCTCGGGCGGGCTCTCCCATTCCTCGTTTTCCGTAAAGCGCCCGTCCTTGCCGGATTTCAGTTTTTCCTCAATACCCACGATTTGACCATCGCTCGTGAGGATTTTCAAATCGAATAACCCTTCGGGCAAACCTTCGAGAACGAATATGCTGTCGACGAGAACCGCCAGGAATGGCGTGCCTGGGATGAAAACCCGGTCCGGACCCTCATGGCCTTCCTTGCGGATGATCACGCCTTGGGCGTTTTGCAAGGGCGTGGGAATGAGATCGACCCGGCTAAGACTGGAATCGATTCCCCGGATGAACCTGCGATTCCTGCCATCGTAAGCAAAGCCCATCGCCAAGGCCCCCTGATTCCCGTCGGTGCGCACCAGCAGGTTGAAGGAAATGACGGTATCGATTTTAGAGAGTTCCCCGCCCTTGCCCAGGACGGATAAGCGACTGGAAAGAGCCTCGCCATTGCGCTCGAAATCGAAGCTGGAAAGCAAGACGGAAGCGTTGTTATCGAGCGTGATTTGGGCCAGGGGAAGATGATCCACGGCGGGAATTTGATCCTGGCCGTAGAGACTTAAAGTGCCGGAGACACGCATGGCGGTTCCGGAACTGTCGACGAAAGCGACCGTCAATTCCGGATTATCCACGCCCGAACTCGTGCCGGTGATCTTATCCGACGAACCCAGTTGGCAACGGAAAAGGGAGAAAGCGCATAACAAACCCGTCGCAGCGCGGAAAAAAAAGGTTGGCATGGTTCGGAAACCCCGGTTAGACCGCATATCGAAAGCCGCCGCCAACCGGGATTAGCTCGCATCTCCTTCTTCTGGCAGGCGGCTATTGGGAAACAGTTGCATGGTCAGGGTGTAAATGCGGTCCTCGTTTTGATCCCGGTCGATGATTTCCCTCAGCTCTTCGGCAAAGGAGCGGATGCGCTCTTTGATGGTCGAGAAACCCCGCTGGGAAATAGTGAACATGAGGGCATTATACTGTCTTCCCGCCGAAGGGACCTGCTCGAACACTTCCATCGACATGCGCGTCAACTCCTTGAGATGATCCCGTGCCGCCCGGGCTTGCACGTCCTTAGTGGTAAAAATATGCCGGTCGGTAACGGCGTAACCGTTGGCCGTTTTCTTAACCAGCTCGAGCTTCAATAATAAGGCGATGGATTCCTGCACCTCTTTCGCCGCCACCTTGGGAAACAATGCGTCTCCGATGACCGCCGGATTGGACACCTTGGTATTCATCCCGAAAAAATTGCGGACGGCGCTATGGGTCCACTTGGAGAAGAATTCCATTTGGGACGCATGGAGAATGCTGGCACGCGAAGACCGGAATTGGGTCAATTGCCCGAAGAAGTGGTTTTTTTCCTCCATCCGCTTGGCTTGGTTGAATTGCACCAATAATTCGAAATAGCGGGCGTCGCGATCATTCAATTTCATGGCCTTGGCGAAATGCACGCGCAGATTTTGGCTCAGATTGCGTCGGCCTTTGATGACGGCGGGAAGCAGACTGGAATTTCCCAATGGCAAGCCCGCTTCCTTGGCGAAAAGCCGCTGGCTGAATTTCGCATCCTTCACCCGGCGCCAATCGCACCAGTCCTTCAAATACTCCCGGAAATCGAGATATCTCAGGATATGCGGCGCTTCCACCGGGAGTTGTGATTCGGCCTTGGATTTCACTTCCATATACTAAGCAATGGCTCGCTGTACGGCCCGGAACACCGCGCGAAACCTGGGGACAGCTTGTGCCCGGAAATAACTCCCGTCCGCCCCGTCCACCCGGATTAACCGGCTAAAATAACCCGAACACCAACTCTTCGGAGGAAATATGGAAGCACAACGTAAGATAATGGTCAAGGTCGGCCTCATGGGCATGGCCTTTACCGCGGCGGTCATCATCGGTTGCAACCAAACCGATCCGCAAAGCGAACCAAGCGAAGCTTCGGTGACCTCAACCGAATCCTTGCGTCTGGTCGTCAAGAGCAGCGACAGTTGCCTGGCTTTGGCCGAAGATCTCAAGGCCTTGTTCTCAAGCCTTCCCGACAGCTCCATCGACGAAAGCCTGGCCGATTTGCATAAAACCTTCATGGAAACCTGTGTCGAAAAAGTCACTCACGATTCCGCCTTCCCGGGCATGGGCGAATTGCTGCACCCGCCGAAATTGCATCGCGATTCCGGCGCCCATTGCGGCTGGAGCCTGGCGAAAATCGATATGCTGGACAGTTCCATGACGGTGAAATACTCCAAGGTCTGCGGCGAGAAAATGGGCGGCCACGCGACCAAATGGATGGATAAGATCCATGACCTCAAAGACACCCTGGAAGCCCGGGGAAACCACGATTTCCTGGACTCCCTCGAGGCCAGGTTCGGCCAGGAATTCCTCGATTCTCTCAAGGATCAACTCGGACATGAATTCCTGGATTCCCTGGAGCACAAGGTCGGTCATGAATTCCTGGATTCGCTGAAACTCAGGTGCGAACAAGGCCGTCCCGACCTGGACTCCCTGATCGGCACCATCCACGAACATGCCGACCATTCGGGCAAGAAACACGAGAAGGATACCGTAGCGGTCGACTAGGCCGGGCGGTACCGGCGACGAACCGTCGTCGGCCAGGCGGCAAAATCAGAAGCCCTTGGGTGAAAATTCCCGAGGGCTTTTTCATGGGCTGAACCTTATGTCTCGTCGCCGAAATTATAGTCCGGCTGGATGACATTGGAGGTCCCGCCTTCGACAATGCTCTGTTCCGAAACCAAGGTCAAGACGGCGTTCTGGGTGAATTCCTGCAGGTTGAGCGCGCCCAGATTGCACATGGTCGCGCGCAATTTGGCGATGGTTACCGATAAGACCTCATCCACCGATCCGACCACGGGCACATAACCGTCTATGCCCTCCTCGAATTTGAGCCTGTCGGCGCTGCCGTCCTCACTGTAGCGCTGCCAATTGCGGGCACGGTTGCTGCCTTCGCCCCAATAGGGTTTGTACACCCTTCCTTTGAGGCTCACCTTGGGGGTCGGGCTTTCGTCGGTCATGGCGAAATAGCGCCCCATCATGACGAAGTCGGCGCCCATGGCCAGGGCGATGATGATTTGCGTGTCATTGGCCAGGCCGCCATCGGAACAGATCGGGATATAGACGCCGGTTTCCTGGAAATAAGCGTCGCGCTCCTGCACCACGTCCATGAGGGCCGAAGCTTGCCCGCGGCCCAGGCCCTTTTGCTCCCGGGTGATGCAAATGCTGCCTCCGCCTATGCCCACCTTGACGAAATCGACGTCGCCTTCCTCGGCCAAATAGCGGAAAGCCTCGCCCGAGACCACGTTACCGGCGCCGATGACGACCTTGTCTCCGTATTCGGCCCTCACCCATCGGGCCGCATCGCGCTGGTATTCGCTATAACCATCCGAAGAATCCAAGGTCAATACGTCGGCCCCCGCCTCGATCAAGGCGGGCACGCGTTGCTGGTAATCATGGGTATTCACCCCGGCGGCGACCGCCAGCCTTTTGCGCGGATCGAGGAGCTCCAGGGGGTTGTTGATGTGGTCGACATAGTCCTTTTTGAATACCAGGGAATCGAGCCTGCCGTCGCCGTCGAGAATGGGCAGGCATTCCTTTTTGTGTTTATGCAACAAGCGGTTGGCTTCGGTGAGAGAGAGGCCGACGCGGCCGAAAATGACCTTTTCCAAAGGCGTCATGTGGGCGGCGACCGACGCTTCGAGATTATCCTCGAATTCCCAGAAATCCTTGTCGGTGATGATGCCGAGGAAGCGGCCGGTATTGGTCCCGTCTTCGGTAACGGCTACGGTACTATGGCCGGTGCGTTTCATGATGGCCAGCAATTCCCTCAGGCTGGCCGAAGGCCGGACATTGGAATCGCTGTGGACGAAGCCGGCCTTATGGGCTTTCACCTTGGCTATCATGGCGGCCTGGCGTTCGATGGTTTGCGAGCAGAAGGTAAAGGCCAAGCCGCCTTGCCTGGCGAGGGCTATGGCCATTTCCGATCCGCTGACGGCCTGCATGCTGGCCGATACCACGGGAATATTCAGGCTGAGCCTGCTTTTTTCACCCTTTTTAAAACGCGCCAAGGGAGCGGCCAAATCCACGTTGCGCGGCAAATGTTGCCGCTGGGTGAGTCGGGGGACGAGCAAGTATTCCGCGAAAGTACGGGACAAATCGGAGAGAATGCGGGCCATGACTTACCTAGCCTTAGGTTGGGGAAGGTTGGGGTTTTGAAAAATCCATGAAGGCGGAATGGACGCGCGATGCCGGGGAGATCGCCCGGGGGACTCGAAGAGATAGGCCATGTCCCAATTTATTTAACCTTCCCCGGTGCTGTCATCCCGGGCATTTTTTCGAAAAAACCGAAAACCCCTGGCGGGAAAGGCCGTCAGTTTGATACGGTAGGTCATGCTTCGCCTTGGACCCTTACGCCGGCGCCTGGTGCTGCTGGTTTTCGGATTGGGAATTTATCCTCCGACGCCAGCCTGGGCCCAGGACGAAGCGGGGCCCCATCTCGACTCCCGGGATGATTTCGTGGTCCTGGAAATGGAAGGTTACCTGCCTCCATCGGAGAGTGACGAAGTATTCATTCCGTTGCGCGCCGGGCTTCGAGGCTATTTCCCTTTGCCCGCCTCGTTGGATACCAACCTCTTTGGAGTGTTTCGCATGGCGGCCATGAGAGTGGCGCCAAGGGCCGATCCCGTGGCGACGCGCGTCGCATGGCCGTTGCGGCTAGGCTTGGGATTAGGCTGGGTCGGATGGGAGCGCGGAGCCGATGTGATCTACGGATACGGCCTCGTCATGCATGGAGAAAGCGTCGGCTTGGGGTCAGGGTATGCCTGGATCAGCGAGTCAACCCTGGCCTGGGAGCGCAATACCGGCTGGGGATCCTTTGGCCTCGCCATAAGCGTATTGACCTATATCGATCAAGTTTTCGTATGGCCATTCCCTTTGTTGGACTGGCGGATAGGACCGGATTCACGGCTGGTTTTCCGCGGCGATGATTTGGAATTCCGGCAATTCCTGTCGCGAAGCCTTTGTTTGGCGATGGGAGTGCGCTATGATCTGGATGTTTACGCCTTGAGCCATTCCCGGTTTTTGGCCTGGGAGCAAATAGCCGCCGAGGCTGGCCCCAATATCGGCTTGGGATCCGGGCTTTTTCTCAAACTTCGCGCGCGCCGGGGCATTTACGGCGACAAGCGCCTGGGGTCGGATTGGCAAGGCGCGGAAACCTATTCCACCGACGATTGGTCTTTCCGCCTAATGCTTACCCTGAGCGAGTAATTTTCCACCGTCCGCAAGGCCTCAAACTCTTCAAAATCAAGCCCTTACGCATTGACCCCATTTGTCGCCACCCCTAGCATTCCAAGGGTAGGAGCGATTCATGGCGGTTCTTTTATTGCAATTCATTTGCGCGGCCTTGTTCGCCATGGGACTCTTTTTCATCGGCATCGAATTGCGCGTCCGATATGACAGGAGCAATCTTTATTTCGGCAGTTCCTTATTGGTGCTCTGCGGCATCGCAGGAGTGGATTTGTGGATTTTACCGCAAAGCGCGCTCTATGAGGAATTATTCTGGACCCGCACCCAGCACGTTTTCGTCGTTTTATTTTCGGTATTCCTGAATTTATACCTGATGCGGTTGTCGGGAGGCAAGCTGCATCGTTTCGTGCAGGCCCTCTTGTCCTCTTCCCTCGCCGTCGGCGTCTTGACTTGCACGCCCTGGGTGCTCACCTTGAAAGGCGGGGAAGTCGTCACGCAATGGGGCTATACGGTTTTTTTCATTCCCTATCTCCTTTTTATCTGCATCAGCGTCGTCAATTGGCTTTTCATCCAGTCCCGGCACGCCGAGGTTTCGGAGAAGAAAGTCCTCCGCCTGCATTTGATCGGCCTCATCATCCTCGCCTCGGGCGGCTTCATCGACGCCTTCGTGCTGGGATTCAAACTCCACGTCCTCGATTACGCCATCCCCAGCTTCACCGCCGTCGGGGTGCTGGGCTATGGCCTTTGCGCTTCGGGCATTTTCGCGGAACGTTTCTTTTTCCTATTGAGGGAAAAGGACGCTCTTTACCGGAAATTGGAATCGGCCTATGTCGATATGGAAAAAGCCGGCAGGCTGAAGCAATTGGGCGAGTCCACCGCCATGATCAACCATGAAATCAAGAATTACATGTTCCTCATTTCGGGCAATGCCCAGATGCTTCAGGAATTCGAATCCCTTTCCCCCAAGGGCCAGAGCATCGTCGACAATATCATCTCGGCCGTGGACAGGCTGACCCGCTTCAGCAAGGACATCCTGGAATTGTCGCGCACGCATTTGCTGAAGGAATCCTACCCCGTCGTATTCACCGACCTGGTGCGGCGCACCTGCCTCACCCACTTTTCGGATCGCAAGGAATTCCTGTTGCTGCGCCTGGAGAACGACATCCGCATCCACGGCGATCCGGACAAGCTGGAGCAAATGCTGGTCAATTTGATCCAAAACGCTTTTGAAGCCACCAGGCCCGGCGAATTACCCGATTTGCGGCTGACGCTGAGGCAAACCGAGGAAACGGTTTTGCTTACCATCGAGGATTTCGGCACCGGATGCGCCGAGGAAAACCTGCAAAACCTGTTCAAGGCATTTCATACCACCAAGCGCGGCAAGGGCGGCAATGGATTGGGCATGTCGCTCTCCCGCACCATCGTGGAGGGCCATGGCGGCAAGATCAACGCCTATTCCAAGAATTTCGACGGCGAGGACTCGCATGGGCTCATCGTCAACCTGGCCTTTCCCAGGTTAACCGAGAAAACCGGCGACGATCTGGACGTCAAAGCCCCGCTGGTACTGGTCCCCGAAGGGATGGAGGATCTCGAATCCCTGCTGAGAGTCCTGAATAACGTGGGGGCGACGCCTTTTGTCGTGGGGGGCATCGAGGAATTGCACGGGACGGCCGTGCCTCTGGGCGGAAAAACCATCCTGCTCAGCTCCAGGTCCAAGCATTTGAACCAGTTGAAGCCGCATATGTGGCGTCAAGTCGCCCTGATTACCTCTCACCACCACCAACTCTACCTCACCGGCGAGGTCATTCAGGGCCGGACGGAATTATTGACCGAAAACGTGGTTCTCGATTTAATCGAGGATGCCCGAAAACCGAAAAAACCGGCGGGAAAGCCGACCAGTGCGCCAAGCAGCGAATCCACTAAAAGCATGGCCTGATCGACCCGGCCAGGTTCCGGCCTTATTTCCGCAGTTCTTTTTGAAAACCGCGTATCCTTTCCCAACCGGCCTCGGGTATGACGGCGCCCATGACTTGCACCACTTCGGAACCGATTTTCGCGCCAAGCCTGGCGGACGTTTCCAAATCGTAGTGGTGGTTGATTCCATACAGAAAACCGGCGGCCCATAAATCGCCGGCTCCGGTCGTATCCAGGGCTTTGACGCGGTGGGCCGCGATATCCAGGCGTTTGGCGCCCTGGGCTATCAGAACGCCTTCGGCGCCGCGCTTCACCACCGCCGTTTTCGCCTTGCCCGCGAGGATTTCCAGCGACTCCCTCTCCCCTAAGCCGGTATAGGCGCGCGACTCGTCTTCATTGGCGATGAGGATCTCGATGCGCCCCCGGCTGAACATCTCATCGAGGTATTCACGCGTGGCCTGCACCACCTGGAAGGCGGCCAAGTCGAGGCATACCGGGATATGCAGCCTGGCGGCGACGTCCAGAATGCGATCGACCACGGGCCTATTGAACAGCAAATACCCCTCCAAATGCACCAGGGCGGCTCCTTCGAAATCGATATCCAAGACATCGGCGGGCTGCAGGGTCGCCGAGGCGCCCAGGTAGGTGAACATGGTCCTTTGCGCGTCGGGGGTGACGACGGACAATACCCGGCCCGTCGCTTCGTCGCTGCGGTGTATCCTCGATTCGACTCCGGCTCCCAGCAGGCCCGATTCGAAAGCGGTAGCCAATTCGTCTATTCCCAAACGGCCTATCATGCGCGCCTTACCGCCCAAGCGGCCGATGCCCACCAAGGTATTGCAAGCCGAACCCCCGGGGACCACGGTGAATGCCCGGAGCGTTTTCGCCAGGGCCATTTCGATATTCTCCCGCTCGACCAGGGTCATTCCGCCTTTGGCGGATCCCAATTGGGTCAGGAATTCGTCGGATTCCTCGAGCAATAAATCGACGAGGGCGGCGCCAACACCGACGGTGACGGGCAAAGAGGACATAGCGAATACTCCGGATCAATCGGCCTGCGGCCGGGGGGAAGGATAAAACTTAATCCCGACCCGCGATCTCTCAGGAGGTTTAGGGTTCGGTGGCGTATATTTAAACCCGCTGCGCTGCGAATTTGCAGAGTCTTCATGCTTAATCTGGCTGGTTTCCGATATTTTCGGTGGTTTCACCGTGGGCGGCTCCCGTTTCAAGCCGTCGGGAGCGCGCTATGGCTCGTCTCCTTTTTTTTTGCGGCTAACCCGAATCCCGTTTTCGCCGCGGAGGAAGGCGCGGAAGAGAGAATCGCCGAGTGCGAGATTTTCCCCGTCACCGACCCTGAACTCGCCGCGGCCCTTTGGTCGGCTGGTTTCGCCAACCCGCTTTCCGATGAGTCCGAACTCTCCCTCATGCTCATCGGTTCGGAAGAGGGGGAGGCTGGATTCGTGCTTCGCAATGGAACCCAGGCATTCCGTTTGCCGGATTCCAGCCTGGGGCAATGGCAAGCCTGGAGCCACGGGCAGACGGGGCGAAAACCCGGTCGCGATCGGGAAGCGGCTTTCGCGCCGCAACCCATGCCCACCCTTTGGCGGCATCTTCGCAATGACCCCGACCCTTGGTGGGAGGGTTTCCTCTGGCCGACCGGCCTGACCCTGGAAATGCAAAGTTCCCTGGACGGCTTGCCCAAAACCGGACCCACGGCGGAAAGGCGCTTAGGATTGATCTGGTCGCAAAGCGCTTTCACTTTCGGTTTTTTCGAATTAGGCGTGCAGCGATCGCAATTCGGCGGCGGCGTGACCCGCTATCTGCGGAGCGGCGACATCGACTTCATCACGGGCCGCGAAAAGTCGCCGCCGTTTTGGGACGAAGCCGACTGGTGGTGGCATGTATCGGCCGGCGTTCCCGGCTTGCGTTATGAGATCCGCTCGCATGGGGGGATTGTCCCGGCTTTCCTATTCATGGAAAGGTCGGCGGCCACCGACGCCAAACGCGCCACCTCGGGCGATTGGATCAACTGGTTCGACGACGAAAAGGATCACCAAGGCAATGTCAGCCACGCCCTTCGCATGCGTTACGGGTATTTCCGTTCCGACTTCATCTGGGATGCGGACGCCTACCAATACCCCATTTTCCATTTCGGATTGGAAGGCATCCCATTTGGTTTCGGCTCGGTCGGCCTCGGGATGTGGTCGATGGCCGATGTATTCTTCACCCAGATGGGCCTGGAACTCGGCCCCCGGCCTATCCAGTTGGCATTGCCGCCTCAATGGCCGACCCTGATGGCCATCACGCCCTTACGGGTGGAATTCCTCTTCCGCGACCAAAAGCAATTCCATTTCAGCCTGACCACCCGATTCCATTTCGACAATCGCGTTTTCCGCTTACCGGGAGGCCGTCCATGAATGATGCCTTGAAGCTCTCCGAAAACCCTTTGCGTCAAGCCGAAAGGGCCTTGGTGAAGATCGGCCGTACGGCGAGGCTATGCCTTTTCGTCCCCGCGCCGCTCATCGCCGTGACCACGGCGGGCTTCTTTTTCTTTCGCCCGGCCTGGTATCTGGACCCTTTCTTATCCTTGATATACGGCCTCTTCGTCATGGGCCAAATCCTGGCATTCACGCAAATCCTCGGCGTCGGCAAGGGGGTGACCAAAACCATGGCCGCCGTCCAAGTCTTGCGCAAGGCCAGCGACGAGCCCGATCTCGATGATTTGCGCAATGCCTTGCTGGCCAACGCGCCCGCGGGCCCCCTGCGCGATTTACTGCTCCGCTGGATAGAGCTGGGTTTGCGGGGCGAGACCCACGGGTCGGAATCCTTGCTCGACAATGCCTGGGATAGGCGCTCCCTCACCGACGACCGGGCCATGTCCTTGCATGTGTCCCTGAACCGCACGACCCTGAAATTGGGTTTTCTCGGGACGCTCATCGGCCTCATCATGACCTTTCCGCCCATGAAACGCGCCATCATGAGCCTGTCGGAAAGCGAAGGCGAGATGCGTTTCATCCGCGATCTCGTGGCCGCCATCGACGGGGACGAATACGCCATCCTGAATACCCTGGTGGCCACGGCCGTCTCCATCCTGATCGAATTGGTGACCTTGCAAATACTCGAGCGGGCCCTGGTCGGTTTCGATTTGGTGAACAGCCATATCAATGACTGGAACCTGACGCGCTTGCAGCCCATCATCCGTCGGAAGTTCGGCCCCGAATCGCCGGCGCATCGCCTCCTCCAAGGCCAGGCGGGTTTGGAAACGCGCTTGCTCGAGGCCCAGGCGGCCATGGACCAAAACATGGCGGCGCTGACCCGCGCGGTGGCCGGCACGGCCAAACAATTGGAACAAGTCGGTGAAATCCAATTGCGAATGGGCAAGCGCCTGTCGGAGCTGATCGACTTCGAAAGGCAATACCGAAGCTTTCTCGCCGGCAAGCAGGCGGCGGCGGCTCCGGACAACCTGCGTCCCGAAGCGGGGGCCTAATTCCCCATGCGCCGACGCCGTGGCCAGCAAAAAAGGGAGTTGGGGGAAGCGATTTCCTTCGAAGACGTGCTCACCGTCATCACGGTCCTATTATTGCTCCGCGTCCTTTTCATGGTGCCGCTGGTCAATGTCGACAAGGCCAAGACCGTCCGCGCCCAAATCGACTCCTATTGGTCCTCGCAAGCGCAATGGCTCCTGTCGCAAAACGACGACAGCGTCCAAACCGCGCCTTACCGCACCGCTTTCGGCTGGGATCACGGCAAGGCCATTCTCTCGCAAAGGGACGGGTATTGGTTTCTGGAGGCCGCCACTCCGGACAGCAATTTATTGGTGGTCAGGCAAAAGCCGGGCGACAGCACCTATATCGCCTTGCGGGTGCAAGGTCCAGGCCACGCCAAATCCTTCCGGCGGGGCAAATTGCTCTGGAGCGTGACGGAGAATGAATGGTTTACCGCCTCCGATACCCTGGACTACGGTTCCCATCCGCTCTCCAAGGGATTGGAAAAACAATTGCGCGCCATCACCAAGCAAGAGCGCGGGTATTGATGCGCCGGCTCATCGGCATTCTGTGCGCGCTGCTCCCGTTGCTGGCGGCCCCGGCGTCGGCCAAGAACGGCGATGAGGCGTTGAACCACTACGCCCTGCTCGGACTCGGAGATTCGGCCATCGGGCAAAGGCTGGCTTTGCGTTTCAAGGCCAAGGGTCAACCCGTCTTCCTGGTTCACAACCTGGCCACCGGCCTCACCCAGGGAGATATCCTGCGCTTTCAGGATAAAGCGGCCCTGATCGACGCGGATATCTGGCAAACCTTGCAGGCGGAAGGCGCCTTGGCCAAGCTGCAAGCCTCGCCCTTGATCCGGGTCATGGCCAGGGGATCTGAGGCGACTTGGAGCGACCGGGCGGCCCAGGTCAAAGGCCCCCAGGAAAAAAAGGCCTATCGCCTGGGAGCCGAGCTCATCAAGGTATTGCAAGAGAACTTCGGGGGGCTGCCAGGACGCGAACAATTCCTGATGGCCTTTGACGGCGCCAACCTGGAATTGCTCGCTCCCCGCGAATTCCTGGATCAATTGCGGGTAGTCCGCGTGACGGAAACGCCCACCACCGGCCGTCCGCGTTTCATCTCCCCCGCCCCGCGGCCAGGTCATCTCGTCGGAGAAAATTTCATCTGGCAAAGCATGGCCGTCGACCCCGCCGATCCCGATGGCTTTTTGAAATACCAAATATCCGGTGCCTTGCCTCCGGGCCTGCTTTGGGACGCTTCCCTGCACCGATTGCAAGGCAAGTTGGAGAAGGCCGGAAATTACCGGCTTACGGCCGAAGTCCGCAATCGGCAGGGCGCACGCGATACCTTGGCCATCAACCTGACGGCCCAAGAAGATCAGCCGCCCCAACTGGCCATTTTCCCCAAGACCATGGCCTTCGCCGGCCAGAAATGGGCTTATGACGTTTTGGGTTCCGACCCGGACCATCCCGGGGACTCCTTGCGCGTACAGGTATTGAAATTGCCTCCCGGCATGGCCTATGACGCGGTGACCAGGCATTTCGAATGGCTGCCCGCGGATTCCCTGGTCGGCCGGCGTTTCGACTTGGCGTTCAGGCTTTCCGATCCGATGAACCGGGGGGATGACTACGCCTACTCCATCCAAGTCAAGCCGGGATCGGCGGTGGCGTGGACCCAAGGCATTCGCATCGATTTGCCGTTCGACACCCTCATTCAGGGACAAACCTATGCCTGGCGGGCTGGGGCCACCGCCCTGGCTTGGGCCGAACAGGGCATTGTCTTGAAGGATGTGCGCGGACCGGATTCCACCCGCTATGACGGGGAAACCTTGACCATCAAGCCCATTCGAGCCGGCGCCCATAATGTTCTATTCGAGTTCCAGACCAATGCGGGTCCTCTGCAGCAGGCGCGAAGCTTCGTGGTTCTGGAAGACCGGCCGCCTTTTTTCGTCAGCACCCTGAGTTCGGATAAAATCTCGGTGGGACAAAAAATCCATTACCGTCCCATCGCCAAGGATCCCGAAAACCAAGCCGTTTCGCTGGGGGTTTACGTGCCGCCCGGCAGTCGTTTTTACGGATTGGAGGACGGCGAACTCCGGTTGGAAGCTAGGACACCCGGGCTGCATACGGCCCAATTGGTGGCGCGGGATCCTTCCGGACACGAAGCGACCCAATGGATAGCGGTGCGGATCGAACCGAATGCCCGACCCGTCGCCTGGACCCTTGAGAATCATGTTTTTGCCGGCCTGGCGGCCTGGACGGCAACCCTGGATTTAGGCGCCGGAAGGTTGGGACTTTATACACCCGATTTGCCGGCGGCTTTTAGTTTCACCAACCGATCGGGACGGGACTGGCCTTTCCTCTTTTTCGGGGGAAATCTGTTGGGCCATGCCTCCGAGAGCAAAGGCAACCGCCTCATCGCCGATTTGGGATTCACCTTGCGCTTGCCCGATCCCAAAATCGCCACGGGAGGGGTCTATGGCCGCCTCAAAGGCGAGTGGAGTTTTCCGCAGCTCGGCTTCGCGCGGATCGAAACCGAATTCACCGGGCATGTCCGGCAGGCCTTGGTCCTAACCGACACTTCGGGGATCCGATTCATTTTCGGCGAGGAGTCCATCCAATTGGCGGAGAGGTATGATCCGGTGGTGAGGCGCATTATCCAAGACGCGACCGCTAAGGACAATGCCGCTTTTTTCAGCAACATCCAGACCTATAGCCGGCTTGGCTATGGATTTTGGGCCGGGCCCGGTATTTGGCGGGAAGACTTTCCCATGGACCAGCGGTTTTACCAAAGATTGGGAGGAAGCCTGCGCTACCAGATGCATTGGCAAGCCCTGCTGGGACAATTCAATTTCCGGGGCGGATGGGGTTCGGGCGGGGCCGGCTGGGGTCTGGACGCTTCCTGGCGAATCTCCTGGGGCTCGGGTTTTTAAACCCGCGCCAAGAGATTCGCGGCGGCGCGCCTTCAGGCCATGAGGGTGAAAAGCTTGGCGTCCATGGCGGAAACCACGGCGAAAGCCTGCACGCCCAATCCCTGTCCGAAAGCGGTCAAACCCTCTCCCGACGTGGCCGTGAAGGCAACGCATCCAGGCGGCAGCTTCATCAGCCCTTCAAGCTTGGATCGCATGGCGGGGAAATGCCGGATGAGCCTCGGCTTTTGGCATTCCAAAGCGATGGAAACATGGGTGATACGGTAACCCATGTCCCAGACATCGCCAAGGGCTATGGCCAAATAGGCCCGGCTATCCTTCACACCGGCGCGGCAAAGCCCGTCCGCCACGGGGCCTAATACCGGTTTGCCGCTGATGCCTGACAAGGCGTTGGTGACGGCATGCAGAACGACATCGGAGTCGCTATTGCCTTCCAAGGCGAATCCGGCTTCCAAAGTAAGGCCGGCCAGCACCAGCGGACGGCCTTCCGCCTCTTCCAGGATACGGTGGCTATCCTGCCCGATTCCGGTTTTAAACACGGTCATCCTCCTGTTCCGGCGCCGACCATCGGGAAGCCATCCAGCGGGCCCATTCCCAATCCTCGGCATCGGTGATTTTACGGACATTCTGGCCCCCCTGGACCCAAAGCACGGGATGACCCGCCTCTTCGGCCATGACGCATTCATCCGTGGGAGGCGACATGGCGCCCGAAGATCCCGGATCGCCGCCCCTGTCGCGGTAAATGCCGTCCAGAACGCGGCGGCTGAATCCCTGCGGGGTTTGCACGGCGATCAAATGATTTCGATCCAGGGTGGACACGATCTTTTCCCCGGCCGTTTTTTTGATCGTGTCCACGCACGGCATGGCCAAGGTGCAACAATGGCCCGCCGCAACGGCGTCGATGCAGGATTGAATCTGCCCGGCGCGGATGAAAGGACGGGCCGCGTCGTGGATGAGGATGAGATCGCATGCGGGAGGCAAGGCTTTTACCCCCGCCTGAACCGATTGCCATCGCGCCTCTCCACCTTCGACGAGGGTCAATTTCGGATAGCGCCCGGTTAAATGGCGGTACTCGGCCAGGAAATCCGGAGGCAAGACCAAGACGATGTCGGATACCGCCGCCAGGGAATGAAAGGTTTCCAAGGCGAAAACCAATAGGGGTCGGCCGGGACTTAATTCCAGGAATTGCTTGGGCATGGCCTGGCCCAGCCGCAACCCCCGGCCCCCGGCCGGCAATACGACGCCTACCGACACGGAATCAGAATTTGACCGGATTTTTTCCGGCCAGCAAGAGGGCCCGTGTTTTCATCGGCAATCCGAAGCACTTGATAAAGCCTTTGGCGTCCTGCTGATCGTAGGTCTCGACATCGCTGAACCCGCCTAAACCGGCGTCATAGAGGGAATGGGGGCTTTCCATTTTCGCGAGGCTGATATTGCCCTTATAGAGTTTCAGGGTCACGTGGCCGGTAACCACCTCTTGCGTCTTGTCCACGAAAGCGTCCAAAGCCTGGCGCAACGGGGTGAACCAGCGCCCGTCATAAACCAATTTGGAATACTCGGCGGCCACCAGGTGTTTGTAGGCCATGGTATCGCGGTCCAATACCAATTGCTCCAGCCACTCATGCGCCTTATAAAGCAAGGCGCCGCCCGGGGTCTCGTAAACGCCCCGGCTTTTCATGCCCACCAGGCGGTTTTCCACCATGTCCACCAGACCGCAACCGTGTTTGCCGCCGATGGCATTCAGTTTTTCCAATAAGGCCACCGCTCCCAGCTTGCGGCCGTCCACGGAAACCGGTATCCCCTTTTCGAAACCGATGCCGACATAACCCGCCTTGGCGGGGGCCATTTCGGGATGAGTGGTCAGTTTAAGCATGTCCCAGGGATGTTCCTTGCCGGGAAATTCCAAAGACCCGCCCTCATGGGAGAGGTGCCAGAGATTGCCGTCTTCGCTGTAAATCTTTTTCTTGGAAACCGTTAGGGGGATTTTTCTCGCTTCGGCATAGTCGATGGCATCCTCGCGCGAGCGGATAGTCCATTTGGGATCTTTCCAGGGGGCGATGATTTGCAGTTTCGGGTTCATCGCCATGTAGGTCAATTCGAAACGCACCTGGTCATTGCCCTTGCCGGTGGCCCCATGGGACACGGCATAAGCCCCTTCCTCTTCGGCGATCAGCACTTGGTGTTTGGCGATGAGCGGCCGGGCCATGGAGGTGCCGAGCAAGTACATGCCTTCGTATTTCGCGCCCGCCTTGAGGGTAGGCCAAACGTATTCCTCCAGAAATTCCTGACGCAAATCCAGTACGTAGCACTTCGAGGCCCCGGTGGCCAAGGCTTTTTTCTTCAGCGGGCCGACTTCGATTTTGCCCTGGCCGACGTCGGCGGCGTAGGCGATGACCTCAACGTCGTAATTCTCAATCAACCAGGGAATGATGACCGAGGTGTCCAGTCCACCGGAATAGGCGAGGACAACCTTGGGTTTGCCTTTGGATTTATTGGCCTTGGCCATGGAGACTCAGGTCCTTTCTACCGCCAGGGATGGGAATGAACCCGGCATGGCAGCAATAGTAATTCGGTCGAATCCCCCAAATGAGGGGGGCGGGCCTGGGAAATACCCGGAAATGGGTCCTCCTCGCCGTCCCGTCGGCGGGTCAACCGCCCATTCGAGGGGTATGCCCGTTAATAACGGCATCCGTCCTGAAAGCCCGCCATCCCCGGAGACAGCGGCATGCTGCCAATTGGGGACTTGTCGGTAACTTGTAGGTTTCGTGTGTCCAATTGTTGCACATACTCGCGCAACCCATTTACCAAATCCCGTCATGTTAATTCTTGGCAGGGATCATTCCTGCCACTACCAAACACTTCGGTCTTACAGTCATCAAATCACCGGGCCTTTACCGATGTCCCAACCGTAATGGGTTGCGATCCGGGCAATGGCACAGTCATTGCGTTTCATCGTAACCGGTAGCCAAGAATTCCTGCTCCTCAAATATCACGAGGCATGAGTTCAAATCAAACTCGGAGGATAACGATGACAATGCGTATGACGGACCATGTGAATGGTCTTGGGATGTCCGTAGCCGGCAGAATTCGCAAGGCGATACCTGCCGCAATCTTATTAGGCGCTGCGGTGGCCGCGCACGCGGCCGAAAAATTGCCGACGGCCAAGGTCATGACCACGGGACTTGCCGTCACCGACGACGAAGTCACCGTGGGCATACTCCACTCGCTGACCGGAACCATGGCCATCAGCGAAACCGGTTCGGTGGAGGCCGAGAAATTGGCCATCGCGCAAATCAACGAAATGGGCGGAGTCCTGGGTCGCAAGATCAAGTTCATCGTCGAGGACGGGGCCAGCGACTGGCCCACCTTCGCCGAAAAAGCGCGTAAGCTCCTCGTGCAGGACAAGGTCGCCGCGGTGATGGGATGCTGGACGTCGGCATCGCGCAAGGCCGTCTTGCCCGTCTTCGAAAAAGAAAACGGCATGCTTTATTACCCGACGTTTTACGAAGGGCTGGAGCAATCCAAGAACGTGATTTACACCGGACAAGAGGCGACCCAGCAAATCCTGGCCGGCCTGGATTGGATAGCCAAGGAAAAAGGCGCCAAGACCTTTTACCTGGTCGGCTCCGACTATATCTGGCCGCGTACCTCCATGAAAATCGCGCGAAAGCACATTGAAAACGTCCTCAAAGGCAAGGTTGTCGCCGAAGAGTTCGCGCCTTTGGGCCATACCCAATTCGGTTCGCTCATCAATAAGATCAAGCTGAAAAAACCCGACGTGGTTTTCGCGGCCGTGGTCGGCGGCAGCAATGTTTCCTGGTTCAAGCAATTGAAAGCCGCGGGCATTACCGCCGACAAGCAGACCTTGCTGACGATTTCGGTGACCGAGGACGAAGTGCTCGGCATCGGCGGCGAGAACCTGGTCGGTTTCTATTCCTCGATGAAATATTTCCAAAGCCTCGACAATCCCAACAACAAGGCCTTCGTGCCCGCTTTCAAGAAAATGTGGGGAGAGAAGAGCGTGATAGGCGACGTCACCCAGGCGGCCTATCTCGGACCCTGGTTGTGGAAGGCTACGGTTGAAAAGGCGGGCAGCTTCGACGTCGACAAGATCGCGGCCGCTTCGCCCGGCATCGAATTGAAGACCGCGCCGGAAGGCTATGTCAAGATTCACCCGAACCATCACCTCTGGAGCAAGCTGCGTATCGGCCAATGGCTGGCCGACGGTCAAGCCAAGGTGGTTTATGAGTCCGGATTGATCGAACCGGATCCATTCCCCAAGGGCTATCAATAGCCGTTATCCGGATACGGCCCCAACATCTCAACCTGACTTTTTCCAAGCATTAAACGGAGGACGCAATGGGCGGCTATTCACTGACTGAATTAGGATCCATTTTCGTGATGCAAGGCTTCAGCGGCCTTAGCCTCTTCTGCGTCTTCCTGCTCATGGCCTTGGGCCTGGCCATCATTTTCGGCCAAATGGGCGTTATCAACATGGCCCATGGCGAGTTCCTCACCATGGGCGCCTACTCGACTTATTTCCTTTCGTCCCTAGCCGATTCCAAGTTTCCAGGTTTCCTCAACTATTACTTCCCATTCGCCATTCTCCTAGGATTCGTCGTCGCTTTCATCATGGGTTATTTGCTCGAATTGGTGATGATACGCCATTTGTACAAAAGGCCTTTGGACACCCTCCTGGCGACCTGGGGCGTCAGCCTCGTCTTCCAACAAGTATTCCGTTCGGCTTTCGGCGCGCGCGAAGTCAGCGCCACCCTGCCCCCCTGGCTTTTGGGATCGGTCAAACCCACCGAAACCATCGACATTCCCTTGAACGGTCTTTTCATGATGGGTCTGACTTTATGCCTGACCCTGCTTACCTTCCTCTACCTCTTCCGGTCCCGCTGGGGCCTGCGCGTCCGCGCGACGACCTTGAACCGCGTCATGAGCGGTAGCGTCGGCATCAATACGAAGAAAGTCGACAGGTTGACGTTCGCGCTGGGCTGCGGGATTGCCGGGGTCGCCGGCGCGGTTTTCACCACCATCGCCTCTACCGGTCCGACGACGGGTTCGCTCTACATCGTCGACACCTTCTTGGTGGTGGTTTTTGGAGGGGCCGCGAGTTTGCTGGGGACCATAGCCTCCGCCTTTTCCATAGCCCAGGCGCAATCGATCATGGAATTCTTCATGACGAGTTCCATGGCCAAGGTTTTCACCTTGCTCGGCGTCATCGCCGTGCTCATGGCGAGGCCCGAAGGCCTTTTCTCCACCCGTGTCCGCAAATAATATCTCGATAGAAGGTGTAGATCATGGATAAGAAGTTGATTAAAGATCGCTCCTGGATAGTCGGCTTGGGACTGCTCGCCGTCTTGACCATGGTGGTCTTTCCCGTATTTTTCGATATCTTCCGCCTGAATCTCATCGGCAAGTACTTGACCTATGCGTTTGTCGCCGTCGGCCTTGTTCTTTGCTGGGGCCAAGGGGGCATTCTAAGCCTCGGCCAAGGCATCTTCTTCGGCCTGGGCGGTTATTGCATGGCCATGTTCCTTAAACTGGAAGCTTCCGATCCCGTCAGCACCGCCATCCAGACGACGCCCGGCATTCCCGATTTCATGGACTGGAACCAGTTGACGGCCTTGCCTTTCTTCTGGGTACCTTTCCGCAGCTTCACTTTCACCTTGTTCGCCATCGTCGCCGTACCCGCGCTCTTCGCCTTTCTGGTGGGGTTGGCCATGTTCAAACGGCGCGTCGGCGGCGTGTATTTCGCCATCATCACGCAAGCCTCGGCCCTCATCCTGACCACCCTCATCGTCGGCCAGCAAGGCTTGATCGGGGGAATCAACGGCATCACGGATTTGAAGACCCTGCATGGTTGGGACATCCGCACCAATTCCGCCAAATACGTCCTTTACTTTCTGAACGCCTTGCTTCTCATCGGCGTGCTCGTTTTCTCGCGCTTCATCACCTCCAGTAAATTAGGCCGGTTATTGCTGGCCATGCGCGACAAGGAGGATCGCGTTCGGTTTTCGGGTTACGACGTCTCCAACTTCAAGATTTTCATCTTTTGCATGGCCGGCGTGATTTCGGCCCTGGGTGGGGCCATGTTCACCTTGCAGGTGGGATTCATGTCGCCGTCTTTCGTCGGCATCGTCCCTTCCATCGAAATGGTGATATTCACGGCGGTGGGCGGCCGCATGTCCCTGCTCGGGGCGGTCTACGGAACCTTGCTGGTGAATTTCGGCAAGACCTATTTCTCCGAAAGCTACCCGACGCTCTGGCTTTTTTGCATGGGCGCCCTGTTCATCTCGGTTACCATGTTTTTTCCCTACGGGCTGGCCGGGCTTTATGACAAATATTTGAAAAAGCAGGTTCTGGCGAAATGGACCAAACTGCGGACCGGCAAGACTCCCGAGACCGATAAGAATACCGAAACCCAAATCGTCGGAGCCACGCCATGACCCAACCGGAAATACTGCTAGCCATCGAGGATCTCACCGTTTCCTTCGACGGGTTCAAAGCCGTCGACAGCCTCAACCTCTACGTCGACAAGCATGAATTGCGCGCCGTTATCGGCCCCAATGGGGCGGGAAAAACGACGGTCCTTGATTTGATATGCGGCCGCACCAAGGCCACCGCCGGCAAAATCCAGTTCAAGGACAAGGATTTGACCCGGTTGTCCGAGCATGAAATCGTCCACATGGGAGTGGGGCGGAAATTCCAGACGCCGTCCATTTACGGCAATCTCACCGTCTATGAAAATCTCGAGATCTCCTATCCCAAGGGCAGGACGGTATGGGGATCCCTGACCTTCCGAAGGACGGCCGAGATCATGGAAAGGGTGAAGGAAGTCGCGACGGAGATTTTCCTGGAAGAATATCTCCACATGGAGGCGGAGCTATTGAGCCATGGGCAAAAACAATGGCTCGAAATCGGCATGCTTTTGATCCAGGAGCCCGAGCTCATGATGTTGGACGAACCGGTGGCCGGCATGAGCGTAAGGGAACGCGAGCAAACCGCCGATTTATTGAACCGCATTTGCAAGAACCGCTCCGTCATCGTCATCGAGCATGACATGGAATTCGTGAAAAGCATAGCCCATAAGGTAACGGTCCTCCATCAGGGGAAAATCCTGGCCGAAGGCAAGATGGAAAACATTCAAAACGATGAGCGCGTCATCGAGGTTTACCTGGGTCATTGATCCGGATAAGCGATACTTACGATAGGAAACAGCATGCTTGACGTTTCGGGACTCAAAGTCAGTTATGGGCAGAGCGAGGTCATCGGCGATTTGAGTTTTTCGCTAGGGAAAAACGAAACGCTCGCCGTCATGGGCCGCAACGGCATGGGCAAAACGACCTTGATGAAGGCCCTCATGGGCATTCTGCCCAGCGGCAAGGGCAAGGTCGCCCTCGACGGCACCGATATTTCCGGCATGGAGAGTTATCAACGGGTGGGAGCCGGTTTGGCTTTCGTTCCCCAAGGCCGCATGATTTTCTCCACCATGACCGTGCAGGAAAATATCGAAACCGGCTTGGAGACGTCGGAAAACACCAAGGTTCCCAGCGAAATCTATGACCTATTCCCCGTGCTCTACGACATGCGCAACCGCAAGGGGGGCAACCTGTCGGGCGGCCAGCAGCAGCAATTGGCCATCGCCCGCGCCTTGGTCAGCGACCCCAAGGTCTTGATCCTGGACGAGCCGACCGAAGGCATTCAGCCTTCCGTCATCAAGGACATCGCCAAGGTTTTGAACGAAATCCGCCAGATGCGGGAAATCAGCATCCTGGTTTCCGAACAAGTCCTGAGCTTCACCTTGGCCATAGCCGATAGGTTGCTCGTCATCGACAAGGGCAAATTCATCCATGAGGATAAGCGCGAGAACGTGGATGAACAAAAAATCAAGCAATACCTGTCCGTCTGAGCGGGAAACGCGGCGGAAGGAAAAGGCAGACCTTATGTCCCCAAAACGTTAACCCATCGTCCCGGAGGTTCGTATGCCACAAGGATCCATTTCATCGAGCGCGGACGCCGTCGGCGTCGCCGTGGTCAATTACCAAGTGCCCGTGGTCGAGACCAGGGCCCAGGTCCTGGATAATTGCCGCCGCATCGCCGGCTTCATCGACGGCATGAAACGCGGATATCCCGGTCTCGATCTCATCATTTTCCCCGAGTATTCGACCCAGGGTTTTCATCCCGAAAAATGGTCCGAATTGACAACGACGGTGGACGGCCCCGAAGTCGCGATTTTTTCCGAGGCCTGCAAACGCAATAAGGTCTGGGGAATTTTTTCCCTCACCGGCGAAAAGCATCCGGACGGTCTGAATCCCTACAATACCCTTTTGCTTATCAATGACAAGGGCGAGATAGCCTTGCGTTACCGCAAGATTTTTCCCTGGGTGCCCATGGAACCTTGGACCGCCGGGCACGAAACCATGGTCGCGGAAGGCCCCAAGGGGCTGATCATCGGCGGCCTCATCTGCTACGACGCCAATTTGCCGGAGGCGGTGCGCGACACCGTGATGAAGGGCGCCGAATTGATCATCCGCATCCAAGGCTACATGTATCCCTCGAAGGAACAGCAGCGCATCATTTCCCAGGTGCGCGCCTGGGAGAATATGACCTATATGGCGGTCGCCAATATGGCTGGACGCGATTTGGTCTATTCCTATTTCGGCCATTCCAATATCGTGGATTTCGACGGCAGCGTCCTGGCGGAATGCGGCACCTCGCCCGATGAAGCCACCTATGCCACCCTTTCCTTGACGGCCATTCGCGACGCCAGGCGCAATTGGACGGCCGAGAACCACCTGTATAACCTCGTCCACCGCGGCTACGCCTCCGAGCCGGGCGGGCATGCCCATTGCCCTTTCGAGTTTTACCAGAAATGGGTGAAAGATCCCGCCGCGGCCAAAGAAATCGCCGAAACCATCACCCGTGACGCCGACAGTCCGGAAATGGCGACTACCCCGGATATTTCCGCTCCGCCGCCCTCGCGCATGGGCGCCGGCCTGAAGCTCAAACTTCCCACCGAATCAGGAGAAAAACATGGCTCTCTACGAATACCTGTGCCTGCCCTGTAACGAACCTTTCACCCTCCTGCGCAAAACAGATTTGCGCGACGAGCCCGCGGAATGTCCAACCTGCGCCGAGATGACGATGGTACGCACGCCGCCGTCTTTCTTCACGCGCGTTTCGGTGAGCTCCCGTCCGGGTTCACTGGCGGAGCAATTGGCGGGCAAAGGAGCCATGAAACCCAAAGGCGACGGAACGACCGGCATCCTGGGACATAAATGCCATGCTGGATGCGGTTGCTGAAATTCCTTCGAAATCATCTTAACCCCCTTTTCCTTCAAGGAGATGCCCAATGACCAAGCACATTAAAATCAAGCCCGGCGTGCGCTTAAGCGAACAACCCGAGGTCATCGGCATGAACCGATGGCACCCGGATATCCCGGCGATTACCCATGTGAGCCCGGGGGAAGAAGTCATCCTGGAAACCCTGGATTTCCTCGATTGCCAAATCGCCAATAACGACGACCCGGCGGATGTCAGGGATATCGATTTAACCCGTGCCCATCCGCTGACCGGTCCCATTTATATCGACGGCGCCGAACCGGGCGATTTGCTGGTGGTCGACATCCTCGATATCGGAACCATCACGCCTTACGGTTTCTCCGGCATATTCGCCAAGGAGAATGGCGGCGGTTTCCTCGCCGATTATTTCCCGAATGCCGCCAAGGCCATCTGGGATTTCCACGGCATTTACACCTCCTCCCGCCACATTCCCGGCGTCCGCTTCGCGGGTCTCACCCACCCCGGGTTGATCGGCACCATGCCCTCCATCGACATGGTGCACGAATGGAATAAACGCGAGGCGCCGCTGGCCGCGGAAGGTAAGGCAAAGCCCCCCTATGAACCGACCGCCTTCGTCGGCGGGCTCAAGGGCGCCGAACGCGACCGGGTTGCCAAGGAAGCATGCCGTACCGTACCTCCGCGGGAACACGGCGGCAATACCGATATCAAGAATATTTCCATCGGCACCCGCATTTATTTCCCGGTCTTCACCAAGGGCGCCGGATTCGCCATGGGCGATCTCCATTTCTCCCAAGGCGACGGGGAAATCGCTTTTTGCGGGGCCATTGAAATGGACGGGTATACCAAGCTCGGCTTCGACTTGATCAAAGGCGGCATGGCCAAGTACAAGCTCAAGCAGCCCATTTTCGTTCCTGGCCCGACCGATCCCAAATTCGAGCAATGGCTGATGTTCGAAGGCATATGCGTCGAAGACGGCAAGCAATATTATCTCGACGCCAGCGTCGCCTACCGGCGGGCTTGCATGAATGCCATCGAGTACCTGCAGAACTTCGGCTATACGGGTGAACAGGCCTATATGCTGCTCACGGCCGCCCCGGTGGAAGGCCGCATCGGAGGTATCGTCGATATTCCCAATTGCGCCTGCACGGTGGCGATTCCGACCTCGATATTCGACCAGAATATCCTGCCGAAGAAATGAGGGCTTCCGGGCGCCGCGCTTAAACGGCGCCCGGAGTTTTCGCGCCCGCTTCGCCTTGGTGGACGAGCTTATCATTGGCGTCCCTCAACCTTTGCGTGAGCAATTTGAAGAGGTTGACTATCCACGCCGGAACCTGATTCATTTGAGCCTCGAACATTTCCCGGGAAATGATCAAAACCTCGCAAGGCTCCAAGGCTTTTACCGAGGCCTCGCGCGGGACTTTTTCGAACAGGCCCATTTCGCCTATCAAGCTGCCCGGACCCAGTTGGACCAATTCCACCGGTATATCGACGGTTTCGGTTTTCTGGGTCTTGAAAACGGATATCCTCCCGCTTTGCACGCAATAAAGGCCGTCCCATTCGTCCCCTTCCTTGAAGAGGAGATCGCCCGCGGCATATTGGCGCACGATTTTTTCGAAGACTTTTTTCTTGGCCGAGGTGCTTCTCACGGGTAGACCTTCCTTTTAGGGGATCATACCACATGACCGGGTTTTGGAAACCTCAATTGCCCGATTTCACGCCGCTGAACCTCATTTCTCCAATAGGGATTCTTCCAATGCCTTGACCAGGATTTCGATTTCCGTCTCACCGAGTATCAAGGGAGGCAGCAAACGCACGACATCGGTGCCGGCGCGGTAAATGAGGACGCCGCGCGCCCGCATGCGGGAAATCAGGGCCGGGATATCGCCGCCATAGGGAAATCCCAGCAAGAAACCGCGCCCTCTCACCTCGCCGACGGGAATTCCACGAGATCGGCCCGACTGCAATACCCTGGCCAACTCCTCCGCCAACCGTCGGGCGGTTTCCCCGGCTTGCCGCGAAAAGCCGGGAGTTTGCAAAACATCCATCACGGCGCATCCAGCCGCGCATGCCACCGGATTTCCTCCGAAGGTCGAGCCGTGATCGCCTTGTTTCAAGGAAGACGCCACTTCGGAAGAAACCAGGATGGCTCCCAGCGGCAATCCACCTCCAAGCGGCTTGGCCATGGTCACCAAATCCGGCTTCACGCCCATCCATTCGCAAGCCAGGAAGGTACCCGTCCGGTAAAGTCCGGTCTGCACCTCGTCGGCTATCAGCAGTACGCCGCGCCGTTGCGCGGATAGCATGACCTCCACCACTTCGGGGGGATGGGTCCAAATCCCGCCTTCGGCCAGTATGGGTTCGAAAAGAATGGCGGCCGCGCCTTCGTCGACGGCTCGCCGCAAAGCAACCGCATCCCCGAAAGGCAAGGTGAGAAAGCCCTCGAGCAAGGGCCCGAAGCCTTGCCGTATCCTATCCTGGCCGGTTGCCGTCATGGAGGCGTAGGTGCGGCCGTGAAACGAGGACGAGAAGGTGATGACCTTTAAAGGTCCCGTTTCGTTTTTGACGAGGCTATGCCGTCTGGCGAATTTGATGGCCCCTTCATTCGCCTCGGTGCCGCTATTGCAGAAAAAAACCTTGGCGTATCCGGTGGCTTGCCGCAATTTGCCGGCGAGTTCCAGCTGGGAGGGCAAAAGGTAAAGGTTGCTGGCGTGGATGAATTTACGCGCCTGCTTTTCGATGGCGGCGACCACGGCCGGGTGGCAATGCCCCAGGGCGTTGACGGCCACGCCTCCCACGCAATCCAGATAACGTCGTCCTTGATCGTCGAAGAGATAGCAGCCTTCGCCGTGATCGATAACCAAGTCTCGCTGGCCGTAAACCGGCAATAGGGCGGAATCATCCATTCCGCAAAGAGAGAAAAAATTCACCAGGCCGAGGCGTAGACGGTCAGCATATCTTCCCGGGTGACGGGCAGAAGATTGGTGGCATGGCATCCGTCTTCGTAGGCGTCGCGGGATAGACCGGGCAAGTCCCCTTCGGGAATGCCGTAATGCCTTAAGCCGAAACGGATTTGCAAACCGCCGATGAAATCGCGGAGATGATGCGATAACGCCGGCCCGTCCCATCCCGCCTCCAGAAAGAGCGATTGAAGCCGGTGGAGCTTGGCGGATTGCGAAGCGGATAATTCCCGGCTTTCGAGGAAAGCGACGGCGAAAGGCAATAGCAAGGCATTCGCCAGGCCATGGTGGGTATTGTAATGCGCCGATAACGGATGGGCCAGCGAATGCACCATGCCCAGGCCTTTCTGAAAGGCCGTAGCTCCCATGGAAGCCGCCAATTGCATGCAGCCGCGCGCTTGCAAATCGTCGCCTTGGGCGAATGCCCGCGGCAAATGGCGGAGAATGAGCCGGATGCCCTCCAGGGCTATGCCGTCGGCCATGGGATGGAATACCGGCGCCAGGTAAGCTTCCAGGCAATGGGTCAAGGCATCGATACCGGTGGCGGCCGTGACCGGCGCGGGCAGACCGGCGGTGAGTTTCGGTTCGAGGACGGCCATGTCGGGCATGAGGCCGGGATGAAAGAAAATGGTTTTCTTGCCGGTTTCCTTCAGCAGGATGACGCCCGATCGCCCCACTTCGCTGCCGGTGCCAGCCGTGGTGGGCAGGGCATAAAGCGGCGGGAAAGGAGGATGGATGAGTTTGTCTCCTCCCTTGGCGTCGTCGTATTGCGCCAAGGGGCCGCCGTGATTGATGCGGAAGCGTATGACTTTGGCGACATCGATGGGGCTGCCTCCCCCCAAGGCGACAAGGCCGTCACATGCGCCGCTGCGGTAAGCCAGGACTCCCGCGTCGACATCCGCCTCCAGGGGATTGGGATGGGTGCCGTCGAAAACCTTGGCCTGCATGCCGAGGCCGGCCAATAATTTCGCGATTTTATCGGCCACGCCCAGACCGGCCAGGGTGGAGTCGGTCACGATGAGCGGCCTTCCCATCCTTCCCTTTATTTTTTCCGCCCAGGCATTTAACGCGCCTTCGCCGTAGAGCAAGACGGTGGGAAAATTGAATTGCTGCATGCTCCGACCTTTCCTCGTCTGGGGTTAAATGATTTCGAAGTAACGCCGCAATTGCCAGTCGGTGATGGCTTTTTCGTATTCACGCGCTTCCCACTCCCGCGTAGCCGAATAATGCTCCACGAAATCCGCCCCGAATAAATCCTTGGCGGCAGCCGAGGCGCGCAAACCGGCCAGGGAATCGCGCAGGTTACTGGGCAGGCGCCATCCCTCCGGCATGCCATCCTGCACCTCGTAAGCGCTGCCCGTAACCGGCTCGCCGAGCGGCAGCTTCTCTTCGATGCCCAGGATCCCCGCTCCCACGCATGCGGCGGCCACCAGATAGGGGTTGCCGTCCGCGGCCCCCAGACGGAATTCCACGCGCTGGCTCTTTTCGCCCCCGGGAATCACCCGCAAGGCGGTGGTGCGGTTTTCAATGCCCCAGGTCGCGCTGGTCGGGGCCCAGGCGCCTTTGACGAGGCGCGTATAACTGTTGATGGTGGGCGCGAACAGGCATAAAAAAGGCTTCAGATACTTCTGCATGCCGGCGACATAATGCTCCATCAAGGGGCTCATGCCCGCCCTCCCTTTGGCCAGGTGGAAGATCGGCCGGCCGGTTTTCAAATCGTATAGGCTTTGGTGCATGTGTCCGCTTTGGCCCGGATAATCCGCCGACCATTTGGCCATGAAGGTCGCCACCTTGCCCCGCTTTTCGAAAAAGACCTTGGTAAAGGTTTTGAACAGGGCCGCATTGTCGGCCGCCCGCAAGGCGGAGTCGGCGGCCAGCGCCGCCTCCCATACCCCCGGCCCGGTTTCGCAATGCAGGCCTTCGATGGGGCATTCCAAGGCGAGATGATAATCCATCAATCCCCGGAACAATTCCGATTCGACGGAGGATCGCAAAACCGAATAGCCGAAATTGCCGGGAGTCAGGGGCTTGAGCCCGCGATAGCCTTTTTCGCGCAAGCTATGCGGCGTCTCGTCAAAAACGAAAAACTCGTATTCGAATCCGGTCTTGGCCCCGTAGCCCAGATCCGCGGCGCGATCCAGCACCTTCTGAAGCAGACTGCGCGGACAAAGCGGATGCCTCTCCTTTCCCTGGGGTTGGACGAATTCCCCCAGGAAAAACGGCAAGTCCCCCTCTCCCGGCAATCTTCTTTCGGTGGCGGGATCGAGGCGGAAAGGGGCGTCGGGAAAGGCGGTATGCCAGCCGGTATAGCGGACATTGTCATAGAGCTGATCCATGACGTCCCAGCCCAGGACGCAATCGCAAAACGCCCCGCCCGATTGGATGACGGAGGCGAACTTGTCCAGGGATAAGTATTTACCGCGCATCACCCCGTCGATATCGGTGAGGCCCAATTGGATGCGGCGAATTCCCTCGCTTTCCCAGCCCGCGATTTTTTTCATCATGCCGGCTTGTTTCACCGTTTTGCTCTTCATGGAAGGCCTCATGGCAGACGGAAGTGAATGGCTTTGCGCCGGCTCAGGCTGTAAAAGCCGTATCGCGAAAGGGTGGAACCCCGGCCGCTGTCCTTGACCCCGGTCCAGGGCAAGGCGGGATCGAGGTAGTCGCAGCGATTCATGAAAACCGTGCCCACTTCGGCTTCCGCGGCGAAGCGGTCGGCCCTCGCCGGATCGGCGGTATAGATGCAGGCGCTGAGCCCGTAACGCGAATCATTCACGCGAGCCACAGCCTCTTCTTCGCTCCCGACCCGGAATAAAGGCAGGATGGGGCCGAAATTCTCTTCCTTCAGAATGTCCGCTTGAGCGTCGCTTACCGTCAAAAGCGTGGGCTCGAAAAAAGTGGCCGCGCCGATCTTTTTCGGTTTCCCCCCCGCCAATACCATCGCGCCCCCGGCCACGGCCGCTTCGACCTGGGCGCGCATGAATTCCGCCGCCTGAGCCGAAGCCAAGGGACCCAAAGTGGTTCCGGCGCTCATCGGATCGCCCAGGACATAGGCGTTCACGAGCGGTAGCGCGGCTTCGATGAATTTATCCCAAATGGCGGCGTGCACGTAAACCCGCTCGATGCCGCAACAGCTCTGGCCGGCATTGTACATGGCTCCGTCGACCAGATCAGCCGCCGCCTTGGAAACGTCGGCGTCGGGGGCGACGTAGGCGGCGTCCTTGCCTCCGAGCTCCAGGTTGCAGTCGATGAAACGCGAAGCCGCCGCTTGCTGGACGCGCCGGCCGCCTTCCACCGATCCCGTAAAAACCAAGTGGTCGATGGCGCTTTCGCCCAAGGCTTTTTCGATGATCGCGTGGGGGGACTGGAAAGACTGCAATAAGGCGGAGACGGGGCCGACGGTCCCGAAAGCGCGTTCGAAGTGCTCTCCCACCGCCGGAGTCAATCCGCTATGCTTGAGCAAAACGGCATTGCCCGCCAGTAAGGCGGTGAGTACCCCGTTGATAGCCGTCAGCAGCGGATAATTCCAGGGTGCGATGACGAGGACGACGCCCAGCGGAACATGCTCGATGCGCCGGAGAAATCCCGCCTTATCCGGCAAGGCTTCGGGAGCGAGCGCGCTCTCGGCGATGGATAACAGGTAGTCCGCCCTTTCGAGCAAACCCCTCACTTCGCCTTCCGCCTGCTTGAGCGGTTTGCCCATTTGCGAGGTGATGTCCTTGGCCACCGCCGCGCTCTCGCGTTCGAAATAGGACAGGGCGTCGCGCAAGAGAAGCACGCGCTGCGCGACCGGCACCTTTCGCCAATGACGGTAAGCGGTTTGGGCGCGCCCAATGCCCCTTTCCAGGGTGGAGAAATCCCAGCAGGGGTATTCTCCCGCCGGTTTCAGGCTGAAAGGATTGATCGTTCGGAGAGAGGATACCGCGTCGGCCATGTCACCATAGTATAGGATTCCACGCCGCCGCCGCGACAGGTTTGCAATACCCTGAAATACCGGGGAAATGCCCTTGCGCTAGCCGATGATGGTTCCCCGGTTTTCCCGTCCCGTGATTTGGCCGAATAAGGCTTCCTCGCCGGTGAAACCGCAAATGTGCACCTCGCCTACGCCCGCGGCCACCGCCTCTTGGCAGGAGCGCAATTTGGGGATCATCCCGCCGGCGGCAATCCCGCCGGAGATCAAAGCCTCGATGGCTTGGCCATTCAGGCGGGGCAGGATGGCTTTTTGACCGTCGAGCACGCCCGGAACATCCGAGATGAAAATCAATTTTTCAGCCTTCACCGCGATAGCCAGGGCCGCTGCGGCATCATCGGCGTTGACGTTAAAATGAGCCCCACCCGCGTCCACCGATATCGGCGAAACGACCGGTAAAAATCCCCCGCTTAATAGATGGCTCACCAAGGCGGTCCTGACTTCCGCGATCCGGCCGACGCGACCCAGTTCGGGATCGAGCGGCCGGCAGATCAAGGTCGGCCCATCGACGCCGGACAAGCCCACCGGGGCGGCTCCGGCCTCGGCCAAGTAGCCCACCAACTTTTTGTTCACGTAACCGGAGAGGGTCATTTCCACGATTTTCAGGGCGGCTTCGGAAGTAATCCGCAATCCGTGCTTGAAACGAGGCTCCTCTCCCAACCAGGCGAGATGCCGATTGATGTCCTTGCCGCCTCCGTGGACCAGGATGAGCGGGGAACCGGCTTGCGACAAACGCGCCAAGACGCCGGCCAAGGCATGCAAGGCCTCGTCGTCTTCGGCCATGGATCCGCCGATTTTGATCAAGTGCGGCCGCGGCATCAGCGCAGCCCGAGGGTTTCGTCCAGGCCGAGCATCGCATTCATATTCTGCAGGGCCTGTCCCGAAGCGCCCTTGACCATATTATCGAGAACGGAGATCAAAATCAATTTGCCGCCCGCTTTCGGCGCATAGGCATGAATATGGCATTCATTGCTCCGGCTCACCTCCGAAGTCTTCGGCAAATCGTCGCGGATAACGACAAAGGGCTCGTCGGCATAAGCCTCCCGCAGAAGGGCTTTGGCGTCTTCCCCCGTGACGCCGGGTTTCAAATCGACGTAGAGGGTCGACAATATGCCGCGCTCCATGGGAACCAAATGCGGCGTGAATAGCAAGGATACTTCGCCTCCCTGGGCCAAGACCAATTGCTCTTTGATTTCGGGCAAATGCCGGTGGGTGTCGCCTACCTTATAGGCGGAAAAACTTTCATTGCAGGCGATGTAATGGCTTTGATCGGTGGCCTTGCGGCCCATGCCCGAAACGCCGGATTTGCAGTCCGCGATTATCCCCTGCGGCTCGATGCATTTTGCCTTCAACAGGGGTAAAAGCGGCAATTGCACCGAAGTGGCGTAACAACCGGGATTGGCCACCAGCCGTGCCTCCTTCACCTCGGCGCGTTTCCATTCCGGCAATCCATAGACCGCGGTTTCCAAAAGTCCGGGTTCAGGGTGCTCGTGTTCATAAGTCTGCGCGTAAACCGCCGGGTCGCGCAGCCGGAAATCGGCGGACAAATCGATGCACCGCACCTGGGGCAAACGCAAAAAAGGCAATAAGGCCTTTGCCGAAGCCGCGTGGGGAAGGCAGGAGAAAACGACGTCGACGGGGGTTTCCTGCGCTTGCCCGATGGAAACCAAACGGCTTACCGGGTCCGCTAACCGATGCCCGAAGGCCGGATAAATCCGGCGGTAATCGGCGCCGATCTGGCTTTCCGAGCTTAACCAGGCGATGTCGATTTCGGGATGGCGAAGCGCCAAGCCGATCAATTCCGCGCCCGTGAATCCGGTTGCGCCCAGGATACCCAATTTTAATGCCATGAAATTAAAAGTAGCAGCAGATGCATTGCCAGAATGTCAGGTTTCGAGGTACATTAGACCTTCATTAAGGAGCGTAAATCATGGCCATTACCAAGGTTTGGCTGGACGAAACCGAGAACGAGTGCACGATGTGCGGTGCCTGTGAAGCGACTTGTCCAGAAGTTTTCGAAGTGCCGGAAAAAATGGTGGTGAAAAGCGCGGCTCCGCTCGGCATGGAAGATCAAATCGTGGAAGCCGCGGAAGGTTGCCCCGTGGGCACCATCGGCATTGAATACGACGGTAGCGGCAAGCGCGACAATCCCATGTAAATCGGGAGAATATCCCGATTTAAGCGCATAAGCGCAGGCCGGCCTAGGGGTCGGCCTTTTTTTTTGCCCGGTAATTCAGGCGGTGGGACGGCGATCAGGCCCCACCGCCGGTTATATTTCCTTCCCCGTTTTCCCCGGGGGGAATCTCGCCCTTGCACTCTCTCTCCGATTTCCTAGCCGCCGCTCCCAAGACCGTGGTCATCAAGTTGCATCGCCGCGAAAGCGATGCCCGCGGCTTGCAACAAGCCAATAAAGTGGCCCAATTGGTCTATGCCTGGGCCCAAAAACCCGAACGCCTCCAAGCGGTGCTTGAGGAGTTGGGGGCCGAGGGGCGTCAATTCCTGCTCTGGGTTTACGCATCGGGACGGCGAGGGCTGAAAGAGAGCGAAATTTTCAATGCGACGGAAATCCCGCTCAACCAGGCCCAATACCTGCTCGCCAAAATGGAATACGAGCTGCTTTGCATGGTCTGCGAAGGGGAATCCAATAGCTATCACGGCTTCGAGGAATTAAGCTCCGCCCTTTTGGCCGCCTTATTGCCGGAATTCCTGCCGAATGAACCCACGGGCAGCGACGTCAATTGGATCGGTTACTCCGACTTTTTGACCGCTCATCTCAATCATTTTCTGGCCCAGGCGGCCCTCAATAACCTGCGCGTGACCCAGAACGGGGAAATGCACCGCAAGAACCTGCAGGAGTTGGCGCAACGATTCGATTTCTCCTCGCCGGTATCCACGGTCGCCGCCGAGGAAGAAGTCTTGTGGCTATTGCGGTATTGCGCCGAGGAAGGGCTTTTGCATCAGGATGATGGCCGCTTGATCCTGACGCGGGCCGCCCGTGAATTGCTGCTGGAAGACAGCCACCGGGTGACGCACAAGCTGCGCCGGTACTGGTTCGATAAAAGATCCCGGGGACTGGAGGAAGTCCTCGTCTCCTGGGCGAAATTACCCTGGGATTCCCCTTTGCCCCCGGAGGGCTATGCCATCCGCATCGGACATGCCGTGCAGGCTTTCTGGGCGCCCACCGGAAGCATCCGCCACCGTCCCAAGGACAAGAAGACTTTATTCACCTGGGAACACCTGCCGAAGTCGCTGCAGGAAATGTGGTACCTGGGCTTGCTGCAATTCGGCATCAGCAAGGGCCGCCTCGGCTGGATACGCATCGATCCGAATTACCGCGAATCGATACTGGCGCCCGACAAAGCGCCCGACCTGAGCAGCATGGCGGCTCCGGTGGCCATGCCCAATTTCGAGGTGCTGGCGCCGGCCGGACTATCCTTTCACCGCCAACACCACTTGGAATTGACGGCCCGCCGCCAGAACGACGAAATGCTGACGCGCTACCGCTTCAGCAAGGAAAGCGTGGTCGGCGGCTTGCAGGCGGGCTTGGAAATGAGCCGTTTCCAGGACTTGATCACCTGGCTCGGTTTCAATCCCATGTCCATCCGGACCTTGGTCGAGTGGGGCTCCTCGTTCGCGTCGTCGCGTTTCCGCGAAGTCACGGTCTTGGAAGTGAAAGATCCCCTTCGCCTCCATGAATTGGGCGAGATACCGCAAATGCAGGGCTTGGTCCAAGAGACCATTCCGGGTTTCGGGTTCATTCTCGAACGCCGCCATAAAGAAGCCGTCCGGGAATTATTGCAGCATTTCGGCCTCATACCCGGGGAAGAATTCCGTCCGGCCGATCAAAGCGAGCCCCTGACGCTCGCCGAAGCGGAATCTCCCGCTTTTCCCCGCTATGAACCCGGAGAAGTGGCCTACCGCGAAGCGGCGCCGATTTTGCGGCCCGCCTTGCCCCAGGTGGAGGCCAATGCCACCACCCCCGAGGAGCGTGAAAAGCTGGATCAGGGCCGGAGAATCGTTTCCCTGGAACAAGCCATCGCCCGCGAATTCCGGGTTGAGTTCCAGCACGCGCGGGTGCCCGGCAAACGCGTCATCGTCACGCCCAGGGCCGTCTTGAAAAGCCGCCAGCCGATGAAACTCATCGGGGTGGAGGAAGAAAGCGGCCACAGGCAGGAATGGCTATTGGAGGACATGCTCAATCTCCGCATCATCGGAGCCGACGGAGCCCCCGCATGAGTGGCTTTGTGCATTTGCACGTCCACTCCGAATACAGCATGCTCCAGGCCACGGCCAAGGTTTCTTCCTTGGTGAAAAAGGCCATGCAATTGGGTCAAACGGCCATGGCCCTGACCGATCACGGCACCATGTTCGGCATGCTCGAATTCTGGATGGCCGCCAAGAAAAACAATTTCAAGGCTATCCTCGGCTGCGATCTCTACATCGCCCCGGACAAGCGCCAGAACACCCAATACCTTCCGGGCCAGCCCCTGTTCCATCAAATCCTTTTATACGCCAAGGACGAGACGGGCTATAAGAACCTGATGGCGCTTTGCTCCCAAGGGTATCTCGACGGCTACCTGCAGAAGCCGCGCATCGATTATGATCTCCTGCGGGAATTCAACCGGGGCTTGCTCTGCATCACCCCCTGCCACACCGGCGAGCCCGGAGCGTGGCTCTTGAAAAACCAGGAGAAGAAGGCCAGGGAATGCCTGGAGTTTTACGCCGAAACCTTCGGCCGCGACAATGTCTATCTCGGGCTGCTGGATCACGGCATGGCCGAGGAAAAACAAGTCAACCGCTGGTTCCTGGGCCTGCACCGGGACGAGGGCTGGCCCCTGGTCGCCCTCAATGACGTGCATTATATCGAGCAAAGCGACGCCGAGGCGCATGAAATCATGCTTTGCATCGAAGGCGGGCACAAGATCAAAGATCCCGGGCATCCCCGCTTTCCCGCCCCCGAATACCATCTCAAGTCCGAAGCCGAGATGGCCGAATTGTTCCGGGAATTCCCGCAGGCCGTCGAGAATACCGTCCTCATCGCCGAGCGGTGCCAGGCCAAAATCGAATTCGGGCAATTGCATCACCCGCAATTCCCCATCCCTCCCGGCTTCGACGACTCCGACGCCTACCTGGCCCATTTGTCCAGGGAAGGTTTGAAAGAACGTTACCCGGAAGTCACCCCGGAATTGAGCGAACGCCTCGAATTCGAATTGCAAGTGATGGCCCGCATGAAGGTCGCGGGCTATATGCTCATCGTGCAGGATTTCATCAACGCGGCGAGGCGGCGGGGAATCCCGGTGGGGCCGGGCCGCGGTTCCGCGGTAGGCTCCCTGGTTTCCTATGCCATCGGCATCACCGACGTCGATCCGGTGCGCTATTCCCTGCTCTTCGAACGCTTCCTGAATCCCGAACGCGTGTCCATGCCCGATATCGACACCGACTTTTCCGACAATGACCGCCAGGAGGTGATCCAATACGTCGTCGACAAATATGGGAAGGAGTCGGTGGCCCAAATCGTCACCTACGGCCGCATGAAGGCCAAAATGGTCATCCGCGACGTGGGCAGGGTCATGGGCTTCGAAGCCCAGCGCATGAACCAGGTATGCAAGCTCTTTCCCGCCGTCAATCCTTTCGCCGATCTCAGGACCGCTCTCGAGGAGTCCCCCGATCTCAAGAAGGAAGTCGATAACGACGTAGGGCTGCAAGAGCTGTTCCAGATCGCCGGCAAGCTGGAAGGCCTGGTGCGCCAGGCCGGAATGCATGCGGCCGCGGTCATCATCGCTCCCAAGGCCATCGTCAATTACGCCCCGCTTTTCAAGCAGCCCGGGTCGGATCAAGTGATGATCCAATACGACAAGACCTATGCCGAGGACGTGGGCCTGCTGAAAATGGACTTCCTGGGCTTACGCAACCTTTCGGTCATCCAGGATTGCCTGGCCATGGTCAAGCGGAACCATGGGCTCGAATTGGACCCGCTCAAACTGCCGGAGAACGATGCCAAGACCATGGAATTGCTCGGCCGGGGGCAGACGGTCGGAGTCTTCCAATTCGAATCGGGGGGCATGCAGGATTACCTACGCAAGCTGAGGCCGTCCTGCCTCGAGGACTTGATCGCCATGAACGCCCTCTACCGTCCAGGGCCCATGGAATTCATTCCGCAATACATCGCGCGCAAGCACGGCCACGAGGAGGCGGACTGCTATCACCAGGACTTGCAGCCCATACTCAAGGAAACCTACGGGGTCATCGTCTACCAGGAGCAGGTGATGCAAATCGCCCAGGTGCTTTCCGGCTTCTCCCTGGGTGGAGCGGATTTGCTGCGCCGGGCGATGTCGAAAAAAGACCTCAAGAAAATGGACGAGCTCAAGCCCAAATTCGTCGGAGGCGCCAAGGAGCGCGGATACGACGGCAAACTGGCGGAGAGAATCTGGGACGTCCTGGTGCCTTTCTCCAGCTACGCCTTCAACAAGAGCCATTCCGCCGCCTATGCCACGGTGGCCTACCAAACCGCTTATTTGAAGACCCATTACGCCGCCGAATTCATGGCCGCGAACATGAATTCGGAAATGCACGACACCACCCGGCTGGTGGTCCTGCTCAACGACTGTCGTAACCTGGGGATTACGGTCGCCTTCCCCGACATCAACCGCTCCTCTCCCCGTTTTTCGGTGAAAGACGGCAAAATCGTGTACGGGCTCGGCGGCATCAAGAACGTCGGCATCGCCTGCGTGGAAAAACTGGTGGAAGAACGCGAGGCCAAAGGCGCTTTCACCTCCCTCTACGACCTCTGCCGCCGCATGGATCAGCAATTCCTCAACCGCCGGGCGCTGGAAAGCCTCATTTACGCCGGAGCCTTGCCGGACGAGATCCCGGGCAACCGCGCCCAGCAATTCGCCGCCGTGGAACATGCCATGGCCTGGGCCGCTTCCTTGCAGCAGGACGCGGCCAGCGGCCAGGTCTCGCTCTTCGACATGGGGGACATGGGCTCGGGACCCTCGCTCGACACGGGCGAGCCGACCTTGCCCGATGTCGACCCCTGGCCTTTCCACGAAATGCTGGAGAAGGAAAAAGAGGTCTTGGGCCTTTATCTCAGCGGGCATCCCCTGGAGCCCTACCGCATCGAGCTTGAAGGCTTCACCACCTGCGCCCTGGATCCCGATCGCTTGCGCGCCCTCGTCGCGGAGGCGCGTCCCGAAGGGCGGGGCAAGGAGGGGGGCCGTCCCCCCCCCGGGCCGCAAGTGGTGCTGGGAGGGATGATTACCCGTCTCAAGACCAAGCTGTCTCCCAAGGACAACAAGACTTTCGCATTCGCCGAATTGGAAGATTTTCTGGGCAAGGTGGAAGTGACCCTATGGTCGGACGTATTCGAGGAAGTCCGCTCCGAAGTGGAGCTGGATGCCATGGTTTTGATCCGCGGCACCCTCACTTATAACGAGGAACTCGACTTATTCAAGCTCAACGCGCAGAAGGTCTTGTCGCTGGGCGAGGCGCGCGACAAATTGACCCGCAGCGTCCATGTCCGTCTGAAAACCGCGGGACTGTTGGGAGAAGCGGCCGAGGAATTATTGCGGGTATGCGAGGCTTGGGAAGGAGGCTGCCAATTGGTGCTTCACCTGGATGGAGGACAGCGCGAAAGCCTCACCGTCCTCAGCGAAAAGGTCAAGGTGGCATCGGATCGCGACTTCACGGAACAATTGACGGGCATGCTGGGGACGGGCAATGTCTGGCTCTCCTCCAAGGCCGCCTAAAAACCATTTCAAGATGATTCGTCGGACCAGGCCCGGGCGACTCCGGAAGGATTTTGGGGATGGCTACTAGCTCGGAAGCGCTTCCCGAAGCGGAGATTTGGACGCGCGCCGTCCGTCTGCATGGGCGCATGGATGTCCGCCTCGACACCTTCCGTCTTCCCGCGCCGGGGCCGGGGGAAATGCTGGTGCGCATCGTGACCGACAGCGTCTGCATGTCCAGCTTCAAGCTGATGTCCCTGGGAGAGGAACACCAACGGGTGACGGCCGGGCTGGCGGGGCGCCCCGTCATGCTCGGCCATGAATTTTGCGCCGAAATCCTGCGGGTCGGGGAAAGGTGGCGCGGGCATTTCCACCCGGGCGCGAAAGTCGCCGTCCAGCCGGTTCTCGATTACCTCGGCCGTCCCGACGCCATCGGCTACAGCTATCCTTTCTCGGGAGGCTCGGCCACCCTGGCGCTCCTGCCATCGGAAGTCATGGAAAGCGGATGCCTGCTTCCCTATGCCGGCCGGGGCTGGTTTTACGGTTCATTGGCCGAACCCGTGGCCTGCGTGTTACGGGCCTTCCGCTCCCAAATCCATCGCGACGCCGATGGCGAATTGAGACCGGGGCCGGTGCCCGGCGGCGCCATGGCCTTGCTGGGGGCCATGGGACCCATGGGCATGGCGGCTCTGGATTGCGCCTTGCGCCGGAATCCGGCGCCGGGCCGCATCGTCGTAACGAGCCGGAACGCGGCTAAACTGGCCGAGGCGGAGAGGATTTTCCCCGCCCAAGCCGCTAAAACCAGGGGCATCGACCTCGCCTACCTCCATTGCCCCAACACCCGCGAGTTACCCCAGGCCGTGGCACGATGGGCTATGGGCAAGGAAGATCCGGCGCGTCAATTCGACGACGTCTTCGTTTTCGCCCCCGACCGCGACCTCGTCGAGGCGGGTTCGGGAATCCTGGGAAAAGGCGGGTGCCTCAACATGTTCGCCGGACCGACCGACCACGAGTTCATGGCCGGAATCAACTTTTACAAGGTCCACTATCTCGGCGCCCATGTCACCGGAACCTATGCGGCGCAAACCCGGGATATGCGCGAAGCCCTGGACGGCATCGCTTCGGGTGCCATCGACCCGTCGTTTTTGGTCACCCATGTGGGGGGCCTGGACGCCGTTCCCGATTTATTGCCGCGATTGCCCCGGATTCCGGGCTGGAAAAAACTGATCTATCCGAGTTTGAATCTTCCGCTTTTCGCCCTACAAGACTTGCCCGCCTTGGCCGCGTCCGATGCCCATTTTGCTAAGCTGGCAGTCTTGGTCGCCGAAGGCGGAAACCGCTGGAACGCCGCCGCCGAATCTTTTTTGCTCAACCATACGCCGTGGATGGCGCCTTCTCCCTAGGAATGGAATGATGCCCAGTGATTTAGACCTCGCCCAGAACGCCGACATCCGGCCCATCGGAGAAATAGCCGCTAAACTCGGCATTCCCGGCGACGACCTGGAATTTTTCGGCAAATACAAGGCCAAGCTTCCCCTCCATTTGATCCAGCCCGAAAAGATCGAAAAGGGCCGGCTCATCCTGGTCAGCGCCATCAATCCAACCCCGGCGGGCGAAGGCAAAACCACGGTTTCCATCGGCCTGACCGATGGGCTCAACCGCATCGGCAAGAAAGCCATGGCTGTTTTGCGCGAACCCTCGCTCGGCCCCGTATTCGGCATGAAGGGCGGAGCCGCCGGCGGCGGGCATTCCCAAGTCATCCCCATGGTCGACATCAATCTCCATTTCACCGGGGATTTTTCGGCCATTGAAAAAGCCAATAATCTTTTGGCCGCCCTCATCGATAACAATATCCAGTGCCGCAAGGGCAATCTGGGCATCGATCCCCGAACCGTGGCCTGGAAACGGGTGATGGACATGAATGATCGCGCCCTGCGGCATATCGTGATCGGCCTGGGCGGCAAATCGAACGGCATTCCGCGCGAAGACGGATTCAATATCACCGCCGCCTCCGAAGTCATGGCCATCCTGTGTCTCGCGCGCGACATGGCCGATCTCAAGCGGCGGCTGGGCAATATCTTCGTCGGTTATACCTACGCGAAAAAGCCCGTCTATGCCCGGGATTTGCATGCCGAAGGCGCCATGACCTTGCTCCTCAAAGACGCCATCAAACCGAATTTGGTGCAGACCATGGAAGGCAATCCCGCCATCTTGCATTGCGGCCCTTTCGCCAATATCGCCCAGGGCACCAATTCCATTCTGGCCACCCAAATGGGATTGTCCCTCGCCGACTACGTGGTCACCGAAGCGGGTTTCGGCGCCGACCTGGGGGCGGAAAAATTCCTGAACATCAAATGCCCGGTCGGCTCCCTGGCGCCCAAGGCCATGGTGCTGGTAGCCACCATCCGCGCTCTGCGCCATCACGGCGGAGCCAAGGCCGATGAATACAATACGCCCAGCCTCGAACGCTTGGGAATGGGATTCGAGAATCTCGGCAAGCACATCGAGAATTGCCGCAAGTTCGGCCTGAACCCGGTGGTGGCCATCAACAGCTTTCCCACGGACACCGAAGAGGAAGTCGAACTGGTGCGGGAAAAATGCCAGGCGCTCGGCGTGTCGGCGGTGGTCGCCCGGGGCTGGGGGCAAGGAGGCCGGGGCATGACGGACTTGGCGGAGGCCGTGATTGCCGATATCGAGAGGGATCAAAACCGGTACCGGCCGCTCTACGACTGGAGCGCCCCCATTCCCGAAAAAATCCGCCTCATCGCCTCCGAAATTTACGGCGCCGCCGAGGTGGAATATTCGGCCAAGGCGAAGCAACAACTCGTCGAATACGAGGCTCTCGGCGCCGGGGGATTTCCCATTTGCATGGCCAAGACGCAAAAGTCTTTTTCCGATGACGAGACCAAGGTGGGGCGCCCCCGCGGTTTCACCATCACCATCCGCGAATTCGAATTGGCGACGGGCGCGGGTTTCGTCATCCCCATCGTCGGCGAAATGATGCGCATGCCCGGCTTGCCGGCCATACCCGCCTCCGACGGCATGGACATCGACGCGGCCGGGCGCATTACCGGCCTATCCTGACGCCGGCTTACCCTCGTCGCCGCTTTTCAATAGCATGCGGTGAATGCCGTAGAGCAGCGCCATGGTAACCGCCATGGAACCCGCGACGACGTATCCGAGGACGGGATAACGCTCCATATGTCCCGACGCCGTCTGGTAAACGATGAGCCCGGCGATGGAAGAGGCCACACCCCCGGAAACCTGCTGGACCGAAGCGTTGATGGACATGAAGGATCCCCGGTTTTGCGGTGACGGTATGGCCGACATCAAGGCCTGGGCCGAAACCATGCGGCCCGAAATCCCGATGAAAAGCAGGATGTTCACGCCGATGACGCCCCAGAGCGGGGTCACTCCAAGGTTACAGTAGATCAAAACCATCACCATGGTCAGCGAGGAGCCGAGCACGAACACGGCGATTTTACCGACGGCGTCGCTCAGCCGGCCGAGCATGGGACCCGCCGCCATGGCGAATATCCCGGTGATCAGGTAGACCAACGGCAATTGATGCAGGGTTATGCCCAGGTTATTGACGCTGAAAGCGCTGGCGAAAGGCATGAGCATGAAGCCGCCCGTCGTCAAGAATATGGTTGCCGTGAAACCCCGCCAATGCCTGGGTTGGGACAAAGTATGCCGAAGGTGGCCGAATGCGCTCTTTTCGCTTTTCACCAGCAAGTGCTCCCTCATGGGCCGCAAAACCTTGAGGATGATCAGTCCCACCGCCGCACCGATGACGAAAATCATCACGAAAGGCATATGCCAGCCCCAGTGGTTGGAAAGGAAGAGCCCCAGGGGTATGCCCAGCACCTGGCTGCCGGCAAAGGCGGTTTGCACGAAACCCATGACCCGGCCGCGCATGGAAAAGGGGAAGATGTCGGCGATGATGGCGAAGGTGATGGAGCCGATGACCCCGCCGAAAAGGCCCGTGATGATTCTCGCGGCCAGCAAAAGGTGATAGGTGGGCGCCAAAGCGCAGAGCAAGGTGCCGACGAGGAATCCGGCGTAGAAAAAGAGCAGCATGTTTTTGCGGTCGAAGCGATCGGCGAATCCCGCCGCCATCAGCCCCGACGCGCCGGCGCTGAAGGCATAAACCGATACGACCAGGCCGAATTGCCGGGTGGTGATATTCAGGTCCTGCAGCAAGATCGCCCCCAACGGGGATAGGATCATGAAATCGAGGATGATGGTGAACTGGAGAAAGGCCAGGATGGCGACGACGAAACCCTGGTAGCGGGTGAATGACGGTATGGCTGTGGTTTTCATGAAGGACCTATTCGGGAGTCAACGATTTCAGGACGCGGCTTAGGGTCATATCGAGCACGGTTTCGTCGAGCGTGAACTTCTGGCGATTGAAAAACCCCGATCCGTGCATGTCGAATTTGACCAATTGGTAAAGCGGCGCGAAGGCCAGCGACCAATACACTTCCACGGGAATCTCAACGAGTTCGCCCTTGCGGATGGCGTTGCGCACGAAGGTATGCATGGCCACGCGAAAGGCTTCGCCGGAACATTTCATCGCTTTTTCATGCAAGGGACTGTAGCGGACTTGCTCCAGGAAATGCATGCTTTGGGGATTCTGCAGGAAATAATGGGCGCGGTTGCGCCATTGCACTTTAAGGCCCTCGGCGAACGCCATCTCCGGATGGAACCCTTTCAAGGTGGATTCCATCATCTTTCCGTTTTCCTCCACGAAAACCGAGAGCAACAAATCCTCGCGGTCGCGGAAGTAGATGTAAATGGTGGCCGGGGATACCTTGGCCTCTTTAGCCAGCTTATGCATGCTCAACCCGTCAAATCCGTGTTTGACGATAAGGGTCAGCGCTTTGCGGCGGATGGCGGCTTCCTTGGCGGGATCGCGGGTGCGCACGTTTCTATAGTAAACGAACATTCACTTATTTTCAACTAGATTTTCTCTCCCATGCTTGACCTTTTTGAACTCGACGGCAGCCAAGGGGAAGGCGGGGGGCAAATTCTCCGCACCGCCCTCACCCTTTCCATCGCGACCGGCCGTCCTTTCCGCCTGAAAAACATCCGGGCCAACCGCCGCCGCCCGGGATTGATGCGGCAACACCTGATGTGCGTCCAAGCCGCCCAGGAAATTTCAGGGGCTTCGACCCAAGGCGCCGATCCCGGCTCCCAGACCTTGGTTTTTGAGCCCGGGCCGCTGAGGCCGGGAGACTATGCCTTCCATATCGCTACGGCGGGAAGCACCACCTTGGTCTTCCAAACCCTGGCGCCCCTGCTGTTGCTGGGCAAAAGGGCCTTTACCCTGGAATTCACCGGCGGCACCCACAATAGCGCGGCCCCTTGCCTGGATTTTCTGACCCAGACTTATTTGCCTTGCCTCGAATCCATGGGAGTGGCCTGGGATTTGGTCGTGGACCGGCGCGGCTATTATCCCGCGGGTGGCGGGCACTGGAAAATCACCCTGACTCCTCCCACCGCTTTCACTTCCTTGGAAATGCTGCGGCGCATGCCGGCCGGCCGGCCGAGCGCCAGGATACTCTGGGCCAGAATGGCCCCGGGTTTGGCGGAAAGGGAAAAACGTTTGTTGGCCGAGGGTCTGGGAATCGGCCCCGAAGACATAGCGATCGAGGAGGACAAAACCTCCTTGGGGCCGGGCAATGTCGCCATCATCAGTTTGCGTCAGCAACCCGTTACCGAAACCGTGACTCTTTTCGGAGGCTACGGCGCCCATCCCGGGAAAGCCGCGCAAATCGCCATCGAGGAAATCCGCGCTTTTGAAAATCACGATGCGCCCGTGGGATATCATTTGGCGGATCAATTGCCCGTGCCCTTATTGCTGGCAGGGGGAGGAAAATTCCGCACCGGATCGCTGAGCGCGCATTTCCAAACCAATGCCGCTATTTTGCGATCCTTTGTTCCGGATTGTCTGTCGATAACCCAAGACTCCGACCTTACCCATTTGGTTTCGGTATCCCCTTATCTGGTCAAATACCCAGCGGCGTTGTAGATTGAAAGGCGGGCCAACTCCGCCATGCTGATTCAAGGCCAATACAGAAAGCTGTTTTCAAAACCCTTCACCTGGGGCCTGCTCGGCTTATACCTGGTTTTGGGTTTGGCCTCGGCATGGCATGCCCCGCATCCAGCGGCTTCGGCCGGACACGACTTCCGTTCGCACTCATCCGCTACGGCATGGCATGCCGCCCAAGGCGATGATTCCCATGGCCCGGCCAATGTCGATTGCGGTCTTTGCCGGTGGCATGGCTTCAGCCAGGCTTTGGCTACCCCTGCTTTCCCGCCCCTTTCGCTGGAAAGAGAATCGGAATGGCATCCCGATGCCATTCCCTCCCCGGGCCAAGCCCCGAGCTTGCCCTGCCGCGCTCGCGGCCCTCCTCTCGTTTGACGCGAAACCGTCCTCGGCTCACCGCCGCTTTTTCTGATTCCGGCTCCGCCTGAATCGTATTCCGTCATTCATTCATTTGCCAGTCCCGGAGGATAACCCATGAAAAAAGGGTTGCGTATTTCATCGCATCTTAAGCTTGCGTCCACTCTCACCGCCGTCCTTTTCCTGTGGGAAAAAGGCCATGCCGGCGTCACCAATCCAGATATCAGCGCCCTCGGCCAATTAAGAGGGGGCATTACCGATGATCCCGGCTCCGAAAACGCCTCGGAGCCTTACCTCGCCCTGGGCGAAGCCGAAATCGTGCTCACCGCCGCCTTGAATCCCTACTTGAATGGGGCGTTTACGCTTTCCGGCGATGAAGAGGGCATGGGCGTGGAGGAGGCTTATGCCACTTTGATCAAGGGCCTGCCCTGGGGCCTGGGTCTCAAAGCCGGTAAATACCGTTTGGGTTTCGGCAAACTGAATGCCGCCCATCCGCATGCCTATCCCTTCATCGATCCGCCCCATGCATGGGTTTCCCTGGTGCCGGGAGGCGAGGAAGGATTTAATGAAGCCGCCATGCAGGTCTCAGCCTTATTGCCGACGCCGGGCGTCTGGGCCTCGACCTTGTCCTATGACATCATCGAAGGCAAAGCATTCCATCCCGACGAAGAAAGGACGAGCTTGGGCGGCTTGGGCCGCTGGAGCAACGCCTTCTTATTCGGGGACAATGTCGCCTTGGAAAGCGGTTTATCCGCCGCCTGGGGTCGGGACGCTTTCGAGCCTTCGGCGCGGGGGTATGTGGCCGGGGTCGATGTTAAAATCAAGGTTTATCTGGCCGGAGCTTCCCAGCTCACCTTGCAATGGGAAGGCGTCAACCGGCATGAACACCCCATCGATCCCGATGGGACGTCGGCCACCGACTCGCGGGACCGATGGGGATGGTTCGGCTTGGCCGACTATCGTTTCCATACCCAAATGCGGATAGGCCTCCTCGCCGAACAATGGGAAAAAGAGGAGACGCCGGATCGTTCCGATTTCGCCTGCAAGATTTTCGCCGGCTATGCCGTGCTGGAAGAAAGCACCTTGCTGCGCGTGGCGTATGAATACCACGACATTGCGCAATCCGAAAACGTCCAGACCCTGTCCTTACAACTCCTCTTCAGCATGGGGCCTCATAAGGCCCATACCTTTTAACGGGAAAGATCGAGGATTAACCATGAAAAATCCATTCATCCATCCGGCCCCCGCTTGTCTTCATTGGGCAGCCTCCATCGGCCTGGCGTTTCTGCTGGCATTTCCGATATCGGCCCGGGCCAAGGTTAAGATCGCCGCTTCGGTCCCGGACTTGGCTTCGATTGCCGCCGCCATCGGCGGAAACGAAGTCGAAGTGTTTTCCATCGCCAAAGCCAATGCCAATCCCCATTTCGTCGAAGTGCTGCCGTCCTATATGATCAAGGTCGCGCGCGCCGACCTTTACTTGAAGGTGGGCTTGTCCCTCGACCAGTGGGCCGACGCCATCATCGACGGATCCCGCAACAACCGCCTCCAAGTGGTGGACTGTTCCGTGGGCATTGCGGTGCTCGATTTGCCCACAGGCAAGGTGGATGCCGCCATGGGCGACGTCCATCCCCAGGGCAATCCCCATTATTGGCTCGATCCCGGCAATGGCATTCTTCTGGCCGATCGCATACGCGAAGCCTTGACGGCGGCCGATCCCGACCACGCGGCCGAGTATGCCCAGAGATCGGAAACCTTGAAAAAGGAGATCGGCCGCCGTTTCCAAACCTGGAAATCCTCGGCGGCTTTTTTGAATGGCGAAGCCATCGTCACCTACCATAGTTCGTGGAGTTATTTCGCGCATGCCTTCGGCTGCCGGGTGGTGGGATATGTCGAACCCTTTCCCGGCATTCCTCCCACCGCCAAACACCTGCAGGAATTGGTCGCCCTGATCCGGGGAAAAAAGGCCCGCCTATTGATTCAAGAGCCCTATTATCCCGGCCGCGATCCCGAATTCCTGGCCAAGGAGACGGGCCTGAGGGTGGTGCGATTCACCCCCTCTTGCGCGGGGGTGGGGCCGACGGATTACCTCGATCATTTCCAAACCATGATCGACGAACTCGTGTTACGGAAAGGGAAATAAACCATGCTCCTGCTCCACTATCCTTTCATGCTTTCGGCGTTGGCCCTTTGCCTATTGCTGACGGGCGTCCTCAGCGCTTTCGGCCACCACGTCGTCAAGCGGGGAGTCATCTTCGTCGATTTGGCCCTGGCTCAAATGGCAGCGCTGGGAGCGAGCGTCGGCATGCTGCTCGGCTTCGGCGAAACCCATCCTTTCGCCAATTTCCTATTGTCGCTTTCGTTCACCTTGCTCGGCGCCGCCTTGTTCAGTTGGTTCCGATCCCGCAGGGGCTTGCCCATCGAGGCCCTCATCGGCATCACTTATGCGGGCGCCATGGCTTTATCCCTGATCGTTCTCGAGAAATCGGCGACCGGCACCGAGGAACTGAAGGAAATGTTGATCGGATCGATATTGACCGTCAGCCGGGAGGCAATCGGCTGGGCCGCGCTATTGACGACCCTGACCGCCGGCATCCTCTGGATGGCGCGGAAGCCCTTGCTCCAAATCACCGCCCACCCGGAAACGGCACTAAGCCAAGGCCGTCGTTTGTGGTGGTGGGATTTCGTCTTCTATGCCGCCTTCGGAATCATGGTGACCTTCGCGGTCAAAACGGCCGGAGTGCTTCTCGTTTTCGCTTTTTTGATCGTCCCCTCTTTGGCAGCCATTCTCGTATTCCAAGCCACCATTCATTGCCTGCTCTTTGGGTGGATTTTCGGCGTCGTTGGTTGCATTTTCGGCTTAGAGGCTTCTTTGCGCCTGGATACCTCGGCAGGGCCTACCCTGGTAGCGTCTTATATCCTGCTTTTAGCTCTCACTGGAGGGATTGTCAGGCGGTTACGACGGTAAAATCGAGTGGACAGGCGTGGCTTTTAGAGCGATATTGCCTAGTGCCGCCATTGCACCAACGAATGAGATGAGATGATGAAAAGAGCGCTTACCGAAATATCAAGTTCCTGCTTGATGCTCCTTGCGTTTTTCGGGTTGGATTCCGGATTCGCGCAAACCATGGAAGATCCGCATCCGGGATTGAACGTGGTGGACATCCGGCCTTCGGCCTTGAACGCCCAGGTTACCGGCATGGATTTTTTACCCGACGGCCGCATGGTTTTTTGCACCTGGGTGAATTTCGGGAATATGGGAGAAGTGTATATCGTCGACGGGGCGCAAACCGGCGATAAGTCCAAGGTGACCTATAAGCAATTCGCCACCGGCCTTTACGAACCCTGTGGTTTAAAGGTGGTCAATGGAGCGATCTATGTGCTGGCCAAGGACGCGCTCCTGCGTCTGCCGGATGCGAACGGGGACGACAAGGCCGACAAGGTCGAGACCTTGGTCAAAGGCTGGTCCATCCAGAAAGAATCCGCGGGGACCAAGAATCTCGAATTCGCCTTGGGACTGGAATACAAGAATGGGATTTTCTACGCCGGTCTGGCCACCCGTTGGCCTTTGAACATGACGTCGACTTCGGAAAGAGGCTGTATCCTCGCGCTCGATACGAATAAAGCCAGCTCCTTTGAAACCATCGCTTGCGGCCTGCGCACTCCCAATGGATTGACCTTCGGTCCCGAAGGCGAGTTATTCATCACCGAAAATCAGGGGAATTGGGTTCCCGACAGCAAATTGATCCACGTCGTGAAAGATCGTTTTTACGGCGTGCATAAACCGCAAAACGCCCACCCGCTGGAAAGCAAACCGGAAAGCCCGCCGGCCGTGTGGTTGCCGCAAGGCGAAGTCGGCGTCTCCCCCACCCAGCCCTTGATGCTGAAAACCGGCACGTTCAAAGGCCAAATGGTAGCCGGCGACAATCGCCTCGGCACCCTGCAACGCTACTTCCTGGAAAAAGTGAAAGGGGAATACCAGGGAATGGTGATCAAATTCACGGCCGGCCTGGAAGAAGGCGGAAGCCGGCTCGTGGAAGGACCGGATAGCGCGCTCTATGTCGGCAGCAATGGCGCCTCCGGATCGATTTGGAGCGGGTGGTCCTGGACGACCAAGTATAAAGGACTCGCGCGCATCACCGAAAAACCCGGCGTATCCTATTTCGATATTTTCGCCATCCGCAGCACGGGCGAAACGACTTTCGAAATCGAGTTTACCGAACCCGCGGATAATGCGGCGGGAACGGCGGGCAATTATACCGTCAGCAAAAGGACTTACGCCCCCGTCGAGGCCTATGGGCAAGGCGGCAGCAATTGGTCGGCCATGAATGTTACCTCGGCCGTATTGTCGGCCGACAAAAAGAAAGTCACCCTGACCCTTTCGGGGCTTCAAAAGAAAACCGCCGTCCGCTTCCAATTCAAAAATTTCAAGGCGGCTTCCGGTCATAACCTATGGGCCAATCAAGCCTGGTATACCCTGAATGAATTCGGACCCGCCGAGATCGTTTCGGTTTCGACTTGGCTGCCCCGTCCGAAGGCCAAGGCCGCGCTACGCGCCGACTTTATTCAGGGCCGCCTGCACTTGCAGAACTGGGATGCGAGAGCCTTTGAATACGAGATCTTCGACTTCAAGGGAAGTCAGGTGGCGCGAGGCCAAGGGATGGGCGCGGAAATCAAGCTTGAGGCGGGATTAAGCCGCGGCATCTACCGCATCCGGGTGCAATCGCCGGAAGCGCAGGCTAGCGTTCCTTTCGCGGTTTTTTGAGGCGGACTACTTTTCAGCACCGACTTCCTGCGGAATGGGAAGGCATACCCGGAAAGTAGCTCCCTTGCCCGGTTCGGATCGGACCGTCATCTCCCCTCCATGGGACTGGATGATTCCGTAGGAAATCGATAAGCCCAAGCCCGTACCCTGGCCTACCGGCTTGGTGGTGAAAAACGCCTTGAACATCTTGGGAAGGTGCTCCGGCGGAATTCCGCTTCCGTCATCCTGGACCTCGGCCACCACTTTCGATTTCTCCGTGAAAATACGCAGGCAGACCACTCCCTTGTCTTGAATGGCTTGGCCGGCATTGATCAGCAAATTCAGGAAAACCTGTTTCAATTGCCCCGGATGTCCCAATACAAGCGGAACCTCAGCAAAATCGGTATGGATCTCACCCTTGTGCTTCAGGGTGTTCCAGGCCACCTTCAGGGCGTCTTGCAGGCATTCTTGCACGCTAACCGGCTGGGATTGGGGAGCATCAGCGCGTGAAACAGCCTTTAGGCCGGCTACGATTTCATTGACCCGGCGCGTGCCTTCGAGCGATTCGGAAACGAGGGCCCCCAAGTCCGCGATGATTTCTTCGATTCCATTTTCGTTTTGAAAATTCTCCAATGCCTCGATGCAAGCCGCCATTGCGGGAAGAGGGGAGTTTTTGGCGCGGACGATTTCCATGCCTAGCCGCTGCCATTCCATGATTTTCGGCGCGCATTCGGAGAGGGTTGCCAGATTCGCCGTGATATAAGCCATGGGATTATTGATTTCGTGTCCCACACCGGCGGAAAGTTGCCCAAGGCTCGCCATCTTTTCCGACTGTATCAACTGCGCCTGGTTCTCCATCAACTGCGCGTTCATCGCCTCCAATTCATCGCGCTGCCTCAGAATTTGTTGGTGCGCCGAATTCCTTTCGGTCATGTCCCGCGTGAAAACCACCGCCCCTATCACTCCTTCGGCCGTTTCAACGGGATTGAAAGAGGTCTCCAAATGCCTGACCTCGCCGGTTAAGGCTTTCACCTCCGATTCCAGGAAATGACGCTCGCCGGCTATCGCCCTTTCGAGGGCCGGGCGCAGTTTTCGGTGGAATCCCTCGGAGACCGCCCATTCATCCATGCAGGCTCCGGTCTTGATTTCCGTCCCGAAATTCGATTTAAAAAGTTTCCGCGCCGCCGCATTCGACGACAGCAAATGCAATCGCCGATCGACGGACCAAATGGAATCCCCGCTGCTTTCAATTAGGGATCTCAGCAAGGTTTCCGAGAGCCGCAATTCCCGTTCCGCCCTTTCTTTTTCCTGCCGGACCTCAGATTCTGCCAGCGCCCTCGTAATCGCGCTGGGTAAGCGCGGCATAAAACTCTTCAGCACATAGTCCACTGCTCCTTGCTTAAGGGATTCCACCGCCAGCTCCTCGCCCATGCTTCCGGATAGAAACAAAAAGGGAAGATCCGGGCGGAGTTGCTTGGCGATGGCCAGAGCCCTGGCGCCATCGAAGTCAGGGAGCGAATAGTCGGATAGGATTAACCGGAAGCCACCCTGTTGCAGGGCTTGACGATAGGAAGCCTCGTCCTCAACCCGCCGAATCATCACCTCGAGACCGTTGGATTTGCATTGCCGTAAGGCCATTGCCGCATCCTCGGAATCATCTTCGACATGGAGAATGGATATCGGTTTCATTTCAATCCCCTCCACTGTCCGCCCCCATTCCCAATTTCCGGGAAATGGTCCGGGCGCTGATGCCCAATTCCCTGGCCGCAACCGCCTTGTTGCCGTGATTCCGTTTCACCGCATCGCGAATCGCCGTCAATTCGATTTCCGCCAAGCTCAAGCCATGGGAATGAATGAAACGCGGATCCCACTCGTCTCTAAGGGACAATTCCGCCGGAAGGTCCCAAGAGGCGATTTGATGGCCTTTGGCCAGAATGACGGCCCTCTCCATGGCATGCTCGAGTTCACGGATATTGCCCGGCCACGGATACTCCTCCAGCAGCCGCAAGGCATCAGCGCCGATCGACATATGCCCCTTTAAATTCTTCTTGCAATGCCTGGCGATGAAAAAGGTGATCAAGCCATGCAAATCTTGCGGCCTTTGCCGCAAGGGGCAAACACCCAAATGCACTACATTCAGCAAGTAAAACAAATCCTCGCGAAACAGCCCTTCTTCCATCAAATGCCGAAGGTTTTTCCGGGTGATGGCGATGATCCGCACGTCGAAGGGATTGTCCTCCAGCATCTTGACCAGGGCATGTTGCGAATTCGGGGACAGTTCGTCGACTTCCCTGAGAAGAATGGTGCCCCCCGCCGCGGAAGCGATTTTCCCCTTGTCGGGATACGCGGAGTGCGCCGGTGAATCCCCTCCGTTTACGGAAGACCCGGAATCCAAGAGAGCCAACCCGGCTGTCGCGCCGTGGAGGGTCAGGAATGGAGCTAGAATACGCCGCGAATGAGCGACGATGAATTGGGCCAGGATACCCTTGCCGACGCCGGATTCTCCGGAAATGAGGATAGTGGATTCGCTTTCCGCTGCCAGGCGGGTGCGGTCCAATAAGTCCCTGAACTCCCGGCTCCTTCCCCAATCGAAGGCGTGGCTGGAATTTCTCCTCAACCTATGGCGCAGCAACCGGTTATCCTCCAGCAGGGCCGCTTTTTCGAATGCCCTGTCGATCACCAGCCGGATTTCCTCATTATTGAAAGGTTTGCTGAGGAAATCGTGCGCGCCTTTTTTCATAGCATCCACCGCCTCGTCTATGGTGCCTTGGCCGGTGATCACGATGACTTGAATGCAGGGATTGAATTCCATGATCCGCTTCAGCGCCGATAAGCCGTCGATTCCCGGCATTCTCAAATCAGTAATGACGACCTGGGGGGCGTATTGGAAGACGGCTTGCAGCGCCATCGCCGGGTCGGCGAAAGGCATCAACTCCAAATCCTGGTTTCTCAAGGCGCGCGAGAAAGCATTGAGAACATTGGATTCATCATCAATGATGACCAATCTCTTAGCCGGACGCAGCCTCGCAGGGGCCGATTCCTGGACCAGTGGCGGGAGTTTCATCGAGGTGCGACCTCCTCGCCTATTTTACCCCCTTATAACCTGATATGCCAAGCTGAACATGATTAAGACAACCCGAGGACTTTCGCCCTGAGAAGGGCGTTATCGCAGGGTTTTTCGAGGACTTCATGCAAATCGCCTGCGGACAGGGCGGCCGCAATCCTGCCGGTATCGCCATAACCCGATAGGAGTATGCGCCTGGACAGGGGATAAATCCGCCTCACTTCCGCCAAAAACTCGACGCCGTTTTTTCCGGGCATCATATAATCGGAAACCACCAAATTCACTTCCTGCTCCGCCAGGAGGACGAGGCCTTCCTCCGCATTGCCCACGCAAAAGAGTTCCACCGGATCCTTCCGGAACAATCTCCGGAACCCGTTCAGGATATTCGGTTCATCGTCGACGAACAGGACCCGGTTAATCATTGGACACGCCGCCCGATACCGGAAGATGCACGGTAAAGGTGGCTCCCTTCCCGGGTTCGCTTGCCACCGTGATTCGGCCTCCGTGTTTTTTCACGATACCGAAGGAGATGGAAAGTCCAAGACCCGTGCCTTTTCCCACCGGTTTGGTGGTGAAAAAAGGGGTAAAGAGCTTTTCCATATTCTCCTTGCTGATCCCCGCTCCTGAATCCGATATCGAAATGGCGATCTCATCGTCCACCACCTTGGATTCGATGGTGATTTCGCCTTTGTCCGGGATAGCTTGGGCGGCGTTCATCAAGAGGTTCATGAAAACCTGGTTGAGGCGTCCCGGGAAGCATGGGATGGGTGGAAGCGGGCTCAAATTTTTGACCACCTCGCATTTGTATTTGATTTCATTCCAGATGATTTTCAAAGTGGTTTCAATGCCTTCGTTCAGATCGGCGACCTTGAGATCCGATTCGTCGATGCGGGCGAAGGTTTTCAGGTTCTGGACGATTTCCTTCACCCGGTTGGCGCCGTCGACGGACTCATGCAAGAGATTGTCGGTGTCTTCCCGGAGGAAACTGAAATCCTCGTCCCGCTTCAGGGCGCCGATCCTGGCAAAGGTCAGCTTCGCCAGTTCATAATCTCCGGCATTCAGGCTTTTTTCCAAATCGTCGTAGCCTTGCCAAATAACCTTGAAGATCCCTTGGTATTCGGACAACCTCTCCAAATTGGAGATGAGGAAGCTCACGGGATTATTGATTTCATGCGCCACGCCCGCCGCTAATTGCCCGAGAGAGGCCATCTTTTCGGAGTGGACCAATTGGACTTGGTTCGCTTTCAAGGCATCGTTCGAATTTTGGAGATCCTCGTTCAAGGTGCGCATCTCCCGGGAAGAGATCTCGATCGATCGCTCCAGAGTGTAGCGGTCCTGATCCGCGCCGCTATAGGTGGCGCTGATCAACTTGAATAATTGCCGCAATGGCTGGGACTCGCCGGGAAGGTTTTCCGCGTCAATACCTGCCTTGGCCAATTGACGTTTTAAGGTCGGATGCAAGTCCAAAATATTCTCCTTATTCGTCTTTTTCGCGGATGGTCGTAAACGTCATGGTTTGGTTATGAAGTTCGCAACTGGCATCGGGGGCGGTCGGGGAAAGTTCCCCATAGGAATAAAATCCGATTTGCCGCGTACCCGGAGGAAAGCTTTTCAGCGAGGCCTCGGTTTCCTCTTCCGCCCTTTGTCCCAGAACCAACCGTCTTCCGACGCAACTGACGGCGATGGCGAGCATGGGCTCTCCATGATCGACCGCCGTCCAACCGTTGGACGTCATGACGGCGGATTCAGCGGCGCCATTGATCAATCTCTCGAAATTGGCGCGCATCAATTGGGCCCGGTACCCCTCGGGAATGTCGCCGGCAAAGGTCAAACTTTGGGATTTTTCGTCTATGCCTAAAATGGTCCTGACCACCCGATCGGAACTTTTGGGATCCATCCGGAGCGAGAGTGGGAACAGCAAGGCGCTGCCGGGAAGTTCGGTCGCCCGTTGACCCAGGTATTCTTTATAAAGCTCCAACGCCGGTTTGCCATCCAATTCATACAACACATTCCCTGCGGATCGGGTGACCATGCGTTCCGGTCCGAAAATATCCCAGCCGCCTTTCGATCCATGGCCGATTTCCAGAGCGGTTCCGTACAAACCCAGGGCGGCCACGACCCCGGAGATGGGCTTGCCGTCCTTGAGGACCCAGGTACGCTGGAAACGCGACCCGTCCCCCGCCAGCCCTCCAGAAACTTTGACGCCGCCAGGCAGACGCCGGTTTATGCCGGCTGCCAGAACGGTTCCGTTCACACCCAGGCCATCCGATAGCACGAATACCCCTTTGAGATCGGACATCGCCAATTCCCCTGCGAGCTTTTCGCCCGCAGCAGCGGATTCAGCGGCTTCGGATATGGATGCGTAGGTGATTTTAACTCGGCCAGTTTCCAGTTTCATCACGGAGATGGCTAGACTATCATCGGAAATGCCCTCCCCCAGGATTTCGCCGGAAGTGGAACAACCCATGAGGATGGAATTCGGATAAGCTTTCCGCAATTCCTCCAATGGAGCCGGATCATCGATAACCTGGGACCCTCCGAAAATGAAAACCACCGTCCGTTCGGAGTCGAGTGCCGGAAAAGGCCTAAGCGAAAAACCCGTTCCGGTATGGTATGAAAAGGTCTCGATGATCACAAATCACTCCTTTGCGGCCCATTCGTCGCAGATAAGTTTACGCCTGATTCGATTTTAGGCCAGGACAGGGGTTTCGCAAAGATTTCGTCAGGGACAATTTGTCCGTCCAATGCCGAATTCCGAGTGATTTCAATGGCGCTTGGAATTTTTTGCGAATGAAAAGATCTGGCTATATCGGGGTTCCCGGTGCTAGCCTATAGGGGGAATTCCGGGATGAAATGGATAAGTCGAGGCCGAAAGTGAACGATGGGCCAGCAATCGCCAACCATGTAAACGGTGAAATCTCCGCAGCGGAAAAACCAGCCGTACTCTTCGTGGATGATGAAGCGAATATCCTGGCGTCCATGCAGCGCCTGCTCCGTAAAGAGGATTTCCGTTTCCGCTCGACGACTTCGCCATCCGAGGCCCTGAAACTGATCCAGGAAGAAACCTTTGCCGTCATCGTGTCCGATCATAGGATGCCGGAAATGGAAGGAACCCTGCTTCTCGAGCAAGTCAAGAAAACATCGCCGGAGACCATCCGCATCCTGCTCACGGGCTACGCCGATCTGAATGCGACCATCGATGCCATCAACAAAGGATCCATTTACCGCTTTATTTCCAAACCCTGGAATGACGCCGAATTATGCACCGTGCTTCGGCAAGGCGTGGCCCAATACGGCCTTTTGAAAGAAAACCGCCGCCTACAGGAATTGACCGCCCGCCAGAACCTGGAGCTTATCGATCTCAATTCGGACCTGGAGAAAAGGGTGGAATTGCGGACGGAAGAGATTACCCGACTAAACCGCGATTTAGAAAAGAGTTTCCTGGCTTCCATCCGGGCATTGGCCGGATTCACCGAGATGAATAGCCCTCAAATCGGAAGCCATTCCCGCAGGGTGGCGGCAAAATGCAAGGCGATTGGCAGGTTGCTCGGCCTGTCGGTAGACGATTCCTTTCAATTGGAGGTGGCTTCCTTGCTTCATGACATCGGCGAAATCACCATTCCGATGGATCTCTTGCGCAAGCCTGAAGCATCGCTCCGGCCGCCGGAGTTGCAATTGCTGCAGCGCCATGTATTGCTCGGAGAAGGCGTCATGCGCCTGATACCCAAGTTCGAGAAAGCGGCGTTGATGGTCCGCCACCACCATGAAAGGTTCAACGGGACAGGCTATCCCAACCGCCTGAAGGGAGAGGCCATTCCGATTGGGGCGCGAATCATCGCCGTGGCGGACGCCTATGACATAGGCTTGAACAACCGTCGCAGCTTCCAAAATACCACCCCGGAAATGGTCTTGGCCAAACTGGAAAAAAGGTCGGAATGGGAATTCGATCCCAAGATATTGGAAGCGCTGAAATGCAGCCTGGCAGAAGAAACGTTGGATTCGGAAAAGGACGAAGTGGAAGTCGCCCTTTCGGACTTGGCGGAAGGTATGGTGCTGAGCCGGGACATGCGGAGCCAATTGGGCGCCTTGCTTTTGCCTAGAAATACCGTCTTGGCCCATGAACACCTGGCCAAGATTTCCACCTTTGAAATGACTGAGCAATTGAACGTACACATGATTTTCATTAAACGTAAACAGCCTGTGGAGATGAAAAAGGGGGCGAATGCATGAGGCGAAGCGAATTCCCGGCGCGGTATTCCTTCCCGCGGCTAACCCAAAACCTGCACCGATAAATTCTTTTTACCCCGGAGGCGGGGCGTCCGAAACGTGCCAGAAAAGCCCGACCTGTAACAGTGCCTGGTTGAACTTGACGAAATCCACCGGCTTGCTGATATAACCATTCGATCCCAATTGATAACTAGCTATCAGCTCTTGTTCCTCTTTGGAAGACGTAAGAACCACCACGGGAAGCAAACGGGTGCGGGAATCCGCGCGGATGGCGCGCAGAACGTCCACGCCGCCCATGCGGGGCAAATTCAAATCCAAGAGGATGACCGTGGGCATCGACTCCAGATTGCGGCCCGCGTATATCCCCCGCCCGAATAAATAATCGACGGCCTCGACCCCGTCCGGGGCGATGACGACCTCGTTGCGGATATTATTTTTTTTCAGCGCCCGGCGGGTTAATTCCTGATCGTCGGGATTGTCTTCCACCAGCAAAATGACCTTGTCCTGCATAATGCCCCCCTTCAAATCACGAAATGGAATTCCGCTCCGGCCCCCACCCTGCCCTCGGCCCAGATTTTGCCGCCATGTCTCTGGACGACGCGGTGAACCGTTGCCAGGCCCACGCCGGTCCCGGCGAACTCTTGTTGGGAATGCAGGCGTTGGAAGGCCTGGAAAAGCTTGGAAGCGTAAGCCATGTCGAAGCCTGCCCCATTGTCTTTGACGACAAAGGCGGGCAGATCGGGATTGGACTCGTCGCGGTAAAACCGGATGCGGGGCTGCTCCGCTTTCGCGCTGAATTTCCAGGCATTCCCCAATAGGTTTTCCAATAAGATGCGCAGCAATCCCTCGTCGCCCCGGCAAGCCAGCCCTTCGGCGATGTCCACTTGCGTCTTTCCACCGGGATGGGCCGCTTCCAGTCCGTCCGCGATTTCCCGGGCCAGGGAGGTGAGGTTCACGTTTTCGGAGGCCAGCGGCTTGCGCGATACCTGGGCCAAGCCCAGCATGTCCTCGATGAGCGCACCCATATTCCGCGTACCGGTACGGATACGGGTGAGCAGACGTTTCCCTTCGTCGTCCATCGCCTCCCCATACTCTTCCAACAGCACCTGGCTGAAGCCGTCTATTCCCCGCAACGGGGCGCGGAGATCATGCGACACCGAGTAACTGAAGGCTTCCAGCTCCCGCGCCAGCATGTCGGCGGATTCCTTGGCCACCCTTAACTCTTCGTTCTTTTTCTCCAGGACGTCGATATGGGCCGCCCGCGTATCCGACAATTCCTTGATCGCCTGCAACTCCAAGGCCTCCAATTCCCGCTTCAGCAGTTGATCCCGGAAGCGCCGGTTCTCCTCCTCGAATTGCTTGCGGCGCAACTGGGCCTTGAGACGGGCTTTGAGCACGTCGAAGCGGCTCGATTTCGTGATGTAATCGTCGGCTCCGGCATTGATGCCTTCCAGCAGGGCTTCCCTTTCCTCGAGGGCGGTCAGCATGAGCAAGGGGATATCCCGCCAGGCGGGAGTGGATTTGATTCTCCTGCAGACCTCCTTTCCCGAGAGTCCCGGCATCATGACGTCGAGCAGAATGGCGTCCACGGCCTGGACTTGAAGCAATTCCAAGGCCTCTTCCCCCGAGCGTGCCGGAGCGACGTCGTAACCCTCTCCCCGCAGTTGTTCCGTCAACTCCCCCAGATAGGTCATGCTGTCGTCCACGGCCAGCACGCGCTTAGGCCCCAAGAGGCTATGCGGCATGGAAGGCAAAGGCGAGCGATCGGGGCGGATCAGCACGCGTAACCGGGCGAGGATGACTTCCTTATCCTCGGTTTTGCAAACGAAGAGGTCGGCTCCCGCTTCCAGCGCCCGTGTCTCCTCCTCGCGCTGAAGCGACGCCGTTAAAAGCAGGCAGGGCGTGCCCCGCAAGGAGGCGTCGGCGCGCACCGATCGAATGACATCGACGCCCTCCATCCCCGGCAATAGCCCGTCGACTATCACCGCGTCGGGCCTGAGGTCCGCCATCCTCGACAGTCCGTCCTCCCCGGTGCCGGCCTGGTAAACCTCATACCCTTCGGGTTCCAGCATTTCGCATAAAGCCTCCCGGAAGGTGAGGCTGTCGTCGATCAAGAGCACCACGGGCTTGGCCTTCGCGGAAGACGGCTGCGGCTTTACCAGGGCCCGGGCCCGGGCCACGAGCTGGGTTTTGTCATAAGGCTTGCCGAGGTATTCATCGGCTCCGGTTTTCAATCCGCGCACCCGGGCGCGTACCTCATCCTCGGAGGACAACAGCATGACCGGGATTTTGTCCGGAGACGGCCCAGATTTCAATTCCCGCAAAAGATCAAGCCCATCCCCGTCCGGCAACAGGACGTCGAGGATTAAGACGTCGAAACTGTTGCGCGCCAGCATGTCGCGCGCCGAGGCCAAGGTAGCGCTCAAGGCGGTGGCGAACCCCGCGGCTTCCAGCGCGTCTTTCAAATCCATGCGCACCGTGACGCTGTCATCGACGATGAGGACGGAAGGGCTCATGGTTTTTTCCCCCGAACGAGAGAAAGGAGGCAAGGCGCCATACCCGGCAAGGGCAGGACTTTCTGGGCCGCGCCGATGAGAATGGCTTCGCGCGGCATGCCGAAGACGATGGAGGTCTCCTCGTCCTGCGCCAAGGTGACGCCGCCCGCATGCCGGACGGCCAGCAGGCCCGCGGCCCCGTCCTTTCCCATCCCGGTAAGCAGGACGCAGGCGGAATGGTTCCCGAGCTCCCTCGCCACCGACTCGAAGAGCACGTCAACCGAAGGCCGGCAAGAATGCCGTTCGGGCTCCTGATGCAGGCGCAACCGGCCATTCCTTAATTCCAAATGGAAATCCGGCGGGGATAGAAAAACCTTGCTTTTTCCCGGGGGCGGCAGGTATTCCCCGTCCTTGGCGAATTCCACCGGCAGGGGGGATTCGGAATCAAGCCACTCCGCGAAAGCCGATCCCAGCGTCCGTCCCAGATGCAAAACCAGCAGGATGGGAAAAGGAAAATCCGAGGGAAGACCCTTCAGTACTTCCAATACCGCTCCGGGGCCGCCGGTCGACGCGCCGATGCCGATGGCACGGATGGAGTTTTCCGCAGCCGGTAGATAGACCGTCGGAGCGGCATATTCCGCCCGGGAAGCGATTTCGCCTGAAGCCATTCCCAGGCGGGCCAGCCGGGCGCGCGGGTGAGTGATGACCTTGATGCGGGAAATGAGCCGCAAGGTGGAAAGGAATTTCGTTTCCCAGGCCTGGTCGGCCTCGGTGCCCTCGGGTTTCTCCAGCACGTCCAGGGCTCCCGCCGCCAGAGCATCATAAGTCTTGAAGAGCTCCCCGCGATTGGTCGACGATGAAACGATGAGAATGGGCGTGGGGCAATAAGCCATGATGTATTCGGTCGCGGCGAGGCCGTTCATCACCGGCATCATCATGTCGAGGGTGACGGCGTCGGGACGCAGCGCCCGGCACAGCTCGATCCCGGACTTGCCGTCCTCCGCCTCGCCGGCCACTTCGAAGCCGGGTTGCGCGGCGAGCAATTCCACCAGGCGCTTGCGCACGGTCAAGGAATCCTCCACGACGAGGATGCGGAGGGGCTTCATCCCAAGAGCTCCCGGATGCCGGCGAGCAAGCGCACCTGATCGAATTCATCCTTCACGAAATAGCCTCTCGCCCCGGCCGCTTGCCCCCGGCGTTTGTCGTCCGCGGAGGAAAGGGAGGTGACCAAAAAGGCGGGAATGTTTTTAAGCCGGCCGTCTTTCTGCAGCGCTTCCAGCAATTCGAATCCATTCATCCCCGGCATTTCAACGTCCACGAGCAGGAGGCCGTAGTCCTTCGCCCCCATCATGATCAGGGCCTGTTCGGCCGAAACCGCCGACTCGACCGAATATCCGGCCGATTCCAGAATGCTTTGCTCCAGCATCCGCGTGGTGAGGGAATCATCGACGATCAAAATCTTCGCCGGTTTTTTTTCGGAAGGAAAGGGATCGCCCGGGCGGGCGCCGGCCGCCGCCACCAGTTGCTCGGGATCGAGCACGAGGCGCGGATCCCCCTTGACGTCGAGGCTCGCTCCCGCCACCACGGGATCGGCCGCCGCCAGGGCGGGCAGGGGAAAAGCCACCGCCTGCTGGACGCCGATAATCCTGTCGACTCCGATGGCCGCGAAGCCCCCTGCCGACTGGATCACGACAGCGGGGCGCGAGCGGACTTTCCGGGGCGCCGAAGGGAGGAGAAAAGCGTCCAAAGGAAAAAACGGCATGGCGCGATCGTCGCATAAAAGCGCGTCTCCCGCCGGTGAACGGGCGATATCGGCCTCCGTCGCCAGCAAGGCCCGGCGCACCGCGTCGAATGGAATGAGGACCGGTACGCCGCCGGCTTCCACGACCAAGGCCGGGAAAGTCGACATGGAATAAGGAACCCGGATTTCGACCACGGTCCCCCGGCCAGGTTCGCTGGTGATATGGATTTCCCCTTGCAGGCGTTCCACCGTCGCGCGGACCGCGTCCAAACCGATGCCCCGCCCTGAGACTTCGCCCACTTCCGGCGACGTGCTGACGCCTCCCCGCAATAAAAGGCGCACGGCGTCTTGCAGGGTGAAGGAATCCGTCGGCGCATCCGGTAAAATGCCCCTCGCCATGGCGGCTGCGCGGATGGCGGCGGGATCGATGCCTTTTCCGTCGTCCCGGCAGCGGAACAGGACGCGGCGCCCTTTCCTCTCCACCTCGAGGCGGATGAGACCCGCTTCGGCTTTCCCGTTCTTCAGCCGGGATCGGGAATCTTCCAGCCCATGGGCCACCGCATTGCGGACGACATGCAATAGCGCGTCCTGGAGACCGGAGAGCACCGGGGCGTCCAGCCGTTGATCACCGCCGGAGGCTTCGAATCGGACTTTTTTCCCCAGCGTACGTCCCGCATCCCGAGCGGCCCTCTCCAGGAAATCGAAAAGCGACGCCGCCTGCAAAAGCCGGAGCCTCTCGGCCTTTTCATGCGCCTGGAATAATTCCCTCTCCGCCGAATCCAGGGCCGATTCCGTCGCGCGGTGCAAGCGCTCCATGCCGGCTGAAAGTTCCTCGGCTGCCGAACGCAGGCCGGCCGCATCCGCCCCCCGGGGATCGGCTATCCTTTGCGCGAGGCGGCGCAAATGCGTGAGATTCCGCGAGGCTGCGCGGAACTGGGAAATCCCGGAGGCCGTTTCGGACAACCTATCGAGCAAGGCGTCCACCTCTCCGACTTCGAGGCGAACCGTATCCAGGCGCGGCATCGGCTTTTCCCCGGTAGGCGCCGGCCTCGGCGCCGCGACGGGTGCCTGCGCGGAAAGGTTCAGCGCTTCGACTTCGCCCCTCAGCCTATCCATCAGTTGGAACAATTCATCCGCCGCGCCGCCGGGCATGCTCCCCCCACCCTCCCGGTAAGGGGCGAGGTATTCTTCGATATCATGCGCCAAGTCGGCGATGGCGGGCAGCTTCACCACTCGCGCCGCCCCTTTGAGGGTATGGGCGTGGCGGAGCAGGCCGGCTACCCGTCCTTGGGAGGAACCGGCCTTGTCGATTTCCATCACGCCCTGATTCATGGAATCGAGCAATTCCCGCACCTCGATGCGGAAATACTTGTAGGGATCCTTCTCCGCCATGACCTTCCGCCCGTTACCGTTCCGCCCCGGCTAAGCCTTGATCAACCGGGCCAACTCCTTGGAGAGCCCGCTGAGCTGGATGGCGGTTTGGAGGGTTTGGCTGGAACTCGCTTCGGTCTCGCGCGTCGCCTGGGCGACATTGGCGATGGCCACATTCACCTGCTCCACGGCCGTGCTTTGTTGCTTGGTGGACAATTCGATTTCCCGCGCGGCTTCCGTCGAGGTTTTGACCAGCCCCCGGATTTGCTGGAAGGAGGACGCCACCTCGATGAATTGCCTGGTTCCTGCTTCCACCGCCTTGGCCCCGCCTTCGGTGGCCATGACCGTGGTATTCACGGCGGCCCTCACCTCCTCGATGAGGCCGCGTATTTCCTTGGTCGATCCACCCACGCGATCGGCGAGCTTGCGGATTTCATCGGCCACCACTCCGAACCGGCGGCCCGATTCTCCGGCTCCCGCCGCCTCCACCGAGGCGTTGATGGCGAGGATATTGGTCTGTTCCGACAATTCATTGATGATTTCCAGAATGCCGCCGATTTGTTGCGACTTCTTGCCGAGATCGAGCATGTGGCCCACGATGGCCTCGACTTGCCGCCGGATGGCCGTATTGCTCTCCTGGGTTTTTTGCACGGTCTGATCGCCGGCGTCCGCCGACCGGGCGGTTTCCTGGGCGATGTGGGCCACCCGCTGGGAACTCTCCGCGATTTGCCGCGAGGTGGCCAGTAGCTCGCTGATGGTGGTGGATATCTCATTCATCGAGGTGGCCTGCTCTTTCGATCCCATCACTTGCTGATTGGCCGCCGCCTGCAATTCCGAGGAGGAGGACTGGACCTGCTGCACCGCCGTACCGACTTGACGCGAAAGGGAACGCACGAGATAGGTCGCTATGGCCGCGGCGATCGCAATGAGAGCCGCCACCAACCCCAGGAAAAAACGGCTCGCCTGCTTAGCCATCCGCGAAGAGGCCGATTTCCCGTTCTCCAGTTCGGATTTTTCCTGCTCGATGTATTCCAGCATTCCCTTTTTCAAGGCTTCCCGCTTTGGATACAATTCCTTCTCGAAGGCCTCCTCCAATACCTGCGTATTCTGTTCGCTGCGCCTCAACCCGATCACCTTTTCGCCCGCCTGGCGATAGGCTTTTTCCAACCCCTCGATCTCCTGCAAAAGGCGGCGGCTCCGATCGCTGGCTACCGCGCGCTGCAGGGAATGGAGGGCATTGGCGAAATCCGCGTCGGCCGCGCGCACATGCTCCAGGAATATCTCGTCGGGGGAAAGCAGGTAACCGCGTATGCTCGCGACCTTGTATTCGACCGCGACGCTTAAACTTCCCGCCTGAACCAGATTATAGGCGTACACATCCAATACGCGATCCTTTTCTTTGACGACTTTTTCCAAGGTGGTGATCGAAACCACGCCGCTCAAGGCGGCGATGGCGACCACTACCGCGAAGCCGAATCCCAACCTGCGTCCGAAAGTCCATGAACCGGCCATCGCTATTTGCTCCTTGCCTGGGATGTATGAGTCATTTCGATTATCGATTCCGCCATCAGCGGACAGCATAGTACCGGCAATACTTCCCCTTGGCAGGGACAGATTTGCCGCACGAAGGCCGTAGCCGAGGCGTTTTCGTGTTTAGGCCGCATGTCCGCCCGAGGCACGCGGAAATAGCCTTCAAACGATTCGAAGCCCAGAGCCCACGGCGTTTCTCCGGCGACCAAGGCCAGCCAGCGCCGGTCGTCGCCGTCGCCGCGTGCGGTGAAAGATCCGGCAGGCGTGGCCCCATACCCCAATAAGACGGATAAGTCCCAAACCGGTATTAAGGCGGCGCGGATGCCGGCCAAGCCCAATAGCGCGGGAGGCGAACCCGGCAGCCGGAGGATATTCCGGGCCGCGTCCAAACGGGAAATTTCCAGCACGCGCAGGAGGTAGCCGTCGCCATGGACACGAATGGCCAGCAAATCCTCCCATTCGGCGAAGTCGGAATGGACGGGTAAGGCAAAACTCCGGTCGAATTCCTCCCGGAGCGCTCGCGCTTTTTCCCCCAGCAACAATTCGCTCACTCCTCGCCCCCGAGGGTTTTAATCTCGCTTCGGCACAACTGGGCCAAGGCTTCGCGGGCGAAGCCGCCTCCGAAGAGCAGTATCCTGGCCGTATCCTCCTTCGCCAATAAGACCAAGGCCTGTTCCAGATGACGGCGCGCCTCGGCGACCCGGCCGGCTCGCTTGGCTAATAAGCCCAAATGCAACCACGGCATGGCGAAAGCGGAGTCCAGATAAATGGCCGTCCGGTCGCATTCCTCCGCCAGCTTGGCGTCGCCTGCCTGTTCGCGGCATAAGGCCATCAGGTAATGCGGGCCGCCATTCAATTCATCGGCCAGCAAAAGCTGGCGGCAAACGGCTTCGGCTTCTTCCCGGCGGCCCATATTGGTCAGCAAAACGGCGCTGAGCAGCCGGGCATCAAAATCCCGCGTCCATTCGGATGGAAGGCTTTCCAGGACTTGCAAAGCCTCGCCGAACCGCTCCTGGCGCAGGAATTCGAGCGCCGCTCCCAAATCGACGACCGGCGCGGCGAGGGGCCGGGAGACGCCCCCATCTTCGGGAATCACCGCCTCCCGGCTGCGCTCGGCCAGGCCGGCGATTTTTTCCGAGGCTTTCTGAATGGCCTCCATCCAGGTGGTGGATGGATCCCAAGGGGGAGGAAGCGATGCCGGCGGGGGAGGCGCTTGCCAGCGCGGATAATCCGGTGTCCGGGTGGGAATGCTATCCATGCGCCGGTAGTAAAAGGTTTCGTGGCTGTGGCAGAGGTGAAAAGCATGCGAAAGGCCACGCAGGGTCTCGGCATGGCCCAGAAACAGATAACCATTGGGAGCCAAAGCGCCGGCCATCCGGGCCACCAAGGCGGCAGCCGTATCCGGCGCGAAATACATCAGCATATTGCGGACGAAAATGAGATCGAAGGCATCCTTTTCCCACAAATCCGGATGGGGTTCGATCAAATTCCTTTCCTGAAAATCAACCATGGAGCGAATCTCCTCGGCCAGTTGAAACTCCCCGTTCCTCGCCTGAAAATAACGGTCACGCGCCCAGGCCGGGATTTCGCGCAAGGCCCACCCCGAATACCGCCCAGCCGCGGCCTTGGCCAGCATGGCGGGATTAACGTCGACGGCCTGGATCCGGACGTCCCAGCCGGCGAGCTCCGGAAATTGATGGCGGATGGCCATGGCCAAGGAATAGGGTTCATCTCCCGACGCGCAGCCGGCGGACATCATCCGCAATTTCCGCTGCGAACCCCTGGCGCGTATTCTCTCGGGAAGGACGATGCCGGTCAAGGCGCGGAAATGATTCTCGTTGCGGAAGAAATAAGTCTCGGTGACGGTCAAATCCTCCGCCAATTTTCCGATTTCCTGCCGGGATCCCCCGGAATCCAGGCATTGGAAGTAAGCGGCTGCATCTCCAGGCCAAGCTTCCAGACGGCGGCCCAGCACGCCGGTGAGCATGTCGAGCCGCGTGTCATCGAATTGAAGACCCATCCGTTTGGCGACCGCCTCGCGGAAAATCCCCACCTCCTGAGTCGTCGGCGTTTTCACGGCTCGGGCTTTGCCCAGGTCTCCCAGGCATCCGCGGTGACGAAACGGGCCGCGCTCAGCAGCAAAACCAATTGGCTATCCAGGGAGGCAATGGCATCGAAAACACCGGCGGCAGCTTGACCCAAGAGGGGGGGCAAGGCTTCCCATTGCGGCCCTTGGATCACCCGCAATTCCAGCACCTTTTCCACCGCCAGGGCGCCATGCCGTTTATCGCCCATGTTCACCAGGACAAAACGGGATATGTCGCTTTCTTCTTCTCCCAGCAGGCGCGCCAAATCCAAAACCAAGGTCGGCCCGCCCCGGATGACCGAAAGGCCGCGGACGAAGGACGGCGCCGCCGCAACCCTATCGGTCGGCAAAGGGCGCATGGTTTCCAGGACCTGTTCGGCTGGCAAGCCGCAAAGCCGGTTCCCGGAACGCATGATCAGGACGGAAACATTGCCCGGCATTGGCCCCTCCTCGAGGTCACTTGACGATTATTTCACCCGTCCATTCTGCCATAGCCCTATCGGGATGTCCATTAGATATTGTCCGTAAATGCACCGGACAGGATTCGAACCTGTGACCAACGGTTTAGAAAACCGCTGCTCTATCCACTGAGCTACCGGTGCGAGGCTGCGCAAAGGTAGAGAAAGTGGTCACATTTGAGGGTTGATGGGCTGGGGCATTCCCAAAATGCCGGCTTCGGGCTGGGGCAACCCATCGGCTTCCGCCCTTAAGACCTGCTCCACCCGCCGCAAGAATTGGCGCATGGTATCTTCCAAGGAACTTTCCCTGCGGACCACGAACACCAATTTCTCGGCGTCCACCCTTTCCTCGATTTGCTCGCGAGCCAAAAATCTTTCAAAATACCGGCACAAGCTGGTCAGATTGGAAAAGGCCGCCGGCGCATCCGGCGAAGAGCGCACATCGTAATCCCACATGTCCATGCTCTCAGTTTCCGGGATGGCGCCTTGTCCTGAAAGCGGAGAGGGCCGTTATTTTTTAGGCAATTTGCGGGCCGACTCAAAGAGCCTCAAGGCTGGGGCCGGCGATTTAACTATTTTAAAATAATGGGTTTCACTTTTATCGATTTCTTATTCCTCGGCGGCATGATAGCCGTGATGTGGATGCTGGTCATTCTCCCCAAAAGGCGCGAGCAACAAGCGATGGCGAAGATGTTCGCGGCGTTGAAGAAAGGCGACAAGGTTTTAACCCATTCGGGCATGCACGGTGAAATCACCGCCATCAAGGACCAAATCGTCACCTTGCGCTTTCACGATAATGTCCGCATCGATTTCGATCGCAGCGCCATCTCCAAATCCCTCACCGCCACGGAAACGGGGCGGGAAGAACCCGTGCAAGAAGAGGCCAAGGCTTAAGTCCCAAACGCGCGTCGTCCCCATATCATGCCAGATCTAAAGGTTTTTGTATACGGCAGCCCGGTATTGAGGAAAAAGGCGGGCGAGGTGACCGAAGTCACCGCCGAATTGCGCGCCTTCGCCCAGGACATGCTGAAGGCGATGTATGCGGAAAACGGCATCGGTTTGGCCGCTCCTCAAGTGGGGCGCAGCATCCGCCTTATCGTGGTGGACATAGCCGGCGAAGATGAGCCTCGCCAACCTTTAATCCTCTTCAATCCGGAAATTTCCTCCAAGACCGGCGAGGTGACGGCCGAAGAGGGTTGTCTCTCGGTGCCCGGGGTCTGGGCAGATGTGACCCGACCGGATGCGGTGACCGTGACCGCCTGGGACGAAAACGGCGGTACCGTGATCCTGGAAAATATCTCCGGTATCCTGGCCCGCTGCATTCAACATGAAATCGATCATCTCGACGGCGTCCTGTTCGTCGACAAAATATCGGCTACCGATCGCACCCTGAACGAGAGCCGCTTAAAAAAGTTATCCCGCGAAGCCAAGGCCCAGACCGCCTCGTGAAGGGTCCGGCATGACTGATAGGCATGGCCCTTTCCCGGGCATGACCTTGGGGCTTTTGCTTGGAATCGTCTCCCAGCTCTATCCCCAAACCGAATCGAAGGCCCCTTTTTCGGGACCACCGGATTCCCCCCCTCCCAGCGACCATACCCAGGTATTGCCGGCTTGGGACGATAACCCTGCCGATACGCTAAATCCCCTCCCCGTTGCGAAAATCGCCCCGGCTGGGGATTCCACATTCGGGATAGCCCCTTTTCCGGAAGCCTTGGACAGCAATCTCCTGCGCTTCCCTTATCGCTCCGAATTCCTCTCCCCCAAATGGGATTCGGTCGCCCAAGCCATTGCCGCGAGGCAAGCCGAAAAAAACGTCGCCTCCTCCGGTCCCTCGTCGGGAAGCCGGGCCCGACCGGCAATCGCAGGCTTGCCCGGCGCTTTAAACCGGCCCGTGCGCGTCTTATTGAAAAAAACGGCGAATGCCACCTCGCTGACCTTTTATGGAGAATTCGGCCTGGCCAAAATCGCCGGGCCCCAAGCCATTCCGCAAGCCATGGTCGTCGCCGGCAAAGCCAAATTCTCCCCCCAGGGGCGCGATTGGCTCATCGAAAGCGCGGCCGGCACCAAGGTCATCCGCGATTGCCAGGCCGTGCGGTTGTCGCCGGCCCGCATGGGAGCCTATTTCGAAATCGACGGCATTCCCTATCGAGGCGGCGTGGACATCCAATTGGAGCCGGCTTCGACCCAATTGCTGGTGATTAACCGGCTGGGCATGGAGGAGTATTTGCGCGGCGTGCTTCCCTATGAATTGGGCCGCGTCGATGAGAAGACGGTGGAAGCCTTGAATGCCTTGGCGGTCGTGGCCCGGACTTTTGCCATGAAACGCATGCTACAAGCGTCGAATCGGCCCTTCGATCTCTATGACGATGTCCAGGACCAGGTCTATAAGGGCATGAAGGACGAATACTCGCTCAGTGACGGCGCGGTACGCAATACCCGCGGGCAGGTGTTGATGTTCGCGGATACCCTGGCCGAAACCTTTTACCACAGCACTTGCGGCGGAAGCACCGCCAATAAACAGGATGTCTGGGGCGGAAGCGGTTACCCCTATCTTGTCGCGCGCAATGACCGGGATGCCCAGGGCAGGCCCTATTGCTCCGCCTCTCCCTTATTGCATTGGGAACAAATCTGGTCGCCGGAGGAATTGACGGGCATTGTCCGCGCCAATTTTTCCCAGGCCAAGGCGGAAGGGGACAGGAATTTCACCGCCATCAAAAACCTGACGGTTACCCGCAGGGCGGTTTGCGGCCGCATCATGACCTTGAAATTGGACACCGATCGCGGAACGGTTTTGGTGCATGGCGACAAGGTGCGCTGGGCCTTGAAACCCCTCCGCAAGGATGGCCGGATTCTGGAAAGCGCGAATTTTGAAATCGGCCTCCAGGGCCGGCATTTCGTGGCCACCGGTACGGGCTTTGGCCACGGGGTGGGGCTTTGCCAATTCGGGGCCATGGGCCGGGCCAGGGCGGGCCAAGGCTATCCCGACATCCTGTCGGCCTACTTCGCCGGCACCCGCATCGTCGAATACCGCTGAACCGGTCCTGGCGGCGGCATTAGCCTCCGCCCATGAATTTGACGATTTCCACCCGATCGCCGGCTTTTAATTCCAACCGGGAATAAGCGTCCTTGCCGGGCACTTCCAGGTTCAATTCGACCACCACGCCGCCGGGCTTAAGTCGATAATGTTCCAGTAACCCGCTGACCGTGAGGCCATCCGGCAATTCGCAGGTTTCCCCGTTCACGGTAATGAGCATCCCCTGAAAAGTAGCCTGGAAAAGCATCCCGTCAAAAGCCGGGCGCCCGCCGGGTTACATTTCCTTGGCTATGGACAGCCGTTATCAGCCCGCCGACATTGAAACCAAGTGGTATGCCGCTTGGGAGACCGCCAAAGCCTTCGCGCCCAAGGGCGATGGAAAACCGTTTACCATGGTCATTCCTCCCCCTAATGTCACCGGGGCCTTGCACATGGGCCATGCCCTCAACAATACCATCCAAGACGTACTCATCCGCTTCAAGCGCCTGCAGGGCTTCAAGACCCTCTGGCAACCGGGGACCGACCACGCCGGGATAGCCACCCAAAGCGTCATCGAGAGGGCTTTGCAGAAAGAAGGCCTCAGCAAGCATGACTTGGGACGGGAAAAATTCATCGCGCGCGTCTGGGACTGGAAACGCGAATACGGCGGGCGCATAGTCGGCCAATTGAAAAGGCTGGGATGCTCCTGCGATTGGGATCGCGAGCGCTTTACCATGGACGAAGGCCTGTCGCGGGCCGTCGCCGAAGTCTTCCTGCGTTTGCATGAGGACGGCCTCATTTACCGCGGTGCCAGGCTCGTGAATTGGTGCCCGCAATTGCAAACCGCCCTGGCGGACGAAGAGGTCGAAAGCAAGGAGGCCAAGGGGCATTTCTGGTCCATCCGTTACCGGCTGGAGGAGGATCCCGAACAGGGCATCGTGGTGGCCACCACCCGGCCGGAGACCTTATTCGGCGACGTCGCCATCGCGGTGCATGCGGAAGACGATCGCTACCGGCATCTCATCGGCAAACGCGTGCTCGTGCCCATCATCGGGCGCCCCATTCCCATCATCGCCGATGAGCACGCCGATCCCGCCAAGGGCACCGGCGCGGTGAAAATCACTCCGGCGCATGACTTCAACGATTACGAGGTCGGCCAGCGCCACGGGTTGAAACCCATCGTGGTTTTGGATTTGCAGGCCCGGCTCAATGATCAGGCCGGGCCTTACGCCGGCCTGGAGCGGTTCGCCGCGCGCAAAAAGCTCGTCGCGGAATTGGAAAGCAATGGGCAATTGGTCGCCGTGGAAGATCGCGTCATCCCCATTCCCACCTGCTACCGCTCGGGCGACGTGGTCGAGCCCACTTTGTTGGCGCAATGGTATGTGAAGATGAAGCCCCTGGCCGTCCCCGCGCTCGACGCCGTCGCCAAGGGAGATACTCGCTTCGTACCGGAGCGCTATGCCAAGACCTACAATGCGTGGCTCGAACCTTTCCGCGACTGGTGCATATCCCGCCAACTCTGGTGGGGCCACCGGATTCCCGTTTGGTATGTCATTTCCGCGACGGATGGGCAAATAAAAGACGCCACGCCCTATGTCGTCGCCCGCAACGCGGAAGAAGCGATGGCCAAGGCGAAGGGGACTTTCGGCGAGGGAGCGGTGCTGAAACAGGATGAGGACGTGCTGGACACCTGGTTCAGCAGCGCCCTCTGGCCCTTCTCCACCTTGGGCTGGCCCGATAAGACGCCGGACCTCGACGCTTTCTACCCCACCGACGTCCTCGTGACGGCGCGCGACATCATCTATTTCTGGGTTGCGCGCATGGTGTTTTCCGGCCTCCATTTCCTAGGCAAGACCCCCTTCCATACCGTTTATATCCACGGCACCATTCTCGACGAGAAGGGCCAGCGCATGAGCAAAAGCAAGGGCAACGGAATCGATCCCATCGAGATGATCGAAAAGTTCGGCGCCGACGCCGTCCGCTTCGCCCTTTTAACCTTGACGACCGAGGGCCAGGACATCAAGCTTTCGCCCACCAAATTCGAGACGGGACGGAACTTCGCCAATAAGCTGTGGAATGCCGCCCGCTTCGCCCATCCCCATATCGCCGGTAACGTATCGGTTTCCCTGGATTCCGTCGGGACGGAATGGACGCTGGCCGATAAGTGGATTTTGGCGCGGCTCGAAGAGACCACGAGGCTGGTGACCGAAGCCTTGGAACCGGATTCGTTGCGCTTTTCGGAAGCGGCCCAGGCCCTCTACCGTTTCACCTGGGACGATTTCTGTTCCACCTATCTCGAACTGCGGAAAAAAGCCATCACGGGCGAGGAAGGCCCGGGGAAAAAGCAGGCCGTCTCGGTTTTCGTGGCCGTATTACGGGATGTGCTGGTTCTCCTGCATCCTTTCATCCCCTTTATCACCGAAGAAATCTGGCACCACTTGCAAGCCGCCGGCGCAGCGCCCGAAGGGCTGCTCATCACCCAAACGTGGCCCCGGGCCGTCGGATCGAAGTTATCGGCAACCGATCAAAAAGCCATGGAGGGCATGCTGTCCGTCGTCGAGGCGGTACGTCAAATCCGCGGGAATTACGGAATCCCTCCCATGCAGAATTTGACCGTGCTGGTGCAAATCGACGATGCGGATTATTTGGCCATCCTCCGGCCGCATCTACCGCTCGCGCATGGATTGGAGCGTATCGAAAATTTGACGGCCGACAACTCCGTGGTCAAGCCGGCCTTTTCCGCCTCCTCCTTGATACCCGGCGGCAAGCTCATCGTGCCGCTGCGTGGCATACTCGACTTGGAAGCCGAAGAAAAACGCCTGACCAAGGAATTGGAAAAAGCCAAAGGCTTCGTCGAGACGCAAGCGAGGAAATTGGCTAATGAAAAATTCATCCAAGGCGCTCCGCCCGAAGTGGTGGAGGCAGAGCGTGAAAAGCTGACGTCCCAACGCGTACGCGTGGAAAAATTGGCTTCGGCGATAGAGGACCTGAAGTAATCGCACCCCGCCGGTTGCGTATTTTGATGGAGATACGCGGCCGGACCGGGGAATTTTTCCAAAAACCGCACCGGCGAATTTTACTACGCAAACGGGCTACTAATTGCCTGCGAAGCTCGGCGTTTACGGTTAATATCTAGGATATTCCTCATTTCCAAAGCCTTTGCCGGCTCCGAACGCCGCATGATACATGCGCGCGTGTTGGAATGTATTGGAAATCCTTTTCGAATAACGGGTATGAAAGGAAAACCGCCATGAGCCTGAGATCTTTCGCCACGGCGTCCTTGCTCTTTTCCGCTTCCTTATATGCGGCGCAAGTATGCGACTTGACCTTGACCGCGTGTCCCAAGCAATTGCCGGCGGGCGCCATCCAGGTTCCCCTCGACGTCATTTCGCTCGACGCGCGCATTCCCTATTGCCGGGAAACCGGCGTCATTACCAGCCAGGTTCAGCCTTCCATCGTTTTCATCATCGACAATTCGGGCAGCATGTCCATGGGCGACTATGCGGATGCGAACGAAAATGATCCCGACGAGGCCCGGTTTTCGGTGGTCGCGGATCTCTTGACCGAAATCAGCGCCTCGAATCCCGGCACCCAGGTAGGCATGGTCGCCTTCAGCCGGCGGCTGCAATTCGATCACCGCGACAATCCCTTGTTCCAAACGGCCTTCCCCACCGACACGTCCCAGCATGATTCCTATGTGCCCCTAATCCCCCTCAACAAAATCTTTCCCGATGGCCGCACGGGTTTGGACACCTTGCGGGCCTTGCTGAAGCATGATACCGACGGCAATATGACTTATGCCACCACGCGTCCAGCCTCGCGGGGGAATAACGACAATCTCGTCCAGTCCACCGGAGGCCGGCTGAGCATGCGGCCCGGCACCGACATCACCTTGGGCTTCGAAGCGGCGAAATTGGCCATGCAAACCGCCACCGCCCCCAAGGCCAACCAATACTTCATTTTCCTGTCCGACGGCGAGCCCGGAGGCGTCGATTCGGGGCGCACCGCCATGCAAAATGAATTCGTCCAGGGAGTCAATACCCCCACCACTTTCACCGTTTACTTCACGCGGGGCAATGGCCAGGTTCCCCAATCGATTCGCAATATGACGACCAATATCCAGGCCAATAATTATTCCGCCACCAATCCCGAAAGCGCCTTTTTCTCGGTGGGAACGCCCGCCACCGAATTGCAAGCTCTCTTGCAAAGCTCGGTGCTATCGCGCATCCTGACCGTGCCGACGACGGCGCAGGGGGTGGTCGTGTCGGTAAACGGAGCGACGCAAAGCACCACGCAACGCGGTGCCGACAGCAATTTCGTGGTCTCGACCCGGATGCCGCTCAATGCGGGATCGACTTCCATCCAATTCGACTACACCCATACTTTCCTGGATACCACGGTGAAACCCGCCGCCAACCGCGATACCGTCATCGGCTACTCGCTGACCGTGCAAAGGCAGGCCAATGCCGCCCTGCCCGCCAATGCGACCAAGACATGCCGGGAACAGGCCGATGTCAGCCTGCTGTCAGCCGGTCAACCCATCACCACGGTAACGGCGAATCAAGGCAACCTGGAGGTGCGCGTCACGCCCACCGCGGGTCAGGCCTGCGTCAATTGCACGGTGGAAATCAAACCTTCGGCCAGTACGGATAAGGAAGTCCTGAATCTGACGCCAGCGGGCGCATCGGTGTCGGGTTCCTTCGTCCGGTTGGAAAGCCTGACTCCGGTTCCCGGCGACGGCGTATTGCAGCATCGGGCGACGGATAGCCTGATCCTGGTCTGGGTCAATCCTGAAAACCCCTTGGACCTGGTGCGGCGGGCTTACCCATTTCAAAGCATTGATCCGACTTTGGGGCTGTTTTACGACGGCAAGGCCCTCGATACGGTGACCGCCGCCCACGGCAAATTGGAAATCCGCCTGAACCTCCCGGCCAGCGTGCCATGCAATGCCTGCGCGGTGGAAGTTTCCCTGGTCGGAAGCGCCGATAAGGAAAACATCGTCGTGAGCGGATCGGCATCGCCCTATAAGGGATCCTTCAGCCGCGAGGTGGGGATTTCACCCGTTCCGGGAGACGGAAAATTGGTTCATTTGGCCACCGACAGCATCGTGATTCGATACACCAATACCTTGACGGGCCAAGTGGTGCGGCGGGCCTATCCCTATATCGATTTCCAGAATGAAATCCAGCTGGCTCCCCATAACACCATCGCCAAAAACAAGGAAACGTCTTCGCCCTTGGGCGGCCAACATTGGCTGATTACCGATGCCCCCAACCTCATCGTAACGACCTCCTCCCCCACCTCGGCTTGCTGCGAAATCGCGCCGGGAAAATTGGATTTCCAAAATCCCGATTCGGCCAACTTCGTCGGCATGGTCATAGAGGCCTCGCGGGAATTCCAGGTCGACATGGCCATCTTTACCAATCTCGGCCAATTCGTGGACAAGGTTTCCCTTACCGTGACGCGCGAGCAATTCATGAAATTGTCCCCTATCGCGGGCAAAGAATCCCGCGGCATGCGGCTGCTCTGGAAAGGTTTGACCCAATCGGGATCACGGGCGGGGACCGGAGCCTATATTTTCCGGACCTCGATTAGCCTTTTACCCGTGCCGGGTATAACCGGGACCACCCAAACCACTACCCTGTTCAAGACCTTGGGTTGGGTACGGGAGTAAGCGCCTGAAGGGAACGGCTCCCGACGAGTCCTCGCCGCTCCCCGTTACAAACCGTTACTTCGCCATCAGTTGGCGTTCACAATGCGAGCCTAACCTTATTCGCGAGAGGAGAATGTCCCCCTCTCCGAAAGGTTACCATGTTCCGTTTCCGCAGACTCTTCCCGTTTTTCCTGGTGGCCGCCGCCGGCGCCGCCTTCGTCGGCTGCCACCGCCATTCCCACGGAGCTTTTTCCAAAGCTTGCAAAGACCCCGACGGGCAGGACCAAAAAGCCGAAAAAGCCAGCAAGCACATCGCCCGTAAACTCGACCTGACCCAGGAGCAAAGGCTGGCGGTCCGCGGCGTGGTAAAAGACGCCATGCAGGATATTTGCCAGGGCATGCCTCCGCATGAGGAATTGAAAAGCCGGATCATCAGCGATTTGCGCGCCGACCAAGCCGATACGGCCGCCATTGGCGCGACCATGGGGCAGGCCTTGGAAAGGCTTGGAAAGCTGAAAGGCGACATGCTGGAACATTATGCCGTATTGCATGAAACCCTGACGCCCGAACAAAGGATGCGCTTGGCTTCCCTGCTGGAAAAACGCTTCGGAGGCTGAAGGAGGTAAATTACCGCCTGCCCATGAAAGCGCTGATCCTGGTCATCGACGACGACAAAAAACTCACCCGCCTCCTGGGGGAGTACCTGGCGCGTTTCGAATGGCAAATCCTGACCGCCCACCATCCGGATGAAGGGTTGCGCCTGCTCCGGCAGCGCAACCCCGACGCCGTGGTCCTGGACATCATGCTGCCGGACCGGGATGGCTTCGAAACGTGCCGGCAATTAAGGGCCGAATCCGCCGTTCCGATACTCATGCTTACGGCCCGGGGTGAAGTCCATGACCGCATTTTGGGCCTGACCCTGGGGGCCGACGACTACTTGCCCAAACCTTTCGAACCCAGGGAATTGGCCGCGAGATTGGAGGCCTTGATGCGGCGGGGGTCCTTGCCTTCTCCTACAGAAACCCTGGCCTTCGGCGATTTGGCCATCGACAAGCGAAGCCGCTCGGTACGCCTCGGCTCCAAGGATTTGGCATTGACGACGGCCGAATTCGATTTGCTTTTCGCCTTGGCCCAAAGGCCGGGCATGATATGGGAACGCGAAAGGCTGTTCGAACGCATCGCCGGCGGGCAGCCGGGTTTCGAGAGCCGCTCCCTGGACGTTTTGCTCTCGCGCCTCAGGCAAAAACTCGGGGACGATCCCCGCGATCCGACCTGGATTAGGACGATCCGTGGCGCCGGCTACCTCTTTTTAGGCAAACCCGACTGATGCGGCGGCATGGTCGGGGGTTAGGGAAGCACTCGCTCTTTTTCAAATTGATGGTGATGGTGGTATTGGCCATTGTCGCCGTCGATTTGGCCGTCATCGGCTTCTGGCACCATCTCATCAACGACAGGACGCACGGTTTCGCCGAAAACCACCTGAAACATTATGGCCGCCTTTTAGCGCGTGAAATCATCAGTAACTCAGCCGATACCTCCAGCCTCGCTTCTTTGGCCGGGGATCTCGAATTGTCCATTCTCGTCCGGAGCGCGAGCCGGCATTGGCAGTCGCCGGGCGCTTCGCAGCTTTGGTCTTCCTTCGCGGGCGCCGGCCGCAAGGGAGGAAGCCCGGACAGCCTGACTTTCGCCTGGAAGAACCGGCGCCTGGCCGTCATTTGCGCCGGGAAAAAGGACACGGTCATTATCATGGCCTCTCCTCACGACGCCTTCTCCGTGGGCAAAGCCTTCGGAGGCCTGGCCGTGGTCTTGAGCCTCATCCTGTTGATCACCTGGGGCGGGATACGGCATCTCTTCAAACCGATACGCAGGCTGGAAGGCGGCGTGATGGCCTTGGAAAAAGGCGACCTGTCCTATCGCATTCCCGAAAAGGGCAAGGATGAGTTGAGCCGCTTGGCCCACTCCTTCAATGCCATGGCCCAGAGCCTGCAAGTCCGACTCGAAGCGCGACGCCATTTGCTCAGGGACGTGAGCCACGAATTCCGTTCGCCCTTGACGCGCATGCGCCTGGCGGCGGAATTGCTGGCGGCGGAACCGGGCAAGATCGATTTGCTCGAAGACATCGCCATCCTCGAAGCCATGGTGCAGGAAATCCTCGAAAGTGAAAGGCTGGAAAATCCCGCCGGCGCCTTGAATCGGGCTCCCGTCGATTTGGCCGACCTGGTCCGCCAGGAATCCCGTTTTCTGGAAGGAAGGCCGCCGGGTTATCGCTTGGCCCTGCCGGAACAACCGGTTCGATTGTCCTTGGATTCGGTAAGGGTACGCATGGTCCTGCGCAATATCCTGGAGAATGCGGTCAAACATGGAGGCGACGCCCCAAGTCCCGTCGAAATCCGCTTATCTCCCAGCGAAGGGGCGTGGATCCTGACCATGCGCGATTTCGGGCCGGGCATTCCCCCCGAAGCCTTGCCTTTTTTATTCGAACCCTTTTATCGGGCCGACAAAGCCCGCGTGGCCGGGCACGGATTCGGGCTGGGTCTTGCGTTAGTGAAACGTATTTGCGACGCTCACGGCATATCCGTGACCGTCACCAGCGACTTGGGAAAAGGATCGGTATTCCGGCTGGAATTCCCGTCGGTCTCATAGCATTTTTGCGGAGCCCGAAACCCAGCCGCCCTCCCCATTGCGGCATATCCCTAGGATTGGTCATGTCGCTCATACCCTCCCTCGCCCGCTACCGATTATTGCCGGCCTTGATCCTGGACGACGTCGGCATGGCGAAGGATGTCGCGTCGGCCTTGATAGCGGGGGACTTGCCTATCCTCGAAGTCACTTTGCGCACCCCGAATGCCCTATCCGTCCTGAGTGAATTGGCTCATGTCGAGGACCTCTGCTTAGGTGCGGGCACGGTCTTGAATGTCGACCAGGCCAAGGCGGCCCTCGATGCCGGCGCAAGATACCTGGTGGCGCCCGGGCTGAATCCCCAGGTCGCCGAGTTCGCGCATGCCCAGGGCATACCGCTGCTTCCCGGTGCCGTCACCGCTTCCGAAATGATGTTGGCGCTTGAACTGGGATGCCCGGCGGTCAAATTTTTTCCGGCCGAAGCCATGGGAGGGCTACCCTCCCTGCGCGCCTTAAGCGGACCTTTGCCGCAAATGCGCTATGTCCCCACCGGGGGAATTCATTCCGGAAATCTGGCGGCTTATTTGGATAACCCCAAGGTGATCGCCGTAGGGGGAAGCTGGATGCTGACCCCTAGCCTCTTAAAGGCCCGGGACTTTTCCGAAATCACCCGCTTGGCGTCGGAGGCCCGGAAAATAGCGGTTCATGCCTCTTCACCCGAAGCGTGATTTGATTGTTTTTTGCCCTTACCATCATTTCAGGCTTTTGCAAAGATCAGATTTTAGGGGTTTTAAGGTTTTAACGTCCCGCTTTTCCCACCGGTATTCGGAGGGCGGGAGAAACCTTCCCCAAATGAGGTGACAATCCCGTTGCGGTGATTTCGGAATCCCATATCTTAAGGAATGGGTCATCGCTATGAACGAATACGGATTAAAAATTCACCGCATGGTTTCAGCCGAGGGAAAATGGCTTTCCGACTGCTCTTTCCGAAGCGTTTCTTCCGCCCTTCTTCTAGGCGTGGTTTTATCCCTTTCATCCGCTGATGCCGCGAGCCGGAAGGTGGCCGTGGTTACCACCAAGGATCCTTTCCAGTCCTCCATCCTGCCCGCGAATGCGGGTGGCGAGATCAATTCCGCCCTCGCTCCCGAGGACTTGAATGCAAGAGCCCTCGAACTCGGCAATACCTTTTATGAAATCGATGGACCGGCGCCTTATGCCTCCGAGCCCAAGATACCGACAACCCCCTCTTCTTCCTCCGAATCCAGCGTTCCGACCCTCCTCGAAAAAGGCAAAATGAACTGGACCGTGGTTGCCGCGAGCGCGGCCGGTTTGCTCGGATTGGGAACCCTGGGATATTTTGTCCTGTCCGATGACGAAGCGCAGACGCCGCAAAGACGGATACGGACCATCACCGATAAATAAAGGGGACTGGTCCCCATGCCATGCAAATCCACCCTTTCAACCCTCGGTTGGGCGGGCTTCTTATTGGTCGGTTTCGGGTTGCTCCGCTGCGGCACCCAGGATCCACCCGTTGAAGATTATCTCAAATTGGAGTTGAACGATTCGCTTAGCCTATTCGACAGCGTCAATATCGTTTTAGCCAATCCCAGCGACACGTCCCAGGTTTATCAGGTGATCTGGGAAGGCCCCTTGCCCGACCCCTCGAATATGCCCGAGATCCGGCTCGACATTCCGGCCAACCTGCGTTATCTGGTGCGCGTCCGCGCCTGGGACGCGGAAAGGAATCTGGGCTGGGAAATGGTCATCGTCGAAATAGCCGGTAAATCCCAGGCCATCCGCACCGCGTTGCCACCCATCTCTCCTTATCTTGTCGACCTCAGCGAAATCACCGTCTCCAACGGACGTTTGGATCCAGCCTTTCAACCCGGAAGAACCGTCTACAATCTGGTGCTCGGATTCCTCGACAGCCTCGTCAGCCTCCGCGCCAAACCGGCGGATTCGAGGGCGACGGTTTCCATGATCCAAGGGGCAAAAGTCACCGAGATGTCCAATATCGATTTGCAAGTGGCGGAAGGTTCGTCCGACCTCACGGTCCAAGTCACCAATACCGGCGGCCGGCTGGCCAAATACCTCATCCATGTCTTGCGTCCGAATATTCCCGAGCCCAGACTGAGAAAATTCAAGCCCGCCCAAGGCAGCCTCAATCCCTCTTTTTCACCGGAACATTTTTCCTATAGCCTGAGCCTGCCGGAAAAATCCTATCGGCTGGCCATGACGGAAATCGAAACGGATACGTTTTCCACCCTGGTATTCAACGGCGATACCCTGGCAAAAGGGCAAAAGCCCAATTCCATGACCTTGAAGGAAGGACTGAACAAGGCGGATATCCAGGTATTCGTGGGACCGAAGTCCAAGTCCTATGCCCTGGCGGTTACCGTGGCTGAAAGTACGACCCCGCATGACAGCGAAGCGGTGAGGGAGCCGCGGCTATTGGCATTGTCGCTGGCCACAGGCACGCTTTCACCCCTCTTCAATGATTTGACTTACGATTACCGGGTCGAGGTCGGGTTCGAAGTCGATAGATTGGAATTCCTGAAATTATCTCCCGATTCCGGCCAAATCGCGGTGGTCGCCGGCGACACCCTCGCTGGGGGCGCATTGCCATCCTCCATCCCATTGGAGGTGGGCGAAAACGATTGTGAAATCAAGGTCCTGAACTCATCGTCCCAAGCGGCCACCTATACCGTGCACGTCACGCGTAAAGACAAATTTTCCCTGGCGGGATTCCGGTACTCGGCGAAAATCCGCATGAATACCACCGAAAGGGGAGGCGCGCGCATCACAAGCCCGGTTTATGATTTTCCCTTGTTGCTGAGGCTGCGCGACACCCATTTCGACTTCTCCCAATTCCGCGGCCACGGGCAGGATTTGCGTATCGTCAAGGCCGACGGCTCTTTCTTGCCTTATGAAATCGAAAGCTGGGACTCGGCCGGATCCGCCGCCGACATCTGGATCAAAACCGACACCATTCAACCCAATGCCTTTCAGGACTTGGCGTATATCTGTTGGGGCAATGATACCGCCGCCCCCTTATCCAATGGATCCGGAGTCTTTCAACCCGCCCAGGGATTCGCCTCGGTATGGCATATGAATCCGGAATGGGGCGATGCCACCGGCAATGGCAATGTCGGCATCCCCTCCAATGCACCCGGGTCCCTTACCGGTGGCATAGCGGGAAGCAGGCTGAATTGCAATGGCTTCAGCCAAGGCGTCAATTTCGGCAACCGCACCAGCCTCAGCGGACTCCGGAACTCGATCCAAATCGAAGCCTGGATACGCACTTCCCAGAACAAGGTTACGGCGAGCGTCATCCGGCAGGAACAGCATTTCATTCCGCTACGCCTCAAGGAATCCGGCGGGGCGGAGTCCATCGTCTATCACAATTTCAAAGACACTTCCGACCTGAAGGACAGCACCAAGATCCTGAACATGCCCTGGGCTACCGAAACCGACAGCCTCAATGACGGGGAATGGCATCAAATCGTCGCGCAATACGACGCCGAATTCGGGCTTTTCGTCTACTGGGATGGGGTGCTGAAAACGTCCAGCAGTAAATTTTTAGGGCCCTTGCATGCGGCCGTCAAACCCTTCATGGTGGGCGTGACCGAAACCGGAACGGAATCCTTTAAAGGGGATATCGACGAAGTGCGCGTTCAAGGTCAAACGCGCTCCTCGGATTGGATAAGCCTGAATTACGCCACCCAGAGGAATGCGGTTCAGGCCGTGGGTATCGTGCGCTAGATTATTTCTTGGCGAATTGCCGGACATAGCCCAGCACATTGGTGATTTCATCGGGCTTCAGCGTCCCGCCCCAAGGCGCCATCATCGGGGATAGGCCGTTCGCCGCTCCCCCTTCAACGATCACCTTTTTCAGTTGCTCATCGGTTTTAGCCGCCATATAGGCGGAGTCGGTGAAATTGCGCGGCTTGGGGTTCAAGGCCGCAGCGGCGACGCCGTCTCCCACGCCCTTGGCGCCATGACAACTGACGCAATACATCTCGAATACTTTCTTGCCTTTGACCAAATCGGCGGATTCGGCCTTTTTGGCCTTGGCCGGTTTGGTCGCCTTTTTTTCGGTGGCCAAGCAAGCCGTCACCATCAGAGCGGCCAGAAAAAAAGTTTTCGCAATCGTCATTTTCGCCTCCAGGGTCCAGTGTCGATTAAATCTAACCAACCCCGGCCGCCGCTACCATTTCAACCACTTCCCCGCAAAACCGATGGGGAAATATTCCGCCTCTTTTTCCTTTAAATCCTCCGGCTCGAGAACCAATAGACCCTCGGATTCCGCCAAAGAGGCAAAATCTCCCGAGCCCTGGCTCCGGATGGGATAAGCCCACCTTTCTCCCTGCCCGTTCACGCGAAGCGAACAGGCTACGAATAAGGTGAAATCCTTGGGATTCCTTTTGCACGCTTCGGCGAGCAGGACCGTTTGTATTTCATCGGGAGGAAAACCCGAGCCCCGCCGGATGACGGGGAGAACGAAATTCCGGAAACAGGCCAGCACCGAAACCGGATTGCCGGGCAATCCGAAAACCTGTTTGCCCGCTCCTCCCGGCGCGGTTGAATCCGTCACGCCGAACCAAAGCGGCTTACCCGGCTTCTGCTTCACCTTGTGGAATATCTCCCTTACGCCCGAATCCCTGAGCACGCCCGGGACCAAATCCTTTTCGCCCATGGATACGCCTCCCGTCACCAGGATCACATCGGCGTATGCCAAAGCCTCCGCCACCGCTTCCATCAGGTTTTCGCGATCATCCCGCGAATGCCAGGTTTTAATCTCCGCCGCATGGCCCTTCAACCCCGCGTGCAGGGCCGGACCATTGGATTGCCTGACTTGATGAGGCTGGATTTCGGCGTCGGGACCGACCAATTCATCGCCGGTGCCGAGGATGGCTACCCGCGGTCGGCGAAAAACGCGGAGATTTTTTTTTCCTACCGAGGCCGCGATTCCCAATTCGGGGGGGCGCAACCGGCATCCCGCGTTCAACACCCGATCGCCCGCACGCTTATCCGCCGCCCGACGGTGAATGTTTTTCCCGGCCTTGGCGTCGACCCCCGCGCGGACGACGGCGAGGCATCCGGTCCTGTCTTCGCGCCCGTCACGGCCTTCCCCGCCCTCCCAGGCCACGTCTTCGATGCGGATGACCAAATCGCAACCCTCGGGCAAGACCGCGCCGGTCATGGCGAGGAAACACCCGGCTTTATCCGCAAGCGATTTGGCCGGTTCGCCCGCGTATTGCGAACCCTGAACGCGGAAGGACCGCCGCCCTTCCGTCCAGGCCTCACCCGAAACGGCTATCCCGTCCATGGCGACGCGGTGGTAGGGCGGCATGTCGCGGTCGGCGCGGATATCCTCGGCCAAGACCGCGCCCACCGCCTCTTCCAAGGTAACCTGTACGATTCCGTAATGCCTAAGCGACCTGGAAACCAGGCCTTCCGCCCGTCGCACCGGCACCAGCCGCGAAGGTCCCTCCGGCTCGGCCCGCCGCCACCGCAACCAGTCGCCGTCTTCTATCCGCGGCAGGCCATTCACAGGCCGTCGATAGAGGTAGACGCGGCAGGGGATGCCGGCGGGGGAAGCGGGTAGCGCCACGGCCGAATCAGGGAAGCCGGCAATGGGCGGGCTTTCCGGTTCCGCCTCGACCTCATAAGGCGCGAACTCGGCCGCGGCCGGATGACGGGCGTCGAAATCCTCGTAAGCGTCCAAGACGGCGAATAAGGCCGCAGGGTCGTTGACCTCCAAAAGACGGCCGTGGATGCGCGCTTGCGGTTCGGAGCCGGTTTCCGGGAGCGGGAGGTTTTGCGCTTTTGGGGATACCGCGGCGGGATAGGCTCCCAGCGAATAGAGGTAGCCGGGAATGGACGCGGGGCCCAAATCTCGGGTCCCCGCCGCCATGGCCGCGTCGACATCGGGATATCCGGTCGCGTGCAAAAGGGTTCCATAGGCAAAAAGACGGCGCGATTCCATAGGGGCCTCCGGCCTGCCAAGTTAACTTTGGGATTTTCCATTCGGGAAGCCAACATGACCGCCAAAGACGCAGCCGCAGCCTACCAGGGCTATGACAATCCTCTCTTGCGCCGCTATGCCTCAAAGGGCATGAGTTTTTTGTTTTCGCCGCAATTCAAGCATCAGACCTGGCGGAAATTGTGGATTGATCTGGCCGAAGTGGAAATGGAATTGGGTTTGCCCATCACCCGCGCCCAAATCGACGAATTGAAGCGGTACGAAAAGGTGATCGATTTCGCCGCCGCCGAAGCCCGTGAAAAAGCCGTCCGGCACGACGTCATGGCCCATGTGCATGCCTATGGCTTGCAATGCCCTTTGGCCGCCGGCATCATCCACCTCGGCGCCACCTCGGCCTACGTGGCCGATAATACCGATCTCATCCAGATGCGAGCAGCCTTGGACCTGATCCGCAACCGCGTCTTGCGGGTGGTGGACGGCCTGGCCCGTTTCGCGAAAACCTGGAAGTCCGAACCGGCCTTGGGCTTTACCCATTTCCAGCCGGCCCAGCTCGTCACCGTAGGCAAGCGCGCCTGCCTCTGGATACAGGATTTTTTGCTCGATCTCGAGGAAATCGACTGGCTTACCGGCAATATGCCCTTTTTAGGCGTCAAAGGAACGACGGGGACGCAGGCGAGTTTCCTGGAATTGTTCGATGGCGATCATGGCAAGGTCGCCCGCCTGGAAAAAGACGTGGCCAGCCGCTCGGGCTTTAAACGCTGCCTGGCGGTATCGGGACAGACCTATACCCGCAAAATCGACGCGCGCGTGCTTTACGCCCTCTCCAACCTGGCGCAGACCCTGGCCAAATTCTCCACCGATATCCGCCTTCTGCAGCATCTGAAGGAAGTCGAAGAGCCTTTCGAGAAGGATCAAATCGGATCCTCGGCCATGGCCTATAAACGCAATCCCATGCGCAGCGAGCGCATCGGCTCCCTGGCGCGCTTCGTGGAATCGCTGGGAGCGAGCACGGCCTTCACCGCCTCCACCCAGTGGTTCGAACGCACCTTGGACGACAGCGCCAATAAGCGTCTCAGCATTCCCCAGGCCTTTCTCGCCTGCGACGCCATGCTCATCCTCGCCGAGAATATTTCCTCGGGCCTCGTCGTTTATCCCAAGGTCATCGCCCAGCGGGTCATGTCGGAGCTGCCCTTCATGGCCACCGAAAACATCCTCATGGCGGGAGTCAAACGGGGAGGCGACCGGCAGGCCCTGCACGAAAGGATAAGGACCCATAGCCTCGAAGCCGCGCGCATGGTCAAGCAGGAAGGCAAACCCAATGATCTCATGGAACGCATCGCGGCCGATCCCGCCTTCGCCATGGACATCGGCCAATTGCAGGGCGTGCTCGACGCCAAGCTGTATATCGGCCGCTCTCCGGAGCAAGTCGACGAATTCCTGGGCGGGGAAGTCGAAGCGGCGCTTCAGGCGCATGCCGGCTGGCGGGATATGGCCGGCGAGGAATTGCGCGTTTAATCCAACTTTATCCCTCCTTAACTCAATTCAATATGTGGAGGGTAAAAATGCACTATGATCCCAGAAAGATGGTATTCAGCATTTCGCAATGATTTGTTGGGAGCGTACACCTATGTTCTACCCACAAGGACCTTTCATTTTAATCGCTATTTAGGTAATCATCATGCGAATGTGTAAGTGGCGAAAATTCACTTCTCTATGTTTTTTTTAATTTCGAGAACTTCAATATCATAGATGAGAAGCGCATAAGGAGGAATAACATTTTTTATCCCTTCTCTACCAAAACCAGCGTTAGAAGGAACCCAGGCCTTGACCTTTTCCCCCTTTTTCATCACCTTTAATAATTCACGAATCCCTGCAATTGCTCCTTTTACCATAATTCTTTTGGGTTCTTTTGTTTTCCAAGTATTTTCAAATACCGTCCCGTCAAGCACGGCTCCAGAAATATTTATGACCACACTATCCGAATCAGTTGGCAGTAGATTGCCATAACCTGGACTTTCAATGCGATACTGAGTCCCTGTTGGTAGCAAATGAATCCCTGTAATTACTTTATTACTATCGAGAAATTGATTCCCTCTATCCCTTCTTTCTGTCATTTCAGTTTCAATGGCCTCGCCTTTGGCGTGCAAAGCCACTTGGATTTTCCGTATTGAATCTGACGGAATCACTAACTTTTTTTCATAATATGTGTCGGATATGCCCTGAAGTACCCCGCTAAGCATTATCGAAAGAGGCTGATTTTTCAACCTTGATCCAATATCAACGCCGATAACATAACCTGCAACCCAATCTTCGCTCCTTAATTTTTCAGAATCATTATTAGATTTTCCTGATTTACAGGAGGAAAATATAAAAAATACAAAACAAATCGCAATGCGTGAAAAAATCGGTTTCACCCTCATACCGTTCCTTTGGCATAAAATAGATTTACCCATGATTTTGACATGAGTAAATCGAATAGTTTTGAAAAATTTAAAAACCAACTAGATACAAGATTCGCGGTATATTGGATTTATCCAGGATCCGCCCGCGCCTTCATTCAAATCCCTGGTTATTGTTGGGTGCTTATAGCCACTTGGAAGATTATAATCTTCCCACCAATGGTCGGCATAAACTGCCCCAATACCGTTAATATAGCATTTGCCGCTAGTCGCAGAGGCCTGAGCATACCTTCCCCAAACGTACGCACCGCCCGCTCCTTGATTCATATCGGAATTTGAATAGTCAACTCCCAAAAAACCATTCGCCTCACTAGTAGGCTTATCGGCATTGAAATCACTTGCGTAATCGGAAGAGCCAAATCTTAAGGAGCTGCTTAAAATTGGCGGTCCTACCACATCTACAAACTGTACGCACATATAGACATATGGCCCTCCCGCCCCTCTATTTAAATCTAGATCGACACGGTATTCATAAGGAGCAGGGCTTTTGCAACCGATTGACGAACCTCCCTTCACTAATGTAACCTTATGCACGAAAAGCCCTAGATTATATTGGGTACGAGCTCCAGTAGCCGATACTTTTGCTAGCCCCTTAAATTCCCATGGCCCCGAGGATGATTTAATGTAATCTTCCTTAGTCTCGTCTGGTTTTAATATGAACATACCTTTGGGTACTGCTACGCCTTTTTGATGTACTACGTCAACGTCATTTACAAAGGTGTCAGAAACCACATTAGTTGGGCGCTGTAACCCATCAAAACCAGATGCTCGGTTATCTTCCAGCGTCGTTGACGTTCCAAATTCTTGATCCGAACAACCTGTGTATAAACCAAGACTCAACCCCAAAGTTGTAGCTATAGCGAAAATGCGCTTCGATTTCATTTAGACCGCCTATCCTTTTGCAATTTTTCGTTTTTGCGTTCCTACGAATTTATCTCAGGATAAATTCATAGAAACCAAGAATTAGTTCGGTCCCAACATCCTGTCAAGAGAATTTTGAACGCTCTATTAAAAATTTTTATAAACGAAAACCAATACTCTAGAATGGCGTTTTTTTTATCAATCAATTTAGAGTTTATAAAAAATTCCATAGAGTTAACAACGCCACTCTTCCATCTCCGTATCGTTTATTTACTTGTGAATCACAAAATGAGGTGCAACTCCAATACTGTACCAGAGACACCGGTAATTCACAAGATGCTTATGGACTGATGAGATTTACGACTGATCGGATCAAGTCCATCAGGTTTATCCAAGGGCCTTTAAAAGATCCCATTTGGGAGCCGTATGGAAAAAACGGTCCGTTCTTAACATTAGACTGGCTATCCCAGAATTGAGTGGGACTGGATGAAAAAGCCAAGATTTACTGACGAGAAAACCGTTCAAATAGTTTTTGAATCCTAGACTCACGGGCTTCCCGAAACCGCTAAGAAGCATTAGGTTTCCGATCCGCTGATTTATATCTGGAAAAGGTGTTTTGAGTTGACAATGTCCTTGAAAAGAAGGATGCGTCATTTCTGCAAAGTATGATGCGAGTTCCCTGACACCCCCTCCGTCTCAGGTCAAAATGTCGGGTAGGATAACCTAACAGACCAAGGAGAGGGCGGAGAAGAAATGAAGTCATGGGCCGTCGATGCAAATACTCAAATCGTAATCAAGTCGTAGCACGCCTTCGTCAACCAGGAGCACCCAGCATAGGGGTTATCAGTGAAGAAACCGGGGTTCCGAAAGCAACTTTATATGCGTGGCTCCGCTTGGCGGGCGGTCGTTCCGCCG